>FWPV01000034.1_pt1 | contig 528447 bp, 463 predicted proteins | sample 2228371 | NCBI WGS metagenome assembly FWPV01 (sample SAMEA103939776, study PRJEB20133) | metagenome | reverse complement strand
GACAAAAAGCGCGAAGCCCTCGGCATCTTGGGCGAACGTGAACGGAAGCTCTTCGGCATGGAAGACCGGCGCGCCATGGAGGTGTAAGCACGAGGGGGGGCCGTTGCGCCGGGCGCGCATCGGGTCTCCACCCTGCTGAACCTTTCGGCGAAGCGTCCGGGTGGAAGTCCAAACAACGAAGCAACATCCCTTAAGAAAAGGAGTGCCGTTATGTCCAGGTTAGTAGCATTTGCGGCGATTCAGGGCGCTTACAATATCGTTTCCAAGGCGGAAGGCAAGTTTAAGGAAGCGATGGACAAGTACGGCCCCAATCAGCCTCTGGAATTTCCGAACACCGCCTATTACCTGCCGGTGATTTATTCCGTGCTGGGGATCAAGGTGGAGAAGCTCGCCGACGCGGAACCGGTGCTGCAGCGCTGCCGGAAGCTCCTGCCGGCTCACATCAAGGAACGGATTCACACGCCGTACCTGGGCGGGACCTTGGACGCCGGCATGGCGGCGATCCTGGCCGAGGAAGTGGTGGAAGCGATCCGCTACGTCGAGGATCCGGACTTCTACCTTCATGCCGAGGATCCCGACCTGGAAGCCGGAAGGATTTGGGTCGGCGCGGCCGATGACACCATCATGAGAAAGCGCGGGATCGAGTTCGTGGACGGAAGCGCCCCGGGCTTTGCCGCCATCGTGGGGGCGGCCCCGAACCCGGAGATCGCCAAGGCGATCGCTGAGGAATATCAGCGGAAAAACCTGTACGTATTCATGTGCGCCAACCAGGGGGGCACCACCTTCACGGAACAGCTCATTGAGGCCGGAGTCCAGATCGGCTGGTCGACGCGGCTCGTCCCCTTCGGCCCGGATATTTCCGCGGCGGTGTTCGCACTCGGCTTTGCCAATCGCGCGGCCATGGCCTTCGGCGGCGTGGAACCCGGCGACTACCGTAAGATCCTGCTCTACAACAAGAACCGTATCTTCGCTTTCGTGAACGCTCTGGGTGAGGTGAACGCCGAGTGGGCGGCCAACGCGGCCGGAGCCATCAACTGGGGTTTCCCGACCATTGCGGACACGGACATTCCGGAAATCCTGCCGACGGGTGTGTGCACGTACGAGCACGTGGTTTCCAGTGTGCCCTACGACCAGATCTGTGCCAAGTCCATCGAGGTGCGTGGCCTGAAGGTCACGATCACGGAGGTTCCGGTCCCCGTTTCTTACGGGCCGGCATTCGAAGGTGAGCGGGTGCGCAAGGAAGACGTGTATCTGGAGTGCGGCGGCGGAAAGACCCCTTGTGTGGAATTGGTCCGAATCGCCGACATGGACAAGGTGGAGGACGGCAAGGTTGAGGTGATCGGTCCCGACATCAAGGACGTGCAGCCCGGAAGCCGGCTGCCGCTGGCGGTGGTGGTGGAAGTGGCCGGTCGTAAGATGCAGGAAGATTACGAGCCGATCCTGGAACGCCAGATTCACCATCTGGTGAACTACGCCCAGGGCGTAATGCACATCGGACAGCGGGATATCGCCTGGTACCGCATCGGCAAGGCCGCGGTGGAAAAGGGCTTCACTCTGGAGCACATCGGCAAGATTCTCCACGCCAAGTTCCACCAGGATTTCGGAGCGATCTTCGACAAGTGCCAGGTGAAGATTTACACCGATGAAGCCAAGGTGAAGGACTTGGTCCCGGTGGCACAGAAGGTGTACAAGGAGCGTGACGAGCGCATCGAGGGCATGACCGACGAGACCACCGAGATCTATTACTCCTGCACCCTGTGCCAGTCGTTTGCTCCCACCCACGTGTGCGTGGTGAGCCCCGAACGGACGGGACTCTGCGGAGCCTACAACTGGTTGGATTGCAAGGCGTCGTTTGAAATCAACCCCACCGGTCCCAACCAGCCCATCAACAAGGGCGAGACTTTGGATCCCAAGCTGGGCAACTGGAAAGGTGTGAACGAGTTTGTGGAACAGGCGTCGCGCGGTGCGGTGAGCAGCTACAACTTCTACAGCGTGGTCTACGATCCCATGACCACCTGTGGATGCTGTGAATGCATCGCTGCCGTGCTCCCGATGTGTAACGGCGTCATGACCGTCAACCGGGAATACATGGGCATGACCCCCTGCGGGATGAAGTTCACGACGCTGGCTGGAACCATCGGCGGCGGTAACGTGACGCCGGGATTTGTGGGACACAGCAAGTACAACATCACGCAGCGTAAATTCATCGTCGGCGACGGCGGCATCAAGCGCTTGGTTTGGATGCCCAAGATGCTCAAGGAAGAAATCCGCGAGCGCCTTGTACGGCGGGGCGAGGAGGTTGGGGTCCCGAACCTGATTGACATGATCGCCACCGAGGAGCAAGGGGTGACGGAAGATGAAATCCTCCCCTTCCTCCAGGAAGTCGGCCACCCGGCGCTTTCCATGGACCCCATTCTCGGATAAGGCCTGGAGCAGAAGGGACTCGGTCCCTTCTGCTCTGTTCAGAAATTGCGGATGCGAAAAGCGATGAGGAGAGAAGCAAATGGGCTTGACGGGTATTGAAATCTTTAAACTGCTTCCCAAAACCAACTGCGGAGACTGCGGTGTTCCCACATGCCTGGCGTTTGCCATGAACCTGGCCGCAGGGAAGGCCGAGCTCGACGCTTGCCCTCACGTTTCCGAAGAAGCCAAGGAAAAGTTGGCGGCCGACTCCGCTCCTCCCATCCGGCCGCTCACCATCGGTACGGGCGATTACGCCGTGAAGGTCGGTGGTGAAATCGTCCTGTTCCGACATGAAAAGACCTTTGTCAATCCTCCGGGGTTCGCCGCCGTGGTGGCGACGGACGAGGACGATGCCTCTGTCGCCGGGAAAATGGAACGATTCAAGGCCAGCCAGTGGGACCGGGTGGGATTGACGCTTCGTGCCGAAATGTTCGCGGTGAAGGATGCCGGGGGAGACGCAGGAAAATTCGCGGCTCTTGCCAAGAGGGTCTCCGAAGAGACCGGAGCGGCCCTCATCCTCATGAGTGAAAACCCTGATGTCATGAAGGCCGCGGCGGGGGAACTGAAGGACAAGAAACCGTTGATCTACGCCGCGACGGCCGAAAACGCGGACGCCATGGGGGCCTTGGCCAAAGAACTCGGCTGCCCGGTGGCGGTCAAGGGTGACGGGACGCTCGACAGCGTGATCGCCCTCACTGAAAAACTCACGGGCATGGGCATCAAGGACATCGTCATCGATACCGGAAGCCGGGAGTTGAAGAAGCTGTTTCAGGATCAGATCCAGATCCGGCGTGCCGCGCTGAAGAACCGGTTCCGCCCCTTGGGATTTCCCACCATCGTTTTTGCCAACGAAATGGCCGACGACCTGATGGGCGAAGGCCTGGTGGCCGGGACCTTTGTGGCCAAGTACGGCGCATTGATTGTCATGAGCGATTTTCAGCCGGACGTGCTCTTCCCGCTGCTGCTCGAGCGCCTGAACATCTACACCGACCCGCAGCGGCCGATGACGGCAGAGCAGGGGATCTATCCCATCAACAATCCGGATGAGAATTCTCCCGTCCTGGTCACCTGCAATTTTTCGCTCACCTACTTCATCGTGTCGGGCGAAATCGAAGCCAGCCGCGTGCCAGCTTGGCTGTTGGTCCAAGACACGGAAGGCCTTTCCGTAATGACGGCTTGGGCGGCCGGGAAGTTCAATGGGGAAAGCGTGGGTACTTTCATCAATAAATGCGGCATCATGGACAAGGTGAAGCACAAGAACGTGGTGATTCCGGGTTATGCGGCGGCCATCAGCGGAGAACTGGAAGAAGAGATCCCCGGGTGGTCCGTTGTTGTCGGACCCAGAGAAGCCAGCCATATTCCGAAGTTCCTCAAGAGTTACCAGCCGACTTAGAGGGAAGACCGGCGGAGGTGCGGCGCAGCCGTTCGAGGCCGGGCCTTCCGCCGACTTCCCGCCGGTTTTTCGGCAGGGATACGCGGACATTCTAGAGGGGGGAGAGTCGCATGAAGCTTATTGGTGAAAACCTCAATATCATGAGCAAGAAATACGGAAAGGCTCTGAAGGAGCGGGATGCCAAGACGCTGCAGGAGCTGGCGGTGATCGAGGCCGAAGCCGGTATGGACTACATCGATCTCAACATCGGTCCGGCTGGCAAGACGGGCGAGGAACTGATGACCTGGCTGGTGCCGGTCATCCACGAAGTGGTGGATCTGCCGCTGGCCCTCGATACGTCCAATGTCAAAGCCATCGAAGCGGGGCTCAAGGCCCACAAGAAGGGCCGGGCCATGATCAATTCCATCATGGTGCGACCGGAACGGATGGATGCGCTGCTGCCGCTCGCCAAGGAGTACGATGCGGAGTTCATCGGACTGCTGTGGGGGCCGGAAGGCATGCCGCGGGATGAAAATGAGCGCGGCGCGCTGTGCGCCGAGCTGCTTTTCCGGGCGAGCGATCTGGGAATTGCCCCGGAAAGGATTTACATCGACCCGATTCAGACGCCCGTGAACGTTCAGCAGATTCAGATCATGAGTGCGCTTGCCTTCATGGACATGTTCGCCGACATGGCGCCAGGGTGCTGCAGCACCATCGGGCTGTCCAACGTTTCCAACGGAGCACCGGAGCATTTGCGGCCGATCTTGAACCAGGTCATGCTCATCCTTTGGAAGCGGCGCGGCATGACCTCGGCCATCGTGGATACCTTCGACAAGGATCTGCACCAGATCGCCAAGGGGAAGCGCCCGGAACTGGAAGCGCTGGTTGCCAAGGTGGAAGACGGCGAAGAAATCGACATGGCATCGCTCAGCAAAGAAGAGCAGGACTTCGTCAAAACAGCCAAGGTGATCCTCGGGCATACCCTTTATTCCGATTCCTGGCTGGAACTTTGAGAGAAGCTTGCCATCAGCGCTTGCGACCCCATCTATCGGCAGGTGGGGTCTTTTTGTTCCGAGAAGCGCGAAGCGAGGAAGAGGTCGACGCGAAGGGTTGTGGCTCCCGGCGCGGTGGAGTCAGAGTGATCGGAAGCCGCCGGTCGCTCCGCCTTCGCCGGCGACGGGAAAGGGCAACGGTGAGGTGAGAACCACAGGTGTTTCTTGAGCCGGAGTGCGGGAGGGGAGAAGCAGCATATGGCAGCCAAGTATGTCTATTTTTTCGGTGAAGGAAAAGCCGAAGGCAGCGCCGAGATGAAGGAACTCTTGGGCGGCAAAGGGGCAAATCTGGCCGAGATGACCAACTTGGGGATTCCCGTACCGCCGGGCTTTACCATCACAACCGAAGTCTGCATCTACTTCTACAGGCACGATCACGAGTATCCGCCTCAATTGGACGTTCAAGTGAACGAAGCTCTCAAGCGCCTGGAGGACCTCATGGGTCGCAGATTCGGAAATTCCGAGCGACCGCTTCTGGTCTCGGTTCGATCGGGTGCGGCGAGGAGCATGCCCGGCATGATGGACACGGTTTTGAATTTGGGCCTCAATGATCGGACCGTGGAGGCGGTCGCCAGGGAGACCGGAGACGAGCGATTCGCCTACGACTGTTATCGCCGATTCCTTTCCATGTACGGCGACGTGGTGTTGGGGCTCAAACCGGAAGACAAAGACGATGTGGATCCCTTCGAAGAGGTGATCGACGAAATCAAGAAGGCCCGCGGTGTTGCATTCGACAATCAACTTTCAGCGAACGACCTCAAGGAGCTGGTGCAGCGATACAAGGCGCTCATCAAGGAACGGCTCGACATCGAGTTTCCCCAGGACCCCATGGAGCAGCTCTGGGGTGCGATCAGCGCGGTTTTCGGATCCTGGGACAACCCTCGGGCCATCGCCTATCGCCAGTTGAACGACATTCCGGACGACATGGGGACGGCGGTCAACGTCCAGGCCATGGTCTTCGGAAACATGGGCGACGACTGTGCGACCGGCGTGGCCTTCACACGAAATCCGGCCACCGGGGAAAACGTCCTTTACGGCGAGTATCTGATCAACGCCCAGGGGGAAGACGTGGTTGCGGGAATTCGGACCCCGCAGCCCATCAACCGATTGCAGAAGACCGATCCGAGCATGGTGTCGCTGGAAGAGGCCATGCCGGAAGCCTACCAGGAGTTGGAAAGGATCCGCAGCATTCTGGATCGCCACTACCGCGACATGCAGGACGTGGAGTTCACCATCGAGCGCAAGAAGCTGTGGATGCTTCAGACGCGGTCGGGCAAGAGGACGGGGTTCGCGGCGTTCAAGATCGCGGTGGACATGGTGCGTGAGGGCATCTTGACCGAGAAAGAGGCCCTGATGCGGGTGGAACCCAATCAGCTCAACCAGCTGCTTCGACCTGTCTTCGATCCCAGGGCCAAGGAGGAAGCACTCGCCCGCAAGTCGCTCCTTGCCAAGGGGTTGAATGCGGGGCCCGGGGCGGCGACCGGCCGCGTGGTCTTCAACGCTCCGGACGCTGAACAATGGGCCGAAAAGGGCGAAAAGGTGATCCTGGTTCGGCTGGAGACGTCCCCGGAAGATATCCGGGGCATGCATGCCGCCGTGGGAATCCTTACGTCGCGGGGGGGGATGACGTCCCATGCGGCGCTGGTCGCCCGCCAGATGGGCAAGGTATGTGTGGTCGGCTGCCACGCCCTGGAAATCGATTATCGCAAGCGGCAGATCAGCGTCGACGGGCGCCTGGTTCGTGAAGGGGACTGGATATCCATCGACGGATCCACCGGGGAAGTCTTTGAAGGGCAGATCCCCACGCGTCCGTCGGAGGTCATGCAGGTTCTTGTGGGGGGAAGCATCGCCCCCGAGGATTCCCAGATCTATCAGGATTACGTGGCGCTGCTCACGTGGGCCGATCAGCACCGGAAGCTCGGCATCCGCACCAACGCCGACCAGCCCGACCAGGCGAAAACGGCCGATCCCTTCGGCGCCGAAGGGATCGGGCTCTGCCGAACCGAACACATGTTCTTCGAAGGCAACCGGATCGACGCGGTTCGGGAGATGATCCTTGCCGAGGATCGCAAGGGCCGCGAACGGGCCCTGGCGAAACTGCTTCCCATGCAGCGGCAGGATTTCGCCGGGATCTTCCGGGTCATGAACGGGCTTCCGGTGACGATCCGCACACTGGATCCGCCGCTTCACGAATTCCTGCCGCAGGGTGAGCGCGAATATCGGAAGCTTGCGGAAGAGATGGGGGTTTCCTTGGAGCGCGTGGAAGCCAAGATCCAGGCGCTGCACGAAGCCAACCCCATGTTGGGGCACCGGGGCTGCCGACTGGGGATCGTCTATCCGGAGATCACGGAGATGCAGGCACGGGCCATCCTGGAAGCGGCCTGCCAAGTGAAGAAGGAAGGAATCGACGTCCATCCCGAGATCATGATTCCTCTGGTGGGGCATGTGGCGGAACTGGAACACCAGAAGCAGGTGGTCGATCGGGTGGCGCGGGAGGTCATGGAACACTATGGTGTGACCGTGTCGTACCAGGTTGGGACCATGATCGAGGTTCCCCGGGGAGCCATGACGGCCGACGAAATCGCCCGGGTGGCGGAGTTCTTCTCGTTCGGGACCAATGACCTCACCCAGACGGTCTACGGTATCAGCCGTGACGATGCCGGGAAATTTCTGCACAATTACCTGGATCTCAAAATCTGGACCTTCGACCCCTTCGAGCGGATCGATCGGAGTGGCGTCGGTGAACTGATGGAGATCGGGGTCCGGAAAGGCCGATCGACCCGACCGGAATTGAAGATCGGGATTTGCGGCGAGCATGGCGGGGAACCCAGTTCGGTGGAGTTCTGCCACCAGATCGGGCTGGACTACGTGAGCTGTTCCCCTTACCGGGTCCCCATCGCGCGATTGGCCGCGGCACGAGCGGCCCTCATGGAAGCGTGAGGGTGCGGGCGCGGGGAGAAGGCGTAGAGCGGCTGAGGGATCCGCTTGCGTCTTCTCCTTGCCGCGCTCTGTCCGCCGGGATATTGTCCCTATCCCAATGAATGGAATTTGGAGAATCTCAGTTTTGGAAGAGGCGGAAAACATGGAACGGCCCGTTCGGCTCCGGAGGTCGATCCTTTCGGTCCCGGCCAACCGGGAAAAGATGGTCCGAAAAGCCTTCGGGCTTCCGGCGGATGTGATCATGCTGGACCTGGAAGACAGCGTACCCGTGGACGAAAAGGAGAACGCCCGCGGTGCCGTCGTCGAGGCGCTTCGAACGGGCGAATGGGGGGATCGAGTTCGATCCTTTCGCATGAACGGAATGGAGACGCCTTATGCCTACCGCGATGTGATCGACGTCGTGGAATCGGCGGGCGATCGACTGGACGTGATCGTCATCCCCAAGGTCAACGATCCCGCGGAAGTCCGTGCCGTCGACTATCTGCTCACCCAGATCGAGGCCCGAAAGGGGTTCCCCGGCCGCATCGGGATCGAAGCCTCCATCGAAACAGCCGAGGGGATGCTTCGGGCAGGGGAGATCGCCTTCAGCTCGCCGAGGCTGGAGGCGCTGGTTTTCGGGGTGGCCGACTACGGGGCGTCGCTGACCATGCCGAGCCGGAGTGTGAGCGGCCACGGCGACGCGGAGGCGTTTTACCCGGGGCATCGGTGGCACTTCCCCTTGAGCCGTATGGTTATGGCCGCCAAGGCCGCAGGGCTCGCCGCCGTGGATGCGCCCTACGGCGATACCAAGGACCATGAAGGACTCAGGCGGTCCTGCCTCATGAGCGCCGCCCTGGGCTACGACGGCAAGTGGGCGATTCACCCGGATCAATTGCACATCCTCAACGAAACCTACAGTCCTTCTCCGGAGGATGTGGCGCGCTCGGAGCGATTGCTTGCAGCTTATGAAGATGCCCGCCGACGGGGCGAAGGATCGCTCGCCCTGGACGGAAAGATGGTGGATGCAGCTTCGATCCGCCTGGCGAAGCATGTGTCCGCGCAATGGGAAATGATCACCAGGAGAAAGGATCCTTCGTAGCGGCTGCCAGTGCGCCCCAACCCCGAAATCGCCGTACGACCGCACACTCTCTCTCTTCCTCGAACCATGACCGCGCCTTGTGCTCCCCACTCTGCCAGCCTTCCAGCCGTTTGACTCGGAGCTTTCAGTGGTCCGGGGAAAGGGAACCATCTGCATGGAGTGGAGCGGCGAAAGGAAGAGGTGACGAAGACGGCGATGGAAATGCCTCGGGAATCCGATGTACGGCTCGCAAAGGTGGGTGAACCGGTCCCGCCCGATGAACAGATGATTCGCAGGGACAAAGAACTGCAGATCCTCATCGACATCTCGGCGGCCCTTCACAGTTCCCCGAAGTTGGATGAGGTGCTGCAGGAGGCGCTCATGGCCATCCTGAGGACGCTCCGGCTCAAGATGGGGGCCGTTTACCTGATGGGCGGCAGCGATGCCGGAAGACATGAACTGCGCCTCGCGGCCCATCACGGTTTTTCTTCCACGGTGGCTTCCGACATTCAGCGTTTCAGTGTGAGCGATGAATGGGTGGGGCGATTCGATTCCCACGAACCGGTGGTCTGGTTTCCCCGTGAAGGCATCTTCTTTCCGACGCTGAGAAAGCGGATGGAAGAAGAACACATCGAAGAAATCATCCGCATCTCCCTTTTTACGAGAAAGGGCGTCCTGGGGCTGCTTTACCTGGCCAACCATGGCGTCCTGCAGGTCCGCCCCGATCGCAAGGCGTTCCTTGCCACCATCGGGCACCAAATCGGGGTGGCCATCGAAAATGCGGGATTGTTCGAATCCGTCCAGCGCGCCAAGACGGAATTGGAAATCAGCTTCGACGCCATTCAGCACAGCATCTTCCTGATCGATCACAGAAGCCGGATCCTCAGGATCAACCGGACCAGTGAGGCGGTTTATGGCGGGATGGGCCGCCTGATCGGCAGGCACTACTGGGAGGTGCTGTACCAGCGCGATGAGCCGCCGCCCGACTGCCCCATTGCGGAATGCCTGCATTCCAAGCGGCCCGTTCAGCGCGAAGGGCCTCATCCCCTCTGGGACGGTTACTACCGCTACTATGCGTTCCCGGTGCTGAATCTTTCCGGCCAGCTGGAGCGGGTGGTCTATTATGAAAAGGACGAAACGGAAGCGAGGAAGCTGGAGCAGCGGCTGCAGCAGAGCGAGCGCTTGAAGGCACTGGGGACCTTGGCGGCGGGGATAGCCCATGAAATCCGCAATCCCCTGGCCACGATCAATTTCAACGCTCAGCTGCTTCAGCGTGAACTCAGCCTTGAACCGACGCAACAGGAGATGTTCCACGATCTCATCGGCGAAGTGAAAAAGATCGACGCCATCGTGCGCCAGGTTCTGAGCTTTGCGAGACCCCGCGAACCCCAGTTCTTGCCCGAGAACCTGAACGCCATCGTCAGGAACTGTTACCAGCTGGCTCGGGTCCATTTGAGAAAGACTCGGATCGAGTTCACGTTGGATTTGGATGAGAAGGTGCCGCCCCTTGTCATGGACCAGGACCAGATCACCCAGGTACTCATGAACCTGGTGATCAACGCCGTGGAGGCCATGCCCAACGGGGGGACGCTGCGAGTCAGCACCCGGTGGTTCCCGGACATGGCTTCGGTGGTGCTGGAGGTCCGCGACAGCGGCGAAGGCATCCTTCCGGAAGATCAGGACCGCATCTTTGATCCCTTCTTCACGCGCAAGACGGAGGGGACGGGGTTGGGCCTGAGCATTTCCAGACAAATCCTGGAGCGCCACGGGGCGCACATCGAGGTGGAGAGCCGGGCCGATTCGGGAACCGCCTTTCGGCTGACCTTCCCTTCAAGATTGAGCCGGGTCCTGCTGTGACGCCGGCACCTACGGGTTTCCATGCGCGAAAAGCAGAAAATCCTGTTGGTTGACGATGAGCGGGGCTTCCGGCAGGCCATCGTGAGGCTGCTTCAGAAGGATCACACGGTGGTCGAAGCGGCCACGGGCCGCGAGGGGTTGGAACTGGCCAGGGCCGAAGAACCCGACCTGGTGTTGCTCGACATCGGTCTTCCGGACAAAAGCGGCCTGGAAATCCTGACGCAGCTGAAGGAGCTCCGACCGTCTCCGACGGTGGTCATGGTCACGGCTTACGAGCAGGTCAAGGACGTTGTGCTCGCCATGAAGCGGGGAGCTTTCGACTACCTCGTGAAACCCGTGGACCTCGAGGAATTTGAACTCACCATTCAGCACGCACTGGAAAACGCCAGCCTTCGAAACGAGGTGGATCGCCTTCGGCAGGAAGTGCAACGGCTTCAGAAGGTGGACCGGCTGGTGGGGCGCAATCCATCGTTTCTGGAGGCTCAGATGCTTGCCGTAAAGAGCGCCCAAAGCCCGGACGCCGGCGTGCTCCTGCAGGGCGAAAGCGGTGTGGGCAAGGAACTCTTCGCACGACTCATCCACTCCAGCAGTCCACGCGCCGCCTATCCGTTTGTGGCCCTCAACTGCGCGGTCTTCAGCCCGGAAATCATCGAAAGCGAACTCTTCGGCTACGAAAAGGGAGCGTTCACGGGGGCCCGCGCTGAAGGCAAGGAAGGGCTGCTGGAAGTGGCCGACGGGGGGACCCTGTTTCTGGATGAAGTGGTGGATCTGCCGGCGGAGGTGCAGGCGAAGCTTCTGCGCGTCCTCGAAGAGAAGGAATTCTATCCGCTGGGGGGCACCAAGAAGCGCCGGGTGGACCTGCGAATCGTATCGGCCTGCAATCGGGACCTGTGGGAAGCGGCGGAACAAGGCGCCTTCAGAAAGGACCTTTTCTTCCGACTGGCCACCATCCAGATCAAGCTGCCGGCCCTGAGGGATCGCAGACAGGACATCCTGCCGCTCACGCACTATTTCCTTGAGCAGCTCAATGACAAATACGGAAAGCGGTTCCGGACGGTGAGCCCGGATGCGCAGGAAATCCTGCTGTCCTATGCATGGCCCGGAAATGTCCGAGAGCTTCGAAACGCCGTCGAACGTGTTGTCTTGCTGGAAGACGACGACACCGTGCTGGGCCGTCACCTGCATTTCCTTGGATCCGGTCGCGAGGCGGCGAAGGTGGAAGGCGAAGACGCCGGCCTGAGGGTCGAACTCCCCGATGAGGGGGTTTCTCTCGAGGCGCTTGAAGCGACCGTTATCAAAAGAGCCTACGAAAAGTGCGGCCGCAACAAATCCAAAACCGCACGTTTTCTTTCCATCCCCCGCCACGTACTCCTGTATCGGCTCAAAAAATACGGCATCGGCCCTTAGGCCTGTAGATTATTGCCCATCCCCCGACTCCGATGGAGATCATTCGCCACTCTTCCAGAAAGCCGGAAACGCCTTGGCGCCGGGTGCTTTCCGGCGGTGCCGGCGACGCGAAACGGGCGAAAAGGTGGCGAATAGTCTTCAGGACCGGAAGGGGCCGGTTGCCTGGAAGGAACGGCTCAGGCCTTGGTTTCCACTGGGAAAGAGCCCTTGGGACCCTTTTGGCATACCCGTTGCTTACTGTGGTTCACACATGCGGTGGCTCTACGAAGCGGAATGAGGCGATCATGCAGCGAGTGCTCCTTGTTGAAGATGATGCTCCATTCAGGCGCTCTTTGGAAAACTTCCTGGATCGTTCGGGATATCACGTGGTCAGTTGTGCGATGGCTCGACGCGCCCTGGAACTGCATGCTCGCGCCCCTTTCGACCTCGCGGTGGTTGAATATCACCTTCCCGATGCCAACGGTGCCGATCTCGGCCGACGGCTCATGCTGATGCGACCCGACCTTCGAGTGCTGATGATCTCGTTCTACGATTACGACTTGATTTCTCGAGAGGTGCGAAAAGCCGGTGTTCAGGGTTTTCTCAAAAAGCCGTTCGATCCTGCTGAATTTGACGCGACTTTGAAGTTGATCACAAACGCCGATTCACTTCACGCTCACGATGCCGTGCCTGTTTTTACGGCAACGATGGATCCTCTTCCGTTTCTGTCGCCAAATGGAGGGACTCTCTGACAGTTGTGGTGGATGCGCTTTCTGGATTGGCTGCGGTGGTAGCGACTGAGTTGGATTGGAAATGCAACGCGATTGTTGTTCCCTGTGGATGCTCCTGCGGCGGTTCTCGTTCCAACGGTTGATGCGGTGCTTCACATTGCGGTGGAAGTGCGAGTGCTTGTGCGGATTCCCGTGGAAACGTCATCCGGTTTTGTGCTGAGGTTCTAGATTCCCGTTCCCGTTGATTTTCGTTCTCACCGGAGAGCCCCTTTATGCTGAAGGCCACAGGGCCGTTGCCCTGTGGCCTTTTGGTATTGAGTGCATGCTCCTCCCGGCTGGGGCGGCATGGAGCGGCCTGCTTTTGGCTTGCACTCGCCGGCGGATTTCTTTAGAACGTCGGTGCATGTGAACGATAGTTCAACGAACCTGCTCGGAAGCCCATCACCAAAGGAGGGGAAAATGCCGGCGGAGAAGCTCGAATTGATTCAGAAGCTGGAAGAAAAGGGAATCGATGTGACGGAAGCCGCGAGGGCGATCGAATTCGATCCCCAGATCCTTCGTCTTTACCTGGTTCGGGATGATTATCCCATCCCTACTCGCATCATGGCGAAACTCAAGGAAGCGGTTTTGAACTGAAAGGGTTTCGGGCGCTTTCACGGGTGGTGAAGGCGGCCGGAATGGGCCGGGGGTATCCGCCTTGGCGGGTGAAGATCGGGGTGCGCGGGCACTTCGGTCTTTTCTATTTGGGGAGTTCCCCTTTCCCACGATAAGGATGCCCATAGGCCATCCTACATTGTGTATGGCATCACAATAGATGATCCCTGTTGTGCCTGATCGAAATACCGATAGTCCCAGGGACTTTGTGATCAAAAGCATTAATATTTGATTGACAGCCGAGGTTTCGGCCAGTAATATCTTTTTGTGTTTTTGAAAGCGCTCAGGGCTTGCCCTTCGACTCCTGCGCTCGACCGGTTTGCAGATGACCTGGCGGCGGAACGAGGATGGTCACGAGCGAGCCTTTCCTCCCCTTGTTCGGCCCTGGCGTGATGGTCCATGCCGATTAAGATCCTTCAGATCTGAATGGAAAAGGGATGGACGCCGCGATGCGGCGGAAACTTCCAGAGGTGCCTCGCGAGAAGCAGGGTGTGGCGCGTTTCGGTGCGGCAGGGGCTTTCGTAGGTTCCATCGCTGTGCGTTGGTGGGTCCACGGAATTTTGAAAGAGTCTACCAAGAAGGAGGCGTTTCATGAGCTGCGACAACAGCATCGACAGGCGGCTTGCAGAAAAGGGTGTCAGCCGGCGCGAGTTTCTCAAGTTCTGCACCATGGTGTCTGCGACCATGGGGCTCGCCCCCTCTTTCGCGCCCAAGATCGCTCAGGCCATCACGGGTCCTCAGCGTCCTCCGGTCGTCTATCTTTCCTTTGCGGAATGCACGGGGTGTACGGAGGGGCTTTTGCGAAGCACCTATCCGTGGATCGATGAACTGCTGCTGGAGACCCTATCGCTAGAATACAACGAAACCGTTTTTGCGGCTGCGGGCGAACAGGCCGAAAAGGCCCTTCACGATGCGGTGACCAAGTACGAAGGCCAGTTCCTGTGTGTGGTGGACGGAGCCATTCCGACGGCGGGCGACGGCATATACGGAATGATCGCCGGGAAGACCATGTTGGAAATCGCACGGGATATCTGCCCCAAGTCCATGGCGGTGATCTGCATTGGCACGTGCGCCTCTTTCGGTGGCGTTGCGGCGGCGGCTCCCAACCCCACCGGCGCCAAGGGAGTGGAAGACGCTCTGGGTGAGGCGCTCCAAAAGCCGGTGGTCAAGATTCCCGGTTGCCCTCCGAATCCCATCAACTTTGTCGGAACCGTGGTGAACTATCTGCTGTTTGGGAAACTCCCCGAATTGGATGCCTACAAGCGCCCGCTTTTCGCCTACGGAAAGACCATTCACGACCAGTGCCCTCGCCGGTCCCATTTCGAAAACGGTGAATTCGTGGAAGAATGGGGTTCCAAGGAAGCCGAAATGGGCTGGTGCCTCTACAATCTGGGCTGCAAGGGGCCTGAGACCTACAACAATTGTCCGACCGTCAAGTTCAACGACGGAACGAGTTGGCCGGTCCAGGCGGGTCATCCCTGCATCGGTTGCAGTGAGCCGGATTTCTGGGACACCATGTCCCCCTTCTACGAAGCCCTATAAGGAAGTCCTCGGTTACTGAAAGGGCCCTGCGCGGAGTGGGGCGGAATCGTTTTCCCCGAATGCAGGAGTGAGGAACCATGGCACAGCGCATCGTAGTGGACCCGATCACGCGGATCGAGGGTCATTTGAGAATAGAAGTGGAAGTGGCCAATGGAAAGGTCACCAACGCGTGGAGCAGTTCCATGCTTTTTCGCGGATTGGAAATCATCCTCAAGGGGCGCGATCCCCGTGACGCCTGGCTTTTTACGCAGCGTGCGTGCGGTGTTTGCACCTACGTTCATGGGCTGGCTTCCATTCGGAGCGTGGACGACGCCGTGGGGGTGACGGTTCCGCCCAACGCCCGTCTGATCCGGAACCTGCTCATGGGCGCGCAGTTTCTCCACGACCATTTGGTTCATTTTTATCACCTCCACGCCCTGGACTGGGTGGACGTGGTGAGCGCTCTTCAGGCGGACCCCGTCAAGGCCTCACAAATCGCCAACCAGGTTTCCCCGGCCGGAAAAAGTGGGCCGAGCGACTTCAAGGCCGTCCAGCAGCGGCTGCAGAAATTCGTGGATAGCGGTCAGCTGGGTCTTTTTACCAACGGTTATTGGGGGCATCCCGCCTACAAGCTCCCGCCGGAAGTGAACCTCATCGCCACGGCCCATTACCTGGAAGCCCTTCGTCAGCAGGCTCGAACGGCTCGGATGCACGCGGTGTTCGGTGCGAAGAATCCTCACCTCCAAAGCTTGGTGGTGGGCGGGGTTTCCTGTGCGGCGGATATCAACCCGGATCGTATTTCGGAATTCCTTTATCTCTGGAAGGAGACCAAGGATTTCATCGACAACGTGTACCTCCCGGACGTTTTGGCGGTCGCTGGCTTCTATAAGGACTGGGGGGCCATCGGCGGCACCACCAATTTCCTCGCCTACGGTGAGTTTCCTCAAAGCGAAAAGGAACCCGAAAGCCTTTTCTTCCCGCGCGGGGCCATCTTCAAGCGGCAGCTGGGCAAGGTGGATGCCGTGGACGTGGACCAAATCGCCGAACACGTCAAGTACAGCTGGTACGAGGGGGACAAGGCGCTGCATCCGGCTGTGGGTGAAACGAAGCCGGCGCCGTCCAAGCTGGACACGGCGAAGGAATACAGCTGGATGAAGGCCCCCCGCTACATGGATGAACCCATGGAAGTGGGACCGCTGGCCCGGGTGCTGGTGGCCTACGGCAAGGGTCATGAACCCACCCGCAAGCTGGTGGACGACGTCCTCAAGCAGCTGGACGTTCCCGCCGAAGCGCTCTTCAGCACGCTGGGCCGCACCGCTGCCCGTGCCATTGAAACAAAGATCATCGCCGATGCCATGGAAGGCTGGATCATGGAACTGGTGGAAAACATCAAGCGTGGAGAAAACCGGACCTTCGCGTCTTATGAAATGCCTCAGGAAGCCGCCGGCATGGGCTTGAACGATGTGCCTCGGGGAGCGTTGGGCCATTGGATCGAGATCAAGGGCCAGAAAATCGCAAACTACCAGCTGGTGGTGCCGTCCACGTGGAACCTGGGTCCGCGATGCGCAGCCGGAAAGCCGGGCCCCGTGGAAGAGGCGCTCATCGGTACCCCGGTCGCCGACCCGAAGCGGCCGGTGGAAATCCTCAGGACCGTGCATTCGTTCGATCCCTGCATTGCCTGCGGGGTACACGTGATCGATCCCCAAACCAACGAAGTCTACAAATTCAAAGTTGTGTGATTCGGCAGTCGGGAAGCGGAAAGACCTGGAGAACCTGGCCGTTATCGGTCAGGTTCTTTTTTCGAAGGGGAATCGGTGAAGCCGGTGGACCGCCAGCGAAAGGTTTTGGTTCTCGGTGTGGGAAACATCCTGCTCCGCGACGAAGGGGTGGGTGTCCGTGTGATCGAGGCGTTGTCCGAGGGGTATGAATTCTCCGACGGCGTGGAGTTGCTGGACGGGGGAACTTTGGGACTTCGGCTGTTGGATCCCATCTGCGAGGCCCAACACGTGATTGTCGTAGATGCCGTGCAGAACGGCCAGCCGCCCGGGACGGTCTATCGGCTGAACGCAGAGGATTTGAATCGGCGGGTGGCCTTCAAAAACTCGATCCATCAGCTGGATCTCCTGGAAACGCTCGCCTATGCGGAGATTCTGGGAAAACGTCCGGCGGTCGTGGTGGTGGGAGTCGAGCCGGGAGATATTTCTCCGTGGGGGACTGAGCTGACGGTTGCGGTCGCCTCGAAGGTACCGGAACTGATTCGATGCGTTCTAGATGAGATCCAAAAGGCCGGGGGGCGCTGGAAAAGGCGGGAGTAAAAGGCCGCCGCGATCACCGGGATCTGTCCTTGAGATCTCTTGCATAAAACCTGTTCGTCCAAGGACCCCAGGGGGTTTACCCGGCGGGGCCATGCGTTTAACATACGAGCGGTGTCACCGGGGACTTTCCGGCCTTGAGCCGGTAAAAGAGCGTGTCGAAACGCGGTTGGGCGTTTGCTCAGAGAGGGTACGGGAACAATGTGTCTAGCCATTCCAGCGGAAATCATCCAGGTCGACGGCGACATGGCGACCGTCCGCGTTGGTGAAGCCGTTCGTAGAACGTCGCTGACGCTCCTTCCCGAAGAAGCTGTGGTTGGCGACTACGTGATCGTGCATGCCGGTTTTGCCCTGCACAAGGTTGACCCCGAAGAAGCCCGGGAATCGCTGCGCCTGCTTCGAGAACTGGCTTCCTACGTCGACGAAGAGACACCGCCGTCTTGAATCGCTGTCCCGACGGATCATCCCGGTTGGTGATGCTTCGCCGGCCGGAGCTGACGGCGGGGGGCTCCCAGCGGGTCGATGAGACCGAGACCGCCTCAAAAATCCGCATGGCCCGGGGTCCGTGGAAAAGGGATGGCTTCCCGGATGTTCTGGACGCCGGTGGCGAATTGGACCAGCCTTTCCAGACCCAGCCCGAAACCGGAATGGGGAACCGTTCCGTATTCCCTGAGTTCCACGTACCAGCGATAATCCTCAGGCGAGACGCCCTTGAGCTGCATCTGCTCCAGGAGCACGTCCCGGCGTTCTTCCCTCTGGGAACCGCCGATGATTTCCCCGATGCGGGGAACCAAAACGTCCATGGCGGCCACCGTCCTCTCGTCGTCGTTCACCCGCATATAGAACGGCTTGATGTCTCGCGGAAAATCGATGATGGCCACCGGCCCTTTCACCTTTTTTTCGGTGAGGTAACGTTCGTGTTCGGATTGCAGATCGTGTCCCCATTCCACCGGGTATTCGAAGGGTTCCCCTGAAGCTTTCAGGAGGTCGACCGCCTCGGTGTACGGGATGACTTCGAAGGGACGATCCACCATGACTTCCAGGTTTCGCCTGACTTCCGGCTCGATGAATCGTTGAAAGAAATCCAAGTCTTCCGCACATTCGACGAGGATGTCTTCGCAGACTCTGCGGACGAACTTCTGGGCCAATTCCAGATCGTCTGCGAGGTCATGGAAGGCCATTTCCGGTTCGATCATCCAGAATTCGGCGAGGTGCCGGCTGGTATTGGAATTTTCGGCGCGGAAGGTGGGGCCGAACGTGTAGACTTTTCCCAGGGCCAGGGCGTAGATTTCGGCCTGGAGCTGACCACTCACGGTGAGGAAGGTGGGCTTCTGAAAAAAGTCGTGTGCGAAAGGGTCGTCCAATGGACCGGCCCGGAAAGCGGCGGGGTCGAGGACCGTCACGCGGAAGACTTCACCCGCGCCCTCGCAATCGCTCGTGGTGATGATTGGCGTATGGATGTAGGTGAAACCTTCGTCGTGGAAAAAGTTGTGGACGGAGAGGCTCAAGCGATGGCGGACCCTGGCCACGGCGCCCAACGTGTTGGTTCTGGGGCGAAGGTGGGCGATCTGTCTGAGGAATTCGAAGGAATGGCGCTTTTTCTGCAACGGATAGACGGCGGGATCGGCCCACCCGTAGAGGGTGATCGCCGAGGCATGCACTTCGATGGCCTGGCCTTTGCCGGGAGACGGGCGAACGGAGCCGTGCACTTCGATGCTGCAACCCGTGCCCAGACGTTCCAATGTCGCTGCAAGTCCTGCGTTTCCGTGTTCGGCGACGATCTGAAGATTCCTGAGGCAGGAGCCGTCGTTCATTTCGATAAAACTGATCCCTGCCTTGGAATCCCGCCTGGTGCGCACCCAGCCCTGAACGATGATCTCGCGGTCGATGAATTCCCTTTCGCGCCGAAAGAGTTCGGCGATCCGGATTCCACGTTTCATGAATGGCGTTCTCCTTTGAACTGTCGGAACTCTGCAGGCTTTTGCCGCATCCTGCGGGTGGGATTGATGATAAGATAGATGGCGGGAGGAGAGCAAGGTTTGAGTCGCACGGTATCGATGGATGGCCGATTCCGGCGGGGAAGATGCGGGCGCTATCTGGAGCGGACTCCGGGAACCGGTTGCCCGAGAATCTGGTTTCACGCGGCTTCGGTGGGCGAAGTGACAGGGGCCATGGCGCCGCTCCTGGCCGTGAAAGAAAAGAATCCCGACGCCCGTCTGTTTCTTTCCGTGGGGACACCTCAGGGTTTTCGTTTCGCGGCGGCGGGCCTCGGCCGTGCGGCCACCGTGATTCCCGCTCCCCTCGATCTACCCTGGGTGGTGAAGCGGGCGCTGGACTGGGTCTCCCCCGATGTCTACGTGGTGCTCGAAAGTGAGTTCTGGCCGATTCTTTTCGGGGTGCTTCGGCGCCGCGGCATTCCGAGCCTTCTGCTGAACGGTCGGATTTCTCGCCGATCGGCCCGGAATTATCGATCATTGGGTATCCTTTTTCGCCCGATCTTTCGACAGCTGTCGGTCCTCGCCATGAAGACCGACGAAGACCGGGAACACGCCGTGGCGGCGGGAGCGCCCCCCGAACGGGTCCAGGTGTTGGGAAGCGCCAAATACGACGCCCTGCTTTACAGGACTCGGGCGGCGGATCTGAAAAAATGGAGACGATTGCTGCGTATCCCCGACGGCGCTCCGGTTGTTGTGGGAGGCAGCCTGAGGGGTTCCGAGTGCCTGGTCCTGTTGGAGCTCTTTGCAAGGATGCGCGCTCTTCGGCCGGACTTGGTGGGGGTGTTCGTTCCCCGTCACTTGGAAAACGTTCCTCGTATGGCCAAGTGGCTTTCCGATCGGAGGCAACGGTTTCAGAAGCTTTCCGATCTGGAAACCGCAGGGGTTCGCCGCGAAGCTCCGGTGGTCCTGGTGGATCGCATCGGGGTGCTCCTGAATCTCTACGCCTTCGGGGACTTCATCTTCTGCGGGGGGACGTTGGAGCCGGTGGGAGGGCACAACATCGTGGAACCCGCTGCCTGGGGAAAGCCCGTTTTCTACGGCCCTCACGTGGAAAAAGTTCAAACCGAACACCAGGTGCTGGCTGCCCGCGGTGCTGGGATCCTGGTATCAGACGCCGGCGAACTTGAAGCACGATGGATGCATTTTCTGGATCATCTCGATGCGCTGCAGGCTCAGGGCGCAGGAGCCCGGGCGGCGGTCGGAGAACTCGCCGGGGTGGCGGAGGCTCAAGCGGCGCTGATCCTCGAGGTGCTGAAAAGAAGGGCGGCAGGCTGAAGGCTTATGGAAAAACTGAAAATACTTCTTGAGTCCTACCGAGCGGGGGATCGGACCCTGGAGGACGTGCTGCGGTTCTTGAAGAAGCTCCCCTATGAAGATCTTTCCTTTGCACGGCTCGATCACCACCGGCATCTGCGCCGGGGTTTTCCGGAAGTCGTCTTCGGGGAAGGCAAGTCGGCCGAACAGATTGCTCGCATTCTGGAAGCCATGCTGCCGTGGGACGACCCGGTCCTGGTGACCCGCGTGGATCCACAAAAGGCCCGAAAGGTGGTCGAATCGCACGCCGGGCTGACCTACGAGGCTTCGGCGAGGGCTCTTTTCTTCCAGCCGAAGCCCCAGCCCTTCGAAGACTCGAACGAATCGCTCCGGGGCATCGTCCAGGTGCTTTGCGCGGGATCTTCCGACATTCACGTCGCCGAAGAAGCGGCCCTCACCGCACAACTCATGGGATCCCGGGTGCAGAGGTTCTACGATGTGGGTGTGGCAGGACTTCACCGGCTCCTCCACCTGTGGGACGAATTGCAGAACGGGGCGGTTTACGTGGTGGTGGCCGGCATGGAAGGAGCGCTTCCCAGTGTGGTGGCCGGGCTTGTCGCGCGGCCCGTGATCGCGGTGCCGACCAGTGTGGGCTATGGGGCGTCTTTCGGCGGTCTGTCGGCGCTTCTCGGCATGCTGAACAGTTGTGCCCCCGGGGTGGCCGTGGTAAACATTGACAATGGTTTCGGAGCGGGTTACCTGGCAGCCATGATCGCCGAAAGCTGAAGAGCGGCCGGGCGCCGTTGAAAACCGGATAGTTGACCGCGCCGCTTCGGCTGAACATCGGAAAAAGGACAAAGGGGAACCCTATGGCCAGGGAATATCGACCCAACGTGAAGGAGATGTCGGTCATCTCCAAGCTGGATCAAGCCAAGGAAGCGCAAAAGACTCGGGCTTTCCAGCTTCTTCGGGAACACCTGGACGAACTGAGCAACCGGATCGCCATCAAGCTGATCGAAAAGCGATTGGTCGAAACAACCAGCAAAGACGAACTGGAAGCCCAGATCAACGGTTGCCTCGAAACGCTGCTTAACGCCGACGAGTTCGAAATCCAGTTTGCGGTGGCCAATGTGCGGGACGTGGTTTCCCGGCCCCATTTCGTGAGCCTCTATTTGACCGCCTTCATCCTGGAAAAGCTCATCGATCATCGCTGCATCGTGGATATCTACGGTACCGACCAGGAGATCTACGCCTGCGTGAACGATCAGGTATACCGGTGGATCCCCTTGCAGTGAGGGGTCAAGGACCGTTGCCATCAAACGCCGGGCCGGCCCCGCAGCCACCGGTTTCCCCGCATTCCCGCAACGGGTGCGTCTCGCGGCTTCCAGTGCGGCCGTTCACGCCGGATTCATTTCCAAGCCTGAATCTGCCCCGGTGTTCCTTTGCCCATCGCCGAGACGGTCAAACGACGACCCTTGCATGACTCCCCTTGATGCCGGGCCGGACTTCGATCCGGACGTCGATCCGTTCTCTGAGCTCCGGTACATGGGAGATGAGGCCCACCATGCGCCCGCCCAGATGGAGATCGAGAAGCGTCTGGAAGGCCAGGTCCAGAGATTCGGGATCGAGACTCCCGAAGCCTTCGTCCACGAAGATGGTTTCCAGTCGAACGCCCCCCGCATAGGCTTGAACCACGTCCGCAAGACCCAGAGCCAGGGCGAGGGATGCGAGGAAACTCTCTCCGCCTGAGAGTGTGTTCACGGGGCGGTGCGTGCCCGTGTAGGTGTCGAAGATGAGCAGATCCAAACCGCCGGCCGTCCGTTGATCGGCTCGGTGCCGGGCCCGTACCAGGTCGAACCGGCCGCGGCTCATGACGCGGAGGCGGTGAGACGCCGCGGTGAGCACATCGTCCAGGAGGACGGCCAGGACGAATCGATGGAAGGTGATGCCGTGAGGATTCCGGCCGGTGGCCACTTCGCTGATCCGGCCGATCACGCGGTAGCGGGCCTCCGCCGACTGGTGTTCTTTTTGGGCGCCATGGAGTTCGTGAATCTGATGGTCCATCTGTTGGGCTCTGGCGTTGAGCATCCCGCGCAGCCCCATGGCTTCGTCGATCCTGGCGATGAGGTCCTCCAGGTTTCTTTCCAAAGGGACCAGGTCCGAAGGGGTTTCTTTCGGGGCGGCTTTCCGTGCACGGTTTGCGCGATCCTGAGCCGCTTCCAAGCGCCTGGTATGATCTTGAATCTTTTCGGAAAGTCGCTCGATGGCCTTTTCTTCGAGGTGTGCGGAAAGAAAAGCTTCTTCATCGGGAAATCCCGACAGCCCAACGCGGCTTGAAAATGCCTTTCGGGCCGCCTCGAACCTTTCCCTCGCCGCCTTTTCCTCCTCCCGGGCGGCGGCCAGTCCTTCCTTGCGGGCGGAAAGGGCCCCGGAGGCGTCTTCTTTGGCCTTTTGCGCCGTTTCAAGCGCTGCTTCCAAGGACCGCAATCGATGTTCCGTGTTGCGGAGGGAGCCTTTCAATGCTTCGAGTCTGCGGTGCTGTTCGGGGATTCGAAGTTCGCGTTCCCGGATCATCCCTTCCTGCTCCTTGAACCGCCCGATCGCATCCAAAAAGGCTTCGTGCGTCTTGCTCACTGTTTCTGTGAGTTCTCGTTCTTTGCGTTCGAGTTTTTCAGCAGCCTGGGAAAGGCGGGTTATGGATTCCCTCGCCCTTTGGCTTTGCTGGAGTTCCCCTCGGGCGTCTTCCAGGAGCGCCTCGATTTGCCCGGGGCTTCTTTCGGACTCCCCTTGGAAAAGGGCGGCCACGGCGTCCCGCGCGGCCCGAAGTTCCCCCATGCGCTGGCGAAGGCGCTCCGTTTCGGTACGCGCGGTTTCACACTGAGTTTCCAAGTGCTTCAGGTCCTTTCTCGCGCGATCCAAGGCGGCCTGGGAAGGAAGCGTTTCATCCGTTCGGGCCGGGGCGGGATGCTCTGCGGATCCGCAGACCGGGCAGGGTTTTCCGGGAACGAGCCCCGCCGCGAGAAAGGCCGCTTGCCCTTGGATCCACCGGCGCTCCATCCTTTCCAAGGCCTCTCGAGCCTTTGAAAACGCACGCTCCAGGCCGGATCGTTCCCTTTCGGCCCTTTCGAGGACCTTCAGCAGGGCGTCATGATCCTTTTGAAGGGATTCCAGGCGTCGGCTCTGGTGGTGGCGTTCTTCGAGCCGCTTGACGTTCACTTCCCGAAGTTCGAAGAGGGTGGCTGCTTTCCGGTGTTTTTCCACTTCGGAACCATGTTTTCGGATGGCTTCGCGGTTGTCTTCCAGGCCCTTTTGGGCGGCCTGCCACATCTTTTGGCATTCCGCGGCATGGTGGCGGTAGCGCTCGAGGGCGTTGCGGGCATCTTCCAGCTGCGCCACCTCGTCGGCCATGCCCTGAAGTCTCGAAAGGGTTTCCCGAAGTTTTTGCCTTTCCCCTTCCCGGCTTCGTTCCCGCTTCCAGGCTTCCTCGGCCTGAACCCATTGCGATTCGGCCGTTTCAAGGGCTTTGAGGGCCGCGGCTGCGCGCTTTTGGGCGTCGTCCCATTCCCGGCGCCGGATTTCCTTGTTTTCGAAGACCGGGCGAAGCAGCGCCGCTTTCCGGGCTCGAGTCAGCCGGTTTTCCAGTTCATTCATCTCGGGTTTCTGAGACGTCAGTTTGGAAAGCGCGGCTTCCGCTTCTTGAAGTTCCTGGAAGGCTCGATGGGCTTGCCGAGCCTGTTCCAGCACCTGCCGGGCCTTGGATTCGTCTTCTCGGAGTCCCCGGATTCGGCCGTCGAGGTCGTTGATCTCCTTGGATAGGCTCCGGCGCTTCTCCAGGAGCGATTCAGCCGAGTCGGCGTCGGCCTGTTGCAGCAGCACGGTGATTTTGTCCGAGAGACGCCGGACAGAGTCTTCGACCGCTCTGGCGGCGGCCTTGAGGGCTTCTTCGATGCGGCGGTAGCGTTCCGTGCGGAAGAGGACTTCCAGGATGTGCTGGCGTTCCCGGGAATCGGCCAGAAGGAACCGGCGGAACTGACCTTGGGGAAGCATCACCACCTGGCGGAACTGGTCGCTTCGAAAGCCGAGAAGGTTTTCCACGGCTTCGGTCACGCCGCGCCACTGGGACGCGACGGCGATCCCTTCCGATTCGGATGCCGCACCCGAAAGGCGTCGCAGTTCAGCCGTAGCACGACTCCGGGTGATCCCGCTTCCCCTGCTCCGAGGGCGGTCCTGTTCCGGGCGGCGGGTGACGCGGTAGCGTTCGCTTCCGAGTGAAAAGTCCAGGGACACCTCGGTGGGCGTCTCGAGACCTGCGTGGTCGCTTCGCATCCCGCGCCCGTCTCTTTCGCCGCCGGAAGTCTCACCGTAAAGGGCGAAGCAGATGGCGTCGAGTAATGCGGTCTTTCCGGCTCCCGTGGGCCCGTGGATGAGAAAGAGGGGGCGGCCGTGGAGGGAGGCAAAATCGAGGATCTGTTCTTCGGCGTAGGGGCCGAAGGCGCTCAGGCGCAAGCGAAGAGGCCGCATCAATCCGCCTCTCTTTCTTCCATCCCGATTTGTTCGACGACTCCTTGGAATGCGACCGCCTGTGCTTCGGAAAGCGGTTCACCGGTCACCTGCGAAAAAAAAGTCGCGAACAGGTCGGAATCGTTCAGGGTTCGGTGATCTCTTCCAGGCCCGGCCGGTTCCCCTTGCGGATTCAGATGCGGGCGCTCGATGTGCAGCAGGTTGGGGAAGACGTTTCGGAGCCGGCCCATGGCATCCAGGATGGGTTCCCGGTCGAGCAGGGTCACCTGGAGGTAGTCTTCTCGAAAAGAGAAGTTCCGGCCCGTGCGAAGGAATTCGTCGAAGGTTCCTTCCAGGCGTCTTACGTCGCGCGCCGGGATGAGCGGGATCCGTTCCACGCGGCAGGTGCCGCGGGCATCCATTTCCACGAGGTTCACCGATTTGGGCTGGTCGGCCTCGGAGAACGAATACTTGAGAAGGGAGCCGGCATACTGGAGGGGGGATTCCGGCCGGCCTTGGGGTCGGTGGAGGTGCCCCAGGGCCACGTAGTGGAAACCGGCGAACACGGAAGCGTCCACCGTGTCGATGCCGCCGACGGAAAGCGGTCGTTCCGACTCGCTGGATTCACTGCCTGCGATGAAGGTGTGAGCCACTGCCACCGAACGGCGGTGAGTCGGTGCCTTCGATCGAAAACGCTCCACCAGGCATTGCATGGCGGAGCCGTGGTCCTGGATACCCGGTTCTCCGATGCGATCCCGGACGACGCCCGGCTCGGCGAAGGGAATGGGAAAAAAGGCCACCGTACCTTCGGAGTCTCCCAGGGTCAGCGCGGGAACGGTTGCGTCCACGCGCCCCGCGACATGCAACCCTTGGCCGGCCAGGAGTCGGGAGCCGAAGTGCAGGCGGTCCGGGCTGTCGTGATTTCCCGCGATGAGGATCACGGGGACCCGGACGTCGAGCACCAGGCGGGAGAGGACGTCGTCCAGGAGGCTCACCGCATCGGGAGGCGGCACGGCTCGATCGAAGATATCGCCCGAAACCAAAAGGGCATCCAAGCGGCTTTCCTTGGCCAGCTGTACCAGTTGATCCAGGACCACAGCCTGGTCTTCGGTGAGATGGGTTCCATGAAAAATACGGCCCAGATGCCAGTCCGCCGTATGGAGGAAACGCATAGACAACCTCGCCTTCACGGGGATGGGTTCAGGGCGGCCGTTGAACCAGGACGCCAAGATTCTTGATTTCAAAAAGAAACCGCGAAGGCCCGCCGGGATCCATGGCGTAGAACGACCCGCGGCCGGTGACCTTGGGCGACGACAGATAAAGGTTCCGCTTGGCTCGCGTGGCCGCCACGTAGAAAAGCCGGCGCTCTTCTTCCAGAGCGTCTTCGCTCGAAAAAGCGTAGGACGACGGCAGATAGCCGTCCACCAGGTGGATGATGAAAACCGAATGCCACTCCAGGCCCTTGGCCGAATGGATGGTCGAAAGGACGATTCTGCCCTCCTGGGGCTCCTTTTCCCGGACCCCGGCGAGGCTCCGCTCCGGAGGATCCAGCACCAGGTCTGAGAGGAGAGCTTCGAGGCTGGAGTAATTCTTTGCGATCTGGACGAGGGAAGTGAGGTCGTTCGCTCTCTTGTGAGCGTCGTCGTAAAGACGCTTCAGGATGGGATCATAATAGTCGAGGATCGTTCCGATTTTTTCGGACGGACCGGTATTGGGTGCGGTGACCTGCTGGAGTGTCTCATGGAGCCGTTTCAGGTCTTCGCCGTATTTCTTTCCGGAGAAAGCGGAATCGAGGAGCGCGTCGGTCCCCACGGCGCTGTCCACCATGGCCTGGATGATCTTACGGGAAGTCACCGGGCCGATCCCTTCAATGAAGGGAAGCACCCGATGCCAAGCGATGGCGTCCCGCGGATTCATGGCTGCGCGGCAGATGGCCAGCACATCTTTGACGTGGGCGGCTTCCACGAACTTGACGCCTCCGTACTTCACGAAAGGAAGCCCGACTTGCTGCAAATGGATTTCCAGTTCGTTGGAATGCCAGCCGGCGCGGAAAAGAACGGCGATATCGCTTGCGGGTATTCCCCGGGCGAGGAGTTCTCTCACTTTGGCGGAGACGAACCGGGCCTGGTCGACTTCGCTTGCGGGCCTTACGTATACGGGCTTGGTGTCGCCCGGAATCAGCGAAAAGAGGTTCTTGCTGTATTTTTGCCGGGCGTTGGCGATGATGGCGTTGGTGAGCGAGAGAATCGGTTGGGTGCTCCGGTAATTTTGCTCGAGGGTCGTGACGATGCAGTCCGGAAAGTGCTTGGGAAATTCCATGATGTTTCGAAAATCGGCGCCGCGGAACGAGTAGATGCTTTGCGAGTCGTCGCCGACCACCATCAAGTTGTGATGTTCGGAAGCAAGAAGGCGTGCGATCTCGCCTTGCACCCGGTTGGTGTCCTGGAACTCGTCCACCATGAAAAAGTCGTACTGCCGGCAGATTCGATTCCGAACGTTTTCGTCTTCCTTAAGAAGTCGCCGGAATTGGATGAGAAGATCGTCGTAGTCCATGATGGACCGTTTCCGCTTATACGCGGCGTAGGCTTCCGCCAGGCGGGCGATGTCTTCCGACCGTTCGAGGAACTGAGGATAGTCCTCGGTCACGACCTGGTCGAGGGGAAGCCCCGTGTTGGCGGCCCTGGAAATCATGTTCAGCAGGGCGTTCTTACGGGGGAAGCGTTTCTTGTCCTTGTGGAATCCCCTTTCGGTTCGAAGGAGATTCAGGATGTCTTCGGCATCGCTCCGGTCGACGATGGTGAAATTGGAGCTGTAGCCGAGGGTGACCGCGTAACGGCGGAGCATGAGGTTGGCAAAGGAATGAAAGGTTCCGCCGGAAACCATCGCGCATCGTGCATCGAGGATGAGACTCGCCCGATGCATCATTTCCTGGGCCGCTTTTCGCGTGAAGGTGAGAAGTACGATGGAGCGGGGATCGCTACCCCGTTCGACCAGGTAGGCCACCCGGTAGACGAGGGTGCGGGTTTTCCCCGTCCCGGCGCCCGCGATCACCAGCTGGGGACCCAGCAAGGTGGTCACGGCCTTGTACTGCGCTTCGTTGAGCTCTCTTTCGTAGTCGATGGCTGGCGCCATGGGTCAAGTATCTTCCGCTTTCCGTTCCCTAGGATGATCATCCTGAACCGCCGACGACAAAGACATTCCGCTCGAGGTGGTTCCGCGTGAACATCATCCAGACGGCCGGCGCTGTCAAGGATCCTTGTACAGCGAATTGCCGCGGGGCGAAGGCCGTATTGCGTTCTGCATCCACAGCGACCGTTGCGCTTGAAAATCGAGCCTGAGTGGGAGCGCGGGGCGGCGTCTTACGTTACCTTCCGGAGCAGGGTTCCGCCGGAGGGGGTACGGGGAAGGGTAGGCTTTCGCGCCCAATAAAAGGCCCGGCTCTTCAAGGGGCCGGGCTGACGGATCGGAATGGCGGAGAGAGAGGGATTCGAACCCTCGGTGCGAGTTTCCCCGCACACTCGCTTAGCAGGCGAGCGCCTTCAGCCGACTCGGCCATCTCTCCAGCACCTTTTTGTGGCGGAGGGAGTAGGATTCGAACCCACGGGCCCGCTGCTAACGGGCCAACGGTTTTCAAGACCGCCGCCTTAAACCACTCGGCCATCCCTCCGTCGACAGGCTATGAAACCGTGGACAGGAAAACTACCATCCGGGGTTGCGGGTGTCAAGGCGCTTAAACCGAGGGTTTCGGCATGTGAGTTGACAAGGGCTATCCGCGTTGATAAGGGACCCATGCAGGATCGTACTTTCTCGGCGGTTCTTTCTTTCACGGTGAGATCGAGCGGGTATGAAACAGGCCTTTCCATTGGAACTTCCCGTGATCGCGCTGCGCCATCCGGTCATTCTTCCGGCCATGATTCTCCCGATGTTTGTTGGAGAAGACCGCGAACGGCTCGCCATGGAAGCGGCACGGTTTTCCGGGGGTTATATGCTGCTCACGGGATGTTGGGACGGAGCGGCCGAGCTCCAGGGAAAAGACGCTTCGACCACGGGACCGCCGCCCTTCGGCTGTGTGGCGCTGCTTCTTCGGTCCACCGAACTGGAAGACGGTCGTTTGAAGGTACTGGTCCAAGGTATCGCCAAGGCGCGAATCCTGGAAATCACCAGGACCGAGCCTCACCGCACGGCTCGCATCGAGCCAGTGGTCGAGGAAGAACCCCCGGTCGATCAGGAGCTGGTCCAGCTCATGGAGCAAGTCCGCAATGACGCCCGAAGACTCTTTCTCATCCGAGGTATCAGTTCGGGGGATGCGGGAGCGATCCTCGAAGGCGTTCGGTCGCCCGGCAGACTGGCCGACCTCATCGCCATGAATCTCGATCCGGAAGGCGGCGTGTGCCGTGAGTTCACGGCCCACGGTGATCCGGTTCTTCGGCTCCACCAGGTCCATGAACTCCTCCGTAGGGAACTGGATCGGATGGAAGTGAGGGTCGAGATCGAACTGGAAGCGGAAAACGCCCTGCGACGTCGCCACAAGGAACGGTACCTTCGTGAACAGCTCCGGGCGATCCGCAGGGAATTGGGAGAGTGGAACGAAGAAGGGGATGCGGTTCTTCTGCATGAGAAGATCGATAAAGCGGGCATGCCTGAAGCCGCCCGCCGGGAAGCACTCCGACAGATCCAGCGTTTGGAACAGATGCCGCCGGACGCAGCGGAAAGCGCTGTGGTTCGCACCTACCTGGACTGGCTTACGGAAATGCCCTGGAACAAGGTCACGCCGGATCGGCTGGACTTGAAGGAGGCATCCAGGGTCTTGGACCAAGACCATTACGACATGGAGCGGGTCAAGGAACGGATTCTGGATTTCCTGGGGGTCTGCAAGTTGAAGCGTTCGGTGCGCGGGCCCATCCTCTGTCTTGTGGGGCCGCCCGGGGTGGGGAAAACATCGCTGGGCCGTTCCATCGCGCGGGCCATGGGTCGCCGGTTCGTTCGGATGTCGCTGGGCGGCATCCGCGACGAAGCGGAAATCCGAGGTCATCGGCGGACCTATCTCGGCGCGCTTCCAGGCCGGATCATTGAAGGCATCAAGAACGCGGGCACGCGGAACCCCGTTTTCATGCTGGATGAAATCGACAAGGTGGGGCGGGACTTCCGGGGAGATCCGGCGGCGGCGCTTCTCGAGGTCTTGGACCCGGAGCAGAACCGGAATTTTTCAGACCATTATCTCAATGTACCCTTCGACCTTTCCCCGGTGCTGTTCATCACCACGGCCAATGCCGCCGATTCCATACCGGCGGCGCTTCTGGACCGCTTGGAAGTGATTCATCTGACCGGCTACACCGAACGGGAAAAAATCGCCATTGCGGAAAAGTTTCTGTTGCCTCGGCAGTTGTCGGCACACGGTCTTTCTCGGGATGTCCTGGCGGTGCATTCCAGTACCCTGGCCGAAATCGTCAGGCATTACACTCGGGAATCGGGCGTGCGCCAGCTGGAGCGCGAGATCGCGTCGCTTTGCCGCAAGGTCGCCCGGCGAATGGCCGAGGGAGTTTCGCCGCCCTTTCGGGTCACGCGAAGGGCGCTCAAGGGATACCTCGGCCCGCCACCGTTTGCCGAAAGCGAAGTCAGAAAAGACAACCCCCCCGGGGTGGCTTTGGGACTGGCTTGGACACCCCATGGCGGCGAAGTGCTCACCGTGGAAGCGTCGGTCATGCCGGGAAAGGGCGACCTGATCCTGACCGGCCACATGGGGGAAGTGATGAAGGAATCGGCTCGGGCGGCGCTCAGCTATGTTCGAGCTCGGTCCGAATCCTTGGCCATTCCCGGCGACTTTTACACGAATCAAGACGTTCACCTTCACGTGCCGGCGGGAGCGATTCCCAAAGACGGTCCGTCGGCGGGGCTCGCCATGGCGGTGGCCCTGGTTTCCGCACTTTCCCGAAGGCCGGTCCGAGCGGGGGTGGCCATGACCGGTGAAATCTCGCTTCTGGGTGACGTCCTTCCGGTGGGGGGGCTCAAGGAAAAGGTGCTGGCGGCGCTTCGCCACCAAATCCGGGAAGTGATCGTTCCGGCCGGAAACGAAGCGGATGTGCGCGAACTGCCCGCTTATGTGAAACGGAGGTTGAAAGCGACTCCGGTGAATCACCTGGGCCAGGTGCTTGGGTCGGTTCTGGGGAGCAAAACCGGTGACGGTGGCGGCGTTTGATGAAGACGGTGCATTTCGACTGTTTTTCCGGGGTGAGCGGGGACATGGTGTTGGGGGGCCTCCTGGATGCCGGCGCGCCGGTCGATGGTCTGCTGGAAATGCTTCACAAGATGCCGGTTTCAGGGTTTTCGGTCCGGGTTCGAAAGGAAAAGCGAGGGGCCATCGAGGGTACCCGGGTCCTTTTCCGGTTCAGCGGGCAGCCTCGCCGGGCGTTCCGTGAGTTGGAGGCGATCATCCAGGGGAGCGAATTGGCGTCGGGGGTCACGGCGGCGAGCCTCAAGATCCTGAGAACGCTCGGGGAGGCGGAGGCTCGGGTCCACGGGGTGCCCGTCGAAGAGGTCCACTTCCACGAAATCGGTGCTCTGGATACCCTTCTGGATGTGGTGGGGACGGCGGCGGCCCTGCATCTCCTGGAGGTTTCCCGGGTGACGGCTTCGGCGATTCCTCTGGGATCAGGTTGGGTGAAAACGGAGCACGGAACCCTTCCGATTCCGGCTCCCGCCACCGCTGTGCTCATGGAAGGCATTCCCGTCTTTCAGGGAACCGAACGGCGCGAAGTGACCACTCCAACGGGTGCGGCCATTGTGCGCGCGTTGTGCGAAGCGTTCGGCCCGATACCGTCCATGATTCTGGAGCGCGTGGGTTACGGGATCGGGAGCCACCCGCAGGAGGACCCGCCCAACCTGCTGAGGGTTTTCCTCGGCCGCGCATCCGAAGTCCTGATTCAGCGGCGGCTTCTTGTGCTGGAAACCCAGATCGACGATATGAACCCGGAATTCTACGATCACCTTCTGTCGAGACTCTTCGCGGAAGGAGCCCTCGATGCGACGTTCACCCCGGTGCACATGAAAAAAAACCGGCCTGGAATCCTGGTGAGTGTGTTGGCCGAACCTGCCTCGGGGCGACGCCTGATGGAGGTCCTTTTCCTGGAATCCTCGACCCTCGGGGTCAGGGCCTTCGAGGTGGAACGCTACGAATTGCCTAGGGTGGAAGTGTTCGTGACCACTCCGTACGGGAAGTGCCGGGTGAAGGAGGTGGTGCTTCCGGACGGTTCACGGCGACGGGTTCCTGAATATGAAGACTGCCGGCAGGCTGCGGAACGCCACAAGGTTCCCCTTCGGGAAGTCTACGAGGCGGTTCTTTTCAATGTTCGGAAGCTATTGCCGATCCATGAGGCATGAGGATTCGCTGTATCATGGAGGCTTTGGTGGAACGCAAAACCGTCTGCGGGTCACTCCTTTCCATCGGTAACGAGTTGCTGCTGGGCGACATTCTGGATACCAACGCCCATCATATCGCCCGTGAGCTTCGGGCTCACGGTTTTCGACTCCGGCGGGTGGTGACCGTGGAAGATGAAGAGGATGAAATCGCGCGCTACCTGCTGGACCTGCTGGAGCGGTCGGATTTTGTGATCATCACGGGGGGACTGGGCCCCACGGACGATGATCGGACCCGCCAGGCGGTGGCCGGAGCTCTGGGGCGGCCGCTCACCGTCAATCGCGAGCATCTGGAGCGGCTGCATCGAAGGGTTGAACGGAAAGGCATCCCGTGGTCCGAGCACACGGGGCGGCTCGCCTGTTTCCCCGAAGGAGCGGTCCACATGGCGCCGGAACTTCCCATGGCGGGGTTTTTCCTCGAACACCGGGGTGTGCCTTGCTATTTCCTTCCGGGCGTGCCCCATGAAATGGAAACGCTTCTCGCCCGCAAGGTGATTCCGGACCTGGATTGCCGATTCCCGGGCCGGCCGATTTACATCAAGCGGGTCCTCCGAGTCCAGGAGCTGGTCGAATCGGAAATCAATCGCAGGCTGGCATCCCTGGAATCGCCATCTCCGGGGATCGAAATCGGTTACCTGCCACAGATCGGGGAGAACTGGGTGACCATCCTGGTTCGGGGAACGGACCTGGATGACGTGAGGTCCCGGCTGACCGGGATGGAAGAACGGGTGGTGGCTCTTTTGGACCCGCAGTACGTGAGCGGAAGCGAAGACGAGCCGATGGAACTCACGGTGGGAAGGCTGCTGCTGGGGAGGCGATGGAAGCTTGCGGCCGCGGAGTCGTGCACGGGCGGGTTGCTGGCTCGGCGTGTCACGGCGGTTCCGGGCGCTTCGGACTACTTCGAGCGAGGGTTCGTGACTTACAGCAACGAAGCCAAGGTTGAACTCCTGGGTGTGCCCCGGTCGCTGCTTGAGGAGCACGGTGCGGTGAGTGCGGCGGCGGCCGAAGCCATGGCTCGGGGAGCGCGTGAGTCGGCCGGGGTGGACGTGGCGGTTTCCATCACGGGGATCGCAGGCCCGACGGGCGGGTCGGCCGAAAAGCCGGTGGGGACGGTGTTCATGGCCTGCTCGACCGTGCGTGAGACCGTGGTTCGGAAGCATTTGCTCTGGGGAGGGCGTACCCAGATTCAGGAAAGAGCCGCCCATGCGGCCCTTGTCCTCTTGTGGAGGGTTCTTTCGGGATGATTCGAACGTTCGTTGCCGTGGACCTCCCTCCGGGTGTCCGGGGACAACTGGCCGGCTTCATGGAAAAGCTCAAGGGCTCGCAAGCCCAGGTCACCTGGGTGAAGGCCGATCGCATCCACCTCACCCTGAAGTTTCTGGGAAACGTTTCGGAAGATCTGATTCCCGCCGTTTCGCAGGCCCTGGACCGCGCCGGGGAGGCCATGGAACCGTTTACCGTGACGGCGGGGGGGTGCGGAGCGTTTCCGTCCATGAAGAACATGCGCGTGGTGTGGGTGGGGATCGAAAGCGGTTTCGAGCGGTTGCAGCGGTTGCAGCGAATGGTCGAGGATGTCTTGAGCGGCCTCGGTTTTGAAACGGAGGCTCGACCGTTCAAGGCGCACCTGACGTTGGGCCGGGTCAAAGGAAGGACCCGGTTGGGGCGCCTCCAGGAAGCCCTGGTCGCCCAGAAAGGGTTTCGGACGGAAGCTTTTGACGTATCGGAAATCGTGTTGTATAAAAGTGACTTAAGGCCCGAAGGACCCCGATACACCCCACTTCACCGAAGCCCGTTGCAACGTCGGCCCACCTGACGGCCCATCACAGGTATCGAGAAGAGGAGCATTCCATGGCTACGGCAAACGATCGCCAAAAGGCCATCGACATCGCCATGAGTCAGATCGAGCGGCAGTGCGGCAAAGGCGCCATCATGCGCCTGGGAGAAGGAGCCCATCAGGTTGAGATTCCGGTGATTTCCACAGGCTGCCTCTCCCTGGATCTCGCGCTGGGGATCGGGGGGGTGCCCCGAGGCCGTGTGGTCGAGATCTTCGGCCCGGAGTCTTCCGGAAAGACGACCCTCGCGCTGCACATCATCGCTGAAGCCCAGAAGAAGGGGGGGCTTGCGGCCTTCATCGACGCGGAACATGCCCTTGATGTCCATTATGCGCGAAAGCTCGGCGTCAAGGTGGACGAGCTGCTCATCAGCCAGCCCGACTACGGGGAACAGGCGCTGGAAATCGCGGAGATTCTGGTGCGAAGCAACGCCATCGACGTCATCGTGATCGATTCGGTGGCGGCTTTGGTCCCCAAGGCGGAAATCGAGGGTGAAATGGGCGATGCCCATGTGGGCCTCCAGGCGCGCCTCATGAGCCAGGCACTGAGGAAACTGACGTCGGCTATCAGCAAGTCGCACACCTGCGTGATTTTCATCAACCAGATCCGTATGAAGATCGGCGTCATGTACGGTTCCCCGGAAACCACCACCGGCGGCAACGCTCTCAAGTTCTACGCCACCATGCGGCTCGATATCCGCCGGGTGGGGGCGATCAAGGAAGGCCAGGACGTGGTGGGAAACCGGACCCGGGTCAAGGTGGTCAAAAACAAGATCGCTCCCCCGTTCAAGGAAGTGGAATTCGACGTGGTTTATGGACGAGGCATTTCCAAGGAAGGCGACTTGCTGGACCTGGCCGTTTCGTCCAACGTGGTCGAACGGTCCGGAACCTGGTATTCGTACAACGGCGAACGCCTGGGCCAGGGCCGGGAAAACGTCAAGAACTTCATGCGGGAAAACCCGGATCTGCTCGCCGAAATCGAGCAAAAGGTGCGGGAAATGCATTCATCTGTGGTCGCCGCTGCGGAGCGGGGAAAATCCGGTGCTGAACGGCAAGGAGACGGTCCATGAAGGCCAGTGAGATCCGGTCGAAATTCTTGAGCTTTTTCGAAACCAGGGGCCACACCGTGGTGAAGAGTTCCTCGCTCATCCCCCACGACGATCCGACGCTTCTTTTTACCAACGCAGGGATGAACCAGTTCAAGCGCTGTTTTCTGGGCGAAGAAAAACGGGCTTACGTGCGTGCGGCCAGCAGTCAGAAATGCATGCGGGCCGGCGGCAAGCACAACGACCTGGAAAATGTGGGCTATACGGCCCGCCATCACACGTTTTTCGAGATGCTCGGGAACTTTTCGTTCGGCGATTATTTCAAGGAGGAGGCGGTGGCCTTTGCCTGGGAATTTCTGGTGGACCACATGGGGCTCCCCCAGGACAAGCTGTTCGCCACCATTCATGAAGGCGACGCCGCCATGGGGCTCGGTCCGGACGAAGAGGCCCGGCGGTGGTGGCTGCGCCATTTGCCCGACGAGCGCATCCTCACTTTTCCCACAAAGGACAACTTCTGGGCTATGGGGGATACGGGCCCCTGCGGGCCCTGTTCCGAAATCCTGATCGATCAGGGAGAAGCCATGGGCTGCGGTCGCCCCGACTGCCGCCCGGGATGCGACTGTGACCGCTACCTGGAACTGTGGAACCTGGTGTTCATGCAGTTCAACCGGCGGGAAGACGGTGCGCTGGAGCCTCTTCCCAAACCCAGCATCGATACGGGCATGGGGTTGGAACGGATCGCCGCGGTGATCCAAAAGGTTCCTTCCAACTACGACACAGACCTCTTCGCGCCCATGATGGCGGCCATCGGTGAGATGAGCGGCCACACCTACGGAGAAGACGCCGAAAAGGACGTTTCCTTCAAGGTCATCGCGGATCACGGCCGGGCGGCGGCGTTTCTCATTGGCGACGGCGTGTTGCCGTCCAACGAAGGGCGCGGTTACGTGCTCCGGCGGGTCATCCGCCGCGCGCTCCGGCACGGCCGCTTTCTGGGGGTGGACCGGCCGTTTCTCCATCAGGTGGTGGTGGCCGTCATGCGCTCCATGCAGGACGCCTACCCGGAACTCCTGGAGAGCAGAAACTATGTCACGCGGGTGATCCTCCACGAGGAGGAACGCTTCAGCGAGACGCTGGACCATGGATTGAAGCTTCTTCAAAACGAAATCGCGCGCCTGCAGGACGAAGGCGCACGGGTGGTTCCTGGAGAACTCATCTTCAAGCTCTACGACACCTACGGCTTCCCCATCGATATCGTGACCGACATGGCCAGAAAACTCCATTTCCAGGTGGACGAAGAAGGCTTTGCGGAGCGGATGCAGAGACAGCGCGAACGGTCCCGCAAGCATTGGAAGGGGAGCGGAGAACGGGAACTCTCGGAAGCCTACCGCAAGCTTTCGGCCGACGAGGTTCGATCGGCGTTTCTGGGCTACGATCGGCTGGAAGCCGAATCCCGGGTCGCGGCGCTGGTGGTGGAAGGCCGGTTGGTGGAAGAGGCGGGTGCCGGAGCCGACGTGGAAGTGGTCACGGCCGAAACACCCTTTTACGGCGAAGCGGGCGGCCAGGTGGGAGACCGGGGAAGAATCCTGGCCGCCGCGGGAACCCTGGAAGTGCTCGACACCCTGCGACTACCGGGCGACCTCATCGTTCACGTGGCGCGTGTGGTGGAAGGAAGCCTGCGTGTCGGCGAAACGATTCGGCTCCAAGTGGACGCCGAGCGGCGGAAAGACACGGCGCTCAACCATACGGCCACTCACATCCTTCACCGTGTGCTCCGCGATGTGCTCGGGGACCATGTCAAGCAGTCGGGATCCCTGGTGGCGCCGGACCGACTCCGGTTCGACTTCACTCACTTTGCATCCCTCACGGCTGCAGAACTCGCCGCCATCGAAGAACGGGTGAACGATGAAATCCGAAACAACGATTCACTTCGCGTCCAGGTCATGGATCTGGAAGAAGCGTTGAAGAGCGGAGCGGTCGCGCTCTTCGAAGAGAAGTACGGGGACCGGGTACGGCTCGTAGAAATCCCCGGTTTCAGCCGCGAGCTGTGCGGAGGGACACACACGCAGCGAACGGGAGATATCGGTCTTTTCGTGATCGTTCAGGAAACCAGCGTCGCTGCCGGGGTGCGCCGAATCGAGGCCCTTACCGGGCGCCACGCCTACCGGCACGTGAAAAGGCAGCTGGAGCAGCTGGAAGAGGCGTCCCGCCGGCTGAAAGCGCATCCCCTGGAAGTGGTGGACCGGGTCGAGAGACTTTTCGCCCAGCAGAGACAATTGGAGAGGGAACTGGAAAGTCTTAAGGCGTCCCTGGCGGCCAGGCGGTCTGCGGACCTTCTGGACCGGGCGGCGGAGATCGGCGGCGTTCGGGTGCTGGTGACCCAGGTGGAAGCCGACAATCCCAAGGCGCTTCGGGACATGAACGATCGGTTCAAGGAGCGTATGCGAACCGGCGTGGTGGTTTTGGGGGCGGTCCATGACGGCAAGGTGTTCCTGCTGGCGGGAGTTACCGATGATTTGACCAAGCGCCTGCACGCGGGCCACTTGATTCGGGAAATCGCGGCGGTGGTCGGCGGAAGCGGCGGCGGCCGTCCGGACATGGCTCAGGCCGGCGGAAGCCGACCGGAGAAGCTCGCCGAAGCATTCGACGAGGCACGCCGGATCATCCAGGAACGCCTGGAAGGGAGACGTTGAAAGGCCGCCGGCGGAATCCGTTCCCGCAAGAGGGCCGGCGTCCGGTGCAGGGGTGCCGATTCCGCGGTCGCGCCTTGCGGAGCGCCCACTCCGTTACAGGCGGTCGACCCGGATGTCGGCCAACCGTGCTTCCAAGTCGTCGTCCAAGGTGGAGCGAAGATCTTCCAGCCGGTAGTCGATGCTGCAGGACCTGCAGCGCCATATCACCTGCCTTCAGCTCTTCACCCATAACAGGTCTCTTCCGCAGTGCGGGCACTTCATCGGGTTCCTCTCGACAGTCGAAGATCGGATGCCATTCAATGACCGAGCTAACCCTATATGCGGTTCGGCCCGGATTGACAATAGATTGAGTCCTTAACGACGTCCTTTTGATGATCGTACCCGAAGGTTTTCTTTGACGGGGATTCCCCCGGGCTGCTGTTTCCTGCTTCAAGGAAAGGGCGGCCGGGATGTCCGCCCCGGCAAGACGAGGCGAAATGCATGCCGGCAAACCTTCCTCCTGCCTATTTCGAAGCGGAAAAGCGTTACCGGGAAGCCAAGACCCCTGAGGCCAAGGTGGAAGCGCTCGAAGAGATGCTCACCATCATGCCCAAACACAAGGGGACCGACAAACTTCGCGCGGACCTCCGGCGGCGGATCGCCAAATTCAAGAACCAGGCGCAGCAGAAGAAGGGGGCGGGAAAACGTGAAACGGCTTACACGATTGAAAAGGAGGGGGCCGCCCAGGTGATTGTCGTGGGAGCCCCCAATACAGGCAAATCGTCTCTGGTGGCCATGCTGACCAATGCGGCCACGGAAGCGGCCGATTTTCCTCATTCCACCTGGAAGCCGGTTCCGGGCATGGCGATCTACGAAAACATTCAATTTCAGCTGGTGGACACGCCGCCTGTCAATCGGGAGTATGTGGATCCGTGGATGGCGGACTTGATCCGGCGGAGCGACATGCTGCTGGTACTCGTGGATCTGCATGGAGACCCGCTGGAGCAGTTGGAGGACACCTTCGACGTCATGGCCGGCCTGCGGGTGTACCCGGCCGGGCGGCCGGTTCCGCAAGATCTGAAAAAACCACCGTTCATCAAAAGGACGGTGGTGGCGTTGAACAAAGTGGACGGGGAACAGGATTGGGAAGACTTCGAAGCCTTTCTGGAGCTTTCCGGGTTGGAACTGCCGTGCGTGGGAATTTCGGTCCGCACCGGCCGGAACCTGCACCAGCTGCTGGAAACACTGTATCGCGAATCGGGCGTTATCCGCGTCTACACCAGGGCGCCGGGGAAAGAACCGGACCGAACGTCGCCTTTCGTCTTGCAGAAAGGCAGCACCCTGGAGGATCTGGCAGAAAAAATTCACAAGGACTTTGTTGAAAAGTTGAAATTTGCTAAAATTTGGGGCAAGGCGGTCTACGACGGACAGATGGTTCAGCGTGATTACGTACTCCAGGACGGAGACGTCGTCGAGATTCGCATCTGAGTGCGCGCAAACGGTCATTCGCCGCTGAAGGAATTGACCTAAGTCAAAGCCCCCCTTCCCGTCATCTTCTATAAATGAATCGGTGATCGCATTCTCGCGAGGCTGAACGGCGTTGTCGGCAATGGATCGGTCGCTGTGTTCCCGCTTTGACCGGGGCTTCGGTGGATGTCCCGGCGAGGCAAGTGCAAGGGTGCCGTTGCGCCGGGTGCCCGGTTTTTTTCGAGGCGGGTGCCTGGACCGAGCGGGGTGCGGGATCGGTTGACCAAGGTGAGAATCATTCTTATGATTTAAAAGGTTCGTTGCGACGTGCCTGTTGAGGTATGACAATCAAAAAGCAAAGAAAAACACGAGTAAAGAAAGGAGGGGTCGAGTCGAGAGCGCTAGAAGCCCGTGGGCCAGACCGGCCGAAGGCAGGTAACCCGTGGATTTCCCACGAAAGGGGGATGATGATGAAGCAGTACGATCATGATCCGTATCCTCCCTTCCGGTTTATGATGAAAGAGAAGGAGGAGGCGGACGACGCCTTTGAAGGCCTCCTTGAGAAGGGATTCCCGGGGTCGAGCATGGCGGAAGACGAGCCCCCTCTGAAGGATATCGTTTGCATGGAAGACAAGCGTGAGCGGATTTCCGAAGCAGAAAACGAAACGGAATGTGACGATTCCGAAAACGAAGAGATGCCGGATGCCAATGCGGAGCGCGAAGACGATTTCGACGAAGACCACGTATCCTGTTATCTGAGAGAAGTATCTTCTTATCCGCTCCTCACGCCCGAGCGCGAAGTCGAATTGGCCAGGACGATCCGGGAGGGGCAAGACGAACTGGTGCGATTGGTGGCCGAACACGCGGTCGAAGACCCGGTGATTGAAGACCTTCATGAAAAGGTCGAGAAGCTTTTGGCTCATGAAAAGAGCTTTCCAGGGGTCCGCGACAAAGTGCTGAAGGTCATCACGCGCACTCTCGAAAAGGCCAGCCGTGACAACCCGGAGCAATCCATTTACGGGGAGCTTTACCGGCGGTGTCAGGAGATCATGCAGACCATCGATACGGCGAAGCACCAGATGGTCAAGGCCAACCTCCGGTTGGTGCTGAGCATCGCCAAGCGGTATCGTGGCCGTGGCATGAGCTTCGACGACCTCATCCAGGAAGGCAACCTGGGGCTCTTGAAGGCGGTTGGGCGCTACGACCACACCAAGGGAAACCGGTTCAGCACCTATGCCACCTGGTGGGTGCGCCAGAGCATCATCCGGGGCATTTATGACAAAACCCGGACCATCCGGTTGCCCGTCCACTTTATCGAACTCAAGAACCTTTTCTTCAAGGTGTTTCACGAGTTGGTGAAGGAATTGGGGCGGGAACCGACGCCGGCCGAGATCGCGGAACGCGCGGACATTCCTCCGGACAAGGTTCAGATGGTTCTGAGCTTGGTCAGCCAGCCGGTGTCGCTGGAGACGCCCATCGGCGAAGATGACCAGCGGCTGGCGGATTTTATCGAAGACGAGAACGTGGAGTCGCCGGTGGAAGGTTGTGAAGCGAGGGAGTTGGGCGAAATCACCCGCGACCTGTTGGCCGGTCTGCAGCCTCGTGAGGAGAAGATCCTTCGCCTCCGTTTCGGCTTGGACGGACAACCCGGGGAAACGCTCGAAAAGATCGGCAAGAACTTCAAGGTCTCCAAGGAACGGATACGCCAGATCGAGAAGAAGGCCTTGAGGAAACTCAGGCATCCGAGCCGCCAGGAGATGCTGAAAGCCTACCTGGAATAGGCTTCGCCTTCTGGAAGAGATTGGCGATCAGGCGACGATTGACAGGGGCGCTCGAGTCCTGGAGGGCGGTTTTCGTTCGAAAGGTTCGAGCGCCCCTGTGCGATTCAGGCGTCAGAAGACGTCGGTTGCCGGGAGCCGCCCAGAGACTTGGAAGGTCGTGCGACAGGCCACAAAGGGGCCGCCCCGCTGGTGGCTTGACGGGAGCAGGCCGGGCGGCCTGGAGTGGACCCCTCAGCCGCTCCCTTCTATTTCGAACCCGGTTACCGGCCGGAGGTCAGGCTTCCGGTATGAACCGCACCTCCTTTTGCAAAACGGCAAGGCCGGCCGACGATCCCATGGAATCATGCCTTTTTCAGTTTGAGGCACAATTCGGCCACGCGGCAGCCGAGCTTTTTGGCGTTTTCGGCGGTCTTTGGGTCCGGAGGTCCAACGCAGGCGACGCCGTAATGCCCCGTGGCATCCAATGGGTCCCCGATCACGACCATCCCGTAAATGAGCAGACACTGGATGATGGACATCATGGTGGTCTCTTTCCCGCCGGTCGGATCGCCGGAAGTAGCAAAAGCCGCTCCAACCTTGCCTTCCATCTTTTTGCGAACGCCAACGAAATCGTCGAAAACCTTTTTGAGTTCCGCCGCCATAACGCCGAAGTAAACGGGCGAACCTGCGATGATGCCGTCTGCGTTCACGAAGTCGTCCTTGGTCACATCCCCGGCGGATTTGAGGACGGCCTCAACCCCCTTGACGGAAGTCACCCCCTGGGAAATGTGCTCCGCGAGTCTTCTCGTGTTGCCTCCTCTGGAATGGTAGAGCACCAGTACCTGCATGACGTCTCCCTCCTGGTTTTCTGGGTTGTCCAAGGGCGGTCCCGCGGAAACGCAAGGGCCGGTCCGGGCGGTGCTGGAAGTTCCTCACGCGGCCACCACGCGCCGATTCTACCATGAGGGACGGTGACTTCAAGACGTCCCGCGGTTCCATGGATGGGTGCCGGCCGGCGGAAGGTATCCCTGCGGCCCGGAGTACGGAGTGTACCGCAAACAGGCAACGAAGGATCGCGCCATGAGTGTGCTCCTGATTGTCGTGGGATTCGCTGGGCTCATCGTCGGAGCGGAAATGCTGGTGAGGGGGGCTTCCCGGCTGGCCTCCGTTGTGGGAGTCCCCCCGCTCATCATCGGCCTCACCATTGTGGCCTACGGGACCAGCGCCCCCGAGTTTGCGGTGAGTCTCAAGGCCAGCCTTGCCGGGAGTCCCGACATCGCCCTCGGAAACGTGGTTGGAAGCAACATCTTCAACGTTCTTTTCATCCTCGGCGCTTCGGCTCTGATCACGCCGCTTTCGGTTTCCCGGCAGCTCATCCGCCTGGATGTTCCGCTCATGATTTTCGTTTCCGTCCTGACTTGGCTTCTGAGCGTGAACGGTGCCATCGGCCGTCTTGAAGGCTTCTTTTTGTTTGCGGGTGTCCTCACCTACACGGTGTTTCTCATTGTGAAGGGAAGGCGCGAAACCCGCGGCAATTCGGTTCCGGAACAGGGGCAGGCCGGAAAACCTGCGGAAAGCGAAAAGCGGGTGATTCTGAAAGCCTTGGCTTGGGTGTGTCTCGGGCTTTTTGCCGTGGTGCTGGGAAGCCGTTGGCTCGTTTCCGGTGCCGTGGATCTCGCGCGCACCCTGGGTATCAGTGAACTGGTGATCGCGCTCACCATTGTGGCAGCCGGGACATCGCTTCCCGAAGTGGCCACTTCGATGGTGGCCAGCCTGCGGGGACAGCGGGATATTGCCGTCGGGAATGTGGTGGGCAGCAACGTGTTCAACCTGCTTGGTGTATTGGGTGCTTCGGCGCTGGTTTCCGGCGGTGTGCCCATTTCGGAGCAGGCCCTCAAGGGTGACATCCCGGTCATGGTGGCGGCCGCCGTGGCCTGCTTTCCCATTTTCTTCACCACTGTCGAGATATCCCGCTGGGAAGGTGGGATCTTTCTTTTCTACTATCTCGTCTATCTCGTCTATCTGGTGCTGCACGCAACCGGGCATGGGCTCCTTACGGGATTTCTGGCCGGCGTCTGGTGGTTCGCCCTCCCGCTCACCGCAGGCGCGATCATCGTGACTTTCATGCATTCCCTGCGCTCGCGGCCGCCTCATGCTTGAGTCCTATGGCGGCGGCGCGGTTCTGGAGGCTGCGCCTCATGGTGCTGTATATCTGCTACGGCAATTCCTGCCGCAGCGTTCTGGCCGAGGCCTTGACCAGGCATTACCGGGGCCGAAGCATCGGCGCGGCGTCAGCCGGCCTGGCTCCGCTGGGCCACATTACGGGAAACACCCTGAAGGTTCTTGAAGAAATCGGTGTTTCCGTGGAAGGGTTACGGTCCAAGGGCTTGGAAGCCGTCGATTTGGCATCCCGGCCGCTGGTGATCAACCTGCTCGACATGGAGATCCGAGGGTTCCTGCCGGCTGACTTCCAGGGACGGGTTATGGACTGCTACGTTCGGGACCCCTACGGCGAAAGCCTGGATTCCTTCAGACGGGCGCGGGACACGCTGATCTGGCTGGTCACGGAAAAGCTGCCGGGATGGCTGGATCTTTCGCTTTGACGAACCGTTGCCCGATCGCGGGGTGCGCCTGCATGTAAGTCGCGGGGACTGTTTTCAGTAACCGTAAGGGCCGGTTTCGATCTTGAAGAGCACGCCGTTTCGGAACTTCAGGTAGTAGAGAAACCGCGTGGGACCGCGGTTGTAGGTCCATTCCTCCACCCATTGATGCTGCTTCAGAAACCTTCGCCCGATGGGGCTTCGATCCTCATTGATTTCATTGTCGAACGGGTCCGGCACGATTTCCGTAAAGACTTCTTCCCTGTACTCGTCCACGAAATCGGGCGCACCGCATTTGGCGGCGATCTCCGGCTTCTTCTCGCCTAGTTTGACCAGCCTATTGCCGCAGCGCATGAAGGACACGCTGGAGCGGTAAGCCCATGTGGAGGGGATCGCGAGGCCGAGTAGTCCCAGGACGCCGAAAACGATAGCCCGTTTCTGCCACTTTCTTGCCATGATTCGACCTTTCTCCATGGATGCGCGGGGATCGGGGGGGCCCGCGTTTCGGCCGGCGCCGCGGTCGAGGGCCGGATCCATTGCCCCACATCGGCCGGCGCAGCAGCCCGACCATGAAGTTTTCTCTCTGGTTGCCGCGCTCCGGCTCATGTTATCTTTGGGCCGTGTCCCGTGCCCCTGCGTTTCCGGGAACCTTCGATCTCATTGTCTCCATGTTTAACATAACAGCGGAAAAGGAGGTGCGCGATGAAGAAATCCTTTGGTCCCGAAACCATGATCTTCCCTACCCCAGTCTGGTGCGTGGGTTCCTACGACAAGGACGGCAATCCCAACATCATGACCATCGCTTGGGGCGGCATCTGTTGTTCCAAGCCTCCCTGCGTGACCGTCTCCCTCAGGAAGGCCACCTACACCTACGGGAACATCATGGAACGCCGGGCGTACACCCTGAACGTGCCTTCGACGCGCTATGTGAAGGAAGCCGATTACTTTGGGATCGCTTCGGGAAAGTCCGCCGATAAGTTCAAGGTGGCGGGGTTCTCTCCCGTGAAAGGCGAATTCGTAGATGCTCCGTACGTCAAGGAGTTCCCCATGGTACTTGAATGCAAAGTGGTTCACACCTACGAATTGGGGCTCCACACCCAGTTTGTCGGCGAAATCGTGGATGTGAAGGTGGACGAATCCTGCTTGGACGATGAGGGCAAACCCGATATTTTGAAAATCCAGCCCATCGTTTACACGCCTCAAGTCCACAAGTACCATGCCATCGGCGAATTTCTCGGCAAGGGATTTTCCATCGGAAAGGAGCTGACCTGACGAGGCCGGACGAAGGGCGGGGATCGGAGTGCGGGCGGTGGGCGCCGGAGATGGCCGTGTCTCAGATCGAAGTGGAGAATCTGCAGAAATTCTACCGGGTTCACCATAAGGAAGAGGGGCTTCTGGGGTCTGTGCGAAGCCTGGTGAACCGCCGCTACCGGGACGTAAGGGCCGTCGACGGGATCACCTTTTCCATCGAATCGGGAGAAGTGGTGGGCTTTCTGGGTCCCAACGGGGCGGGAAAGACCACCACGCTCAAGGTTCTGTCCGGCCTCCTGTATCCCACCGGCGGGCGGGTCTCGATCCTGAACTGCACGCCTCATGAGAGAAGACCTTGGTTTCTCAAGCAAATCACTCTGGTCATGGGCCAGAAGAATCAGCTGCTTTGGGATCTGCCGGCCATCGAAACGTTTCGGGTGAACCAGGCCATTTACGACATCGCAGAAGGAGACTTCCGGGCCGTGCTTTCGGAGCTGGTGGAACTTCTGGATCTGGAGCCCTTGCTCAGAAAACAGGTCCGAAAGCTGTCCCTGGGCGAGCGGATGAAATGCGAACTGGCGGCGGCGCTCCTTCACCGCCCGCGGGTTCTGTTTCTGGACGAGCCCACCATCGGCTTGGACGTCACCATGCAGGTGAGGATCCGCGACTTCATCGCTGAATACAATGCGCGGTTCGGAGCCACCGTGATCCTCACGAGCCACTACATGGCCGATGTGACGGCACTTTGCCGGCGCGTGATCATGATCGACCTGGGCCGACTGGTCTACGACGGCGACCTGCGGCTGTTGGTGGAACGGATGGCGCCTTACAAAGTGCTGAAAATCGCCCTTCGAAGCCCTTGTCGACGGGATGAGTTGGAAGTCTTTGGGGAGGTTCGGCACTGCAACGGCGTGAAGGCCGTCTTGAGGGTGCCCCGCAAGGAAGCTGCGGAGGCTGCGGCCAGACTGCTCACCACCCTCGACCTGGATGACGTCACCATCGAAGAGCCGCCGGTCGAAGAAATCGTCTCCCGGCTGTTCGGACGCCGGCCGCCCCCGACGGAACCGGCTCTGGAATAGCGGATCGAGTCCATGGTCCGGAAATACCTCGCCCTGTTCAGGGCCAACTGGGAATTGATCCTCGAATACCGGGCCGGAATGGTCATCTGGATCCTGGCGAACATCCTCCCCTTGGTGATGATGACCGTCTGGTTGTCGCTGGCACGGTCGGGTCCCGTCGGTTCCTACCGAGCGGGCGATTTCGTGAGTTACTACCTGGCCATCCTGCTGGTTCGGCAGCTGACGACCGTCTGGGTCGCCTGGGACCTGGACCGCGAGATTCGCCTCGGGGAGCTTTCCCCCAGACTCCTGCGGCCCATCAATCCCATCCACGACCACATCGCCTTGAACCTGGCGGACAAGGTTTTCAGGACCTTCACCGTGGTACCGTTGATCGCGGCCGCCGCTTTGCTGGTCCCGGAAACCCGTTACGCCACTGAACCGGTTCTCCTCGCTTGGTTCGGAGTCGCCCTCGCCGGGGCTTGGGCGGTCCGCTTTCTATCGCAATACTGCATCGGGCTGTTGAGCTTTTGGATCACCCAATCTCTTGCCTTGAACGAAATGTGGTATGCGGGACTTCTTATGCTGGGGGGCGTCATTGCGCCCTTGGATCTGTTTCCGCCCGGCGTGAAGGAATGGGTGCCGTTGCTCCCCTTTCGTTACATGCTGTCGCTCCCAGTGGAAATCCTGCTGGGGCGCCTGGGTTCCGACGAGTTGCGCCGGTCGCTCATGATCCAAGCGGCCTGGGTGATCGCTTGGTGGGGCCTTTACAGGGTCCTGTGGAAAAAGGGCGTCCGGCGCTACGGTGCGGTGGGAGCGTGAAAGGTGAAAGCCGCAGGTGAATGTCCCCGGCCGCCTCACCGGAGAGGGACCGGCTTTTCCAAGTCGGTGCGCCTGGTGGGGATCTTTTTCAAGAATTCCCTCCTCGTGGAAATGGAATACCGGGCGAATTTCGCCGCCAGCGTGTTGATGAGCGTCTTCTGGACCGCGTTCGCGCTCTTGGGACTCCAGGTCTTTTTTCATCACCGGGATTTCGTGGGAGACTGGAGCTACCACGAAGCCTTGCTGGTGGTTGGATTCTATACACTCTTCAATGGGCTCATCGAGGCCGTGCTTCAGCCCAATATCGTGCGCGTAGTGGAACAGGTGCGACTGGGCACCTTCGATTTCGTTCTGGTCAAGCCCGTCAACAGCCAGTTCATGGCGACCTTTCGAAACCTGGCCGTGTGGCGCCTGGCCGATGTCCTGGTGGGAATCGCCGTGTGCCTGTATGGGCTCGTCGGGCTCAGACTCGTCCCCCGAGCGCCCGATGTCGCCCTCTTCGCCCTCTTTCTCCTGAACGGCTCCGTCATCCTTTACAGCATCTGGCTGGCGATGACGACCACCTGCTTCTGGTTCGTCCGGATCGACAACATCACCGAGCTGTTTCTGGCCGTGTACGAAACGGGACGCTTTCCCGTGACCGTTTATCCCGGTTGGATGCGCGGGCTTCTCACCTTCGTGGTGCCCGTGGCCTTCATCACCACCTTCCCCGCCGCGGCCGTGCTCGGCCGTGCCGGATGGCTGCTCGCCTTCGTGTCCACCGTCATCGCCGCCGTGTTTTTCGGACTCAGTGCCTGGCTCTGGCGTTACGCGGTCCGCCATTACAGCAGTGCGAGCAGCTGAAGGACCTCCGCCGGAACCGCCCGACCCCTCTTACCGGAACGGCAACGCCGCTCAATCCCATGCGAAGGAACGATCTTGGCGCAGCGCATGACCTTCGCCGAAAAGGATATCGTATTGCAGGATTTTCAGACCCCGGAGGAAGGAATCGTTTGCGGCTGATTTGAAATCAACGAGACCGCTGCCCCTTCGCCGGACAAATTTGCGGTGAATCACGGGGTAGTCCTGAAAACGGCGCCACAGCCAACGAAGATGGGGAGGCATTTCCACATCGAGCAGGTTCAGAAGGAGCGGGGCGAAGTAAAGGGGGCTCATCTGATCGGGGATGCGCACGCCGTCGAGGAGCCCTTGGCGATTGGCCCAAAGCAGGCAGGGGACACTCGACATTTTGAAGTGGTCCCCCAGGACGTTTTCCGCAGCGCCGTGGGAAGCGGGACCGGATATTTTGTAGACGCCTTGGTCTACGCCGAAACTGGGCAGATGATCGCCGCAAAAAAGGAGGATCACCGGTTCGGAACGGGAAGCCAGGTATTCCACGAGCCGGGCGAGGCTACGGTCGGCGTCCCGGAGGCCCGTGACGTAAGTTTGAATGGCCGGCCGGGCTTCTTCCGGAAAATCGCCGCGCACGGCGATCTCGTCCGACGGATAGCGACCGGGTTCGTAAACCCCGTGGTTCTGCATGGATATCACGTGAAGAAAGTAAGGCTCACGGATGCCTTCGATTTCCTGGATGATCTTTTCGGTCAGCGCGGCGTCGGAAACGAAAGGGCCGCGGAATTCCGGGTTCGTGAAATCCTCCAGGGAGATGAAATCTTCGAAACCCAGGAGCGGGTACGCCCGTTTTCGGTTCCAGAACCAGTCGTGGTATGGATGAATGGCGATGGTGCGATAACCGTTTCGGCGAAGCGTCCAGGGTAGTGACGGAGTTGCCCGCTGGAGGTAGTGATCGTAAGGAACAGCCCCGGGCGGCAGGAAGGCGTTGGTCAATCCGGTGAGCATCTCGAATTCCACGTTGCTGGTGCTGCCCCCGAAGGTCGGAGAAATCATGGTGAAGCTGGGAAACCGGGACCTCAACCGGTTGAAGTTTTCCAGCGGATCCACTTCGGCCTCATGATCAACGTAGCGCAAGTCGGAAAAGGACTCGCTGACGAAGAGAATGAGGCTGGCACGTGCCTTTTCGTCCGGTTCCAGTTCCGCCCGGTGCTCGTCGACGGACAGGGGCCCCAGCAGGCGGCGGACGGCGTCCGCCCCGTAGCCGTCGGGGGCCCCGATCAGGACCGGCCGCACGTTCAGGACGAACGCGAGAAGAAAACCGTTCTGTTTGTAGTTGGCCCGCTGTTCCCAGAAAAGATTCCGGGTTCGTAGAAGCGACGGAAGGTCCCGGGGCAGTTCCCGGTGGTAGGTGAAAAGCCCGAGGACCAGAACGCCTGCGGTCATGAGGAGGAAACGGAGGGGCCAGCGGATGGTCTTTCCCGAACCGAAGAGGTAACAGAACAGGATGATCCCGCCGGCGGTGGCGGGAGGAAAGAGGTGCGAGTCGACGATGTCCTTCAACATGGGTTTGAAAAGCACGAGGACCTGTTCGTAGTAGAGGATATCCCAAGCGAAAAACGGTTGGCGAAGGTGGACGATCTTTGTGGCGTTCACGTAGGCTGCGGCTCCCAGGACGAGAGACGTGAGGACCAGCCCGGGGGCGATTTTGCCGGTGACGGCGACGAAGATCGCCAGGACTGCACCGGCCAGGACAAAATTCACCAGGGCAAGAAGCGGAGTCGCTTGGAACCACGAGAGAACCTCCTGGACGCTTCCTCTCGGCGGGTATTCCAGGATACAGACCAAGGCCGCCGTCGCTCCAACCAGGAGGCCGATTCTCGCATTCGCTGAGATGCTGTGACTGCCTTTGTTTTCCATCAGTTGGACGTTCTGGTTTTTCGATTCCGGCTTCCGGCCGGCAAGATGGCGCCCATCAAGGCGAGCAAGGCTTGGCTTCGTGCCCTGGCTCGAGTGTGTCGGTTATGTATCAGAAAAACGCGGAAAATCAAGCTCATTGCCCCGTCGGCCGGCGCAGAGAGGGGTCACCGTGAAGCTGGAGGGGGGTGGGTGGCGGTTTTTCGGTGCTGGGGTCGGGAGGAGACAGGAATCGTGAAAGGCGGACATGCTTTCATCAGACGCTTCAACCCTTGGTTACTCCATGCCGGGGATGCCCTGATGGACCGGAAGTACGGGACCCTGAAGCGTCGGGCGTTCGCACTCCTGCCGGAACGGGTGGTGGAGATCGGTCCCGGGGCCGGCGCCAATTTTCGCTACTACCGTCCGCGCTCGGAGGTGATCGCGTTCGAACCCAATCCGTTCACGCACGATGTGCTGAAGGAACAGGCGGCACGGTACGGCCTCAGCCTGGACCTTCGGGCTGTCGGGGCGGAATCCCTCGACCTGGATTCCGCCGACGTGGACGGGGTGGTGGGAACCCTGGTGCTGTGCACGGTGGAAGACCCGGAACGAGTGGTTTCCGAAATCTTCAGGGTCTTGAGGCCCGGCGGTCGCTACGTTTTCCTGGAGCACGTATCGGCTCCGGAAGCATCATCGGCACGAGCCCTCCAACGCCTGCTCAGGCGCCCGTGGCGCTGGCTCTTCGACGGTTGCACGTTGAACCGGGACACCCACGCGCTGCTTTGGCGAGCGGGTTTTTCACGGCTTGAGATGGACTGCCTGTGGCTCGGGCCGCCGTTCCTTCCCGTGGCGCCTCACATCTTCGGCACAGCCGTCAAGTAGCCGGAAAATCGAGGAGATCGCCCAAGAAAATTGCCGTTGCGTTATCCCACGGACTGGATTATTCCTGCCGTCCGGTAGATCGGGAAAAACCTCGTCGGGGCGTGCGTCCATGGCGGAAGGCGGTAAAGCCGAAAGATCGATGATGGGTGCGCTCTGGTTTGCGTGTCCCCTGGTCGGGGGGATCGGGGCCCTGCTTTTCGGCCAGGACGCTAACTGGGACCTCAGGAACTACCACTTCTATATCCCCTATGCGTTTCTCGAGGGCCGGTTCGACCACGACGTGGTGCCGTCCCAGGTGGCCAATTTCTACAATCCACTGCTTTACATTCCTTTCTATCATGCCGTGGTGGCCCTTTCGCCCAAGGCGGTGGGGTTCGGCATCGGAGCCTTGCAGGGGCTGAACGGACCGCTCATCTACGCCGTCGCCCGTAAGTTTTTGACCGAGGGTTCTTGGGGTGTCCTTCTTGTCATGGTGGCGGCGGTCACCGGTGGCGGATTCCTCGGCGAACTGGGGACCTCGTTTGCCGATACGATCCTGAGCTGCCTGGTTCTGTGGAGCTTGTGGCTGAATTTGGGGACACTGGAAAGGTTCAGGCAAGAGCGGACGGCGGCTTGCCGGAAAGCCGTCTTCTTGGCGGGCTGCCTTGCCGGATTCGCCGCGGGACTCAAGCAACCCACTGCGGTCTATGCTGTGGGGTTGTGCGGGGCCTTCTTGGTTGCCGGACCAAGTCTGCAACGTGGTGTGCTTACGGCCTTTCTTTTCGGCATAGGGGTTCTGGCCGGTATGGCCGCCACGGGAGGCTTCTGGTTCTATGAACTCTGGCAGCGTTACGGTAACCCGCTCTTTCCCTACTTCAACCACATGTTTCAATCCCCTTGGGGCGCCGCCGCGGACTACCGGGACGCCCGGTTCCTTCCGGAGGACTTGACCGCGGCCCTATGGTTTCCCTTCAACTTCGCTTTCGATCCATACCGAACCGGAGAAGCCTTTTTTCGAGACTTCCGGATTCCGGTTCTGACCGTTTGCCTGGCGGGCTTTTTCCCTACTTGGATCGTTCGCCGGGTGGCGAGAGGAAAGAGTCCGGGGAGCGCGACGCCGGAACCCGCCCTGAAGTCCAGATACTTGCTGGGATTCGGAATCATCACCTTCGTGGTCTGGCTGAAGCTGTTTGCGATTTATCGGTATCTCCTGGTTCTGGAAATGCTGGCGCCGCTGGGGATCTGGCTGATTTTGAAGGCTTTCCTGGAAAGCCGCCGCTGTCTCATCCACCTGAGTTCCGGTTGCATGCTTTTTCTGGTGTTGAGCAGCCACCCGGCGGACTGGGGCCGCGTGCCTTGGGGGGACGACTATTTCGGGGTCCGGGCGCCGGAATTGGAGACTCCGGGTCGAACGTTGGTACTCCTGGCGGGAACGGAGCCCATGGCCTACCTGGTCCCGTTTTTTCCAAAGGAGGTACGTTTCTTGCGTATCTTGAGCTACTTCACGGGCCCTTCTTCCGCGCCCAATCGCTTTGACGAAAGGATGGAAGAGGCCATCGAGACCCACGGAGGAAGCATTTACGTCATCTATCGCGAATATGAAGAAAGATCGACGGACGCGGCGCTCGAAGCTTACGGCCTGGAAAGAAAGGCGGACGGATGTGTTCCCTTGCGGCCGCATATCGAGCAGCGCATCGAGCAGCCGCTCCTTTTCTGCCCTGTTGCAAAAGTTGGAGGTGATCACCCGAAGATATGAACCATCGTGACCCATTCAGTCCCTACCGCCTTGCCGTTCTCGTTCCCTGCTACAACGAAGCCCGGTCGATCGCCGCGGTAATCCGGGATTTCAAGGAGTCTCTTCCCGGGGCCGAGGTGTTCGTCTATGACAACAACTCGTCGGACGGGACTGCTTTGGTGGCGCGCGAAGCCGGTGCCGTAGTCCGAAGCGTCATGCAGCAGGGTAAGGGGAACGTGGTGCGGCGCATGTTTGCCGATATCGATGCCGACGCTTATGTGCTGGTGGACGGCGACGATACCTACGACGCGTCGAGCGCTCCCGTCCTGGTGAGCAAACTGTTGGGCGAACAGCTCGACATGGTGGTCGGAACACGCTTCGGGCGTTTCGAAATCAATGCATTCCGGGCGGGCCACAAGCTGGGAAACCGCCTGCTCACCCGGTGCGTGGCCCTGCTTTTCGGGCGCACCTTCACGGACATGCTTTCGGGATACCGAGTCTTTTCGAGGCGGTTCGTCAAGTCCTTCCCGGCGCTCGCCAAGGGTTTCGAGACCGAAACGGAACTCACGGTGCACGCTCTGGAACTCCGGATGCCGATTGCGGAGATCGAAACCCCCTATCGGTCACGTCCCGAGGGTTCGACGAGCAAGCTCCGCACCTACCGCGACGGCTGGCGCATCCTGATGATGATCCTCACACTCTTTCGCGAAGAACGGCCGCTTGCCTTTTTCATGCTCGTTTTCGGAGTGCTGGCTTCCACATCGTTGGCGCTCGCCTTACCCATCGTGGTCACCTACCTTGAAACGGGCCTGGTGCCGAGATTTCCTACGGCGATTCTTTCCACGGGCATCATGCTGCTGGCGTTTCTCAGCCTTGCTGCGGGATTCATCCTGGATACCGTGACGAGGGGCCGGCTGGAAATGAAGCGGCTGTTTTACCTGTCGGTCCCGGCGGTGGGTGACGGAAAAGACCCGGCATGACGTTTTCCGCACAGTTTCTTCGCTTCTGCGCGGTGGGAACCATCGGTTTCGTGGTGGACGCCGGGACGCTTCACGTTATGGTCGAGGTCTTTTCCGGCGGCCCTTACGATTCAAGGGTCCTCTCCTTCCTGGTTGCGGCGACCGCCACCTGGGCTTTGAACCGCCGGTTCACATTCAGATCTTCCGTGGCGCATCGCGCAAGAGCCCGGCAATGGGGTCTTTACGTGACGGTCAATGCAATGGGTGGCGCCGTCAATTACGGGGTGTATGCCCTCTGTGTGCGCGGTTCGCAACTGGTGCCGTCGTATCTCTTCCTCGGCGTTGCCGCCGGATCCCTCGCCGGACTGCTGGTGAACTTTCTTGCTTCCAAGTTCCTGGTGTTCCGGACTGAGGCGGTGAGTTGAGCGGGCTTCAGGCCGGATTCACGTGCGCGCCGCATGAGGGTTGCGGTATCGAACGAATGATTGCGGCACCGATAATGAATGATCCAATGATGCGGCAAACCGGCCAGGGCCGGAATCCGGCGGGCTTGGGCGCCGGCGGCATGGGGCCGGCTTTGACTCGTTTGAAGGGATGGTTTATGTCGCGTTGCTGGTGCTTGGACCGAACGTCGGCGGAGTCCGGCACCGGAAAGTCTTCTGGATAAGCCGCGACGGCCGAATCCGCGGCAAGGACGGTGATTTTTCACGGAAAGTGCCCACTGGGAGAGGCTTTTGCATCCATTGAAGACCTGCGCGGGCTGGTCTCATTCGGGATCCTTCGATGACAGGTGAAAGGGGGTCGCCGGCCGGGTTCCGACGGCGGCCGAAACACGGCCCATTCGGGGCCACCAAGGGCGAAAAGCGGCCGATAAGGGGGCGGGAGCCGAAGTGTTTCCGCCCCGTTCCAGTTAAGGGGCGGGAACACCCGTCAAAACCATGAAACATGCGGGTTTCCGAGACAGGAACACTCCATCTTTCAAGGATACCGAGACCATGAAACGAAGTAGCGATAGGACGCGAGCCAACATTCTCATCGGTCTGTCCATAGCGATCCTCACCGTGGGCCTTTGGGCCTACGCGAACCGGCCGGAAGAAGAACCCGTGTGGCCGAAGCGGATCCAAGGGTTCTCCTTTTCACCCATGAGAGCCGATGACAACCCCCTGACACAGGACTATCCGAGCCTGGAGGACGTGGATGCGGATCTGGCTCTTCTGGCGGGAAAGACCAACGCGGTGAGGACGTACACGCTGGAGGCCGAGGTGTTCACGAAAATTCCGGAACTGGCGCGAAAGCACGGGATCAACGTGGCTCTCGGGTGCTGGATCGATAAGGACTTCGAAAAAAATGAACGGGAAATCAAAACGCTCCTGAAGGTGGCCGGTTCCAGCCGCAACGTGGTCCGAATCATCGTGGGAAACGAAGTGCTGCTGCGCGAGGCGATCCCGGTCGAGTCGTTGATCGGGTACCTGGACCGAGTTCGGAAAGCGGAGGACGTCCCGGTGAGCACCGCCGAACCCTGGCATGTCTGGCTGAAATATCCGGAACTGGCCGATCACGTGGATTACCTGGCGGTCCACATGCTGCCATACTGGGAAGGCGTACCTGTGGAAAGGGCGGTGGATTATATCGATGAGCGCTTGGCCGAGCTGAAAGCCATGTTTCCGAGCAAACCCATCGTGATCGCGGAAGTCGGCTGGCCCAGCAAGGGGCGCATCCGCCACCAGGCGGTGGCTTCGGAAGCCAACGAAGCGGTCTTTCTCCGCAGGTTTCTGGCCCGGGCTGAAAGGGAAAACTACATCTACTACGTGATGGAGGCCTTCGATCAGCCCTGGAAACGGGACACGGAAGGGGCCGTGGGGGCGTACTGGGGCGTGTACGACGTCGATCGGAAGCCCAAGTTTCCGTTCACCGAGCCGATTGTCGCCATTCCGAACTGGCGTATCCTGGCGGCGATATCCGTGCTCATCGCAGGAATCACCCTTTCGGTGCTTCTACTGGACAGCGGAACGCTGAGCAATCGTGGAAGGAGCTTCCTGGCGATCATCGCCTACGCGGCAGCCACCGTCGCGGTGCTCATCGTCTACCAGGTTACCGACCAGTACCTGACGATGACCACCATCGTGGTGGGGGGCCTCATGATGGCGGGCATGATCGGAGTCATCGTGGTGCTTCTGACCGAAGCCCACGAATGGGCTGAAGCGCTCTGGGTTCGGGATCGGCGCCGGCCTTTCCGCCCGCTCACCTTGGAAGAAAGAGCCCTTCCCATGGTTTCGATCCATGTTCCGGCTTACAATGAGCCGCCGGACATGGTGATCGAAACCCTGAACGCTCTGGCACGATTGAATTATCCTTCGTACGAAGTCTTGGTCATCGACAACAACACCAGAGACCCCGAGGTGTGGCGGCCGGTGGAAGCCCATTGTTCGCGTCTCGGCGACCGGTTCCGCTTCTTCCACGTCGATCCGCTGGCGGGATTCAAGGCGGGCGCCTTGAACTTCGCTCTGGCCCGGACCGATCCGGCAGCGGAAGTGATCGCTGTCATCGACAGCGACTACACGGTGGATGCGGATTGGCTGCGGGAGCTGGTGCCGCAGTTTTCCAATTCCAGGGTCGCGGTTGTCCAGGCGCCCCAGGATTACCGGGACGACCGGGCGAACGCCTTCAAGGCCATGTGTTACGCGGAATACCAGGGTTTCTTCTTGATCGGGATGGTCACTCGAAACGACCGGAACGCCATCATCGAGCACGGCACCATGACCATGATCCGGCGATCGGTTCTGGAAGCGATCGGCGGCTGGGGCGAATGGTGCATCACCGAAGATGCGGAATTGGGCCTTCGCGTGTTCGAGCACGGCCACGAGGCCGTCTACATCCCGTGGAGTTACGGCAAGGGCCTCATGCCGGATACCTTCATCGATTACAAGAAACAGCGATTTCGATGGGCCTACGGGGCGGTCCAGATCCTTCGCAGGCACGCGGGAGTGCTCCTGGGGCTTCGTCCGAGCCGCCTCACCTGGGGGCAGCGCTACCATTTCATCGGCGGCTGGCTTCCCTGGATGGCCGACGGCGCCTGTTTGCTGTTCAATATCGGCGCGCTCTGCTGGTCGCTGGCCATGGTCGTCGCCCCGAAACGGGTGGATCCGCCCATGATGGAGTTTTCCATCCTTCCGCTCGCCCTTTTCGCCTTCAAGCTGGGGAAGCTCATCTATCTCTACCGGACCCGGGTCCATGCGACGATCGCCCAGACCTTCGCGGCCGCCCTGGCGGGCCTCGGACTTTCCCATACCATCGCCAAGGCGGTTTGGTTGGGGGTTCTCACAAAGGACAAGCCGTTTTTCCGCACTCCCAAGATGGCGGACACCCATGCGGTCCTCAGGGCCATTCGTGCGGCCCGTGAAGAGGCCCTCATGCTCGTCGCGCTGCTCCTGGCGGCCGGAGCCATCGCCGGCCAGCAGGCGTTCATCACGCCGGACCTTCACCTGTGGACGGCGGTTCTCGTCATCCAGTCCCTTCCCTATTTGGCGGCGCTCGTGGTTTCGCTGATCAGCGGCTTTCCCGGCTTGCCGGCCAGCCTTTTCGGCAGGCCGAAACGTGGTGCTGAAAGGGCTCGGCCGGTACCGGTCCTCGTCCCTGCAGAGGGGGAAAAGTCCCCGGCTGTTCCCGTTCCCTCGTATCTGCCACCGTTTCCGGCGGTTCACCGCCCGATGGCATACACTGAAACGGTGAAACGGCGGTGAACGGTGGTTTGTCATCCTTATGACATGAAAATGTGATACGAAATTCATGGGCCTGCCATACAGGGGTGACAAGAATCGCTTCAACCAGTGGGGACAGTGCGTCGCACTGCAGGCTGCGACTCATAAACACCGAGCGGGAGTCAATGCAAGGCATAGCAAAGCCAAAACCCCTGCGATCCTTTGAGCTGGAACTCAAAGGCAGCGTAAAAGCCTTCCTCGAACGAGCGGAAAAAATCATCGTCCACGAAAACGGTGGTTGCTTTTCCGGGGACCGAAACCGCGGAAGCTTCTCCGTTTTCGGTGTCCAGGGCCGGTACTGGGCCAAAGATCGTTCGGTCCAGATCACGATCCAAAAAAAACCCGCCTTCATCCCCTGGGCGCTGTTGGAATCCAAAATCGGGGAGTTTTTCGGTTGATCCGCATGCCAGCCGCGTTTGCCAGGAGGATGGCCTTGTCTGTCTCCTCCCAGGGGACGTCCAAGTCGGTGCGGCCCACTTGTCCATAGGCCCCGAGTTCTTGGTAAAAGCCTTTGGGGTAGCGGCTGCGAAGGTGTCGCAGTTCGAATGGCTTCAAAATTCCGGCGAATCGGAAATCGACATGTTTTCGAAGTCGTTGGGCGATGCGGCCTTCCGGCGGCGTGCCGGTTCCGAAAGTCTCCACCTGGAGGCTCGGCGGGTCTGGAAGGCCTATTGGAATAGCTCAACGGCACCTCGCATTCCCGGGCGAGTCCCGCCGCGACGACGTTCTTGGCTGCATGACGGGTCGCCCAAACCCCCGGCCGATTTATCCGCAAGGGCTCCTTCCCGCTGAGAGCCTTCTGGCTGTGCCGTGAAGATTCGCCATAGGCGTCGACGGCGTTCTTCCTGCCGCTGAGGCCCGAGTGATTTCCGCTCTGCAGGCAAGGTTCACTCCCAGCTGGCCTCTCAGGGACTCGGACCCCTTGAAACCGCCACGGAACTGTGATGGTCAACAGCCCGCCGGGTCGCCCCCCACGCGGGGGCGCGGATTGAAACGGCGACAGGGCTGGCGTGCAAGACGAACCTCGAAGGTCGCCCCCCGCGCGGGGGCGCGGATTGAAACCAAGCAGCCGAAAGTGGCCTGCGTGCCCTCTTGACATACACCTTATAGACACCTATGCTTCACGTGAGTGTTGGGACGGTGCGGCCGGCGGGTCGTGGAGGTTGCATGGGGAACTCCGGTCGCCTTATCGTAGTGACAACCGAAAATTCCCCCGCCTCGATGGCTGAAAATTCCCCCATCCTGGTCAAGTTTTTGGCAAGGGTCTTGGGGCAAGACCGGCCCCGATCCCGACCCAGGATCAGGAGGAAAACAAAGACCCGGGGTGGGGGCGATTTCGATGATCACGATGGGTGACTTGTGGGTGGTCACAACGACCCCTCCCCGCGGTCGGGAAGAAAGGAAAGGACGGCATGGGACTGACTCCGGCTCAGGAAAGAGTCTACCGGTTCATTCGAAACTACGTGGAGCGCCACGGCTGCGCACCGTCTTACGAGGAGATCCGGACACACCTCGGCTTCAAGTCTCCGAATGCCGTGACCAAGCACATCCGGCAGTTGGAATCGCGGGGCTATGTGCGCCTGCCCGGCCGTTACCGGAAGCGCGCTCTTGAACTTGTCCCCTTGCAGGCGGGCGCGGGAACCGCCTCCATTCCCTTCCTGGGGGTGGTGGCGGCCGGAACACCCATCGAAGCCGTGGAAATTCCCGAATCCATCGACGTTCCGGAAAGCTTCCTCGGTAAGGGCGACAATTTCGCCCTTCGGGTTCGAGGCGATTCCATGATCGAAGAGGGTATCCGGGAAGGGGATATCCTCATCATCGCTCGCCGGCCTCACGCGGAAAACGGACAAACGGTGGTCGCCCTGGTCCAAGGGAATGCGACCGTGAAGAAATTCTACCGGAACGGAAACGAAGTGGAACTCCGGCCTGCGAACCGCCGGATGAGTTCCTTGAGGGTTCCCGCCGACCAGGTGGAAATCGTCGGCACGGTGATCGGGCTCTTACGGGACTACCGGCGCCCGCCTTTGTACTGATCCTGTGAGAATGCTCGCGCTGCGGCAGGCTTTCTTCAAGAAACGTCTCAGGTCTCCGGGAAAGAGTTTCCGGTGGAAGGAAACGACAGTTGACGGCCATGGTTGAAGGGCTTCATTCCCGGCGCATCGTCCATCTGAGCGTTCCGGACTTCTGTGCCGCTGTGGAAGAACGGCGCCACCCGGAACTGCGGCGGCGCCCCTTCGTGCTTTCGCAGATTCGAGATCGGGCCGTGGTCCAGGGGGTCAACGCTGCGGCTCGAAAGGAAGGTGTCCGGGAAGGGATGCCCCTCGGGGCCGCCCGAAGGCTCTGCCGCCGCCTCACGGTGCTCCCCCCCGATCCGGGCCTTTACCGGGAGCGCCACTGGGGGCTTCTCGGAGAACTAGAGCGCTTTTCGCCGCTTGCCGAAGGACCTGCTCCTGGAAGCTACGTGGTGGACATCACGGGAACGCGTCGCCTGTGGGGGCCGGCGCCGGACGCCGCTTGCCGCATGGCGGCCGAGCTCGTTTCCAGGTCGGGTTTTTACGCGCGCGTCGGAATCGCAGCCAGCAAGCTGGTGAGCCAGATAGCGGCTGTGGTCGTGCCTCCCGGGGATTTGAACTGCATCTTTCCCGGGGGCGAATCGGCGTTTCTTTCCCCGCTTCCCGTAAGCCGTCTTCCGGGAGTCGGTTCCAAGACGGCGGAGAAGCTCGCCGATCTCAACATCCGCCGCATCGCCCAGCTGGCCTCGCTTCCAGCGGAAAGCGTCTTCGGCGTTTTCGGGCGCCAGGGGCTTCGGCTTCTCCAGTTGGCCCGAGGCGTGGATCCCTCCCCCGTGCTGCCTTCGCTTCGGATGCCTCGACTGCGGTTCGCCTGCATCCTCGACCGGGACGAAATCGACAGCCACCAGCTGGAAAGCCGCCTTTTTCGACTCACGGAAGAAGCCGGCTGGAACCTCCGCCGCTGGAATCGTTCTCCTGGAAGGCTCACCCTGGAAGTCCATTATGCCGACGGCGTTTCGGCTTCGGCCCGGTGTTCGCTCGCTTCCGTTGCGGCATCCCTGGATCGGAGGCTCTTTTTCGCGGCCCGTTCCGCCATGGCCAAGGCCTTCCGGCGGCGGACGGCCGTCCGCCGGGTCGTGCTGGAGCTTTGCGATTTTTCCATGCCGGTTCGGCAGCTTTCGCTTTTCTCTTGGGAAGACGCTGCGTTGGACCGGGAAGAAAAACTTCAGAAGGCACTGGACGCTGTACGGAACCGCTTCGGCCGGGAGGCCATCGCCTGGGGCAAGGGATTGGGCGATCCACCGGCGGTCCGGGGGGCTGCGGGCGAGGGGTTTTCGAGCTGGGGGGCGCCGCAGAGGAACCCGTCCGGGGCTTCGGGTGCTCCGGCGGCGCCCGGGAACGCCACCGCGCGGAGGTGAAACCCATGGCGGCGCCTTTCGCCCATCTCCATGTTCATTCGCATTATTCGCTCCAATGGGGGGTGAGTTCCGTTCGTGACCTTTGCCGAACGGCTGCGGAAGCGGGATACTCCTTCCTGGCTCTTACGGACACCAACGGTCTTTACGGCGCGCTGCATTTCTTGGAAGCGGCCCGGGAGGAAGGGATCCGCCCCATCGTGGGTGTTGATTTCCGAAACGGCGGTGAAACGGCGGTCGTTCTAGCCAAGACGGCAAAGGGCTTCGAAGTCCTTTCGGAAATGGTTTCTTGCCGCCACCTGGATCCCCGTTTTTCACTGTGCCGTCATGTTTCCGCCGTCCCGGACGACCTGGCCGTCCTGGCCCGCGATCCGGAACTGCTTCGCGCTCTGGTGCCGGGAGCCGATTGTTACGTGGAAGTGATTCCGGGGTGTTCCGAGCGGGAGGCGCTCCGGTTGGCCGGCGAACTGGGGGTGCCGCCGGTGGCCTCCAACGCCGTCTATTTCGCCCGGGTCGAAGATCACCCGCTTCACCGCCTGGTGCGGGCCATCGGGCTCAACAAGACCTTGAGCACTCTGACAGCCGAAGAGGTGGTGGGTCCCGACCGGTGGCTGAAGCCGCCCCAGGCCATGGCCGCCCGGTTTTCTCACTGCCCGGAAGCGCTGAGAAACGCCTGGCGGCTGGCCCGCCGGTGCCGAACGGACTGGGACCGGTTCGAAACCGTTTTTCCGTGCTACCCGTGCGGCGAAAGAAATTCGCTGGACATCCTTGTGGAACGGTGCCGCGAAGGCATCGGGCGCCGCTACGGAAAAAGCGATCCGGCCGTGGAGGCCCGGCTTTCGGAGGAGCTGGAACTCATCGCCGCCAAAGGGTACGTGGACTATTTCCTCGTGGTGGCGGACATCGTGAAAGACCGGCCGATCCATTGCGGACGGGGAAGTGCGGCGGCGAGCCTCGTGAGCTACCTGCTCGGGATCACACACGTGGATCCAATCCGCCACGGGCTGCTTTTCGGCCGGTTCCTCAATTCCGAACGGAAGGACCCGCCGGATATCGACGTGGATTTTCCTTGGGACGAGCGGGAAGACGTGCAGCGGAGTGTGCGGCGGCGCTACGGGGACGAGCGCACGGCGCGGGTGGCCAACCACGTGGGATTCGGTGCCCGGGCCGCCGTTCGCGAAACCGCCAAAGTCTACGGTGTTGCGGCTGCGGAAATCCGGGAAGTCACCCGGCGGTTGAGTCATTGGACCCCCCCGTCGGGGATCGAAGATCGAACCCGGAACCATCCCCGGTTCCAAGGATTTCCGTTGGACCCGCCCTGGCCCGAAATCTTTCGGCTGGCGGCTCGGCTGGAATCCGTGCCGCGGCACCTGGCCGTTCATTGCGGCGGCGTGGTGGTCGCCCCCGACCGATTGTCGCGTCACGCTCCGGTGCAGCGGAGCGCCGGGGGCGTTCCGATCATTCAATGGGAAAAGGACCAGGCGGAAAAAGCCGGCCTGGTCAAGATCGACCTGCTGGGCAATCGATCGCTCGCGGTCATCCGGGATGCCCTGGCCGCCGTCGCTCGAAACACTGGAAAGACGATCGACTACGCGGCCTTGGATCCCGTGGAAGACCCGGCGACCCGCGATCTTCTGGCGCGGGGCGACACCATGGGCATCTTCTACGTGGAATCCCCGGCCATGCGGCAGCTGCAGCGGAAAACCGGTCGAGGTGACTTCGAACACCTGGTGATCCATTCGTCCATCATCCGGCCGGCCGCAAACCGCTACATCAACGAGTACGTACGCCGCCTTCGCGGCCAACCTCATGCCTCCATCCACCCGGCCCTGGAACGGCTTCTTTCCGAGACCTACGGCATCCTGGTCTACCAGGAAGACGTGATCCAGGTGGCCATGGGACTCGCCGGTTTCAGCTGGGCGGAAGGCGACCGGCTGCGGAAGGTGATCAGCAAGAAGAGTTCGGAGGTCCTGGAAAAGTTCCGGCAACGCTTCTTCGAGGGTTGCGGCCGGCGAGGGGTTTCCCCTGAAGTCGCCGGAACCGTCTGGGACATGTTTCTCTCGTTTGCCGGCTATTCGTTCTGTAAACCGCATTCGGCGTCGTACGCGCTGGTGAGCTTCAAGGCGGCCTATCTCAAGGTGCATCATCCGGCGGAGTTCATGGCGGCGGTTTTGAGCAACGGCGGCGGCTATTACAGTACCTTCGCCTATATCTCCGAAGCACGGCGCATGGGCCTTGACGTGGTGGGCCCGGACGTGAACGGGAGCGACTGGAGTTACACGGGAAAAGATCGGACCGTCCGGGTGGGGCTGCAGCAGATCCGGGGCGTCCGTCGGGAAACTCTGGAAAGGATCCTCGATGAGCGGGGGCGGAACGGCCCCTTCACGTCGCTTGCCGATTTTCAACGGCGCGTCCCCTGTCACCCATCGGACGTTGCCGGGCTGATCAAAAGCGGCACGCTCGATTCCTTGGCGGGAGGACTCAACCGGCCCCGGCTGCTTTGGGCGATGGCCACGGGGCTCCATCGACGGACTTCCCGCTCCGCGGGTCCGCCCGCCCAGATGCGGGCGCCTCTCCGCCCGCCCGGCGCTTCTCTCGAACCAGCCGCCCCTGCGCTTCCCGACTTCACCCTTTGGGAAAAATGGATCCAGGAACGGGATGCGCTGGGTTTCGTCCTTTCAGTCCACCCTCTGGCACTCTGGGATGGCGGTTGGCCGCACACGGTGGTTCCCGCCGCGAAATTGGAGCATTTCGCGGGCCGGCGGGTTTGGGTGAAGGGGTGGCCCATTACGAGAAAAGAAGTTCTGACCCGGGACGGGGAGCCCATGGAGTTCGTTTCGTTCGAAGACGAGTCGGCCATTTACGAAACGATTTTCTTTCCCGGAGCCTTCCGGCGCTTCTGTCGGGATCTGGTCATGGAACGGGCCTACCGGCTTTACGGAGAAGTCGAAAGCGAGTTCGGAGCGGTCCACCTGAACGTTCAGCGGTTCCATGTTTCAGCCGGAGTTCCGTCCTCACCTCAAACATCACGGCCCCTCCGGGCGTTTCGTTGAGTCGGATCCCGTCGGCTCATGATTGGATTGACCTGAACGCTACGGATTTTCTATATTGTTATTGTAACTTTCAAGCGACCGGCGGAGCCGACCCCGACCCTCTTCCCCCGCCTCCTCAGCCCTTCCCGGCCCCTGTTCCTTGTCCCCCAGGCTGCCGTTTCGAGGCGAAATCGTTTTCCCGGCAGGCGTTTCGGTTTCCTCAGGAAAAGGCCGCTGCAAAGCGGAGTCACCTGGAAATGGACGATGGGCGCTGTCCGAGCCGGCACATTCCAAGCGCCGGGCGTAACCCACGTGTCGGCACAAGCAGACCCTGTGCCGAGAGGAGTCCGGGATGAAATCGACGCTCAGCGTCACCGATTTTTACGAGGTGTTTCGGGAAATTTCGGCGGTCGTCCATGCGAGCACCAACGTGAAGCGGATCATGGACCTGGTGGTGTGGAAGATCAGCGAAATTCTGGAAGCGAAAGGCGCGATCCTCCGGATCATCAACCTGGAAACCCGGGAAATGGACCTGTACGCGGCCTACGGCCTGAGCCCCCAGTATCTGGCCAAGGGGCACGTGTCGAGCCACAAGATGATCACCGAGCTTTGCCGAAAGAACAAGGTCATCCTCATCCAAGACGTGTTGAGCGATCCGCGCGTGCAATATCCCCAGGAAGCCTGGGAGGAAGGCATCCGCATGATGCTCGACGCCCCGCTCACCCTCCGGGACAGCGTGGTCGGGATCATCCGGATCCTCTTTTCAGAAAAAAGGGAATTTTCGGAAGAAGAACTGGATTTCGTGATCGCCGTCGCCCAGCTTTGCGCGTGCGCCATCGACAAGGCGCGCCTTTTCGAAGAGCAGGAATCACGCTATACACAACTGGCTCTCCAGACGGAAAAGCTCTCCGCACTGGGCCGCATGGCGGCGGGCATCGCCCATGAAATCAACAATCCGCTTTCCAGCGTGCTCCTCTACAGCAGCAACGCCATCAAGAAGGTCGCGGACGGAAGCTCCGTGAAGGAGGCGCTCCAGATCATCATCAGCGAAACCATCCGGTGCCGGAGCATCATCCAGGATCTCCTGGAATTTTCTAGAGAAAAGGAACCCCAGAAGGTTCTGAGTACGGTCAATTGCGTGGTGGCCAAGGCCCTGGCGCTCCTGGAAAACGAATTCCGGCTCCGACACATCACGGTGGTAAAGCTGCTGGCCGAGGATCTGCCTCAAAGCCTCCTGGATGTGAACCAGATGCAGCAGGTCTTGGTGAACCTTCTTCTGAACGCGGTGGAATCCATGGAAGGCGGTGGAAAACTCACCGTGAGGACCTCCCTGGACCCCGAACGGATGCTTCAGGTCATTGAAGTCAACGACACCGGCTGCGGTATCCCGGCGGAGCATTTGGACCGGATCTTCGAGCCATTCTTTTCCACCAAGCCCAAGGGCACCGGGCTGGGGCTGGCGGTGAGCTACGGCATCGTCCGCAACCACGATGGGGATATCGAAGTGCAAAGCGAACCGGGCAAAGGAAGCCGCTTCATTGTGGCGTTGCCGGTGCAGCAAGATGCCGATCCAGCGGTGGCATGAGGGACGGGCCATGGAAGCGGGTCGGATCCTGGTGATCGACGACGAGCCGGCCATCGCCGAAGGCTGCCGGTTGGCCCTTGGAGAAAGGGGCTATGCGGTGGACATCCGCCTGAGCGGGCGGGAAGGCCTCTCGGCCATCCTTGAAGGCGACTTCGACGTGGTGCTCCTCGATCTTCGTCTTCCCGACATGAGCGGCATGGCCATCCTGGAAGAAGCTCGAAGCCGCAACCGCAGCGAATATTTCATCGTCATGACGGGCTATTCCTCGGTGGAAAGCGCCGTCCAAGCCATGAAGCTCGGAGCCTTCGATTATCTCGCGAAACCCTTCCTGGACGACCAGCTCGTCCTCTGCGTCGATCGTGCCGCCGAAAAGAAACGCCTGGTGGAAGAGAATCGGCTGCTTCGAAAGGAGCTGGTCGATCGGTTCGGGTTTTCCAACATTGTGGGAGAAAATCCAAGGATCCTCAAGATATTCGACGAAATCAAGCGGGTCGCTCCCACCGACTGTACCGTGCTCATTTACGGAGAACACGGGACAGGAAAGGAACTGTTCGCCCGAGCCATCCACGCGCACAGCAAGCGGGCCGCCCGCCAGTTTATCGCCATCGACTGCAGCACGTTGTCGCCCACGCTCCTCGAAAGCGAACTCTTCGGCCACGTGAAAGGCGCCTTCACGGGAGCCGTCCAAGACAAGCCGGGCATCTTCGAAGTGGCTCACGGCGGCACCCTCTTCCTGGACGACATCGCGAACCTCAGCCTGGAAACCCAGGGGAAACTGCTGCGCGTCCTGGAAGCCCATGAATACAAGCCCGTGGGGGCAACGGCCTTCAAGACCACCAACGCCCGGGTGATTTCCGCCACCAACCAGGATCTTCGGGCCATGAGCCACGAGGGAACCTTCCGCGAAGACCTTTTCTACCGCCTGAATGTCTTTCCTGTCTTTCTTCCGCCGCTGCGGGAACGAAAAGACGACATCCCGAGACTCGCCTACCACTTCCTTCGGATTTTCTGCCGCAAGACGGGAAAACGCATCGACGGCTTCACGGAAGACGCTCTGGAGGCCCTGGTGAACCACCCCTGGCCGGGCAACGTCCGCCAACTGAAAAACGTTGTTGAACGGCTTGTCATCCTGTCCGATCGTCCCACGGTCGGCCTCATGGATCTGCTGGACCACCTCCAGGTCAAGCGATCGTGGCAAAGCCACGCCGTTCCGGAGACCCTGGCCGAACTCAGGTCCGAGAAAAAGAGGCTCCTGGAGGAAACCTACGGGCCAATGGAAAAGGCCTTCCTGATCAAAGCTCTGGAAGATGCCGGAGGAAACATCACCCGGGCCGCCGAAAAGGTGGGCATGAAGCGACCGAACTTTTCAGTGCTGCTCAAGAAACACGGGCTGAAGGCCAGAGAAGGCTGAATCCATCATGGCCGCACCGAACCGATCGAATGGATGAAAACGCGCCTAACCCGCGCCCCTTTTTGCAGGAGCCGGCTTGCCGGCGACCCCCATCGTGGCCAAAGCCGTTCCACCAAGGGATCCGGATCACTGTCTTTTCACTGCCGGACAGCCTCCCAGGATCGATCCCGTCGCGAACAACGGGCTTTCTGCAAAGGTCTCGAACCTTAACACGTACGAGGCGTATTGATCCCCATACGTTCGTGGATTCTTGAAGTCCGCCCATTCCGTTCGAAGTATCCTGCGAGGGCGTATGCGCCTTCATACGTTCCGCCGCCATCACCGCCGCCTCCGGATCGCCATGTCTATCCTTTAAGTGCCGGATTCGTATCGCGTTTTCGTCCCCCTCTCGCCTCTCGGACGCAGCAGCTCCCGCTGGCATGATCGTTGCCCTTGAACTCCCTCAAAAGCCATCCCCACGGGGATGCCCCCCGTGGCGGAGGGGTGGAAACAGGCCGGGAGGGGAGGGCAAGCCATGATCGCCGTGCAGGAAGCGACACGAACGGAAGCAAGGGTTTCGCCGCAGATTCTTCTCATGGAGGATGAAATCAACGTGGCGAAGGGGCTCCAGATGGTTCTGGCGGAAGAAGGCTACTTTGTGGATTGGGCCATGACCGGACGGAGCGCGCTGGACAAGTTCCACCAGAAAGCTTTCGATCTTTTGGTGGCGGACCTCAGGCTGCCGGACATGAACGGCATGGAGGTGATTCGGCACGTCAAGAGCGAACGGCCCGATACGGAAGTCGTGGTCATCACCGGGTATTCTTCGGTGGCGTCGGCGGTGGAAGCCATGAAGATCGGTGCCCGCGACTACCTGCCCAAGCCGTTTACCGAAGACGAGTTCAAGAACGTCATCAACGAGGCGCTGAAGAAGAAGCTGGAGGCGCTCACCAAGGGACGGCTGGAGACGGTGGATTCCCATGCCGCCAAGTTGATCCAGCGCCGGGAAGTGATGCGGGTGCTGAACCGCACGGCCGACGACAAGATCTTCTGGCACGACCTGATGGAATCCGGAGCGGAAGCGCTCGAGGAATACAACCTCACCTCGGAAGCCAAAGCGGCCATCCTCACGGGAGACCTTCGCTGGATCAATGAGCACGTGGGGGAACTCACCCAGAAGCAGCTGCTCTTCCTGTACAAACGCATGGAAATGGAGATCTGGTGAGCCTCGACAATGGGGAGGGAGGGGGAAATCCATGAGGAGCGGGAGGACCGTCAAGGAAGCGGCGCAGGGTTCGGTCCTGGTGGTGGGCGGCGGCATCGCGGGGATGCAGGCCGCCCTCGACATGGCCGATTCGGGCTTTTTCGTTCACCTGGTGGAAAAGTCGCCCGCCATCGGCGGCGTCATGGCGCAGTTGGACAAGACCTTTCCCACCAACGACTGTGCCATGTGAATCATCTCGCCCAAGCTGGTCGAGGTCGGCCGGCATCGTAACATCGAACTGCTCACGCTGAGCGAACTCCGTGAAGTTTCCGGAGAACCGGGAGACTTCCGGGCGACGGTGTTGCAGCATCCACGTTTCGTCGATCCCGACAAGTGCACGGGCTGCGGGGAATGTGCGCGGGTTTGCCCGGTGGCGCTCAAAAACGAATACGACATGGGCTTGAGTGAGCGGCGAGCGATCTACCGCCGTTACGCGCAGGCGGTTCCGGGAGCCTTCGCCATCGAAAAGCGCGGAACGTCTCCGTGCAAGGTCGCGTGTCCCGCTCACATTTCGGTCCAGGGTTACCTCGCGCTGGCCGCCGCCGGTCGCTTTCAGGAAGCGCTGAAACTCATCAAACAGGAAAACCCACTTCCGGCTGTTTGCGGCCGCGTTTGCCATCATCCGTGCGAAGCGGCCTGCACCCGGGGCGAAGTGGACGAACCGGTGGCCATCGATGCCGTCAAGCGTTTCATCGCGGACCTGGACCTGCGGTCCGAAACCCGCTACCTGCCGGAAATCAAGACCCGGCGGCAGGAGAAGGTGGCGGTGATCGGCTCTGGTCCTGCGGGGCTGGCCTGCGCCTACTATCTCGCACTTGAAGGCTACCAAGTGACGGTCTTCGAAAAGCTTCCGGTGCTCGGCGGCATGCTCACCGTGGGCATCCCCGCCTACCGGCTGCCGCGCGACGTGATCGAAGCGGAAATCCAGGTGATCCGGGACATGGGCGTGGCATTCCAAACCGGGGTGACCATCGGTGTGGACATCACCTTGTCCGATCTTCGCTCTGAAGGCTACCGGGCCTTCTTCATCGCCGTGGGGGCTCACGAATGCCGACCGCTTGGAATCGAAGGCGAGGACCTGGAAGGTGTCCTTCCGGGAGTCCGCTTTCTTCGCGACGTGAATCTGGGGATCCGGGTCGCCCTGGGCGACCGCGTGGCGGTGGTGGGAGGCGGGAACGTGGCCATGGACGCGGTGCGGACCGCGCTTCGTAACGGCTCCGCGAAGCCCTTCATCCTGTATCGACGAAGCCTCGAAGAAATGCCCGCAAACGCCGAAGAAATCGAAGAATGCCGGGAAGAAGGCATCGAAATCCTGACCCTGGTGAATCCGGTTCGAATTCTGGGCGAAAACGGCCGCGTAAAGGCCGTGGAATGCGTCCGCATGAGCCTCGGCGAACCGGAGGCCGGCGGCCGTCGCCGTCCGATCCCCGTTCCCGGCTCCGAATGCGTCATCGAGGTGGACGCGGTGATCCCTGCCATCGGCCAGGAAACGGACTGGGCGTGCCTCACTCCCGAATGCGCCTGCCGGTTGAGCCCATGGGGGACGCTCAACGTGGACCCGCTGACGCTTCAGTCCGACGACCCGGAGATCTTTGCGGGAGGTGACGCGGTGACCGGCCCCCGCTCGGTGATCGAAGCCATCGCGGCCGGAAAGCAGGCGGCGATTTCCATGGACCGGTTCCTCCGGGGTGTGGATCTTCGTGAAGGACGCGAAAGAGAATGGCGGGCGGTGGAAGGGGTGCGCACCGAGGGCTGGGACCGAATCCCCCGAGAACGGATGCCGCGGCTGGAACCCGAAAAGCGAAAAGCCGGTTACCGGGAGGTCCAACGGGGATTCACCGAAGAACAGGCCAGGAAGGAAGCGTCACGCTGCCTTGCCTGCGGCGTCTGTTCCGAATGCGGCCAGTGCGTGGACGCCTGCCTGGCGGGAGCCATCCGCCACGACGACGAACCGCGCGTCAGAGAACTCCGAGTGGGAGCGGTGATCCTCGCCCCGGGCTTTCAGCCCTTCGATCCCACCGGCTACGACACCTACGCCCATGCGCGGCTCCCCAACGTGGTGACCAGCATGGCATTCGAACGATTCCTTTCCGCTTCCGGACCCACCCAAGGGCACCTCCTTCGCCCGTCGGACGGCAAAGAACCGCGAAAGATCGCGTGGCTTCAGTGCGTGGGATCCCGGGACATCCATCACGGCGGCCACGGATACTGCTCGGGGGTATGCTGCATGTACGCGGTGAAAGAAGCCGTGATCGCCAAAGAGCACGCCGGGGGCGAACTGGACACCGCCATCTTTTTCATGGACCTTCGCACCCATGGGAAAGATTTCGACCAATATGCCCAAGAAGCCCGTGACCGGCACGGCGTGAGGTTCATCAGGAGCCGCGTCCACACCATCGAAGAAGTCCCCGGAACGGGAGGTGACCTGGAGATTGTGTACGTTACGGAAGACGGGGCGATACGGAGCGAACGTTTCGACCTGGCGGTGCTGTCGGTGGGGATCGAAGTTCCCGACGACGTGGCCGCAACCGCCGAGCGCCTGGGCGTGGCCCTGGACCCCGACCGGTTCGCGCTCACGAATCCCTTCGCTCCCGTGGAGACTTCCCGCCCCGGGGTCTATGCTTGCGGCGCCTTCAGCGGCCCCAAGGACATTCCGGTCTCGGTCATGGAAGCGAGTGCCGCCGCCTGCGCGGCGACCGCATCGCTTGCCGGATCCCGCCACACGCAAACCCGCGCCCTGGAACACCCGCAAGAACGGGAAGTCTCCCGCGAGCGCCCGCGGATTGGCGTTTTCGTCTGCAACTGCGGGATCAACATCGGCGGGGTGGTGAACGTCCCGGAAGTGGTCCGTTATGCCGGGAGTCTGCCCAACGTGGTGCTGGCCGAGGAAAACCTTTTCACCTGCTCCCAGGACACCCAGGACCGCATGACCCGGGTCATCCGCGATCAAAGGCTGAACCGGGTGGTCATCGCCGCCTGTTCCCCCCGAACCCACGAATCCCTCTTCCAGGAAACCCTCATCCAGGCCGGGCTCAACAAATACCTTCTGGAAATGGCCAACATTCGAAACCTGGACTCCTGGGTCCACGGGGACGACCCGAAGGCCGCCACCGCCAAGGCCAAGGACCTGGTCCGCATGGCGGCGGCCAAGGTGCGGCTCCTGGCGCCGCTGCGTGAAGCCCGCATCCCGGTGACCCGGGCGGCCCTGGTGGTGGGAGGCGGCGTGGCCGGCATGACGGCCGCGCTCTCCCTTGCCCGGCACGGCTTCCCCGTGCACCTTGTGGAACGAACCGAAAGACTGGGCGGGAACGCCCGCCGGCTCCACAAGACCTGGAACGGCGAGGCGGTTCAACCTTTCGTGGAAGCCCTCGTCGCCCAGGTGGAAGCGGCCCCGAACGTGGCGGTCCACCTTTCGGCGACGCTCGAAGCTGCAGAGGGTTTCGTCGGGAACTTCAAAAGCAGGATTCGGGAAGACGGAAGCGAGCTGACCGTGGAACACGGCGTCGCCGTGATCGCGACCGGCGCCGCCGAACACCGCCCCAAGGCATACCTCTACGGCGAACACCCGGCGGTGGTTACGGGGCTGGAACTGGACGAACTCTTTGAGGCCGATGATCCGCGGTTGATGCGCGCGCAAGCGGTCGCCTTCATCCAGTGCGTGGGGTCGCGGGACGCCGATCGGCCCTATTGCTCCAAGGTCTGCTGCACCCACACCGTCCGGAGCGCCCTGGAACTCAAAGCCCGAAACCCGGAGGCGGACGTGTTCGCCCTGTACCGCGACATGCGGACCTACGGGAGGCGCGAGGAGCTTTTCCGGGAAGCCCGGTCCCAAGGAGTGCTCTTTTTCCGGTACGGCGCTGAGGAAAAGCCCGAGGTCCGGGGAACCGGCGACCGGTTGAGGCTCCAGTTCCGAGATCCCATCCTGGGCCGACCCATCGCGATGGAGGTGGACCTTCTGTGCCTGGCCACCGCCGTCACGTCTCATAGGGATCAGGAACTTTCGCGGCTGTTCAAAATCCCGCTCGACGGCGATGGATGGTTTCTGGAAGCCCACCAGAAGCTCCGTCCGGTGGATTTCGCCTCCGACGGCGTTTTCCTCTGCGGCATGGCCCATTATCCCAAGTCTCTGGAAGAGAGCATCGCCCAGGCCCAGGCCGCCGCATCCCGGGCGCTCACCGTGCTCACGCGCGCCGAGATCACGGTGGGCGGCGTGGTGAGCCGCATCGACCCGGACCGCTGTTCGGGTTGCGGCACTTGCGCGGAAGTCTGCCCGTACGGTGCGATCGTTATGAACGAAGAGAAGAAGACCGCGGAAGTGGTGGAGGCGCTCTGCAAGGGGTGCGGCGCCTGTGCGGCGGCCTGCCCGGCCGAAGCCCCGGCGCTCGCGGGCTTCAGCCACACGCAGCTCTACGCCCAGATACGAAGCGCTCTGGCGGCCTGACGGCTTTCGGTGCATGGATGAAACGTGAACCGCAGCGGCGGGTTTAAAACCCGCCCCAGCGTTGTTTTCAGCAACGGGGATTCGCGGTCACGCCGGGAGGGACCCAAGCCGGAAACGGGGGGAATCGAGATGAAAGAAAGCCGTTTCGAACCCAGGATCGTGGCCTTTCTTTGCAACTGGTGCGCCTACGGGGCGGCGGACCTTGCCGGGGTGAGCCGACTGCGTTACCCGGCTCACGTCCGGCCCGTTCGCGTCATGTGTTCGGCCACCGTATCCCCGCATCACATTCTGCGGGCGTTTCAGAGCGGCGCCGACGGCGTCCTGGTGAGCGGCTGACACCTGGGCGACTGCCATTACCTGTACGGTAATCACGTCACCCTGAAGCGGATCCGCTTCCTCCAGGAAATCCTTCGGTTTGCGGGACTGGAAGGGCGGCTCCACCTGGAATGGATCTCGTCGGCCGAAGCCCAGAAGTTCGCCCGGGTGGTGACCGAATTCACCGAAACGATCCGCGCCATGGGCCCGAGCCCCATCACGCTCTACAAGCAGAGGATGGAAAAACCGGGTGCCGAAGAGACATTTCGGGCCTTTCGGGATTTTTCCTCGGTGCATGTGGCCTGCTGGACGGCGGCAAGGAAGGAACGCGAAGCCGCGGAATCGGGAGCCTGACATGAGAAACACGGTGAAGAATTGGCTGGAGAGCGGAGAGGTGGACGTTTTCCTGGGGTACCGGCTGGTGGACGGCCACCCGCTGCCCCACGCCTTCTCCCGGGACCGCCTGGATGAACTGGAAACCTTCGTCACCGGCCCCGTCCGCTATCCGCTGGAAAAGATGGCGGCTGAAATCCTCGCCGAAAACCCGGACCTTCGCGTCGGGGTCCTGGTGCGCGAATGCAACGAGCGGGCCCTCACGGTGCTCTCGGTCACCCGCCAACTGGACCTCGAAAGGACGCAAACCCTGAAAGCGTCCTGCTGCCCGTCGACCCTCCATCACCACGCCGCCTGTTCCTACCTGAAACCGGAAGAAAGCGGAGCGCTGAAACGCGAACGCGGCATCGACAACAGCCTTTCCGTCGAAGCCGTGGAAGCGATGAGCGGCGAAGAACGCTTTTCACGCTGGATGTACGAGTTCGAAAAATGCCTCAAATGCTACGGCTGCCGGGACATCTGCCCGGTCTGCCTGTGTCCGGAATGCACCCTCCAGAACCCAGAACTCATCGAAACCGGCGCCCTTCCGGTGGAAGCGCCCATCTTTCACCTGGTACGGGCGGTCCACATGGCCGGCCGCTGCGTGGACTGTGGCCTCTGCGAAGAAGCCTGCCCCATGGACATCCCGCTTCGGCTGCTCTACCGGAAAGTGAGCGCCGTGGTGAAGCAGTTCTTCGATTATGAGCCGGGAACGAGCGTGGACCCGCTTCCCTTGGGGCCGCTCACCGAGGATGAAATCAGAAAATTCGGTTCGAAGGAAGCCGCCTGAACGTGGCGGGGAGCGGCCGACCCGTCCCAGACCCGGTGGCGGGACGCCACGGACCCCGCCGATGCCCTACACAGGGAGGAACCGTCATGAACTACAGGCTCGTGCCTTCCGTTTGCTCCTATTGCGGTACCGGCTGCGGGGTGCTTTACAGGGTGATGGACGGAAAGATCACCGGAACCCTGCCGCTCAAAACCCATCCGGTGAACGAGGGGAAATTGTGCGTGAAGGGCTGGAACCTTCACGAATATGTGAACCATCCGCTCCGGCTCAAAGCGCCGCTCATGAAGCTGGAAGGGCGCTTTCACAAGGTGAGCTGGGACCGGGCGCTCCGGGCCACCGCCGAAAGGCTCCAGTCCGTCAAAGACCGGTACGGGCCCGAAAGCATCGGCGTTCTGGTATCGGCCAAGATCACCAACGAAGAAAACTACCTGGCCCAGAAGTTCGCCCGGGCCGTGCTGGGGACCAACAACATCGACCATTGCGCCCGGCTCTGACACTCTTCCACGGTGGTAGGTCTTACCGCCGCCTTCGGAAGCGGGGCCATGACCAACTCGATCCGAGAAATCGAAGACGCCGGCTGTGTGTTCGTCATCGGGTCCAACACCACGGAATGTCACCCGCTGATCGCCCGCCGAGTCATGCGGGCGCGGGAAAAGGGCTCCAAGCTGATCGTCGCCGACCCCCGAAACATCCACCTGGGGCGGTTTGCGGATGTGGCCGTGACCCACCGGTTGGGAAGCGACGTGGCGCTCCTCAACGGCATGATGCACGTCATTGTCCGAAACGGCTGGCACGCCGCGGACTACATACGGGAACGGACGGAAGGGTTCGAAGAACTCGAAGCTTGCGTCGCCGAATACACGCCGGAACGGGTCGAGGCCATCACGAAAGTCGGCGCCGCGGAACTGGAAGCCATGGCCCGGCTTTACGCCACTCACCGGCCGGCCACGATCCTCTATGCCATGGGGATCACGCAACACACCACCGGAGTCGACAACGTGAAGGCGGTCTGCAACCTGGCCATGCTCTGCGGCAACGTGGGGGTCCCAGGCGGCGGCGTGAATCCCCTTCGAGGCCAAAACAACGTGCAGGGGGCCTGCGACATGGGCGGACTCCCGAACCTCCTCCCCGGCTACCAGCCCGTGACGGATCCGGCGGTGGTGGAAACCTTCTCCAACGCGTGGGGGCGCCCCGTTCCTTCAAAGCCGGGGCTCACCATCACGGAAATGGCCGCCGCCATGATCGCGGGGAAACTCAAGGCCCTCTACGTGATCGGCGAAAACCCCAAGCTGAGCGATCCGGACTGGAATCACTTGAGCCACGCCCTGAAGCGCCTGGACTTCCTGGTGGTGCAGGATCTTTTCCTTTCCGAAACGGCGCAGGTGGCCCACGTGGTGCTCCCGGCGGCATCGGCGGCGGAAAAAGACGGGACGTTTACCAATTCGGAAAGGCGGTGCCTTCGGATTCGAAAGGCGGCAGAACCGGCGGGCGAAGCGCTTCCGGATTGGAAGATCCTTTGCCGACTGGCCGAGGCCATGGGCTACGCTGTGAATGTTGAGGGTCCGGAAGCGATCTTTCGGGAAATCGCACGGTTGGCGCCGAAGCATTACGGCGGCATGAGCTACGACCGGCTCGCCATCGAAGGCCTGGCTTGGCCGTGCCCCACCGCCGATCACCCCGGAACGCCCTACCTCCACAAAGACCGGTTCGCGCGAGGGAAGGGAAAATTTCACGCGGTGGAATACCGGGATCCCGCTGAAATGCCCGGAAAGGACCGCCCGTACTTCCTCACCACGGGCCGCATGTTCGCTCACTACCACACGGGAACCATGACGCGGATCTCCCGGCACTTGGACGCCGAGCAGACCACCGGCTACGTCGAAATCCATCCCGAGGACGCCGAAGCCCTCGGCATTGGAGAAGGCGACCTGGTTCTGCTTTCGTCCAGCCGCGGAGAGATGGAAGCCCCGGCACGTCTCACGCGCAGGGTTCCTCGGGGGAACCTCTTCGTTCCCATCCACTTCGGGGAAAACCCGGCGAACGTGCTCACCAGCGCCCAAGCCTACGATCCGCTGGCGAAGATCCCGGAATTCAAGGTGAGCGTCGTGGACGTGCGGAAAGTCGAGGGAGTGTGAATCGAACGAGCCGCGGGACGTCGTCTGCGACGCTCACGAAGCGGGGGGAAGAGCAAGAATAACCATCAGCCGAGATGACAGGTGCCTTCTGGAAGCCTTCCGGTTCTCACGTCTCCCAGCAGGTTGCCATGATATGGCCGCCAACGTCCACACGTTGCCGGAAAGGGTGCGCTCACCCTCGAACCTTTAGGATTCGCGACTCTGAAGCCCCCCTCGCTTGCCAAGCCTTTTATCCGAATCTGGGCGCAAGGTAACCGGGAAGGCCTACTCCCGCCGATGAACAGTCCCGAACCCCCCACCGCCTGCCATGGCGCTTGAAAGGCCTGCGCTGTAGTTGAAAGGCGACATGTCGACACTCGGCGACATGCGGCTTAGACCGGGGCGCCGGCCGGATTGCGGGCGACTCGCCGCCGGGGCTTGTAGCCGTCGGGGAACACCGGGACCGTTCCGGAATTCGCACCCTACGGGAACAACTACCTGATTTTGATGAGGTTATGAAGGGGAGGACCCGGGTTTGCACAATTCTTGCTCCCAACTTCCCAGTGATTTTCGGCGAGGCTTCCCCGTGTCCTCCCGGTCCGCCAGCGACGTGAGAGCACGGAGTTCCGTGGGCTCTCAGCCGGCAGAGAACTCAGGGATTCCGCCGACGCCGAAAGCGGCGTTCGCGTTCCTGCAGACATCCCGACCTCGACCTGTTACTGTGGCGTTGCTTTTTTCAGCCTGTCCCGCGCGCTCCCATTCCTGCTCCGGCCGCTCAACGGTCGTCCTCTGTCTGCCTTTGGCTCCATTGGGAAACCGGATTGCTTGACGTCGTGGTTTTCGAGATGGGCTGCTTCGTGTGGAAGGCCTGAACGGTCGCCCGGGCGGGCGGTGTGTACCGGCCTGTCCGCCGGGTGTCGTTTTGCTGAAACTTTGACGTTTGAAGGGGAGGAAAGGGGGCTTGACCGGGACGGGCCCGGGCGTTTCGGCTGAACCTTTTTGCTGGAAGTCGGTGCGGGCCGGGCAAGCCGGGGGGGTACGGCGGCACCGGGGAGGGGGGGAACCGGCCATTGTGGCGGGCGAGACTTTCTTCGGTGGAGGAAAGTTCCATTTAAAGGACCCGACAGGACATTTTGAGAGGAGGAAGCATCATGAAGAGAGGCAGAGGCTGGAAGCAGGGGTTGTTTTTGCTGACGATCACCGCATTGATCACGGTATTCGCGGTGACGCCCGCTGCGGCGAAAACGCTTCGATGGCGGATGGGAACCACGTGGACGCCCTCCATCGCACTGATCGAAGCGGACAAGCACTTTTGTCAGATCGTGGAAGAACTCACCGGCGGCGAATTCAAGATCAAGCTCTACTCGGCGGGCGAACTGGTGCCGGCCTTCGAACTTTTCGACGCCGTTTCCAAAGGGACACTGGAGGCCGGTGGGGACTGGCCCAATTACTGGACCGGAAAGAATTCGGCGTTCGACCTTCTGGGTTCCTATCCCATGGGCCTGAATCCCATCGACTACATGGTGTGGATCTACCAGGGAGGCGGCCTGGAACTTTATCAGGAGGTGTACGGCAAGTACGGGGTCTACTACCTGCCGCACTCGGTGACGCCCATGGAATCGGGTGTCCGTGGCCACAAGCCCATCGAGAGCCTGGAAGACTACAAGGGTCTCAAGATCCGGATGTCGGGCCAAACCCAAGGGAAGCTGCTTCAGGAACTGGGAGCCGCTCAAACCATGCTGGCGGGAGGCGAAGTCTACCAGGCGCTGGACAAGGGTGTGATCGACGCGGCCGAGTTTTCCAGCCCGGTGATCGATTGGGGGATGGGTTTCGCCGAAGTGACGGAATACTGGGCGACTCCGGGATGGCACCAACCGGCGTCGCTTCTCGGGGTCATGATCAACAAGAAGGTCTGGGACGAGCTTCCGGACCAGTACAAGACCGTCCTCAAGCACGCCGCCATGGCCAACATGTTGTGGTCGTTCACGTGGTTCGAATACAGCTGCATCGACGCCACCCAGAAATTCATCGACAAGGGCATCAAAATCACCCGGTTGAAAGACGAGGACCTCGAGAAAATCGATAGCATGGTGGACAAGTACATGGTGGAATCGGCTCAGGAGAACCCGCTGTTTGCCAAGGTGGCCTACTCCCAGATGAAGTTCCTCCGCGACATCTCGCAGTGGCGCTCCATCGCCACGCCTTTCACCTACGGCCGCAATCCTTCCACGCTGCCCGATATGGAAGCCATCAAGGCCGCCGCTGAAAAGGCCGCAAAATAACTCTCCAACCGTAACAGGCTGCGTCGCGGGGCCGGGCGGGCTCTCGGGTCCGCCGGTCCCGGAGCCCGGCCTGCCGCCGATTCTGGAGTCAACCATGGGGGGACTGAAACGAATGCTCGCCGTCGCCGATGCGATCAGCGAATGGGTCGGGAAAGCGGCCTCCGTGCTCATTGTGGCCATCACCCTGATCGTGGTCTACGAGGTTGTCACGCGCCGGTTCTTCGGAGCGCCCACGATCTGGACCTTTGAAACGTCCAACCAGCTCTACGCGGCGCATTTTATGCTCACGGCCGCCTTCGCGCTGCTCCACGGCGCCCATGTGTCCATCAACGTGATCTACGACCGGTTTTCCCATCGCGCGCGGGCCGCGTTGGACGTGGTCTCTTATGTCATCTTCTTCTTTCCTTTCTGCATCGTGGTGCTGTGGCAGGGAATCATTTTCGCTCAGACGTCCTGGCAGATGAAGGAAACCAGCTGGAGCGTGTTCGCGCCGCCCCTCTACTACGTCAAGACGGTCATTCCGGTGACCGCGGTGCTGTTGCTCCTGCAGGGACTTGCCATCTTCATCCGGAGACTTCACTTCGCGCTGAAAGGAAAGGAGCTATGAGCGAAACGGCACTGACCATCCTGATGTTCGCCGGCCTTCTGGTGGGCCTTTTCATGGGGCATCCGCTGGCCTTTGTCCTGGGCGGCCTGGCGGTCATCTTCGGCTATTTCGGGTGGGGGCCGTCAGTCTTTTACATGTTCATGAACCGGATCTACGGCATCATGGACAATTACGAACTGATCGCCATCCCGCTTTTCATTTTCATGGCCCAGTTCCTGGAACGGTCGGGGGTCGCCGATGACCTCTTCATGGCCATACGGTATCTTCTGGCGTCTGTGCGCGGAGGCGTGCTGCTGGCGGTGATCGTGGTGTGCACCGTGTTCGCCGCCTGCACAGGGATTGTGGGGGCGTCCATCGTCACCATGGGCCTGGTGGCGCTTCCGGTTCTCATGAAGTATGACTACGACAAGCGAATCAGCACGGGTGCCATCGCGGCGGGGGGAACCTTGGGGATCCTCATCCCGCCGAGCATCATGCTGGTGGTGATGGGAAGCCAGGCGACCCTTTCCGTGGGGAAGCTCTTCGCCGCCGCCGTCTTTCCGGGCTTGATCCTTTCCACGTTCTACGTCGGCTACATTCTTATCGCCTGCTTTCTGCGGCCCGAATGGGCGCCGCTTCCCAGCGAGGAAGAACGACGGGCCATGCCCATGAAGCGGGTGCTCCTGCTGTGCCTGAAGTCGCTGGTGCCCCCGGCGGTGCTCATCCTCGGAGTGTTGGGGTCACTCTTTACGGGGATCGCGACACCGACGGAAGCTTCCGGGGTGGGCGCCTTTCTCTCGTTTCTGATGGTTCTGGCCTACCGGAAGTTCGAATGGAAGGGGTTCTTCCAGGCCATGTTCAACACGGCCAAGATCACGTCCATGGTGATCATGATCCTGGTGGGAGCCACTTGTTTCACGGGCGTCTTCCTGGGCATCGGTGGAGGCGACGTGGTCACCGATTTCGTTATGGGCCTCGGCCTCGGCCGATGGGGCATCTTCACCATCATGATGATCATCGTGTTCCTGCTGGGCATGTTCATTGACTGGTTGGGCATCGTGCTCATCTGTTTTCCTATTTTCCTTCCCATCGCCGAGCAACTGGGATTCGATAAGCTGTGGTTCGTGACGGTGATCGCCGTGATCCTTCAGACGTCCTTCTTGAGCCCACCCTTTGGCTACGCGCTGTTTTATCTCATGGGCATCGCGCCGGCCGGAGTCACCATCGGGCACATCTACCGCGGGATCATTCCCTTTCTGATCCTCATGATGATGGGACTCATCGTCTGTGTGGTGTTCCCTGAAACGATCCTGTGGCTGCCGTCCCTTGTGGTGAAATGAACGCCGGAGAGGTTGAACGACATGACAGAGCAGAACTACTTCGACTGGAGCAACGAGCAGTTCGATGTTTCGAAGGTTTTTTCCAAGCCGGAAGCCTTGAAGGGCGTCCGGGTCTTGGAACTGTGCACCCGGGTGTTCGGACCCGTAACGGGGGATCTTCTGGCGGACTTCGGCGCCGAAGTCATCAAGATCGAACTTCCCGGCGTGGGAGACCTCATGCGGTACGTGGCGCCTCGAGGGTTCTTCTGGAAGAACATTTCCCCGGCCTTCGTCCACATGAACCATAACAAGTATCATGTGGGGATCGACATTCGGAAACCGGAAGGGGCGGACCTGCTGCACCGGCTGGTGGCGCGATCCGACGTTTTGGTTGAAAATTTCCGCCCCGGCACCATGGACCGGTGGGGCGTGGGCTACCGCCAGCTCCGGGAAACCAATCCCGCTCTCGTCTACCAGGCCAACAGCGGGTTCGGGCAATGGAGCGCCTACCGGAATCGGCCGTCCTACGACGCCACATCCCAGGCCATGAGCGGATTTTCGACCACGACGGGCTTTCCCGGCCGCCCACCCCTCAAGATCGGCATCTGGATCGGCGACTACACGGGAGCCCTCTTCGCCGCGCTGGGGATCCTTTCCGCCCTTTACTACCGCAACAAGACCGGGAAAGGCCAACTGGTGGATGTCTCCCAGGGTGAAAGCCTGATCCGCGTCCTCGATTGGACATGGCTTTTGAACAGCGTGGCCGGAAAAGAGCGGGGCCGCTACGGCAATCGCGACGTGGCGGTGGCCCCTTCGGGCATCTTTGCCTGTTCGGACGGCTTCGCCGGTGTCGCGGCTCTGGACGACCAGCAGTTTTTCGGGCTCTGCCAAGCCATGGGCGAACCCGCACTTGCCGACGACGCCCGGTACCGCACCCTGGCCGCCCGAGTCGAAGAAGAAAACAACAAGGCTCTTTGCGACAGAATCTCGGACTGGACCTCGGGCCTCACCGTCTCCCAGGTGGAAGATGCGGCGGAGCGCTACGGCTTTGCGGCCCACCGGGTGTGCAACGCATCCGATCACTACCGGGACGAACATCTGAAGGCCCGCGGCGCCGTATGGTCCTTCGAAGACCCGCTCTACGGACACGTGGTGGAATATGGACCGGGGCCAAAGCTTTCGGAAAGCCCGGGCCGGATGCGCTGGATTTCCAAGCCCGTGGGCTTTCACAACGATCACGTCTTCAGGAACCTTCTGGGGCTCGGCGCTGAAGAAATCAAAATCCTAGAAGAAAAGAAGGTTGTCGGCCGATGGGACGAACGCATCGGGGCGAACCCCCCGGACGATTGGGACGGGCGAAAGGGGCTGTTTTTTTGATCCGCTCGAAACGCCCGGAAAGCATGTTCAAACCGGTTGGATCTTTCCGCCACAGCATGAGAGGTACGGTTCATGACGCAGCACAATGATCTTTCCTGGTTCGAATGGGCCAAGAAACATTCGGACCCGGTGGATGCCCCCGGAAAGCCGGAAGCTCTGGATGATCTCCTGGTCCTCGATGTCAGCCGAGGGGCCGTGAGCGGGCTCGTGTGTTCTTCTGTCCTGGCCGAGCTCGGCGCTCGCGTGGTCCGCATCGAACCCCCTGGAGGGGATGTGGCTCGAGGCTATACGCCCTTCGGCATCACCCACCACGGAACAGGACTCGGTTATTTGGCCGAGGGGCGCAACAAACACCACGTGACCCTGAGCCTGGACCACCCGGAAGGCCGCGAGATCTTCAAAACCCTTGCGGACCAAGCGGATGTGGTGGTCGAGACCTTCAAAGCCGGCCACATGGACGCTTGGGGCCTGGGGTATCGCACCTTGCGAGTGAGCAATCCCCGGCTGATCTACGCGGCGCTCAGCACCTACGGGCAATTCGGACCTCTGGCCGCTTCCGGGCGGACCGGATCGGAAATCTCCAACCAAGCCTATTCGGGGCTCGTTTACATCACCGGCGAACCCGAAGGCGACTGCCCACCTGAATATGCGATTCCCACCAAGGCCGGCAGTTGGTACGGCTGGTATGCTGAAGGACTTTTCGCCGCCTACGGAGTCCTGGCCGCCCTCATCTTCCGGCAGCATTCCGGGAAAGGCCAGATGGTGGATGTTTCAGGAGCTGAATGCATCATGAAGTTCATCGACTACAACCTGAGCTGGTACCACATGGGCGGAAAGGTGAAGGAACGCCTGGGAAACTATGATCCTTCGGTCTTTCCCTATACCTTCATCCGGTGCCGGGACGGCTTCACCTTCATCGCCGCCTACAATGACGAAGCCTTCCAGTCGCTGATGGAAATCATCGGCCGGCCGGAATTGGCCGACGATCCGCGCTTTTCCTCGTTTATGCACCGGACGAGCCTGGAAAACGAGGAAGCCCTCCAGCAGATTCTCGAAGAATGGAGTTCCCCATTGCCGGTGGATGAGGTGATTCGAAGGGTGGAAGAGGTGACCTCCCGAAAGGAAGGTCGGGCGGCGGCGGTGGTGACCGGGAAGGTCACCCGGCCGGAGGGCGTCCTGGCGGAGCAAAACTGGTGGGACCGTCGTTCTTTCGTCCAGGTGGAAGACCCGGTCTACGGTCCGCTCACCATCCAAGGCCCCATGTGGAAGATGACCGGGACGCCGCCGCGGCTCAAATGGGTCTGCCGCCCGGTGGGCGCCGACAACGAATACATTTATCTGAAGTACGCGGGGCTCGGAGCCTCGGCTCTGAAGGAACTCAGGGAAAAGGGTGTCGTCTGATGGCGCCGGTCTGAGAACGCACGGTTGAGCCGTTTCCTCCCGACACGTTTCCCATCGATTCACTCAGAACCGCGTCTGCGCTTGTTCTTCCAGCATCCGCTCGAGTCCGGACGCCACGTGGTCCTTCACGTGGGCCAGGTGGCGGCCCAGGGCTTCGGCGGCCCGGGGGAGGTCTTTCGAAGCCACGGCGTCGAAGATTTGCCGGTGCTCGGTATCGGCGCTCTTCATGGATGTGACGAAGAGCACGTTTCCCCGGTACTTGAGGTAGAGGAGATCGAAGAGGTGGCGGAGGGTCTTGACGGGGATGGTGGATCCGGAGAGTTCGGCGAGCGTGAGGTGAAATGCCATATCGGTCAGCAGTCGCCGACTGAGGTAGACCTCGTGGACGGCCTGGAGGTGCGTCTCCAGGGAAGCCCTGAGGCGTTCGATGCCGGCGGGGTCGATCCGCTTCAGGGTCTCTGGAAGAAGGGAGACCTCGATGACCTTCCGGAGGTCGTAGATTTCTTCCACTTCCTTTACCGAGACCGGCTCGGTGAAGTAGCCTCGATTCGGTTCGTGACGCACCAATCCCTGGAATTCCAGCCACTTGAGCGCCTGGACGATGGGAGTGACACTCATCCCCAATCGTTCGGCCAAGTCGGAGCAGGCGATCTTCTGGCCCGGGATGATCTCGTTGTAAAAGAGCATCCGGCGGATGTCCTGGTAGGCTTTCTGGGCGAGGTCCGTTTTGCCGGAGCGGCTTCCCGTTTTCTTTCGGGGCAATGGCGTCACCTCAATGCCGCGCACCCCAATGGGTGCTTGCCATGACGGATGAAGGAAGAGCGCCTGCGCTGCATCCTTCCGTTAAAGGTTGGATGTATTTTGGCAGGTTTCGGCCTTTTGTCAAGCGGGACCTGGGTTGCCGAGGATATGGTAAGCGTTTGACATAACGCGAAGAAACGGAACTTGACAAGCGGCGTAAAGCCGTTTAGATACGAATCTGATCAGATTTCTGGTTTGCTTTTTGATTGGCATAGGATTCGAGGACTCGTTGCCTTCACGAGGTGCCGTCGTCATGGCTTGGTCGTTCATGGATGGAAACGAAGCCGTCGCCCGCGGAGCCGTGGCGGCCGGGTGTCGCTTTTTCGCCGGGTATCCCATCACGCCAGCCACCACCATCTTGAGCCACATGTTGGAGTTCTTGCCTCCCATGGGTGGTGTCTGCCTGCAGGGCGAAGACGAAATCGCTTCCATCGGGAGCTGCCTGGGGGCTTCCATGGCCGGACTCAAGGCCATGACCGCCACCTCGGGGCCCGGCATCAGCCTTTACAGCGAACACATTTCCTTCGCCATCGGAAGCGAAATTCCGATTGTCATCGTGGACGTTCAGCGCCTCGGGCCGTCGACCGGCTCAGCCACTCGAGGGGCGGACGGCGACGTGCAGTTTCTGCAGTGGGGGAACAGCGGGGGCCTTCCGGTTATTGTGCTCGCTCCCGTCGACGTCCGTGACTGTTTTCACCTCACCGTGCACGCCTTCAACCTGGCGGAACGGTTCCGGTGCCCGGTGTTTCTGGCATCCAACAAGGAAGTGGCCATGACCCGGGAAAGCGTCGATTCGGCCGCTCTGGTCCCGCCGCCGGTCATCGAGCGCGCCGTGCCGCCGCCGGGAAAACCCTACCGGCCCTTCGAGGTTCCGCACGGTTCCCGGGTGCCGCCCTTTCTTCCCATTGGAAGTGACGTGTTGGTTCGCCAGACCTCGTCCACCCACGGTGAAGACGGCTACATCGTCACGGATCCCGAAACGATCCAGGGGATCCAGGAGCGGCTCAAGCAGAAGATCCTGTCCTCGGCCGAGGCATTCGCCTTCTTCGACGCTCAGATGGAAGAAGGGGCGGAAACGCTTGTCATTACGTACGGCGTTACGGCCCGTGCCGCCCGGGAAGCCGCCCGGGAGCTCAAGGAAGACGGCCGTCCGGTGTCGCTTCTCGTCCTGAAGACCCTGTGGCCTGTCCCCGAGGACGTGATCCGCCGGTTTGGAGGGAGCCATCGGCGCGTCCTGGTGGTGGAGATGAATCTGGGACAGTACGTCCGGGAAGTCCGCCGGGTGCTTGGCGGCCGAGACGTTCGCTTTTTCGGACAGATGAACGGGGTTCTCATCACGCCCCGTCAGATCGTGGAGCATCTTGCGCATGACTAGCCTTCTCAATACCGCCCGCCCGCCTCTTTTCTGTCCGGGTTGTTCCCATGAACGGATCGTACAGGTCCTGGATCGCACGTTCCAGAAGATGCAGCTCGATCCCGCTTGCATCGTGATGGTGAGCGACATCGGGTGTTCGGGGCTTTTCGACACCTTTTTCAACACCCACGCCATGCACGGACTTCACGGTCGCGCCCTCACTTACGCAGCCGGCATCAAGATGGCGCGCCCGGAACTCACGGTGGTGGTCACCATGGGAGACGGCGGTCTGGGGATCGGGGGGGCTCATTATCTGAGTGCCTGCCGGAGGAATCTGGACCTCACGCTCCTCATCCTGAACAATTTCAACTTCGGCATGACCGGCGGCCAGTATTCAGCCACCACGCCGCCGGACGCCTTGGTGGGTTCGTCTTTTCTGAACCGGCTGGAACCGCCGCTGGATCCTTGCCGAGTGGCCGCCGCCGCGGGGGCACCTTACGTGGTGCGCTGTTCCAGTTACCGAAAGGATCTGGTCGATGTGCTGGAGGGCGCCATCCGATTCGAAGGGTTTTCCGTGGTGGACCTTTGGGGAATCTGCACGGGCCGGTTCAGCAAACGCAACCGGTGGACGCCCCAGCGCATCGACGAAGCCCTGGCGGAGCTTCCCGTGTGGGACGGGATGGTGGAAGAAAACAGGCGCCGGGAATACGGGGGAGGCTACCGGGAGGAGGCCGCTTCCCGTCCGCATCCCGGCGGCCCGCTCGAAATCGAAGCCGCGCATCGCCCGCCGGCCGAGACGCGACAGGAAATCTGCGTGCTGGGAAACGCTGGCCAGCGGATCATAACCGCCGGTGAAATCCTTTGTCTTGCGGGCATCACGGCGGGGCTCCACGCCACGCAGAAAAACGAGTACAACATCACGGTGCTTCGAGGCCCTTCCATCAGCGAGGTGATCCTTTCTCCGGAACCCATCGACTACACCGGGATCAAGCAACCCTCCGCCGTGCTCGCCCTGAACGATGAAGGAGTGCAGAGACGGCGTGGCGTCTTCACTCAGCTGAACGATTCGGCGACGGTCTTGAAAGCCAGGGACGTGGACATTCCGGAATGCCGGGCTCGGATCCATGAAGTGGATTTCAAGGCTCAGGGCATACGATCCCAGGACCGGGCGCTGGCCGCCATCGGTGTGCTGGCGAAGCTCGAAATCGGGCTCACACCCGCCATGTTGGAATCGGCGTTGAGGCTACGCTTCGCCGAAGCGGTCCTGACTTCGGCCCGGGAACTGGTGGGCAAGGTGGAGCCGGGCCGCTGGGTGGCGCGGGTGCGGGCATAGACGCCGGCGGACGGAGCCGCGGGAGGCTGCCGAGGCCGGTGTTTGCTTTCCCGATCCTGGGTTTTCCTGGACCGGTGGCGGGTTCCGGGTTATGTAGAGGCGGATTTCCAAAAGACACCAGCTTTGTCGTCCCTTTCTTCGAGCCGCCCGACAGCCCATGGATCGACACGCCGTCTGCCCCGCAATGCCCGAACACGCGCCTCCATTCCGGTCCCACGTGGGCGGCCTGCTCATCCTCACCGCCACCTTTTACATGAATTTCCTCGCCCGCATGATCTGGGCGCCGCTCCTTGTGGTCATCGAAAAAGACTTCGGGATCTCCCACGCAGAAGCGGGAGGGCTCTTCCTGTGGATGTACCTGGGAGTCTGCGCGGCGTTGCTGGGATCGGGCATCGTTTCGGCGCGCTGGACGCACCGGGCCACCATCGCCGTTTCTTCGGTCACCATGGGACTGACACTGGTGGCCATGGCGTTCTGCTCGTCCATCGTGCCGCTTCGGTTCGGCATGGCCTGCCTCGGCCTTGCCGCGGGCCTCTACTTTCCGTCGGGGATCGCCTCCATCACGTCGCTGGTTCGCCCACAGGACTGGGGGAAGGCGCTGGCCGTCCATGAAATGGCGCCGAACGCCGGCTTTGTGACCGCACCCCTTTTGGCCGAAGGGCTGGCTCGATTCCTGGACTGGCGCGACATGGTCCTGGCGCTCGGCATCGGGAACATGGCGGCGGCCTTTCTCTATTATCGCTTCGCGAAGGGAGGGGACTTCCACGGCGAAGCGCCCCGCCCCCGCATGCTGGTGGAGCTCATGGTCCGCCCGTCCTTCTGGGTGATGGTGGTGCTGCTGAGCCTCGCCATCGGTTCGAGCCTCGGGATCTATACCATGATTCCGCTCTACCTGGTGGTTGACCGTGGCATGGACCGGATGGACGCGAACACCCTTACGGCGCTTTCCCGTCTTTCGGGGATCGCCATGGCCCTCGTGGCGGGTTGGGCCGTGGATCGACTGGGTGTCAAACGTTCCATCGGCGTTTTTTCCCTCTCCACCGGGCTCGTGACCATGGCGCTGGGCAGGACGGAAGGAGCGTGGCTTATCGGCTTCGTGTTCCTCCAGCCGCTTCTCGCCGTCTGTTTTTTTCCGGCGGGTTTTTCGGCGGTTTCAAGGATCGTCGGGCCCGCCCGCCGGAACGTGGCCGTGGCGATGGTGTTTCCTCTGGGGGTGCTGATCGGGGCCGGAGGCATCCCCACGCTTCTTGGGTTCCTGGCGGAACGGGAGGCCTTTTCGGCCGGTTTTACACTGGTGGGTGCGTTCACCTGCCTGAGCGTCGGGCTCCTGGCGTTCCTGAAGTTTGCCGATGACGAGGAAGCGCCTTCGACGGTGGTTTGAGAAGGGAGGCGTCTGTGCTACATTGGGTGTCGCCCGAACATGCTTTTCGATGAAATCTTTCGCGCCAGGGGGGTCGAAGGGTTCCATGATCAAGTGGTTCAAGCGAAAACGTCAAGCTGAAAGGGACGAGGCTCGTTCGGAGTCGGACGGCCGGGCGGCCGGCGAAGACCAAATCTTGCCGGAAACGGCTGCTGCGCCTGGAGAGGACGACCCCGGTGCAGCGAAGGAGGCCGGGGAACTTCCAAGAGGTTCCGGTTTTCGATCGGACGCTTTTCCAGACCTGGTTCCGGATGACGGCGGCCCTGAGGAAGAGGTTCCTGTCGAGGAAGAGGGCGCGGGCGAACGGGGGGAATTTCCGGGAAGGGGACAATTTTTTTCCAAGCTCCGAGAGCGGCTGCAGAAGACCCGCGAGCGGCTCGCCGACCGCGTGGATCGTCTCGTACTCGGGAAAAAACACATCGACGACGAGCTTCTGGAGGAACTGGAGGAGATCCTCATCACGTCGGATTTGGGGGTATCGGCGACCCGGTTCCTCCTGGAACAGGTTTCCGAGCGCGTTCGGCGCAATGAATTGAAAGACCCGGCGAGGCTCCAGGAAGAACTTCGAAGCGCCATCGCCCGCCTGCTCCAGGTACCGGCTCCCCCTTGGGACCCGGCGGCGGCGCGTCCTTTCGTTATTTTGGTGGTCGGGGTGAACGGTGTCGGAAAGACGACCACGATCGGCAAGCTGGCGCATCGACTGAAAAGCGAGGGGTTCCAGCCCTTGCTGGTGGCGGGGGATACCTTCCGCGCCGCCGCCATCGAACAGCTGGTACTCTGGGGAGAAAGGATCGGGGCTCCCGTGGTGCGCCAGAAGCATGGTGCCGATCCCTCGGCGGTGGCCTTCGATGCGCTGGAAGCGGCGACATCCCGTCACGTCGACGTGGTGATCCTCGATACCGCCGGCCGCATGCACACCAAGGTGAACCTCATGGAAGAGATCAAGAAGGTCCACAGGGTGATCCAAAAGAAGATGCCGGACGCCCCCCATGAAATCCTTCTTGTCCTCGACGCAACCACCGGCCAGAATGCCCTTTCACAGGCGCGGCTCTTCAAGGACACCGTGGGCGTCACCGGACTGGTGCTCACCAAGCTGGACGGTACGGCCAAAGGAGGGGTGATCGTTCCGGTCTGCCACGAACTGCAGCTTCCCGTCCGTTTCATCGGGGTCGGCGAAAAAGTGGAAGACCTCCGGCCCTTCGATCCCGAGGAATTCGCCCGGGCGATTGTGTGATCACGCACGAGGAGGGCTCCATGTCCGGACCGCTTGCAGGATTTCGCGTACTCGATCTCTCGCGGCTGCTTCCCGGCCCGTTTTGCTCCATGCTCATGGCGGATCTCGGCGCCGACGTCATCAAGGTTGAAGACCCCAAGCAAGGCGACTACATCCGCTGGTGGCCGCCGCTCCTGGGGAAAAACAGCGGCTTTCACACGGTTCTCAACCGTAACAAGCGCTCGGTGACGATCAATCTGAAGCGCCAAGAAGGCCGGGCTGTTTTCGAGGCGATGGTAAGGCACGCCGACGTGGTGTTGGAGGGGTTTCGGCCGGGGGTGATGGAACGGCTGGGTCTGGGTTACCCGGCGTTGAGGGTCCTGAACCCAAGGATCGTCTACTGCGCCATTTCCGGGTACGGCCAAGAGGGCGAACGGGCTTCGCGTGCGGGCCACGACATCAATTACCTGGCGCTTGCCGGCGTGCTGTCCTATAGCGGGCGGGACGGCAAGCCCGTTGTTCCCAACGTGCAGATCGGCGATCTGGGCGGCGGGGCCCTCCTTGCCGCCTTCAGTATTACGGCCGCGTTGCTGGCCCGGGAACGCCTGGGCGAAGGCCAGTACATCGATATTTCCATGACCGAGGGCGCCATCGCCTGGAACTGCCTGCGCTGGGGGAAATTCCTGGCCGACGGCGTCGTGCCCCGCCCCGCCGATGACATGCTCAACCACGGTTACGCCTGCTACAACCTGTATGAAACGAAAGACGGCCGGTGGATGTCGCTGGGCGCCCTGGAACATCAGTTCTGGATGGCTTTCTGCCGGTCGGTGGGTCGTGACGACTGGGGCCGGGCGGAGTATTTCGAACCCGGACCTCATCAGAAGCAGCTTGAAAAAGAGGTGGCGGAGGTCTTCGCCGCCAAAACCCAGGCGGAATGGGTGGAACACTTCCGGGGAGTGGACTGCTGTTGTGAACCAGTCTTGAACCTGGACGAGGTGATGGCGGACCCGGCCCTTCAGGCCCGCGGCATGGTGGTGGAGCTCATCCACGAACGCTTCGGGGCCTACCGCCAACTGGGCATCGCTCCCAAGTTTTCCGCAACACCGGGAAGCCTTCGGACGCCAGCCCCGGAACTGGGGGAGCACACCGAAAGCGTGCTCTTGGAACACGGTTATTCTACGGGTGAAATCCAGCGCCTTCGAGAAGCGGGCGTGGTTGGACGGAGTTCGGAAGGGTCGTCGGCCGGCGCACGTTGAGACGCCCAACCGGTTTCGGGCCGGGTTCCCCGGCTGCGGCGTCTTCCGGGCGTCACCGGGTGTAGCCGGGAAGATCGATGGTGGCGCAGCTGCTTTCAGGCCCGCAGCTCTTGGTGGTGACCCTGGGGGATTCGCCCCCGGAAGAACCCATGGTGTAGCTCACGCGGCTGAGCACGCGGACCAGGTCCTCGCCTCCACAGGCCTTGCACGCCATCTCCACTTCGCTTTTCGAACTGGAAACAAGCACTTCCTGGATTTCGCCGCACTGGACGCACCGAAACTCGTAGATGGGCATGTTCGATCCTCGTTCATCGGTCGAGCCGTTTGAAGGGAATCCTTTCCGATGGAAAGTTCCCGGTCTTCATATCAAAATGCCGGTGTCGAGTCAATTCGAGTGATATCCGCTTCAAGCGGATCCCCCAAATCGGGACCATGATCGCTGAGAATCGGGGGCGTGATGGAGGTGAGCGAAAGGCAGAACAGCCCGAGTTCCGGCGGCGATGAACGGACGCTTTGTGCGCCCGACGGCGAGCCGCGCTGTTTCGGCTGCTGTCCGCCCATCCGGCCGCCGGGATACGATCCGTTGGATTGGGCGGGGAGTCTTCGGCGGGAATTGAGCGACCATCGTTGCCGTTTCCTGGCCGGTGCCTCCTGGGGGCGGCCCGTGGTGGGCTTCACCTGTTGGGCTTTGGGTTTCCTGGACCGGAAGGGCCGACGGGCCGGCTGCCTGCTTCATCCCGCCCGAAACCGCGGTACCGATCTGCGCCACCTCACCGGCTACCAGACCAAGTGCGCTCGGGAAAGATGCCTGGCCGCCGGGGTCTTCGAGGTGCTTCCTCCAGAGGGTCGAGAGTTCTGGCTGCCGGTGGCGGCCGGGTTGAGCCCTCTCTATTACTCCAGCCGGAGAGCCAACCCGCTGTTTCACCTGCTATTGTGGGGCCGCCGCGTGTTGGAAGCCTTTCGGCTTCGGGCCGGGAGTCTGGGCTGGACCGTGACGGAACTTCTCTGGCGTGTCCCCGAACTTCTGGACTCCTCATGGAATCCCCGCGCCGATCGCTATCTCTTGGGGGAAGTGATGACGGCAAGCGCCTGTTCCACTCGAAACAAATGCATGAAGTGGATCTTCGTCGCGGCGGAAGACTTGAGGCTTCGCGCGGTGGAGCGCTTCGCCCGGCCGAGCCGCCCGTTTCACCATGCCCCTTGCGGGCAGACCCCAAGGAGGCGGCCTTTTGTCCACCGGCTTCCCATTGAAGCGGGACTGGCCGACTTTCTTCGCCTGCGCTTGGGATGGCACCGCGCTTCTCATGAAGAAGTCCGGGTGGTCCAAGACAGCCTTGGAAATTGGCTGAACGGGTTCGGCGTTTCCTGACCCGCACCATCTCGGTTCACCGGTCCACGTTGCTCATGGTGCTTTCTTCAAACAGTCCAGCAACCGGTCGGTCAGCTGTTCGCAGACGAAAAGGAGAGACTCCAGGTCGAGGACCTTGAGGACGGAGGCATCGAAGAGGAATTTCACTCGAGGAGGGAAGCCTTCTTCCGTATCTTCGTCCCACCACAACACCCGGAGGGACAGCTTGGGAAGAATCTGGAACTGAGCCCCGAAATCCACGCCCTGCTCTGAAACTTCCAGGACCGGCCCGACACAGCGGGTGGTCTCCGGCAGCAGCTCGAGTCTTCCGGCGAAGGCCCGGGCGAGCGGTGCTTCGCAATGAGCGTTGAGACTCTTGATTTTGGAAACGGAGTTGGGAAGGCTTTCCATTCCGACCCAGCGCCCTGCCGGTTCTGCGGCGCCTCCGATGACGTAATTGTAGAGAAGAATCTTTTCCCAGGGGTTTAGGGGTTCGCCTGAGAAGCCGGTCACGTCTTCGGCGCTCAGAATGACCGGTCGGCCGAAATAGGAAAACCGCAGCGCCGCTTCTCCCGGCTCGTCGACCAAAACCGCACCCAGGCTCCCGGCGATCCCGTGGAAATCCCATTTTCGGACTTCGGAGCGGAGGAATTCGAGAGCCTTGTCGAAGCCTTCCCGCTTGACCCCGATACCATCGGCGTGTTGATCTTCCAGCCGGGCCCGGAAGGCTTCCTTCTTTTCGGGGTCCAGGTAGGGGCAGGCGTCCATGTCGGAATCTCCGACGATCACTTGGGTGGCATAGGCCAGGCATGTCGGATGGCCGCATTCGCCGCAGTTGGTTTTGGGGGTCAGCTGGTAGAGCTGGATGGGCGTCAGCCGGTTGGCCAGTTGCTTACGTCGTTCGTCGTCCATGAAATCCCCTTTGCTGCAATACCCTCCCATACGGCTGGGGTTTGATGTGGATGGTAGGAATCCTGCCGCGCTCTGTCAATGCGGCGGGTTTTCGGGGCGTCCGGATTCCCTTGACAGACCTGAAGCCCTTGCTTAATCTTACTTTCGCTGGACCAAATACTTGTTATTCAACCGAATATGGAAAGGACAGCCGTGGTGAAAGCGAGTCAGCAGGGTATCATGGACGAATTGCTCCAGATGAAGCGAAAGATGGACACCTTGTATTCAGAAAGTGTCAAGTCGGTTCGCCATGCGTCCGCCGAAGCTCCCGAGGCGCTTTGGGTGCCCCCGACGGATGTTTGGGAAACCGAAGAGGAATGGACGGCGGTTTTGGATCTCCCCGGGGTGGATCTCTCTGATCTGAAAGTGCAGATCAAAGGCGAGGTGCTCACCGTGAGCGGGAGGAGGAACAGCCGGCGAAGACCTTTCGAGGCGAAGGCGATTCGGAGCGAACGGCCTCAGGGGTTTTTCAAGACAAGACTGATGGTCCCAGCGGACGCCGCCTCCGACAAGGTGGATGCGGAACTGCGGCAGGGAATTTTGACGGTAAGAATTCCCAAGATCTCGCAAAATCATAAGAAAATCATAGTCGAATCGGCCTAGGCGCGACGGCGCCCGGGGCGATTGGGCAGGAGGACAAGAAACGATGGGCAATCGGTTGAGAACCACCTTTTTGCTGGCGTTGCTGACCGTCCTGATCGTCTGGATCGGGCGGGCGCTGGGCGGCCCTCACGGAATGGTGATCGCATTTGTGTTGGCGGCCGTCATGAATTTGGGGAGTTACTGGTTTTCCGACAAGATCGTGCTCGGCATGTACCGGGCCAAGCCTCTCGATGAAAGCGACGCTCCGGAACTGTACCAGATGGTGAGGGAACTCTCGATGAACGCGGGACTTCCCATGCCCAGATTGTTCGTCGTCCCGAACGAAACGCCCAACGCCTTCGCCACCGGCCGGAACCCGGAGAAGGCGGTAGTGGCGGTGACGGAAGGGTTGCTGCGCATCTTGAACCGTGAGGAGGTCCGTGGTGTGCTGGCCCACGAACTGGCTCACGTGAAAAACAGGGACATTCTGGTGGGTTCCATCGCGGCCACCCTGGCCGGCGTGGTGATGATGCTTGCCAACATGGTGCGCTGGGCGGCTATTTTCGGTGGTTTTCGGGGCGGAGACGACGAGGAGGGCGGCGGCGGGCTCATCGCCGGCCTGGTGATTGCCATCGTGGCTCCTATCGCGGCGATGCTGATCCAGATGGCCATTTCCCGCTCCCGGGAGTACTTGGCGGACGAAACGGGGGCCCGTTTTGCAGGAAATCCCCAGGGCTTGGCTGCTGCACTGGAAAAGCTGGCTGCGGCCTCCCATCGGCTTCCCATGACGGAGGCAAAGCCGGCGACAGCGCACCTTTTCATCGTGAATCCGCTTTCGGGGAGAGGATTCGTCAATCTGTTCAGCACGCACCCGCCCATTGAAGAAAGGGTTCGACGGCTGCGTTCCATGACGTCCTATTGACGCCGCACGGTTCGCTGGGGTACCCACCCGAGCCGGTGGCTCCGGTTCGGGTGTTTTTTTGCCCGTCGAAGCCAAGTCGGCGGTTTGCCGCGTCGACACTCCGGAGTTTTCGGGCTTCGCGAGGTGGGGCCGCCCGCAGCGCCCGCCGGGGCAAATCACCTTTGACAGATCCGCGCGATTTCATTAGAGGTGGTGATGTGCGGATTTTCACAGATTCGCGGCCCTGCTTGCCCGACCGGGAAAGGGGAGGCGGATCGTCACCTTTAGGCTGCAAGTTCACAGCGTTGGAGTTCGTCATTTCATGGCCAGTGTGATTGTTGTTGGAGTTCAGTGGGGCGATGAAGGCAAGGGGAAAGTGGTCGATCTCTTGACCGCTCACGTGGACTGCGTGGTGAGATTTCAGGGTGGCAACAATGCCGGACACACGCTCGTCGTGAACGGCAGGAAGATCATCCTGCACCTCATCCCGTCGGGGATCCTCCATCAGGGCAAGACCTGCTTCATCGGAAACGGCGTGGTGGTGGACCCCGGGGTCCTCCTGGAAGAACTGGATCGGCTGGCCCGTTACGGGGCGCCTGTGACGCCGGAAAGGCTCATCGTGAGCCGTTACGCCCATGTGATCATGCCCTATCATCGGATGTTGGATCTCGCCCGGGAAGCGCGCAAGGGAGAAGCGAGGATCGGAACCACCGGTCGCGGCATCGGGCCGTGCTATGAAGACAAGGCCGCTCGTTCGGGCATCCGCATCCATCACCTTCTCGACGAAAAGAGCCTGAAAGAACGGGTGGAAAGAAATCTGGAAGAAAAAAACTTTCTTTTGAAGCATTACTTCGGGATGGAGACGGTGGACGCGGAAGCGGTACTGGACGAGTACGCGGCGTACGGGAAGAGTCTGGAGCCTTTCGTGGGGGATGTGGGGCTGCGGCTGCATGAGGCCATGGCCGGAGGTCGAAACGTGCTTTTTGAGGGCGCTCAGGGCACTCACTTGGACATCGACCACGGGACCTACCCGTTCGTCACCTCGTCCAACACGGTGGCGGGAAACGCCTGCTGCGGTGCGGGCGTGGGCCCCACGCGCATCGACAAGGTGCTGGGAATCCTCAAGGCCTACACCACCCGGGTGGGCGGAGGCCCATTTCCAACGGAACTGGACGACCCTGTCGGGGAGCGCATCCGGGACCGGGGTGGGGAGTTCGGGTCCACCACCGGTCGACCCCGCCGGTGCGGCTGGCTCGACATGTGCGTGGTGAATCATTCCGTCCGGCTGAACGGACTGACCCGGCTGGCGGTGACCAAGCTGGATGTGCTCACGGGAATCCCCACACTGAAGGTCGCCGTCGCTTACCGGTGCCGTGGGGAGACCTTGACGAGTCTTCCCACCGAGGGGGACCGCCTCGCGTGCTGTGAACCCGTCTACGAAGAATTTCCGGGTTGGGAAGAAGACCTACAGGGTATACGTCGGTTCGAAGATCTGCCTCAAAATACCCGAGACTACCTTCAGGCCATTGAAACCCTGTCGGGAATCCCGCTGGCCATCGTTTCCGTGGGGCCCGGCCGCGACGAGACGATCGTGCGGGAAGAGATCCTCTGACGGGCGCGGGTCCTGAAGGTCGGCCCCTTGGGTGCGATCTCTTGTGCCGGCAGCCAGTGGATCTGCCGCGACTGGCGGCAAGAGGTTTGTGTCCGACCTCTTGTTGACAATGCAGGGTTGGAGGCGTAGGATGGATGGGTCCTACTCCATTGAGGTCGAACGGAATCGGGCTTTGGAGCTTTCGGATCGTCATCCCCCATGGCTGCTTCCGCTGGACTCAGATTGGATTCGTATCCTTACTGCCGCTGCAGTTCTCACGGATCCCCCTTCCCCTTTCCACACGCTTTCCCTCCGGCTCAGGACCTTCGCGGCGCCGCCGGCCAGGGCTTGTGACCGCCTCTCGTTGCGGGCATCGGCTTCGCGGACAGGCGCGACGTTTCGTTGAGGGTCGCCCGGTAACGAAAGTCATGGGCGTCTGAGGGCGGAATCGGCCCAAGGCTCGATCGGGCCGGCCTGGCATCGACTTTGTCACCGTTCGTCGGTTTTTTCCAAGGGATGAGGCGACCGCGTCTCACTCGGTGCTTGTTGCTGCCGTGGCTTTCGAAGAAACGTCAGCCCGTCGAAAGGAGGTGAAACCGAGCGAATTTGCAGGAATGCGTGACCTCCGGTTACGTGAAACGTACGGAATGCCCTCTGAAGGGCACGGTTGTTCCGAGGAGAGGAGGGAGACGATGAAGCTGACACGACGAGATTTCTTGAAGATCTCCAGTGCAGCGACCGCAGGCCTCGCCTTGAGTGGTTGCACCACGATGGGTTTCGACACCAAGCCTGTGGAAGAACACGCATGGAAACTTCGGACCAGGAACGCCAAGGAAACGCCCACCATTTGCTGCTTCTGCGGTGTCGGATGCGGAATCATCTGCCATACGGATCTGAACACCGGTCAGGTGATTTACACGGAAGGCGACGCGGACCATCCCATCAACGGCGGAAGCCTCTGCGCCAAGGGGGCTGCTTCCTATCAGATCGCACAAAACGACAAGCGGGTCACCAAGGTCCTTTACCGGGCACCTTACAGCGACAAGTGGGAAGAAAAGAGCTGGGACTGGGCTCTCAAACAGATCGCCCAGCGGGTCAAGGCCAGTCGGGATAAGAGCTTTGTCGCGGCCAACGCCAAGGGGCAGGCGGTCAATCGGTGCGAAGGCATCGCCTCGGTGGGAAGCGCGGCGCTGGACAATGAGGAATGCTGGGCCTATCAGGCCATGCTTCGTGCGCTGGGGCTGGTTTACATCGAACACCAAGCCCGTATCTGACACAGCGCCACCGTTGCGGCTCTGGCAGAGTCGTTCGGACGCGGCGCGATGACCAATCACTGGATCGACCTGGCGAACAGTGATTGCATTCTGATCATGGGCAGCAACGCTGCCGAAAACCATCCCATTTCCTTCCGTTGGGTCACAAAGGCCAAGGAAAACGGGGCGACCGTGATCAACGTGGACCCACGTTTCACGCGAACATCCAGCAAGGCAGATTTTTACACGGCGCTTCGGTCGGGAACGGACATCGCTTTCCTTGGCGGGATGATTCACTACATCCTGAGCCACAACAAATATTTCAAGGATTACGTCGCTCACTACACGAACGCTTCGTTCATCGTCGGGAAAAAGTACGGATTCAAAGACGGACTCTTCAGTGGTTACGATCCCAAGAATCGTGCCTATGACAAATCCATGTGGGCTTACGAAAGGGACGAAAAGGGAGTACCCAAGCGCGATGAAACGCTCAAGCACCCGCGCTGCGTGTTTCAGTTGATGAAGAAACATTACTCGCGCTACACCTTGGACAAGGTTTCGGCCATCACGGGAACACCCGAGAAAGACCTTGTGAAGATTTACGAAATCTACAGCGCCACGGGGAAGGCGGACAAAGCCGGAACCATCATGTACGCCATGGGCTGGACCCAGCACACTGTTGGGGTGCAGAACATCCGCGCCATGGCCATGATTCAGCTGCTTTTGGGAAACATCGGCATGGCCGGAGGCGGTGTGAACGCCCTTCGGGGCGAATCCAACGTGCAGGGATCCACCGACCACTGCCTGCTGTTCCACATCTGGCCGGGTTATAATCCGACACCCCGGGCGTCGCAGGCTGCGCTGGCGGATTACTTCAAGACGACCACCCCGATGTCCCACGATCCCATGAGTGCCAACTGGTGGCAGAATCGACCGAAATACGTAGTGAGTTTCCTCAAGGCCATGTTCGGGGATGCGGCTACGGTGGAAAACGATTTCGGCTACGGCTGGATGCCCAAGCTGGACGACGGGAAGAGCTACAGCTGGCTGGATCTTTTCGACGCCATGTACCGGGGCGAGTTCAGCGGGTTTTTCGCTTGGGGTCAGAACCCGGCCTGCTCCGGCGCCAATGCCGGGAAGAACCGGGAAGCCATGACCAAGCTGGACTGGCTGGTGAACGTCAACCTCTTTCACAACGAAACGGCGTCTTTCTGGAAAGGGCCCGGAGTCGATCCCAAGCAGGTCAAAACCGAGGTGTTCTTCCTTCCCTGTGCGGCCTTCATGGAAAAGGAAGGTTCCATCACAAACAGCGGCCGGTGGGCCCAGTGGCGTTACAAGGCGCAGGAACCGCCGGGAGATGCCCTTCCCGACGGCGACATCATGGTGGAACTGTTCGGCGCCATTCGGGACCTGTACCAGAAGGAAGGCGGCGTATTTCCCGAACCGATACTGAACCTCAAGTGGGATTACACCACGGATGGGAAGTTCGACGCCCACAAGGTGGCTCGAGCCATCAACGGTTCCTTCACCCGGGATGTGACCATCGGTGACAAGAGCTACAAGAAGGGTCAATTGGTGCCGTCCTTTGCTTTTCTCAAGGACGACGGATCTACGGCCAGCGGCAACTGGCTCTACTGCCAGAGCTACAACGAAAGCGGCAACAACATGGCCCGCCGCGACAAGACCGACGCCAGCGGGATCGGACTCCACTCCAATTGGGCATGGTGCTGGCCGCTGAACCGCCGGATCATTTACAATCGCGCTTCGGTGGACCTCAAGGGGCAGCCCTGGAATCCGGCGAAACCGGTCATCCGGTTTGCCGGCGATGTTCAGAACGGAAAATACGTGTCCAGCAAGTGGGTGGGTGATGTACCCGATGGCGGCTGGTATCCCATGATGAACCCGGATGGGACGCTCCGTGAGGATTCCAAATATCCGTTCATCATGAAGCCCGACGGCTTCGGCTGCATCTACGGTCCGGGGATGGCCGACGGTCCTTTCCCCGAACACTACGAACCCATCGAGTGCCCCGTGGAACGGAATCTCATGAGTTCGCAGTTCGTGAGCCCCGTGGCGGCCATGTACGCCACAGGGATGGACGTCTACAAGACCTGCGACCCGCGTTTTCCTTTTGTGGGGACCACCTACCGCGTGACCGAACACTGGCAGACGGGCGTCCTCACCCGATGGCTCCCGTGGCTGCTGGAGGCCGAGCCGCAGGTGTTCGTGGAAATGAGCGAAGAGCTGGCGGAACTCAAGGGCGTGAAAAACGGCGACATGGTGATCGTGGAATCCCCGCGTGGTTCTCTGGAAGCGGTGGCCATGGTGACCACCCGGTTTCGGCCTTTCACGGTCATGGGGCAGACGATTCACCAGGTGGGACTGCCGTGGCACTTCGGCTGGGTGTGGCCGCCGGAAGGGGGCGACAGTGCCAACCTGCTGACCCCGGCGGCGGGAGACCCCAACACCCGGATTCCGGAAACCAAGGCCTTCATGGTCAACGTGCGCAGGAAGGGGGTGTGAGCCATGGCAGGAAAGAGCTTTTTGGTGGATACGTCACGCTGCACGGCCTGCCGGGGTTGTCAGATCGCCTGCAAAAACTGGAACCGCAACGGCGCGTCCATGACCCGCAACACCGGGAGTCACCAGAACCCCCCGGACCTGGACGGGAACACGTTCAAGCTGGTTCGTTTCAGCGAAATGAAAGGCAACGGAAAGCCGGTCTGGTATTTCTTCGCAGACCAATGCCGCCATTGTCTGGAGCCGCCCTGTAAAGACGCCATCGAAGGATACGTGACCGACGGGGTGATCATGGACGAGGCGACGGGGGCCGTGGTGTACACGGAAAGGACCCGGGAAGTGCCCATCGAAGACGTGCGGGCGTCCTGCCCTTACGACATCCCGCGCCAAGCCGAGGACGGGCGGATCGTCAAGTGCACCATGTGCATCGATCGAATCAGCCACGGGTTGGTGCCGGCCTGTGTCAAGGTGTGCCCCACCGGCGCCATGAACTTCGGCGACCGGGAGGAGATGCTGGCGCTGGCGGAGTCCCGGCTGAAGGATCTTGCCGCCGATTATCCCGACGCTCAGATGCTCGACGTGGACATGGTGCGTACCATCTACTTGGTGGTGGATGAGCCTCAGAAGTACCATCCCCACGCCGTGGCGGGCGTCCGGCCGGGAATCGACCGTAAGCAAGCGCTCCGGAAACTGGTTCGTCCCGCGCGCAGCCTTTTCAGGAGCGTACGGCAGGCTTGATCGGCGGTTTTCACTGGAATGTCGGGCGGGGAAGACCGCGCGACGAGGAGCCTTGCAGAGGCCTCTTTTAGACCATCGGGGCAGGCGAGTCGCCTGCCCTTTTTTCTGCCGTCTCAGGATTTGCGAGGAGATAGAGGATGAGCGCGAGGAAGGAAGAGGCCCGAACGACAGCGGATAGGGTAACGAAGGCGTTCGAGGCGGCAAGGAGGCACAGGCCGGCCTATCAGGAAATCTATCCCTTCCTGGAGCCGCTGCTTCTGGCGCAGGTCAAGGAAAAATCGGACCTTTCCGTGTCGCCTCCGGCCTTGGACGATCAAACGGCACAGGAGCGCCTGGCGCGAAGACTGCCGCTTCTCAAGCGCTGGGATTTCCCCGTCGACCTCGAGGCTTCGGAGCGGCTCCTACAGGTTGCCGGAGCACACGTTCCTGAAGCCAACCTGCCGCTCAAGGGGGCGCACGAGGCGCTTGCCGCCGCCTTGGCGAAGCATCCGGAGCAGAAGGGCGAGGTGTGGCGGAGCTTCCTCCATCACGAATGGGAGCCCTGGGAGGAATGGGTCCGAACCGAAGGGGTGGATCTCCCTTCGCTTCTTTTCCTGGCTCGCAGCTGCCTGCGGCCTTCGGTGGAACGGACGGCCGAGGTACTGGCTGAGCGGTTCGGGCCTTTTGGAGGGTGGACGGAAGGGCACTGCCCCGTGTGCGGTTCGCTCCCGTCCCTCATCACCTTTGTGGACCAGGGGCAGCGGCGCGGCCACTGTTCCTGGTGCGGCTCCGCCTGGGGTTTGAATCGTATGCAATGCCCGTTTTGCGACAACCGCGACCACGACTCCCTGGGCTACCTCGCCATCGAGCAGGAACCCCAGTATCGAGTGCAATACTGTCGAGCGTGTCGTCGCTACTTCAAGGCCCTGGACCTCCGAGAATGGTCCGGGCCCTTTGTGCTCGCCCTGGAAGAATGGGTGACCCTGCACCTGGACATCCTGGCTCAACGATCGGGTTTTCGGGCTCCCCCTTCGCCGTCGCCGGCTGTCTACCGTGAGGCGTCGGCCTAGCGGGCCGGCACGTGCGGGGGCCGGCGTCGCGATAGGGCGCGGCGGCAACGCTCCAAATCCCGCCGTGCCATCAGGTGCTTCGCTGGAGTGAGCGGCGGGCCCCCACCGGCCGCCCGCTGGCTTCTCGCGCCCACGCCGGGGTTCCGACTTGACTCTGAAGACCGATCCATCCATTATGAACCGGTATTTCCAGAGGAAAAGAACGGCAGGAGATCGGTTCCCGGCAGCCAAGACCGGCTGTGCTATGAAAGGTTCATGTGAAAGGCCCGGCTTCCATGTATTTTGGAAAAGGCTGGCAGGCCCTTTACCGGCGCAGGTTGGCGAGTGGCGAGGGAATCCTCGACGAGCTGCTCGCCGACGGCCGGCGCATCTGCATTGGGTCTGCGGCGGGTGAGCCCCGCCATCTCACGAGGGCCCTCACGGGTTGCTTGCCCCGCTATCGAGACCTGGAGCTGATCCAGAGCCTTTCCATGGGGGAACTTCCGGAAGACTGGAGTGATCTGTATCAGTACTGCCGGCTGCGAACGTTTTTCGTCGGCCCGAGAAGTCGCAGGGCGGTCAACAGCGGCTTGGCCGATTACATCCCGATCTATTTTTCCCAGGTGCCCAAACTTCTCCGGGAAGAAGGTCCCTTGGGGATCGATATCTGCCTGGTGCAGGTGTCGCCTCCCGACGAACACGGGTTCTGCTCGCTGGGCATTTCCGTGGAAATGACCAAGGCGGCGGCGGAGCAAGCCAGGATCGTGGTGGCGCAGGTGAACCCCGCCATGCCACGGACCCTCGGCGACAGCTTTCTTCACGTGAGCCAGATCGACCATTTCGTGGAGCATGAAGAACCGCTCATCGAGTTGACTTATGATGAGCGCAGCGCCATGGCCGAACGGATGGCCAGGTATGTTTCGAGCCTGGTGGAGGACGGGTCCACCATCCAGGTGGGGCTGGGGCGGATCACCAACGCCGTGCTCCGGAACCTCGAAGACAGGAAGGATCTGGGGGTTCATTCCGAAATGATCACGGACGCCCACCTTCATCTGGTGCGAAAGGGTGTGATCACGGGAAATCGAAAAAACCTGCACCGGGGGAAAATCATCACCAGTTTCTGCCTCGGATCCAGGGAACTCTACGATTTCATCCACAACAACCCGGAAGTGGAGCTCTATCCCACCGAGTACGTGAACAACAGCAGCATCATCAGCCGGAACCACCAGATGGTGGCCATCAACTCCGCTCTCGAAATCGATCTCACCGGCCAGGTCTGCGCCGATTCCATCGGTCACCGGGTCTACAGCGGCATTGGCGGCTACGTGGATTTCATGTTGGGGGCGGCCTATTCCCAGGCGGGTAAGTCCATCATCGTGATGCCTTCGACGAGCCCCGACGGGCGAAAGTCCCGGATCGTGAGCCATCTCACGGGTGGTGCGGGGGTGGTGAGTTCCCGGAGCGTGGTCCAGTTTGTTGTCACCGAGTTCGGCATCGCCAATCTGCACGGCAAGACCATCCGGGAACGGGCTCTGGCGCTCATCAACGTGGCGCACCCCAAATTCCGCGAACGGCTGCTCCTGGAAGCGAAAAAGCTCCGTTACGTCTACCAGGACCAGATCCTTCCGCCCATTTTCGAACCGCTCTACCCCGGCCAGTGGGAAACCTACCAGATCTTTCCCACCGAAGAGGGAGACCAACGGGTTTTCTTCCGGCCCATCAAGCCCATCGATGAGCGGGCGCTCCAGGAGTTTTTCTACTCGCTGCCCGACCAGGACATTTACTACCGGTTCCTGTCGGCCATGCGCGTGTTCCCCCATCGCGACACCCAGGCCATGTGCAACATCGATTACGAACACGAAATGGCCATTGTGGGGACCGTCGGCGAGATCGGCTCGGAAAGGATCATCGCGTTGGGTCGCTACATCGTGGACCAGAAAACCAACATGGCGGAAGTGGATTTCGCCGTGAGAGCCGAATGGCAGCGGCGGGGCATCGGAACGTTTCTGCTCCACTACCTGTGCGAAATCGCCAAAAGCAAGGGGATCAGCGGTTTTACGGCCTACGTGCTCGCCTCCAATCGGAAGATGCTGGCCGTTTTCCACAAGGTGGGTTACGTGGTACGTAGCGTATTGGAAGATGGTATCTATGAAATCTCTTTCCGATTTGACGAACCGGCCGACGCGTGTCTCACCGAATCGAACCATGGAAAAACGTGAAGCGGAAAGCGGCCAGGCGCATCCCATCTTTCCCGCACGAGTGGAGAAGGTATCGGCGGCCTTCGGTCATCGTTCCATTGACGTCCGCGAAGTGGCCTTCGACATCGACGGGGTGGTGGCGGACACCATGGCGCTTTTTGTCATGCTGGCCCGGGAACGCTTTCACCTGGACTTCCTCACGAAAGAGCACCTCACCTGCTATGACCTGCACCGGTGCGTCCCTGCGGAACGGGACGTTGTGGACGCATTGATCTGCCTGACGCTGGACGACGAACACACGCCGCTTATTCCCGCCATGCCGGGTGCCGTGGAGGTTCTGACGGAACTGGCGCGATGCGGACCGTTGCGGTTTGTCACGGCTCGCATCTGGCCGGAATCCATGGTCGCCTGGCTGGCGCGGAATCTGCCGGAGGTGCCGCCGGAGCGCATCCAGGTCATCGCCACGGGGGACCCCGACGCCAAGTTGGGCATTCTGCAACGGATGAACGTGAGGTATTTTCTGGAAGACCGTCTGGAAACGTGCCACGTGCTGGCGAAAGACGGCATACAGCCCCTCCTTTTCGATCAGCCGTGGAACCGGCAGTGGAGCCCGTTTCCGCGGATCGTCGCGTGGCGGCAGTTCCGGGATCTGATCGCACTCCCTCATGGAAGGGAACCATGATCACGGCCAGTGGAAAAGACGCCGTTTCCTTTCTGCAGATCAAGGCGGACCGCGACGGATTTCTCTTGATTCCCCATCCCGAAGCGCCGCTGCGGGACGTGGTCCAGGCGCTGAAACAGAAAATCGAGGATTCGCGGAGTTTCTTCCAGCGTTCCAAGATGATCCTGGACTTGGGAAAGAGGGCGTTCCGCATCGACGAAGTCCAGGTCATTGGGAAGGTGCTTCAGGTGACCGCCGACGTGATGCTGGCGGAGGTGCGTTTGGGCGAAGACCTGGAGCCTGTGCTGAAGTGGGCGTCGGAAGCCGTGGGGGTTCCTGTTCGGGCGGGCGCCAACCGGCGGCCTTCCCGCGACCTGGCGGACCGGGAAATGGAAGAGAAGCCGGGTGGCGCGGTGATAGTCCGAAGCACCTGCCGGTCGGGAACGCGCATCGAATCGCCGGCGGATTGCGTGATTCTGGGTGATGTGAATCCTGGGGCGGAGGTGCTGGCAGTGGGAGACATCGTGGTGTTCGGGAGCCTGCGTGGGGTTGCTCACGCCGGCATGACCGGCGACCGCTCGGCACGGATCTGGGCGCTCAGCATCGAGCCGAACCAGCTTCGGATCGCGGACCTGGTGGCCTTGCCGCCGCGAGGTGGTTCCAGGGGCGGTTCTTCGCCGAAACGTTTTGAAGTCGCCGAAATCACGGGCGATCACATTGAAGTCGTTAGTGTGTGAGGCATCTCGCACCTTCAGGCAAGTTGGCACCAGCAAAAAGGATGAACCATGGCGGGAAAAACCTTGGTGGTGACTTCGGGCAAAGGCGGCGTCGGCAAGACCACGACCGTCGCCAATATCGGCACGGCACTCGCCAAGAAGGGCTACAGCGTCGTCCTGATCGACGCGGACATCGGGCTCCGGAACCTGGACGTGGTGATGGGCCTTGAAAACCGCATCGTCTACAACCTTGTGGACGTCATCGAAGGAACGTGCCGCAAGGAGCAGGCCATGATCCGGGACCGGAAGCTCCCCAAGCTGAACATCATCCCGGCGGCTCAAACCCGGGAAAAGGACGCCGTCCAGCCCGAACAGATGAAGACGTTATGCGCCGAGCTGGCGGGCGAGTTCGACTACGTCATCGTGGACTGTCCGGCCGGGATTGAAAGAGGCTTCAAGAACGCGGTGGCGGCGGCGGAAACGGCACTGGTGGTCACCACGCCCGAAGTATCCGCCATCCGGGACGCCGACCGGGTCATCGGGCTTCTGGAAGCGAACCTTTTGAAAGACATCCACCTCATCATCAACCGCTTGAACCCCAGGATGGTCAAGAAGGGCGACATGATGTCCACGGCCGACATCGTTTCGCTCCTATCGGTCCCCCTTATCGGGGTGATTCCCGAAAGCGAAGAGGTAGTGGTGTCCACCAACCGAGGCGTGCCTCTGGTGCACGAGCGGTCGAGTCGGCCCGGGAGGGCTTTCCAAAAGATCGCCTCGCGGCTGAACGGAGAAAGCGTCCCCTTCGACGATGAAGACCAGGAGGACGGGCTGCTGAGCCGGATGGTGCGGTTCTTCCGAAGCTGACAAGGAGTGGAATCATGCTCAAGGCGATCCAGCGGTTTTTTACCGACAGAAGCAGCGCCAAGGTGGCCCGGGAACGGATGCAGGTGGTCCTCATGCACGACCGCATGGACCTCACCCCCGACATCATGGACAGTCTCAAAAACGACATTATCGCGGTGCTGTCGCGTTACATGGAAATCGACCAGAACTCCATCCGCGTGGACCTGGAACAGGGCAAGGGTTACACGGCGCTCGTTTCCAACGTTCAGGTGAAGCGCGTCTACCGGCGGCGGGCCGCGACCACCTGAACACCCAAGAGGGAGCCGCGAAATCATGGCCGTGCACGTGCTGCTTGCCGCAACCCTTCGAAAGCATCTTCCCGGCTACGATCCCTTGACAGGCCGCCGGGTCGAGGTGCGCCCCGGAACCACCGTCCGCGAACTGGCTTCCAGCTTGAACCTCCCGGAAGACGAGGTGAAGCTCGTTATGGTGAACGGCGTCGTTGCCTCGCTGGACCAGGTGCTTCAAGGTGACGAACGGGTGGCCTTCTTCCCCCCCGTGGGCGGCGGCTGACCCTCTCACGATTGCTCCACACATCGGCCCTCGCCGGCGGTACTTCGCTCGCCGGCGGCTCCGGCTTGCCGCCACGTCCACCCCGGCGGTTTCCCCACCACAGGAACGGAAACTCGATCCTCCGCCTTCATGCCCCGCCTGCTTGGGAAGGTCGCAGCACGCCATCGAAATCAGGGGGTTCGCTCTTGATCCCTCAAGGCGCGGGCGGTGGCGGACCGGTCGGCTTGGGCGGTCAATTCCCGGGGCGCACCTTGAGCCACCACGCGGCCGCCGTTTTTTCCGCTGCCCGGCCCCAGGTCGATGACGTAATCGGAGGCTCCGATGAAGTCCAGGTTGTGTTCGATCACCATCACCGTGTGGCCTTGGTCGACGAGCGCGTGGAGAACGCCCAACAGGCGTTTCACATCGGCACGGTGAAGCCCAGTGGTGGGCTCGTCCAGCAAGTAAAGGGTCGCCGAGCGGTGGTTGCTCAGTTCGGCGGCCAATTTCATGCGCTGGGCTTCGCCGCCGGAAAGGGTCGGGCTCGGTTGCCCCAGGGTGAGGTAGCCCATCCCCAGGTCGGTCAGGACGCGGAGAGGGCGGGCCACTTTCGGGACCGCGCCGAAAAAGTCGGCGGCTTCGGAAAGAGTCATTCCAAGCACGTCGGCGACACTTTTTCCCTTGTAGTTGATGGACAGGGTTTCGCGGCTGAAGCGCTTCCCCTGGCAGTCGGCGCAGGGAACATACACATCCGGTAGAAAGTTCATTTCCACCCGAACCGCCCCCTGCCCCTGGCAGGATTCGCAACGTCCTCCCTTGACGTTGAAAGAAAACCGACCGGCGGTAAAACCCCGGGCCCGACTTTCCGGTAGTGCCGCGAAGAGGCGCCGGATTTCGTCCCAGACGCCCACGTAGGTGGCGGGCGTGGACCGGGGGGTCCGTCCGATGGGGTTGTGATCCACTTCCACCACCCGATGAAGCGACTGCCAGCCTTCCAGGCGGTCAAAGGGTGCCGTTCCCGCAAAGTCCAAGTCCAGGCATCGCCGGATCCCGGCTTGGATCACGTCATGGACCAATGTGCTTTTTCCCGATCCCGAGACTCCCGTCACGCAAACCAGGCAGCTCAAGGGTACCCGGACATCGATTCCCCGGAGGTTGTGAGCCCGCGCTCCGATCACTTCCAGCCAGCCCTTTTCGCCGGCGGATCGGGCCGGACCCCGGTCGAAGACCGAGGCGGCGGACGCTCCGAACCATTCGGCGGTGAGCGTATCCGCGCGGTGCACCAGCTCATCGAAGGATCCCTGGGCGACGAGCAGTCCACCGTCGCGGCCCGCACCGGGTCCCAGTTCGACCACCAGGTCGCCCTGGCGCATGGTTTCCAGATCGTGTTCCACCACCACGACGGTGTTTCCGCGGCGCTTCAACTGGTGAAGGCTTTCCAGGAGCCGGGCGTTGTCCACGGGGTGCAGACCGATGGTGGGTTCGTCCAGGATGTAGCAGACGCCCCGGAGGTTGGAACCGAGCTGGGCCGCGAGCCGGATTCGTTGAGCCTCCCCGCCGGAGAGGGTATCGCCCGACCGGTCCAGTTCCAGGTAGTCGAGCCCCACGCTCATGAGAAAATCGGTGCGTTCCATCACTTCACGGCGGATGGCGTCCCAGACGGGCCGACTTTGCGCATCAAATCGAAGGCCGGCACACGTTTCGCGAAAATCGCCCACGCTCAGGGACACCAGGTCACCGAGCGTCCGGTACTGGACATGAACGGAACGGGCCTGGGCGTTCAGGCGCTTTCCCTCGCACTGCGGGCACGTCACATCTTCGTAGAGATCCTGAGCGCCGTTTCCCGAAGAGCCTTCCCGGGCCATCTGTTCGAGGAATGGCACAACCCCCGTGACGCGACCTTTGCCACCGTGGAGCAGTTCCTGCCGCTGTCGCTCGTCCAGGTCCTCAAAAGGCCGATCCAGGTCGATGCCAAGCTGCCGGGTCCACTGGCGTTCCAACCGGGAAACCTTGTTGCGCCAGCGGCGTCGGGACTGGAGGAAGGCGAGAAGTCCCTGGCGGATCGAGCGATCGGGGGGCCCGATGAGACGGTCCATGTTGAGTCTGCGGATCCGGCCGAGGCCGTCGCAGCGGGGGCAGGCCCCATGGCGGCTGTTGAAGGAAAAGAGCCGCGGATCCAGCGGAGCCAGGCCTTTGTCGCAGTGAGGACAATAGAGGTGGCGGCTCAGGATTTTCTGCGACTCGCCGGTCATGACTTCGACCGTACCGCCGCCGAGACTCAATCCTTGGAGGACCGCGTCGCGGAGATCCATGCCCTCCCCGGTGGCCTCCTCCTGATCCGTAAGCACCACCGCAATGTCGTGTTCCCGGTGCCGGTGGAGGGATGGCGGGGGGGCCAGTGGGAGGAGGACGCCGTCCACCCGAACCGTCTTGAATCCCATCCGGCGGAGTTTTTCAAAGAGGTCGCGGTAGATGCCCTTGCGCCCGTGAATGAGCGGTGCCAGGAGGCGCACGGGGCCGTTGGCGGCCGCCCGTTCGACCATGGCGAGGATGGCGTCGGCGCTCAACGCCTCCAGCGGCAACCCGCAGCCCGGGCAGTGTTGGCGGCCCAACTTGGCGTAAAGGAGCCTCAAGAAATGATAAATCTCCGTGATGGTCGCCACGGTGGACTTTCGGCCCAGTTGCGAGGAGCGTTGTTCGATGGCGACCGTCGGCGGAAGGCCGAGAATCTGGTCCACGTCGGGCTTTTCAAGAATCTTGAAATACTGGCGTACATAAGAGGAAAGGCATTCCAGGTATCGGCGCTGGCCTTCGGCGAAGAGCACGTCGAAAGCCAGCGTGGATTTTCCGGAACCGCTCAGCCCTGTGATGACGGTCATCCGGTCCCGGGGCAGGCTCACGTGGTCCAACCGGAGGTTGTGCTCCTTCGCGCCTCGCACAAAGATCCGGGGGGGAGCCGACAGCTGCGAGGGGGTTGCGAAAGCGACCCCGTCCGTTTCGATCCCGACCGGCACATCGCTTTCACGGAGGGGTTCCCGCGCTTGCGGCCCTTGATGTCCCATGCGGCCCCGGAGGAAACGGCCTGTAATGCTTTCCGCACTCTTACAGATCCTTTCGGGAGGTCCGGCGGCCACGACATAGCCGCCTTTTTCGCCGCCCTCCGGCCCCAGATCGATCAACCAGTCGCAGGAGCCGAGCAGATCCAGATTGTGTTCCACCACCACAGCGGAATGCCCCCGGTCCACCAGGCGGTGGAGCACGTCCAGAAGCCGCTTCAGGTCGTGGGGGTGGAGGCCGGTGGTGGGCTCGTCCAGCAGAAAGAGGCAACGGGCGTCATCTCTGGATTTTTGCGGCGTCAAATAGCGGATCAGCTTGAGGCGCTGGGCTTCGCCGCCGGAAAGGGTGTTCAGGGGCTGCCCCAGTCGCAGGTAATCGAGCCCGATGGCGACCACCGGCTCCAGGGCTCGAACCACCGCGGGTTCGTCACCGAAACGCTCCAGCAGTTCGCTCGCCGTGCACTCCAGAACGTCCCCGATGGAAAGGGCCCGAAGGCGAATCGCGAGGATGTCGTCCTTGAAACGACGGCCGTCGCAGCGCGGGCAACGGATCAAGACATCGGCCAGGAACTGCATTTCCACACGCTGGTAACCTTCGCCCCGGCACGCGTCGCAGCGGCCGCCCGGGGTATTGAAGGAAAAATGGCGGGCCGTGAAGCCGCGCCCCTGTGCTTCGGGCGTTCGGGCGAAGAGCTTGCGGAGCGGGTCGAGCACCCGGGTGTAGGTGAGGAGGTTGGCGCGGGGAGTCCGGCCGACGGGCTGTTGGTCCACCAAGACCAGTTCGTCCACGAGATCGAAGCCCGTGATCCGCCGGCATCGACCGGGGCTTTCGGTGGGAAGCCCCCGGGCGCGAAGCCAGCCCCGGTGGAGGATTTCATCAATGAGCGTGCTCTTTCCGGATCCCGAGACGCCACTCACCCCCACCAGACATCCCAAGGGGAAAGCGACGGTGACGCGCTTCAGGTTGTGTTCCGCGGCTTCCTCGACGACAACCGCCCGATTCCAGTCCGGTTGCCTCGGCATCCGATGTTGGACCGGAGAAAGCCGCCCGGCCAAATAGGCCCCGGTCAGGCTCCGCGGCTCGCGTTCCAAACCGGCCGGCGCTCCCTGGTAGACCAGCTCGCCTCCCTTTTCTCCCCCTCCCGGGCCGATGTCCACCACATGGTCGCAGAACCGGATCATGTCCGGGTCATGTTCCACCACGACAACCGTGTTTCCCAGCTCCACCAGCCGGCGGAGCTGGTCCATGAGCCTTCGGCCGTCCCGGGCGTGCAGCCCCACACTGGGTTCGTCCAAGACGTAGAGCACATTGGCCAGCGCCGAACCCAATGCGCGGGTGAGGTGGACTCTTTGAACTTCGCCGCCTGAAAGGGTCCGCGACTGGCGATCCAGAGTGAGGTAATCGAGGCCCACTTGGTGGAGGAAATCGAGCCGGCTTCGGATTTCATCCACCAGCAGGCGAGCGGCGGGGTCCTTTTGCAGCTCCGGCCAGGGCTCGCTGAAAAACCCGCGGCATTGATCCACCGGCCAGGCGTTGATGGCGTCGATGGTTCTGCCCCGGAGGCGATACCACCGGGCGGCCTCCTGAAAGCGGGTCCCGCCGCAGGTGGCGCAGGGCAGATACGCCCGGTAGCGGGAGAGAAACACCCGCACGTGCATTTTGTACGTCTTGGTTTCCAGCCACTGAAAGAATCCGCGGACGCCGTAGTAGCTACGGGTGCCGTCGATGATCTTTCGCTGCTGGTCTTCCGCGAGATCTTCGAAGGGAACGTCTAAGGGAATTTTCTCCCTGCGGCAGAAATCGAGAAGCTCCTCGTACTCCACCCGGTCGGGACTCCACGGCTTGATCGCGCCTTCGCGGACGGAACGCCGCCGGTCCGGAATCACGAGGCCCAGGTCCACACCGATGATGCGCCCGAAACCCCGGCAGTGGGGGCACGCTCCAAGAGGACTGTTGAATGAAAAAAGATTGGGGGAAGGCGGTGGAATATCCAGGCGGCATCGGGCGCATCCGAAATCCTGGCTGAACCAGTGACGTTCGTCGGGGAGCGCCACCACGCACAACCGGCCGCCGCCGCGTGAAAAAGCGGTCCTCAGGGAATCCGAGACCCTCTCCGGAGCGGCCTTCGGCCATTGCAGTCGGTCCACGACCACGAGCACTTCACTTCCGGAAAGCGCGGTGTGCTCCCTTTCGTCCAGTTCATCCAGCTCCACCGTTCGCCCGTCGCGAAAAATTCTCAGAAATCCTTGAGAAATCAGGGCCTCGGGCCAGCGGGCCTCGGGCTCCGCGACAAACGGAAACGTCACGAGCACCCGACTTCCGGCGGGAAGCCCTTTGAGCCTTTCGGCGACACTTTCCGGAGTATCTTCGGCTGCGGGTTCGCCGCAGCGCGGGCAATGGGCCACTGCGAGCCGCGCGAACAGGAACTTCAAGTGGTCGTTGATTTCCGTCATGGTGCCCACGGTGGACCGCGATGTGCGGACCGTGGTTCCCGATTCAATGGCGATGGCGGGTGGAACGCCTTCGATGCGGTCGGCGTTGGGACGGTCCATCCGTTCGAGGAACTGCCGAGCGTAGGGGGAAAAGGTCTCCACGTAACGGCGCTGGCCTTCGGCGTAAAGCGTGTGCAGGGCGAGGCTCGATTTCCCCGATCCGCTCACGCCCGAGACCGCGATCAGCCGATGAAGCGGGAGGTCCAGGTCGATTCCCTTGAGGTTGTGCTGTGAGACTCCCCGCAGCCTGATGGCGGGTGCCTCCTCATCCGGCATTTGTCCCGCGGGGGACATCGACCGACTCGTTTCCACTCGAGCTTCCGCCTCCTTCATGAATCCTCGGTTTCGGATCATGGCTCATGCCGCCGGAATGAAATGCTTAACCATTTTCCCACGGGATCTTCAAGCTCCATCCGGTGAGGCACGGAAAAGTCTAAGAGGCTGTTTGAGAATACCCTGCACTCTTCTGGGGATTGAGTGTCCGTTTTTTCGCGTAGGGGCGGTTCGCGAACGGCACCTAAGGAGCGACTCACGCCCTGTAGGAGCCGGCTTGCCGACGATCCCTATCGCGGCCAAGGCCGTTTTTACAGGAACAAGGAACCTCAGTGCCCGACTCTCATGAGCTTGTTTTTGGACAAACTCTAACGAAGTCCATCCGACTCCAAAATCTCACGAAAGTTGCTTTAAGCCGTTCAGAGCCGGCACCGATGTTCGGCCGGGTCGGCGGCGGCAAAGAGGCTTTCCATCGGTTCAAGTTCTTAAATTGTGGAGGCGCCAAGACGGGATCCCCGCAGCTCCCCGCACACGATCGGTCCGGCAAGCCGTAGGGATCGAAGGATCAAAGCATTTTGGGGGATCGTCATGTCAATGTAACATTTAGTATTTATGAAGAAGACTCCGGTCGCTCACCCACACCATCAATCGCTTCCCGGGTCCAACCCGGCCGGTTTCCGAATCACCTGAAGCAAACCAATGCAGCCAAGGAGTGCGTTGAACCTTGGGGTTCATGAGGGTGGAAGGACGTGCTGAAAGTTGTTCATGACAAGGTTGCAGGCCGGATTCGCCTCCATGTCCAAGGCCTTCGGCATTCTCGGGCGTTGAAGGATTACCTGGAAGCCGGCCTGGGGCACAGACCCGAGGTCACTCATGTCTCGGCGAGCACCCTCACCGGAAACCTGTTGCTGTCTTTCAATTCAAAACAAGATCATGCCACGATCATCGGCACCGTCTTCCAACTCCTTGATGGTTCGGCCGAAACACCGCCATCCGCATGCCGCAAGGAATCGAAAACCTCGGCGCTTGAGCGGAACCCTGAAGGCGGACCCGTACAGCAGGCGATCCGAGACTGCACTCGATCGGGAAAAGCGGTGGCGCGTCAGCTCTTGAGGCGCCTCAGAACCGAATCGGAGTATCCTTCAGAGCCATGGCACACCAAATCGGTGGAAGAGGTGGCGACGGCACTCGACACCCATGGGACCTATGGCCTCGACGAGGAAGAAGCCGGAAGGCGCCTCAAAACCTATGGACCGAACCTGCTTCCGGAACCTTCGCCCCGTTCCAAGTGGACGCTCTTTGCCAGCCAGTTTCTTTCCCTTCCGGTGGGTCTATTAGGTGTTGCCGCCGGCCTTTCGGTGGTGACCGGTGGACTGTTCGAGGCGGTGGCCATCATGGGGGTCGTCGTCGCGAACGCGCTCATCGGCTACGTCACCGAAAGCGAATCGGAACGCACCATCCAGTCGTTGCAGAAGGTTGTGAGACCCCACGCCTCCTTGATCCGCGCAGGCCAACTCCGGACAATTCCGGCTCATGAAGTGGTTCCGGGAGACCTCATCGCGTTGAGTCCGGGAGACTTCATCCCGGCGGACGCTCGCCTTGTAGCCGCCAATCAACTGACCGTGGACGAATCAGCGCTCACCGGGGAAAGCATCCCTGTGGCCAAAACCGTGGACGCCCTCTTGCTGGCGAACGCCCCTCTGTCGGATCGGACGAACATGGTTTACATGGGGACCCTCGTCTTGAGCGGGCGGGGCCTTGCCATCGTGGTCGCCACGGGTCGCCATTCCGAGATGGGAAGCATCCAGATCCTGCTTCAGGAGACGACAGCCCCAGAGACTCCCATCGAACGACAACTGCGTCAGATCGGCGATCATCTGGTTCTCTTCGGTCTGGGCATCTGTGGCTTCGTCTTCGCTGTGGGGCTGGTACGCGGTTACGGGCTGTTCATGATGTTACGAACCGCCGTGTCCTTGGCTGCCGCCGCCGTCCCAGAGGGGCTTCCAGCCGCAGCCACCACGACCTTCGCTTTGGCTATCCGGGGCATGAAACAACACGGAGTGTTGATTCGTCATCTCCACGCGGCCGAAACCCTGGGAGCCGTTCAAGTGGTCTGCTTCGACAAAACGGGCACCATCACCCAAAACCGGATGACCGTGATGGCGCTAGATTGCGGCAGAGGGCGCGTGGACGTTCGTGACGGCCGCTTCTTATGGCGAGATCAGGACATCGAAGCGCCGAAGGACGAATGCCTAAGGCGGCTTCTTCAGGTGGCCGCTCTTTGCAACGAAACCGAAATCGAAAACGATTCCAAAGATGACCGGTCTTACAAGCTGCGAGGTTCGCCCACCGAACGAGCCATCATGGAAACGGCGCTTCAGGCCGGACTCGATATCGTGTCTTTTCGCCGGAGCCATCCCGTGCTCCACACCCGGCACCGCGCAGAAAACCGCCTTTTCATGAGCACCACCCATCAACGGCCGGAAGGAGGTCGCCTGCTTGCGGTAAAAGGCAACCCTGTGGAGGTCCTGGAGCAGTGTGCGTGGAGATTGGAAGCGGGAGACACCGTGGCGATTTCCGAAGAAGACCGCCTGCAGATCCAAATGGAAAACGAACGGATGGCTGGCAATGCGTTGCGTGTTCTTGGAGTGGCGTATGCCACCTTCGACGGGGATCCGCCGGAAGATGGTCTCACATGGCTCGGACTGATCGGCATGGCCGACCCCATCCGAGAAGGCGTCAAAGACCTGATCGCTGTCTTTCACCAAGCCGGGATCGATACGATCATGATCACCGGTGACCAGAGCCCCACGGCCCAGGCGGTGGCGCAGCAGCTGAACCTGAGCCGAGGAAAGCCGCTGGTGATTCTGGACTCTTCAGAGTTTTGGTCTTTGAGCCCCGAAATGATGGAAGCTTTGGCGACCAAGGCGCATGCCTATTCGCGTGTGAGTCCGGCCCTCAAGCTTCAAATCGTGCAGGCGCTTCAATTGGGCAATCGCGTCGTGGCCATGACCGGCGACGGCATCAACGACGGCCCGGCACTCAAAGTCGCGGATATCGGCATCGCCATGGGCCGGAGCGGCACCGATCTCGCCCGGGAAGTCGCCGACGTCGTCTTGGAAAACGACGATTTGGAGACTCTGGTCACCGCCTTGGCGGACGGACGAACCATCCATACCAACATCAAAAAGTCCGTCCATTATTTCCTTTCCACCAATTTCAGTGAAATCATGGTCATGGCCTCCGCCATGGCCATCGGCGTCGGCGCGCCGCTCAACACCATGCAGCTCCTTTGGATCAACACCGTTTCGGACATCTTTCCGGGGCTGGCACTGGCTTTGGAGCCTGCCGAGCCTGACATTCTGAAACATCCGCCTCGCGAAGCTCAAGAGCCGCTCTTTTCCAAGGAAGACTACCGGCGAATGACTTGGGAATCGGCGACCATCAGCGCCGGCGCGATGGGGGCTTATGCCTACGGTATCAAACGTTATGGAATGGGCTCGGCTGCCGGCAGCTTGGCATTCCAAAGCCTCACCCTCGGCCAACTCCTTCACGCCTTCAGTTGCCGCTCGGAACACCATTCCCTTTTCAAAGGAGACGCTCCACCGCCGAATCCACATCTCAACTGGGCGATGGCCAGCACCTTGCTCCTTCAAGCGTGCACCTTCTTCGTCCCGCCGTTGCGACGCCTGCTGGGCATACCGGCCCTGAATTGGCTCGACGCGGCCGTGATCGGCGGAACCGCTCTAGCCTCGCTTCTCGTCAACGAATCCACAAAAACAACGAAAGCTTCGGGAATCCAGCCATGAGAGAAGACTTCGTCTTTATGTCCGAATCCGTCACTTCCGGTCATCCCGATAAGTTATGTGACCAGATCAGCGACGGCATCGTGGATCACTTCCTGATTCAGGACCCCACATCCCGTGTTCGCGCCGAATGCGCGGTCTCCAAGGCCGTCATTTTCATCGCTGTTCGCTACGCTTCATCCGCCAGCGTGGATTGCGCCCACACCGCCCGGCAGGTCATCCATTCCGTCGGCTATCACCTACCCGATTTCAATCCCAAATCCGCCAGCATCCTCACCACGTTGCAGGAAATTCCCGTGGACCCCGCCTACGCCTTCGACGAACGGCGATTGTCGGAAGAAGAAATCAATCGGATCGTGGTCAAGAACCAGGCCACCGTCTTCGGCTTCGCCTGCGACCAGACGTCGGCCTTTTTGCCGCTTCCGTTGTATTTGGCTCATCGTCTGTCCCGAAAGCTGGGAACCGTCCGTATGGACGGAACCCTCCCCTACCTCTTGGCGGACGGACGCGTCCAAGTCGGCGTCGAATACCGCAGCCGCCAACCCGTCAGAATCCAAAGCGTCATCATTTCCACGAGTCAGGAAAGACCCGACCACCCCAAGGCCCAACGCATTCAAGACGATTTGATGGACACCGTCATCACGCCGGTTTTCGGAAGCGAGCCGATCAAACCGGATGCTCGAACGAAGATCTTCATCAATCCCGATGGCCCCATCATCGGTGGGGGACCCGCCTCCCATTCGGGGCTCACCGGAAGAAAAAATGCCGTCGACACCTATGGAGAATACTGCCGCCACAGCCAGAAGGCCCTCAGCGGGAAGGACCCGACCCGGATCGACCGTTCCGGAGTGTATGCGGCCCGATATGCCGCCAAAAACGTGGTTGCCGCCGGCCTCGCTCGCGAATGTGAAGTCCAGCTGAGCTATTCCATTGGCCTGCCGGGGCCTCTCAGCCTTCAGGTGGAGACTTTCGGAACCGGCGCCTTGCCTGAAGCCCGGATCGCGGTGTTGCTGAAGCGGCATTTCGACTTCAGGCTCGCAGGGATTCTCAAGAATTTCGAACTGCGCCTTTTGCCGGCCCGCTACCCCAAAGGCTTTTACCAAAAACTCGCAGCTTATGGGCAGGTGGGAAGAATGGATTTGGATCTGCCTTGGGAGAAGACCGACCGCGTCGCAATCCTTGCCGAAGATGCGGGCCGGCCATGAGTTCCGGCAAAGGATGGTCGGATGATTCCTTTCACCAAGGGCCCCTTGATTCCGGCGCCCCCGGCATACCCCCGTCGCAAAGCGGAACCGTTGGGAGAGATCGGTGAAAGGCGGCTCGAGAACCCGCCTCCCGCGTTCAGCCGCCGATTTCCAGATGGAGCAGCGCTGGAACGGCTTCCCAAAGGGCCTGGGATTTCCCGAGCGTCTCCCAACCTCTCTTGTCGAAGCGCTTCCACACGTCGGACAACGTAAGCCGGTCGGGAAACGTGCCGATGAGCTTCACCGAATGCGCCGTTGGGATGCTGCGGTCTTCCAGAAAGGCTTCAGCACGTTCCTGCAGCGCTTCTCCCGCAAGGACCAAGGAACGGCGTCGCCCCTCATGTTGTGGGTCATCGAAAACGGGTTGGAACGCGTCGAAGTAAGCCGATAGGATCCCCGAATCTTCCACCGCCTCCATCATGTCCAGGAAGGTCGCCGCGTCCAGGCCTTCCAAAGTCGGAAACGTGCATAGGTCGTAAACCAAAGGCTCCCAGGCTTCACCCCTTCGTTCTCTCTCGGTCTGAAAGGGATCGATCAATTCGGTGACCACATCTTTGTGTATCGCGACGAAGACCGGGGCCTTCTCCGGCGGCCGTAGACTCAGCAGACGAAAAGCCATACCGACCCGGCGCTTCATTTCGTGCGAAAAATGTCCCCAATCCGGAGCCAATGGCGGGTTTTCCGTTTGGACCGCACGCTGGAATCCCGCTTCCTCTTCGTCGGTGGCCCCAAGGATTTCACGGAACGCCTCTTCGAGCCGCCCCACTTGGGACAGACTCTCCATGAGTTCCAGTTCCTTTTCGTCCAACTCCCGTGCCAATTCCATGAAGACCGCGGCCTCCAACGCCAGTTCACGGACGGGGTCCTCGGCCGTCGCCGCGCGGCCCCGAAGCTCCGATTGGATGCGGAATCGCGTTTCCGATAGGTCGTCTCCCTGGAGACGCCCTTGGACGAAGGTGAGTATCCCTTCATCGCCATAGACCGACGCCATATCGCGATACTGTTCGAGTAGACTCCGGACGGCCTGCCGCCAGGATTCATCGGCGAAGACAGGCCAGGTGTGAAACCGGGTTTGTCCCCAGCCGGGAACGACCACAGGCTTCAGGATTTCCAGCAGACGCAACGGCGGAACCATAAAGAAAGACTGACGGAGAAGGGTTTCGGGCAACGTCGTATGAGGGAACAAGAAAACAGGTCCAGCGGCATGCTCCATGGCGTGCTCCTCCCGGTCAAAGCATTGAGTGAATCCGGTCGTCGGGTGGTCGGGACATCATGCCTCGTCGTCCCAGAAAATCGATATCGACGGCGAAGCCCTTCCCGCCAGCCGGAGCCCTTCGTCCAGCAAGCGGCGCACCGCCCGCTTCCCTTCTCGCCCCACGTTCATGCTGAATTCATTCACAAAGGTGTCGATGTGCTGTCGGATGACCTCCGGAGCCATTTCCTGGGCGTGCCGGGTGACATAACGCCAGGCGCGGTCCGTTTCGCGCCGCCCCCAGAGCAGGCTTTCCCGGATGAGCTCCTCCACCGCTTGAGCTGCTTCTCGTCCCAAATCACGGCGCATCACGATGCATCCCAAAGGAAGCGGCAACCCCGTCTCCTCCTCCCACCACTCGCCCAGGTCCAGCACTCGATGCAACCCCCACGACGGATAGGTGAAACGGCCTTCGTGGATCACCAGCCCGGCGGCAACATCGCCGGAGGCCACGGCTGGCATGATCCGATCGAAAGGCATCGCCACCCGTTCGCCCCGGTGGCGCCCGGTAGCCTGCAGCAGCAGGTGCGCGGTGGTGAGGCGGCCGGGGATGGCCATGGGCTGATCGGCAAGGTCTTCCAAAGACACGGGTTGGCGAGCCACGATGAGCGGCCCGCAGCCCCGGCCCAAGGCGCCTCCCGAACGAAGCACCCAGTAATCCTCGAGGCATTCCAGCAAAGCGTGGAAAGAGATCTTGGTGATTTCCAGTTCGCCGGCGACCGCCTTACGGTTCAGCACCTCAACGTCAGCAAGGAAAGTGTTGAATCGGAACGGATCTGTTGGAAACCGTTCCGTCGCCATGGCCCAAAAGATGAAAGTGTCGTTGGGGCATGGCGAATACCCAAGGCTGAGTCGATAAAGAGTCATGACGATCCCCGACAAAAAGCCGGCCAGTCTCCGTTGCCCGGCCCCACGTGGTGGGTCCGGCCCCAGCGACACGATGACCATCGAAACGGGTCGAAATCCATCGCCCGGGCCTTACCCTTCAAGGCGCCTTCTTCGAACTTCCTATACACCAAACACGCGCACCTGAAAAAGGAAGTTCTCCCCTCAGGTTTGCCTCGCTACCCGAGCTTCTCAACGCGTCCTTCATGCGTCGCGGATCCACAGGTTTCAAGCCAGACGCGCACCACGCCGTAGAGGTTCCCCAGAGCCTCGTCCAGACGCCAGCGGTTTTTTTGCCGATCGCCCGCGAAATTGCTGATGCCCCGGCATTCCAGGAAGGGGACCCTGAAACGACAACAAACCTGGGCCACGGCGCTTCCTTCCATGTTTTCAGCCCAGGCTCCGTAAATCCGGTAACGGTCGCATGCCGTCTGTTGGTCGCCGCTCACGAGGCTCACGGTCACGCTGGGCCCGAAGAAGAGCCGGAAGTCTGCTCCCGCATCGCGTTCTTCTCTTGCGCCCGGGGAATCCATTGGGAATTCACCGGAAGCTTTCAGGGCTCGACCTCCTTCCAAGCGATACCGGCCCGCCGGAGTGATTTCCCGAACTCTACGAAGGACTGGGGAAAAATCGATGGGGAGGGTCTCGAAGACGGGCTTTCCGTCCCAGTGGAAGAGTGGGATACCGATGGCCCGATTGCCGAGAGTCCCTTCGGACTTGAGGACACCTTCGTCGCCGCAGAAGATGGTTTCCGAAACCAGGACGTCGCCGACCTGCAGGGGACCTTCCCGGTAGGCTCCCGCCGAGCCCACGAGCCACAAGGATTTCACCGGATAGCGGGTAAGGAGTGCGGCACTTAGGGCCGACGCGTTCACCTTTCCGATACCGGAAACGAGGAGGGCCACGCCGAGTGTTCCCACCCGGCCGCGAACCCCCGTCGCGCCCGGAAATAGATCCAGGGCGGAGGGGCTGTCCAGGATCGTGGCGAAGCGGTCCACTTCACTCGAGACGGCGCCGATCAACGCCACATCGACAGGGTTGCGGCTATCGCGCATGGAAATCCTAAAGGAGGCTCGCTCCCATTTCCGCCACCCGCGAACGTTCTCCCTGGAAAAGCGTCACGTGCCCCGCCAGGTTTTCGCCCTTGAGCTTTTCCACTAAATAGGTGAGGCCGTTGCTGCTGGCGTCCAGATAGGGATGGTCGATCTGCTCCGGATCCCCCGTAAAGACGATCTTCGTTCCTTCACCCACCCGGGTGACGAGCGCCTTGATCATGTTGGGCGACAGATTCTGCGCTTCGTCGCACAGGATGAACTGGCTGGGGATGCTGCGTCCGCGAATGTAGGTGAGCGCTTCCAGTTCCAGGGTTCCCCGGTGGAGGAGGTCGTCGATCAGGTCCGATGGGTCGTCCGCTTCTCGAAAGAGGTACTCCAGGTTGTCATAAATGGGCTGCATCCAAGGGCGAAGCTTCTCTTCCTTGGTGCCCGGAAGAAAGCCCAGGTCGTCTCCCATGGGGATTACGGGCCGGGTCACGAGGAACCGGCTGTACGCGTTTTGCTCCAGGACCTTTTCCATGCCGGCCGCTAGAGCGAGAAGCGTCTTTCCGGTACCGGCGCGCCCCACCAAGGTGACTACTTGGACAGAATCGTCCAGCAGGAGTTCCAGGGCGAATTTCTGTTCCTTGTTTCTTGGCTTGACGCCCCAGGTCACGGCCTGTTCGTGGCGGAGGGGGTGCAGGTGCCGGCTGATGTGGCGGCAGAGAGCGGACTGCGATGGGTTGTCCAGGCTCTTGAGGACCACAAATTCGTTGGGATAGAAGGCGGTTGGGCCGTTCCACGCCAGCCCGTTTTCCTGGTAGAACGCATTCAGCTCCTCGCTTGCCAGAAAAAGCTCCCTAAACCCTTTGTATAACTCATGATAGTCCACCTTGTCGCTATAGAAGTCCTCGGCGGCCAAGCCCAGCACATCGGCCTTGATGCGAAGGTTCAGGTCCTTGGTCACGATGATGACGGCCTGGGCGCTCTGCCGCCGGAGTCCCTGGGCCAAGGTGAGGATACGGTTGTCATACTTGCCGGGGTCGAGCCCCGGCGGACAGTCTGCCAGTTCCTGGTGATTCAGTTCGACCCGAAGGGTCCCTCCGTTGGGCAACGCGATTCCCTCCGAAAGATGTCCCAGCGCCCGCATTTCGTCCAGGCGGCGCGAAACCAGGCGGGCGTTGCGCCCGATTTCGTCTTGGCGGCGCTTCTGGTTGTCGATTTCCTCGATGACCGCAAAAGGCACGATCACCAGGTTATCGGCAAAAGCAAGAAGGGCATCGGGGTTATGGAGCAAAACGTTGGTGTCCAGGATATAGGTTTTGGGCATTCCGTGTGGTTTCCTCATCGAGGTGGAGGTGAGCGTTTGATCCATGGGAGCGCAAACGATCTTCGCCTTCCGGGCTCCGGTGTCGGGCCGTTCAGTTTGCGACACTATAACGCACCCCGGGGACTGGAACAACCGGAGAGACCAAGGGAGCGCCTGAGCCGGTCAACGAAGACCTCAAATGAGGCAAGATCGGCGGCGTTTCCGTGACGGCTCGGTGACATTACAACGAAGTCTCCCCTGTGACTCAACCGTAACCTGTCCGCGATGGTGCCGAAGACAAGGGCTGCCATATACGCCCCAAGTCCATCAGAACGAAAGATTCTCAGAGGCAAGGCGGCGGAGGGCCCATGCCGGAACAGGACTCCGTCCATAGAGCATTCCACCACCAGGAGAGACTGCAGCATGAAAGCCGACCTTCACGTACATTCCAAGTTTTCCAAACGACCGTCTCAATGGGTTCTCCAGAAGATCGGCTGCCCGGAGAGCTTCACCGAACCCCTGGAGCTTTATCGCATCGCCCAGGCCAAGGGCATGACGGCGGTGACCATCACCGATCACAACACCATCAGCGGTGCCCTGGAGATCGCGCACCTGCCCAACACCTTCATCGGTGAGGAAGTGACCACGTACTTCCCCGAAGACGGCTGCAAGATCCACGTGCTCGTCTTTAGCATCGACGAACGGCAGCATGAGTCTATCCAGAAGGCGCGGGAGAACATTTTCGATCTGATAGACTACCTGCGCGGCGAACATATTTTTCACGCCGTGGCGCACCCGCTCTATGCCACCAATGACCGCCTGACCACCGACCACTTCGAGAAGCTCCTCCTGCTCTTCAAGCACATGGAAATCAACGGGGCGCGAAACGAACTCCAAAACCGGGTCTTGGAATGCATCGCGTCAAGCCTGAATCCCGCCGTCATGGAACGGCTCGAAGAAAAGCACGGCATCCGCCCGGCGTTTGACCTTCCTTGGGAAAAGGTCTTCATCGGCGGCTCCGACGACCACAGTTCCCTCAACATCGCCCGGACCTGGACGGAAGTCCCCGGAGCCTCCGATGCCGACTCGTTTCTACGGGAGGTACAGGCCGGTAGGGGAACGGTGGGCGGGGCCTCCTCCACGCCACTCACCATGGCTCACAACCTCTACGGAATCGCCTATCAGTTCTACAAGCACCGCCTTCATTTCGAGCGCCACGTGCACCGCGACCAACTGCTCCAGTTTCTCGAACGGGTCCTGCAGAGTTCGGAAGGCGCGCGGCCTCGCGATTGGAGTCCGCGCCTCAGGTTCCTTTCCCGTTACGGCAGGGTGCTGAAACGTTCCGGAAACGATAAGAAACCCTCGGCGGCTGCTGCCCTATGGCAGGAATCCCACCGGCTCATTTCCAATATTCCGGCCCTGAAGCGCATCGCCGATTCCCGGGAGGCCGATGGGGCCTCCCACGAAGAAGCCTGGTTCGATTTTGTCAACAGGGTCTCCAACAATGTGCTGGCACAGTTTTCCCGTCGGGTCCTCGATCAGCTTGCGGGCGCCGACTTCTTCGATGTTTTCAGTAGCATCGGTTCCGCCGGAACCCTCTACACCCTTCTCGCTCCCTATTTTGTTTCCTTTTCCCTGTTCACCAAGGACATTCAGATCGCCCGAGAAGCCAAGGCGCGATTTCAGCCGGAAGAAAAGACAGGGGTCGGTGACGGTGCGGATACCATGGTGCTGGCTCACTTCACCGACACGCTCTACCAGATCAACGGCGTAGCCCTCACCATCCTGCAACAGGCGAAGCTCGCCGCGGAGACCGGCAGGCGACTGACCGTGATCACATGCCACGACGGAGACCATGAATCCCGTACCGGGGTACTGAACTTTAAGCCCGTCGGCGTGTATCAACTCCCGGAGTATCCTGAAATCAAACTGTATTTTCCTCCGTTTCTCGACATGCTTCGTCACTGCTTCGAAAAGGGCTTCACCCACATCCATTCGGCGACGCCGGGCCCCATCGGCTTGGCCGCCCTCGCCGTTGCCCGCATCCTCAACCTGCCCATCAGCGCCACCTACCACACGGCCCTTCCCCAGTACGCCCGGCACATCACCGGCGATGTTTTGCTGGAAGATATCATGTGGAAACTCGTTCTCTGGTACTATCAACAGATGGACACGGTCTACGTTCCGTCTCGGGCCACGGGGGATGAACTGGTCCGTAAGGGAATAGCGGCTGAAAAAATTCAGACTTACACGCGAGGCGTCGACATTGAGCACTTCCATCCTTCCCGGTTTTCGAAGGACTTCGAGCGCCGCTACGGACTGCGAGACCGTATCAGGCTCCTGTATGTCGGCCGAGTCTCCAAGGAAAAGGACCTGGATCTCCTGGTCCGCGTCTTCAAAAGGCTGAACCGATCCTTTCAAAACCTGTCATTGGTTGTGGTGGGAGACGGACCCTACCTGAACGAAATGAAAGCCGAACTTGAAGGCATGCCCGCCGTTTTCACAGGCTACCTCTCCGGGGCCGAACTGGCCGCGGCCTATGCTTCCTGCGACATCTTCGCCTTTCCCAGTACAACGGACACCTTCGGCAACGTGGTGCTGGAAGCTCAGGCCTCAGGACTTCCCGCCATCGTGACCGATGCCGGCGGTCCCCGGGAAAACGTTATCGACCGGAAAACCGGCTTCATCGTCAAGGCCAACGATGAGCAGGCCTTCTATCATGCTGCGAGGAAACTTTTGCAGGATCCGGCTCGCCGCAAGGCTATGGCCGAGGCGGCCCGGGAGGCCATGGAACGCCGTTCTTTCAGAAAAGCGTTCGAAATGACGTGGGACCTCTACCGTGGCATCCGTGGCCAAACGGCAGATGGCACCGTGCTCCCGGAAGCGGTCTGATGCTCCAGAGTCGAAGGCCGCTTCCATTACAGCGGCTCCGCTGATCCGGGCCGCCCCGCCGCTTCCACCTCTGAAGCCAAGAAAATGTTTGCCGTTTTCCTGTTCGCCGGATTAGGAAACAGGGAACGGGAGTCCTTTTTCAAAACCTTTTACTCCCCCAATGTAACGAAGGCTACAGAAACGGTTGCAAAGCCCGGGGTAGAGATGCGTTGAAGGGCGGTTTTGCCTTGTGAGTGTTCGAACCCTGCAGAGCTGTTGAGGCCCGGGCGCTCGGCACCCCGAGACCAAGCATCAAGAAAGGAGGAACCATGTACGCGCCGATCATCGGAATTTCCGGGAGTCCGATCAAGAACAGCAACACCGACCGACTCATCCAGGCGGTGCTTGAAGCGAGCGGTTTGCGACATGAATTCATCAAGCTGAGCCATCTCAACGTCAGGCCGTGCATCGCATGCCTCGGCTGCAAGGCCGACAATAGCTGCAAAGTCAAGGACGATTTTCCCGAACTGGCCCGGAAAGTCCGGCACGCCGGGGCCATTGTGGTGGGCGGATACTCTCCTTACGGCGCCGTCGATGGGTTTACCAAGGCCTTCTTGGAACGACTTTTTTCCTTGCGGCACCAGCACGGGCTCAACCGAGGCAAACTGGCGGTCGTGGTCACCACGGGGATCGGCCGGGGGGCTCCCGGGCTGGAAGAAGCCAGCAACCAGATCGCCCACGCCCTGAAACTCGAAGGCATGGAAGTACTCGCGCAATTGAAGGCGGTGGGAAATCCCGAATGCTTGGTTTGCGGCTACGGAGAAACCTGTCCCATGAGCGCCCTGCCTTGGGTTTTCGGAGATGATGTCAGCGTCACACCGGACAAGTTTTGCTCAGTAGAAAATCAAGGGGAGCTGTGGGCGGCAGCTCAGCGTTGCGGTCTCGAAGTCGCCCAGAGGCTCAAAACCATGCTCGCGATGTGATGGTCCTTTCCGCGGGGCGGAGGACCCCGCGCTTCGACCCTAAGCTTTCCATCCGAGGATGAAGGTGATGGGCTGCATCTGTGAAACCTTGGCCGGCAAAGACGTCGATCTATCACCGATCTGCATCGGCCACATCTGGATTTTCGAAAACCTTGCTCCGGAGGAATTGAAGACCCTCGTCGATGGCGCCATGCGCAAGGTCTTCGACCGAGGCCAGACCATTTTTTTCCAGGGAGAACCAGCCGACAAGATGTTCCTGATCAAGGCGGGGCGGGTCAAGCTGAGCAAGGTGACCGAAGACGGCGCCGAGATCACCCTGGACATGCGAAAAGGAGGCGACTTCATTGGGGAAGCCATGCTCAGCGAAGAAACCGATTACCCGGTGACGGCGTGGTGCATGGAAAAAACACTGATCTGCGGCTTTTCCAAGCGGGGCTTCGAAGAAATCGTGGTCAAACATCCGAACATCGGCTTGCAGGTGATACGAAACCTCAGCCAGCGCATCGCATGGCTCACGTCGCGCGTAGGAGATCTGTCCATCACAAACCTCGAAGAACGTCTCCATCGTGTCCTGCTGAACGTCGCCCGGGAACACGGGGCCAGACAACCCCAGGCCATGGTGATCCAGTTTCCATTGACCCACGAAGACTTGGCCTTTCTGGTGGGCGCTCATCGGGTCAGCATCACGCGCGCCATGAAAAATCTTCGGGAATCCGGAAAAATCATCCAGGAAGGCAAACGGCTTCTGGTGCCCCTCAATCCCTGAACCCGGCAAACCCTGACCGCTCGGCGAGGCGAACGTAACTGTATTGTCATCGCCGCGCGGTGCCCGTGTAACATGCGTTGTTGAAAATGATAAATTCCCATAGGCAAGGCATGATTTCCCCCATTGCTCGCCGCCATGGCACCATGATATGTGCTTAATAAATCTTGCTGATTCGAGTGAGTCGGAAAACGATTGATTTGACGTTTCGGGCCGTGCGAACGGTGGGAGCAAACCGGCCGGCTGAGTCAAGCGGTCCTCGCAAGAGTGCCGTTGGGGTGATTCTATAAAGCCCCAAGGCACGAGGCCTTCAAGCGAAGGGCGGAGTGCGAAGAAGGAGGAGACATGAAGCTTTTCAACAATGGTCTCAGTGGGAGCACAGGAATCATGGTCGGGATCGGGGCGGTGATTCTTGCGCCCATAGTGATTCCCGCGGTGGCGGCTGTTTTGAAGCCGGTGGCTAAGACGGCCATCAAGGGCGGCATCTTGGTCTATCGAAAGAGCCGGCAGGCCGTCGCCGAAGTCGGTGAAAGCGTCGAGGATCTGGTGGCGGAAGCCAAGGCCGAGATCAACGCCCACCCGATGGAAGCCACGGAAGCCTGATCCCGGGACGAAGACCTCGGTTTATCCAGTGGTTTTGGGAGCAGGGACGAATCGGGATCTGTTTCGCCCTCGAGGTGCAAATGGAACAAGCGGGGTGTGCGCCGACGTCGGGATGCCGTCCCTCGCTGGCGCCCCCGGGAAGTCCGGCCGTATTCATTTTGTCTTGACCGTCTGATGCGGGATCGGGGACCGGCGGGGCATTAGAGCTGAAAGGTAAGGAGTTGAGCATGGTGGACGTGCCGCAGGGCCGCGTGACCCATTGGACCCCCACCCGACTTCGCATCAAGGTCCCCGCTCTGCGGGACAATCCACATCAAGCCCCAGGGTTGGCTCAAAAACTCCTGGAATGCGGTCAGATCGAAGAAGTCCGCGTCAATCTGCATACCGCCAGCCTGCTCGTCCAAGGTCCCTCGCTGAACCCAGACCATATCGGGGCCTTCATCCGAGACCATCGGCTCCTTGCCTTGGATAGACAAAGCGCTCGGGGCGTTCCGGTCTCAAAACGCATTGCCTCGCCCCTGCTGCAAGCGAATCAGAAGCTGAAGCGCTTTTCCGGAGGCGAACTGGACGTGGCCGGCGTTGCTTTCTTGAGTCTGCTGGTGATTGGAGCTTATCAGATCTTGCGGGGGCGAGTGGCCGTGCCGCCTTGGTACACGGCGTTTTGGTATGCCTTCGGGGTCTTCACCAAGAGCCTCATCGACAAACACGAAAGCCAGAAAAACGGAAATGGAATCGGCATGCGGCATTCCCCCGAGGATGGACCGCAGAATGGATGACCCATCCCTCCCCAAGGCTTGGGAAACCTCGAGGACTCGTCCTCATCAGGATCAGCCGGTCTCCGATCGGCGTGTTTCAAATGAACGCCGCAAGCATGGAAAGAGCGCTTCCCTCGAAGGCTTTTTCCACCGCCAGGCCAAAAAGCGTTTTCCCGATCATGCGCCCCGCCTTCGCGGCCGCACTTTCCAAGAGCGGGTCGTTGGCCAGGACCTTCTGCTCGTCGAAATAGCCATGCTTCTGAAGCACCTCAAGAATTTCCTCGGAACGAGTCCACTTCGGATCGTAGCGGACCACAACGCTTCCTGTTACCGGATTGACTTCCACGTGCCGCACACCCCGTATATGTTCCACGATTTCGACCACTTCGCGGCCCACCCCAGGTTCGCACCGTACCATGGGAATTTTGATTCGCAAACGACCGGGTACGCTGTGCACATAGTAGCTCATGACCGATTCACCTCCGCTCCAGTCTTCAAATAGGTCCGGCACTCCGGGTACCGGGCGCACCGAAACCGCACGACCCCGCCATGCCGCATATAAACGTGCATGGGTTGCCCGCATCGAGGACACGACGGTCGAACTTCCGGGGGCTTGCGAGCCGGATCCTCGACGAACTGGTGCTGACAGACGACACACAAGTACCGTTGCTTCCCCGACGGCGTGAAGCCATAACGATAAAGAGCCTCAGCTTGGCACCGGGGGCATCGTACGGGATCGTTCGTTGTCATGTGCGCTAGATAAAGTCTTCGTGTTAAGGAGTCATGGAGAGCGTGTTACAATTGTGTGAAACGCCTGAGTGGCCGGAAGAGACCTCCCGGATGAAATCAATGATCTTCCGGCGAATGTCGTTTCGGATCTTTCGGAGAGCCGCCGCCTTTTCCTCTTCGGAACCCGTGAGCTCCTCCGGGTCGGGAAAGGGCCACTGAAGTCGCCGGGCGATTCCCGGGAAGACGGGGCATCGCTCTTCCACGGTTTCTTCGCAGACGGTGATGACATAATCGTATAGCCTTCCTTGGCGGAAAAATTCGAAGACGCTGTCCGAAGCATTTCGCGAGAGGTCGTAGCCGAGCTCCTTCATGACCGCGATCACCCGGGGATGGATCGGTCGAGGTTCCAAGCCGGCGCTCTCCGCCACAAAGCGACCGCCCCCCAAATCGTTCAAAAACGCCTCGGCCATTTGACTTCGGCCGCTGTTGTGCACACATATGAAGAGGACTCGAACCTTGCCGTCTGTCATGACTCCTCGCCTTATTTTCCCTCTGATGTCGGGTGCTTAAGCCGTGAATCCCACAACAAGGACCCTGTTATGATAGCGGAAGCGTCGTGACGGTCGCATCACCAGCAGGTGACCGTTGTGTGACAGGGGCGATCTCCGGGGCGTAGCCCGGGGTCGCCTATTGGTGCTGAGACGTACGGGAGCAGCGGTGGAGAAAGGTTCGCAATGCGAACCCTACTCCGCACTTCACCCAAAAGCAAGACCTGTGTCACACGTTGTCCACATTTGGGTGAGAGTAAACCTTTGAAACGTGACGAGGAGGTGCCGGCAACAATCCCCTGAGTGTGAATCCCGTGGCGATCCCCGGGACCGCAATGAGGAGTCGACCCTTGATGAGTTCTTCCGATCGCCCCAAGATCTTCACGCTCCCTACGGTCTCGGATGCGAACCCGTGGCGGCGCGCCCTCTACAGCTTGCTCCGCGGCTCACTGGAACACCTGCTCTCCCTGAACCGCCTGAACCGGGCCTACCGCCGGGTTTCCAGAGTGGAGGGTCCCCTCTCCTTCTTGGACGAAGTCTTGGACATTCTCGACGTAAGCACTCAAATCGCCGAACGAGAGGCGGTGAGGATTCCGGCCACCGGACCCCTCATGGTGGTCGCGAACCACCCGTTCGGTGCCATCGAAGGCCTTATTTTGGCGCGACTTCTCTTGGGCATGAGGTCTGATGTCAAGATCATGGCCAATCACCTTGTGGATTGTATTCCGGAACTGAGGGACCTGTTCATCCCGGTGGATCCGTTCGGCCACCGTTCCGCCAAGGAAAAGAACGTCCGCGGACTCCGGGAAGCGCTGCGCTGGCTCAGAAACGGCAAGACAGTGGCCGTCTTTCCCGCGGGAGCGGTGTCTCATCTTCACGTCAGGAAACGAACCGTCACCGATCCCCCATGGAGTCCCACGGTGGCCCGATTGATCCGTAAAGCCGAGTGCCCGGTCCTTCCGGTCTATTTTCAGGGGTGCAACAGTGTCTTCTTCCAGGTCCTGGGGCTGCTGCATCCGCGGCTGCGCACCGTGATGCTTCCGCACGAGGTGACCAACAAAGGTGGCAAGCCCATCACCGTCCGCATCGGGCGTACCGTTTCCTTCGAAAAACTGGCCCCGATGGAAAGCGATGCCTGGATGATCGAGTACCTGAGACTCAAGACGTACGCTTTGGGAGTTCGGAGCGCCGGAGCCGATGCTCGTCTTGAAGATGCCTCTCCCCGGCGGGGAGTCCATCGGGGCAAGGGGGTTCCGAAACCGATCAGTGGGCCGGTGGAAGCGGGACAACTGGTCTCCGAAGTCGATCGGTTGGGTCGCGACCAACTTCTGCTCGAAAGCGGCCCTTACCAGGTCTTTCATGCGGAAGCCCAAAGGATACCCCGACTGTTGCAAGAAATCGGTCGGCTTCGGGAAGTCACGTTTCGCGAAGCGGGGGAAGGAACCGGAAAGGCCATCGATCTCGACGGATTCGACCGTCATTACCGCCATCTTTTCGTTTGGAACCGGGAGCGGCGGGAGCTGGTGGGCGCTTACCGTTTGGGCCTCACCGACCACATCTTGCAACGATTCGGAAAGAACGGTCTCTACACCAGCACCCTTTTCACTTTCAAGAGGCCGCTACTCGACCTCCTCAACCCGGCACTGGAACTGGGCCGCTCATTTGTGCGTCCCGAATACCAGAGAAGCTATTCCCCCATGCTGCTTCTGTGGAAAGGCATCGGGCGTTTCGTCGCCCAGCACCCGCGCTATCACCTGCTTTTCGGCCCGGTGAGCATCAACAGCGAATACCACGCCCTCTCCAGGCACCTGATGATGACCTTCCTCAGAACACACCGTTCCCTCCCTCGGCTTTCCCGCTTTGTCAGAGCCAAAAACTTGAGGCGGATCGCTCCACCTTTGCCCTGGGACAGTCGCAGCGTATGCTGTGCGCTTTCCGACCTGGAAGAACTGGCGGCCCTCATCTCCGACATCGAAGCCACCCAGACGGGGCTTCCCATCCTGTTGAAGCAGTACTTGAAATTGGGTGGACGCGTTCTCGGGTTCAATGTGGATCCACGCTTCTCCAACGTTTTGGACGCCTTGATCCTTGTGGATCTGACTCAGGCGAAACCCGCCTGGCTGGCCCGCTATATGGGGAAGGAAGCCTTGGCCCGCTTTCACGCCTATCACGGCACGCTCCCCGCTGCGAAAGACCTCGCACAATGCGCGTGAACGGAGCCCGCCTCGCGAAGAGGGACCGCCTTACCCCAGAAACCCCAGGATCATTTTGGATAGGGCATCATGAAAATCTGCGACATCGTTCAATTCCACAGTCCGTTGAGCGGCGGCATCAAGCGTTACGTTTCCGACAAGATTCGCTTTGTGGCCACAAGAGAAAACATGGAACACGTGGTGATCTTGCCCGGAGCCCGAAACCGGGTGTGCGTCGAAGGACGATCCCGCATCCACGAAATCCGATCCCTTCCCATGATCGGATCCACAAGCTACCGGATGCTCCTTTCCCGCAAGCAAATTCTGAGGATTTTGGACGAAGAAGCCCCTGACCTCATCGAAGTCGGCGATCCCTACCGGTCGGCGTGGGTGGGGGTCGAGTACGCCAGAAGGAGGGGGTGTCCGGTGATCGCCTATTACCATTCGGAGTATCCCCGGGCCTTCGGCCGGACGGCGGAAAAATTCCTCGGTCCTATCGGTCGCGATGCCACCTCATGGTTCATCGACGGCTACCTGGCTCGGCTCCACAATCTCATGGACGTGACCGTGGTGGCCACCGAGCGCGTGAAGGAAACGTTGAGGGCCATCGGCATCCAGCGCATCGTACGCATCCCCTTGGGAACCGATACGGAAGTGTTCCGACCGTGTGCGACGCGAGAAGAAATCCTCGAGGAGCTGGATCTCACCCGGTTTCGGCGGCTCATCGTCTATGCCGGGAGGATCGCCCGGGAGAAGCACGTGCTCAAGCTGTTCCCCATGATGGATCGACTGCGAAGGCGGATCCCGGGCTGCCACCTGCTCATTGTGGGAGACGGCGAAGAGCGGCGAAAGGTCGAGCGGTTGGCCGCAGGACGAAACGACGTCACCTGGATCCCCTACCGTGAATCGCCGAGAGACCTGGCCAGGTTCTATTCCGCGGCCGATTTGTGTGTCTATCCGGGAGACAGCGAGACCTTCGGGCTGGTATCCATTGAAGCTCAATCCTGCGGCGCCCGCGCCTTGGTGATTCGAGGCGGCGGCGCCGACGACACGGTGGCGGGTGAAACCCCGCCCGTATTCGCCGACGCCCCCACCGGGGAAGCGCTCGCCGAAGCGGCAGCCCGGCTGCTTTCCATCCCCGAGACCACCGAAGATCGGCTGCGACGGCGCGCCCGCATCGTCGCCCACTTTTCCTGGCGAAAGACCTACACCGATCTGACCGAACTCTACCGAACACTGTGTCGGAGCACGAAGCGACTTGCGGCCTGAAACGTCCCCAGGGGCCGAAAGGGGACGGTGGCGCTTGGGCCGGTCAGCCGCTCAGTCACGAGGCGACGCACCGAGGCCGCCCAGGAGGGTCGCTGCGCCGGATCGGTCGGCAAGCCGCCAGGGCGGGAAAGCCTCCCCCCAAACCCCCGGGTCGCTGATTTGTCCCCGAAGACTGTTGCGCTACGCCTTGCAGGGCGCCACCCTGGCCACGCTCACTGCCGGCATCATCGTCTTGACGACGTCGGAACCGAGCACGTGGGAACGACTGCATGCGTTCCCGTGGTGGGGATTTCCCTGCCTGTTCTTGGTGGTCGCGATGTCTTGGGTTGCCAATGCCGCCCGTTTGCGGCTGCTCGCCCAAGGCATGGGATATACGCTGTGTTTCCGGAATGCCTTGACCATCATTCTTTCCGCGGATTTCGGGATCGCAGCGACGCCGGGTGGCGTGGGCGGTGCGGCGATCCGCATCGGGCTTCTCCGGCAGTCCGGCTTCCCCATCCCGATCGGCTGCTCCATGCTGGCGGTGGACATGATAATGGATTGGCTGCTGTTCGCCGTTCTCCTTCTCTTCGCCATCGCCGATGCTTGGGACAGCACCCGCTGGCGTTTTCTTGTTTTCACTTTATGGCAGGCACTCCCGAAACCGATTCTGTGGGGAATCACTGCAGCGACGGTCCTCTTGCTGGTATGGCGGCATCTGCCGCGACGGAACAACGGATTCCCAGCCATCTTGGGCGGGCTACCCGGCCGTTGGGGCGGCCTGCAGCGGCGACTCAGAGCTAACGGCCGTGAACTGCGTTCGAACTTCCGTCTGGGACGGTCCGCAATATCCCTCCTTTTTTCGAACCATCGGGGACTCGTAGGATGGGTCGTCCTTCTGTCCATGATTCAGATGGGCTGCCGGTACGGGGTACTGCCCCTGACGATCGCCTTCTTCACCGCAGAAGAGGATCCCTTCGCCCTGATGGCGTTCCAAGGGCTCGCTTTCGGTCTTTCCATGCTGCTCGTGCTTCCAGGGGGCGGTGGAGGTGTCGAGCTGCTCACCCTCTATGTCCTCTCTAACCTTATCCCAAAGCCTTCCGTAGGTGTCGTCCTCTTCCTGTGGCGCCTTTACACCTATCATCTCTACCTCGCAGCCGGGGGCCTGGTCCTCTTCCGGACCCTGAACCGCCTCGATCGGGTTTTCCCTCAAGTCGACGCGAATCGCCGCGCCGACAGGGGGGCAAACGGTGCTGGCAGCCGCGGGCCGGCGGACGTCTGAGAGAACCTGCCACTTCAAAGAACCGCAGCAGACCTCGTCCGCCGGGGGCGCCTTCGGCAAAACCGGTGGACGGCGAGGCACCGGAGCGGTATCATCCATGATACGGCGTCTTCGGTCTGTTGCAGGCGGAAAGCCTGCGCCACCCGCTTCTTTTTCGCACCGTCATCGGGAACCGTAAACCACGGCCCCCCGGTTCGGACCGGGATATTTCTCAGCATCCAGGGGGAAACGCCATGCCCTTCAAAATTCCGCGACATCTCAATATCCGCCAGAAGGTGATCGTCGGGCTGACCCTGGGGACCATCGGCGTGGCGGCCATCGGTTGGCTTTCCTACACCTACCTTCTCGAAATCGAAAGGAAGGTCCACTTCGTCGAATTCGCCGACGACTTGAGCAACATCATTCTGGAAATGCGCCGCTACGAGAAGAACTTCTTCCTGTATGGACTTCCGGACGCCTTGGAAGAAAACCGGCAATTCACACAGGGCGGGCTGGAACTCATCGAGGAGATATCGCCGGAGGCCAAGCAGTTCCGGGGAGCTCCGCAACTTCAAAAAATCCGGAGCGAAATGCTGGCCTACCGGGACCTCATGGAACGGATCGCCTTTTACGAAAACCCCGCTCACAACCAGGAACTGGAAGCTCTGGAAGAAGCGATACGGGAGCGGGGAAAGACCCTGGTGGACCTGGCTCACAGCTTGGTGGCCTTTGAACGGGAACGTATCCTTCTGATCATTCGCTCCCTCAAGACCCAGCTCCTGGCTTCCCTGGCAATCCTCGTTGTCTTGGGGATCATTCTGGTTCCGTTTGTGAGCCAGAAGATCATCCGCCCTCTGAGGGTGATCGAAAAAAGCACCCTTCGGATCGCTCAGGGGGATTTCCAGCTGCTGGAGGTTCTGGATACACGAGATGAAACGCAGCAGGTGGTGGAAGCCTTCAACCGCATGGTCGTTGAACTGGAGCGCCGCCAGGACCAGCTGGTTCAGGCCAAGAAGCTCTCGTCCCTCGGCATCCTCACTTCGGGTATCGCCCACCAGTTGAACAACCCGCTCAACAACATTTCCACCTCGTGCCAAATCCTCCTGGAAGAACTGGGTGAAGCGGACCCGGAGTTTCTGCGCAGGATGCTCACCAACGTGGAACAGGAGGTGGCGCGTGCCCGGGATATCGTCAAGGGCCTGCTGGAGTTCTCCCGGGTCAAGGAATTTTCCATCGCCCCGGTGGCCCTCACGGAGGCGGTGGAGCGCACCGTTCGTCTCATTTCCAGCCAGGTTCCGCCGGGCATCGAGCTGGTGCGGCAGGTGCCGCAAGACCTGGTCGTCCCCATGGACACCCAGCGCATGCAGCAGGTCTTCCTGAACCTGTTCATGAACGCGGTTCATGCCATCAAGGAACCGCCTGGCGAAATCCGAATACGGGCTTGGGAAGACCCGGTGAGCAACCAGGCGACGGTGGTCGTGGAAGACACGGGCTGTGGGATACCGGAAGAAGACCTGGGAAAGGTTTTCGATCCTTTTTTCACCACCAAGGAAGTGGGAGCCGGAACGGGGCTGGGCCTTTCCATCGCCTACGGAATCGTCCAGCAGCACATGGGGTCCATCGCCGTGGAAAGCCGCGTCGGCGAAGGGACCCGGTTCACCATCCGATTGCCCCTGAAACCCCCTGAAAGTTCCACAAGGCGAAGTGCATGACCACTGCGGATGTCCTGATTGTGGACGACGAGCGGATCGCCCGTGAAAACCTGGAATACGTCATCAAGAAGGAAGGCCACCGCGTGGTGGCGGTGGACAGCGGCATCCAGGCGCTTCGGGAACTGGAAAGACAGCCCTTCGACCTGGTGCTCACCGACCTGAAGATGGAGCGGGTGGACGGGATGGAAGTGCTCGAGCGCTGCAAGGAGCTTCACCCCGATGCCGAAGTGATCATGATCACCGGCTACGCCACCGTTTCCACGGCCGTGGAGGCCATGAAGCTGGGTGCCTATCACTACCTTCCCAAGCCGTTCAAACTGGACGAAGTGCGTCACCTGGTGCGTAACGCTTTGGAACGGCGAAGTCTTCGCCGGGAAGTGACCGAGCTTCGCCGTCAGGTGGACGACCAGAAACGCCGCCCTCTGCTGATTGGGAAGAGCCCGAAGATGCAGGCCCTGCAGCGGATGATCGAACAGATCGCCCCGGCTGACTGCAGCGTGCTCATTCTCGGTGAGACGGGTACCGGCAAGGAACTGGTGGCCAAGGCGATCCACCAGCTGAGCCCGCGGGCCGAAAACCGCTTCATGGCCATCAACTGCGGTGCCTTTTCGGAAGAGCTTCTGGCCAACGAACTTTTCGGCCATGAAAAAGAAGCCTTCACCGGTGCGCGGGGAGTGAAGCGCGGCCTGCTGGAGGCGGCGTCGGGAGGGACCGTCTTCCTGGACGAAATCGGAGACATGCCGCCCTCCATGCAGGTGAAGCTCCTCCGCGTGCTCCAGGAGAAGCAGCTCATACGGGTCGGCGGAACAGACGAAGTCCCCGTGGATCTTCGCGTGCTCGCGGCCACCAACAAGGACCTCCAAAAGGAAGTCCGTGCGAACCGCTTCCGCCAGGACCTCTTCTACCGCCTCAACGTGGTCACCCTCCATGTGCCGCCCCTTTCTGAACGAAAGGACGACATTCCCTTGCTCTGCCGCCACTTCCTGGAAAAACACGCCAGGAACCAGGGCAAAACCGTCGACGAAATTTCGAACGATGTCCTGGAAGTCCTCGTCAACTATGCGTTCCCGGGGAACGTGCGCGAGCTGGAAAATATCATCGAGCGGGCGGTCGCTCTGGCCCAGGGACCGATCATCCAACTGCAGCATCTGCCCGCCGACCTCCAGCAACTCACTCTACGCATTCAGCGCCCCGCCCACCGCGAATTCATGACCCTCGAGGAAGCCGAAAAAGAATACATCCTCTGGGTGCTGAAGAAAGTCCAGTGGAATAAGACACGCGCGGCCGAAATCCTCGGCATCGACCGCGTTTCCCTGTGGCGGAAGCTCAAGCGCTTCGGGGTTCAGGAGTAGGTCGAGATCCCGTCATTCTTCCCATGAAATGCACTCCACGGGACAGGTGGCGATGGCTTCCTCGATGCAATCTTCCGGTCCGCCTTCCGGCTTGATGACCTCGGCCTTCTCCGCATCCGCATCAAAGGCGAACACTTCCGGGCACAGCTCCACGCAGCTTTCACACCCGATGCATTCTTCCCGATCGATCACCACACGCCTCGCCATTTTCGGCTCCTTTCTCTTTGAAGGGAAGTCCCCGCCCGGCGGACGGGAGTGTCCATCGCCGTGCGCCGCCCTTGTCTCGCTCCCTCATGCGAGGGCACGCTCCACGATGTCCTGGATCTCCTCGGCCAGCATGATCTCCAGGCCTTCGGTCACGTCGGGGTCCAGGGCGTCGATTTCCGGTGCGTTTCGGTGCGGAAAGATCACCGTGCGGAGTCCCGCCCGCTGGGCCGCCAGGAGCTTCTCACGGACGCCGCTCACTGAAAGGATTCGACCGCTCAAGGTGATCTCCCCGGTTGCGGCCACGTCACGACGAGCGGGCCTCTGGGTGAGGAGCGAGATGAGGGCGATGGCGATCGTCAGCCCGGCGGAAGGGCCGTCTTTGGGTATGGCGCCCGCCGGAATATGGATGTGGATGTCGGTCTCCCTGAAGAAATCGGGATCGATCCCGAACCACTCGCAGCGGCTCCTCACAAAACTCAGAGCCGTTTGTGCGGATTCCTTGAGGATGCTTCCCAAGGATCCGGTGAGGATCAGCTGCTGGGATCCCCGCATCCGTGTGGCCTCGATGAAGACAATTTCCCCCCCGAAGGCACTCCACACCAGGCCCGTGGCGACCCCCACCCGGTTCTTCGCGCCCGCCACTTCACGGTCGTAGCGCCTGGGTCCCAGGAGTTCTTGAATTTCCGCCGCGTCCACGTCACCCGGTTCTCCACGGCCGCCGCCCGCAAGATAGATGCGCGCCAGCTTCCTGCAGATGTTGGCGATTTCTCGTTCCAGGTTTCGAAGGCCGGCTTCGCGGGTGTAGCCCTGAATGATACAAGCCACCGCTTCGTCGGTGAGCTCCAGCTTCCGACCCGCCAGTCCGTGTTCCCGAAGCTGCCTCGGAATGAGGAATTGCTTGGCGATTCGGATCTTTTCCTTCTCCGTGTAGCCGGGAAATTCGATCACCTCCAGCCGATCCAGGAGCGGTGCGGGCAGACGCTCCACCAGGTTGGCCGTCGCGATGAACATGACCCCCGACAGATCGAAAGGCACATCCAGGTAATGGTCCAGGAACTGGCTGTTCTGTTCCGGATCGAGGATCTCCAGGAGCACCGACGCCGGGTCGCCTCGGAAGTCCTGGCCGATCTTGTCGATCTCATCCAGCATGAAAACGGGATTCTTCACGCCCAACCGTCGGATTTCATGGATGATGCGCCCCGGCATGGCTCCGACGTACGTGCGGCGGTGACCTCTCAGTTCCGCTTCGTCCCGGAGTCCGGCCAATGACATCCGCACGAATTTTCGTTCCAGCGCCTTGGCGATGGATTGACCGATGGAAGTCTTTCCCGTGCCGGGGGGCCCCGAAAAGCAGAGCACGGGGCCCCTGGCCATCTGCATGTGCCGCTTCTTTTCCTTGATGGCCTTGACGATGTGCCTCAGTTCCTCGAGGTTGATGGGCTTCGAAAGGTAATGGACGGCCCCTTTTTTCAGGGCATCCACGGCGGATGTCACGGTGGCGTAGCCGGTGATCATGACCGTCTCCGTGTGCGGCGCCACCCTCCGAACCGCCTCCAGCAACTGCAGCCCGTCCATTTTTTCCATCTTGAGATCGGTCAGGACCAGGTCGAATTCCCGGACCTCGAGCTTCCGGAGCGCTTCCAATCCGTTGGTCGCCGAATCCACCAAGTAGCCTTCCTTGCGAAGGATATATTCCAGATTGGTTCGGGCGATGTCTTCGTCATCCACCACAAGGACGTGAAAGGCCTGGATGGAACACAGGGTGCGGACCGCCAGGTATTCCAGGATGCGTTCCTTCACGTGGCCGAGGCCATGATGCTCGGCGTTCATGATTCTTTCGGCGCGAGCGAGGTCCAGGTTGTCTTCCGTGAAGTGGTTCCAGGGAAGGGAAACCAGGTAATCCAGGTAGTTGAGTCCGATGGTGTATTCCGCGGTCGACGGATCGGTGCTTTCCAATCGATCCAGTTCCTTTGAAGCCACCACCGAGATGTGTTCGGGCAGCCGGGCTTTCTCGAGCGCCGTCCGCAGGTCTTCGAGATCCTTGGAAGGATGGTGCCCTTCCTCTTCCTGGGGCTTACGAAAAAAAATCATGCGCTGCCCTTTCCGTAGCGAAACGAGGGAGAACCGGATCTTTGTATAGTGGAAAACGCGCCTGAAGGCAACGGAACCGGCGGTTCGTTCCCGATATTCCCGTGCCGCGTTGGCCCGCCGAAAGGTCGAATTCCCACGTGGTCGTTCGGCCTGGCCAGCCATCCCCGCGTCTATTGCAAGTTGCAACAGCCTCCTGCCGCTCCTGCAACACCCATCTAACACACTAATATCGTTTAGCAAATCAACATTCACGTCTCGACGGTTGCGAAGTGCAACGCATGGGGGGCGTTTCTGTGACCGAGGATCGTCCCAACAGTTGTGAGTAAATACAGCTAGTTGCGAGGCGCTGCCGTTGCCCGGCACAAACCTTGATCTATCAGGCGGACAACGTGGGTTCATAACCCCCGGGAGTTCTAACCGGGGCCACACGAAGAAAGGAGAGCGACATGAAGCGGTGGAAGGAGAGATTTCAGGCGATGGCGGCCGCGATCACCTTTGCCGAAGCCGGCGAATGGAAAACGGCCGAAGATTTCGTGGAGCAAACGCGGGAAGTCAGGAATCAACAGCGCATCGAAAAGCGCAAGGACCGGCGGCAACGTCCGCGTGCTCGAGTGTACCGGACCTGAACTGCGGGGCTGCGGCCGGTTTAAGAAGCAAGCCTCATTAAGGGGAGGAGGACTTTCATGCTGAAGAAGATCAAGGGCTTGGTTACGGGGAAGCGACGACCCCAGGGACAGCAGGTGGCTATTACGAAACCGGGCAATATCAAGGAATCGTTCGAGAGCCATATGGAGGCGGCCACCTATGCGCAAGCGGGGATGCATGAAGCCGCCCGCCAGGTGATGAGCGCCGTCGACTCGGCTCGCCGGAAAGTCTTGGTGGTGGGACATGAAGACCGTTTCTCCAAGGCGGTCATGGATTATGCTCTGGCTTTTGCCGAGCGAATGGGGTATGAAATCGTCGCGCTGAACGTGCTGCCCCTTCCCAAGGAATCGCCTCGAGTCGCTCCGTACTGCTCGCTGATCAGCCGGGAATTCATGAATTCGTGCGAAGAATGCGCTGGGGTCTTCCGAAAGGAATGCGAAAGCCGGGGTATTCCTTTTGCGCACGAGGTCAGGATGGGCCGGGTTGAAGATTGCGTCCGCGAAGTCCACAACGAGACCAAGCGGATCGAATTCGTGATCAGCGAACCCGACGTCCCGCCGGAAGTGGCTCAGGACGGCGAGCGGTGGGTGATTCCTGTTTACTCGCTGGCACATTGACGGCCGGTTACGCGCGGCGGGCGGGGCGATGACCGGCCGCCCGTTCGCCTTGGTAGGACACTCGAGTTCTGTGACGGAGATCAGGATGGATCGGCAATTTCTGCTTGGCTTGGGCATCGTTCTGGTCACTTTTGTGCTTTGCTACATGTTTCGAAACGAGCCGACGAAATGAGACGCGGTGACGGGTTCCCGTGTTTCAGCACCTGATCCGAGGGGAAGGAAGGAGTTGTATTCGACACCAGGAGACGACATGAAGCGCCCTGAAAGGGGGGTCACCGGCGGCGTGACCCCTTTTTCTTGTGACGGGTGGGGGCCGCCGTCACCGGCCGGATGCACCCGCTGACGGGGCAACGAGGGATCGGCCTGCTTGGCTTGAGGGGAGAGGAGAATCCGCATGACCTACGATATGATTCTGACGCTCGTGGTTCTGGCTTTCGTGGTGATCCTGTTTGTGTTCGAGTGGGTTCGGGTGGACGTGGTCGGCATCATCATGATGGTCACTCTGCCTCTGATGGGACTGGTCACGCCGCAGCAGGCTTTTTCCGGGTTGAGCAGCAACGCCGTGGTGTCCATCATCGCGGTGATCATCATCGGGGCCGGCCTGGACAAGACCGGGGTGATGAACAAGGTGGCGAATCCCATCATCCGGCTGGGGGGGCGGAGCGAGCGGCGCATCATGGGTTTGATTTCCGGTACGGCGGGGATCATCTCCAGCATGATGCAGAATATCGGCGCCGCGGCGCTTTTCATGCCCGCCACCCAAAGGATTTCCAAGCGGCTCGACATCCCCGTATCGCGTCTTCTCATGCCCATGGGGTTCTGCGCCATCATCGGCGGAACCCTCACCCTGGTGGGGGCCAGCCCCACCATCCTTTTGAACGATCTTCTGGTCCTCAAGGGGGAAAAGCTGGCTCCCTTCGGGCTGTTCACCCAGACCCCCATCGGGGTTTGCCTGCTGGCGACCGCCATCCTTTATTTCGCCGTCCTGGGGAAAGCCATCCTTCCTGCCAGCCAGGGGGAATCGGACCGGGGCATCACGGCGAGGCTCCTCGAGGTGTACAGTGCCCTGGATGTTCCTCATGAGGTGCACGTTCCCGACTCTTTCAAAGGCCCGAAGACCTTGGAAGAGCTCGGCATCCGCCGGGACTTCCTGGTGACCGTCGTGGCCATCGGAAACGCCAAAACGGGAACCCGGCGCCTCGCCATCCGGCGCACCGATACGGTGGCCCCCGGCGATGACTTGGTGATCATTGGAGAAGTGGAACGCGTGACGAAGATGGCCGCATACTTCGGCTGGACCCTCAAAGCGGGTTTGGATTATTTCGCAGAAGATTTCGCGCGCACCAATTCCGGGCTGGCCGAAACCGTGGTGTCCCCGCGGTCGGAACTCATCGGGAAAACCTTGGGCGAAGTCGACTTCCAGGATCGCTTCGGAGTGAACCCCATCGCCGTCCAGACCGGAGACCGGACTTACTATTCGGGGATGAACCACGTGCGACTCAAAATGGGCGACATCCTGCTGCTCCAGGGGCCCTGGAGTCACTTCCACAGGATCCGTAACCTTCCGCAACCACGCGTGCTCACTTTCGCCACCCCTCTCGAGGGGGAAATCCTCCGTCCGGAAAAGGCCCGGCTTGCCGTGATCTGGCTGGCCATCGCTTTGGCCCAGATCATCTTCTTCGACGTTCGCCTTTCGGTGGCTCTCATGTCCGGAGCTCTGGGCATGATCATCACCCGGGTCCTGTCCATCGACGAGGCTTATCGATCGGTGGACTGGATGACCGTCTTCCTGCTGGCCGGGCTCATCCCGCTGGGTATCGCTTTCGAGCAAACCGGAACCGCCGCCTATATCGCCAACAAGATCCTGGAAATTGTCGGGGAGGTCCCGCCCATCGGCCTGCTGACCGTGGTGGCGGTGCTCACCTCCTTTTTCACGCTCGTCATTTCCAACGTGGGTGCCACCGTGCTCTTGGTGCCGCTCTGCATGAATATGGCGGTCATGGGTGGCGCGGATCCCAGGATGGCGGCTTTGGTTGTGGGACTCTCCGCCTCCAACACCTTCGTTCTTCCCACGCACCAGGTGAATGCCCTGATCATGCGCCCCGGCGGCTACAGGACAACGGATTACATGCGGGCCGGAGCCGTCATGACGGTCTTGTATCTGGCGGTGATGCTCGGTGTCATCTACTTCTTCTATGGTGTGAGCTGACAACGGGAGGGTCGGACGCCGGCTTCGGACCCGTCCGGCCCTTTTTTTGTGTCCCGGTGCAGACTCCCTCCACTTGCCGGTTTTCCCTTCCTCCGCTTGCTTCCCCCTCCCGATCTTTCGGCGCGAAACGCCTGCTTGCGGCTTTCCCAGGGGCCTGAGGAGGCTCCGCAGGTGTTGCAAAGAGCAACATTGTGTTTGAGATCCCGAATACGTTATGCTACGAGTGCTGTGGATGAACGAGGCCGGTCTCCAATCGAGCGGCAGTCTCCCCGAGGACGCTGCGGATGCCCCTGAAGGCGCTTGTGAAACCGAAATTCTGGGACCACGAAGATGTGGCGGCGGGCCCTTACCGGCATCTGTTCAATTTCCGCCTCATTTGGAAGCAAGCGGTCTGGCTGACGGTTTTCGTCACGCTCACGCCGCTCATTTTCATGGCCGCCATCGACTACCGGATCAGCAAAAAATCCACGGATTCGGAGATCCTCCTGCGCACGGTGCGCCTGGTGTCGAACACGCGAAGGTCCATCAGCTACTTCCTGGACGAAAGAAAGGCCGCCCTGGATTTCGTTGTCCACGACAACTCCTTCGACGATCTCAATGATCCCGGGAGGCTGGCGAGACTCCTGGAGAATCTGAAGACGGCCTTCGGGGGATTCACCGATGTGGGTGTGATCGATTCGAGCGGGGTTCAGAGGGCGTATGTGGGGCCGTATCCGCTGGAGGGGGTGAATTACCACGATGAGGAATGGTTCCGCCAAGTGGTGGAACAGGGAATCTACATCAGCGACGTGTTCCTGGGCTTCCGCCAGGTTCCGCACCTGGTGATCGCCATCCGGCACAGGTGCCATGACGGGTCCTGTTACATCCTGCGGGCGACCCTCGACACGGCCAAGTTCAACGAACTGCTTTACGAATTGGACGTGAGCGGTATGGGGGACGCGTTTCTCGTGAACCACGACGGGGTTATCCAGACCCCGTCCCGTTATTACGGCAAGGTGCTGGATCAGCTCAACCTGCCCATACCGGACTTTTCCGAGCGGTCCGAAGTGATGAACTACAATCCGTCGGACCACCAGTCGCTGCTGATCGGTTACGCTTACATCGAACAGACCCCGTTCATCCTGATGATTGTCAAGCAGAAGGACGAACTGCTGAAGTCCTGGCGCCAGGCTCAGCTGGAGATCCTCATGTTTCTGGCTATCAGCATCGGCGTGATCCTCGTGGTCATCCTCGGGGTTTCCACCTTCCTGGTGAACAAGATCTTCGAGGCGGATCAGAGGCGGGTGGCGGCGCTCCACCGCGTGGAATATGAAAACAAGATGGCTTCCATCGGCCGACTGGCGGCCGGGGTGGCTCATGAAATCAACAATCCGCTCGCCATCATCAGCGAAAAGGCGGGACTCATCCAGGACATTTTCTCCATCAAGCAGCAGTACGCCAGGGACGAAAAGCTCCTGGCACTCGTGGATTCCATTTCGAAAGCCGTGGAGAGGGGGGCGACCATCACGCGCCGGCTCCTGAGTTTCGCTCGGCACATGGGCGGGGAATCGCATTTCCAGAGGCTTCATATCGGGGACGTGATCGAGGAGGTGGCGGGTTTTTTGAGCAAGGAAGCCATGCACCGTTCCATCGAACTGTCCGTGTCGGTCAGCCCCGATGTTCCGGTTTTCGAAAGCGACCGCGGAAGATTGCAGCAGATCCTTTTGAACCTGCTCAACAACGCCTTTGCGGCGGTGAAGGACGGAGGGCACGTGGCGATCTCGGTGGAACACCGGGATGAGGACCACATCCACCTCGTCGTCTCGGACGACGGCTGCGGCATTCCCGAGTCGGATCTGAAGCGGATTTTCGAGCCCTTTTTTTCCACCAAGGCACAGCAGGGCGGAACGGGCCTGGGGCTTTCGATCACCTACGGGCTGGTGAAGGAACTGGACGGCGACATCCAGGTCGAAAGCCGTGTGGGCCAGGGGACGACCTTTATCATTACGTTGCCGATAACGGGAGGAAAGGTCAGGGGAGGAGCGAATGCGGGTGCTGTTGGTGGATGACGAGCAGGAACTGGTCGTCACCCTTGCCGAAAGGCTTTCGTTGCGAGGAATCGATGCGGATTGGGTGGCCACGGCGGAAGACGCCTTGGAGAAGGTGAAGGACCGCATCTACGATGTGGCCGTCCTGGATGTTAAAATTCCGCGAATGAGTGGACTGGACCTGAAGCGTCATATCGAAAAGATCCAACCCGGCATCCGCTTCATCTTCATGACGGGTCATGGTTCCGAAAGGGATTTTGAAATCGGGGCGGCCGAAGCCGGTGAGGAATATTACCTGGTAAAACCTGTGAAGCTGGAACTGCTCATCGCAAAGATGAACGAACTGCTGGAAGCGGAGGGTTGACCATGAGCGGTGCACAGGAACTTTGGGACCTGGGTTCCCTCCAGTTCTTCGGCAAGGTTTCGGCGTCCATCTCCCATGAAATCAAGAACGTGCTGGCCGTGATCCGGGAGACTTCGGGGCTCATGGAAGATCTTATCGTCATGAATCGGGAGGGAAAACCTCTGGATGTGGAACGACTGCAAAACCTGGCCGAGAAGATCCGCCACCAGACCGGCCGGGCCGACGAGATCGTGAAGAATATGAACCGGTTCGCTCATTCCGTGGATGATCCCGTGAAAACGGTGGCCGTCAAGGACTGCCTGGAACTGAGCCTCACCCTGTTCCAGAGGCTTGCGGGGATGCGGGGGGTCGAGCTGCAGGCGGACTTGCCGAAAGATGCCGTGACGGTGACCGCAAATCTTTTTTTTCTTCAGAACCTATTGGGGAACCTGGTCGAAACGGCGGTGGACAGGGTGGGAGACGGGAAACGGATCCGGGTGGGCGCAAGAAAGTGTCCCGGAGGGGTGGAGGTGATTTTCCGGGGGCTCCAGCCTTCTTCCGCTTCCGACCTGGAAGGGAGCCTCGATGCTCCAACACGGTGCCTTCTCGCTTTGTTCGAGGCCAAGCTTCACTTCGACGTCGATCGGCAGGCCCTCGTTGTCCATTTCCCAGTGAATCGGTCCTCCTCGGCAGGGGAGGAAGGCCCGGCTCCAGGTTGATGCTTCCGGTCCGCCGGCGTTCGCGACTCGGCATCGGTAAAGCCGAACCCCGTGGAAGCCGAAGGGACGGATTCACGCAACCTTTTCGGTTATCATGGACTGCCAATGAAGGAGGTCGTCATGTCGGAAAGAGTATTGCTGGTGGACGACGAGGTTGATTTTCTGGAGACGTTGGCCGAGCGCCTGAGGACGCGGGGCATGGACGTGGCCACGAGCACGTCGGCGGAAGAAGCCTTGGCGAAAGTGGCGGAGCAGGCTTTTGACGTGATCATCCTGGACCTCAAGATGCCCGGTATGGACGGGATCCAGGCCCTTAAGGCGCTCAAGGAACAGAAGCCCGAAGTTCAGGTGATTCTGCTGACCGGATACGCCACGGTGTCCAAGGGCATCGAAGCGATGAAGATAGGAGCCACCGACTTCGTCGAAAAACCGGCTGACATCAATGCGCTCATGGAAAAGATCCGGGAGGCCCAGGCTCAAAAAATGATCCTTGTGGAAAAGAAGACGGAAGAGAAGATCCGAAAAATCATTACGGAGAAAGCCTGGTAACGATTTTCCTTTCGAACGGAGCGAATTTCTGGGATAAAGTTGCTTGTGAAAATGGGAGCACATTCGGTAGGATCTGTTTGGTCCCCGCCGGTGGGTTCGAAAATGCGGGCGCGGCGGGGGCGGTCCCAAACGGAAACCGCTTCCCCAGGAAGGGAACCGACCATGAAGGAATGGTCCAAGAAACTTCAGAACTGGTTTTCCGCGGTTGCGTTCGCTGAAGCCGGAGAACACGAAGCGGCCATGGAAATGGCGGGCGTGAGCCCGAAAGTGGTCGCCGAGGAGACCAGTGTGCTGGAGACGCTGAACAACAATTTCGCAGCAGCGGCTTTCGCTGAAGCGAACTGCCATGATGCCGCCGTCGAATGGGTGCGGGGAAGGGAGAAGCACGACGCCTTCCTCGAAGCGGTGGGGCTGAAGGGGGTTAAGGTCTGGTACGGGAAAGTGCCGCTCCATGAGGGATCCTTCGCCGAGTCCGTCGGACTTGCCGGAGCGAATCTCAGGCTGTTCACCGTCAGGTTGTGACGCAAGGCAACTTCCCCATCCGAACCTCCCCTCTTTTGCCCCTGGAGCCGCCTCTCCGAAGCGCACCGGAAAGGTTCGAATGCGTCTTGGAGCAGGCAGCGACGGGGATTCCACCTCGAAATGCGACGATCCAGATCATGGCCGTGGCTGCCCCTGGGGATGATGTCACGGGGGTGCCGTGGCGTTCCGCGGGTGCGCCCTCGACGGTTCCCCCGGGACCCCTTCCGATGGCGCGACGATGAAAGGCCATGAAGAAGACGAAATGACGATAGGAGGCTACCGATGAAAGAGTTCAAAGTGCTCATGGTCGACGATGAAGAAGATTTCGTGAAGGCTCTGGCCGAGCGCATGAAAATGCGCGACCTGGATTCCGACGTGGCCCTCAACGGAGAGGAGGCCCTTCAGTTGCTCCAGGAAGACCAGGTGCCCGACGTCATGGTGCTCGATCTCAAGATGCCCGGGATCGACGGCATGGAAGTGCTGCGGCGGGTGAGGCAGGCTTACCCGCAGGTCCAGGTGATCATCCTGACCGGACACGGCACGGAAAAAGACGAGGAAGAGGCCAAGCGTCTGGGCGCCTTCGCGTACCTGCAGAAACCCGTGGAGTTGGAAAAGCTCATCCAGACGCTCAAGGACGCCTACAAAAAGAAGATCGAAGATTCCATGATGGCCGCGGCATTCGCCGAAGAGGGCGAGTTCGAAACGGCTCGTTCCTTTATGGAAGAAGACAAGGAAAAAAAGAAAAAGTAGGGTTGGATCCGATGGAGGCAACGGGTCGCCGACCTTGCGGGAGGCCATGACGCTGCGGAACGAGTCGTGGGGTAGGGAAGGGGTTTCTGGGTCGCCGGGGACGCCTTTGGCAGGGCGGCGGGCGAGGTTTGCGCACCGCATTATGTGAAAAATAGCACTCATTGCCGGCCCGCCGGTTCCCGCGCCGCTTCCCATCACCCGTTTCTTCCAGATGCGAAGCCCGGGACCAAGGTCTCAATAGGGACAGAAGGAGGACGAATGAGTCGACGTGGCACAATCCTGTGGATGGGCGTAGTGAGCGCCGTGGTGGTGCTGGTGGCGGCACACGCCGGCATGGCTTCTGAAGTTGCGGAGGCGCAACCCGTGAAGATGGGAGCCAACTGGCCCTGGTGGATCTGGCCGACGGTGCTTTTCGTGGTCACGTTCATCATGGGGGTGGCGGCGGTCCTCGGGGGCGTCGGGGGCGGCGTGCTTTTCGTTCCCATCATCAGCGGCTTTTTTCCCTTTCACCTGGACTTCGTGAGAGGCGCCGGGCTCTTGGTGGCGCTGGCGGGAGCGCTCGCCGCCGGGCCGGGTCTGCTGAAGATGAACCTGGCAAGCCTTCGCCTCGCCATCCCTGTGGCGCTCATCGCCTCGGCGTTTTCCATTGTGGGCGCCATGATCGGCCTGGCGCTCCCCACCAACATTGTCCAGATCGCCTTGGGAGCCACCATCATCGGGATCTGCATCTTGATGCTCACCGCCAAGAAGTCGGAATTCCCCGAAGTGCCTCAGGCGGACCGGCTGTCGTCGGCGCTCCGGATCTGCGGTATTTACCAGGAAGCGAGCACAGGGCAGGTGGTCGACTGGAAGATCCACCGAACACCTCTGGGGCTTTTGCTGTTCATTCTCATCGGCACCATGGCGGGCATGTTCGGTCTGGGGGCCGGCTGGGCCAACGTGCCCGTCCTCAATCTCCTCATGGGGGCTCCGCTCAAGATCAGCGTCGCCACCAGCAAATTTCTCCTTTCCATCACGGACACTTCCGCCGCCTGGATTTACCTGAACCAAGGCTGCGTGATCCCCATGATCGTGGTGCCGTCGCTGGTCGGCATCATGTTGGGTTCCTTTGTGGGCGTCCGGCTCCTCAGGGTGGCCAAGCCGGCCGTGGTGCGGTGGATCGTCATCATCATGCTGGGCTTTGCCGGTTTGCGAGCCCTTGCGAAAGGCCTGGGTTTTTGATGTCTTATCGGGAATCATCACCGGAAATGCCAAGCTCATCATTCAATGGATGGAGGGATAACGATGGCACTCGCCTCTGACAAGCCGAACCCGACCGGCAAGATCCAGGCCGGACCCGAACAGGTTCTGTACGCCAAGATCCTCGAAAAAGGGATGTACTTCGGTCTTTTGGTTCTGATCATCACTTTTGCCGTTTACGTTTTTCGTATCTTGAAGCCCTACATCCCACTGCGTGATCTTCCCAAGTATTGGTCCATGGGCGTAAGCGACTACCTGCACGCCACCGGCATCCACGCGGGGTGGGCCTGGATGGGCATGCTTCGTTACGGGGATTTCCTCAATTTCATCCCCATCGCCGTTCTTGCCGGCGTCACCGTCGTTTGTTTTGCTTCCATCGTGCCGCTGCTGTGGCGTCAAAACGACAAGGTGTACGCGATCCTGGCGCTGGGCGAAGTCCTCATCCTGACGGTCGCCGCCAGCGGTATTCTGGGTACCGGCGGGCACTGAGGAGCGGGTGGCCCGGGCGCGCGGATCGCCGATACCACGTCAGGGGGAAGAGTCGTCAAGGACAGGCGGGAAAGGAGAGTGTTTTCATGCCCATCACCAAAAAAGTAAGAGACATCATGGTTCCTCTTTCGGATTATGCCGTTACCAACGTGAAAAGCAGCCTGAAGGAGGCCGCTCTGAGTCTTCGGAAGCAGTACTGCCAGGTCGAGGAAGGCCGGTGCACGGAAGCGGGGCATCGAAGCGTTCTCGTTCTGGACGATTCCGGAGCGTTGGTGGGCGTGCTGGATTTTCGAAGCGTTTTGCGGGTGCTCATCCCGGAGATTGCGGGAGGTCTCACGGTGCGTCTTGAATCGCTGGGAGTGTCGGCGGCGTTTGCCGAAGCCGGCGCCTTTGAGTTGGATGAGAGTCGCCTCGACTTCTACGGCAGGGTGAGGAAAAATGCCGAAACCAGGGTGAGTGAAGTCATGCTGAAGGTGCGGGGAACCATCGATGCCGAGGCGGACCTGATGGAGGCTTTGCGGCTCATCTATCAGAACAAGGTTCACATGTTGCCTGTTTTTGATGCCGGGAAATTGGTGGGGGTTGTTCGCGATTCCGATCTCTTCCTGGTGGTGGCCGATATTTTTAGAACTTGAGACCAGCCGAGCGCAGACGCCCGGGGGGGGAGGTGACTCGTGGCGCCTCACGGGGCCGGGGGCGGCCGCGCCCTTGGCGGCGGCCGGGAGTGGTCGGAAAGTGTTCAACCGCCATGAATATCGCTATCGCCACGGATGCTTGGCATCCACAAATCAGCGGGGTCGTCACCAAACTGGTGCATACGGCTTCAGCGCTGGAAGCTTTGGGCCATGGCGTTCGGCTCATTCACCCCAGCCTTTTCCGAACCTTTCCTTGCCCCACCTACCCCCAAATCCGTTTGGCCCTCAATCCTTGGAAAGAGGTCTCCCGCTTGTTGGACCAGGCGACGCCGGATGCGATTCATATCGCCACGGAAGGTCCCATCGGTCTAGCCGCCCGTTCGTATTGCAAGACCCGAAAGCTACCGTTCACCACCTGGTATACGACTCGGTTTCCTGAATACGTAGCCATGCGGTTTCCTATCCCACCGGAATGGACCTATGCGGCCCTCCGTTGGTTCCATTCAGCTGCAACCCGGGTCCTTGTCGCCACCGAAGCCCTGAAACAGGAACTTGCTGAAAGAGGATTTGCCCGTGTGGTGGTGGCCCCGCCGGGCGTGGATACCGAGCGGTTTCATCCTCGTGCCAAAACCTTCCCCGACCCTTTCCGCCCGGTCTTGCTCTACGTGGGGCGAATCGCCATAGAAAAGAGTATCGATGACTTCTTGAATTTGGAGGTTCCGGGAACCAAGGTGGTGGTCGGCGACGGTCCGGATTTGAACAGGCTTCGGCGGGCCTTTCCGAACGCGATCTTTCTAGGCCCTCGAACCGGTGAGGAACTGGCGCGGATCTATGCCGAGGCCGATGTGTTTGTCTTTCCCAGCCGAACCGACACGTTCGGCCTGGTCCTGCTGGAAGCCATCGCAAGCGGCCTTCCCGTGGCCGCCTATCCGGTTCGGGGGCCTTTGGACGTCATCCTTCCCGGGGTGACCGGAGTCCTCGACGAAGACCTCGCCCGGGCGGTGCGAGAAGCCTTGGCCCTGGATCCCCAACGCTGCCGGACCGAAGCCCTGCGTTGGAACTGGGAACACAGCGCTCGGGCTTTCCTCGAGCATCTGGAACCGTTGCACCGGAATCCATCATGACGCTGTTGATTGCATTCAGTGAACCCGAAGGGCTGTCCCCGGAAAAGGTGGGGCATAAGTTCGCCGCCTTGGCGCGTGCCCACCGAGCAGGCTTTCCGGTACCGCCCGCCTTTGCGATTTCCGTGGACGCGCATGCCCACTTCTTGGCTTGCTATGAGCCCCCCGAGGGGCTGGCGGACGCCGTCCGGCGGATCTTCCCCGGGCTGGCATCCTCGGAGGGTGTGGCCGTCCGTTCCTCCGGCATCTGGGAAGATACAGAAGACCAAAGCTTTGCGGGACAATACCGCACGTTCCTCCGCATTCGTAACGCGACGGACGCTATGGCGGCCATACAAGGCTGCTGGGAAAGCGCCAGTCGTTACGCTCTGAATCGCACTGAGGGGCAGGCGGAGCACGAACGCCCACTGTCCCCGATGGCGGTCATTCTGCAACGGATGGTCCCCGCCCGTCTGGCCGGCGTCGCTTTCACCCGAAATCCTGTTTTTCCGGCGCTTGACGAGGTAGTGATCGAATGGACACAGGGCTCAGCCGAGAATCTCGTGAGCGGACGCATCACGCCCTGCCGCGCCTATGTTGGATCGACCCTCCGCCTGGACCGGGAGACTCTGGATGGCCCAAGACGAGACTGTGGTCCGCCTCTCGAAGTCCTCGAGCGTGTCGCCACGTTGAGCCGCCACTGTGAAGCTCTTTTCGGGAAACCGCAAGACATTGAATGGGCAGCGGACTCCGGCGGGCGGATCTGGCTCCTCCAGTCGCGCCCCATCACCACCTTCGCCGCTCCTCGCACGGACGTTCCGCCCGGCTTGTGGACCCGGAAGATCGCCGACGACCTGTGGGCGGATCGCCTGACGCCGTTTCTTTCGGACGTCATGCAGCGCAACGCCGAACGCTTCGACTTTTCGGACACACTGAAGGCCCTGCGGCTTCCAACCGTAAAGCCAACACTCGCCGTTGTGGACGGTTACCTGTACGTCAACGGTGAAAGTCTGCAGTCGATCCTCACATGGATTCCCGCGGGACTCACACCTTCCGAGATACGCAGCCTTTTTCCTCCCGGTTTCGATTTCAGTGCCGTCCCAAGGGCTTCTTGGCGGGAAGTCCTGCGATTGGGGCTGCGGCTTCTGGCCCTGATCGCAAACGATCGGCAGGCCAACCCCTTCACCTGTCGCAGGGAGACCCAAAAGCGGCTGCGCAAGCTCGAGAAACGACTGCAAGGAACACCACCGGACCAGGCTACCCCCGAGGCCCTGCTGGAGCGGATCCGACACGATGCGGCTATCATGGCCGAGCTGCAGGCGCTCAATCAATTTCCTTACGCTTACGCCACGCTTTCCGTCTGGTTTCTGCGCTGGCTCACCGTGGAGGTCTTCCGATGGGCGCCCGGAAGCTTTCTCCACGCCCTCCGCAAACACGCACGGAACGTCACCGTGGACATCGAGCAGGCGGCAAGGCGTATCGCGCGTCAGATGGCCCGAACGCCGGGGCTCGTCGATGCCGTCCGCCGCGCGCCTGCGGATCGTTTTCTGGAATCCATACCGGAGACGATCCGGGAGGCGGTCCTCGATTTTCTCCATCGCTATGGGGTTCGTTCAGCCGATCGCTCACTCATGAGCCCTCGATGGGCGGAGAAGCCGGAACACGTCTTCAGCATGCTTGTTTTGCTGGCTGGCGCCGAGGCATCGGAGGAGGCGGCGCCTCGGTTTCAGTTCGCCCATGCCGCGCCACCCCCCGGTGCCGCCCCCATCGGGTTCCCATCTTCTCAGAGGATCGGGCTTTCGGAAGACCGGTCGTCCGAGGCGAGTCAGGCGCCGCCGCTTTTCACAAGGATTCTTTCAGCACCCGCTTTTGCTGGAGCTCGGCGCAATTTGGACCTTCGGGAAACGCTCCGGTTCTTTCTCGACCACATCCTGTACGATCTTCGCCGCAGCCTGTTGGCCCTCGGAGACCGACTCCGGCTTGGTGACAGGGTATTCTTTCTGACGCTGAAGGAACTGGAGGACCTGGTAATGGGTCACCTGCCGTTGGAAGGCGCGGCGGAACGCATCCGAAGCCGCAAGAGAGCCTTTCAGTCTTCCATTCGACCCCCGCGATTTTTAGTGCACGGCGTTCCTGTGGACGAACTGGAGCTGGGGCGCTGGCCGGTGCTTCGAGGCGTTGGAACCAGTCCCGGCCGTGCTGCGGGGCGAGCGCGATGGGTGACGGACCCCTCGGCGGCCGACATCGAGCGGGGTGACATTCTCGTAGCCCGCCACACGGACCCCGGATGGACACCGATCTTCAGCCTGGTGGCCGGTGTGGTCGTCGAAGAAGGCGGATTGCTCAATCACGCGTCCATCGTGGCGCGCGAGCTGGGCATCCCTGCCGTGGTGGGTGTCCGGGAGGCGACTCGACGGGTTCCCGACGGGAGTTGCATCGTGATCGATGGAGGCCTCGGTATCGTGCGCCTAGAGGAGCCGGGGCGAGCGCCATGAGCTAGAGGCTGTCTGAGAATACCCTTCACCCTTCTGGGGATGGGGTTTCCGTTTTTTCGCTTAGGGGCGGTTCGCGAACGGCACGTAGGGTGCGACTCATGCCCTGCGGGAGCCGGCTTGCCGGCGATCCGCATCGCTTGGCGCAAAAGTCAATGTTGGACGGCACCTGAAGATGCGTACCGGGGCTCGGTGGACCGGGCTTCTTGAATGGGGCGACTCGGTTCTCAGCCGGCACATCACTCGGCAGGGTGCCCTGCGTAGGCGGCCCCGGTGACAATGAAGTGAACGTTTTCGGCGAGGTTTTTCACGTGATCGCCGATTCGTTCGCAGCAGCGTCCGAGGAAGATCAGGCCCGTTCCGGCCCGAAACCGCGCATCGTTCTTTTCGAGAACCACTCGCACCTCCTCCAGGAGCCGGGTGTACATCCGGTCCAGCTCCTCGTCGGCGTGCCACACGGCAAGAGCTTTCTCCAGGTCCAGCCGTCGGTAGGCTAGCAGGACGTCGGAGAGCATTCTCTGAGCGGTTTCGATCATCCGAAGGACGGTCGAAACGGGCCGCAAGTCGTCCCCCGGGTCCAGGTCTGAGACATGCCGGGCGATGTTGGCTGCATAATCGGCGATACGTTCGAGATCGGCGGCCATTTTCAAGGCCGCCACGATGTTTCGAAGGTCTACGGCCACAGGCTGTCGCATGGCGAGAAGCCTCACCGTGAAGCCGTCAACGGCCCCCTGGAGGGCGTCGATCCTTTCGTCCGCTCGAATGATATCCCGCGCCAAAACCTCGTTGCGCTCTTGGAGCGCCAACAGCGCTCGCTGTAGTTGGGCTTCGCACTCCTCGGCCAGTTCCAGAACCTTGCTTTTCAGTCGTTCCAGTTCTTCTTCGTAGGTGCGAACGATATGCGGTTTCGGCATGTCTTCCCTGTCAGATCTCTCGGTAAACGAATCAGCCGAAACGGCCGGTGATGTAATCTTCCGTAAGCTCGTGGCGGGGATTGGTAAAGATCACAGCGGTGGGTCCGACTTCGATCAAATCGCCCAAGTGAAAGAATGCGGTGCGTTGGGAGATCCTGGAGGCTTGCTGCATGGAATGGGTGACGATGGCGATGGAATACTGTTGCTTGAGTTCGTCGATGAGGTCTTCGATAACGGCGGTGGCGATGGGATCGAGAGCGGAGCAGGGCTCGTCCATGAGGATCACCTCAGGGCTCACAGCGATGGTGCGCGCGATGCAAAGGCGCTGCTGCTGGCCTCCGGAAAGGCCGGTTCCCGGCTCTTGGAGCCGGTCTTTGACCTCGTCCCACAGTCCAGCCTTTCGCAACGATGTCTCGACGATCTCGTCCAGTTCCTGGCGAGTTTCCCCCAGGCCGTGAATCTTCGGGCCGTAGGCCACGTTTTCGTAGATGGATTTGGGAAACGGGTTCGGCTTCTGGAACACCATGCCCACTTGGGCTCGGAGCGACACCACGTCCACGTTCTTGTCGTAGATGTCTCTGCCGTCAAGGGTGATCCGGCCGGTCACTCGGCACCCTTCAATGGTGTCGTTCATGCGGTTGAGGCACCGCAGGAACGTCGACTTGCCGCAGCCCGAGGGTCCGATCATCGCGATCACCTCGTTGCGGCCGATGTCCAAGGAGATGTTTCGGAGTGCCTGCTTGTCTCCGTAAAACACGTCGACGTTTCGGCACGTCATCCGAGGATCCTCTTGAAACGGCTCTCCGACGGTTTCTCGGATCTCCCTGGACGTCCTACGGTTTCTTAAGGTACCCACCATTTTCGACCGCTCTTCCATGACGTGGTGGCCCGTTTCCGGCATCTTGTGTGAGGCACTGAGCATGGGCTCTCTACTCTCCGTCCGCGGGAGTCGTTGTCCCTATCTGGACCCAATCCCGACGATCTACACTGACGACGGGCTCCAAAGGCTGTGGCCCCTCATGCGAACATTTCATCCGCGACATGAACACCCCGGGCGTCGCTGGAACGAGCCCGCTGACCGGAAATCCTCGGTGATGTGTCCCGCCTGCGCCTCAGCAGGACCCGGCGGAGAGCCGGCGGCAGCGGCCACCGGCTTCCCGCCTCGGAATCCGTTAGTCGAGAGATTTCAGCGGATGCAGTCCTTCTGCGGCCTCGGCGAACTTGGCCCGTTCATCCTCCGGCATGGGGATCAGTCCCTTTTCCGAGAGGTAGCCGTTGGGGCCCCATGCCTTATCGCTGGTGAATTCGGCCAGATATTCACGAATCCCGGGAATCACGTCAACGTGAGCCTTCTTCACGTAGAAGAAAAGCGGGCGCGAAACCGGATATTGACCGCTGGCGATCGCCTCGAAGGTGGGCTGAACGCCTTCGATGAAGGATCCTTGGATCTTGTCGGTATTCTGGTCGAGGAAGCTGAAGCCGAAGATGCCCAGCGCGTCCGGGTTGGCGACCAGTTTCTGAACGATCAGGTTGTCGTTCTCCCCGGCTTCGATGTAGGCGCCATCTTCCCGAATGGTGTGGGCGATCGCCTTGAACCGCTTCTTGTCTTCCTTGCGAATGGCTGCGATCCAATCAAACGACTTGGCGCCGGCTTCCATCACCAGTTCGGAGAAGGCGTCCCGAGTACCGGAGGTGGGCGGCGGGCCGAGCACCTCGATCTTCTTGGCCGGCAGTGCGGGGTTCACGTCTTTCCACGTTTTGTAAGGATTCGGAACCAAGGTCTTGGATCCCTTCGGATCGGGGACCTCTTTGGCCAAGGCGAGGAAAATGTCCTTCCGGGTCAACTTGAAAGGTTCCGCGCTTTTGGAATTGGCCACCACGATACCATCGTAGCCGATCTTGACTTCCACGATATCCTTTACGCCGTTCGCCTGACACTGCTCGAATTCCGACTTCTTGATCCGGCGGGAGGCGTTGGTGATGTCCGGATGTTCCACCCCGACACCCGCGCAGAAGAGCTTCAAACCGCCGCCGGAACCCGTCGATTCGATCTTCGGGGTCTTGAAGGGGCTGGTCTTTCCGAACTGCTCAGCGACCACGGTCGCAAACGGATAGACCGTGGACGACCCCACGATGCTGATGTAATCCCTGGCCGATTGAGCCTCAGCCATCGAAGACAACCCAAACATGAGCACCAAAGCAACCCACAGAGACTTCTTCTTGAACATTTCTTCTCCTTCTTTTCTCGTTTGGTTTCAACGCGAACGGATTTATCCTCACCGACCTCCATCGGCTCGGCCCCTCACACCGCGCGAAGGGCCGGCCCGCTTCCAGCTACTGCTGCATCGCCCCGTCGGAGCGGGAGGGCCGACGAGACGATCCGCCACACTCTAAGTCACCACCTCCGTTCGAACCGCCTGCGCAAGATGACCGCCGCAGCATTCATGAAGAGCAAAAAGGCAAGCAGCACCACGATCGCCGCCGAGGTCCGTTCGACGAACGCCCGTTCCGGACTGTCGGCCCACAAAAAGATCTGGACCGGCAACACCGTGGCGGGATCGTTGAACCCCCGGGGAATATCCACGATGAACGCCACCATCCCGATCATGAGAAGCGGCGCCGTCTCACCCAAAGCCCGCGCCATCCCGATGATGGTTCCCGTAAGCATGCCCGGGAGCGCCAAAGGCAACACGTGGTGCATCACCATTTGGACTTTGGAAGCTCCCACACCCAAAGCCGCTTCGCGAACCGAGGGAGGAACCGACTGCAGCGACGCACGGCTGGCGATGATGATGACCGGAAGGGTCATGAGCGAAAGCACCAAGCCGCCCACTAAGGGTGCCGATCGCGGGAGCCCGAAGAAATTCAAAAAGACGGCAAGCCCCAAGAGGCCGAACACGATGGAAGGTACGGCGGCCAAATTGTTGATGTTCACTTCGATCAGGTCGGTCCACCGGTTCTTGGGGGCGAATTCTTCCAAATAGATCGCTGCCGCTACGCCGATGGGGAAAGAGAGAAGAGCCGTTACGATAAGCGTGTAGAATGAACCCACCACGGCGCCCCAAATGCCGGCGAGCTCCGGCTCTCTCGAATCACCGGAGGTGAAAAAGGTGTGATTGAATCGTTTCTGGATCCTGTGTTCCGCGGCCAGCCGTTCGAGCCATGCCACCTGGTGTTCCGAAAGGCGCCCTCGCCCGTCCGCTCCTTCCTGATCAAAGTGCCCTTTGAACCACATATCAACGTCGTCGTCAGCCGGCACCCACACGGATACGGTCCGGCCGATGACTTCGGGGTTTTCCATGGCCATCCGGCGCAACTGGAAGGCAGCCCCGGTACTCACCAGCGCATTCAGTTCTCTCTTGGCGCTCCTTCCCTCCACCTCAGGAAAAAGCCCCCCCAACGACCGCTTCACCAACCCATGGTAGTCGGCCGTCGGAACCGTCTTGGGCGTAAAGACTTCGGGATCGAACGTGACGTCCAACCGAACGGCCGTCTGCCAAAACGCTGTGTAGCCTTTGAGAAAGATGCTGACCAGCAGGATCGAGAGGAAGGTAAGGCTCGCGATCACCGCCAGAAGCCCGTAGAGGCGGAACCGACGCTCAGCCCGATACCGGCCGGGAAGACTGCGGTTCACGATCTCCATGGTGCGGATACGTGAAGCGGAACTGTTGCGGCGTTCACCACTGCCGTTATTCATACTGTTCCCTGTAGCGGCGTACCACTTGAAGCGCGATGATGTTCAGGACCAAGGTGACCAGGAAGAGCACCAGCCCCAAGGCAAAAGCGGCCAAGGTTTTCGGGCTGTCGAATTCCTGGTCTCCGATGAGCAGGGTCACGATCTGTACGGTCACGGTGGTCACGGCTTTCAGGGGGTTGAGGGTCAGGTTGGCGGCAAGTCCCGCAGCCATGACCACGATCATGGTTTCTCCGATGGCTCGGCTGACGGCGAGCAGGATGCTGCCCACAATACCGGGCAGAGCGGCCGGGAGTACCACATGCTTGATGGTTTCGGACTGGGTGGCCCCCAGGCTGTACGCACCATCCCGGAGCGACTGAGGGACGGCGTTGATCACGTCATCGGAAAGGGACGAGACGAAAGGAATGATCATGATCCCCATAACCAAACCGGCTGCCAAGGCACTTTCCGAAGCCACGTCGAGCCCGAACGATTCACCGGCTCGACGCACGAAAGGTGCCACGATCAACGCGGCGAAGAACCCGTAAACCACGGTCGGAATGCCGGCCAGGATTTCCAAGAGCGGTTTCGCCACGTCGCGAAATTTCCGATGGGCATACTCGGAAAGATAAATGGCCGAAAAGAGTCCGATGGGAACCGCCACCACCATGGCGATCAATGAGATGAGCAGCGTCCCCACGAATACGGGAACGGCCCCGAAAGCGCCCGACGCCCCCACTTGGTCGGCGCGGATGGCAAGCTGCGGGCTCCACTGCAAACCGAAAAGGAATTCGCTGACAGGAACCGCCTTGAAAAAGCGCAAGGCTTCGAACAACACGGAAAACACGATCCCCACGGTGGTGAAGATCGCAAGGGTGGAACAGGCCACCAGAAACACCACAAACGCCCGTTCAACGTGGTTTCTGGCACGCAATGCCGGAGAAATGCGCCGCGCGACGACAACCATGGACAGCCCTGCCGCGGAAAGCGTGAAGGCCGTCAAGGCTTTGTGGCTGATGTCCACGAACTCCCGGTACCGTGCCGCGGCCGTCTGGATGCTCGGCTCCGGTCGACTGGAGACGATATTGCCGTTCACGAGATTCCTGATGTCATTGATCACAAGACTCAACCGCTCTTCCGGAAGATTTCGGAAGGTTTCGGGCAAATCGGAAAGAACGAGGCTCGTGATGACGTTGTCTTCAAATGCCATCCAGGCGCCGAAGACGAGCAAGGCCGGAACCGCGCAGGAGAGCGCAGCCAGGCTCCCGTAGTAGGTGGGGCGCGAATGTAAATGGCGGCTTCCGCCGATTCTGCCCGCCACGGCAAACGCCCGGCGGCGCCCCAAGTAGTAGGCGAATGACGAAAACAGCAGGAGAACCACAAGCAGCGATGCCGGTGACATCCGTTTCCTTTCGGCCCGGATTTCACGCGGAAATCCGACCGTCCCCTTAAGGAATCACACCCTCATGTCCTTGCGACCGCCTCGGCGAAGATTCGAACGTGCTCATCATGTGCCGAGTGGCCTGAAGATAGAGCCGGGTTGTTGTTGTAGGGTTACGCGAAGGTTACATTCCTGTGCCGCCCGGCATCCGTAGGGTCTCAACCGCATCGCTGGTCCGCGTAGAAGCTGTTTCCGGGGATCTGCTTCGCCTTCTTTTTCACTTCTGAGGCCACCGAGACCAAATGGCCGTACGAAGAGAAGACCCGATGCCGATTGGACAGCACCGCTATGGAAAGAGTGAGCAACGGGAATTCCTGGAGATTTCCAAGCCGGTCGAGCCCCGCGTAGTAGCCGCGCTGGACGGTTGCGGGATCATGAAGCGAGGCGATTTCGTCCTCGAATTCCACCAAAAACTGCCGACAAAACCCTTCCACACCTTGAGCGCGGCAGACGGCCACAAAGTCGTCTCCGCCCACATGCCCAATAAAAGCCCTCTGATCCCATCGTTTCAGCCGCTCCCTCAAGAGATTCCCGAGAAACCGGATGACCCGGTCCCCGTGGTCAAACCCGAAACAATCATTGAAGGGCTTGAAATGATCCAAATCGAAATAAAGGACCGCAAAGATCTCGTTTCGAGCCAATCGCCCCGTGATTTCCTCCTTGATCAGATTGTTTCCTGGAAGGCCTGTGAGGGGGTTCGCCTGGAGCGCCATTTTGACCTTCTGGTCCGTTATGGCCTCCAAGATTCGAAAAACCTTGACGATGCCTACGTACACGCCGCCTCGGACCACGACCATCGCGTCATAGACCTTTTGCTCCTCCCGGCGGAGGACCGTGCGCGAAACATCGTCGAGCAAAGTGTTCCATTCCAAGACCAGCGCGGGTTCCATCACGGTCTGTGCGGGTTTGTTCATGTGGAGCGAGTAGCCGTAACGCCGCCCCAGCATTTGAAATAGATTCACCCTGTGCACGATACCCACCGGGCGGTGCCCGTGGATCACGGGAATCGCCGAAAGGTCTTCATTGTTTTCGAAACGTTCGACCAGCTTGGAGACGCGATCGGAACCGACGGCCGGTTCGACCGGTTCGGCGAGGCTGCCGATGTGGTTGTCCGGGTACCTTTCGTCCGACAGCAGTGTTCCGCGCCCCGTAATGCGTGAGTGCACCACATCCGGGCACGTTTGGCATCCTGCTTCGGGTCGGCCGAGCAGATAGCCCTGGCCGAAATCCACGCGGAGGTCCAAGAGCACGTCCAGTTCCGCTTCCGTTTCAATGCCTTCGGCGACCATGGCGTTGATCTTATGACAAAAGGAAACGATGGATTCGAGAAGCATCCGCTTCTGGGTGGACTCTTGGATGTCGGAGACGAGAAACCGGTCCACCTTCACCATGGCGGGTTCCATTTGAGCGAGCATCTTGAGGCCGGTGAAGCCGCAGCCCAAATCGTCGATGGCGATGCGAAACCCTTGGTCCTGATAAAACCTTACGTTTTCCACAAAGAGGGAATCGTTTCGAATGAAGAAGCGTTCCGTGAGTTCCAGCACGATCTTGTCCCGGACGGCGTGCAGTTCCTCAAGAAGAGGCGAAAGACGCTGCGGATTTCGGCTCTGCAGAAGCAGCGAAGGGCAGATGTTCAAAGAAATCAGCTGCTCGATCCCCTGTCGTAAGGCGCTGTCCAACGCGGTTCGAAGACAGAGCTCCTCCAACTGCGGGGTCCTCCCAAACCGGGAAGCCGCCCGGAACAAAGCCTCGGGGTTCTGGAAAGGCGAAGGGCCCACCACCCGGCTGAGGGCTTCGTAGGCAAAGACTTCACCCGAATGGAGATTGCAGATCGGTTGAAAGACCGTTTGGATGCGCCGCCGACTCAAGATGTCCAACAGGCTGGCATGCGCCCCATGTTCTTCGTCTTTGTCCACACAGGACTGAAAGCCGGCAGAAACGGCAGGCAGTTGAGCCTTAAGCGCATCACTGTCCGTATCGCTCTCCGCGACCTCTCTTTGGGGCTCTTGGTTCATGGTTCGCCTCCCCGCGCCATCGAGTCAAACCGTGTGTGTCCAACGAAATCACTGTTTCTAAGGTCGCCCGCCATGGGGCGTTTCTTGAGAGTATCCTTGTGACATCTTTGTGGCATTTTGGGTTTGGACTCGCTTCTGAATGCAGGCGGGTGTGGCGGGGGATCCTCAAGTCATCGAACCGCGGCGCGTTGCCGTATGGGTGATAGGGACTCGGCAAGCCGCTTCGGCCGAACGACGCCCCAAACACTCTCCAAGGGGCCTTGGATGGCTCAGCCCGGGCTTGTGGGAAGGTTGCACTCGAAGACATGGAGCGCACAAGATGCGCCGTTCGGAAAGGATTGACCTGAGGACACCGGCATGCCGAGGACCATGGCGATCATAAAGGGCGTCGGGGGATCTGAACGTCTCCACTCATGGAGTATCGCCACGGATCGGAGGTTTCGATCCCGCCGGGAATCTTCGCCCAGCTCTCCGTTCTCGATGCCCTTCTTCCCGAAGCCTTTTCCGCGCGTTCGATTTCCCGCTGGCAGGAGAGGCAAAGCACCGCCGTCGGTTGCACCATGAGGCGATGATAGGATATGGGATCGCCGCAGGATTCGCAGATCCCGAATTCGCCCTTCTCGATCCGCTCCAAGGCTCGATGGATTTGCCAAGCGAGTCTGCGGTTCCGATTTTCGATACGCCGCAACACTTCCCGATGATGTTCCAAGTCAGCCTTGTCCGCTTCATCCATGGGCCCATCGGCCGCGGGCTGCCCCTCCGGGCAAGAAAACTGTCCTTGGGAGGCTTCATGAAGGCCGTCGCGGGCTCTTTCAAGCATTTCCCTGAAATAACGCAGTGCTTCTCGATCCAAACCCATGGCTTACCTCCACAGTGGGTGCTTTGGTTCCGGGCGTCCGTTGGCGCGTCGGTCCTCAGTCCTTTCCGCAAGGGTTCGGGGACCCCGCCCGCCCATCGGACGCCCCTGGGATCCGGTGCCTGCGGGAACTCATAAGCTGTGGAGGTGACGTTTTGGAGGACGGCGGTTGAAAATGGCGTGACAAAATATCCGAAAAAAAGCCGCCCCGGGTGAGGCGGCCATGGTCTGGGAATCCTGTCTTCACACGGGCTGTGCTTCGCTTTCGTCCTCTTTCTCTCCCACGCGGTCCAGGAAGGCCCGGCGCACGTGCTTCGGCCACTGAGAGCAGAAGATGGGCTTGCCGCCGATGGCGCGCTTCAGGCAAAGCGAACAGGTGGGTTCGCAGCCGCGGATCGCTTCATCGATGGTCTTTTCCGCTTTTTTCGGCCACCCGGGGTCCGCGAAAAGGACTCGGGCCAATCCCACCAGGTCACAGGCACCTTCGGCCAGCAGCCGTTCAGCCGTCTCGGGCCTTTGGATCCTTCCGGCAGCGATCACTGGAACCGACACCGCTCCCTTGACGCTCCTGGCGAAATGCGCCATGAACCCCTGTTCCTTTTCCTTGGCCATGTAATCGGGCGTAAAGAAGGAGTCATAGGTGCCGGCCATGACGGACAGATACGCCGGCGAGCGCTTTTCCAATTCCCGGGCAAAGTGGATCGTGTCTTCCAAGTGAAGACCGTCGGGGAGCCATTCGTCGGCAAGGAACCGATAGCCGACCGGATAGTCCTCCCCCACGGTGGCCATGACCGCGTCCACCACTTGGAGTGGAAACTTCATCCGGTTTTCGAGTGGCCCGCCGTATTCATCGTCACGGTGGTTGGTTCGCGGCGAGAGAAACTGGACCAGCAGGTAGCCCGTCCCGCCGTGGATTTCCACTCCGTCGAATCCGGCTTCCTTCACCCTTCGGGCCGCCTCGGCAAAGCTCCGCACCGTTTGCCGGATGTCGGCCACCGTCATGGCGCTGGGGGTCACGTCCCCGGTCTTTACGGGAGACGGAGCCAGCCGTTCGGGAAGAAACGCATAGCGGCCGGCATGATTGATCTGGAGCACAGCCAGCGCACCCTCCTCGCGGATCGTTTTGGCCAGTTGGGCGAGCCCGGCCAGATAGACGTCATCGTCCACGCGCAGCATGAACGGTGAACCCGAGCCTGTGAGGTCCACCGCCGCGTTTTCCACAACCACCATGGCCACGCCGGATGCCGCCATCATCCGGTAATGATCGATCACGAGAGGGCTCACCGTACCGTCCGGGTTGGCGTAACCTGTGTACATGGGCGCCATGGTGATGCGGTTCTTGAGTCTCAACCCGTTCATCTCGTAGGGACTGAAAAGCATCGACTGCACTTCCATGGTGACGACCTCCCTCTCAGAAACCCAGGTAGGCTTCCCTGACCTTCGGGTCCTTTTCCAGGTCCCCGCCCGACCCTTCCTTCACCACGCGACCTCCTTCCATCACGTAGCAGTAGTCGGCGACCTTGAGGGTCTGGTGGACATTCTGTTCTACCAAAAAAATGGTGAGGCCCATTTGGTGAAGTTCTTCGACCACCTGAAACACTTCATGGACCAGGATCGGGGCGAGCCCCAGGCTGGGCTCGTCGAACATGATCAGGCTGGGGTCCTGCATGAGGCCCCGGCCGATGGCGAGCATCTGCTGTTCGCCTCCGGATAGGGTTTCCGCGACCTGATTTCGCCTTTCGGCGAGCCTTGGAAAGAGGTCGTAAACCCGTTGCAGGTTCTTTGCCCGCTTCACCTTGGCCCGTTTCAGATAGGCGCCCACCAGCAGATTTTCTTCCACGGTCATCTTGGGGAACAGCTGGCGTCCTTCGGGGATGAGCGTGATGCCCTGGCCCACCACCTCGTGGACGGGAAGGCCGCTCACGAGCCGATTTTCATAGCGGATTTCACCGGCGGTGAGCGGTAGCAGACCGCAGATGGATTTGAGCGTCGTGGTCTTTCCGGCCCCGTTGGCTCCGATGAGCGCGACGATCTGCCCCTGCATGACCGAGAAGGACAGGTCCCAGAGGGCCTGGATGTCTCCGTAATGAACCGATACGCCATCCACGCTGAGAACCTTCATGCGACGGCCTCTCCCAAATACGCTTCGATCACCGCGGGCTCTTCGGCCACTTCCCTGGGGCGGCCCTCGGCGATTTTTCGTCCATAGTTGAGCACCACCACCCGGTCGCTGATATTCATGATAACCCGCATGATGTGCTCAACGACAAGGATGGTCATGCCTCGTTCCCGCAGCTCAAGGATCAACTGGACGGTGTGATCGACCTCCGTGGGGTTCAATCCCGCCACCACCTCGTCCAGGAGCAGCATCGAGGGCTCGAGCGCCAGCGCCTTGCTGATTTCAAGGCGCTTTCTTCCGGCCAGAGTGAGGCTCGATGCCGAAACATGAGCCCGGTCGGCCAGTCCCGTGAACTCGATCACCTCCCACGCACGCTTCTCGGCGTCCCGCTGCCGGGGATGCTTCAACAGCGCTCCCACGGTCACGTTTTCCAGCACGGTCAGCCCCGCGAAAGGCTTCACCACCTGGAAGGTACGCCCGATGCCGATCCGGGCCAGCTCATAAGGGGCCTTACCCGTGATGTCGCGTCCCTTGAAAGACACCCGCCCACGGGTGGGCCGGTGGTAGCCGCTGATCAGATCGAAGAGGGTGGTTTTGCCCGCCCCGTTGGGGCCGATGAGCCCCACGATCTCCTGGGGATACAGTTCGAAGCTCACGCTGTCCACGGCGTGCAGGCCTCCGAACACCTTGGTCATGGAATCTGCGGTCAGGATGGCTTCAGGCATCGGGCACCTTCATCTTCTCCGGCTCGGGGTGAAGCGCCAGTGCGTCTTTCAAGGCGCTCTTTCCAGTGCGGCGGCCGGCGACCGTCCCCCACAGTCCGTCGGGAAGAAAAACCACGCTGAGAGCGATCAGAGCGCCGAGGATGATCAGGTACAGGACTTGGTAGTCGGAAAGGTACGCCCAGAAATAGGTCTTGAAGGCGAAGATGAGAAGAGCTCCGATCACGGGTCCCACCAGTGTTCCCAGGCCGCCGAAGACCGCCATCACGACGGCTTGGTCGGTTACGAGATCTCCCAGGGTGGACGCCGGATCGATGTAGGTGATCCAGTAGGCGTAGACGCCTCCGATGACTCCGGCGGGGGCCGCCGACAGCATGAAGGCCTGAATCTTGATCCGGGCCGGGTTGAGTCCCAGCGCCATGGCTCCCGATTCGTTTTCCCGGATGGCCTTGACCTTCAAACCGAACGGTGCGGCTTCCAGGAGGTACCAGAGCAGAAAGAAGGTAGCCGCCACCACCGCCAGCATCACGTAGAAGAAGTACTGCGGATGCAGGAACGGCGGGAGCCGCATACCGTCAGGGCCGCCGGTGATCTCGAGGATCATGGCCAGTTGCTGGACCGCCCGCGCGAGCGCCCATGTGGCGATGGCGAAATAGGCTCCCTTCAGCCGAAGTGTGGGGATGCCCGCGATGAGCGCCGCCAGTCCGGCCAGGCATCCCCCGGCGGCGATGCCGGCGGCGAAGGGCCAACCCGCCTGAACCATGAGAATGGCCGTCGCGTAAGCGCCCAACCCGAAGAAGGCGCCGTGACCGAAGTTGAGGTAGCCCGTGTATCCGGCCAGCACGTCCCAGGTGATGGCCAGCCCGATCCACATGACGGCTTCAGTGAGCACCCGCAGGTAGAAGGTATCTCGAACCACCAGCGGCAGTGCGGCAAACACCGCCGTGATTGCCAGGGACCAGTAAACGGCCTTGCGGCGCATGGATCAGACTCCCCTTCCAAACAGCCCCCTCGGCGAAATCAGCAAGATCACGTAGAGAATGCCGAACACGGCGAGCAGCGTGTAAGCCGGGCTGAGGTAAATGAGAAAAAACGACTGCACAAAGCCGAGAAGAAAGGCCGCCCACGGAACCCCCGCCAGATACCCCATCCCCGCCAGCACCACCACAAAAAAGGCGAATACCGTGAAATCGGGTCCCATCTGGGCGCTGATGGAAAAAATGCAGCCGATGAGGGCTCCCGTCATGGCGCTGATGCCCACGTAGATCCCGTAGACGTGGGAACTCACGCGCTTGGCGTTGATCCCCATGAGCCCCGCGGACTCCCGGTGCTGGGCGAGCGCCCGCACCGCCAAGCCGAAATCGGTTTTCTTGAGAAGGTAATGAAGGCCTGCGGTGATGGCCAAGGCGTAACACAGTCCGGCCAGTCGAACCATCGGGATGGTGACGAAGAAGCTTCCCTGCTGGAAGAAAAAGGATCCCTGGGCGAGGGTCGACGGAATGGAGCGGGAATAGAAGCCGAATCCGGTGAGCGCCAGGCCGCGAAACATGAGCGCCAGGCCGAAGGTGAAGACGAGTCCCATCAGGATGGGATTGCCGCGCCGCCCGCTGAGCACCCGGTGGATCAGCGGCTGCACCCAATAGCCGACAAGGAAGAAAACGGCGAAAATGGCGGGAAAGAGCAGGAACGGTTCCCAGTCAATCCACTGGTTCAGGTAGTATCCCAGAAAGGCCCCCAGCATGATCCATTCCCCCACGGCGAAATCGATGATGTGCATGACGCCGTAGGCCAGGGAAAACCCAATGGCGATGGTGATGTAGATCCCGCCGATAAGAAGCCCGTCCATGATGGCCTGGGGCAGAAGTATCATGATTCGGTACTCCAGAATTTCGACCCGAGCCCGGACGGTGCCGTCACCGTGCCGGGCGGGAATCCGGTGGGTTTGAGGGATGCCGCCCGACGAAGCCATGTTCCCGAGTGCATTCTGAATCCGCCGGCCGTCGCTCGGCAGGGGTCACGCCGAAGGAGCGATGGCTCGCATGGCGCATCGCAGGCCGATCCCGCCGGGGGCGGGACCCCTGCCTCGGGGACGTTTTCCTGCGGCCTCCCAGGAGGCTGTCCGGGAAGTGGCTTCAGGGCCTTTTTGTGGGAGCCGGCTTGCCGGCGGCCCGAATCGCGGCCAAGGCCTCTCCTACATGGGATCCGGATGACCTCTTTTCATGGTCGAACACGCTTCTAGCGTTCCTTCCACGGCTTCAGCGGATAGACGGCCGGGGCTTCGGCATGTTCCTTGGGACCGACAATCACGACTTCGCTGTTCTGAATCTGAATGGACAAGGGGGTGAGACCTACGTTGGCGTGGTAATATTCTCCTTCGTCCGCAAAGTTGATCCGGCCGTAAAAGGTTTCGATGTCCAGTTCTTCCAAAGACTGCACCAACGCGTCCCGCTGTTCGGTGGAAAGCGGTGGGGCCGCCTTGATCTTTTGGAGCGCCGCCTGGAAGGCGATGCCGGCGGCCGAAGAACCCGCCTGGGTGTAATCGGCGGGGACGGCGAAGGCTTTCAAGGCCGCATCGGCGTAGCTCTTGGCATCCGGCCAGAGGAGGGTCCCGTGAGTCTTGATCGTCGCCGTCCACACCGCGCCTCCGAAAACGCCTTCGGCATCCTTGGCCAGTGCTTCCACGAAAGCGGGTTCCGTAACCCCGTAATGCATGAGCAGTGCCTTGGGCGTGTAGTCGATCTGCCTCAGGGCCTTCACCAGGTTGATCAGCTCTTCATCATGGCCGCCGAAGGCGATGAGATCCGGCCGAGTGGCCTTGGCGACCGACATGTAGGGTGTGAGGTCCTGGCCCGGCGGTACGATGTCGTACTTGAGGACCTTCATGCCCGAGGCTTCGGCGGCCGCCTTGAAGGCTTCAGCGGTCGCTTTGGAGAAGGCGTCGTTGGACCCCAGGATAATGGCCGTCTTTGGCGGCGGGTCGAAGGCTACGAGCGTTTCGATGGGTACCGAGCCCGTGTAGTTTACTGGCGGGATGGTCCCGAAAGTGTAGCGGAACTTCTGCCTCCAGATGAGCGGGGATTCGGCGGAACCGGTGATCATGGGGATGCTGTATTTTTCCAGAACCGGTGCGCAAGCCAGTGTCACACCTGAGGAATAGGGACCCAGCACGAAGTCGACCTTCTCCTGGGTTGCCAGGCGTTCCGCGGCTGAGGCGCCCACGGAAGGTTCCGACTGGGCATCCGCGTAGAAGAGTTTCACAGGGTATTTCTTTCCATCGATCTCAATGCCTCCCTGCTCGTTCACCGCCTGGGCCCACAGATCGTAGCCGCGCTTGGTGACGTTCCCGCCGGTCGCCAGATCCCCCGAAAGCGAAGTGATCACGCCGACTTTGAAGTAGTCCCGCGTATCCTGCGCCGAAGCGGCTGATGTTGCGACCAACACGAAGGCCAATGAGACTAGGACGATGGCCCGTTTCATAGAACACCTCCTGGCTTGAATTGTGGGATTGCTGGGAATGGGTTCTCCTTACGGCGATCCACGGGAGGATCAGGATTCCACAAACGAGCAATCTTCGTACCGAATCGCTCGTTTCCGAACCCGGGGCCCCGGAACTCCAGAAGCGAGAGGGAGTGTATGCGCGGGAAAAGGTTGTGGTGCTTCCTCGGGGGCCGTCTCCCGGCGGATTGAATCAGGGGACCGAACGGGGGCCCGAAGGAGAGAAAATCGGCCGGGCTATGCGTCAGCGCATAGCCCGGCCGATGCCCCGTCCGTCCTTAGTCAGCCCGTATCGTTTCAGCTTTCTTGATACGGTGGACTGGTTCACCTTGAGCCGGCGCGCTGCTTCCCATTGGCTGCCGTATCTTTCCAGCGCCTGAAGCAGAATCCGGCGTTCGGCCTTTTCGATGAGTTCTCTTAACGAGGATGGTTCCAGGTCTTCCATCCCGGAATCTTGCGGAACGTCTTTGCCGGTGACGATGCCCTGGGGCAGGTCTTCCAGTTCGATGGGGTTGCGTTCGCACATGACCGCAAAGCGCTCGCATAGGTTCACCAGTTCGCGTACGTTGCCCGGGTAGTCGTAATCGATGAGGGCGTCCGCGGCCGCCCGCCCCAACCGGAGGGGCTGTTTTTCGAGCTTGCTGCAGAAGTGTTCCAGGTAGTGCTGCAGCATGGGGAAGATGCATTCCCGGCGTTCCCTGAGCGGCGGGACCCCGAGTGGGATCACGTTCAGTCGGTAGAAAAGGTCTTTTCTGAACTCACCCTGCTCCACCATCGTTTGAAGATCTCGATTGGTGGCCGCCATGACCCGCACATCCAGCTTTCGGCTGACGGTGCCGCCCACGCGGCTCACCCGGCCGTCTTCCAGGAAGCGGAGCAGCTTGACCTGTGAAGAAAGCGGCAGTTCGGAGATTTCGTCCAAGAACAGGGTGCCTCCGTCGGCCAGTTCAAAATGCCCGGGTTTGCCGCTGCGCTGCGCGCCGGTGAACGCCCCTCGTTCGTAGCCGAACAGCTCCGCCTCGATGAGCGACTCCGGGATGGCCCCGCAGTTGATCCGAATCATGGGCTGTTCGGCCCGGTGCGAACACTTGTGGATCAAATCCGCGATCATGCTTTTGCCCACACCGGATTCGCCCTGAATCAGGACGGTGGAATCCACGGCGCTTACCTTGAGCGACTGGCGCAGCAGGTTGACCATGGCGGGGCTTCGAGCGATGATCTGGCGGGAACGAAGTTCCATGAGCTGCATTTCCAGGACTTGGTGGCGGTACTGGTCTTTGAGCGCCTTCTCCTGTTCGAGGGTTCGATAGAGGGCATCGATTTCCGTGATGTCCCTTTCGTTGACCACGATCAGGATCAGGTTGCCGGCGTCGTCGAACACCGGGTTGCCGGTCAGCATGAGCTTCCGACCGTGTCGGGTATGTTGCAACAGGTTCACCACCCGGCGCGTTCGAAGCACTTCCAGGGTGGCCGAACAGTCCACCAGGCCTTCCGCCACCAAGTCCTTCATGTGGCGGCCCACGACATCTTCGGCCTTCAGGTGGTTGAGCCGTTCCGAAGCCCGGTTGATGCGGATCACCGTGCCGTCTTCGTTGCAGATCCAAAGGCCGTCGTAGGAGGAATCGATAATGGCGTCCAGTTCCCGGGAGAGGTGCTGAAAAGACAGCATCCTGCCGGTCACGGCTTCCAGTTGGGCGCTGTTTTCGAAGTCACAAAGGACGACGCGGTTCCGGGAGGGCAGGTCGATACAGCTGATTCTCGCGAAGAAACGAGTCTCTCCCGGGGCGGACGGAAGCGTGTAACGGGGCGTGCCGTCTTCGAGCGCCTTCAGGGCTTCTTCCCACAGGTCCGGAAAGACCTGATCGAAAGCTGTGCCGCAATCCAGCCCCAGTTCTTCGCGGCTCGCCCGGTTGGCCAGTACGATGCGGCCTTGGTCGTCCAGGACCAGGACAGGATGCGGCATGGCGTCGAGCACCGGAGAGCGGAGGTCTTCCGAGCGAACGCCTTTGGAGGGTCCTTTTTCCCAGGGCCTTCCCCGGGTTTCTCGGCAGGCCTTCATGGGTCCTCGTTTGGGTTCGGGAAACGGTGGCGGCTCGTGCTTCGGCATCGCAGGCGATCGGGCCTATTCAAAGTCGCATGAAAGATGCTCCCGTGCATGACATAAGAACTCTATCATCCTTTTTGCGGTTTCCCAAGAGGGAAGGCGGAGAGTCGACGGCAATCGCCTCTTTCGCTGTGAAGCGCCTTTGGTATATTCCTTGTAAGACTTCAGTCAAACTGATGGACGCCCGGCGGGGCGCCCCGTTCCGGACCCCAGGCGGACCGGTGACCTCCCGGTACCCGGCCGCTCTTACCTGTCTTCCAGAACAAGGAGCGGAATCATGCCCGAGATCTCTCAAGCTTTGCTCGAAAGGCGGAACCGAAACGTGCCGCAGGGGCCTTTCAACGTGACCCCGGCCTTCGTGCAGCAGGCCCGAGGTGCCGTCCTGGTGGACGTGGACGGCCGGGAAATCGTCGATTTCGCCGGCGGCATCGGGGTGAACAACGTGGGGCACTGCCACCCCAAGGTGGTGGCCGCCTTGAAGGATCAGGCCGAAAGATACATCCACACGTGCTTCCATGTCGCCATGTACGAACCCTACGTGGAACTGGCAGAACGCCTGAACACGCTCGCCCCCGGCGACTTCCCCAAGATGACGCTCTTCGCCAACAGTGGCGCTGAAGCGGTGGAAAACGCCGTCAAGATCGCCCGTTACGTGACACAGCGACCGGCGGTCATTTGCTTTGAAAACGGCTTCCACGGCCGGACGCTCCTCACCATGAGCCTGACCAGTAAGATCAAGCCCTACAAGCTGGGATTCGGCCCCTTCGCCCCGGAAGTCTACCGCATGCCTTTCGCGTACTGCTACCGCTGTCCGTTCAACCTGAAGTACCCGACTTGCGACGTGGCTTGTGCCGATTACCTGGAAGAGTTTTTCATTTCCTACGTGGCTGCGGAATGCACGGCGGCGGTGGTGGTGGAACCCATCCAGGGTGAAGGCGGCTTCGTCACGCCCCCCCCGGAATACTTCAAGAAAATCCATGCCACCTGCCGCAAATATGGGATAGCCCTCGTGATCGACGAAGTACAGACCGCCATGGGCCGAACGGGAAAGCTTTTCGCCATCGACCACTGGGGCGTGGAACCGGACATGATCACGGTGGCCAAGAGCCTCGCCGCGGGGATGCCGTTGAGCGCCGTCATCGGCCGCCAGGAAATGATGAACAAGCCTCACGTGGGCGGGCTGGGCGGAACCTACGGCGGAAACCCGCTGGCCTGCCGCGCGGGGCTGGCGGTGCTGGAGATCCTCCTGGAAGACGGACTCCTCCAGACCGCCGAGGCCCTCGGGAACAAGGTCTTGGGCCGGCTTCAGAAACTTCAGGAAAAGTACGAAATCATCGGCGACGTGCGCGGCAAGGGCCCCATGCTGGCCATGGAACTGGTACGAGACCGCGAGACCAAGGAGCCGGCCACCGACGAAGCCAAGAAGCTCGTGAACCTCTGCTTCCAGAAGGGGCTGATCCTTCTTTCCTGCGGCAACTTCGGGAACGTGATTCGCACCCTGATGCCGCTTGTCATCACCGATGATCAGCTGGAACGGGGTTTGGCCATCCTGGATGAAGCGCTCAAGGAACTGACCGGATGACGGTGGTTCGAAGTCTCTCTGGAAGCGGCTCCCCCGGCGGGGTATAGGTCAAGCCGAGCGATCCTTCAGCGGGGAGGGGGCGGGCATGGATGGTCGCCGGCCGGGACCTCACGGGCCACAACCGGGAGCGTGAAAGGACGTCTTTCACCCCCCTCACGAGGTGAATCGATGGAAGGGTTTTTCAAGAAGTATCTGGTGATCGACGTGAGCGACAAGACCTGGGAAGCGGTCTCGCTGGGAGACTCTGAGCTTCGTGAAACGCTCGGAGGCAAAGGGCTTGCCACCCGTCTGCTGCTGGAACGAAACCCGGCGGGCGTCGACCCGCTGGATCCGGAAAACCAGCTGATTTTCGCTCTCGGGCCGGCGACCGACAGTCCCATCTACGGCTCCTGTCGCCACGGCATCTTCAGTAAGTCGCCCCTCACCGGGTTCTACGGCGAATCGTATTCGGGCGGACGCGTGGCGATTCCCATGAGCCGAACGGGCTACGACGCCATCGTGCTTGCCGGCGCCTCCGAAACGCCCGTCTGGATCGAAGTGACCGACACGGGCGTTCGCTTTCACGACGCTTCGGATCTCTGGGGGCGGGACACCTTTGAAACGGAAGACACGGTGAAAGCGCGGGTTGAAAGCCGGGAAGCCGGGGCGGTGGTGATCGGGCCGGCCGGCGAAAGACTCGTCCGCTTCGCCGTGGTGGAAAACGACTACTGGCGGTCAGCGGGCCGTACGGGGATGGGCGCGGTTCTGGGATCCAAGAAGGTCAAGGCGTTGGTCTTCCATGGAAGCCGGAGTCGTCCCGTGGCCGACGCGGAAGGGATCAAGTCCTATGCCCGCGAAACGGTGAAGAACTTCAAAGACCACAAGGCCGCCGAAGCTTACCGCACCCACGGCACTCCCATGATGGTGGCGCTGCTGAACACCGTGGGCGGCTTCCCCACACGTTACTGGTCCCGCGGCACCTATGACCGGTGGCCCCAGATCAGCGCCGAAGTCCTGGTGGACCGTTGCAAGGCCCGCCCGAGGGCCTGCCGCACCTGTTTCATGGGTTGCGGCAAGTACATGGAAGTCCAGGAAGGCCGTCACAAAGGACTCAAGATCGAAGGCCCGGAATACGAAACCATCTACGCCTTCGGCGGCCTGTGCGAGATCGATCAACTGGAAGAAATCGCCCATCTGAACGATCTTTGCGACCGGCTGGGGGTGGACACCATCACCGCGGGGAACCTGGCGGCTTTTGCCATCGAAGCCTCCCGCCGAGGGAAGATCCGTGAGCGGCTCGACTACGGCGACGTGGACGCCGTCGCCGACCTGGTGCACAAGATCGCCAAACGGGAAGGCATCGGCGATCTCCTGGCTGAAGGCATCAAGACCGCCTCTACGGAACTGGGGCTGGAATCCATCGCCGTTCACGTGAAGGGCATGGAGCCCGCCGGCTATGACCCGAGAGCCCTCAAGGGCATGGGACTGGCCTACGCGGTAAGCGATCGGGGAGCCTGTCATCTACGAGCCACCTTCTACAAGGCGGAGCTTTCCGGCATGATCGCCCCCGAACAGATCGAGGGCAAAGCGGAGCTTTTCCTGGATTTCGAGGACCGCTGCACCCTCTTCGACTGCCTCGTTCTCTGCCGCTTTTACCGGGACTTCTATCCCTGGGAAGAACTGGCGAAAATCATTAAAATGACCACGGGCGAACACGTGGCAAAAGAAGACCTCCAACGGATCGCCTCCCGTGTGACCGACGACACCCGGCGGTTCAACGTGCGGGAAGGCCTCACGGTCGCCGATGACCGGCTTCCCCGGCGTCTTTTGGAGGAAAGCCTGGAAGGCGGCAAGGGCCTCACCGAGGAAGAAATGAATCGGCTGGTCCGTGATTATTACCGGCTTCGGGGCTGGAACGCGGAGGGCGTCCCGCAGGACATGGGCTGAAACCGTGAGGCGGCGACATGGCCGGACCAGGGGCCGCCGCAAAGGCGGTCCCAAAGATCAACCACTCAGCCACAGGAAGATACCGTGAACGACGAGACCTGGAAAGGCTTCAAGATTCTCGTGGGCTACGACGGAACGCGAACTGCGAAGGAAGCCCTGAAACTGGCCCTTTTCCATGCGCGCCATTTCAAGGCCAGGGTTTACGTGGCTTGGTCACTCATCGGCGGCCATGAGGATTCCCTGGAAGAAATCGAAACGGCTCGTGACGGGCTGCAGCACGCGGAGAGCCTTTTCCGCGACGAGGAGATTCCCTGCGAAACGCACCTTCTGGTGAGGGGGCTTTCGGCCGGGGAAGATCTGGTTCAGTTCGCCGACGAAAACCATGTGGACGAAATCGTGGTGGGCGTCCGGAAACGGTCGCAGGTCGGCAAACTGCTATTCGGCTCCACCTCCCGCTTCGTGATCCTGAACGCTCCCTGTCCCGTGGTGACGGTGAAGTAGGGGACGCCCGGGAGTTTCTCAGCGGGTTCGAAGGCGAATGCCGAGATGTACCGGGCGCAGTGAGTTTGCGTCGTTGAAGATTCAGAGGGTTGTGAAAACGGAAAATGCATTCAGGGTGACGCCGCTTCGGATCGGTGAGCTTCTGATCGATCCCCCGCTCGTGCTTGCGCCCATGGCGGGTGTGACCGATCGGCCCTTCCGGAGGCTCGCGGCCCGTCTGGGCGCAGGGTTCGTGACCACCGAAATGATCAGCAGCGAAGGGCTCATCCGCAACCATTCCGGAAGCTGGAACCTGTTCAAACCGGACCCGGAAATCGGTGTTCCCGTGGCCGTCCAGATCTTCGGTTCCGACCCGGAAACCATGGCCCGGGTGGCCCGGAAAGTGGCTGAACGGGGCGCCGACAGTGTCGATATCAATGCCGGCTGCCCGGTGCGGAAGGTGGTCCGGCAGGGGGCGGGAGCGGCCCTGCTCCGCACGCCCGGTAAACTCTTCGCCATGGTCTCCGCCGTGAAACGGGCAGTGGACATCCCCGTCACGGTCAAGATCCGCATCGGCTGGGACTGGCGGGCCGTCAACGTGGTGGAAGTGGTTCGCGGCCTGGAGTCCGCGGGAGCCGATGCCGTGACGGTCCACGCCCGGACGGCCAAGCAGCTTTACGGCGGCGAAGCCGACTGGCGACAGATCCACCGCGCAACGCAGGCCGTCAGCATCCCGATCATCGGAAACGGTGACGTCACGGGTCCTTCTGACGCGGACCGGATGCTTTCGGAAACGGGCTGCGACGCAGTCATGATCGGGCGGGCGGCCCTCGGCAATCCCTGGATCTTTTCCGCCATCGCCCGTCATTGGGGGCGAGTCGGTCCGTGGAACCCCGAACCGACCTGGAAGGATTTCCGGGAAACCGTTCAGGCTCACCTGCAAGCCTTCCGGGCGGAACGGCCTCTGCCTCCCGGTCACTACCGAAAAGTACTCATGTGGTACTCCAGGGGACTCCCCGAAGCCTCGCAACTTCGTGCCCGACTCATGACCGTGCGCACCATCGACGCCATGGAAGCCGTTTTCCGAGACTGGATCGACGCGCTGGCTTCCGGCGACCTCCCGTTTCACGTTTGCAAGGTCGGTGAGGACAGCGCCCGATGCAGGTGATCGTCGCGGAAACCGCCGGGTTCTGCAAGGGTGTGCGAACCGCCTTGGAACTGACGCTGGAAGCCACGCGGAAAGCGCCGGAGGGGGAGATCCTTTGCACCTTCGGGCCGCTCATCCACAATCGCCAGGTGCTTGAGATGCTCGAAGAACGGGGCGTCCGCGAAGTGCGCACAGTGGAAGAATGCGCCGGAAAGAAGGTCATCGTTCGGGCCCACGGCATCCCCCCCGAACAGCGCCGAGGACTTCGAGCCGTCAGCACCGGCCTTGTGGACGCCACCTGCAAGCGTGTCGCGCGGGTCCAGGCCATCATCCGAAAGCATGCGCGGAAGGGCGGTCACACGGTGATCGCCGGCGATGCGGACCACGCCGAAGTGATCGGGCTCATGGGTTATACCGAAGGCTTGGGGCGGGTGGTGCGGCAACCCGACGAGATCGATTCGCTTCCCGCCCATTGGGAACGAGTGCTTCTCGTGGCCCAGACCACGCAAAACGAAGAAGTGTTCCAGGAAATCGAACGCCGTTTTCGGAAACGGTTCCCCCAGGGGATCGTCCACAATACGATCTGCGGCGCTACTCATGAACGGCAGGCGGAAGTGAAACGCATCGCCCATCACGTGGACGCCATGGTGATCGTCGGGGGATTTCACAGTGGAAACACCGTGCGCCTGGCGGAAGTGGCTCGAGAATGCGGCGTCCCCACCTACCACGTGGAAACCGAGCAAGACCTTTCTCCCCGGCAGATGGCTCGCTACGCCAAGGTCGGCGTTTCCGCGGGGGCTTCGACGCCGAACTGGATGATCCGGAACGTGGTGCATTTCCTGGAAGGCATCCGGAGCGAAGAGGCGCTGGAGCGCCGATCCTGGGCCCGCTGGGCGGAAATCGCCGCCTACAGCAATCTGGGCGGGGCCTTGGGCGCCGCATGGCTCACCGCCGCTGTTTCGGCATTGACCCGGCTTCCGTCGACGCTCCGAGACGCCTTCATGGCGGGAGCCTACGTTTTCGCTATGCACACTCTGAACAGGTATCTGGACCGTGAAGCCACCCAGCTGAACGACCCCGAAAGGGCGGCCTTTTACCGGAGGTGGAGACTGCCGCTCACGAGCGCGAGTCTCCTGGCCGCCGCCTTGGCCCTTGTTCTCGCCTTCTGGCGGGGACCGCTCACTTTCTTCGTCATGGTGCTGCTGGTCTTCTTCGGCATGATCTACACCGTTCCCATCCTTCAGCCGCATTGGCGCCAGAGCCTTTCCGCGCTCAAGATCAAGGATATCCCGGCATCGAAAACGCTCACGGTTCCGCTCGCCTGGGCCAGCGTGACCGTGTTCATCCCCCACCTCGACCACGTTGACGACGCCTTCGGATCCATTCTGCTGGTGTTCCTTGTGGTCTTTCTTCTGGTATTGATGCGCACCGCCTTCATGGACTGCCTCGACATCCAGGGCGATCGACTGGTGGGACGGGAAACGGTGGTGGTGCTCTTAGGGGAGAGCGAAACGATCCGATATCTTTGGATCGTTCTGGCCGCCCTTGCGGGTACGCTCCTCGGCGGAGCCTGGCTGGGAGCGCTCACGCCCTTTGCGTTTTTCCTGCTTCCAGCCGCCGCCGTCTACGCCTGGTTCCTCAGGACCACCCACGGCAGGCGTATCCATCAGGCGCCGATTCTCGAAATCCTCATCGAATCGGTAATCGTCGGCATCGGTGTGATGGGCCTTGCCTGGAACGTCATCACGTGAGGGTATATCGGTCATGGTGAGTGTGGTGATCCCCGTGCACAACCGGGCCGGACTGGTGGAAGAAGCGATCCGGAGCGTCTTGGGCCAGCGGGGGATCCGACCGGAAATCATCGTGGTCGACGATGGATCCGACGATGCAACCCCGGAGGTGCTGAAGCGCTTTGGGTCGGCGGTCGCCGTCATCCGGCAGGAACGCCGGGGGGTGAGCGCCGCCCGGAACCGGGGCGCGCGGGCGGCGTCCAACCCATGGCTGGCTTTTCTCGATTCCGACGATCTGTGGCTCTCCGAAAAACTTGCCGAACAGACCGCCTACCTCCGGCGGCACCCGGAACTGGAAATCTGCCAAACCGATGAAATCTGGATTCAAGACGGTCGGCGTCGTAACCCCGGCCGCAGGCACGAAAAGCCGCAAGGTCACTGTTTCTCTCGACTGTTGGAACGGTGCCTGGTGAGTCCTTCCGCGGTCATGATCCGCCGGTCGCTTTTCGAGTCTGTCGGCGGCTTCGACGAAGCCCTCCCGGCTTGCGAAGATTACGACCTTTGGCTCCGGATCGGCTGGCGCCACTCCATCGGCCTGGTTCGGAAGCCGCTTGTGGTCAAGCGGGGCGGGCATCCGGATCAACTTTCCAGAACGGTCCCGGCGCTTGACCGATTCCGCATCCGTGCCCTGGAAAAACTCCTCCGCGGCACGCCGCTTTCACTCGACCAAAAGCACCTCGCTCTGAAGGTTTTCCAAGAAAAATGTCTCGTTTACGGATCGGGTTGCCTGAAGCGTGGAAGGACCGCCGAAGGAACCGCCGTTCTTTCCCTTCCATTTCAGGTCGCGGAAGAACTGGGGCTTTCGCTCGCCGACGCGGTACAGGCCGGCGGTCGTTCCGACGAGCAGACCCTCTTTTCCAGCACCTGATCCACTGTGGCTCGGAAACGGCTCAAGTCCAGCGGCTGCACTTCCACAGGCACCTGGACCAGGTCGAAGAAAGTGAGGATCTCTTCGTCGGTAAGCGGGTTGACGCCGGGCTCCAGAATCAGGATACGGTCGTAACGCCCCAAATGGATCCGAACGTCCACCGCGTCCCAGCCGAGAGCCTCCATGATGGCCGGCCACCCCCGCACCCACCCGGGCGTCAACACCAGAGTCCGATTCTCTTCCAATCGCTTGGCATCGGGGCCGCAGAACGCTTCGATGCAGTTTTTCACCGGCGCGACCCCCGCACCGAATCGCCGGGTGAATCGGCACACCTCGGGATGACAGCCGCTCCCATAAAGCAGGCACACGTCGGTTTTTTCGGGATCCAACGCTTCGAGGTTGCGGAGGATTTCGCGTTCGAGCCGGTTCAAGTCGGCGTGAAGCCCCGTCGGAATCCACCGCACCTCGATGGAACGGTCCGATCCGAGACACGCTTGAAGCTCATCCGCAAACACTTCACAGGCGATGAGGACCTTCTCCTTATCCACGATGGTCTCCTTTGGGGCTACCCGCCCCCTCTACCGCCACCAGGGTCCACGGGATCGCGTCAGGCATTGTCGAAGCCGACCCAGCGGGCCACGTTTTCTTTGCGCGGCGGAGCGGGAGGCGACTGGTCGGGGTATCCCAGGGGCACGATGGAAACGAGTTCCCTGCCTTCCGTACCGAGCAACGCGTTGATTTCTTCTTCCATGTACTTGGGGCCCGTCATCCAGCAGGTGGCGAGTCCCCGGCTATGGGCGGCGAGAAGCAGGTTCTGGATGAGTGCCGCGGCGCTCAGGAGGCGGTTGTAGCGGTTGAATTCCAGGTGGTAGCGCCCGCGTGGATCCAGGTCTTCGGGGACGTGAACCGCTTCCTTGGGGATGGTGACCAGCACCACCACCGGTGCCCCTCCGAGGTTCTTGAAGACCTGAAGAGAAATCTTGATGATCTTTTCAGAAAAGAGTTCCTGGAGGTGAGGAAGGATGTATTCCTGGGATTTGGAGACGATCTCCAGCAGCCGGTCCCGCGGTTCGCCCCGGACGACCACCAGTTCCCATTCCTGGCGGTTCATGCCGGAAGGAGCCCAAAGCGCCAGTTCGATCACTTCCTGGAGCACCTCGCGGGGGACAGGGTCCGGGCGAAAGTTTCGAATGCTCCTTCGTTCCTTCATGGCGCGATCCAGATCCATGGAACACCTCCTGGTTGGTGATTCGGTCCTCGTGGCGTCTTCCCCACGTTGCGAAAGGAAAGTCCGCGGAACCGGGCGACCCGGCGTTCGAGAATCGGTAACGGGATGGGGTTCAACCGGCACGGGCCGCCCGCTTCACCGCCCTACTTGTCCTTCTTTTCGCCCTTGGTCTCTTCCGCCAGCATCACTTTCTTGCCGCAAAGATCGCATTTTCCGTCTTCCGTGATGCACGGCTGCCGGGGAGCCTCACCACCGCAAATGCCGCACTTCGGCATGTCACATCACCTCCTTTCCCACGAATTCTTGGACCGATGATTCGTGCATAACCGCGATGGGAAGACCCCGGCTGTAGCGTTCGTTACAAAAACCATCAAAATCTTCCACACCACCGAGCGTCCCTCGCATCGACCGACAGATTCCTGAATCGAAGGTTCTTTGTCACGCAACGGAAGGCACTGCGAGGTTGCGTCGAAACGGTCACGGCGCGCTGCCACCGCCATCACCACTCGCACGATATCCCTCGGCGGAACCCCAGTAACGGCTACCGCGACGCCGAATCCGTTTCTTCCCGCCGCCAGCGTTTCACAAGTTTCGGAATGAAAAAGGACCCGATGAAGAGCGCGACCGAAAAGATGACCTTTCCGGAAATCAGGCGGTTCCAGTCGCCGGAAAGCCAGATGTCCCGCAGTGTTCCGATGAAGAAGGTGAAAACGAAGGTTCCCACCAGGATTCCCAGGGCGGTGCCCCAGAGGTAATCCCGGAATCTCACCTTGGTGAGGCCCATGCCGAAGTTCATGGGTGTAAAGGGAAAGTAAATGAGCCGGAGGTAGAGAACGGTTGCGAAACCGTTTCGCTCGATGGCGTCGTCGTAGCGTTTGAGACGGTCGCCGATGAGCGACGCTGCGAATTCCCGTCCCAACGTTCGTCCGATCCAAAAGGCGGCGCCGGCTCCGATGAGCGCCCCAACCCAGACGACCAGGAAGCCCCAGTACGGACCGAAAAGAGCCGCGCCCAAACCGGTGAGGAGCGTTCCGGGGAGAAACAGGCACACGCCGGCCGCATAGATGAAGACAAAAGCGACGGGAGCCCAGAGTCCCGCTGTGTCCATGAGGCGTCCGAGCGACTCCGCCGTCAGATGGTCCTTGATGCCCGTAAACCGCACTGCGACGATGGCCGTCACGATGAAAAACACAAGCGCTGCGGCCTTGATGACCGCCTTTTTTCGATGCCTGGTATCCTTGGTCACCGCTGTATCCATATCGACACTCCCTTTGAGGCTTCAGCCCGGAAAGCACTCGAATCGCGCGTGCCCCGCCTTCCACTTCTGTCGCGCCATGTCAGGATCCGTTGAGCGACCAATCGTAGTCCAGGTATTCTACCCGCAGGCGATCGCCTGCCGCTTCGATCCGTTCTTTCAATTCTTGATCCGCGAATCTCAGAAAGAATCCGACCACGTCTCCCCCAAAGTCTTCGCCGTACCAATCGAAAATCTTGCTCACATGAAGCGTTCGGTCCTCCAAGAAGTTGGCCCTGGGATCGTTGATGAAGCGCCGCGCCGCCTCGTTGAGCTGCCGGTCGAGAACGGCCCCGCGATAGGGTTCTGAGCGAAGCGGCGGGCAGCTTTTTGAAGCGCAATTCACCGCGAAATGGATCCGGGGATCCTTGAATTGGGGCCGGATGATCCCGTGTTCGATCTCGTCGAGCGTCAGGACCTTTCCGCCGATCCGGGCGACTTTCTTCTTCCACGGAGAACGGAAAAGAGATCCGAGCTCTTTGATGGAACGGACCCCCGGATAGGCTCCAAGGATCAACTTGATGGTCCAGGCATTGTAAGCGTTGATGTAAAAGGCCAGCCGTTCGTCTTTGGAAAGGTTTCCGGAGTTCACCCGTTCGAGGATCGACAGGTACCGATCCAACCGGTCTTCTTCCGCCTTGAATCCCGCGTAATCCACCACGCCGTCGTCCACGTACCGATTCAGGAGGTCCGCATAGATGCTGTGATCCACAGCCGATTCGGCCCGGGCGGGCGCCGGTCCTGTTTCGATCGCCCACAGCAGGAGAAGGATCATCCCAATCCTCGGATTCTTCCATGCCATTGTCTCCTCCGTATCACTTTCATGAAGGGCGAGCCAGCCTCATTTTGGCTTTATCATGAAGGTTCCTTCCGCATGGAAACCTGTTCACGCCGCGTGGTGCGCCGGCGAAGGCGGCCTCTCTGGTAACCGCCGGTGTGCTTCATGAACGGGCGAGGGATCCTTTCCCCCGCCCGAAACGGTTGCCCAGAATTCAAGCGTCACGGTTTATCGGGGACCTTTACCGAAAGCGCCCCCACCATGTTTTTCATGTCCGCGGGATCGCCCGTGGGATGGAGCACCACCATGACCATCTGCCACTTGCCGAAGGGGGATTCATTCAGCGTCGAGTGGTAATGTCCTCGCCCCGAGCCGTCCGTCCGGAACATGTAAGGCGCCGTTCCGGCCCCGGCTTCCGACTTCTTCGGCTTCATGTTGACAAACCAAACCGTGTAGACGGAATTCGGCTTCAGTCCTTCCGCGTGAAGGTCGATGGAATCCGCACTCAGGTGCAGGACGCCTTCGGCCTCCGGATGACCCTTTTCCGCCGACATGGACAGTCCGCTTTCCGCCCACGCGACAGCCCCGAAACCGATCAGAGCCAACATCACAAGCCACGCCGCACTCTTTTTTACCATCATGGTTCCATTCCTTTCGCAAGTCTTCCGTTTCCAGATCGTTCACGGTGCCTCTCACCACCTGTGCCCGTGCTTCGGCGCGGCACCCTTTTTGCCACTCACTTCCCTTGTTCCGGGCTGCACGGGCCGCCGGGAACTCGGAAAGTCCCGCTTGGCGTTGGGACTTCCGCGTCCCTTTGCCCGGTTAGTCGATTCGGCGGCCGGATTCTTACAGCGGCAAGCGTTTTTACGGACACGGGTTGTTGTGGCGGGGTTGATCCGGAACGCCAAAGAAGGTCTCAATGAGCATGAGCCATGGAGGTGGCAGCGAAAGCCTGGCCTTTAGCCCTTGATGCCGAAGGCGACTCATGCCATAGATCTTTCATGGGGACGATTCCTGGGAGCCTTTTGGATGGTGCAGGTTGAGCAGACGAACGACGGCCGCGGCCTCCACCCCGAAACGTGGGTCGATGCTTATGGAGACCAGCTGTTCCGGTACGCCCTCCGGCGCGTTCAGAACCGCCAGATCGCGGAAGATCTGGTCCAGGAGACGTTTCTCTCCGCCTTGGACGGCCGGGCGCGGTTCGAAGGGCGTTCATCCGAGCGCACGTGGCTGCTGGGTATCTTGAAACACAAAATCGTCGATCATATTCGAAAGACGACCAGGAACGGACCGGTCACCGACGGGGACCCTGACCGTAGGATCCGGGAGCCCTATTTCGACGAGCGGGGCCGATGGGCGGTAAAACCCGGCCGATGGGACGCGGACCCGAGGCAAGCCGCCGAAAACAAGGAATTCTGGGATGCTTTGTTGCAATGCCTGCACGACCTTCCCCGGCCGATGGCCGGGGCCTTTGTGCTCCGTGAAATGGAAGGCTATGATGGGCAGGAAGCATCGAAAATCCTCTCGACTTCCGTCAATCATACCGGCGTCCTCCTGCATCGGGCCAGGCTGCGGCTGCGGCATTGCCTTGAGTTGAAATGGTTCGGAAAAACCCTTGGAAAGTGAGGCCGACCATGCTGCGCTGTGAAGAAGCGACCCGGTTGATTTCCGAATCCCTCGACGCCCGGCTGCCCTTGCACCGCAGACTCTCGCTCAGAATCCATCTCCTCATGTGCCGGTTCTGCTCGCGCTACCACAGACAGATGAGGATTATCCGAGACGCCGTCCGTTGGGGGATGGCGGAAGAGACTCGTGAAGAAGGTCTGGAAAGACCGATGCCGCCCGAATCCCTTTCGCCGGAAGCAGCAGCACGCATCGAGCGCGTGTTGAAGAAATCTTTACGTTCATGAGACGCCGCCGCTGACCGTGTTGTGTCTCCAGTGCCGTTGCGACGTTCCTCACGGCCTTCACCAAGCTTTCCAAAATCGCCTTCCCGAGTTCCCACCGCTGTAAGAATTTACACAGACGAAGCGACCTTAAGCAGTAGAGAGTCCTGTGGAGGACCTCTGGTTCCATTGCCAAACTGCAATGACGGACTTGGCGCCGCACGCGGCTCCAATTCAAAGGAGGCGCATCATGAAAGACAAGCATACGGTTCAGGTGTTGGCCGACGATCCGCACGACCAAGACTTGGTAAGCAACGTGCACCCGTCCCGTTGGGCGAACCCGGAACCCACCGGTCGCTACAACCTGGTGGTGATCGGCGCGGGGACGGCGGGGCTCGTGGCCGCCGTGGGGGCGGCCGGACTTGGAGCCAGAGTCGCCCTGGTGGAAAAACACTTGCTGGGCGGCGATTGCCTGAACGCGGGTTGCGTCCCGTCGAAGGGCGTGATTCGTGCCTCGCGAGCTGCTCACGAAGTGCTCACGGCGGAGCGTTTCGGCATTCGGCTGTCGGGAAACGTAGAGATCGACTTCGCGTCGGTCATGGAGCGGATGCGAAGACTCCGAGCGAAGATCAGCGCTCATGACTCGGCCCAGCGACTGAAGCGACTCGGGGTCGATCTCTTCTTCGGCGGCGCGCGTTTCACCGGAGGCGACCGCGTCGAGGTTGGCGGGAAGACTCTCTGGTTTCAAAGGGCCGTCATCGCGACCGGTGCGAGAGCGGCGGCGCTTCCCATCGAGGGTCTGGCCGAGGCCGGTTATCTTACCAATGAGACGGTATTCACACTGACACGACGGCCGTCGAAACTGGCGGTGATCGGCGGGGGCCCCTTGGGATCGGAACTGGCCCAAGCCTTCCATCGTCTCGGTTCCCAGGTGAGCCTCTTCGAGCGGTCGGATCACCTTCTGGGCCGTGAAGACAGCGATGCGGGCAGCGTCCTGCAAAAGGCCTTTGTGCGGGAAGGAATCGAGCTCATCCTCCGGACCGTTCCCCGTCGAATTGAAAGAGTCGACCAAGGAAAGCGCATCTATTTCGATCAGGACGGCCGGGAAAGCAGTATCGTGGTGGACGAGATCCTGCTGGGGGTGGGTCGCATCCCCAATGTGGACGGACTCGGACTGGAGGATGCCGGGGTCGCATACGACCCGCGCAGCGGCGTCGTGGTCAACGACTTCCTTCAGACCACGAATCCGCGCATCTACGCCGCCGGCGACGTCTGCCTGCCCTTCAAGTTTACCCATGTCGCCGATGCCGCGGCGCGCCTCGTCATCCAAAATGCCCTCTTTCTCGGAAAGAAGAAATGGACGTCTCTCATTATCCCTTGGACCACCTACACTGACCCGGAAGTGGCCCATGTGGGAATGTACGCAAAGGACGCCGAAGAAAAAGGATTCCCCGTGGAGACGTTCCTGAGGCACTTCGGAGAAGTGGACCGGGCGATCCTCGACGGGGACGCCGACGGGTTCGTGAAAGTGCATGTCATGCGTGGATCCGGCGCCATCTTGGGTGCCACCATCGTGGCGGCCCACGCTGGAGAAATGATCAACGAGATCACTCTCGCCATGGCCGGCGGCCTTGGCCTCAAAACCATCGCCGACGTGATCCATCCCTACCCGACAGAATCGGAAGCCATCCGCCAAGTCGGGGACCTGTACAACCGCACCCGGCTCACGCCCTTGGTCAGAAAAATCCTCACCGGGTGGCTCGCCGTGTCGCGCATGGACCTGCGTGACTTGAAGCCTTTTGGCCGGAACATGCGAGCGGGCGTTCGACATGTCCTTGAAGCCATGAGGCGACCGCGGTAGCCGGGAAAGAAACGGCGGCATCCTGCTTCGCGCCGATGAGGATGCCGCCGGACTGACCGCGCCGGAAAGACAAGCCGGGCGGCCCATGAAGGGAAAGCCGCCCGTCGCCAACCTCGGGCGAGCGGTGAGTGTCACTTCGTGCCCGGTGTTCCCGTTTTTCCGTCTGCCCGCGCCCGGCTTGCCGTTTCCTTTCGAATACCGGCGCAGGCGTCGCCGTAGAGGCGTTCCATCCAGTTGGCGCGTTTCTGTTGCCGGATCGACGAAGCTCCGCATTGGGGACAGGTTCTCAGTTGAGAGAGCCGGTGGACAAGTTTCTGAGTGGTCGCCACAAAGGTGGCATGACTCCACGTCAGCGGCGAGACCGATAACGCCGTTCCGGTTTCGGGATGGACCTGCTCGGCGAGAACCCCGGACGGCAGAGCGTGATCGGCCACCCAGGTCATGACGGCCAGCGCCTCGTCCAGTCCCTCTTCGCCGCGGCTCGATTCGATCAAGTAGTCCGCCAGCCAAAGGGTGCATACGAACCAGGGGTTGCCGGCAACGATTTCACTCATCCGGTAGTAGGCGTCGTTTTCATAGCGGGCGAGACCTCCCACGGGGGTCTTCACCCAGAGGGCTTCACGCACCTTTTCCATGGTGGCCCGAATTTTCGGATCCACGGCTTCGTAAAGGCCGAAGGCAAAGAGCCCCCAGTGGCTGGCATCGAGTGACAGATCCACGTGGAACTTCCCCGGCGCGTCTCGGGTGATTTCCCGCGCAAAGCACTTGGCGTCCTCCTGCCAGAGAAACCGGGTCGCTCCCTCTCGGACTTCCGCAGCGGCTCGAGCGTAACGTTCTGCCTTGTCGGTTTCGCCGAACACCCGGCAAAAAAGGGACGCTGCAGTCAGTCCACCGAATACCGCGCCAACCGCAAAGCTCGAGACACCGTAGCGCTCTTCCCACAGGTCGTAGCTCGGGCCGGGAAGGCCCGTTTCAGGGTCCCGGTACCGGCTCATGAATTCAGCCGCGCGTTTGATCACGGGCCGATACAGCGGTTTGATGAACTCCAGGTCGCGGTAGCGGACGAAATGATGCCACAGGGCCCAAACCACGAGCGCCGTCTCGTCTTCTTGGATGGGAAGTTGCGGTTTTCCGTCCAGGTACCAGGGATGCCAGGACGAGGCGAGCGTCCCGTCGGGATTGTATTTGTGGAGAAAGTAGCCTTCCTTTTCCATGCGTTGGGCCATGAAGTCGAAGAACTTTCGGGCCGGCACGGGATAACCTGCAAGCCCCAAGGCATGCGCCACCAGGGCCCCGTCCCGCGGCCACACGTAGGCGTAGGTGTCCCGGTTGAAGGCGATCACGTCCGAGTCGTTGGCTGCGACAATGCCGCCTCCCCAGTCGATTTGAGTTCTCAGTATTAGGAGGCTGCGCCCATAGAGTTGCCGGACTCTTGGGGGCAGAACGTGGAGTGGTGGATCTTCCTTGGAGACCCACAGCCGCCAATAGTCGGCGGTTCGAGCGATGAACGCCGACACCCCTTTGTGCCGGACCAAGGCATCGAGGCGCCGGACATCCTCCCAGGAAGACCCGGCCGCCAGCCAATAGAAAGCCTCACCACGTCCGTGCCCGTCCACCCTGAGATGAATCGCGATCACCGAATCCACAGAGCCCTGAGCGATGGGATTTCCCGAAAGCCGTCCGTCCTCGGCGTCCCGGTAGGTCCCCTCCTTCCAGCCAACGCCGCTTTGACCCATGGCGAACTGGTGAAGCGAATCGGCTTCGGGGGTGGCGGCGTTGACAAGAAAATAGCATCCCCGCTTGTAGTGGACGACCCCGCGCGTGCGAGGATCGAAGGCCGCCGTGTCTCCCACGCTGTTTCCGTTGATCTGGAGAGCGTGACTGAAGAAAAGGCGGATCTCTCGAGGCTCGGGCGATCGATTTTCCACGGCGAATCGTCGGACCAAGAGGTTTTCATGGAAGTCCACGGCATCCTGAGCATGGATACCGATCGCCAGACCCCGGTGCGCGAGGGACACCTTTGTCACCAAGGTGTCCGGTTCGTAGAGCAGTTCGCGCTCCCAGTCGGAATTCACCCACGCGAAGACTCCATCGACCCAGACTCCCAGCCGGCAGGGGCTGCCGTTGAGGTGGTTTTCCTGGCCGACGTGAGGAAAAGTCAGGTCGCGGATCTGATAGTCGTCGTCGAAACAGACCAGAAGACTGCCGTTTCCGATGGGAAGGTTTCTTGGCATGGCTTCTCCTTTCGTGGAGGGTTGCCGGTTCTTTCGGCCGCCCGCATGACCGATGACCGAGAAGTCATTGTAGAAGATCGTCTCCTTGGGCCGGCATCACGTTTTTTGTAGCGGTGTTACTGACAACCGTTTTCCGGCGGGTTAGAAGTCTTCTAGGCGTGCTTTCCGATACGAGTCCATTGGTTCACCTAACCCATTTTCAAGAAAGGAGTCGAACATGCGGAGAGGAATTTTGCTGATCGGCGTGCTGTACCTGGTTTGTTTCGGGATGTCGGCGACGGCGTTTGCCGCGGAAGGAATGCCGCCGGCCGAAGCGGACGCCTTCTGGACCTACATCACCAAGACCAATCCCTATACCGAATGGAGCTACCTGCCCGGCCATGAAGGCATGTATCCCGGGAAAAGCCCTCACGGCGCTTTTCTCAAGGTCTACGTCAACGACGTGGCGTTGAAAGCCGCCGAGGAAGGGCAACCGATGCCCGCGGGTTCCATCATCGTCAAGGAAAACTACGGCAAGGACCAGAAAACCCTCATGGCCGTAACTCCCATGTACAAAGCCGAAGGCTACAACCCGGAAGCCGGCGACTGGTTCTGGGGTAAGTACGGACCCGACGGTTCGGTGATGGCGGCGGGCAAGGTGGACGGCTGCATCAAGTGCCACGGGGTCCAGAAGGACAAGGACTGGCGTTTTCTGGAAGCCAAGAAGTAGCAACCGGACCTCGCAGGTGCGGCCGAGGAGGACGAAATGATCACGTTCTGGACCAAATCGCTGCTTTCGCTGCCTCTGGTGTTTACGGCCTGGGTCAGCCTCTTCACCATTTTCGAACTCCTGGGCCGCCCGGAAAAACGCTACGACCCCAAGACACTGCGCTTCATCCATCGCCTGGTCGGATACCTTTCAGCCGCTTGGATCTTGGTGATCACGGCCTTCTGCTTGACCATCTTGAGAGCCTCCGAAGGCGAACCGTCGCCGCGCACCGCCTTGCACATGTTGACCGGCGTCTTGACTCTCGTCCTGCTCGCCGTGAAAGTATTGCTCGCCCGCTTCTACAGGAAACTCTATTCGCTGGTCGCGCCGATCGGGATCGCCGTTTTCACGCTGCTTCTGACCACTTTGGCGCTTTCCGCCGGAACGTATCTGCTGGCACGGCCCGGGCCGGTGGCTGTCTCTCAGAGCGAATCTTTGGCCTCCGCCGGGAGAGACCTCTTTCGAATCCACTGCGCGGACTGTCACTACGCCGACAGCGAAGAAGCCAAAATCGGGCCCGGGCTGAAAGGCCTCCGGTCACGCGGGACGCTGCCGGCAAGCGGACGCCCGGTGACCGAAGAGACGCTCCGCCGCCAATTGGAGCGACCGTTCAAGAACATGCCATCGTTCGCCGAACTCACGGAACCGGAAAAGCAGGCTTTGGTCGCCTACCTGATGTCCCTTTGAACGCATCGGGAGCTCCCGGCCTCGGCTTCGCCGGAGCCGCAAGAGCCGCAGGCGATGAGCAAAGCCTGCCGTTTGGCGGGCGTTCGGACCTGCGGGGAAAGGAACGCCGATGAAGTGGATCGCCGGCATTCTCGCCTCTGCGGTCGTCGCTGCCCCGGTGTGGGGTTGGGATTTTTCGAAACACGCCGTACCGATCCAGGCTTATCCGCTGGAACGGCTTCGCACCCGCGGCAAAAGGCAAGACGCGATCGGCGATTGAGGTGCGAAGGAAGGAACCCTCCATGTCCCCTTTCGAAGAACTGGAGACTCCCGTCGCCTTCGTCTTTTCTGGTGGCATCTCTCACGGCGCCATCCAAGTGGGGATGATCCGCGCCGTTTGCGAAGCGGGGTTCCGGCCGCAGCTCATGGTGGGAAGCTCAGCGGGCGCGCTGAACGCCGCCTTCTTGGCCCGGGAATTCTCGGAGGCGCAGGTGCATCGTCTGGCCGACATCTGGATCCGCCTAAGGCTCCATGATGTTTTCGGTCGTTTGGGATTGCGCCGCATGGCCCGTCTTTTCTTTTCCCCTTCTTCCCTTGCGTCTCACGAAGCATTGGAAGCCCTCATCGCCGCCCACATCCCTGAAGACTATGAATCGCTCTGCGTTCCCCTGACGGTGATCGCCACCGACTATCGGATGGGCAGTGAAAAGCTCTTCAGTGCCGGCCCCTTGCGCCGCCATCTTCTGGCCAGCGCGGCCATTCCCGTGGTTTTTGCTCCCGTGCCCGTTGACGACCACCTCTACATGGACGGCTCCGTTTCCGCCCACGTGCCCCTCATCCCCGCTCAGCGCCTGGGTGCCCGCAGCCTCGTGGTCTTCGACGTGGGGTTCGCCTGTGACATGAAGGATTCACCGGCCGGCCTGATCGAAACCGCACTCCACACCTTTTCGTTGATGTTGCATCGGCAGTCTACGGGACGGATCGCCGGACTGGACCCGAGTTTGACCGTGCTCTACCTCCCTTCACCCTGCCCCCTGCGGGTTCCGGCTTACGACTTTGCTTGGGGAAGAGAACTCGTGGAAGCGGGCTATCAAACGGCTCGCGCGTTCCTCGAAGGACTCCGGTTGCAAGGCCCCGGCATCTACGGCAGCCCCCACTCCCATGCAGATTGATCGGCGCACTGATGTGAAACGCATGATCAGCAGCGAGCCTTGCCCCGGAAAGCCGTGTCAAGCGGGTTCAAGAGGCGCCCAGTGATTCGAAAAAAAGCTCCGTCAATTGAATGGTTCCGCGGTAGAGGCGGAGCTGTCCCCGGCGTTCGAGGTCCTTCAGGAGCCGACTCACCACTTCGCGAAGCGTGCCCAAGTCCGCGGCGATCTGTTGGTGGGTCAGATGGACGGTTCCGGCGCAGGCCTTTCGAGCCAGATAGCGTTTGAGCCGGTCTCCGGTCCGATCGAAGGCCACTTCGGACAAAAGGGTCATGAGGCTGGCGATTTCCTCGTGGATGTGCTGGAATAGAAACAAACGCAACGGGTCATGACGAGCGGTCAGCTCGCGCACGCGCGGAGCGGGTACGCCCAGGATTTCCATGGGTGTGAGCGCGACGGCGTTGGCCAAGTAGGGCTTGGTGGAAAGGACGCTCAAGCCCATGAGCGAGCAGAGCCCACCGGGTTCCACTTCATAGAGCGTGATCTCCTTTCCTTGATCGCTCAGCTTGTAGATTCTTTTGCTGCCGGAAAGGACGAAAGCCAGCATGTCGCAGGGAGAATTTTCCAGCTGCAAGTGTGCCCCTTCCGCCACCGTCATGCGCCGCGGCTCGTGAAAAAAATCGGCGAGCAACGGATCGGCGAGTTGTCCCAAGCCTGGATACAAGTCCATTACGCGGGCTGAAGGCTGAACCACGGACCTTCCTCCTTCCCTTGAAAAGAACGCAGGATGTGAGGGTTTTCAGTCACGGCTCAAAAATCCTTATTCTTTTTGCCGTCTGCAATCAAGGCCAGGAAAAACTCACGTGCTTCCGAATGCTGCAGCATCCCCTTTCAAACCCATCCGCGACTACGGAATCATCGGGAACTCCCGGACCGCGGCTATGGTAGGACCCGACGGCGGCATCGATTGGCTTTGCCTGCCGGACCTGGATTCTCCCAGCGTGTTCGCCGCCTTGTTGGACCCGGTGCGAGGCGGCCGCTTCGCCTTGTGCCCCGAAGGATCCTGGGATTCCGTCCTCGAATATCTCCCCCAAAGCAACGTTTTGAAGACGACCTTCCGGGTTCCGGGAGGACTTCTGGCGGTGACGGATTTCATGCCCATGCCCCGCTGTGAAGAGACTGAAACCACCGGCGGTGGCGTTGTCCTGTATCGAAAGGTGGAGGTTGACCGGGGGAAGGTCGGGGTGAAGATGGTGTTCGCTCCCCGTTTCGACTACGCTCGGGCCGCCACTTCACTGGCGCTGAAAGACGGGGTGCTGGAAGCTTGCGGGGCGGGCCTCCGTGTAGCGCTCGCATCGGCCGGCGGCGCTTTGAACTTCGGAAGGCATGTTGTGGATCTTCGAGGGTCAACGGCCTTGGTGCGATGGAGGCTCGCAGAAGGCGATTGCGGCTGGCTCATGCTGCACTTCGAGCCGAACCAAGCCCCGCTGGCAAACGCGGAACGTGCCCAAGAAGCCCTCGATCGCACCCTGACCTATTGGCGGGACTGGCTGAACCGAAGCGAAACGGGTCACGATCGACCATTCGGACTCTTCCGCGAGGGGATCGAACGGTCGGCCCTGGTTCTCAAAACACTCCAATACGAACCCACGGGAGCCCTCGCCGCTGCGGTGACCACGTCGCTTCCGGAAGAAATCGGAGGGGTGCGCAACTGGGACTACCGTTATTCGTGGGTGAGAGACTCCGCGCTGACCGTCGAAGCCCTTTACAACACCGGTCACCTCTCCGAGATGGAAGGATATCTGCGCTGGCTGAAGAAAATCATCTGCGAAAGCGGCTCCCGCCTTCAGATTCTGTACGGGCTGCGCGGCGAGACGCTACTTCCCGAGCAGGATCTGCCCCATCTCCAAGGCTACAAGGGATCCGCGCCCGTGAGGATCGGAAACGCAGCTCACGAGCAGCAGCAGCTCGACATTTACGGTGAAATCATGGACGCCGCGCTGAGGCTATCCAATTACGCCGGCAAGATCGATTTCAGCCTCTGGCCGTTTTTGCAGGAAATTTGCGAAACCGCGCTGCGTCAATGGCATGAGAAGGATTACGGGATTTGGGAAGTGCGCGGCGGGCCCTACCACTTTGTCTACTCGAAAGTCATGTGCTGGGTCGCTTTGGACCGGGGCATCACCATCGCCAAGCGTTACGGTTTTCCCGCCGACCTGGAGCGATGGGAAGAGCACCGGCGGCGCATCCGGGATGAGATTTTGAGAAAGGGTTGGAGCGGGGCCAAGAAGGCGTTTGTGCAGCATTACGAAACCGAAGCCTTGGACGCCAGTGTCCTTTTGCTTCCTTTCTACGATTTTCTTTCCTACGACGATCCTCGCATGGTTTCCACGGTGGCGGCCGTCCAAAGGGAACTGGCCGACGGGCCTTGGGTTTACCGGTATCGCGCGACGGACGGCCTGCCCGGACGTGAGGGCGTTTTTCTGGTGTGTTCGTTCTGGCTGATCGACAACTTGATCGGCCAGGGCAGGTTGGAAGAAGCTCAGGCGTTTCTGCTTCGGTTGGAAAAGGCGGCTGGTCCGCTGGGACTCTTCTCCGAAGAATACGATCCTCGATGGCGGGAGTCCTTGGGGAATTTCCCTCAAGCTTTCACGCACATCGGCTACATCAACACGGCCGTGTCTCTTTGCCGTGCTCAGAGTCGGCAACAGCGAATCCGCCCCCGAAAGTCGTTTCGGGAAGTGCTCGAGCAGAAAGTGCTCCTTCACCGATCCTTTGTCCTGAACCGAGGGAGCGATTCGATCCCAACCGCTTCAAAGGAGATCGTCAGGGAGCTCAAGCAGCTCATGAACAGGCTCCGCGGGGCCTACTTCCGAACGGCGGAAGGGCGTGTCGCCTATGAAGAAATGGCCGAATCCGCCGTGTACCGGGAATATGTGGCCTGTTCGCGCCATCTCGACCGTCTGGACCTCGAGTCCCTCGCTACGAGACAAGAAAGACTCGCCTTGTGGATCAACCTGTTCAATGTGCTCGTGATCCATGGAGTTGTGGCACTGGGGATCCGGGATTCGGTCAAAGAAGTGCCCCGTTTTTTCCGGCGGATTCAATACCGGGTAGGCGGATTCGTCTTCAGCGCCGATGACATCGAACACGGTATTCTTCGAGGCAACCACCGGCTTCCCCGTTCCTTCAGGCGATCCTTCGGCAAGAACGACCCGCGGACCGCCTTCGCCCTGCGTCCGATGGATCCCCGTATTCACTTCGCCTTGGTCTGCGCCTCCCTTTCGTGCCCTCCCATCGATATTTACTCGCCGGAAAACCTCGAAGAGCAGCTCACCATTTCCGGTAAGACCTTTCTGAACGCTGGAGGCATCCGCATCGACCGAAAGAACCGAAAGGTCCACCTGTCCAAGGTCTTCAAATGGTACGGCGAGGATTTCGGAGCAACAGCGGAAGACCGGCTTCGGTTTGCAGCCCCTTACCTTTACGATGAGAGCGACCGCCGTTTCCTGGAAGAAAACTTGCGCGAGATCAAGATCGCTTATGATCGTTACGATTGGCGATTGAACCGCACCGGTTGAGGGGGGAAGCTTTTCGTGCGGCCTTTCGGCAAGAGCCCGGGTCGGCGCCGGGGCTTGAGGCAAGGGGCCTTTGTGTGTGAGCAAGGCGAGAGACCGGTTCGAGGGGGATCATGAAGCATCCCAAGAATCTATGCTTTTGCGGCATCCAGGTCGGGGAAAAAGAACTGGAGTTGATTCGGGACACGGTGCACGATTGTGCCGGGCTGAGTCGCACCGAGTTGGCGCTTACGTTGTGTGAACTGCTGGAGTGGCGCCGCCCCAACGGATCGCTCAAGGCTCTTGAATGCCGGCGTTTTCTGGAAGAACTGGAAGCTCAAGGCTTTCTTCGGCTTCCGGAATCCCAGAGCCGTGCTCGAAAGGCCGCGACCATCATGCCGCCCGCCAAGGCGAATCGCGTGGCATCCTTGGAGTTGTTCGAGGCCAGCCTTCGGGAAGTATCGCCAGTGATCCTGGAAATCGTGGAGACCCGGGAAGATCAGCGCCGGTGGCGGGAATGGGTCGGACATCATCACTACCTGGGCTACAAGGTGCCTTTTGGCGCTCAGCTCAGATACTTTATCCGCGTGCACGGCCCGGCACCTCGCAGGGTAGGGTGTTTGCAGCTTTCAAGTCCTGCCTGGCGGATGGCGCCCCGGGACCGCTGGATCGGCTGGACCGAAGAAGAACGTGTTCGCGGCCTCCAGCGGATCGTCCAGAACAGCCGCTTTTTGATCCTCCCGTGGGTCAGGATCCCTCACCTGGCCAGCTCTGCCCTCGCTCAGATGGCGCGGCAGGTGGCGGCCGATTGGGAAGCACGTTACGCGGTTCGTCCGGTGCTGCTGGAAACCCTGGTGGATTCGGCCCGGTTTCGCGGCACCTGTTACCGGGCGGCCAACTGGATCTTTCTTGGAACGACCTCCGGTCGGGGACGCATGGACCGGGAACATCGCCGGCACGGCGCCGCTCCCAAAGACATTTTCGTCTATCCGCTCTGCCGCGGAGTCCGGGAAAAACTGCGCAATCCCTGAAGCGCCATTCGCAGGCCGGTTTTCAGGGCGACCGCCTTCTCAGAAAGCCCTGAGGATCTTCTCCAGTACCTTATCCATCTCGCCTTCAGGATACTTTTTCGCCGGCCAGGGCACTTTGAAGCCGTCACCGGCTCGGCGCGGCAGCAGGTGAAAGTGCATATGGTCGATTTCTTGGCCGGCGATGGCGTAATTGTTCTGCAAAATGTTCATGCCCTCGGCGTTCATGCCCTTGTAGACGGCCTGGGCCACCTTCTGCAGCGCTCCACCGCAGGCCGCCACCGCTTCGGGGGGCATGTCGAAGATGGTCACAAAATGTCTCTTGGGAATGAGCAGGGTGTGGCCCCATGCCAGTGGGTTGATGTCGAGGAAAGCCAGGGAGTGTTCGTCTTCGTAGACTTTGGCGCAAGGGATCTTGCCGTCGACGATCATGCAGAAGATGCAATCCGCCATTACTCTCACCTCCCGGTACAGTTGAATCGTAGTGCATCATCCCGTTCAAAACCGTTCGCTTCACGGCGAAGCTGGTGCGGGGTCTCGGGTATGTCCGGCTGGCACCCTTGGTGGAGATGCTCCAGCCGCCGGACCCTGGTCCATTTTGGCCTCACGCGCGCCATTTCGCAAGGGTGTTCGCACGGCGGCGCCTCATCGCTAGCTTTCTGGCCGGAAGCGCCGGATTCGTTCTTCCAGGGCGGGATGAGTGGACAGATAGGTGCGCCAACCGCTGCTCGCGGCAGACTGTGGGGCGGGCGATTCTTCCCGGATTCTTTCCATGAGCCGGGCGAAATGCACGGGCGGAACCCGGCGGGCTTTCAGAAACGCCAGTGCATAGTCGTCGGCTTCGCGTTCGAATTCGCGCGAGTAGGCGAGTTCGGTCAGGATAACGGGAAGTCCCAGGAACATTTCCGAAGATCCCGAAACGTCTCCGGTCAGAGCCATGACGAGAAAGCCAAGGAGTGAGTCTTGAATCATTCGGCGCATGCCGTGCCGATGAACCACATGGCCGACTTCGTGGGCAAGGACGGCTGTCAGCTCCTCGTCTCGTTGGGCTGATCGCACCATTTCGTCGGTGAACACAATGGTTCCGTCCGGCAACGCGAAGGCATTCGCGCCCAGGTGGCCCCCTTTTCTGAAGAGGACCCGGATGCCTGGATGGGAATGCCCGTTCAAGGCGGTCCTGAAGTGGTTCAGCACCCGCCCCCGAGTGGATTCATCCAGTTGCGTAGGAGCCAGGAAAGACCGATCCAGGACCTCGAGGGTCTGCCGGCCGGCGAGGTCGTAAGCGGAAGGCGGCAGATGGTCGGCGATCGTTCCGGCCAGGAAGGGAACGCCGTACTTGACGCTTCCCACGAGAAATGCGACCAGCAGCACCATCGCCGCCAAGATGTAAGCCGAGCGGCTTTCCAGCCGATGAAGGAAACTGGACCAGCGGTTCAGGCGGAATCGAGCCGTGACCCGGTCCACAGCATCGTTGTCGTCCGTTTGGAACTTACTGCCGCCGGGAAATTCCAGATAACGCGGCGTGTCGGCCAGGCGGGAAGAGATTTTCAGTTCGGCGATGAAAGCCGTTGCCAGAAGGCCTCCGCCCGCTGCTTCCACACGGCTTTCCCCCGTTTCATAGACCGAAAAAACGGCATTGCGAACGGCGGCGGTCCGCCCGTCATACCATTGGCCACGAACGGAAATCACAAACCCACATCCAGGTCCAGGAAATCACCCGCTTCTTCGGCCAATGCGCTGGCCCGCTTCTGTTCCGCGGCCACGAAACCGTCAAGCTCTTCAGCGGTGACAAGTCTGATGTGTCCCATCTTGTACCGGAGGGCCCGGACTTGGGCCCAGGGGTGGAACATGCCGAAAGTCAAAACGGTCCCGAGGGTGTTGGTGAACACGAGCGAAAGGTAATCTTTCACCGTGAGATCGGCCGAAAGACGATGCGGCCCGATACGACTCGAACTGAAAAGGAGGTTCGTGGTCTTTACGGAAAACAGAGCGAAAAGGCCGAAGTACAACAGTGCGGCGGCCGGAATGGAAAACGGCCGGTAGAGCACGGCAAGGACGGCGATGACGGCGAACCCGGCGAGGCCGGGAACGAAAACCCCGAGGAAGGTGCGGTAGTAATCCCGGGACGTGGCGTCGAAGGAAAAACGCGTGGTTCCGTAACTATGATTTTCCACGATAAACCGTTTCTGGCGAAAATAAACGTACGGGAAGAGGATTCCCAAGGTCAAGGCGGCCAGCATCGGCCAAAGGATAAAGACCTTGGCCGCTTCCAGGTACGAGCCGTGGAATCCGAACCGGATATTCCGGAAGGCGCTGTTTCGGGCGTTGAAGGCCAGCGACTGAACGATGAGCCAGGGAAGGATGGCCACGAAACTTAAGCTGAACAAGAGGGCCAAAAAGGGGAGGAACTGCTGCAGGAGGGCGGACAGGAGGGCGACAACCACAACGAGAGCCCTCCCTTTCAGGATCTTCACGGGATCGGCAAGGTACTCGAAACCGCACCCCTGAATCCGGGTGCTTCCGTAAAGATACTGTTTCCGCCGGACCTTGGCCCAGGCGGAGTAAACGCCCAGGGTGAGGACGGAAAGGATGACGTTCACCAGCCAGATCTTGAAATATTCCCGCCCTTCACCGCGGAACTCCAGCGGGACCATGCGGGTTGTGCGGACAGGCTTCTGCTCGGCGGTCGAAGCCCTGTGGGATTCCATCCCTCCCTCACCGAACGGGTGGAACCCACCGGAGTCGTATCCGCTCCGTTCCACCGCCCTTCCGGACTTGGAGACGGCCCGGGCCAGCGCCACGTCCAGGCCGGCCCGCCTCAGATCCCGGGCGACCTGCCGTGCCGCGGCTTCCTCCATGTCTTTTTTGACCACAATATAGCGGCTGGCGAGGACCTTGTCCGCCGACTCGGCGTTCACGCCCAGCTTCGCCATGATCGATCGCCTCACCGCATCCGGATCGAACCCTTTCAGGGTGGTTCCCTTGGAAACCACGCAGAAGTTCGCCTTTTCCATGTCCTCGTCCTTTCCTGAACGTCCAGTGCATCGTGAGGATGGAAGATCCATCATTGGGCACCACCTCGCGGCTCAGCCGCCCTTTTCCTCTGCGCTGCTTGAGAAAAAGTCGGCCTGGGGTGGCAAAAACTTTAGGGGGCCGCGGAATCTTCCGGCGGCCGGCCCTGGATTTTCCCCGTCGATAACGGACAGGCGCGGCAAAACGCTTCGAGGAAAGTATCGATGTGTAGAACCCTCCGGAGGCTGCCGCCGAATCTCCAGGCAAAGCGCAGAGATGACGCTTCACCGGAAATGACATGAGGCCCAGTGGCCTTTGGATTTCTCGTCGAATTTCGGATAAGTTTCGGAGCAGATCGCTTTGCGTTCGAGACAGCGGGGGTGGAACGGACAGCCCGAAGGCGGCCGGATGGGGCTTGGGACGTCACCCGGCAGAAGAAGACGCTTCCGATCGATCGAGGGGTCCGGAACCGGGAGCGCCGAAAGGAGCGCCTGGGAATACGGGTGGAGTGGCTGGGAATAGAACGCCTCCTTGGGCGCCAGTTCCATCAGGCGCCCCAGGTACATCACGGCCACCCGGTCAGCCAGATGCTCCACCACGCTCAGGTCATGAGAGATGAAAACGTAGGTGAGCCTGAACGCTTCTTTGAGTTCTTCCAGGAGATTGATGACTTGGGCCTGGATCGAGACGTCGAGGGCCGAAACCGGTTCGTCGGCCAGAAGGAGTCGAGGGTTCAGGGCCAGGGCGCGTGCGATCACGATGCGCTGGCGCTGGCCGCCCGAAAATTCATGTGGGTACCGGCGTGCGTGTTCGGGGAGCAGCCCCACCTGGGCCAAGAGCCACGCCACTCGGTCTTTCCGCTCCGCCGGCGAGCCCACGCGATGGATAACGAGCGGTTCCTCGATGAGCTGCCCCACACGCTTTCTCGGATTAAGGGCCGAATAGGGGTCCTGGTAAATGATCTGGGCTTCGCGCCGGAAGCGTTTGAGCCGGGCTCTATTCATCGAGAGAAGGTTTTCGCCGTCGAAGGTCACCGCGCCCGAGGTGGGGTCTTCCAATCGAAGAAGCAGGCGTCCGAGGGTGGATTTGCCGCACCCGCTTTCCCCCACCAGCGCGAACACCTCACCCGGCTCTACGGAAAACGAAACGCCGTCCACGGCGCGCACCACGCCCTTCCGCCGAGAAAATCCCGCAGCCTTCAGAGGGTAATGCTTTACAAGCGCTTTGGCCTCGAGAAGGCTCATGATCGAACCGCTTCCTCCACCGGGTGCCGACATCGGAACCGGTGGTCCGGCGTCATTTCAGTCCAGGGAGGCGGGTCGATCCGGCAGTCCTCCTGCACGCGAAAGCACCGGTCCTGAAAGACGCAACCGGCCGGCAGATCCAGTGGGCTTGGAACCGTTCCGGGAATCGGCGTGAGTCTGCCGCTTCGTCCCCCCAGCTTCGGCAGCGACCGAAAAAGCCCCACGGTGTAGGGATGGCGCGGCCGGGCGAAAAGTTCGCCAGCCGGTGCTTCTTCCACCGCCTTTCCCGCGTACATCACCAGCACCCGTTCGCAGGTTTCCGCGACCACCCCCAAGTCATGGGTGATCAGCATCACCGCCATGCCGAAAGCTTCCCGCAGGCGTTTCATGAGTTCGAGGATTTGGGCCTGGATGGTCACGTCAAGGGCGGTGGTGGGTTCGTCGGCGATGAGGATCTTCGGCCGGCAGCTCAACGCCATGGCGATCATGACCCGCTGACGCATCCCGCCGGACATCTGGTGCGGGTAGTCGCCGAGCCGCGAAGCCGGGTCCGGGATGCCCACCCGGGCCAGCATTTCCACCGCGGCCCGGCGGGCTTCGGCCCTGGAAAGCTTCCGGTGCTTCAGAAGCACTTCTTCAATCTGGAAACCGATGGTGTAGACAGGATTGAGCGACGTCATGGGTTCCTGGAAGATCATGGAAATTTCATTTCCGCGGATGCGTCGGATTTCCTTTTCGGAAACCCGCGCAAGATCACAGCCCTCGTACAGGATTTCGCCGGCGGCGATCCGTCCGTTGGGCCTTGGGATCAGCCGAAGCAGCGACAGGGCCAGCACGCTTTTCCCGCACCCGCTTTCGCCCACAATCCCAAGGGCTTCCCCGCGATGGAGCACGAGGTCGACCCTGTCCACGGCACGCACCACGCCCCGGCGCGTCCGGAATTCGGTCCTGAGGCCCCGGACCTGGAGGAGGGGCTCCTTCATTGCGCCCTCATAGACGGGTCCAGAACGTCCCGCAGTCCGTCTCCGAAGAGGTTGAAGCCCAGCACCAGGAGCAGAATCGCCGCCCCCGGAAAGGCCGCCACATGGGGAGCGAGTTGAATGTACTGGCGACCTTCGCTCAGCATGGCGCCCCATTCCGGTTGGGGGGGTTGTGCGCCGAGTCCCAGAAACCCGAGGGCCGCCGCCTGGAGGACGGCGGTTCCCATCCCCAAGGTGGCGTAGACGATGATGGGAGGGACCGCGTTGGGCAGGATATGACCCAGGATGACCCGCAGATGGCCGCCCCCCAGGTGCCGGATGGCCTGGACGAAGAGCTGCTCCTTGAGCGAAAGGACGCTGGAGCGCACGATGCGCGCATAGTGCGGCACATAAACCAGTCCCACCGCGATCATGGTGTTGGTGAGGTTCGGCCCGAGAATGGCCGTGATGAAGATGGCGAGCAACACCGCGGGAAAGGCCAGCAGCACGTCCATCGCCCGCATGATGACACTGTCCAGGGGATCGCCGAAGTAGCCGGCCAGGAGGCCCAGAAGGGTTCCCGGAACCAGGGAAATGGTCACCGAAATGAGCCCGATCAGGATGGAAATCCGACTGCCGTAAATGATCCGGCTGAAGATGTCCCGGCCCAGGCTGTCCGTTCCGAAGAAGTGTTCGGGGCTCGGCCCTTGGAGTCGATCGAGGGGAGCCGGAAGCAACGGGTCGTAGGGAGCGACATTGGGGCCCAGCGCCGCCACGGCGAGGATCATCGCGATCACCACCATCCCGAAGGCGGCACTCCGGTTGTTCAAAAGATCGCGAAACAGTTCCATCCGGCTCATTGCACGCGAATCCTGGGATCCAAGGCCGCGTAAGCCAAGTCCACCACCAGATTGATGGCCGCCATGACCACCGCGAAGATGAGGATACAGCCCTGCACTGCAGCGTAATCGCGGCCCATCAGCGAATCCACCACGTACCGGCCGAGCCCGGGCCAGGAAAAAATGGTTTCCGTCAGCACCGCTCCACTCAGCAGCAGCCCCAGGTTGAGTCCCAGGACCGTCACCACCGGGAGCATCGCGTTGCGAAGCGCATGCCTCAGAATCACCACCGCTTCCTCCAGGCCCTTGGCGCGGGCCGTGCGGACGTAGTCCTTGTTCAACACTTCAAGCATGCTGGAGCGGGTGATGCGGGCGACCACCGCCGTGGGGATGGTGGCCAAGGTGAAGGCCGGAAGCATCAGGTGGTGCAATCCGTCCCACAGCACCTTGGGGCGGCCGGTGAGGATGGCGTCCACGAGAACGAGTCCCGTGAGCGAGGGGAGGTCCAGCCCCATGGTCAGGCGGCCCATCATGGGAAAAACCGGAAATTTCACTGCGAGCAAGTAGATCAGCATGAGCCCCAACCAGAAAATGGGCATGGAAACGCCCACCAGGGCGAGCAGCATGACCGTGTAGTCCCACAGGGAATACTGCCGGACGGCCGAAATCACGCCGGCCGCGATCCCGAAAAACGTGGCGATCCCCATGGCGGCCAGCGACAGTTCCACCGTGGCCATGAACCGCACGCCGATTTCGCCGATCACCGGGGCGCCGGTTCGGATGGAGTTGCCGAAATCCCCTTGGAGGATCGACTGGAGATAGATCCAATACTGGGCCGCCAGGGACCGGTCGAGTCCCAGCTTGTGCCGTAGCGCTTCCAGTTCTTCGGGGTTGGCGTATTCACCGAGCAGCAGAAGAGCGGGGTCTCCGGGGATGAGCCTCAGCATCAGGAACACCACCAGGGAGACCCCCAGGAGAATCACCACGAGCTGAACAAGACGCCTGGCGATGTAGGCAGCAGGCATGGACCGGCCGCTCCCCTACTTCTCCTTCCAGACCATCTGGAAAGAATTGAGTCCGTTGGGCCGGAGGGGCACGTCATGCAGTTTTTGGCTGTAACAGCGCACGATGGTCGAATGGGCGAGCGGCACCCAGGGCGCTTCCTCGTGGAAAATCTCCTGCGCCTTCAGGTAGTACTTGGTCCGTTCGGCCTTGTCGAAAATCCCCTGGGCGGCTTTCACCAGCTCGGTGAATGCCTCGTTTTTCCAGAGCGCTACGTTGGCGGCGCCCGGCGTTACCGCGGTGTCCGCCGACAGCAGTCCGTAGAGGAAATTGTCCGGATCGGCGTTCCCTCCAAGCCAGCCCAGCATGCACAGGTCGTGTTCCCCGTTGGACGTGTTCTTGAGGTACGTCCCCCAGTCGTAGCGGACGATCTTCGCCTTGATCCCCACCGCGGCCAGATACGCCTGGATCAGTTCGGCCGTTTTGACCGGCTCGGGCATGTATGCCCGGGAAACCGGCATGGCCCAGAGCTCCAGCTCCACATTCTTGTCGAACCCGGCTTCTTCCAGCAGTCTTTTCGCCTTTTCCGGATTGTAATCGTAGGGTTCGATGGCGTCGTTGTGGCTCCAGATGGACGGTGGGAACGGATTCTTCGCCGGAATCGCCAGCCCCTGGAAAATGGTCTGTATCAGCGTTTCCTTGTCGATGGCGTGGCTGATGGCCCGCCGGACGCGAGCATCGCTGAGCGCCGGCTTCTGGGTGTTCATGGCCAGGTAGCCCACGTTCACACTGGGCCGTTCTATCACCTGCAGGTTAGGGTCTTTTTTCACCAGTGCGATGGAATCGGGGTCCAGGTCGTCGGCGATGTCCACCGTTCCCGACTGGAGCGCCATGAGCCGCGCCGAGGGTTCCGGTATGGATTTCAAGATGATCCGATCCACCTTGGCTTTCTCACCCCAGTAGTCATCGTTCCGCTCGAGGACGATCTGGTCGTCTTTGACCCACTTGACGAATTTGAACGGGCCGGTGCCCACGGGATGCAGGCCGATCTGGTCCTTGTATTCCGCCATGGCCTTTGGTGAGACGATCGGGCAGAGCCATAGCGCCAGGTTGTTCAAAAGAGGTGCGTAGGGTTTTTCCGTGACCAGCGCCACCGTGTATTCATCGATGATCTTTACTTCCTTTACCGGACCTAGGGACAGGCTGAGATAGGCCCACTTGCCGTAACCGTGAAAGGGATGGTTCTTGTCGATCACCCGCGCGAAAGAGTCGTAGACGGCCTGCGCGTTGAACGGGGTTCCGTCGTGGAAAGCAACGCCCTTTCGGAGGTGGAAGGTCCAGGTGAGGCCGTCTTCGGAGACATCCCACGACGTGGCCAGCTGCGGTTCCACGTCCATGGAATTGTCGCCGAATTTCACGAGGTTTTCATAGACCTGGATGCCTGCCTTGATGGATTCGCCGTCGGTGGCCTGGGCGAGATCCAGGGAAACCGAATCGCCGCCGCGGCCCCAGATCAGGGTCCCGCCGGTGATCGGCTCCTGCGCCGCCCAGGTTCCGGTACTGCAAAGGCACAAAAGGACCACCGTCGCCAAGCATAACTTTTTCATGAAGCCCCTCCCTCTGATTGGATGTGACCGTTGCCGCCTCGCACCTCATGGCCCCGCCGCCGCCAAACGAGGCTCAGGCAGGCGTCTTTCGCTTCCACGGTCTTGATAGCGGTTTTGCCCTGCTTCCGCAACCAGTCAATCACGGCGCGAAGCACCGTCTCATGGGCCCGAACACAACGCTCCAGCATCGGCCCCGAAACCACCTCGTCGGCGACCTCGGTCACGATTTCAAGGCTCGTGACGTCAGGGTAACGGACGGCGAAGTTATAACGGAGCAGGCCTTTGACGGGCGGAAGAACCACGAGCGGTTCGTCGGATACCGGCGGAAAGACCTCCGGCTCCCACTCCCGTGCGTAACGCAGGTAACGATACTGGAGGCGGCGATTGAAATGCGTCAGGTCGTCATCTTCCGCGACCGCCTCCTTGAGCGCACCCGCCAGTTTTTTCGCCGTCTCATGGCCCGGGTGTCGCTCCTCATCCAGGAACGGGATGTAAACGTAGAGAAAGGTCCGCGGAATCCAATGTTCGGCGAACCGACCGGGAGGGGCGACCCCCGAGAAGGGCTGGTCCCATTCGTGGCTGGGCACGCCATGGCCATCGATCATGATTTCGGGAAACCAGCGCCACCAGAGTCGGGACTTGGCCCAGGCTTCCGGAAAACGGGGCCGGGGTTCGAAATAGTCCGCGTAGAATTCGGAGCCCAAGGCGTTGTAACGGGCTGCGTGCAATTTGTGACCGGGGGCGCCAGGATGGAGTTCTTCAAAGGTCGCCACCCCGTCCACGTTTTCCATGGGGATCCAGACAAGGTTGACGTGCCGCAGAAGAGTCTCACCATCTTTGGATGTGGCGAGTTTCCAGGCGGAGCGGAGCGCTGCGCCGGTACTCGACACTTCATTGGCATGATGGCGCGCATTGAAAAGGACGGTGGGGCGCAACATTCGGGCTTTCGCCTGAGAGGTCACCGAGCCTTCCCTTTGGAGGCGGGCCTCGAGCACTCGGATGGGGCGGCCCGCAAAGCTTCGCGCCGCCGTCCACGCCGCGAAGTACGGCCGTCTGCCGAGTTCGTCGACCCATGCTTGCGTTTCATCTGATGTGAGTACCCGGTCCGCGGGCGGCGGGCCGAGAGAGCTCGCGGCCGGGGGAGCCGAAGCTTCCGGGATGGATTCGCGGGGGGACGGAAACCAAGCGAGAAGTCCATCGGGCGCCGTTTCCACGTCGAATCCCCACACGCGGAGCACGGAAACGAACCCCGAAGCAACGCCGGAACGCCTGGTCCCCGGCAGATTCCCAAGGGTGACGCCCCAGCGACCCTTCTTCATCCTGAGGCCGATGGCTTCCAAATTCGGCCGACCTGTTGCAACGACGCCCGGAAGTTCCGGCCAGGGGTGAGGCGTCGCCGAGAAGCGGGCACGAGGTTTTTCGCCGCCCGCGCTCGCCACAACCACCGGCACAATCCGCCCGAACCGCAGCCGCTCAGGAAGCCGATGCCGTTTTGCGAAATCGGCGTAAAATTCCAGCAGTCCGAAATACAGGTCTTCATGCAGCGCTTCCATGGGGGCGACCCGCTCTTCGTCCAAACCGAGCGGTATTTCCGTTTCGTCGATGGCGACTTCAACCCGGACTTCCTCCCAGAAGGCCGCCCGATCGCCCAAACTTGCATCTCCCAGGCGTTCTTCCATCCGCGCTTCCAGCTCCCGGAGCCACCGATTCCTGAAGATGCCCCAGAAGCGCTCCCGGTCTGTAGGAACGGCATGGTCCAGAAGAAGGCGCTTGCCCTGCCGGAGGCGAATGCCGCCCGTCGCCGGATGAACCCATCCGGCGCGCGTTCCGCCCAAAATGTAGGGTAGCCGACTCCATCGAGGTGTGAGGGATTCCTCAAGCATCACCCGGCCGGATGCATCCCGGGCCGTGAAGCGGTAGACTGGCCTTTGTCGGGAATCCATTCGAATCGTGACGGATTCTTCGCCGAGCCCCAGGGTTCGAGCGAGAAGATCCGGACCGGGGAAAAGTTCCTGCACCCAGCGGCTTCGCATCTCGATGGCGCCTCGGGTCGAAAAAGGCCTGCACGCGACTTCCAGGCCGGCCGGAGGTGGAAAAGCCCCTTGCAGGGCCGGGAGGATTTCATCCAGCAACCAGGCGAGGCCGGGCTTGTAGGCGTTCCGGACCCGGATCCGCGCCTTAAAGCCTTTGCTTCGAAGAACGTCTTCCAGGGCCCGTCGAAGTCTCTCTCGATGCTCCCGCGGCTTGCTGACGAAAACCTCCCCGTGGAGCTCTCCTTCACCGGCCGCAAGTTCTTGCACGCATCGCAAAATCTCTTCCGTTTCGCTACGCCAGGTGAACCTTCGCCGCAAAGCCGGTGGCGGGGTCAAAGTGGCCGGGACGGGCAGGCCCAAAGCCTCACAGGCTCGCGCAACGCGCTTTTTCCGGTCCGCCGGAACGGCGGGCCACCTTTTGAAGTCCGATTTTCCTTTGGAGGCGGTATCCACCAGGGCGTGAAGCCACCGGCCTTCGTAACCTTCTCCACGGACAAGATGTTGAAGCTCGAAGACCCCTTCCCGGATCCCGTCCATGGGAGCGCTCCCCGGGCCCCGTTCCTTCAAGGCCCATGGGATCCAGTTCCGAAGCAGCCGGGCGATATCCCGCGGGCGCCCGTTCACGAGAAGGCGACATCCCGCCGTTGGATCGCCTCCAATCCAGCGGATGGAGGCGTCTGCGTCTTCCTCTCGAACCTCCAGCAGAAGGTCTTCCCTCAAGGGGGCACCGGCTGAGACCAAGGGAAGCTCGAGCTCCGTCCCTTCCAGTGCCAGGCGAACCACCGCATCCGAAAGAGCCAGCCCCGTGTCGGGCGACAACCGGTCTGAGGGCAGCAAAAGGCTCAAGCGAAGCTTCTTCGCCCGCGGGGAATATCGGGGAACGGTGTAACATCCAGCCGGCCCGGCGAGATCCAGGATGTCCACCGCGGCTTTTCCCCTTCGCGGCCTCCCGCACGCTGGAACTGAGATGCCTCTCCTTCCGCATGGCAAGGCTTCCCCGCTCCAGCAGGCGACCACTCGGCTCTCTTCATCCAAGGCGGACCAGGCCCCCGCTGCGGTCCGCAGAACGGAAAAGGAGGACCAATCCTCCTTGAGAGTCGTCGGCGAAGCGGGCCAGCCCCCCGGAGTCAGTGCCAGGAGTTCGAGAAATCGAGCCAATCCTCCGGCGCTCTTCTCTTCCAGTACGACCTTGGAGGCTTCCCTTCTTGCCCGCACCAGGAGGCCGTTCGGCCGCTTGCGGCCTCGGGCGCCCCGTGAAAGGGTTTTCAGGACAAGCGCTGGTCCTTCGCGAGGCGGCGCGGTGGAAACGAGGGGCAGGTCCAGAGCCGTCACTTCGAAGGCCGATCGTGCCGCGAGATGCAGGGTCTGTACCCAGATGTGGGGATCGACGAGATTTGGGGGAACCACGATCCGCAAGCGCACCGTGTCCGGGTAGCCGTCACCGTCGGTGTCCGCAATGAGGGGTTCCGGATGGAAAAGGGGCTCAAGAAAAGAAGCCGCTACCGGGGCTGCTCGCTCCACAGGCTCTCCTGAAGGGGGGGGCGCAGGCGGTGTTGCTCACCGGAGTCGCCGGAGGGAACCCAAGAAACACAACGCCCCACTGCCGGCCACACACCGGCTGGTTGCTTGAAGGGTTCGAGAATTCGATGGGGGGATTTGTTCTTAACGGTTCCTTCCAAGTCAAAGGGTCGAAAACCGGTCAGGAGGCCGGCGCCAGGACGCGGTGCACCCGTTCCTCCAGATCTTCCAGCGGACAATCGTCGACCTGGAAAGTGTGGTGTTCGAGGGCTGCCGTGACCTTGAGCCCGCTTCCCGTGACAATGCAGACAACTGTGTCCTTGCGGTGGAGGAGATTGCCGTCTCGCATCACTTTCACCGCGGCAAGCGGCACCGCGGCGGCAAGTTGGCCGAAAATGCCCTCACGTGCGAGGGCCTTCTGTGCCTCGATGATCTCCGAATCGTCCACGGCGATGGTGCATCCCCCGTTTTCGCGGAGCTTTCGGAGCACCTGGTTCCCGCTCGGCGGGTAGGGGTTTTCGATGGCATGGGCCAGGGTATGCGGGTTTTCCACGCGCCGGATCCGGTCGCTTCCGGACTGGAAGGCGCTGTGGATGGGTGCGCAGCCCCTGGCTTGAGCACAGACCATCTTCGGAACACGCTCGATGAGGCCGCTTCGGTGAAATTCTTCAAAGCCTTTGAGGATTCCCCGGAAGTTCCCGCCGGCGCTGGTGGGCACCACCACCCAGTCCGGCGCTTCGAAATCGAGCTGCTCGCAGATTTCGAAGGCGATGGTCTTGGATCCTTCCACCCGCAGCGGTACATCGGAATTGATGAAGGCGATGCCGGCGGCAGCGCCCAGCGTGAGGCTTTCGAAGTAAAGCCGCCCGTAGTCCCCTCGAACCTTGAAAAGCCGCGGGCGGTGAAGGGCGATGGGGCCGAGCTTTTCAGCCGGAAGTTCGGCGCTCACCAAGACGACCGTGTCAATACCGGCCCGTGCGCCGTAGGCGGCGACCGACACGGCCATGTTTCCGGTGGAGACGGTGCCGATTCGCTGGAAGCCGCACGCCAGCGCGTGCCGCAGCCCCGCAGCGGTGCCCCTGTCCTTGAACGACCAGGTGGGGTTTTGGGTTTCGTTTTTGAAAAACAGCCGGCTCACAGCCATTTCTGGGGCCAGTCGGGCGGACGGGATCAGCGGCGTAAGCCCCTCACCCAGCGTCACATCCGGGCTGTCTTCCCGGAAGGGAAAGAAGTCCGCGTATCGGGAGAATACGCCTTGTCCCAGCGGCTGGCCCGCGTTCACCCGCCCCTGAACCTTTTCCATCTCCAGGGGTTCCCTGCAGGCGTCGCATCGCGGGTTCATGCGGTGGATCCCGAAAACCTGCCCGCAGCCGGTGCAGGTGAGCTTCCAAGCTTTCAGCATGGACCTATCCTTCCACAGGGCTAAAAATCACCGGCCATCTCTCGGGCTTTGTCCAGAGCTTGCTGTTTCCTTCGTTCGGCCTCGTCGGGACCTCCGGCGAGGGTTGGTTCGACCACGAGCGTTCTCACGTCGGTCAAGCCGATGAATCCCAGGATCATCTTGAGGTAGCGGGTCTGAAAGTCGAGGGCCTCGGCTTCGCTTCCCGGCGGGTAGGCGCCGCCGCGGGCACAGGCCAGAAACACCGGCCTTCCCGTGACCAGGCCCTCGTAGCCTCCCTCCGGAGTCACGCGAAACGTGTAAGTGGGCTGGATGAGTACGTCCAAGTAGTGCTTCAGCTTGTAAGGAATGAGAAAATTCCACATGGGGACGGCCAGCACGTACTTGTCGAAGGATTTGAACTCTTCGATAATCTGTTCCACGGCCCGCCAAGCGGCAAGTTCTTCTGGCGAGTGCTTTTTCCCATGCAGGATGGTGTACTTACCCTGGAGTGTCAAGCCGTCGAAAGGCGGCAGTTCCTTTTCAAAGAGGTTCACCGTGACGATTTCGTCTTCGGGATGCAAGGCCTTGTAGGTGTCGACAAAGGCATCGGCGGCGGCGATGGAATAGGACCGCTTGCCTCGCGGGGAAGTTTGCAGGTAAAGTATTTTATTCATGATCACCTCCGTCGGTTCCGGTCGGATGAGGTTGTGGGCGCAGTGGCTGGGGGCCGGTGTTTGCCCCGGCGGAGCCCACCGGAAAAAGTTGCCTATAACTTAGGCCTTCCTCTGTTTACGTCAAGTTCATTGCTCGCCGCGAGGTTCGGACCCATGGATGTGTCGCTTGCCTTGAATGCGGAATTCATCGACCGGCAGTATCGGAAGTGGCGTGAGGAGCCCTCGAGCGTCTCCAGGGATTGGCGGCTGTTTTTCGAAGGATTTGAACTGGGAACGGCGCCGGGCGAAGCGGTTCCAGGTGTATGCGACAAGGCGCAGGTGCTCCGCCAGGCCCGGGTGGAAACCTTGATCCACCGGTATCGGGACATGGGACATCTGCTTTCCTGCCTGGACCCCCTGGCTGAATGCCCCCTGGATCATCCGCTGCTCCGGCTTGAAGCTTTCGGGCTGAGCGAAGGTGACCTGGAGCGCGTCTTTTACACGCCGGAAATTTCCCTCTGGGAAGAGGCGCGGCTTCGGGACATCGTGGATCTCCTGAAGGAAACCTACTGCGGATCGGTGGGTGTCGAGTACCTGCACCTGCAGGATCCCGAAGAGCGGCGGTGGCTCCAGGAGCGCATGGAGTCCGTTCGGAACCATCCCGAGTGGGACCAAGCCGTTCAGAAGCGAATCCTTCGAAAGCTTTTTGAGGCCAACCTCTTCGAGCAGTTCCTTCACGCCAAGTACGTGGGTCAGAAGCGGTTTTCCATCGAAGGGGCGGAGACGGTGGCGGCCATGCTCGAGGCGCTGATCCTTCATGCCGCTTCCGGAACGTGCCGCGAGATCGTTCTGGGGATGGCTCACCGCGGGCGCCTCACCGTGCAGACGTGTGTCCTGGCAAAGCCGTTTGAAGCGGTTTTTTGCGAGTTCGAGGAGAACTACGATCCGGGGGCACTGGTGGGAAGCGGGGATGTCAAGTACCACCGGGGCTGGCTGTCGGACCTTTCGCTTCCCGGGGACCGATCGCTCCGGGCTGTTCTGGTTTCCAACCCCAGCCACCTGGAATCGGTGGACCCGGTCGTGGAAGGCATGGCTCGAGCCCGCCAGGACCGGCTGGCCGACCGGGCGCGCGAAGCCGTCCTCCCGGTCCTCATCCACGGTGACGCCGCCTTTTCCGGCCAAGGCGTGGTCTACGAAACCCTTAATCTGTCTCAGCTTGAAGGTTACACCACCGGCGGGACGCTGCATCTGGTCGTCAACAATCAAATCGGTTTCACCACGGTTCCTGAAGAGGCCCGCTCCACGCGATATGCGACCGACGTGGCGAAGATGCTCCTCGCTCCCATCTTTCATGTCCACGGCGAAGACCCTGAAGCGGCCGTCCACGTCGTGCAACTCGCTTACGATTACCGCAACCGGTTCAAGAAGGACGTGGTGGTGGACGTGGTCTGTTACCGCCGCTACGGCCACAACGAGGGCGATGAACCTTATTACACCCAGCCGCTCATGTACGAACGGATCAAGAACCGACCGCCCGTGTCCGAACTCTACGCCGACCGTCTGGTCAGCCGGGGGACCATCCGCAGCGGGGATCCGGACCTCCTTCGAAAAGACATCAACGCGCGGCTGGAGGCGGCCGTGGAAAAGGCTCGAAGCCAAACGTGCGAAGCTCCCGTCAGCCGCTTTTACGAAGAATGGGAAGGAATCACAGGCGGTTATTCCTCCGAACCCGTGGAAACGGGTGTCCCGGAAGCCATCTTGGAGGAGCTTGCGCCGCGGCTTTATGCCGTTCCGGAGGGTTTCACCCTGCACGAACGTCTTCAGCGCGTTCTCAGGCGGCAGGTGGATCGGGTGTTGGAAGGCGAGGGGATCGACTGGGCCACGGCGGAGCTGCTGGCCTTTGCCACACTCCTGGTGGAAGGTACGCCGGTGCGGCTGAGCGGCCAGGACAGCCGCCGCGGGACCTTCAGCCAACGCCACGGCGTCCTGGTAGACGCGAAGACCGGCGACCATCACGTCCCGCTGCGACATCTCGACCCCGGTCAAGCGCCCTTCGACATCTACGACAGCAGCCTCTCGGAAAGCGGCGTTTTGGGTTTCGAATACGGCTATGCTCAGGCGAGTCCCGACCGGCTGGTGATCTGGGAAGCCCAGTTCGGCGACTTCGCCAACAACGCCCAGGCGATGATCGACCAGTACATCGCGAGCGCGGAAGCCAAGTGGCGGCGGCCGAACGGCCTGGTGCTGCTTCTTCCGCACGGATACGAAGGACTCGGCCCGGAACACTCCAGCGCCCGCCTCGAACGCTTCCTCCAGCTCTGCGCCGAAGACAACCTTCAGGTCGTTTACCCCACCACGCCGGCACAGTATTTTCATCTTCTTCGCCGCCAGATGAAACGGTCCTTCCGTAAGCCGCTTGTCGTCATGGCGCCCAAGAGTCTGCTGAGGCATCCGCGGGCCGTTTCTCCCCGGCGGAAATTTGCGGAAGGCTGCTTCCAAGAAGTTCTGGACGACGGGGTCGACCCGGCGAAGGTCCGGCGCGGCCTTCTGACCACTGGAAAGCTTTACTACGATCTGCTGGAACGCCGGGAAACTACCGGCCGGGACGACGTCGCCCTCGTGCGCCTGGAACAGATCCACCCCTTTCCCGAAAAGCGGCTTCGGGAGGTTTTCCACCGATATTCCGGGGTCTCGAACTGGTTCTGGGTGCAGGAAGAACCGAAGAACATGGGCGCCTGGCCGTTCGCGGCCTTCAGGCTGGAAGACCTTCTCGGTGAAAGGCCGGGCTGCATCGCGCGGGCCGAATCGGCCAGCCCCGCCACCGGATATCACCTCATCCACAAACAGGAACAGGAAGCCATCGTTACGGAAGCCTTCGGAAAGCCGGCGACATGAATCACGTGCCGGCTCATGCCCACGACCATCCATCGGGGGAACCATGAAGATCGAAGTCAAGGTGCCGGAAGTCGGCGAGTCGGTCAAGGAAGCCGTTCTCGCCCAATGGTATGTGAAAGAAGGCGAACCGGTTCGCAAGGGAGCGGTGCTGTTCGTCATCGAAACGGACAAGGTGACGCTGGAGGTGGCGGCGGAAGCGGACGGGACGCTCCACATTCTGGTGCCGGAAGGGGAGACCGTCCCCATCGGAACGGTCGTTGCGGAAATCGATACGGAAATCGTGCCCGCACGCGGGGAAGGAGAACCCGAGAGAGCGGCGGAAGAGGCCCCGAAGGAAGTGGTTCCCGAAGAAGAAGTGTTGGGAGAACCGGTGGAAGCCGGCCGTGAGGAGGCGGAACGGAAACGTGAGGGAGCCGCCGAGGAAGAAGCGGTTGCGGCAAGCATGGCCCACGGGGTTGAGGGCGGTCCGCCCGAGAAAGCAGGTCCGCCGCTTCCGCCTTCGGTCCGGCGGCTGGTGGCCGAAAAAGGCGTCGACGTTTCCCGCATTTCGGGGACCGGACCGCGGGGGCGGATCACCAAAGGTGATGTGCTCCTGTACCTGGAGCAGGGGGGCGAAGCGCAGCGGAAAGAGGAAGAACCGAAGGGAGAAGCGCCAGCAGCGGGAAGGGCTCCCCGGGAGGCCGCCCGGGCGGTTGAGATGGCCGGGAAAGCGACTCCGGGGATTTCCGAAGAAAGGGCCTGGACTTCAAAACCCGAGGAAGAAGCGCGTGTGAGCCGGAAGCCCATGAGCCGCATCCGGCTCCGAATTGCGGAACGCCTCCTGGAAGCCCGCCGCAATACGGCCATGCTCACCACCTTCAACGAAATCGACATGAGCGCCGTTCAGAACGTCCGCGCTCGCTTCAAAGAGCGGTTTCGGGAACGACACGGGGTTTCGTTGGGGATCATGTCCTTTTTCATCAAGGCCGTCACGACGGCCCTCAGGGACATCCCGGAACTCAACGCTTTCATCGACGGCACCGACATCGTGTACCACGGCGACGTGCACTTGGGCATCGCCGTGGGAGGGGAGCGCGGCCTGGTGGTTCCGGTCATCCGGAACGCCGATCGGTTGGGGTTTGCGGAACTGGAGCGGGCCATCGTGGACTTTGTGGCCAAAGTGAAGGAAAATCGGCTGGAGCTTTCGGACTTGGAGGGTGGCACGTTCACCATCACCAATGGAGGCGTCTTCGGATCCCTTCTCAGCACCCCGATCCTCAACACGCCTCAAAGCGGGATCCTCGGGATGCACAAGATCGAAGACCGTCCCGTGGTGGTGGACGGCCAGGTGGTCGTGCGGCCCATGATGTACGTGGCTCTGAGCTACGATCATCGGATCGTGGACGGCCGGGAAGCGGTGACCTTTCTCAAACGCGTCAAGGAATGCGTCGAACACCCGGAACGCATCCTTCTGGAGGTTTGAGATGGCGGAACGATACGACCTGGTGGTCATCGGTTCCGGGCCGGGCGGCTACGTCGCCGCTGTCCGCGCGGCCCAGCTGGGTTTCAAGACCGCCTGCGTGGAAAAAGATGAACGCCTCGGCGGCGTCTGCCTCAACGTGGGCTGTATCCCCAGCAAGGCTTTGCTGGATTCCAGCGAATTGTACCACTTGGCGAGGGAAAAACTGGCGGTTCACGGTGTCCGAGCGGGTGAGGTGAGCCTGGATCTTGCGGCCATGATGGCCCGCAAGGAAAAGGTGGTCAAGGAGCTCACCGACAACGTGCGAAAGCTTCTGGACGGAAATCGCGTGACCGTCATCCGGGGTGAAGCGCGCCTGGCTGGCGCAACCCGTGTGGAAGTGAAACCCGCCGGCGAAGCGGGAGGTCATCCCTTGAGTCTCGAAGCCCGCTTCATCCTCCTCGCCACGGGAAGCGAACCGGTCGCGGTGCCCGGGATTCCCTTCGACGGGCGCCGCCTGGTGGATTCCACGGGAGCCCTGGCCTTCACCGAGGTTCCGAAGCGACTCGGGGTCGTGGGAGGCGGCTACATCGGCCTGGAACTGGGATCGATCTGGCGGAGACTGGGGTCCGCGGTGACCGTGATCGAAATGATGCCCCAGATCGCCGGGCCCCTGGATGGGCAGGTGTCTCGAACGCTGGAACGGATTCTTCGAAAGCAGGGGTTTCACCTGGCATTGAACGCCAGGGTCCTGAAGGGCGAAACCGACGGCGACGGAGTGAACCTCACGTGGGAAGCGGACGGGAAGGAACACCGAGCGGTGTTCGACAAGGTGCTGGTTGCCGTCGGCCGCCGGCCGCTCACCCGGAATCTCGGGCTGGAAGATGCGGGGGTGACCGTCGATCCCACGACCGGCCACGTGATCGTGGACGCCTCCTTCCGTACCGAGGTCTCTTCCATTTACGCCATCGGCGACCTCATCCCCGGGCCCATGCTCGCTCACAAGGCGTCAGCCGAAGGGATCGCCGCCGTGGAAGCCATGGCGGGGTTTCCTTCCGAGGTCAATTACGAAGCCATCCCGTCCGTGATTTACACCTTACCGGAAGTGGCGAGTGTGGGGCTTACCGAAGAACAGGCTAGGGGGCAAAACATCCCTTACTGTGTCGGCACCTACCCGTTCACCGGGGCGGGGCGGGCCCGCTGCATGGGGGAAACCGAAGGGTTCGTGAAGGTCCTGAGCCATTCCAGGACCGACCGGCTGCTGGGCGTGCACATCCTCGGCCCCAGGGCTTCGGACATGATCGCCGAGTGTGTTCTGGCCATGGAATTCGGTGCCGCAGCCGAAGATGTCGCCCGCGCGGTCCACGGGCACCCCACTTTTTCCGAGGCGCTCCAGGAGGCGGCAAAGGTTGCGGGCGAGTGTGCCATCTACCGCGTTTGAAGGAAGGCGTTCCGAGAAGCCCGGGCGGGGATCGTCCACCGGCGTTGGGGCTCCCTTGCCACGGCATGGGCGATTTCGGCGGCCAGTCGTTCCAAGAGACGACCCAGGGCTGAGACGTAGTGCTGCACCGAGGTTCCTTCGCAAGACTCCTCGGCCTCGAAACGCTTCCACGGCACCGCCGCCCGTTCCTTCTCATCGCGGAGGGACCACCGGGCGATCAGGTCGACCCCACCGCCGCAATTCCCTTCGAAGCGAATCACCTGGACCATCACCTGAACATCGACGGGAATCGATCGTTTCCACGGGTAGAGGTGGACATTGTCGGTTCCCAGCAGCATGGACAGGTTTTCCGCGAGAACGCGGGGTAGGGCTTCCCTCAGCGGCTCCGCCCACCGGTCGAATTCCGCCAGATCCGCCACGGCCGGGGCAGGCCGAGTGACGATCTGGGGCCGATCCAGATACGAAGGGATTTCCACGGGTCCGACGCCCAGGACGAGCTTTCGAAACCCGGTGCTGTGGGATCGAGCCGCTCCGATGGCCGGAGCACTTTCGAGGACGTAGTGGCGCGCAGGCGGGCTGACGGGCCGGATGCAGCCGCACAGGAAGGGCAGGAGCAGCACCGGGGCGGTGAGCCGCCTCAGGTCCCAGAAGCTTTGGCGCATGAGCGTCTCCCTATCAGTCGCCTTTTCCGTGAACCAGGGCTTCGGGATGGTGTTCCAGGTACTCCGCCAGCACCCGCAGGGCGCGGGCCGCTGCCGAAAAATCCTCCAGGGACTGCGTGAGCGCCTGCACGATCGGCGAATCCTCATCCACCAGATGACCCAGTCTTTCCATGGTTTCCCTCGCCTCAGCGGAAGTCTGTTCCAGGTTTGAGGAAAGCGGCCCGATACGGGCGGCCACGTCTTTTACAAGCCCTCGGGATTCGCCCAGAAAGGCTTCAAGTTCCCGGCTCAGCGAAGCGCTTCGGGCGTCCAATTGACGCACGAACTCCGTGGTTTCGGCGAGGGTTTCTTCCAGGCTTTCGGCTGCCGGTTCCGCTTTTCGGTTGAGGGTTTGAAGGAGTCGCCTGGATTCTCCGAGTGTTTCGTTCAGCCCTTTCAGGGCCCCTTTGAGTTCAGGCGAGTTCATGACGTCCTGCAGGACCGCCAGAGTACTCTCCAGGCTGGCGAGGATCCGTTCGATGGGCACTTCCTCGAAGCGTTTGAGGAACTTTTCCAGGTCGGTGGGCACGGTGGGAATTTCCCGGTGTTCCGTGATCGCTCCGACAAGCTTGACCGGTGTGCCCGGGTGGAAGTCCAGTTCAACCATGAGTTGGCCGGTCACCAGGCTCTGGATGGCCAACTGGGCCCTGAGGCCGCGGTCTATCCACTGGTCGAGCAGCTCGTCTTCGAGCTGAAGCGCCCGGTCACCAAACCCGATCCGCTGCGGGTGGATCTCGATGAGCACCGGGATCCGGACCATCTCGGCCCGCGGATCGATGCGCACGAGGATCTCGGATACCTGGCCGATCTGAACGCCGCGAAAAGCTACGGGCGCTCCAACACCGAGTCCTCTCACGGATTCTTCGAAGAAGACCACGAAGGTTTCCTTCGTTCCAAAGATCCGCCCCGAGCCGAAAACGAGAAGGGCCGCTACGGCGAGGACGACGGCGCCGGCAACGAACATTCCAATGATTTTGGGATCGGCCTTCTGGCTCATGACGGCACTCGGTCGCTCAAGGTGCTTGCGCACGCGGGGGTGCGTTGGTGTCCCGCCGGTCGGGGGGTTCGAATGTCGGCCCGGAGGGGGCCGGGGACCGGTCGGGCCGCCCGCGGGTGAGAAATTCTCTTACCTTGGGTATGTCGCAGGTTTCAAGGAGTTTTCGAGGGTGTCCGCGGGCGACCATGGTTCGCAGTTCACCGTCCAGAAAAACGGCGTTGTCGGCGATGGCGAAGATACTTTCCAGTTCATGGGTCACCACCACCACCGTGGTGCCCAGGCTGTCTCGGATTTCCAGGATCAGCTCGTCCAGTCGATAGGCGTTGATGGGGTCGAGGCCGGCCGACGGTTCATCGAACATGAGAATTTCCGGGTCCAGCGCCATGGCGCGGGCGAGGCCCGCCCGTTTCCGCATGCCGCCGCTGATTTCCGATGGGTAGAAATCCTCGAAACCCGAAAGCCCCACCAGGGCCAGTTTCAGCGAAACCATGTCCTGGATCTCGGCGGCGCTGAGTGAGGAATGTTCCTGGAGCGGCAAGGCCACGTTTTCCGCAAGAGTCATGGAACTCCACAAGGCGCCGCTCTGGTAGAGCACCCCGATCCTTTTCATGATCCGGTTGCGGTCTGCGGGTTCCGAGCCCCAGAAATCCATGCCGTCGTAGAGAATCCGGCCCTTCGCCGGCTGAATCAATCCCACCAGGTGGCGAAGGAGCGTGCTTTTGCCGCATCCGCTGTCACCCATGATAACGAAAATTTCGCCCCGCCGGATTCTGAAATCGAGATCCCGCTGGATGACGAAACTTCCATACGCCATGTCCAGGTCTTCCACGGAGATATGAGCGTCCGTTTCAGCCAACGTTCCCCGTCCCTTCACGGTCAGATCCCGATCACGCTGGTAATCACCGTGATGACCGCGTCCGCCACCACGATCCACACGATGGCGGTCACGACGGCGGACGTGGCGGCGGTGCCCACCGCATCCGCGCTTCGGCCGCATCGCATCCCGCGGAGGCATCCTGAAAGCCCGACCAGCACCCCGAAGACGCTGCTTTTGAAAATGCCAATCCACAGATCGGTCAAGGTCACCGCGGCCCGGGTCTGGCTCACGTACTGCACGTAGGTGATGTCGAACATTCCGATCCCGACCGCCAAGCCTCCGAGCATCCCCATGAAATCCGAGTAAGCGCAAAGGAACGGCATCATGAGGGCGAGGGCGATGATCCGTGGAACCACCAGGAAATCCATGGGGGAAATACCCAAGGTCTTCAGTGCGTCGATTTCTTCGTTGACCTGCATGGTGCCCAGTTGGGCGGCATAGGCGGCCCCGGTCCGCCCCGCCATGATCACCCCCGTCATCATGGCTCCCATTTCTCTCGCCATGCCCAACCCCACGAGGTCCGCGATGTAGATCTGGGCTCCGAACAGTTTGAGCTGCACCGCACCGACGAAAGCGAGGATCAACCCTACCAGGAGACTGATGAGCGAGACGATGGGAAGCGCCTGCGCCCCGCTTCTCTGTATGAGCAGGGCCAGGTCGGAAAAACGCCATCGGGCCCTGCCGGCCGCCAGTCTTGCGAAGGCGAGGGTGACTTCACCCAGGAAGGCGAAGAAGTCCCCGGAAGCCCGAAACCACACGAGAACGGCCCTGCCGGTTCGCGCCAGAATGTCGGGATGGTCGGTCCGGCCCCGAGTTTCCTTCCGGGGTGTCGCCGACGCCAAGGCGAGAAGCCGCCGGGCCCCTTCGGGAAGACCGCCGGCCGCCATCGCCGCCCCGCTTTCGGTGCAGCATCGCTCGACCTTCGCGAGAAAGCTCAAGAGTCCCGAATCCCAAGCCGTCAGTTCGGTTGCGTCGAACTCGATCCGTTGGATGTGCGAGCCGGGGTCAAGGCGTTTTCGAATGGCTTCGGCCGACGGTAGAGGATAGCCCATACGCCATTCACCCGAGAGGCGGAGGCGAAGGACCCCCGGGGAGGGGGCGGTGATGGTCACTGAGGCGGGCCGTTCGCTTTTCATATCGTCCGGGTCTTCCGTCAACAATGGATGCCCTTGGGGCCGTCCGTTGGAAAATGGCCCCTCGAGCGCCGGGACGTCAAGTCCCAATTCTGTTTGCAGCCGTCGCGAAGGCCTGCCGGAGGCTCTGAAGCTCTGCCGGAAAAGGGGCGTCCAAGAGCGTGCGCAGAGTTCCTCGGGGGTTGACGCCGCGCCCTGGAACTGTTCTGAAATGTCATCAGGACAGCAGGCCGTTCCAGCTCATCTCAAGACTCGGCAGAACATGACCGCAACGATCATGGCGCTCAATGCACCACCACAGGGATGAAAGAACCCGCCATGCATGGGGCTTTCATGGAGGAGCCGGCTCGCCGGCGATCCAGGTCGCGGCCAAGGCCGTTCCTTCAAGGAGGCGAAAGCACGGCTCTTTCACATTAACCTGGAAGGCGACCGCATGACGCATACGTCCCGGCGGCAGGCGGTCGCAGACCTTCCCGCGTCCCACCGATCGCATTTCGGAACCCGCAAGGTTCCGCCGAGAGCGAGTCGCCGGGATCGGTATGGACGCTTTTTGAAACACGCCGGGCGTCGGCCCCGGCGGTGAAGGGAGGTGAAAGCGATCGTGCATCACCCGAAACCTGGAAGCGCTGATCTTATCGAACACCCGTAAGCCTGGAGACGATCCCATGAAAAGCCAGTGTTTTCCCAGCGGCCGTCGGCTATGGTGGGTCCTTTCAGTGTGCGCCCTACTGATCCCTTTTTCGGCGGGAGCGGCCGACATGGTTCCGAGCAGTTATGCGCCGGTGGTCATCAAGGAACCCTTCCAAAAGATCATGACCCGCATGAAAGGTGAAAAGGCCGCGGTCATGAAGCGCCAGATGGATTTACTCAATGAGCGCTATGATCTGGGTGATCGGCCGGCCCGGGGAGTCACCATGAGCGGCGGGAAAGCCGTTCAGGAAGGCGTCAGGGCCAAGCTTCCCGAGGGCATGACTTGGGACAGGCTGGGCGCCATGTCCCCCGAAGAGATTCTCGAGAAGGGGCTGTGGCCCAAAGGCTTTCTGCCGCTTCCTCATCCCAACCACGCGGAAGGTGGTATGGTTTTTCCTCAATTCCACATCGACGAAATCAAAAAACAGGAAGGACGGGACCTCACCCGTTTCGACCTGGATTACGATCTGCCCGAGCACCTGCTGCCCGAGTTTCCGCCGCCCATCTACCTCACCACCCGCCCCGACCTGGGAGACGTCTCCCAGGGAAAGCTTGTTACTTTGATGAACTACTATGAGCTGTTCAACGGCATCTTGAACCCTAAGCAACTCGAAGGGCTGCGGCTTCTCGTGACACCCTTCCCGCAGCAGCAGTTCAACCAGACCGAGGACCGCCGGAGCGAACTCCCCAGCCGGGGGGTCACTTGTTTCGACTGCCACGTGAACGGTCACACCAATGCGGCGACCCATCTCGTGGGCGACATCCGCCCTCAGGAATTCAGGCACCGGATCGACACGCCGCCGCTGCGAGGCGTGAACGTTCAGCGGCTGTTCGGTTCACAGCGGGCGCTCAAGTCGGTGGAAGACTTCACGGAATTCGAGCAGCGGGCCGCATATTTCGACGGGGACCCGGTGATCGCCACCAAGAAGGGCGTGAATGTGCTGGAACGGGGGAGCCAAGTGCATTTCATGGCTGAGTTCCAAGCGCTGCTGGATTTTCCGCCGGCGCCGAAGCTGAACATTTACGGCCGGCTGGATCCCGAGAAGGCCACCCCGGAGGAACTGCGCGGAGAAGAAATCTTTTTCGGCAAGGCCAATTGCGCCGTCTGCCATCCGGCTCCCTACTATACCGACAACCTGATGCACAACCTCCGCACGGAACGCTTCTTCAAGCCTCAGATGGTCAACGGGCGTATGGCGGCCGCCGACGGTCCCATCAAGACCTTTCCTCTTCGGGGCATCAAGGATTCGCCACCTTACCTGCACGATGGGCGACTCCTCACCCTGGAAGACACGGTTGAATTCTTCAACCTGGTTCAAGGGCTGAAGCTCACTGCCGAAGAAAAGAAAGCGCTGGTGGCTTTCATGCGGGCGCTGTAGTCCGCCCTTTTTCAAGACGACCGATCTCTTTCGGGCTTGCCCAAAAACAAGCTCATGAAGGTCGGGCCCTGAGGTTCCTCGTTCCTGTAGGAGCGGCCTTGGCCGCGATCGGGGTCGCCGGCAAGCCGCCTCCTACAGGGCATGAGTCGCTCTTTAGGGGGTCGTTCGCGAACCGCCCCTACGCGAAAGAACGGGCACTCAGTCCCCAGAAGGGCGAAGGGTGTTCTCAGGTAGATGCTTAGCCTTGCAGCAAGGAGGGGCATGGGCCACCGCGCCCCGTTGCCTCAAGTCGCCCCGCGTGAAGAGGGCGCTGCCCGCTTCCATGACCGGGCGGCGGGCGGGCGGGCGGCGACCGAGGTTCAAGAAGCGGTCTTTGATCTGAGCGTGGTGGAACCCGAGCCTTCGCTGCCGGAAAAGCCAACCGGAGATGGTGCCGAAAGATCCGCAAGGAGAAGTGTTCCGGGAAATACGCCGTGCGCATTGCCAAACCCGGCTCGGGATCTCCAAGCTCAGTGTTCCTCCGATCCCAGCCGTTTGAAATGCCTGATGAGCCCGCTGGTGGAGGCGTCGTGGGACGCTACGGCGCCCCGGCCTTCCAGCTCGGGTTCGATGGCCCTGGCCAGCTGCTTTCCCAGTTCGACTCCCATCTGATCAAAGGAATTGATGTTCCAGACCGCCCCCTGGGTGAAGATCTTGTGTTCGTAGACGGCGAGGATCGCTCCCAGTGTTTCGGGGGTGAGTCTTTTGTACACGATGGAATTGCTGGGCCGATTCCCGTCGAAACTCCTGGCCTTGGCCAGTATCCCCAGCATAGGGCCCGCGACCCCGGCATGTTCCAGTTCGCGTCGGGCTTCCTGTTCGGGTTTTCCTTTCATGAGGGCTTCGGTTTGAGCCAGGAAGTTGGCCACAAGGATGCGGTGGTGGCGACCGAGGGGGTTCAGCGGCTGCGCTGGAGCCAGGAAGTCGCAGGGAACGAGCCGGGTGCCCTGATGGAGGAGCTGGAAGAACGCGTGCTGCCCGTTGGTTCCGGGTTCTCCCCAGATGATGGGCCCGGTGGCATAGTCCACGCGTTCACCTTCCCGGGTGACGCTCTTCCCGTTGCTTTCCATGTCGAGCTGTTGCAGGTGGGACGGCAGGAGCCGCAGGTATTGGTCGTAGGGAAGGACGGCATGGGTTTCGGCGCCGAAAAAATTATTGTACCAGATCCCCAGAAGTCCCAGGATCACCGGGATGTTCGTTTCAAAAGGGGCGGTTCGGAAATGCTCGTCCACCTTGTGGGCCCCAGCCAGCAGTTCTTCGAAACGGTCCATGCCGACGGCCAGGGCGATGGGCAGCCCGATGGCGGACCAGAGCGAATAACGCCCGCCGACCCAATCCCAAAAGCCGAACATGTTTTCCGGGTCGATGCCGAAGGCCGAAACGGCTTTCCGATTGGTGGAAACCGCGACAAAATGTTTCGCCACGGCCTTCTCATCGCCGAGCCGGGACAGCAGCCACGCCTTGGCCGACGCCGCATTGGTCATGGTTTCCTGCGTGGTGAACGTCTTGGACGCCACGATGAAAAGGGTCGTTTCCGGTCGGAGCGGCTTCAACGTCTCCGAAAGATGCGTGCCGTCCACGTTGGAAACGAAGTGGAAGCGCATTGGGGGATGGTGATAATGGGCCAGGGCGGTGGTGACCATCCGGGGCCCCAGGTCGGACCCTCCGATGCCGATGTTCACCACGTCGGTGATCCCGTCGTCGAAATGTCCTTTCCATCGGCCGGACCGAACCTGCTCGGTGAAGGTCCGCATGCGGTCCAGCACCGCGTTCACTTCCGGCATCACGTCTTCGCCGTCCACCAGGATGGGGCGCTGGGAACGGTTTCGAAGCGCAACGTGAAGCACCGGGCGTCCTTCCGTCGTGTTGATCCGATCGCCGCGGAACATGGCCTGGATCTGTTCCGAAAGCCTCTGCTGATGGGCCAGTTCCAGCAACAGAGCGAGGGTCTTTTCCGTGATGAGGTTTTTTGAAAAATCGACGAGAAGGTCTCCGAGGCGCAGGGAAAACCGCTGAAAGCGCTGAGGGTCCGCGGCAAAAAGATCCCTCATTCGGACTCCCGCCATTTCCCGGCGATGTTCTCCCAAGGCCTTCCAAGCCGGCGATTGGGTGAGCTGCGACATCGTCTGCCTCCCAAAATACTGAGTACAGATCAACAAAATAAAATGTTCATTTGTGTTCCCAAGCTCCAGCTTGGGAACACAAATGTGCAGAAGCTCCAGCTTCGATTCCCGTGAGGCCGTTCCCAAGCCAGAGCTTGGGAACGAGAGGAAGCGCTTATCTCTTTAACTGGACTACCGACTCTGTAGCAAAGATCATGGCTTATACTCACCCACTGAAGACCGCTGCACAGTGGCCACTCTATTACGTGGAGCTGTACTGAGAACGTTGTCGGTGCTCCGGGTTTCAAAGCCTCCGCCGGCTTTCCAGCACGACGACGCTGTGCGGGCGAACCCGATAAAAGCTCCCTTTTACGAAGGGCTGATCCCGGGGCTCGAGGATATCCTCGGGTGTATCCATGGAGGTGTCCACCGCCCGATGCCACCGCCTTGCGGGCAGATTCGGCAGGGGGGCGTTCAGCACGCTTGGAGCCGGGTTGAGGATCACGTGCAGGTCCTCTTCGCCCCGGCCGACGCCGGCCAACGTGAAGGCCAATACCCGGGCTTCTGGATCGTCCCAAGGAGGCTCACCCAGTCGCCTGCCGTGCCAGGCGACGTCCGGCAGGGGCCGTCCTGGCATCTTCTTTCCGGTGAGGAAGCGCTTTCGCATCAGGCTGGGGTGCCGCTTGCGAAGCGAAATCATCTGTCGGACGAAGCGCAGCATCCCCCGGTTTGTCTCGTTGAGGTTCCAGTCGACCCAACCCAGGGGATTGTCCTGGCAGTAGGCGTTGTTGTTTCCGTTCTGGGTTCGGAGCATTTCATCGCCTGCAAGGATCATGGGGACTCCCTGGCTCAGGAATAGGATGGCCATGAAGTTCCTGGCCTGGCGCTTCCGCAAGGCGAGGATGCGCGGATCCCGGGTTTCGCCTTCCGCGCCGCAGTTCCAGCTGAAGTTTTCGTCCGTTCCGTCCCGGTTGTCCTCCCCGTTCGCCTCGTTGTGCTTTCGCTCATAGCTCACCAGGTCCCACAGCGTGAACCCATCATGGCAAGTCACGAAGTTGACGCCGTTGGTGGGAAGCCGCCCCTGGGGCTCGTAGAAATCGCTGCTGCCGGCAAGGCGGGTGGCCATTTCTCCAACCAGCCCCTTGTCTCCGCGAACGAACCGGCGGACCACGTCCCGGTACCGCCCGTTCCATTCGCTCCAGCGAAACCCTGGAAAGGCCCCGACCTGGTAAAGCCCTGCGGCGTCCCAGGCTTCGGCGATGATTTTTGAATTGGCGAGCGCTTCGGAAAACTCGATGCTCCAGAGTACCGGGGCGTGGGGCATGGGCCGCCCGTCTTCCCCGCGGGCGAGAACGCTCGCGAGGTCGAACCGGAACCCGTCCACGTGCATTTCCCTCACCCAGTATTCCAGGCACTGGACGATGAAACGCGAAACCAGGGGGTGATTGCAGTTCACGGTGTTGCCGCAGCCGGTGTAATCCACGTAGCGGCTCTTGTCCACGGGGTCCAGGTGGTAGAAGATCTCGTTGGCGAACCCCTTGAAGTTGATGATCGGTCCCTCCGCTCCGCCTTCCGCCGTGTGGTTGATGGCCACATCCAGGATGACTCCGATTCCCGCCCGGTGGAGCGCCTTCACCATGTCTCTGAATTCCTGGAGGTGGGTGCCGGAACCAGGGGAGGTGCCGTAACCGGGATGCGGACTGAAGAAGCTGTGGGTACTGTAGCCCCAGAAGTTGCGGAGTCCAAGGGCCGCCGCAGTTTCGGGGACGTCCTGTTCATCGAAGGCCATGCATGGCATGAGTTCCACGTCGGTGATCCCGAGGTCCTTGAGGTGAGGGATCTTTTCGATGACCCCCAGAAAGGTTCCCGGGTGCCGGACGCCGGCCGAGGGGTGCCGGGTGAAGCCGCCCACGTGCAGTTCATAGATGATGCATTTTTCCAGCGGGTGGTTGAGCGGGCGATCACCTTCCCAGTCGTAGGCGCGATCCACCACGGCGGCCCGCATGGATGACGGGCCTTGGCCAGGCATCCGCGATGTGCGGCGGCGATCCCAAAAGTCACAGGTTACGGTCTGAGCCCATGGGTCGAGCAGTTCCACCCGTTTGTCGAATCGATGTCCGGAAACCGCCGTATCGTCGGGGCCGTCGGCTCGCCACGTATAATGGACCCCTGGCGGAAGGTCCTGAACGAACACGTGCCAGAAGAAGAAGGTCCGGTGGACGTTGGGGTCCAGGCGGATCACCTGGAATGGTTCCGGGCTCCGCGCGCTTTCGTACAACCGTAGTTCCATGCTCGTGGCATAGCGGCTGAAGACCGAGAAATTCACCCCCTTGGCCGTCCGGCTGGCTCCCGTGGGATACCGGTAACCGGGGCGGATCTTGTGAGATTTCGCCGGCAACCCGTGGGTGATTCCCGTTTCCTTCATATCATTTCTTTCGGTTGCCCGGTGGAAGCGAGCACATTGCTCCAAAGCCTGCCTTCCGGATCGATCCGTTTTCGCTCAAAGGCGGCCAGAGGGATGGGCACGTGCGTGAATTCGTTTTTCCAGAACCCGACCAGCATGTTGGTGCGCCCGGTCATCCCGGCATGGACGGCGTGGTGTCCCAGGAGCAGACAGAAAACGGAATCGTGGGCGTTGGCGGGCATGCTCCGTATGGTGTAACCGGGATCGATGTATTTCAACGTCACGTCGATCCCCAGGTTTTTGAAGTGAGCGGGGATCCTGTCCCGGAGAAAGATCCCGATGTCTCCCAGGCGGGCGTTTCCGGAGGCGTCCGTTTCCCTGGGCCGTTCCACCAGGTCTTGCCCGGCGCCTTCAGCCGCCACGATCACGGCGTGGCCCCGGCTTTCGAGGCGTCTCTTGAGGGCCGCGAGCAGCCCGTCTAGAGTAAAGGGCACCTCGGGTACCAGGCAGAAATTCACTTCGCTATGAGCCAGCGTGGCGTAGGCGGCGATGAATCCCGATTGCCGGCCCATGAGCTTCACCAGGCCGATGCCGTTTCGCGCCCCTTCGGCTTCGGCGTTGGCCGAATAGATGGCTGTTCGAGCTTCCGAGACGGCTGTTTCGAACCCAAAGGAATTCTGGACGTTGGAAATATCGTTATCGATGGTTTTCGGAATTCCGATCACGGCAATCTTGAGGTTCCGGTGGTCGATTTCCTCGGTGATGGCCTGGGCGCCTCGAAGCGTTCCGTCGCCCCCGATGGCGAAAAGAATTCCCACGTTCATTCGTTCCAGCGTGTCCACCATTTCGGAGACGTCCTGCGGCCCCCGGGAAGACCCCAGCAGACTCCCCCCCTTCTGGTGGAGGTCGGCCACGGTGCCCGGCGTCAGTTCCAGCGGACGATGGCCGTGACGGTGGGTGAGTCCTTCGTATCCGTAGCGGAATCCGAACACCGTGGCGACTCCGTAGTGATGAAAGAGGCTCAGGACGATGGCCCGAATCACGTCGTTCAGGCCGGGGCAGAGTCCGCCGCAGGTCACGATTCCGCACTTGAGCTTCGAAGGGTCGAAGTAGATCTGTTCTCTTGGGCCGGCCGCTTCGAAGGCCGGAAGCGGTTTCCCCTCGGCGACGCAGGCTTCGATGTCACTCGCGTCCGAAGGATAGAGCACGCGTTCGCCGTCACGGACGAACCGCACGCCGGAAAGAGGGGAGGGAATGCGGCATCGGCCGAGCCTAGAGATGTTGAAGTCGAGATCGTGGCAGCTCACGGTTCACCTCGCTGACAGCAGCGGATCGAATCCCGCCGTCTCATCCGCCGGCGGCCTCGTTCCGGGCGGCCTGGATGTCCCGCCTGGGGGGGCCTGAAACGGGTCGGGGGCTTCAGGTTGCGGAGGATCTTCATCGAGGTGCTTTTCTCATCGAGACCTCATGTCCCCCGTTTCCATGAAACGCCGGTGCATGAAAAAGGCGTCTTCCAGGACGTGCGGTTCGTGGCCGCCGCGTTCTCTCAGTGCTCGTTGGTAATAGTCCCAGAGCATGTCGCGGTAGTCCGGGTGAGCGCATCGCCGAATGATCTGTTCGGCCGTCTGGCGCGGAGTCAGTGGACGAGTATCCACCAGGCCGTTTTCGGTCACCACGACATCGACCGAATGTTCCGAGTGATCCACGTGCGTCACCATGGGAACGATGGCCGAAATGCGTCCTTCCTTGGCGGTGCTGGGAGTTACGATAAAAGAAACGGCCCCGTTGCGCAAGAAGTCTCCGGAGCCGCCGATGCCGTTCATGAGGTGGGTGCCCATGACGTGGGTGGAATTCACCTGGCCGTAGATGTCCACTTCGATGGCGGTGTTGATGGCGAGCACGCCCAGGCGCCGGATCACTTCAGGGGAGTTGGAAATTTCCACCGGCCGCAGGACGATCTTTTCCCGGTAGCGGTAGATTTCGTTGAAGAACCGGCGGCGCGCCCTGTCGGAAAGGGTGAGCGACGAACCCGATGCCGCCCGCACTTTGCCGACGTCGATGAGATCGAGAACGCTGTCCTGCAGGACTTCCGAGTAGATTTCGATTTCCTGGAAAAAATCGTCTTCCAGGAAGCCAGCCAGCACGGCGTTGGCCACATCGCCCACGCCCGACTGCCAGGGGAGCGTTGGTGGAAGGCGGTCCTTGCGGATTTCATGGCGGACGAAATCCAGGATCAGTTCCGCAATCCGACGGGAAACCTCGTCCGGTTCATGAAAGATGGGGCAGCGATCCTGTTCGCGGCTGAAGAGGACGGCCTCGACCCGATTGGGGTCCAGCTCGATGAACGGCTTTCCGATTCGGTCCGCCGCCCGGTAAATGGGAATGGGCATCCGATACGGGGGGTCTTCCGGGATGAAGATGTCGTGGAGCCCCTGGAGTTCGGTGGGTAGGTCGGAAATCTCAACGATGATGCGGTGCCCTTCCCGGACGTAGGTCGGCGTGTTTCCGACCGACATGGTGGGAATCAGGTGGCCCTTTTCGGTGATGCAGACCGCTTCCACCACGGCCACATCCGCGGTTCCCCAGTTCCCGGCCCGAACTTGTTCGGAAAGACTCGACAGATGGTCGTCCTTGAAATGAATGTCCCCTCGGTTGATCTTTTCGCGCATGATCCGGTCGCTCATGAAGGGACGTCGCCAGGCCACCACGCCGGCTTCCGCCAGGGTTCCGTCCACGATGTCCCCTGTGGACGCCCCCGCGAAAAGATTGATCTTGAATCGTTCACCAGCCCTGGCCCGCCGGGCCAGTTCCTGGGGGATCAGCTTGGGATAGCCGGCGGTGAAGCCTGAGATGAGTAGGTTCGTGCCATCCTGGATGCATTGGGCCGCACTTGCCGCATCGGTGATCTTTTCGCGAAGCGGCAGGTAGCGGATGCGTTCAATGGGCATGAATCGATCCTCGTTGATAGGTTTCGAGAAGAAGCCGCTTGTGGGCCCGAACGACCGGCCTACTCCCGGGCGGCCGCGGGTTCCACCGCATCAATCCGTTCCTCGTCCCCTAGGGTTTCTTCCTGAGCGTCCTTCGGCCAGGCCGTGATCACCGCCTGAACGAGCGTGGCCAGCGGAATCGCGAAGAAAACGCCCCAGAATCCCCACAAGCCGCCGAACACCAGGATGGCCACGATGATGGCCACGGGATGCAGGTTGGTCACCTCGGAAAACAGGAGTGTGGCCAGGACGTTGCCGTCCAGGATCTGGATCACGGTGTAGGCGGTCACCACCCAGGCGAACTGCGAACTCCAGCCCCATTGAAAATAGGCGATGAGAGCTACCGGGACCATCATGGCCGTCGCGCCGATGTAGGGGATGAGAACGGACAGGCCGACGAAAAGGCCGAGCAGCAAGGCGAATTCCAGGCCCAGCAGCGTGAAGGTCAGGGTACTCACCGACCACAGGATCAGGATCTCCCAGACTTTTCCACGCACATAATTGCCGATCTGACGGTCCACTTCCCGCCAGACTTGGGATGCCAGCTGCCGGTCCCTGGGAAGAAAGCCGCCGAACCAACGAACGATCCGGTCCTTGTCTTTCAGGAAAAAAAAGACCATGAGAGGCACCAGGAACAGGTAGACCAGGATCGAGATGAGCCCCATGACCGACGCCGCCGAATAGGAAAGGACCTTCTGACCCAGCAGAGCAATCTCCGAACGGATGAGGTCCGTGAGGTGCGTGACCTGCTGCTCCGAGATGAATTCGGGGAAACGCTCGGGAAGGTGAAGGAGCTGTCCCTGAACCCAGAGAACGATCGACGGCAGCTGAATGAACAGCTGCTGGAGTTGCTCGAATACCAGAGGAAGAAGCAGAAACAGAGCGAAGAGGCACGATAAGATGAAAAGCAAGAACACCAGGACCACCGCGAGGAGACGGGGGACCCCACGGTGCTGCAGGATCCCCACCAGCCCTTCCAAAAGGTAGGCGATGACGACGCTCGCCAGCACCGGGGTGAGCATGCCGCCGAGGAGATAGACCACCAGGAAGCCCGAGCCCAGCAGGAGGACCAGGATCACGACCTGGGGATTGCTCAAGTGCCGCTGAAACCAGTCGCGAACAAGCTGCATGGATGTCCGCTCTCAAAAGATCGTGGCCGCGCCGCAAGGACGGTCCCGCGTCTCACCAAGGCATGCTCGATCGGCTCCGGCGTCTATCGGGCGAGTCGCGCCAGCGTGCTGAGCAACCTGTCGGCATGGGGGTTGCTCACCTCCCTGAGAAGCAGGATGTCCACCGGCTTGACGGGCTTTCCGTAATACTGCTCGTTCCAGCCGTCTCGGGCTGCGATCACCGTTCCGTCCAGCGACAGGCCGGCGAAGGCTCCCCTGGATCGGGAAAAGGAAAGGAAATCCGCGCTCAGGTTGTGCGGGGTCGCTCCTTCCACGCCCAGGCCGACGGGACCCAGGGCCACCGTCGCATCGCCTCCCAGCTTGAACGTGGAAGAGTACAGGGCGTCGATCCCCGACCGGGTCATCACCATGAGGATCACTTCCGAGGCGTGAGCCCCGATTTGCAGCCCGATACTGGCGGCTCCCAACGTGTAAAAGGCCGGAGGACTCCACGTGCCTGTGCCAGCATCGCGGACGGATACGACGCCGCTTCCTCCGGAACCGCCGACGATGAAGGCGCCCTTCAGGATCTGCGGGACGATGAGCACGGCCCGCGCTTCCTTCAGGTGGTCGCGAAGCCAGGTGAAGTTCGGGTTGGTGACGAAACTTTCGAGGGTGATCTGGGCCCGTTCGACCAGTTCCTCGGGTTTTGAAATGTCGCCGCGTGCTTCACTCAGGGGAAGCGTCCCAACGACGGCGATCGCGATGATCCAAAGTCCGTAAAAGCGTGAAATTCTTTTCATCGATGGCTCCTGTGGCATGGGGGGTCCCTGGCATGATGTTCCGATCGAAGCTTAGCAGTCTTTCCCTTGGAACATCAACAGGAACAGGATTCGGCCCGGGCTCGGATGTCTTCCAGGAGGTGGCGTGTGAGCCGGTGAAGTCTTTGTGGAGCCCAAAAAAGGCGGATGACGGGAAGCATCGGTCCACTGAATCTTTCGATGCTGGTCAGCCGGACCGTTTCGCCGTCTTCGAAGCGGAACAGATGCTCGGCGTGAACCCCCAGGCGTCTCCCTGACCAAAGGACTTCCTTTCGCGGAACGCATCGGGTGACCTTCGGGGTGATGCGGACCGGCCAGAAATACGGGCGGATGGTGAAGGCGAGACAAGCGCCTTCCGATACGGCGTCGCCTGCGACCATCCTGCAGTCGGTGCACACCGAATTCCAGTGTTCCCACTCTTCGAGAGCGGTGAACACCCGCCACACGACGGCGAGCGGCGCCGCGATCTGAATGCTTTCCGAAATCACCATGGGATGCCTGTCCGGATGCCACGCCCACCGGCTTCGTCTCAAACCGTTCCGGCAAGAGACCCATGAACGTCAGCGGGTTTCAGGCGGAAAGGACTCCCGACGTCCGTTGCCGTTCTTCGGGCGGTACGTAGGTGCAGCCGACGGGGCCGCAGTAGTCGCCGACGTATTCGGCCTTGGGCCGGTACAGCATGGGTTTTTCCTGAGCCTCGGCGAATTTTTCTTCGATGATGTGGGCGCACCACCCGGCGATGCGCGACAGTGCGAAGATGCCCGTCATGAGATCCGCTGGGATCCCCATCACGTGGTAGACCGAAGCGCTGTAAAAATCCACGTTGGGCTTGATGTCCTTCTTGCCGCGCTTTTCCAGTTCCTCCAGGGCCACTTCCTCGATGGTTTTCGACATGCGCCACCATTGGGGCTGGCCGGTTTCTTCGCCGAGTCGCGCCGAGATTTCTTTCAAAATGTTGGCCCGGGGGTCGGTGGTCTTGTAGACCGCGTGTCCCATGCCCATGATCCGTTCTTTCCGATCCAGTCGTTCCCGCACCCAGCCCGCAACGTCGTCCACGTTTTCCAACGATTTCAGCATCTCCATGACCCGGGCGTTGGCGCCTCCGTGCAGCTCGCCCGAAAGTGCCCCCACGCCGGCGGCCACCCCGGCATACATGTGCGCCCGGGTGGAAACCACTTCACGGCATGCGAAGGTGGACGCGTTGAACGTATGGTCGGCGTGCAGCACCAGGCAGACATCCAGGGCCCTGGCCATGGATGCGGTCGGATTTTCACCGTGGAGCATCCAGAGGAAATTGGCGGCATGACCAAGAGACGGGTTGGGGTCGAGGATGTCCTTGCCCTTACGGATGCGATCCCAAGCGGTGATCACCACGGGAAGGCGGGCGATGAGCCGAACCGCCTTCCGGACGTTTCCGTCCCGGGTTTCATCCTGGAGGTCCGGGTCGGCCGTAGCCAAAAGAGGCACCGTCGCCTGCAGCACGTCCATGGGGTGCGCGTCGGGGGGGAGAAGCCTCAAGGTTTCCAGGACGAAAGCGGGGACCCGCCGGGCTTCGACAACCTGCCTTTCGAAAGCCTCGGCCTCCGATTGGCCCGGCAGATGGCCCATGAGGAGCAAAAAGGCGGTTTCCATGAAGTTGGAGTTCTTCGCCAGGTCTTCAATACGAAAACCCCGGTAGATCAGGATGCCCTTTTCGCCGTCGATGAAGCTGATTTTCGTGTCAGCCACCACCAGCCCGCGAAGCCCCATGTTCTTGATTCGCACCGGTTGTTCCATCGAAACCTCCTTCGCATTTTCCCGCCGTCACGATCGGCTCAAACGTTCCTTCACGTCGTTGATGGCGCCCCCGGCCAAGAGCGCCTTTCTCTGGCGCGGCGATACCTCCAAGACAGTGACGATGGTCTCTCCCGCCATCATAACGGGAATTTCCACGTGGCCGGCTTCGATCCGTCTTCGAATCTCCGGCAACACCAGCCGGCTACCCTTTTCCAGGCGGTCGTAATCCCTCGGCTCCTTGAACTCGAGCGGCAAGATGCCGAAATTGCAGAGATTCGCCTTGTGGATCCGGGCGAAGCTCTTGGCGATTTTCACACGGACGCCCAAATGGCGCGGCGCCAATGCCGCATGTTCACGGCTGGACCCCTGGCCGTAGTTTTCACCTCCGATGACCGCGACATTGCCCTTTTCACGGGCTTCCTCCGCAAACCCGGGGGCGATCTGGTAGAAGACGAACTGGCTGATGGCATCGATGTTGGAACGAAGCGGCAGAACGCGGCTGCCCGCCGGCATGATGGTGTCTGTGGAAATGTTGTCCGGGACCTTGATCAAGACTTCCGCTTCGAGCACTTCCGGGAGGGCTTCCATGGTTTCGAGGGGCTTGATGTTGGGTCCCCGGACAATGACCGCGTCCTCGCCGTCGGGAGGTGGAGCCAGGATGGATCCGGCGTCCACCACGTATTTTTGCGGATCCCTGATGCGCGGGTAAGGCATCAATCGCCCCAGATCCCGCGGGTCGGTGATCACGCCCTTGAGGGCGGAGGCGGCGGCGGTTTCCGGCGAACAGAGATAAACCTGGTCGTTCAGGGTTCCCGAGCGTCCCGGGAAGTTCCGGGGAAACGTGCGGAGGCTCACCTGGCCGGTCCCCGGAGCCTGGCCCATTCCGATGCAACCCAGACAGCCCGACTCGTGGATTCGAGCCCCGGCTTTCAACAGCGACAGGGCGCCGCCGTGCAGGATGACGTTCTCCATCACCTGGCGGCTTCCAGGGTTTATGTGAAGGGAAACCAAGGGATGGACGTGGCGGCCTTCCATAAGGGCCGCCGTGACCATGAGATCCCGGAACGACGAGTTGACGCTGCTTCCGACGATCACTTGGTGCACCTGGGTCCCCGCCACCTCGCGAACCGGGACCACGTTGCCGGGCGAAGACGGGCAGGCGATGAGCGGTTCAAGGGTCGAAAGGTCGAGGGTATCGTGTTCGTCGTACGAGGCGTCCGGGTCGGCTTCCAGAGGCACCCAGGCATCGCCTCGGCCCTGGGCTTCCAGGTAGGCGCGGGTGTTTTCGTCCGACGGAAAGACGCTGCTGGTGGCTCCCAGTTCCGTTCCCATGTTGCCGATGGTTTCCCGGTCGGTGGCCGAAAGACTCTTGACTCCCGGGCCGTAGTATTCCACCACTTTCCCGAGGCATCCTTTCACGCCGTAACGGCGCAACATCTCGAGAATCACGTCCTTGGCACTCACCCAGTCGGGAAGTTCACCGATAAGTCTCACTCCGAGAACCCCGGGGCAGGGAAAATAGTATGGATGGCCGGCCATGGCCAAGGCCACGTCCAGCCCCCCGGCGCCGATTCCCAGCATGGAGACTCCAGCCGCCCCCGGGGTGTGACTGTCCGCTCCGAGAAGCGTTTTCCCGGGGATTCCGAACCGTTCCATGTGCACCTGATGGCTGATCCCGTTCCCGGGAGGGCTGAAATAGATGCCGAACTTGGCGCACGCCGACTGCAGGTAACGGTGGTCGTCGGCGTTCTTGCTGTCGGTTTGCAGCAGGTTGTGATCGACGTACTGCACGCACAGTTCGGCCCGCACTCGATCGATCCCCAAGGCTTCAAATTCGAGCATGGCCAGGGTGCCGGTGGCGTCCTGAAGCAGCGTGTGATCGATCCGGATGCCGATCTCCTCGCCCTGCACCGGGCGGCCCTCCACCAGGTGAGCCTCTATGATTTTCTGCGCGACGTTCTTTCCCATCGGTTCCTCCAGTGACGGCTGCCATGTCCAAGCGGAGCCTTCTTTCGCTTGTCCTATGATAGTTTCCGCAGCTTCAAAAGCCAATGTTTCCCAAAAAAAAGTTGCGGGAATTCGAACCCTTTGGTACGTTGCGCTGCACTGGTTTTTGGCAGGATCAAACAGGATCTCCATGTTCCCGGCCTGCGACGGCCGGCAAAACTCCGCTTTCCCACCGATGTTTTCCGAGCACGCCTCTTACGGGTTTCGCCTTCGGGTTTTCGGGAGACGGTGGACTCGGAACGGAAAAGGTGAAGGCGGAAGACGTCTGGAACGGAGAACATCGGTTGTTCATTCCGTTCAACCATTCAAAACCAACTTTTACAATGGGGGGATGACTATGCTGCGACACAAGAGAACCACCTTGTTCCTGGTCCTGCTTTGCGTGATCGGCCTGGTTGCGGCCGCGGTTCCCGGCGATGCGGCCAAGCGGCGTTTCGTTTCCATCGCTTCCGGGTGGGTGACCGGCGCCTACTATCCCATGGCCGGAGCCATTTCCCGGGTGGCCTACAAGCATCTGAAGGACAAGGGGATCAAGGTGACGGCCGAATCTTCCGGTGCGTCCGTGGCCAACGCCAAGCTTGTCGGTGACGGGGAGACCGATTTCGCGATCCTGCAAAACGACATCGCCTACTACGCCCACAAAGGCGTGAAGCCCATCTTCGACGCTCCCATTCCCAATCTTGTCGGTGTGTGCACGCTTTTCCCCGAGCATGTCCAGGTCATCGCCCGAAAAGATTCCAACATCAATTCCATAGCCGACCTGAAAGGCAAGAAGGTGGGGGTCGGGCCCGTCGGTTCCGGGACCACTGAGAATTGCCGGCAGATCCTCGCAGCCTACGGACTCAAGTTTGAAGACCTCGCTCGGGCCGAGCAGTTGGAAGCGTCGCAATCGGCCGACTATCTGAAGGACGGCCGCCTGGACGCCGCGTTCTTCACGGTGGCCGTTGGAGCCGCGGTCATCATGGACACCGCCTTGGTGCTGGATGTGAACGTGGTGCCCATCACGGGCCCGGAAGTGGACAAGCTGATCCAGGACTATCCCTTCTATGCCAAGCAGAAGGTGCCGGCGGGGACCTACAAGGGCAACGACGCCGATGTACCGACGGTTTCCGTGATGGCCATGCTGGCCGCCCGCGCGGACTTGGAAGACGACATTGTCTACGACCTGTTGAACGCCATGTACACGGATGTGCAGCAGATCCGGGACGCTCACGACAAATTCAAGGACATCTCGGTGGAAACGGCCCTGGTCGGCATGCCGGTTCCGCTCCATAAGGGAGCTGAAGCCTTCTTCAAAGAAAAGGGTGTGATCAAGTAGGACCGGCGCCGGTGAGGTTTCGAACACCCCGCCGCCAAATTTCGGGGCTCCTCTCTTCCCGCGCGGTCTCTGCCGAGCGGTGGAAGAGAGGAGCGGTTTTTCACGCGCTTCCGAGGAGACTACATGACTTCGGGGAAAGTCCTCCAGAATCCCGAGGACAGTGTCCGGCTGGCACAGGAATCCGAAACCGGGGTGCGCCAATTCACGGGAAGACTGGGCAGGATCGTTCGGTGGATCGCCATCTTCATGTCCCTTTTTCAACTCTACACCGGTTTTTTCGGTGAATTGCCCGGTTCCAAGCAGCTCTCGATCCACCTCACCTTCGCGATGGTCTTGTGCTTCCTTTGCTTTCCCGCCAGAAGGGGAACGTCCCCACTCACCCGCGTGTCCGTTCCCGACGTGATCCTCGCCGTTTTGGGAGGGGGCGCGGCCCTTTATCTGTTTGTCAACTACGACCACGTGGTGACGTCGGTGGGGAGCGCGGCCCTTTACGACCTGGTGATCGGCGGGGCCCTCATCCTTTTCGTCCTGGAGGCGACGCGCCGAAGCATTTCCATCATGCTCCCGATCATCACCACCATTTTCCTGATCTACGCCTATGTGGGCCCCTACATCCCCGGGGAACTGGCTCACCGAGGGTTCAGCGTCAAACGCATCATCGATCACATCTACATGACAGGCGAAGGCCTTTGGGGTGTGCCGCTGCGTGTTTCAGCGACCTTCGTTTTCCTGTTCGTTCTGTTCGGTGCGTTTCTGGAAAAGATCGGAGCGGGCGAGTACCTCATCCGTCTTTCTTTTTCCACCATGGGACGGTTTCGGGGCGGACCGGCCAAGGCCGCAGTGGTGGCGTCCTGTGCCATGGGGAGCATTTCCGGTTCTTCCATCGCCAACACCGTGACTACCGGCGCCATGACCATCCCGCTCATGAAAAAGGTTGGGTTCAAGCCGCATACGGCCGGAGCCGTCGAAGTGGCCGCATCCACCAACGGCCAACTCATGCCCCCCATCATGGGCGCGGCCGCTTTCATCATGGCCGAACTCATCGGCGTTCCCTATTTCGAGATCGTCAAACGCGCGTTCATCCCCGCGGTGCTTTCCTACACGGCCATCTTCTGCATTGTCCACCTGGAAGCTGTGAAGGAAAACATCACGGCGATGGAAAAGGAAGACATGCCTCCCTTCGTGCGGACCTTCCTTTCCGGAGTGCACTACCTGATCCCTCTGGTGGTGCTCATCTGGCTGCTTCTGGTCGTCATGTGGACACCGACCACCTCGGCGGCCTGGGCCATTCTGGTGGGCATTCTCGTGGCATTGGGTCATAATTTCTATCGATCACGGGTTCTCTATCCGCGACGGCGGGCGGAAGGTTATTCCGGGAACGATCCCGCTTACCACGAATACCTTCGCCAGTCAGAAGGCTTTTTCCTCCGGCGTAGCGCTGACGAGGTCTTGGGGGCGCTGGAGTCTGGAGCCCGAAACATGGCCGGAATCGCCGCCGCCTGCGCCTGTTGCGGCCTGATCATTGGAGTGGTGACCCTTACGGGGCTTGGCCTCAAAATGGCCACCCTCATCACCGTGGCGGCGGGCGGAAGCCTCTTCCTGACGCTCGTTTTTTCCGTCTTCGCATCGATCATTCTCGGCATGGGTCTTCCGACAACGGCCACTTACATCATCATGGCCACCATGACCGCGCCCGCCATCGTGCACATCAGCGACATGTTGAACCTGGGCCTTCCCATCGTGGCCATTCACCTCTTCGTCTTCTACTACGGGATCGTGGCCGACGACACACCGCCGGTGGGACTGTGCGCTTACGCCGCTTCCGGCATCGCCGGGGCCGACCCCATCAAGACCGGCTGGAAGAGCTTCCGGCTGGATCTGGCGGCGTTCACGCTGCCGTTCATGTTCATCTACAACCCTAAGCTCCTCTTTTACAACACCAACTGGATGGAATTGGCCTACATCCTTCCCATGAGCATTGTCGGGATGTTCTGCTGGTCGGTTTTCATCCAGGGCTTTTGGGTGACGAAGACCTACTGGTTCGAGCGGCTGCTTTTTCTGGCCCTGGCTTTTCTGCTGGTGAATCCAGGACACATCGTCATCGGAACGGTTCATGTGAATCAGCACCTGGCCAACGGATCCGCCCTCATGACACTGGTCTTGATCTATCTCTGGCAGCGGGCTCGGCGCGAAAAGGTCCGGCTGGAAGCGGAAAGCCAGGCGGCGACCTGATACGGCCATGAAGCGCGGCGTCATCCTTGCTTTAGTATTCGCTGCCATCATACTGTTCGCCCTTCTGCGCCCCCTGACCGTGGTGACCGTCCGGCTGCCGCGGGAAGGGGGTTTGCTGTTGGCGAGGGTTCCGGTTCGTGCGGGAGATGAGGTGAAGCTGCAATACGATCATTCCGTCGAACGGACCGAGGTGCTGGGAATCTTCGGGGTGGGCGAAGGCCCGGCGCTCTACGCCCTGGAGACCCGGATGCGTTCGGTCGGAACGGGTTTGCCCAACGCTGTTCCGGAAAGGACGCGGCGGGAAGGCGGCTGGTTGGTCGTGGACGAGCGGGGACGAGCCGTTGAGGAGTTGCGATTTTTCTTTCACCCGGACAACGACCTCAAGGTCATCGTGGCTGGAGTGCCTGTGCCGCTGAGCGGCCTCAGAAGCGGGGCGATCGTGGAAATCCGTGCTGTCCGGCTGCCCGTTTTCCAGCTCTGGAGCTTGAAGCCGGTACACTCCGGGTGATCGCCGAGCGACGCTTGAGGACCCCAAAGAATCGCGGCAGAGGTGTTGGGAGGCTTTCCCGGTCGGACCGTCGTCTCGTTTTCCTGCAAGGCGGAAGAAAACCATGCTGGCTGCAGTGGATTTCCTGTCCCGGCACGGAACGCGTTCCCTGGTAAGCCTGGGGTGCGGCGAGGTGTTGAACCGGATCGACAACCACGTGCGTCTTTTCGCGACGCTGGAGCTGCAATATTATGTCGGGGTCGACTGTGTCCCGTGTATCCTCCTGGATCCCGACGCTCTTTTCGCCCATCCGGAGGAAGCCAGAGCGATCCTGGGAGCGATCTACGGTGGAACTTGGGAGCGTTTTCTGGACGCGCTCCGACTCTTTCCCCAGACCTGGGCGGAAGAACTGAGGGGGGTTCGCTGCCGCGCCGTGGTGTGCCAGAGGGTCCCCCCGTTCGTTCACTGGGAGTCGATCCTCGGGTCCATGAGGCCCGACTGGATTCTGCAGGAAGATTTCCACGGCTGCGAACGCCAGGACCTCCGCCGCTGCGGCTACGAGAAGAGCCGGACGGCGGCGCGACGGTTGGGCCTCAAGCCCTTCCGTCCATGGAAAATCCTGCCCGGCGAACGCAACTTGGCTCTGTGGAAGCGGAAAGGGCTGCAACATCGGCCGCGGGCGTCCGTCCCCTAGGAACACGGAGGACGGACGGCAAAGGATGGAACCATGAGCAGGAAAGGCAATGCAGCGGTATTGAGCCTCGTTCTCCCGGGGCTTGGGCAGTTCTACAACGGTCACTTTCTCCGGGGAGTCTTCTGGCTCATCGTGACGCCCGGCTTGTGGATCGGCAGCGGCGGGATGCTCGGATGGATCTGCCACATCATCGCGGCGATCACGGCATACCGGAAGGCGGAAGAACGTGAAAGTCTCGGGGGGTAAAAGGGTACCCGGAGGCGCCCCGACGGGCGCCGCCAAGGTCGGCCACAGAGCGGGCTCTCACCCGTCCCACTGGATGTTGGCGAAAACCAAACCGCACAGCAGGCTGCTGCGTCACGCCTGCTGCTGCGGGTTGCCCGCACTCTGCATCACGGGCCTTTTGATTCCTGCGAATCAAGTCGGTCGGTGATGTGGTTGTGTGGAAATGACGTTCGGTCTGAGGCGTGGGCTCGACGGGGCTTTGCTTTCTGCATTTCAGGGAGTCGATGGAGTTCCACATCGATGGGTGGAAGGAGGACAGGTGATCATGGCGGAAAAGGCTTTCCAGGACTACTATCCGGATGAACTGAGCCATTGCTACGGCTGCGGCCGGTTGAACGAACACGGCCTTCAGCTGAAGAGCCGCTGGGACGGGGATGAAACGGTCGCGGTGTTCCATCCCCGGCCCTACCACACGGCCATCCCCGGCTTTGTTTACGGCGGGCTCATCGCCTCGCTCATCGACTGCCACGGGACGGGATCGGCTTCGGCCGCCGCCTACCGAGCGGCCGGGCGGGAAATGGGAACCGATCCGCCTTTTCGGTTCGTGACCGCATCGCTTCGCGTGGACTTCCTCCGTCCGACGCCTCTCGGAGTCCCGCTGGAAGTCCGGGGGCGGATCCGGGAGGTCAAGGAGCGGAAGGTGGTCGTTGCCGTGACGGTCCGTGCCGGGGGCGAGGAATGCGCCCGCGGGGAGGTGGTCGCCGTGCGGATGCCTGAGCACATGATGCCCGGGCGGACGACGGCGTGATCCGGTGTTGCCTTGGACAGCCGGCAGGGATTGCCGGCCATGGGGCGCCATGACGTGACTGGGCGTCCAGGGCCGCCGCCGACTCCATGGAAGAGTGTCAGGCGGTGCGAGCTTCGAGGATGACCCGTGAACAAGAGCACGCAGCGGAGACCGAAGCCCGATGTACCTGCTGTCGCAGCTGTTGAGCCACCTGATTCTGCCGCCGGGGCTGTTCATTCTTTTCCTGCTGGCGGCCGGGGTGCTCCTTCGCCTCGATCGGCGGAAGGCTTCCGGCCTGCTGCTCGGCGTCGCCACCCTGGGGCTCTACCTGCTTTCGGTTTCGCCCGTGAAAGACCTCCTCCTGCAGCCTCTCGAAAATGCCTATCCGTATCCCGGCCGGGACGAACTGCACTGCGACGCGATCGTGATTCACGGGGGAGGGTTGGGAGCGCGGGATCCGTCGGCGAACGGTCTTCCCTCTCTCAAAGGGTGGTCGCTCCGGCGCATGCATGCCGGAGCGACCCTGGCGAAACGTTTTGAAGGAGCGGTGGTCATCCTGGCGGGGGGCAAGGGGCGAGACCAAACGGCTCCACCGGAATCTCGCGTGCTGGCCGAGTACCTGAAAATGGCCGGTATCCGCCCTGATCGCCTAGTTACGGAAGATCAGAGCCGAAATACACGTGAAAATGTCCTCTTCATTCGATCGCTGCTGGATGTTCTTCGGGTTTCGAACGTGTGCGTGGTCACGTCCGCGTTTCACCTGCCCAGAACCATGGCCCTCTACGAGCGCCTCGGCCTGGACGTAACGCCGATCCCCTGCGACATCATGACCGAAAGCGCTCCCCCAAGCCCCTGGGACTGGCTTCCCACCATGACCGGCCTTCGTGGGAGCGCGCTCGCGCTTCACGAGTACTTGGGACTGGTCTACTATCGCCTTCGGGGATGGATCTGAGGGGGAAGGATCTCAAAGGGATTCCATGAGATCAGCGCGCATCCGCTGGTGGCTCGCCGGAATGGGTGGGCAAACGATACGCCGGAAAAGCGTTCCTTTCGAGCACGACCCGGCTACTTGCCGAAACGCTTGCGGATGGCGTCGCGTTCCGCGGGAGTGAGTTCGTCCCAGCGCTGGAGGTTGTTTTCGATTCGGCGTCGTTCTTCCGGTGGCAGTCGGCGCCACTGGCGATAGCGTTCCTGGTAGAGTTCTCGCTCGCCAGGAGGCATGCTCCGATACTGGTCCATCCGTCGGCGAAGAAGTTCTTTTTTTTCCGGAGGGAGGGACTGCCATTCTTCGTAACGTTTCTGAAGGTTCTGCTTTTCCTCGGCCGAAAGGTGGCCGGTCGTCCGGGAACCGCTCCCGCGGTTTCGGCTGGCATACGTTTGGTGCCCATCGACATGCTGCGTTTCGTGCGTGGGTGACGATGCAAGGGCCTGATGCCATCCGGCCAGGTCCCTCATCGAGGCGCCGGCCGACGTTGCACCGTACAACGCAAGAAGCAACGTCAATAGGATCCCCGTAGCGACTGTCTTGCTCGCGGTTGTCGGATCAAGGCGCTCAAGCATGGCCGCTCCCTCCATCGTGCCGTCGCATTCCCTGGAAGTTGGATTCGGATTCCCGCGGCTCTGAACCTCCCCCGCTGGCGGCCTTGTCCACGATATTGACCAGCTTCTGAATGGTTTCCATCTCTTTCAGCAGTTCCAGGTTTTCAACGATTTCGCGGTCCTGGTTTTCCGGGAGCGATTCCTGGGCTACTTTCGACCACCGTGGCGGGTCGGCAAAACGGTCCTTCATCATGTAGCCCAAAAACCCGCTCAGCACAAGGATCAGACCCGCGGCTGCAAACGCCGGCCGAAAGATTGCCCGGGTCCAATAGCCTTGCCGTTCGAAAGTCGCCGCCCGCCGCTCACCTTGAAGTCGCTGTTTCACCGAGGCCGCCATCTGCGCGGATTCCGCCGGAGTGAGTTCAGGCGGTGCTCCCGCCGATCGGACTTTACTCAAGATGCGGGCCAGCCGTTCCCGTTCCCGGAGGCAGCCCGGGCAACCCTGGAGGTGGGCCTCCCAATTCCGGCGTTGCCCGGAATTCAGTTCGCCGAAAATATCCAGGATCAGTGTCTGTTCGTGGTCCTTGCAAGCTCCCATGGGAACCCTCCCGTTCACTTTGAATTGTCCCAGCCTGCAAGCCGATGGCGGACGGCCCGCACCGCCCGGAACAGGTGAGTCTTGACCGTGCCCTCCGCCATGCCTGTCGCCGCGGCGATTTCAGGAATGGTCATTTCCTCGAAAACCTTGAGTTGAAAAACGGTTCGCTGCCTTTGCGAAAGGCCCTTCAAGGTGGACACGACGTCCCGTTTCAGTTCCCGGTTCAAAAGGTCGTCAGCCGGATTGCTCCCGTCTTCCGGAATCGGCCAGTCCCGCTCGCGGGGGTCGTCGCCTTCCTCACCCCGCCCGAAGGGCCACCAGGAAAAGAAAAACCGCGAACGCCGCGCCTTGCGCCGCCTCTGGAGGAGGCAGGCGTTCACCACGATTCGATGAAGCCAGGTGGCAAACGATGAACGGCCTTCGAACTGCCCGATCTTTCGGAAAACCTGGACGAAGGCGTCTTGGGCGGCGTCCGCCGCTTCCTCCCGGTCGAAATCACACAGGCGATAGGCGGTGGCGAAGACCATCGCCTGGTGGAGGAATACCAGTTCCTCGATCGCCTTCGGGTCACCGTCCCGGGCCCGCCGGACCAATTCCCTTTCGTCCGGAGGCCCGGGAAGCGACCCTCCGGGACCGACCGTTGAAGATGGATGCGAATCGCCCTGCCAGGCCGGGCAGCCTTTGCCGTCCCTCACGCCACCGCCCTTTTTGCGCGAGCTCAGAGGCCGCGTCTCCTGGGGATCACAAGACCGCATGAGCCGGCTACCAGCGGCCGCCGGTCTTGAATATCACCGACCAGCCCGGATCGGAAAGAGCGCCCCTGATGAAATAGCCTCCGGATCGCCGGTAGCAGTGGTCACAACGATAATGATAGTGCACGTGACGCTTGCAGGCCGCACCGCAGTAATAATGCCGGTGTTCCACCACGGGCCGCCCGCGCCGACAGGCGTCGCCGCGCACGAAAGGCGGCGACCCGTAGCCCGGATGGCCCTTTCCCCAGGTTTTTGCTCCATAATGATAATGGTTCACGGTCACCCGGTTCCTGTCGGCCAGAGCTGAATCCGCTGCGATGGCGAGTAGGAACGTCGCCAACAGAACACTGAGAAACGTCTTCACCTTCATGATCCGCCTCCTGTAGCCAAAGGGTCGCCTTTTACTTCATTGGATGACGGATCGTCGCAAAACGTTTACGTGGAATCGAAACGGTTCACACCACCGTGACCGCCGTGCCGCTCACACTCACCATCATCATGCCGTTCTTTTCGCCGAGCACTTCATAGTCGATATCGATTCCCACGATAGCGTTGGCTCCCAACCGCCGAGCCTTTTCCTCCATTTCGGCGAACGCCACCTCGCGGGCCCGCCGCAGTTCCTTTTCATAGGCGGCCGATCGTCCGCCCACGATGTCCCGAATGCCGGCGAATAAATCCCGGAAGATGTTGGCGCCCAAAATGGCTTCTCCGGTGACCACCCCGTGGTATTGGGTGATTTTGCGCTCCTCGATCCCGTGGGTCGTCGTCATGAGCATCATGATGGATCTCCTCCTTTGCTACCCTTCTCCCTTTGGGCATGAGGACTCTATGGCACCAAAACCCATTCCGAACCGGTTGCAGACGGTTGTCAACATCCTTTTCGACAACCAACCCGGCTTCCGCCAAAGCGTTGCCATTCGGCGGTTTTCCCGAATCTCCCTAAGCTTCACTTGATCTTCTCGAAGCGCCATTCTATTGTCCTTGGCGCAAGTGATCGTCCTCCATGATGTAAAGCATAGCGTCTCATTCGATTATCCTTTGCGGGCTTCGGTAGGCGATGGTCGCGCATCGCGCTTCGGGAAACCGCTGGCCCGTGGCGGATTCCAAAGCGTGGTGGCGGCGGGTGACTCATGTGGAGCCTTTTTCACGGGCGGGGAGGATCAAGGATGGTTCGTCGGCTGGGAGACTTTTTTTCACGTTGGGCGGAAAAGTACGTACCGGATCCCTTTCTTTTTGCCGTACTTCTTACGTTTCTTACCTGGTTGATGGGCATCGTCTTCACCGACAATGGGCCGTTCCAAATGCTCCAGCACTGGTCGAGGGGCTTCTGGGATCTCTTGGCCTTCAGCATGCAAATGTGCCTCATCCTGGTCACCGGTTATGCCTTGGCGACCACACGGGTGGTCCGATCCGTGATCGACAGGTTGGCGGACCTGCCCAAGACGGCGGGGAGCGCAGCGTTTCTGGTGGCGTTCGTGGCCATCGTGGCCGCTTACATCAACTGGGGGCTGGGCCTCATCGTCGGGGCGCTCATGGCCCGCCAAGTCGGTCTGAGAGGCTATGAGAAGAAGCTGCCGTTCCATTACCCGCTCTTGGGTGCGGCGGGGTATGCGGGGCTGGCGGTCTGGCACGGCGGGTTTTCGGGTTCGGCCCCGCTTCTGGTTGCCACCAAAGGCCACTTTCTTGAAGCGGAGATCGGGATCATCCCGGTGGGGGAAACCCTCCTCAGCGTTCTCAACATCGTGGTCGGCGGCTTTCTCATCGTTGTCCTTCCGTACATTTTCAAGCTGCTCGCTCCGGTAAACCCGAAAGCAATGGTCACCATCGACCAGGTGATCCCGAACGTCCAGGACGTGCTGGCCGAACAGGACGTCGGCGATGTGGAACACGATCGCCCCGCGACCTTTGCGGCCAAGATCGAACGAAGCGTTCTGATCTCCATGGTGACCGGCGTCGCCGGGCTCATCGTCGTCGTGTGGCATTTCGCGACGAAGGGATTTGACCTGAACCTCAACATCGTGAATTTCGCCTTTCTTTTTCTGGGCATCATCCTGCACAAGCGGCCCGTCAATTACGTTCGCGCGGTGGCCGAAGGAACCCGGGGCTGCGCGGGGATCATACTCCAGTTTCCGTTCTATTCGGGCATCATGGGCATGATGAAGTTTTCGGGATTGATCGTGGTCATCGCCAACTGGTTCATCGCCATTTCCAACGCGTATACGTATCCGCTGTTGACCTTCGTGAGCGCGGCCCTGGTGAACCTTTTCGTTCCGTCCGGCGGCGGCCAGTGGGCGGTCCAAGGGCCCGTGGTGGTGAAAGCCGCACAAGCCCTCCAGATTCCGCTTCCGAAATGCATCATGGCCCTCGCTTACGGGGACCAGTGGACGAATCTCTTGCAGCCCTTTTGGGCTCTGGCGCTGCTGGGCATCACGGGCCTCAAGGCCCGTCAGATCATGGGCTACTGTATCGCTGTGATGTTCATCGGCGCCGCCTTTTTCTTGGTGGCCCTGCTTGCGATTCCTGCATGAACCGGAAAGAGTAAGTAAGACAACCGGCGGCGCCCGAGTAGGCCGTTGCCCCTGAACCGTGCGCCGGTTATCACGGGCTGCATCGTGGGGTGCGGGCGGCTGGGAGGGACGTCGCTTTGATAATGCGGCCGCGAGCGCAGAAGGAGAGCGAGCATGTTGGATTCAAGGGAATTGAAGGATCTCGAAGTGTTCAAGGAGTTGGATGACCAGCAGGTGGCCTCCTTGGCCGCCATCGCGGAAATCAAGACTTTCAGGAAGGGGGATATCGTCTACGAGCGCACACAATGTGCCGGCCATGTCTGGGTCGTCCTCAGAGGAGCGGTGAGTCTTCGGCGCTTCGATCCGGGAGATGCCATCGGGTTGGCCTTCGAAACCCGAAAACGGGGCCAACTCTTCGGCGCGGCGTGCCTTGTCCAAGCGGGGGAATACACCCTGACGGCGGTTTGCCTGGAAGACTCCGATCTTCTGGCCCTGAACGAAGTGAAACTGCGTGAACTGTTCGAAAAGGATGCGCGGTTCGGATATCGCTTTATGACGAAGGTGGCCCAGATCTACTTCGAACGGTACCGAATCGCCAAGATGCAGCTTTTCGACATGCTGAAGGCCGCTCGGGTGACCACGGCGGTTCCTGGATAAAGGCGCGGGCAGGCTTGGACCTTGCCCTGTCTTACCATGCGGGGACGTCGAATCGAAGCCGTGACGGCAGGCACAAGCCTTGACAACCGACAGGGCATCTTGGTAGGAACCGATCGTTGCAGGTGCCGAAAGGCTCAATAGGGAATCCCGTGCAAATCGGGAACGGGCCCGCCGCTGTGATCGGGGACGAAGGCTGCAGGAAGGCCACTGGCGGGCGCTTGACCGCTTGAGAACTCGCTCGGCGGAGCGCACCCTTTTGGGATACCATGGTGCGTTTCGGAGTTCGAGGGGGTTGGAGGTTGGGCGCCCGGTGGGAAGGCGCAGCCGGTAGGAGGATCCGAGAGTCAGAAAACCTGCCTGCAGCAAACCGCCGGCCGGGTCTTCGCGGTGAGAGACCGGCGGCCGGGCGAAAACCGTTGGGTGAAACGGGCCACCCGGGTTCTTTGCGAACCCGGGTTTTTTTGTGGCGGCGTGTGCGAACGCGGGCCCCGTGCACGATCTTCCTTCTTTTGACGGGAAGCGAAAAGACAGCTTCTCGCTTCGGTCCAACCAAGGAGGATGCGGCATGAGACGGTTCGCGAGGGTTTTTTTCGGCTTGGTTCTGTGGCTTCTCTTCATGGGTACCGCAACGGGCGGTGGTAGTGGGGAGATACAAGGAGAGCCGGTAGTCCTTGGTGAAGTGGTGGTGACCGCCACACGGACGGAGACGCCGGCGCGTGAGCTCGGGGTTTCTCATGAGGTGATCACGGCAGAAGAAATTCAGGTACGGCGGGTGCCCGACGTGGCGGAAGTGCTCCGGGAAGTGGCGGGTTTCACGCTGGTTCGCTACGGGTCTCAGGGCGCGCAGACCGTGTTGTTCCCCCGGGGGGGCGAACCGAATCACACGCTGGTTCTCGTCGACGGCGTGCAGGTGAATCTCGGAGGAGGCGATTTCTATTGGGAGACGCTCTCCACAGACAACATCGAAAGGGTCGAGGTGGTCCGGGGGCCGCAAAGCGCCCTTTATGGATCCGATGCCTTGGGAGGTGTGGTCCAAGTTTTCACTCAGCCCGGAGTCGGCCCCGCGGCTTTGGAAGTCTCGACAAGCCACGGCATCCGTTCCGACGAAGGGAGTTACCTGGGGGCCCAGCGCCTGCGCGTCTCCGGCGGCAAAGACGACATGGGGTTTTCGGCCGCCTACGGCCGGATCGATGACGGAGGCATCCTGGAGGTCAACAATGCCTTCGAGAATAACACGTTGAGCACGCGCTTCGACTTCTATCCTGCAAGGGTTTGGGACGTGACCGTCACAGGAAGACTTGTGGACAGCCGCTACGAATATCCGACGGAAAGCGCTGGCGACAAGTTTTCGCCGCTGGACCCGCACCAGAATGAGCGCGAACTGGATACGGTGGTGGGGCTGTCTTCGAAGGTGACGGCCGCGTCCTGGTGGGAAAACGTCTTTTCCGTGGGCTACCATCGCAACCAACGCAAGATCCGCGATCCGTTGGACTCGGGAGTGGATTTTCTGAACACATCTTCCAAGAGCACGGAATCGCGCACGACCTTGGACTACCATGCGAATCTGTCCTGGGAGACGACGGAGGCTTTCCGGACGGTCACCACCTTCGGTGCGGAATACGAGCGGGAAGCCTATGATCAGAAAACCCGGGATTACGCAGTCACCCGTCTTGGAGCAGACCGCTCCAATACGGCCGCCTACGTGCAGGAACAGGTTTCTTTCTGGAGACGCCTGCATCTGACCGGCGGGGTCCGGTTTGAAGACAACACGGTGTTCGGCGGTGAAGTGAGTCCCCGGGGGTCCGTGGCTTTGGATCTCCGTGAGACCGGAACACGGCTTCGGTTTGCGGCGGGAAGGGGAATCAAGGAACCGACCTTCTACGAGAACTTCGCAGACGATCCGTGGACGTTCGGCAACCCGGACCTGCAGCCGGAAACGGCGACGTCCTGGGAAGCGGGGGTCGATCAATCCTGGTTGAACGACCGGCTCACCCTGCACCTCACTTACTTCGATACGCGCTACGAAGACCTCATCGCTTACGTTCCCAGTCCTTTTCCGGCACCCCCCGAAAGGCTTCCCAATTTCTTCAACGTCCAGGATGCGCGAAGCCGTGGGATCGAAGGCCAAGTGGCGTTTCGGCCCGGGGATTCCCTCGCGCTCGGACTGAACATCACCTTTCTCGACACCGAGGTGATCGACGACGGAGCCCTTGATTCGGCGGCGTTCACAGAAGGCGAAGAGCTCCTTCGGCGGCCGAAGACCACGGTCTCCGGTTGGCTCGATTGGCGGTGGAAGCGGCTCCGAACGTTCGTGAAGGGTCTGTACGTGGGTTCCCGGGATGACGTGGACTACCGGGACTGGACATCGCCCGAAAGAGTGCGGCTCAGCGATTACTTCCTCCTCGATGCCGTGGTGTCCTGCCGGGTTCCGTGGGGTTTTGCTCCCGAGGATCTGGAGTTGTTCGTCAAGGGGTCGAACATCCTCGATGAGGATTATGAGGAGGTGTTCGGGTTTTCCGCTCCCGGGGCTTCCTTCGTGCTGGGCCTGTCCTTCAAACTCTGAAGAGGGCGGTGGTGGAAAACGATCGGCTGTTTCAAGGAAAAAGCCGCGGCGGAGCCATCGGCCGGTTATGGATGTGGCTGCTTTGCGGGTGTTGCATCATGGCGGCTTCGGTTCAGGGGCAAGAGATCGTGGACTTGGTGGGCCGGCGCGTCCAGGTTCCCGACGATCCCCGTCGCATCGTGACGCTGGCGCCGGGGTTGACCGAAATGGTCTACGCCATCGGCCAGCAACGGCGCCTCAAAGGGGCCAGCCGGTTCAGCGACTATCCGCCGGCGGCCGAGGCCCTTCCCAAGGTGGGTTCTTATATCCATCCGGATCTGGAAAGGATCGTGGCTCTGAAGCCGGATCTTTGCCTGGCCGTAAAGGACGGCAACCCGGAGGAAGCCGTTTTGCGCCTGGAGGCTTTGGGGATTCCGGTCTACGCTGTCGATCCCAGGAACTTGGAAGACGTCATGGAGACGCTTCTGGCGCTGGGGCGGCTCTTCCACGCCGAGGCCCAGGCCGAAGAAGTGGTGGCTTCCATGAGGCGGCGAGTCGAAGCCGTGGTGGCAAGGGTTTCGGCGGTCGAGGAACGTCCCCGCGTCTTCTTTCAGATCGGCCTTTCGCCCATCGTGTCCGTGGGATCCCAGACCTTCGCCCACGAACTGGTGACCCTCTCCGGAGGTGTGAACGTCACGGAAGGACCCACCCGCTACCCGAGGCTCAGCGTGGAAGAGGTGATGGATCTTCGGCCTGACGTGATCGTCGTTTCGACCATGTCCCGGGGCCGGCGGTTCCAGGATATCGAAGCCCTCTGGAGACGCTGGAAGGGGATCCCCGCCGTGGCCGCGGACCGGATCGTGCTCGTGGATTCGGATCTCTTCGATCGGCCTTCACCGCGGCTGGTGGAAGGGCTGGAGCGGCTGGCGGACATTCTCCATCCAGAGTCTCGGGTCCGACGGGATCCCCAGGAGCGTGTCCGACAATGAAAAAACAGCGATCCGGGTCCCTTGGAGGAGAGGCCTTGGCCGCGATGTGGATCGCCGGCAAGCCAGCTCCTACAAGGCATGACTCTCCTAGGGGCGTGGGCATGTAGGGGCGCAGCGCCGCTGCGCCCTTGCGCGAAAAAAACGGACACTCAATTCCCAGAAGAGTGAAGGGCATTCTCAGACAGCCTCTCAGGCGTTTTGTCATCCGTTCGGAGGCGGAAGCTCCCTCGCGGAACCAGCTAGATCGTAAATGTCTTGCCGTTTTTTCACTGAAACCTATTCTGGGACAAGCCCTCAGGGGAGACAGGAAGGGATGGAAGCGTTCCGCGGCCATGTGGCGAAACGGATTCTCGGGGCGATCCTTGTGCTTTCGGCAGGATTTTTGGGTGCCGCTCTTCTTGGGTTGTCGGTGGGTTCCACGGGCACCGATTTTCGAGTCGTGCTTCGATCCGTCGCGGGGGTGAGTTCGCCGAATCCCACCCTCCAGAGCATTATCTGGGAACTGCGATGGCCGCGGGTGCTCCTCGCAGGGGAAGTGGGAAGCGCACTGGCAGTGGGCGGGCTGGTCTTTCAGGCTCTCCTTCGAAACCCTCTCGCCGATCCCTACGTGCTGGGGATTTCCGGGGGGGCGGCCGTCGGCGCCATCCTCGGCATTCTGGCCGGGCTGCCCCAGTTTCCGGGCGTGAGCGCGGCGGCCTTCCTGGGAAGTATGGGAGCGCTTCTTGTCGTTCTGGCCATGGTTTCCGGAAAGGGGATCCTCCGCCGCGACGCACTCCTTCTTTCCGGGGTCATGGTGAATGCCTTCTGCTCCGCCACCATCCTTTTTTTTGTTTCGAAAACACAGGATTCCCGGCTCCATGACATCCTTTTCTGGCTCATGGGTGACCTCGCCCGCGGGGATCTCGCACACGCAGGGAGGCTCGCGATCATCCTTGCGCCGTGTCTCCTGGCCGTCTTTGCCCTGAGCCGCCCGATGAACCTCTTGCTCATGGGAACCGAGGCGGCGGAAAGCCTGGGAGTAGACGTCCGGCGGGTGAGCGCGTGGCTTCTTGGGGTCACGGCGGTCATGGTGAGCGCCGCCGTCTGCCGGAGTGGCCTTCTGGGGTTTGTGGGGTTGACCGTGCCGCATCTCCTGCGCCTCGTGCTGGGATCGGATCACCGAGTGCTGGTTCCGGCCTGTGCGCTGGGAGGAGGGGCCTATTTGGTTGCCTGTGACGCCTTGGCCCGCTGGATTCCCGAACAAGGGGAAATGCCGGTGGGCGTGGTGACGGCCCTCATCGGTGCGCCCCTTTTCATCGTGCTTCTCAGAAGGACGACCCGATGAAAGCCGCAGTGACCGTGGAAGCCCTCACCGCCGGCTACGGGAAGGAGACGGTCCTCCACGAACTGACGTTCCGTGTGGAAGCCGGGGAATTTTTCGTTGTCTGCGGTCCCAACGGTTCGGGAAAATCCACGTTGCTCAAGGCGGTCGCCGGGCTGCTTCGGCCGTTGTCCGGGACGGTGCGCTTGTTCGGCCGGGACGTAGCATCCTTCGGAAAGCGCGAACTGGCCCGCCTGGTGGCCCATGTGCCTCAGTTCGTACCCCTGGACTTCCCTTTTTCCGTGGCGGAAGTGGTGCTCATGGGACGGTCGCCTCACCTGGGGCTTTTCGGGCTGGAAAGAAAACCAGACGTGGAAAAAGCCCGCGAAGCCATGGAACGCACCCGAGTGGCCCATTTGGGAACGCGGACCGTCGATCGGCTGAGCGGAGGAGAACGCCAGCGGGTCTTCCTGGCGCAAGCGCTGTGCCAGGAACCGCGGATCCTCCTCTTGGATGAACCGACGGCCGCCTTGGACCTTTCGCACCAGGTGAATTTCATGGATATTTTGGAAGACCTGAGAAGCGATCAAAACCTCACCATCGCCATGGTGTCCCACGACTTGAACCTGGCGGCCATGTACGGTGAGCGAGCCCTTCTCCTCAAGGCCGGAAGGGCTGTGGCTTCCGGACCACCCGGGGAAATCTTCACCTTCTCGTCGCTCGAAGAAACCTACGGCTGCGTTGTCCTGGTGGGCGACAATCCTCTGGGAGGCTTTCCGCAGGTGACCCCGGTACCCCGCCGGTACCTGCGCGCAAAGGCCGGCCGATAAAGGCGGTGAAGGCGTGCGGTTCGAAATCGTCTTGTCATGGAGTCGGCTTTCTTCTAGTAGTGGAAGCGATAAGAGCGCCGATGGCTGCGCTCCCTGTCCACTTCCATCGGAAGAGGCTCCCGCATGTTCGATATGGAAGAAATTCTCGAAAATGTTCGGCGAAACGAAGAAATCGCGAGAAAACTCTTCGACATCGAGGTCTGCATTCTTTCCATCACTAATTTCAAAGATCTTCTGGAACGGCTCCTCCAATTGATCGAATCCAAGTTCGGCGTCCCCTACGTGTGGCTGTCTCTGGTGGATGACCCCCGATTCAGTCAGATTGTGGAACCGCTCAAGGATGCCCCGCGCCTCAAACACCGCCTGAACATCACCACCCTTTCGGTTCTTCTCGATCTGGTGGGGCACGACGGCGCCCCGGTGTTGGAAAACGAAGACCTCCGGCCGTTCTACCGGCTTTTTCCCAGGGATCAAGGCTACTTGGTCCAGTCCATCGCCGTGGCCCCCATCACCTTGGACGGCGACATGGTGGGAACCCTGAACTTGGGGGATTCGCAGCCCGCACGTTTTCAGCCCGGCATGGACACCTTCTTTCTCGCGCAGCTCGGCGTCAAGGTCTCCATCTGCTTCAGCAACGTCACGTCCCGCGAAAAGCTGAGACTCCTTGCAACCCGGGACCCGCTCACGGGTCTTCCGAACCGGCGGGAATTGGAGCTCCAGCTTTCGCGGGAATGCAAGCGCGCCGTGCGCTACCGGCTGCCCCTTTCAGTGGCGTTCGTGGACTGCGACGATTTCAAGCAGGTGAACGACCGTTACGGGCACGAAGCCGGAGATGCCTTTCTCGTCCACGTGGCGGGGACGCTCCGCGGCCGCCTGCGGGAAGAAGACTTCATGGCTCGGTTCGCCGGAGACGAATTTGTGGTCCTCCTGCCGAACCAAGGACGAAAGGAAGCGGAAGCCGTGCTCCAGCGCCTTGCGAAGACGTTCGAAGAAACACCGCTCCATTTCGGTCGGGACGTCATCCACGGCAGTTTGAGCTACGGGATCGCCACTTCGGAGGAAGATCCGGACGCCGCTCGGTTGCTCAAAGATGCAGACGCGGAACTCTACCGGGCGAAAGCCCGGAAGAAGGTTCCGGCCGCGTCGGATTCCCCTCGTGTGGAAACGGGTGGCAAGCCATAACCGGCCTTCGAGATGCTTTGGGAAGGCGTCTGTGCGATAAAAACGCCGAACACGGTCTACACGGCTCTTCAGCATGGACTGCGTCATGGTTTCATCGACAGCAAGCGAAATCTCTTGGTATTGGGCCAGCTGACGGTGAGATTGGGTGGCCCAGGTGCAACTGCCGCCCCGGTTCCCCTCGACCCTGAGGGTGGATCCAGTTCGGCCGAAAGGGCTTTTTGCGAAGCGGGAATATCACAGAGCGCCGGCCAGGGAGAGGACCGAGGCCGTGCGACTCCTTGGGGGCGTCGTTCAGGTCATGCTCGCCGTGTAGCGCCGAAAGTGGCAGCGCGCCCTGAGCCTCTGCGGGGATCCCGTTACTCGCTGCCTGGATCCCCTTGCCTGTGAACGTTGTGCCGCTGCCATCCACTCTGCCTACTGCGAGTCGAGGACGGCCGCTGAGCATCTGCTGCCACGCGTGTTCCTGACTCCGCGGAGCCTCCCACTATCCTGGGGTCGGCATCCTAGCTTCTCACGATTTCCGGAATACATTTCCTTCACGATGACCTGTCGGCCGCCGAAAAGGTTCTCCTTGGAAACACCTGTGCGTTCATCAAGCGGTAAGCGCGGCTCTTTCGGCGTCTGTAAAGGGATCGACGCCGAACGATCTCCAGCCCTTGTCGACCGGGCGCTGCCCGTGATGATATTAGAGATCAGAAAAGGCCGGCCGGTAGGCTTTCGCCCCGGTCCACTGCGTCGGAAGGGAGGAGGATTTCCATGAAAGTCGGCCGCTTCGAAGTTTATCTGCATCCCATCGCCACCCATTTCAGCAATGCTCTGTATCCTGTGGCGCTCTTTTTCCTTGCGCTGCATGCAGCCACCGGAAAGGGCGTATACTTCGAGGTCTACCGATATGTGCTGCTGTGTGCCACGGCGTCCGTGCCGGTTTCCTACGCGACCGGAATCATCGACTGGAAAACCAAGTATCACGGGGCCCGGGTCCGTTTGTTCCGGCAGAAGCTGCGTTACGGCGCGGTCGTCTTCGTGCTGGGTTCGGCCGCCTCCCTGTGGGCCTGGGGACAACCCGCCGCCGCGGACGCGGAAGGGATTCCGGGGGTGGCCTTTTACTTTCTCAACTTCGCCGTGTTGCCGCCCCTGATGTACGTGGGACATTTGGGCGGCATGCTGGTGTTCCGAGGGTTGGGCTGCACGGAAGATGAGGTCCGAGCGCAGGCGGGCGTTTCAACCGGCGAAGAAGGAGCCGAAACCGACTCACCGAAACATCAGCGCGCCACGTTCCAACGGTCGCTTTAGTTGAGGTGGTCGGTCCAGGGCTGTCCGCCTCATCCCATCCAAGACCATGCCCGAAGGCAAAATTCCCTTCACCCGTGAGGTTTTCCGCGGCTTCGGGAGAGGACCGACCATTTTGGGGGAATGCCTGCCGGGCCCGCGGTTGCCGTTGGGGTTGCCATGGCGGCAGTCTGTGCTAGTTTGTTCAAATCGGGCGGGCCGATTCAGTTGCGGTAATGCGGTGAACGGATTTTTCATCGGGAATCCTTGGCAATCTGTTGGTTTGTGAAGTCGGCGGGGCGGTTTGGGCCGAAGAGCAGGAGGAGGGACCATGTTTCTGGAAAAGACGGAGATCTTCAGGGGGTTGCCCTCGGAGGTGCTGGAGAAGGTTTCTCGGATTGCGGTCGAGGAGCATCACGACGCCGGAAAGGTTCTGTTTCACGGTGGCGATCCGGCAAAGGATCTGTATCTCCTCGTGGACGGTCAGGTGGCCATCACCGTCGAAAACACGGATTTCACCTACCCCGTGGACGAAGCCGGCGGCGTGTTCGGCTGGTCGGCCCTCGGCCAATCACGGCGTTATACCGCAACGGCGCAGCTCACCATGGAAAGCACGCTTCTCCGCCTGGATGGCGAGCGGCTGATGGCAGTCTTCGAGGAGCACCCCCGGGAAGGCATGCTTGTCTTCCAGCGGCTGCTCAGCGTGGTTTCCGGCCGGCTGGAAAGCAGTTACGCCCGGTACGGGCGGCCGAGGGGGTAGACCCCGGTGCGGAGATCGGGTGTCTCCGGAGTGTGAGAGGATGCCGTCCGGGAAGGCGCTCTTGCCTTATGTTTTTGCGGGAAGGCGCCTCGGGTCAAAGGAGCAGATTTTGCGCTTCGCCGAAGCAGCGTTTCCGGACGAGGTGCGCCACGAAGAGTGATCCGAGGGCGGTGGATCCCACCAGCATGAGCATCACCACGATTTGGTAGCGGATGGCTCCGAGCGGGTCGGCTCCGGCGAGGATCTGCCCGGTCATCATGCCGGGGATGAAGACCAAGCCCACGCCCATCATGGCGTTGATGGACGGGATCATCCCCGCTTTCAGCGCATTTCGGAAGATGTCCGCACTGGCTTCCCGGTGGTCGGCTCCGAGTGCGAGCATCATTTCCACTTCGTCGCGCCGGGAGCGGAGGTCCGAAAACAGGCGTTCCAGGGTGAGGGCGATGGCGGTCATGGAGTTTCCGATGACCATACCGCCGATCGGGATGAAATACCGGGGATGCCACCAGGGGTCAACGCCCACCACGACATCCGTCACCACGATGGTCACGACCAGGTAGCTGGCCATCATGGCCGCCAGCGTCGGCCGGAAAAACGGGACCGCCCTTTCTTTCACGCGTCCTCGGATGGTCCAAGCCGCGAAGACGATCATGGCGGCGAAAAGAAGCAGCACCCAGAGGGGTCGGCGAAGGTTGAAGATGAGGGCCAAGGCGTAGCCCATGAGGAACAGCTGGAGAAACGTCCGGATCGTCCCCATCAGGAGATCCCGTTCCAGCCGCAGCCGATACAGCACCGAGGCGACTCCTGCGCCCAGGACGAAGACCAGGGAGACGAGCAGGCGGCCGAAGCCGATGTCGACGGCATCCATGGGGAGTCACTCCTTGGCAGTGCAAGGATCCGCACCGGCACAAGCGACAAGCTTTCCGTCTTTCAGCGCCAGCACGCTGCGGTTGGGATGAACGATGGGAAAGGGCTGGTGGCTTACCAGAAGCATGGTGAGGGGTCGGCTTCGGCTGAGCTTTTCGATGACCGCCTGGACGGCGCTTCGGCTCTCCGCATCCAGGGCGCTGGCAGGCTCGTCGAGAAGGAGCACTTCGGGTTCGAGGAGCATGGCCCGGAGGAGGCACAGGCGCTGTTTCTGACCGATGGAAAGGGCGCGGGCCGGGCGGTCCAGGGGGATGCCTTCCAAGAGGAAATCCCGGAGTCCGGCGTTCAGAACAGCTTCGGCCGGCGGCCGGATGCGAAGGTTGGCCTTGAAGGTGAAGGGCAACAAGAGGTTTTCGCGTACGGAGCCTTCTGTCACCACGGGGGTTTGCTGGAGGTAGCCGATGGCGCGGCGAAGGTCCGGGGGTGGGTAGGCTTCGAGCGGCAGGCCCTTGAATCGGATGGAACCTCGATCGGGAATCTGCAGGCGGTTCAGCAATCGAAGCAGCGTGGATTTGCCGGCTCCGGAAGGTCCGCGTATTTCGACCAGGGATCCGGCTTCGACAACCAGGTCGATCCCCCGGAGGATCGGCCGGTTTCCAGGATAGGAGAACGCGACGCCGCGGCATTCCAGGAAACCGGCCGCAGTGCTTTCCTGAGGACCTTCGAGGTCGTTCGGGGGGGGTTCCGGTTCGGGAGCGGTCGTCATTGGAGGAAATCCGGAGGGCTACAGGAGTTGAAGACCTTGCGGCCCTTGGAACGGGCGGCCTTTGCCGGTGTGGCTATTTCTTCCTGAGCACGAACACCTGCTTGACCGGGACTGCGGCGATCACTTCTTCCACGTCCGCCAGTTGTTCCGGCCGGGCCTCCAGATCCTGCCAGTCGCCGAGCCGTGCCTCCTCGTTGTTCTTCAGCCGAAGCAGAGGCACCGTCTTCTTGGCCGGTTTCTTCCCTTCGTAAAGCACGTCGCTTTTCTCCTCGGGGCGGACGAACCGGCGCTCTACGGCGTACGCGTCCTGGGCTTCGTAGAGGGCGGATCGAGCGTATTCAGAGGGATCGAAGGTTCTGAGCTTTCCGTCTTCCAGGATGAAAAGGCGGGTTGAAGATTCGGGAGCGGATTCTTTTGGGGGCTTTTTCGATTTCATGACGTAGTGCTCCTTGATTTTTCCTTCCTGAAGGAGAGCTTCCACCGCCTCACAGGGAACGTCCCCGGAAAACGCACGACAGGGAGTCCGGCAGAGAAGGCAGCGCAGCCAAGGGACAAAGCAGTCCTCCTTCTTGCACCAGACGAACTGCGACTTGGAGGATCTGGTCACGACACGCCGTTCCTAGCGCCCGTGGCACGGGGGTCCCCGATCCGAAGAGCCTGTCCGTGTTGGACCGGCAGCGGTTCGACCGTCCGGCGGGGTGCCTCTTTCAAACCGCCGGGATCACTCTTCGAAGGTTTCTGCCAGCTTGCGAACCGCTTCCTCGAGGTCGGGGAGGAGTTCGGGTGAAAGTGTCACCCCCTTCTTGGAAGGGTGATATTCTCCGTCGTCGCCCTTGTAGAAGGTGCGGATGTCGATGTACTGGCGCCCGCGGAAGACGTTGACCGAAACACGGATTTCTTCCAGGGTGTTTTTGGGGAACGAATGAATCAGCTGGTTTTCTTTGCTCATGGAGTCTTCCCTTTCTCGGTGGCCGGCTTTGGAGACACCGCCTAAAAAAACTTCCGGGGCTTCACTTGTCAATGCCTTTCCATTACCATCGACAGAAATCGCCGCTCCGGAGGTCGTGACTCGCGGCGGCCTTCGAGGTAGGATGATCCATTATCGGTACCGTTTGAAAAGAAGTTGAGCAGAAAGCGGCTCATGCCATCGCCGCGGAACGGAGAACATGATTCAGCGTCAGTGGGCGGTTCGATGCGAAGAGGTTCCTTCCACGGTGGAGGAGGTCATCGCGGTTCTTCTCCAAAACCGCGGGCTGAGCCCAGGGTCGTTTCTTGGCCTTGAACTGCCGGACTTGGAACGTTACCTGGCGATCCGCGGTCTGGACGAGGCGGCCCGGATCATGGCCCGCCACCTTTCGAACGGACATCATCTGGTGTTGGCGGGAGACTATGACTGCGACGGGGTCACCGCCACGGCCCAGATCAGCCTTTTTCTCAAGGATATCGGCTACGAACATTTCACGGTGGTGATTCCCACGCGGGAAGAAGGGTACGGGGTGCCGCTTCGGGCGGTCAGCGGCCATCCCGGCGCCCGGCTTCTGGTGGCCATGGACTGCGGGTCGCTGGATAGGGAGGCGGTGGCGGCGGCCCGTGCGCGCGGAATGGACGTGATCGTCCTGGATCATCATGAGGTGGCGACCGACGGGACGGCTCCGGCGACCGTCCTGGTGAACCCCAAGCAGGCCGGTTGCCCTTCCGTCTTCAAGGAATTTTGCGCTTCCGGGCTGGTGCTTCTTTTTCTTACCCGGCTCAGGAAGGCCTTGGAGGACCGATGGCCGAGGCCGGTTCTCAACGGGCGCTATCTGGCGCTTTCCGCCGTGGGAACCATCGCGGACATGGTGCCGCTGGTCGAAGGCAACCGAATCATCGCCGCCGAAGGGCTTCGGGCCATCAACCGGGGGGCATCCCTTCCGATCGAGCAAGTCCGAGGAGTCTCAGGCCTGGCGGGCCGAAAGCTCACGGCGGGCCATGTGGGTTTCTACCTGGCACCGCGGCTGAACGCCGCCGGGCGCGTAGCGGACCCTCTGACGGCCTACCGCCTGCTGGTGGAAGACGACCGGGGGCGGGCGGCGGGCCTATCCCGGGATCTGAACCTCCTGAACCTGCGGCGCCAGCAGGAGGAAGTCCGAATCCTCGAGGAGGTTCGGCGGCGGCTCAACGGGCGACCGCCGGAAACTCGCACACTGGTCGTGGGAGATTCCCGCTGGCCGCCGGGACTCGTGGGCATTGTCGCTTCCAGAATCCAGCAGGAACTCCATTACGGCCCCGTGGTGGTGCTTTCCATAGACAGCCGGGAGGGGACGGCCCGGGGTTCGGTGAGAAGTGTTTCCGGCTTCGATGTGCACGGGGCCCTGGGTCTCTGCGGTGACCTCCTCGTCCGCTGGGGAGGCCACAAGATGGCGGCGGGCCTGACGGTGGCCGTCGACCGGATCGACGCGTTCGCCGATCGTTTTGAAGCCGTCGCGAAATCGGCGGATCCCGAGGTTTTCGTTCCGCGCGGTCGGATCGATCTGCCGCTGGATCCGGGTCTCGTCACGACGGAACTTTACGAAGCGATCCAGGAGCTGGAACCCCACGGCGTGGGGAACCCGGCGCCGGTCTTTGTCAGCAGGGGCGTAGACGTCCAGGTTCAGCGGATCTTTGGAAAGAACGGCGAACACCTGAACCTGTTGGTGGGGGATTCGGTTCCCGCGGTCTGGTGGAACGGGGCGACTTCGTTGCCGGCAGGCAGGACGATACGCGGCGACGTGGTTTTCCAGGTCCATTGGGACGCCTTCCGGCAGCGGGTCGCCTTGGACGTCAAGGCGGTGCTCCCGTCTCCAGGCCCTTGAACGGGGGATGGACGGGGCCTTTCGGGGTGACTGCCGGATGTTTGGGATACCGGAAACGGGGTGGGCTGAGGCGATTTGTCCAGGGGGAATGGTTCGGCCATGGCGTTTTTTCAATACACCGCCCGCGACGCCGCGGGAGCCGTTCACCGAGGAGTGGTCGAGGTCGCGAGCCGGCAGGAAGCGGTCCGAAGGATCAAGGCGGGCGGACTTTATCCGGTGGTCGTCAAACCGGTCAAGAGCTACCGCCGGCGGAGCGTTCCCGCAGCGGAACTCATCGGCTTCTTCCGGGATCTTTCCGATCTCCTGTCGTCGGGCCTCCCGCTGGACCGCGCGCTTATCCTGATCAACACCAATCAACGGCATAAAGTCTTCAAGAAGGTGACGGGGGAAATCCTGGATGACGTGCGGGGGGGCGGCGACCTTTCCGAGGCCATTTCCAAGCACAAAGACATCTTCGGCGAGCTGCCGGCGCACATGGTGCGGGCGGGCGAGGCCAGCGCCACCCTGCCCGCAATCCTGATGCGTCTTGCCGAGTACCTGGAGAGGCGGCGGGCCTTTCGCCAGACGTTGGTATCCGCCCTGGTCTATCCTTCTATTCTCATGACGATCAGTCTGCTTTCGATGGTCATCCTGCTGGTCTACGTGATCCCCAGGTTTGCCCAGATCTTTCGGGATCTGAACCAGGAGGTGCCCTTCATCACTCAGGTCATGGTGCAAGCCGGAGTCTTTCTCGAACGCTACGGCTGGGTTATCCCCATCATGCTGCTCGCGGTCTTTTTCCTGGGGCGATGGTTGCACCGGCAGCCGGCTGTGCGGATGGCTGTGGATCGAGCGGTCCTCGCGGTTCCGCTGGTAAGGAGCCTCGTCCTCTACGCCGAGCTGGCTCGCTTCTGCCGCACGCTGGGCACCATGATCCAATCGGGCGTGCCGCTCCTTCGGTCCATCCAGCTCGTCGAAGACCTGCTCTTCAACTCGGCGGTCCGCAGGACCCTGGTCCCGCTCAAACAGGAAATCAAGATCGGTCACAGTGTCAGCGGCTACTTCCGATCCAACCCCCTGTTCCCCCCCCGCATGGGGACCATGCTTCGAATCGCCGAGGAACGGGGCGGCTTGGGACCCGGCCTCATCGGGCTCGGCGAACACTACGAAGCCGAAATGGAGCGGATCCTGCAACGACTTCTGGGACTCCTGGAACCCATGGTGATTCTGTTCACCGGGGCCGCCATAGGGGCCATGGTGCTCAGCATGTTTTCCGCCATTTTCGGCATCACCGACATCCAGCTGTGAGACGGATGCGGTGAAGATGGAGACGGCCATGCAAGACAATCGGGGCGGATTCACCTTGCTGGAACTCATCGTCGTGCTTTCCATTGCCGCCATGGCCTTCGCCTTGGTGCTCCCGAAGGTGGGAGCGGGCTGGAAGCGGATGAACGAGAGGCAGTTCCTCCAGACGCTGGTGCAGACGCTTCGGAGTGCCCGGCTTCGAGCCATGAACACCGGAAAGGTGGTGATGTTTCGCATAGATTCCCGGAAGCGGGTCTACGGCCTGGACGACGAACTGGTCAACAGGATTCCGGAAAACGTGGGACTTTTTGCGGAGCGCCTGCAGGAGGATCCGGAAAACGGCGGCTACCGCACCGTCTTCTTTCCGGACGGAAGCCAGCTGGAAGTCGAATTCCAGGTGGTTTTCGACCAGCTGCGTTCCTTTTACGTGAAGGTCCATCCGCTCCTCGGAGCCGTGCTTCTGGATGAACGCCAAGGGAGCGGTTCAGTCCGCCGGCTGGAACCCGAGGGCGTAACGTTCAGCCAGTCCCGTCTTATCGAAGCCGGAAGGAGCGGATTTGATACTCAGCGCATGGGATCGAAGAGCTCCGGTAGCTTTGCCGGTGCGTTCTCTTCATAACCTGCATGGGTTGGAGTGGCGGCGATGCGGCCTGTTTTCGATGATCGGGGTTTCACACTGGTGGAAGTCCTGGTGGGCCTCCTGGTGGGGACCCTGGTGGTCGGCGGGGTGATGGGGCTCGTGAGTCTGTCGCTGGATTACCGCCGGCGCGTGGAGGCCAAAAGAGACGTGTGGCCCGTCCTGGAAGAAGCCGCCCAGGAAATCCTGGTGGATCCGGAACGTTTCGGTGAAGCCCGGGTCGTTCTGGCGCGGCATCCCGACCGGCCCGAAGTCGCCGTATCCTGGACGCTCCTGGAAAGCGGGGGCCTGGCTTCGCCCGGAGGTCTTGAACTCTATCGAGTGCTCCTTTCCAGCGGGGGAAGCGCGCTGGAACTGGAGCTTCTGGGGCCGGCGCTGGAATGAACCGGATCTCCCCCCCACGCATCCATGCTCCACAGGGAATGGAACCCTCGGGGGAACGGTCTCGGCACGATGCGGGCCGTCGCCGATGCCAAGGCTTCACCCTGTTGGAGCTCTTGCTGGCGACCGTCATCGCGTCCCTTGTGATCGGTATCATGGCGGCATCGCTTTCGTTCAGCCTCAGGCTGTGGAGCCGCACGCAATGGGACCCGGCCGTGTCGAAGACCCCGGTCCTGGAACTTCTCAAATGGCAGATCCTTTCCTTCTACGCTCTGGACCTCCCGCAGGAAGGCGGTTCGGGCCCTCTTTTTTCCGGTGACGGCCGTGAACTCGTTTTCGCCACCACGTACTCGCCGGCGGCCATCGGCCGGGGAGCCCCTGTCGCGGTGCGATACGTCTTCGATCCCAGCGCGGGAAAACTCTATTACGGAGAGACTCCACTGAACCCTTACGAACCGGAGGTGCTGGAGTCATTGCGGGAAAAGGCCCCGAACGATTCAGATGGCGAGCCAAGGTTTTATGCGTTCGACGCCCATCGCGTGGCCTTCGCTTACCTGGGCCGGGATTCCGACGATTTCGAGGAAACCTGGGAAGACGCCGGCGTCCGGCCCGAGGTGGTCCTGGTGACCGTTCAATGGAACGAAGATGAAGAAGAGACGACCCTGCGGCTGGTTCCCGGCCTCCTCTTTTTTCCTTCACGCTGACGTCCGGCGCGAGGGGTTGGTGGTGGTGGGGGTCTTGTGGATTTCGGCGCTGATCCTGTGGCTGGCCTTTGCGGTCAGCACCAACCTGCGCCTTCGGAACGAGGAAGACCTCCATGCCCTACGCCGTTCCCAGGCGTTTTTCTACGCTGTGAGCGGGGTGCAGGAGGCGCTGCTCCGGATGGGGCGGCCGCCGCCCCTTGACATGGAGGACGAATCGGCCTGGTTCCCGGACGGCTCTCTCAGGATCGTGACGTTTCGAGGCGGCGGGGCCCAAGTTCTCGTGGAATTGGAGACGGAAAAGGTCAACGTCAATCGGGCCGACCGCAACACATTGAGAACGCTCCTCCAAGACTCGGGTCTGGACGCTGCGGATGCCGATATCCTGGCCGATCGGATCGAGGACTTCCTGGATCCCGACGACACGGTGCGCCTGGACGGGGCGGAATGGGAAGAATACGAGGCCATGGGTCTCGGCCATGGGCCGCTCAACGGCCCCCTGGTGAGCCTGGATCAACTCCTCCTGGTGCCGGGACTCACCCGGGAACTCTTCTTTGGACGGATGCTTTCCACGGAACCGCCTTCCGAAGATGCGGACGGCCCGCAGCTTCCGGACATCTTTCCCGGCATTGGATCTTTGTTTCATGCCCTCACGGTTTATGGTAACAGGGGACGACCGGTGGAAGACGTCGAGACTCCGGCGGCGTTCTGGATCTCCGGCGGGACTTACCGGATTCTTTCCTATGGTCGATCGTCGTCTGGGCCTCCGGGAGTCCTGCTCTGGATGATCGTCCGGCATGTTCCTGAAAGCCCCAGGGGCTGCGAAGTCCTTTACAGCAAGATGCTTTGAGCTGATGCGGGCGCCGGCCGCTTCGCCGAAAGAAGGTTTCGAACCGTTCATGACTTCCCTCCGGACGAGAATATCCCTGCCGCGCTATGCCGTGGTGCTTCATGTGGAAAAGTCCCGACTCGATCTGGTTCGGGCCGTGCGGAGCTGGCGTTCCTGGGAGAGCGACCCGCCCGAAAGCCTCCGGTTCGCCGGTGAGGAAGGGGTCATCGATGCCCTCCAACGGCTCAACCTCCGTAACCTGAAGAAAGCCACCACGGCGCTGGTGGTCATCGTCAGCCGTCCCTATTACTCCTTCCATCGGGAATTCTATCCGCCTGGCCTCGAAGAGCGCCTGAAGGACGTGCTCGAGTTCGAGTGGGAGGAAAATCTGCTTCTCGAGGAGGAACGGTCGCTTTATTTTGCAGGACTGCCTGTCCCCACGCAGGCGGGCCTCATGGTCCCTGTCTATTCCATGACCAGGGACTTCTACGACAAGTTCTACCAGTTGCTGGGAGCCCAGGATTATTTTTCCTTCACGATGGTACCCGACGCCGTTCTCCAGCCCTGGCCCGTGAACGGTTTGCGCCGTGAAGCGGACGAGACCGAGGGCTCGGAGTCGCGGCTCATCGGACGACGCGCGGACAGCCGACAGCTGGCGGTATTCGTCGTGCGTAACGAGCTTTGCGAAGATTCGTTTTTGGTGAAGCCTTGCGGGCCGTCTCTCCAATCCTTCACGCACCGGTTGGCTTTCAGGGAAGAGGCGCAGACCGCGGAGTCCTTCCCGGGGGTCACGGTGGTGTTTCAACCGGATGAATCCTTCGACGAGGTGCCCGACGAGTGGGAGGCGACGGGGCTCCCCTTGGAGCGGAAGGTTCTGCCGGAGCCCCTGGTGGCCCACTGGACCCGCCGGCTTCTCGAACTCCAAGCTCCGGGGGGATTCGGAGACACCCTTCGGCTCAAGCCCTGGAGGATTCCGAAAAGTGTCGCGGTGGCGGTGGCGGCCGTCTTCTTTTACGGGGTTTTTGCCCTGTTCCAGGTGCATTCTCACGAAGCAGCCCGCGAGCGTTACGAAACCGCTCGCAGGGAGCGGGCGCAACTGGAAGCCCAGTGGAGGCCCATCGAAGAGCTTCAGGAACGGATTTCCAAGCTCAAGGAGGGGCAAGCGTCGCTTGAAGCCTTCGACGCTTCGGGGCATTCCGTTCTGGAACTGCTCACCTTTCTGACGGAGGTCACGCCGGAGGGAACCTGGCTGAACTATTTGGTGCTCAAAGAAGATGAGCTGAGGCTTCGCGGGGAGAGCGAGTCGGCCGTCCGGTACCTGGCCGAATTGGCCAAGGTGCAAGGCTTTTCCGATGTCAGCCTGGTCTCTCCCATCAGCACCGATCCCCGCTCGGGGAAGGAGCGGTTTTATCTGAAGGTTCGCCTGGAACGGGAGAGAGTTCGCACTCTCCTCGAAGAAATCGATGTGGGAACGTTCACCACCGACGGCGAGTCGCTCGGGGTAAACGAGGCGGAGCCCCTGCCCGAGGTGCCGGGGTCGGAGCTTCCGGGGCCGGTGGAAGAGCCGGTGAAGGACCAGGAAACATGAAGGACCCGAAGACGCTCTACAGGCTTGTCGTTCGGCGGAGGGTCCAGATCGCTGGATTTTTCGCGCTTGCCGTGGCGGTTTCGGTGGTCCACTGGGTGTGGGTTCGCCCCGTGATCGAAGAGCGGCGCCAGTTCCAGGTCCAGGTCCAGCAGGAACAGGTTCTGGCGTCGAAGTACCGGGAAAGATTGGCCCAGGCCAAGGGTCTCAAAGCCAGGCTCCTGGAGGAACAGAAACAGTTTGAAGCCATCGAGAAGCGGCTGGTGCAGGAGCGTGACCCCTACCAGCTGGCGGCTTCACTGGGGGAACTGGTGGGAAGCGGCAAGTCGGGGGAACTGGTGGTCAAAAGCTACCAGGTTCTGAATACGGTGGAATACGGGCTCTACCGCGAGGTTCAGCTTCGATACAACCTGATGGCCACCGTCACGGGGCTCTATCTCTTCCTGGACAGTCTGAGGAATGCTGAAGAGGCCATTGTCATAAGGGAAATCAATGTCCAAGCGAGCCGCCAGAGGAGGGGGCCGGATTTGATCGTAAACGTCGTGCTGGCAGCTCTGATGGGTAAGCCACCGGGGGAGAGTGAAGGGTGAGGGCGTTTCATGGCGTGTGAACGACTTGTTGCGGTGGGAATGGTGACCGTGATGCTGGTCGCGGCGGCGGGCTGCGCTTCGAACCTGGGTTCGGCCAGATACGGCGGTTCGGACCGCCCGGGAGCGGTAACGAAACGTCCGGCGACTGCGGAGAGGCCGTCGCCGCCCGGGACGGACGTGGAAGACGTGGTCGTGGCGGGAAGCGAGGCCGCCGGACCGGAGGTCGATTCCGAGGAGCTGGCTCGGCGGCTGAGCCGCGAGGCCGCGCCCATGAAAACGGGGATCATCGCCCCGCGTCGCCGGGGCGCGCCTTCCGCTGAAGCACAGGATGCCGATGAACGGATCAAGGTGGTCTTCAATTTTGAAAAGGCGGATATCGCGGAAGTGACCAGCGAGATTTTCGGCAACTTCCTGAAGCGCAACTACGTGCTGGACCCCACGCTTCAAGGGCGCATCAGTCTGTACTTGGAGGGGGAATACACCCAGCGGGAGCTGCTCCAGCTGATCACCCGGGCTTACGCCGCCAACAACGTGGCCGTGGTTCCCCGGGAAGGGGTCCTTTTTGTCCAGCCTTACCGGCGCAGTTCCAGCAGCCGGCTGCCGGTGGCCGACGAGTTCCTGCTGGAATCGGACCGGGACGGCGTTCGCCCGGCGATCATCATCTATCGCCCCCGGTATCTTGACGCCAAGCAGGTTCTGAACAGCATCCGTTTCTTTCTGACCCCCGGACAGCCCGTCACCACCGATCCACTGACCAATACGATCATTTTTGCCGAAGAAACTGAGAATGCCCGGACGATCCTGGATCTCCTGCGAGCGCTCGATATGGATGTCCTGGGGGAAATCGGCATGGAAATCGTGCCGCTTCAGGCCCTATCGCCTTCGGATGCGGCCGAAAGCCTGGAAGCGCTCCTCAATAAGCTCGACGTGTTCAAGATGAGTGCACTCAAGAGCAACGTGGCCTTCATTCCCTTGGAGCAGCTGGGGGGTGTGCTGATCCTGGCCCAGAATCCAAAGGTACTCGAGACCGCCAAGCAATGGCTCTCGGCTCTGGATGCCCAGGGCCGGGAAAGCGGCGAACAGATCAACATCTATTTCGTCGAAAACAGCCTGGCGGCGGACATCGCCGCAATCCTGAGCCAACTCTACGAAGACAAGGGCACACGTTCATCGGAAAGGCTTTCCCAACGGGTGGTCGAGGCCGTAGGGGCCCCGCAGGTTCCGTCGGAAGGGACCAGGACCGGCAACATCAGCACCACGCTCACCGGCCCCGTTTCCATCATCGCGGACGAAGCCAACAACGCTCTGGTGGTGAAAGCGAATGCGGCGGACTATGCAAGAATCAAGAAGACCATCGAGGCCCTGGACATCGTCCCGCGGGCCGTGCTCATCGAAGTGCTCATCGCGGAAGTCACGCTGAACGATGAAATCCAATACGGCGTCGAGTGGTTTCTCAAAGAGCGGGCCATGGATATCGGCGGGACCGAGGGGGCGGGAAGCGTGGTGCTGGAAACGGGGCAATCGTTTTCCACGGACTTCACCCTGAATTCGGGGGCGCCGGTGGGACTTTCGGTGTTCTGGGGGAGCCTGAGCGGCGACATCGCGGCCCTGATTCGGTTGCTTTCGTCCAAGACCAACGTCCACGTGCTCTCCACGCCGACACTGCTCGCGACCGACAACCAGGAGGCGTCCATCAACGTGGGCGGCCGCGAACCGATCATCACGCAGCAGTCGACGAATGTGGCGAGCGATGCCAACATCATCAATACCATCCAGTACGAAGATACCGGGATCATCCTCACCGTGCTGCCCCACATCAATTCAGGCGGCTTGGTCCGCATGGATGTGGAACAGACCATCCGCAACGCCGTGGCCAACACCATCTCCGGGATCGATTCCCCTCGGTTCGACGAGCGAAAGGTGAAGACCACGCTGCTGGCCAAGAACGGTAGGACGGTGATCATCGGAGGGATCATCCAGCATCGCCAGACGCGTTCCAGGACCGGGATTCCTATCCTGAGCGATCTTCCGGTGCTGTCACCGCTGTTTTCCACCAAAGGCACCACCACGTCCCGGACAGAATTGATCATCGCCATCACGCCGTACGTGGTGCGCCATGACGGCGACGAGGTTTCGGAAGAGTTCCTGGAGAAACTGAGGGATCTGAAGCGGAGGATCGAGAGTACCGCCGCCTGGAGGTCCGAGTCTTCCATTTTGGGGGGGCGACCCGGGGGGGACCTGCACACCGGAGATCAGCCGAGGCGCCGCGTTTCGCCTTAGCGGGGCCTAATTTTGTCGGGCGGCGGTTCGATGCCGTCCAGCTGCGTCAGCACGTCCGCGAAATCCGGCGGCAGGGGTGCCGTAAATTCCAGAGGGATGTGGGTCACGGGGTGAGTGAATGCCAGGCGCCATGCGTGCAGCATCTGGCGTTGGATTTTCAGCACCACTTCCCGGACCGTCCGGGATGGAACCGCCCTGGCCCGCCGTTTTCCCCCGCCGTAGAGGGCGTCTCCCACCACCGGATGCTGCAGGTGGCTGAGGTGCACCCGGATCTGGTGAGTCCTTCCGGTTTGGATCACCACCCGAAGCAGCGTCAACTCATCCTGCCAGCTCCGCTCCACCGTCCATCGCGTGACGGCGTCTCTCCCGCGTCCGCGTTCGATCACGGCCATCCGCTTTCGGTCCCTGGGATGGCGCCCCACGAGCGTGCGAATTTCTCCGGAGCCTTCGCGGAATCTTCCGTAGGTCAGGGCGAGGTATTCCTTTCCCACCCGGTGGTCCTTGAACTGGCGGACCAACTGCAGGTAGGAGGCGTTGGTCTTGGCGATCACCAGGGCGCCGGAGGTATCCTGATCCAGCCGGTGCACGATCCCCGGGCGAAGTGGAGAGCCTTGCTGCGCCAGCTCCGGGCAGTGGGCCAGCAGGCCGTGAACCAGCGTACCTTCCCGGTGGCCGGCGCCTGGATGGACCACCATGCCCGGTGCTTTGTTCACCACCAGGATGTGCGCGTCTTCATGGAGGATCTGGAGTGGCAGCGATTCCGGAACCGGCCGGTCGTCGGTTTCGGGCTCGGGGAACCAGACTTCGACGAGGTCCCCTTCCTTCACCCCGTAGCGGGGTTTCGCCGGTCCGCCCGCCACCCGGACTCGACCTTCCAGGATCAGGGTCTTGAAGCGGCTTCGGGAATGGTCCGGACTCCTGGAGGCGAGAAACTGATCCAGGCGCTGGCCTGCCTCGCCCGACTGGACCCGCACCACCCAGTCCGGCTCAGACCGGGGTTCCATCCGTTGTCCGAACACGTGCCAGCGCTCCCGGTCAGTGCCGCCTTCCGGATTCGGAGCCCTTGAGGGTGGTGAAAATCATGCGCCCCGCCGTCGTCTGGAGAATGCTCGTGACGGAAACCTCCACTTCCTGCCCCAGAAGTCGACTCGCGTTCTCCACGACCACCATGGTGCCGTCTTCCAGGTAGGCGATGCCCTGACCTTGCTCTTTTCCTTCTTTAAGAATCTGCAGGCGGAGCACTTCCCCGGGAAGGACCACCGGCCTCAGGGCGTTGGCGAGCCGATTGATGTTCAGGACCCGGATCCCCTGAACTTCGGCCACCTTGGCCAGGTTGAAATCGTTGGTCACGATCTGGGCGTTCATGCGCAGGGCCAAGGCCACGATCTTCGCGTCCACTTCGCTCAGGTTCTCGAAATCCTGCCGCTCAATGCGAACCGGCGCCAGGCCTTCCTCCTGGATGCGTTTGAGGATGTCCAGTCCGCGCCGGCCTCTCACCCGCCGCGTCGGATCGTTGCTGTCCGCAATGCGCTGCAGTTCCTGCAGGACGAATTCGGGCACCACCAGGGTGCCTTCCAGAAAACCGGCTTCCACGATGTCGGCGATGCGCCCGTCGATGATGACGCTGGTGTCCAGGATCTTGGCCGACGAGGTGCGCGCCGAAATCCTCCCGAGCCACGGCCAGGACGGCCAGCCCAGTTCCTCGATCTTGACACTGCCGAGCACCATGCCCACGTACCCGAAGATGCAGCTCAAGACCACGTAGGTCGCCACCCGGATGGTGGTGTTTTCCACCCCGGTGAAGCCGAAGCTGATCAGTTTCGCAATGGAAAGCCCCACCAGGAGCCCGATGGTTCCGCCGAAAAGAATCTTGATATGAATGCGTCGAATAAGCTTGACCAGAAAAAGGGCGACCAAGGCAAAAGAAAAGCCCACCAGGACTCCGCCCCAAGGGGCCCAACGATAGAGTGAAAGTGTCTCCAACTGCTCGGCGATGAGATAGCCGCCGAGGCTGCAGATGACGATGAGAAGAATCTTGACGATGAGTCCGGCCCAAGCCAAACGGTTCACCTCCTTTCCCTGCGGTCCCCGGGCGACGAAGCCGTGGCGTCATGGATCGCTTTTCCGACGGTCGGCACGGGAGCCGTTCTCCGCGGCCGGCAAAAAAAGTGCGGGCACCGGGCGATGTTACTGCAGAATGTCGTCGATTTCCTCAGAAATCTGCTCTTCTTCAACACCGCGCGTGATGGATAGTTCCTTGATCAAAAGATTACGCGCGGTGTCGAGCATCTTCCGCTCGCCGAAGGACAGTTCCTTGTCTTCCTTGAGGACGGTGAGGTCGCGGAGGACTTCCGCTAGTTCATAGATGGAGCCCGTTTTGATTTTTTCCATGTATTCGCGATATCGGCGGTTCCACGTCCCGCTGTTGACGGAAATCTCGCGACTCTTCAGGATTTCGTAAACCTCCGAAATGTCGTCGGGTGCGATCAGGGGCCGAAGCCCCACGGCATCGGCGTTCTGCACGGGAATCATGATCTTCATGTCGTTTTCGAAAATGCGCACGATATAAAAATCCTGACGATTTCCCCCGATCTTCTTCGATTCGATGGATTCGATGCGCCCTACCCCATGGGCCGGATAAACCGCCAAGTCTCCAACTTTGAACATCATGACCTCCTGCCTCGTGACACGATGCCCTTCACTACCGCGCGCTCCGACGCGGGGCCCCCGCGGTCACCCCTCGCCGGTCGGCGAAGATGGTGATTTCATCGATGAAGCTCGAGACAGCTCCGGCACCCGAAAAGACCCGTGGCGAATACGACTTGCCCTGCGCAGAACGCGCGAAGTGGAGGCGTCGGGAGTGAGCCTTGCGGTCAAGCGGCAAGTGGTATTCAGTGCTTCCTCGGTGGTCGAGCTGTTGTCGCCGTGTCGGTCGGCGCTTGCCTGACGGGCTTCGGCGGCACGAACAACCGGCCTCCAGGCAAAGCCAACTAACTAATTAATCTTTTAAATTTTAGCACCACAGCGACTATCTGCAAAGCCCGAAACGGAGGGGCTGGGGGCGGGCCGCGGCCATGGGCGACGGGGGAAACGGCCGCTGCAGGACAGGAAGATCGGGAGCAAAGGCCGGCCCCCATGGGGGCCGGCCTTCAGGTACGTTCTTACTTCGCGATCGCGGTAAGAACCGGAGCGATAACCAGCGAGATAACGGACATGAGCTTGATCAAGATGTTCATGGTCGGACCGGAGGTATCCTTGAACGGATCGCCCACGGTGTCGCCCACGACGGCCGCCTTATGGTTGTTGGAACCCTTGCCGCCGAAGTGGCCCGCCTCGATGTACTTCTTGGCGTTATCCCAGGCACCGCCGCCGTTGGCCATGAACAGCGCCAACATCACACCGGAGACGGTGGCACCCAGAAGCATGCCGCCCAGAGCGTTCTTTCCGATCAGGAAACCGACCAGTACGGGGACCGCCACACCCACGATGCCGGGAAGCATCATCTTCCGGATGGCGCCCTTGGTGGCAATGGCCACGCAGCGGGCCGGGTCGGGCTTGCCGGTTCCCTCCATCAATCCCGGAATTTCACGGAACTGGCGGCGGATTTCTTCCACCATGTCAAAAGCGGCGTCGCCCACGGCGGTCATGGTGAGAGCGGCCACCAGGAAGGGAACGATGCCGCCGATGAAGGCCCCGATGATCACGTACGGGTTGGTGATGTTGATCATGTCAAGGCCGGCCGCCTGGGTGTAGGCCTGGAACAGGGCCACGGCGGTGAGAGCCGCGGCGCCGATGGCGAAGCCTTTACCGATGGCGGCGGTGGTGTTGCCGAGTGCGTCCAGGCTGTCGGTGATGGCGCGGGTCTCCGGTCCCAGTTCCGCCATTTCCGAAATGCCGCCCGCGTTGTCGGCGATGGGACCGTAGGCGTCAACGGTCATGGTGGCCCCGACGGTGGCCAGCATGCCCACGGCCGAAATGCCGATGCCGTAAATCCCCGCCGTGAGGTAGGCGATATAGGTGGCCGCGCAGATGCCGAGCACCGGAAGGGCCACACTTTCCATGCCCACGGCCAGGCCGGCGATGATGACCGTCGCCGGTCCGGTTTCAGACTGGGCGGCGATCTTCCGCACCGGGCTCATGGAGGTATAGTATTCGGCCAAGAGCCCGATCACGATTCCCACCACGAGGCCGGAAACCACAGCCCACAGTACACCGATCGGAAGGCCGAGCTGTTTGGTCAGGTAGTAGGTGATCCCGATGAAGACGATGGCCGCCACAAAGGTGGTGTAGCGCAGCGCCGCCTGCGGCTTCATGCCGGCCATGGCCTTGAGGCTGAACACGCCGAAGAAGGAGGCGATGAGGCCTCCCATCACCGTGAGAAGCGGCATGGCCATGTAGGCCATCCGGTCGGCACCGGCCAGGAGGTCCTTGGGCATGGTCGCGGCGATGGCCACCGTCGCGATGACCGCCCCGACGTACGATTCGAAAATGTCCGCACCCATGCCGGCGATGTCGCCCACGTTGTCGCCCACGTTGTCGGCGATAACGCCGGGATTGCGGGGATCGTCTTCCGGAATGCCCGCTTCGACCTTGCCCACCAGGTCCGCCCCCACGTCGGCCGCCTTGGTGTAGATGCCGCCGCCCATGCGCGCGAAGAGTGCGATGGAGCTGGCGCCCATGGCGAAGCCGTTGATGTAGTTGGAGGTGAGCGGATCACCGCCGAACAAGTAATAGGCCACGCCGATGCCCAGAAGCCCCAGGCTGGCGACGGAAAGGCCCATGACCGCGCCGCCGAAGTAGGAAACCGTCAGCGCCTTGGCCTGCCCGGACTGATTGGCCGCCCAGGACGTCCTGGAGTTGGCGCGGGTGGCGGCGGTCATGCCGGTGTAGCCGGCCAGGATCGAACAAGCCGCGCCGCCCAGGAAGCAATAAGCGGTTTGGGGATTCACCCCCACGAACAAGAGGCCGAACACCACGGCGATGAAGATGAGGAGAACCGAGTATTCCGTCTTGAGAAAGGCCATGGCGCCCACATGGATCATTTCTTCCAGTTCCTGCATGCGCTCATTGCCGTTGGGTTGCTTCTTGATCCAACCATAGATCAAGAAAGCGACAACAAACCCGCCCAGACCAAAGTACGGTGCGTAGTTTACGTATTCCAGCATCGCTCCCATCCTCCTTCACTTTGTGCAAAAATTAACTTGAGATGGCAAAAAAAATGCTACGTTCGAAGATCCTCGGTGCTTCCGGGCTCCACCCGCCGGTTGAACCGGTTCATGGCCGCCTCCACTCCATCCTCCAGGATCATCTCCGCCGCGTCCGCCGCCCTGGAGACCGCTTCCCTTAAAACCTCGACCTCCTCCACATAAGGCGGGCGCAACACAAATTCCTCCACGGTTTCCCCGAAGCGGGGTCTTCCGATGCCCAGCTTCAACCGATGGAAATCGTTGCCCCCGAAATGCTGGATCAGCGACTGGACGCCCCGGTGTCCCCCGGCGCCTCCACCTCGGGCGACCTTGATCCGGCCCGGGGGAAGGTCGAGATCATCGTGGACCACCAGGATCTGTTCCGCGGCGATACCATGATAGCGGGCGATCGGCGCGGCGGCTTCCCCGCTGCGGTTCATGAACGTGGTTGGTTTCACAAGCAACGCCTTCCGCCCGCGTACCCAACCCCATCCCCACAAGGCCGGAACTTTTCGCTGGTGCATGGGGATGTCGAACCGGGAAGCCAGTTCGTCCACCACCCAAAAGCCCGCGTTGTGCCGTGTCCGCTCGTATTCCCGGCCCGGATTTCCCAGTCCGATCACGGCACAGACGTGATCCTTTTCGGAGGCGATGCGGCTCATGGACCACTCGGCGGAGTCGGAGGATCTTCCAACCCAACGCCTAAGATGCTGTCACCTCCTCTCTTTGCTGTTCTGTTTGCTCTTCACCTTCCTCTCCTGCCGCAACGGCGCCCGTTTCCGGCGGCGTCACGGTCACGACCGTAAACCGCTCTTCGTCCACGATTCGAAAAGGGTAACGTCCAACCAGGTCGGCCACGTGGATGGAATCGCCGATCTGCATGGAACTCACGTCCAGGCTGATTTTGTCCGGGATGTCCGAAGGCAGACACTGAACGGCGATGGTCCGGCGGATCTGCGTCATGATCCCGCCCATCTTGACGCCTTCGGGAACGCCCGTGAGTTCCACCGGGATGTCCACGTCCACCATTTGGTCCAGCGCCACTTCGTGAAAATCCACGTGAAGGATCTGTCGCTTCACGGGATGGCGCTGGAGTTCTTTCAACATCACCTTTTTGCGGAGGGTCTTTCCGCCATCCTCCACCACCAGGCTGATGAGGTGGGTTTCCTGGCCCGCTTCCCGCAGATACTTTTCCAACAGGTTGGCCGGTACGGCCATGGGCAGGGCATCCAGCTTCTGCCCGTAACAGACGGCGGGCACCTGGCCGGAAGCCCGCAACCTGCGCGCAGGTCCCTTTCCCGTCTCCGTTCTCACTACCGCCGTCAACTCCACATTCATCTTTCGAAGCCTCCGCTATCGACGAAAACGCCCCGGCGTGCACCCGGGGAACGCGTCCGGTCAAAGGAAAAGACAGCTGATGGAAACCTCATCGTGCACGCGCTTGATCACCTCAGCCAGTATCGGCGCAACGCTCACCACGCGAAATTTAGCGCTCTCCTTCGTCTTCTGAACGGTCGGAATGGTGTCGGTAACCGTTACCGTGTCCAATGGCGACCGGTCCACCATTTCCACGGACCCCGCGGACAGCACCGGGTGGACGCAGTAGGACTCGATGGTTGTGGCCCCCTCGCACCGGGCCGTCCAAGCCGCCTCGCAGACCGTCCTGCCCGTGTCCACCATGTCGTCGAGGATGACCACCCTGCGATGCTTCACGCTTCCGACCACCGTGCTGGACCGTCCTTCGTCGGGATCCGTCCGGTGGATGATGGCCAGCGGAAGGTCCAGCCGCTCGGCGAAGGCACGCGCCCGCCGCACCCCCTCCGCGTCGGGCGCCACCACCACTTCGTCGCCGCGCATGCGGGTCTTGAAATCTTCGGCCAGGACCGGCAGGCTCGGCACATCGTCCACGGGGATCCTGAAGAACCCCTGAATCTGTCCGGCGTGCAGATCGAAAGAAATCAAACGGTCCGTTCCCGCCGTGGTCATCAGGTTGGCCACCATCTTGGCCGTTATGGGCACCCGGGGCTTGTCCTTCTGATCCCGGCGCCCATAACCGTAATAGGGCATCACCACGTTGATGCGCCGTGCCGACGCCCTCTTCAGGGCGTCCACCATGAGCAGTGTTTCCACAAGGTGCAGATTGACCGGGTACCCGGTCGATTGGACAACGAAAACGTCTCTGCCCCGCACGTTTTCATGGATCTCGACCCGGATTTCACCGTCCGAAAAGCAATCCACCAGGGCCGCGCCCAGTCCGATCCCAAGGATCTCGCAGATTCCCTTCGCCAGCGTTGCATTGGAGCGCCCGCTGAACACCTTGAGTCGGTCCCGCATACCGCATCCCGGCTGCCCCTGGTTCGTAGCCAACGGCCGTGAATCGATCGCCGCGCCCTATGGCTGGCTGGGGTGGGAGGATTCGAACCTCCGAGTGCGGGTTCCAAAGACCCGTGCCTTACCGCTTGGCGACACCCCAAGACTCTCGCAACCCTAGCCAGAAAGAAAATCGGACGCTCCGCATGTCCGACTCACCCGCACCCAGCACTCCGGCCAAGCGCTCCGGGCCTCGGACCCTGCCTTTTCCGCGTCCTCGAAACTTCTGAAGATGGCAAACACCGTCGGCCCGCTCCCGCTCATCCGAGCGCCCCTCACCCCTTCGCGCCCCATCAGCCAGCCCCTGATGCGCTCCAGCTCCGGAAACGCTTCCACAGCGATGGGCTCCAAGTCGTTTTCCATAACGGCGGCAAGGTTCCAGGGGTGTGCCGACAGCGTGGCGATTTTAATGCGACTGGTACCCCTTGTCAACTTTATTCTCCCGTAAACCCAAGCGGTGGAAACGGATACGGGCGGTTTGACAAGCAGCACCGGGTATTCCGGGAGCCCTTCGACCGGCTGCAGTTTTTCGCCGATCCCAATCGCCAAGGCGGGGCGGGGTGCGACAAAAAAGGGGACGTCCGCGCCCAGCCGGGCGGCCAGTGCCCTGAGTTCCGGTTCGGGAAGAGGACGCGCGGAAAGGCGGTTCAGGAGGCGCAGGACCGCCCCCGCGTCGGAACTTCCACCTCCCAATCCCGCCGCCACTGGAACGTTCTTGGCGATCCGGACATGAGCGCCTCCGGTCCAGCCCGCGGCTTCGAAGTAGGCGCGCGCCGCCTTTAGCGCGATGTTTTCGTCGTCCGCCGGTACCTTTGGGTGGTCGCACCGCACGGTGAACCCGGCTTCTTTGAGTTCCACATCCACCCGGTCACAGACGTCCTTCAGCGGCAGCATCAGCGTGGAGATTTCATGGTAACCGTCGGGGCGCTTGCCGAGCACCTCGATCCACAGGTTGATCTTGGCCGGCGTGGCCGTGGACACCTTCAAGGCAACCTTCCACCCCGTCAGCCCTTGCGCTTCTGAACATATCTCAGTCGCAGGTCGTAGAGCACGTTCTTGAGCAGCCGGTCTTCGTCGGGCTCCAGATTGCCCCTGGTCTTTTCTTGGAGCATCCCCAGTGTGTCGATGATCTGCTTCGCCAGGGTCAGATCCTGCTCCAGCCGGTTGGTGGAAGGGTCGGGCACTTCCCCCAAGTGAACCAGCGCTGAGGAACTCAGCGAGAACACGAAGGTGGAAAACGTGACTTCGGGAAAGGGCTTGGACCCGGGTGCCTTTCCCTCGGTCCGAGCTTCCGAGCCCACCCCGGCTTCAGGCCGTCCATCCTCCCGCGCCGGCGCGCCCTCTTGCGCCTCGGTCCTTTCCGTCTCCTCTCCCGGCGGAACATCTTCGACCATTATCCGGCGCCGATCTCTTACGACGAAGCCTTTGTCTTCTTTTTCCTCCACGACCATCCTCCCCGAAAGCTACAGTTCCAGGACTTGAACCACGTTGACGTTTTCCATGGCCAGGAGTTCCTGGACCACCGGGGCAGGAACGGGCGTGTCCGTTCGAAGCAGGATGATGTTCTGGCCGCGTTCCAGCACCTGTCCCACATCCATCATGGAAATGTTGATGAGATGGCGTCCCAGGCACGTCCCGATGGCCCCGATGGTTCCCGGCGTGTCGATATTGTAAATGAGTACCAGGTGGCCCTCGATGGCGGCTTCCAACCTGAAATCGTTGATGCGGACCAGCCGGGGATCCTTCTTTCCAAAGATGGTCCCGGCCACCAGGTTTTCTTCCTCCTGGGTCTTCAGGTGAACACTGATGAGGTTGGTGAAGTCTTCTGCTTCCCCCCGCATGGTTTCGGTGACCTTGATGTCTCGTTCTCTGGCCAGCACCGGGGCGTTGACGAAGTTCACCTGGTCTCCAAGGATCGGGCTGAGCAGTCCCTTCAGAATAGAGATGGTGAGGGGCCGTGTGTCCAAGTTGCACACTTCCCCCACGTACTCGATGGTGATCTGCGTCATGGGCCCCCGGGTGATCTGCTGCACCAGGCTGCCAAGGCGTTCCGCCAGGGTGAGATACGGCCTGAGGTTGGCGAGGACCTCTCCGTCGATGGTCGGAGCGTTCACGGCGTTTCGAATGGTTCCGTTCAGCAGGTAATCGATCACCTGGTCGGCCACCGCCACGGCGACGTTTTCCTGAGCCTCGTCCGTGGAAGCACCCAGGTGCGGAGTTCCGATCACCTTTTCCAGGGAGAGCAAGGGGTTGTCTTTCGGCGGTTCCTGGGCGAAGACGTCCAGAGCCGCGCCGGCGACGATCCCCGATTGGATGGCGTCGTAGAGGTCCTGTTCGTTCACGATGCCCCCGCGGGCACAGTTGATGACGAAAACCCCCCGCTTCATCCGGGCGAAGGCTTCCGCGTTCAGTAGGTTCCGTGTCTCCTGGGTGATAGGCGTGTGCACCGAGATATAATCGGCGCGCTGGAGCAGTTCGTCGAAAGTGACCGCCTCGACGCCCAGCTTGTTCACGTAGTCGGAACCGATGTAGGGATCGTAGGCGATGACGTTCATCTTGAGGCCCTTGGCCCGGTCCGCCACCACGCGGCCGATCCGTCCGATGCCGATGATGCCGAGGGTCTTGTTGAAAACCTCTTTCCCGCGGAAACGCTTCTTTTCCCACTTTCCAGACTTGAGGGAGTAGGTCGCCTGCGGGATGTTTCGGCTCAGCGCGAGAAGCATCGCGATGGTGTGCTCGGCGGTGGTGATCACGTTGCCTTCGGGTGTGTTCATCACCACGACCCCGTGCTTGGTGGCCGCGGCGATATCCACATTGTCGAGCCCGATGCCGGCCCGGGCGATCACCTTGAGCCGCTCGGCCGCCTCGATGATGTCGGCGGTGACTTTTGTCGCGCTGCGGATCACCAGTGCGTCGTATTCCTTGATGACCTGGCGCAACTCTTCGTGGGTGAGGCTCGTGTTCACTTCCACTTCGAAGTCGGGTATGCTCTGGAGCTTCTCCACCCCCGTTTCCGCCAGATTGTCACTCACCAATATTTTCATTTCCACCTCCCGGCAACCGATCCCGCTCATCCGGTTTTCAAGTTATTGTGTCAACTTACGAGTCATTCTCTTGTCTGCGTAAGCGGATTCTGTAGCACCCTTTTCCGAAATTCGTCAAGGGGCAAACCGAGGGCGGGGTCCGGCATCGTTTCACGGGGGAACCCGGGAAGATTCCGGGCACCGAGAGGCCGGCCCGGGCGAACGGCGGGTTTCCGTGTGTCACTTTCGTGGCGAGAGTGCCGGCGGCCCGAGCGGGCGGGGGCTTCCGAAGGAAGGTCCTGAACGTTCTTGGAAGGAGGCGGCCTGGGGGGACTTCTTCCTGTCTTTCAGGGTTTCCAGATCATCTTCGATGGCTTCGAGGCGTTCGTCGCCCGCGGGCAGAAGTTCCTTTGCCTTTTCGTAGTGGAACGAGGCCAGGCGCCAGTCGCGCCGATTCATGTGGTACCGGCCCAGGTGAAAGTGAGCCGGCCCCAGCCGGTCGATCCGCCCGAAGAGGACTCCCAGGTGGTAGTCGATTTCCGGGTAAAGGGGCGCCAGGGTGTCGGCCTGCCTGAGATGGTCCAGGGCCTGTTCGATTTTTCCCTGTTCTTCCAGGACGAGTGCCAGCCGGAAATGGGCGATGGCCGATTCGGGGTCCAGCGCGAGGGCTCCCCGAAGGGCGTTTTGGGCCTCCGTGAGCCTTCCCGTCCGGTAGTACGCTTCACCCAGGCTGCTGAGCACCAGGGGGCTTTGGGGTTTCAACGCCGCGGCTTGGCGCAGCTCGGCCAGAGCGGGTTCGAGGCGGCCCATTCGAAGGTGCAACCGCCCCGTTCCGTAATGGGAAGCCGCCCGACGTTCGGTTCCGACTTCCTTCCGCCAGGCGGCGAACCGATCGCCGGCCACCTGCGGATCCCCATAAGCGCTGATGAGGGCCGCCTGCACCAGCGCGAAATCCCCCTTGGGATCCCGCGTCGGGCACGGCGGCGGCGTCTCGACCGTCCGTTCGGCCATCTGCTTCAAGTAATCCACGCGCTCGTTCACCGCCGGGTGAGTCTGCAGGTACGAAGGAATGCGCGAATCGCCTCGCCAGGCTCCGCGACTCAGTTTTTCCATCACCGACACCATGGCCTGTGGTGGATAGCCTGCGGCGCAAAGGTACCGGAACCCCAGCCGATCCGCTTCTTCTTCGTTTTCCCGGCTGTATTTCAGTTCCAGGCTCTTGGCACCCGCCATGACGCCCGTCGCCAGGGCACGGGCGGCATCGCTGTGGACGCCGAGGAAAGCTGCGGCGATCGTACCCGCCAAGGTCGCGAGGCTCAGCACTTTACCCTTCTCCATGCGATCGTGGATGTGGCGGGCCTGGACGTGCGCCAATTCGTGGGCGAGAATCGCCGCCAGCTCCCCTTCCGATTCCATCAGCTCCATCAGTCCCCGAAAGACGAAGACATAGCCGCCTGGAATGGCGAAAGCGTTGGGCGTGGTTTCGTCCACCACGTAGAAATGGTAGTCGTAGTGGCTGGGCTCCAGCTGCTCCGTGATACGACGACCCACGGACCGGACATAGCTCACGATCTCGCCGTCGTCGATCAGCCGGTAGTGTTCGCGGATGGCGTTCAAAAGCTTTCGGCCGAGGATTTTTTCCTGGCTCAGACTCAGCCCCTGGGCCGGAACGGCGAACCCCGTCCACAGCACGGCGAAGACCAAGAAAACGACCCAAACCCTTCGAACGCCGCTCCACGCTGGCATGGTGGGCCTCACGGTTTCACGACATCCCGGTCAAGCCGGGGCGTTTCCTGTCCTTCCAGGTGCACCGTTCGGGCATCGGCCCACAGGCTTTCCAGGTCATAGAACCCTCGAATCGGGTCATAGAAGATGTGGACGATGACTTCTCCGTAATCCAGGAGGACCCAGTGGCCCTCCTTGAGGCCTTCCATGCCCAACGGCCGGATGCCGGCTTCTCGGAGACGTCCTTCCAGATGATCGGCGATTCCCTGCACCTGGCGGCTCGACTTCCCGCTGCAGATCACGAAATAATCGGCAAACGAAGTGAGCTGCGAAACGTCCAGCAGCACGATGTTCAACGCCTTGCGCTCTTCCGCTTCCCGTGCGCACAGGACCGCCTTCTGAAGTGCACTCAGTTGCGGTTCTTTCACGGCACCTTTCTTCACGCGCCTATCCCCCGCCGCCCTCGGTCATGGGTCTGTTCCGTGGGAGTCCCGTAAACGTTCTCTCTTTGAATATAATCCAGGACCTCCCTGGGGACCAGAAATCTTATGGAGTATCCGTTTCGGAGCCTCCGTCGGATGTCCGACGAGGCGATATCCAAGTGCGTGGTTTGCAGAAAGTGGATGGGCTCGCACATCGAAGTCCGAAAATGCCGGCGATCGTCGTTCCAAAGGCAGGCGGTGTCGATGTGGCGCCGCAGATACTCTTGGACGCAGCCTTCGTCGTGGCCCGGCCGGCGCAGCACGCCCACCGAAGCGAGGCGAAAAATCTCCCGGTAGTGCCACCAGGTGTGGATTTCGAAAAAAGCGTCGGAACCCACCAGGAAAAACAGCCTTGCCTGCGCTGGCATTTCCCTTCGGATGGCCTCCAGGGTCCTCACGGTGTAGGACTTCCCCCCGAGGCGCTCCTCCAGGTCGGATACCCGAAAGCAGGGATGGCCCTCCACGGCCAGTTCCAACATGCGGAGGCGGTGCTTGAAGGAGGTGACTGTCTCACCCGTCTTGTGAGGAGGAATCCAGGCCGGGACAAAAAGGCAGAGATCCAATTTCAGCAACTCAAGGGCTTCTTCCGCACCCCTGAGGTGTCCCAGGTGGATCGGGTTGAAGGTTCCCCCCAGCACGCCCAGCCGGCGGCATCGCTCGAGTTCCATCGGTTTTCAGGCCCGCACCTGGCCGTTGCCGAAAGCGACGAACTTGGTGGTGGTGAGTTCCTCCACGCCCATGGGACCAAAAGCGTGAAGCCGCGAAGTGGAAATGCCGATCTCGGCGCCGAGACCCAGCTGATACCCGTCATTGAAACGCGTGGACGCATTCACCAGGACCAGCGAAGACTGAACCTCCTGCACGAATCGGTGGGCCCGCTCGTAGTTGCGGGTCACGATGGCTTCCGTATGGTTGGATCCATACCGGGCGATGTGAGCGATGGCCGCATCCATGTCCGGAACGACTCGAACCGCCAGGATAAGGTCCAGGTATTCGGCGCTCCAGTCTTCTTCTTCGGCCAGCCGAGACTCGGGAATGACGCGACGGGTTTCGGGGCAGCCGCGAAGTTCCACGCCGTGGCGCCGGAAGGCTTCGGCCATCCGTGGCAGAAACTCCCGTGCGATCCTTTCGTGGACCAGAAGCGTTTCCATGGCGTTGCAGACGGCGGGGCGCTGGACCTTGGCGTTGATGCAGAGCGCCTCCGCCATGTCGGGATCGGCGTCCTCGTCCACGTAGATGTGGCACACGCCCTTGTAGTGCTTGAGGACGGGCATTCGGGCGTTGGCCGCCACGAACCGGATCAGTTCCTCGCCGCCCCTCGGGATCATCACGTCGATGCAGTCTTCCAGCTGGAGCATTTCCAGGACCGCTTCCCGTTCCGTGGTTTCCATGACCTGGATCGCCGCTTCCGGGAGTCCGGCGGCGCGGAGCGATTCCCGAAGAATCGCTGCCAGGCACTGGTTGGAATGGAACGCTTCCGAGCCGCCTCGAAGGACCACGGCGTTTCCCGCCTTGATGCACAGCGCCGCGGCGTCCACCGTCACGTTGGGTCGCGACTCGTAGATGATGCCCACCACCCCCAACGGTATCCGCATCCGCCCGACCCTCAATCCGTTCGGCCGCGTCCACATGGAAGTCACTTGGCCCACGGGGTCGGGAAGCAAAGCGACCTCCCGAAGGCCCCCCATCATTTCATTCAGAACCTTGTCGGAAAGCCGGAGCCGGTCCAGTTTCGGGTCTGGAAGCCCCTTTTCGCGGCCGGACTCGATGTCCCGGTCGTTGGCTTCCGCGATGCGGCGCCGCTCGGATTCCAGCCGTTTCGCCGTCCCCTCCAAGAAATCCCTCTTGGCGGCGTCCCCGGCCTTGGCCATCTCGTGGGCCGCCTCCTTGGCCCGTTTCCCCATGGCCCGCACCTTGTCCCGATGGTCCATCGTTTCGCGTCCTCCTTCACGCTTCGTCCGCCAAGACAAAGTTGTCCCGGTGGATCACCTCGTCCGAATGCCTGTAACCGATGAGCGCCTCGATTTCCTCACTGTGGCGGCCCTTGATTTTTTCGATTTCACCGGACTTGTAATTGGTGAGCCCGATGCCGATCAGTTGCCCGGCTTCATCGACACACCGGACCGGGGCCCCAAGGCCGAAATGTCCCCGAACTTCGCGGATCCCGATGGGAAGAAGCGATTTCCCACCCCTGGTCAGCGCTTTGGCCGCACCCTTGTCGAGTATCAGTTCGCCCGAGGGCTTGGAAAGGTTCGCCAACCAGAGCTTTTTTCCCGAGTATACGCGCTTTTGCGGGACGAAAAGGGTTCCCAGGCTTTCCCCTTCAAACAGCCTCAGGACTACGTCGCGCTCCTTCCCCGGTGCGATCACCATGGGAATGCCGGATGCCAGGCACTTCTTGGCCGCGTTCAGCTTGCTCAGCATGCCGCCCGTCCCCACGGAACCCGGCTCGGGCGTGGCGCAGGCGAGAAGCCGGCTGTCCACGCCGTGGACGACCCGAATCAGGTGGGCGTCCGCATGGGAGCGCGGGTCGCAGTCGAAAAGTCCCGCCGTGTCGGTGAGGTTGATCACCAGGTCCGCTCCGATGAGTCCGGCGATGAGGGCCGACAGCTGATCGTTGTCCCCGAACTTGATCTCTTCAACCACCACCGTGTCGTTTTCGTTGATCACCGGGATGATGCCCCAGTCCAGGAGTGTCTGCAGGGTGTTCCGGGCGTTCAGGTAGCGGTGGCGTTGAGCCAGATCCTCGCTGGTCAGAAGCACCTGAGCCGTAAGGAAATCGAACTTATCGAAGGCTTCTTCCCAGGCCTGCATGAGGACCGTCTGCCCGACGGCGGCCGTCGCCTGTTTCTGGGGGATCGTTCGGGGCCGCTCAGAAAGCCCCACCTTGCGGACGCCGGAGGCCACGGCCCCCGAAGAGACGATCACCACTTCACGGCCCTTCTCACGAAGCTCCGCGATTTGGTCCGAAAGACGGTGAAGCACCACTCGGTTCAAGCCCCTGGGGCCCGTGAGCACAGCGCTTCCAATCTTGACCACAAGCCGCCGCGCCCGGCTGAACCAGGTAAGCCGCTGATCCTCCTCACGCGCATCCAATGCCGGCGTTTTCGGCACAAGCCCGCTTTTCATGAAAGACCTCAATCCGTCGATGCCGCTCCACGAATGCCTGCCATAACGACCCCCGCCGCCTCGGCGATTTTACGTTGATCTTGGAGGATGGAAGAACTCAAGGCTATAAAAAAGGCAACCCACCGGCAAGGGGTTTTTCTGACCCGCAACACCGTGGCTGAAATGCCGGCAGAAGGGCGAGCAAGTCCGGGGCGGCGTTGGTGGACCGAAACTGCGGGGCTGTCGGCTTTTCACTTTCCTCCACAAACCGCGCGCACAAAAACGGGGCAGGTGAAGTCCTGCCAGCCCACGTAGCCCGCTTCCACGTTCACGGTCCAAGCCGCGACAAAGGAACGGCGATCCGACGTCCAGAGCCGCGTTTGACGGCGTTCGAAAACGGCCTCCAGGCAAAAATCGTCCAGGGGCGATTCCGGGTGAAGGAGCGTGAGCAGTTCATCCACGGTGGGAAGGCGCCAGCCGCCACGTCCGGCGAAGCGGTCTTTGGCGAGTCTTTTCACATAGCGGTGAGCCTGGGGCCAGGTGACCGGTACTCCGGAACCGCCCCGCTGCCAGATGAGCCGGGTCGTTCGGTCCGTGACCGTCCGGTCATCCGCGACGGCAAGGTCCGCGCCGGTACGGTGAATGGGCCGCCAGAGTCCGTCCACCGCAAAGAGGGACTTCGCTTCCCGCGGGCGCACCTTGACGGGCTCGGACCGGATGTCCCCCGGTCCACGAACCGTCGCAGCCGGTCGGGCGGCTTCGAGTGTACGATGCCGGCAGACCCCGTCCATCCGCTCTTTCCAGCGGCGGTCCAGCTCACGCAACGCACCGGCCATCTCCGCCGCCTCTGCAAACCGCCGTCTCGGATCTGCCTCGAGCGCCCGGCGGAAGAAGGACGATCCCGCAGGACCCAGTTCGCTTCGGACCGCCGGGTCGCTGTCGGTTCCGGGCAGCAGCCCCGTCACCAACCGGTGAAAGAGAACGCCCACGGCGTAAAGATCGGCCCGCTCGTCAACGCCTTCAGGGTCCTTTTCCTGTTCGGGTGCGGCGTAATAGGGGCTTCCCACCATGAGCTGCGGGGGGCGCTTCCAGCATTCCCCGCGCAGCTTCGACAGCCCGAAGTCGGTGAGTTTCACGTTGTCGGCGTCGTCCAGCAGGAGGTTGTATGGTTTCACGTCCCTGTGGATGACGCCTTTGTGGTGAAGCGCTTCCAACGCCGAAAGGGTCTGGAGCATCCAAGCGACGGCCCGATCCGTCCTCACGGGTCGTGTGGGTTCTTCCACCCTGTAACGCTCTCCGATCCATTCGCCCAGGTTCCGGCAGTAGTACTCCATCACCACGTACCGTTTTGGACCGTTCAACGCCGCATCGCAGAGGCCGGCCAGGTGGGGATGGCGGAGCGAAGCCATGACCTCGGCTTCGAAAAGAAATCGCTCTTGGATGTCCTTTTTCCCCAGAAGTCCCGTGAGATGGGGGTGAGGGGCGAGGAGCTTGAGCGCCAGGATACGGCCGTCCCTTGGATCGCGCACCTTGAATACGCGGCTCATGCCGCCTTTTCCTAGGAGTCCCAGGATTTCGTAAGGTCCGATCCTCTTCATCCAAGACCCGTGAGGTATTCTCCGCCTACCACAACCGCACGGCGTTGATGGAAGGAAAGCCAATCCGCAGGATCTTTTCCGCCGTGGTGCGGATGTCGTAGGGCACGCCGCGCACTTCCAGCGTTTGTCGTTCCCTGTCCCAAATCACGTACTTGGCGGAATTGGTGCCGTCTCTCGGCTGACCCACGCTGCCCACGTTCACGATGTGCCGGTAGCCTTCTTCGAGGCGGGTTTCTCCGAGCGCCAGTGGAGTCGCCCGGAGCGTCTTTCCATTCCACGAAACCCGTTCCAGCAGGTGGGTGTGACCCACGAAGCAGAGGTCCTCTTCGAACTGATCGAAGAGGCGCGGGAGCTGATCTTCCGTGAACTCGATGAGATAACGGAGCACGCTGTCGGGGGGGCAGCCGTGGACGAAGAGCGCACCGTCCTGCCGGAGCGCGCGCTTCCAGGTACGGATTTCATCGAACATTTCCTGCGAGAGCAAGGTGCGCGTGATTTCGAGGGAGCGTCGTGCGGACGCGTTGAACCAGCCCAGCGTGTGCGGGGCGGCCAGGCCCAGTTCGTGGTTTCCCATGACACACGGGATTCGTCTGCGGACGATGAGCTCCAGCACGGCGTCCGGGTCCGGGCCGTAGCCCACGGCATCCCCCAAGCAGACCACCCGGTCCGGGCGCAGGGCATCGAGGTCTTTCAACACTTCCTGGAACGCTTCCAGGTTTCCGTGGATGTCGGACAGGACGGCGAGTCGCATTTACTCCAAGTTTTGAGCCACGAAGTCCCAGTTCAGCAGATGATCCAGGAAAGCCTGGATGTAGTCGACGCGGCGGTTTTGGTAATCCAGGTAGTAGGCGTGCTCCCACACGTCGATGGTGAGGACAGCCTTTTGACCATGGGCCCCCGGCGTGTCGGCATTGGAGGTTTGGGTGACCTTCAGTCTGCCGTTTTCCAACACGAGCCAGGCCCAGCCGCTTCCGAAAACGGTGGCCGCCGCCTTCGCGAATGCTTTCCTGAAGTTCTCGTAGCTGCCGAAAGCCTCGCTGATCTTTGCGGCGACCGGTCCCTGAGGCGGCCCGCCGCCATCCTTTTTCATGGAGTTCCAGTAAAAGGTATGGTTCCAGACTTGGGCGGCGTTGTTGAAAACGGAGGCTTGGTCTGAATCGCCGGCCGTCTTCACGATGACGTCTTCCAAGGACATCCGCTCCAAGGCTTTGCCCTTCACCAGCTTGTTCAGATTGCTCACGTAGCCCTGATGATGTTTGCCGTAATGAAAAGAAAGGGTGCGGGCGGAGACGAAAGGTTCCAGCGCGTCTTCCGGGTAGGGGAGCGGAGGAAGCTTGAACACGGCTTCTTCGCCGGTCGCGGCTGCAGCGAAGGCGGGCCGGAAGACACCCTGTGTGGACAGAACGGCGGCCCCGGCCATGGCTCCCTGCAGGAACGTCCGGCGTGGCAAGGATCCGGTGGAGCGTTCATGGGTCATAACGGCACCTCCTCATTAAGGGTTCCTGAATGGCAATCAAAACCAAGTCTGGAAAAGCGCGGCGTCAGGCCCTTCCCGGGGACCTCTTTTTTTTCGATCCATTGCCGCCGGAGGCACGTTTCGAAAGCCACAGACGGGCAAGGTCGCGCGTCCTGTCGGCCCTGCGGATGATCGAAACCTTAACACACGAGATTCGCGTAGGGAAAGCGCTGACTTCCGGGGCGGCGGCGAGCCTCGGCCGCAGCCCATGAACGGCAAAGAGCGAAAGGCGTACCGGTCCCGGGGCGCGATACCCGGCTGCATGAAAGCGACGCCGTGTATTTCCGGCGCCGGCGGGGTTGCCTGGCCGGAACGGTCGGCTATAGTTTTGGCGTAGCGCCTTGAGTGCTTGCGGCTTCCCTGCTGAGAACTTGAAGGATTCCGCGTTACGATGTGAAGAATACGGACACCTTTCAGAGAAAGGAGAATCGCCCATGAGCCTTCCGAACGTTCCTCCGGGATTCCAGGACATGCTTTCCTTCGGCCTGGTCGACGCCCTGCTGGGGCGGCGTTCGCGCCGCTTTTTCATGGGGGCCGAAATCCCCGACGGCGTCTTCAGCTTCCGGTCGAAGAGCCATCCCGTTCCGCTCTCTGAACTGGAAAAGCTTCTCGTGGTGACCGCATGCGGGGCCAACACCAGCTGGCACCACCTGATTTACCGGGGCGAGCGTTATGCGCCCCACCTTTCCAATTATGCCGGCGCAGCCGGGGGCCGGACGTTTCCTTCGGCGGCAGGGTTTCACACCAGTAAGACCTTCTTCACCGACGACCAGGGAGTCTACGTTGTGGAAGCCCGCGACGCGCCGGCTTTTGCCGAGAGGGACGAGCAGGGCGCTCTGGATCCCGATGCCATCGTCGATGCGCTCAAGGCGCGCGTTCGGAAGGTTCGGGACGGGAGGCTCGGAGTGCCCCCGGAGGTTCCCTACATCGAACCGCACAACACGTGGGTGGTGAACCGCCCGGGGACCCTTCTTGTCATTCCCGTAGGAGACCTGGCCCAGCACGTCCTTCTTAACCTCTGTTACATGCTTCAGAACGGACTGGTTCTGACCGACGACATTCACCGGCGTCCCATCCCGGGGATCGAACGGTTCCAGTCGATCGTGGATGTGAACAACACGTGGCCGATCACCTTTGTCGAACAGGTTTCCCTGGGGGAATTGACGGCGGAGCTTTCCACCAGCTGCTACGCGGGGGTCCTCATGCTGCAGGCCATGGGGCTCGGGGGGTGGATGTTCAACGGCATGGATCCCTTCTGCGTCCTGGGCGCCAGCGGAAACCCGGACGTTCCCGGCCTGGGTTTTCGTTACGATGAAGACGACCGCTGGCCCTACCCCAATCCTACGGGCCTGGAAGGGGTGATGGAGGGTTTCTGCCCGCCGCATTACGCGGACATGAGATCCGCCGTGGACGCGATCTGCGAGCGCAAGTTCGGCCCCGGAGGCCCCTTTCACCCCGACACGCCGGGGCCGTGGAAGGATTCGCGCAAAGTGAGGTCTGCCGCCCAAATCCACGATGAGGCGTTTCGGGAGTGCGTGGCGCTGCAGGCCCAATATGTCTTGGATACGTTCGGAAAGTTTCCGGGCACCGTGCCGTCGATGTTCTGCATCATGTACCTCCAGGCCCATCACCTGGATCTCGAGTTTTATGATACCTTCTACAAACCCGGCGCCTACCTGGCGACGCACGCCCGGCACATGGAACGTTGGCACCCCGAAAGGTCCGCCTGATACCGTCAAGGACCGGATTTTTTCTCCCGCTTTTCGCGTGCCGGCGGACTCTCGGAAGCCGCCGGCCGGTCGGACCCATGGCTTTGAAGGTTCGACCGGCCGGGCCGCTTCCTTCGAGGCGGGTTGGAAAGCGTTTGAAGCCGGGGTTTCCGCGGTGGGAGAACCACGGAGGCGGTTTGAACGCCGCCCATGAGCGGCCGCGATCCGATGGCCGCAACCGGAAGGAGGAACATGACGCAGGCAGATCAGGTGACGCTTCAACGCTGTGAGCCCGATACGACGCGTATCGGCTGGATCGGCACGGGGGTGATGGGAGCGCCCATGTGTTCCCACGTCCTGGCGGCGGGATATCGGGTGACGGTCCACAGCCGCACTCGTGAAAAGGCGCGGCCGCTGGTGGACCAAGGAGCGCGATGGGCGGATTCGCCTCAGGAGGTTGCCGCCTCATCGGACGTGGTCGTCACCATGGTGGGCTTTCCGGAAGACGTCTGGGAAGTGTACCTGGGAAAGCGCGGCGTGCTCGCCGGGGTTCGGCCGGGAGTGACGGTGGTCGATATGACCACCACGGAACCGCACCTCGCCCGCGAAATTTACGGTGCGGCCCGAGCCCGCGGGGCATCGGCCGTCGATGCGCCGGTTTCCGGCGGAGACGTGGGAGCGCGAAGCGCTGCGCTTTCCATCATGGTGGGAGGTGAACCGGATGCGGTGGCGGCCGTCCGACCTCTATTCGAGGTGTTGGGAAAAAACATCGTTCATCAGGGGCCGGCCGGCTCGGGGCAGCACGCCAAGATGTGCAACCAAATCGTGATCGCCGGCACCATGATCGGCGTCTGCGAGAGCCTGCTTTACGGCCACCGCGCGGGCCTGGACCTGGAAACCATGCTGCGTTCGATCCGGATGGGCGCCGCCGGCTGTTGGACCCTGGAAAACCTGGCCCCGCGCATCCTCCGTCGGGACTTCGATCCGGGTTTTTTCGTGGACCATTTCATCAAGGACATGGGCATCGCCTTGAAAGAAGCCGAACGCATGGGTATCGCGCTCCCGGGACTCGCACTCGTTCATCAGCTCTACCTCGCGGTTCGAGCCCAGGGTCACGGCCGAAAAGGCACGCATGCCCTCATGCTTGCCCTCGAACACCTTTCGCCTCCGAAAGCATGACGTTGCCCGGTCCCGTTCCAAAAGACGGCGCGGCGCGTTGCTCCACACTCCAGGGATCATCGTGGGTCGATCAGGCGGATTCCGGAACGAGCACCCTTGTGCCGTCCGGCAGGGTCTCCACGCGAAAGCCGAAGAGCGCCGTAAGTTCGGCAAAGCTTCGGCCGAAAACGAGTGGCAGGGTTTCTTGAGGCATATTCAGCTTTTCCTGAAGAAACCCCCGGAAATGCTCTTCATAGGCGATGAGTTCCAGAACTTCTCCGGCTGATTCACCCTTGGTCTGATCCAGGCGTTCAAAGGCGTCCCTGAGCCTGTCGAAGGCACAGCGGCGGTCGTGCTCGGCGATGAGTTCCGAAAGGAGTTCCACATCCGCGAACAGGTCGGCCCGCCTGAGGTAGGCCTGTTCGGCCAATTCCCTGGCTTGTGTCGGGTCCCAACAGGCCTGGGCCCGGCATTGGAGCGGGCGGTCGTCGTAAACGGTGCAGTCCGATCCGCCGTCTTCCAGAAATCGGCACGTATGAGATCCCGGTTTTTCCCGGACCTTGATGCGTTCGTCGAGCAGAAAGAAGAGCTTCTCCTGGAAAGGCGAATGGACCGGTTCGCCACGGCGCAGGGTGACCAGGGCGTCCCAGGGCATTTTTCCGGCCTTCAGCAGTTCCAAGTCTTCCAGGTGGAGGGTGGGGCTTCCTTGGCGGCAGCATTCCCCACAACGGAGGCAGGCGGGGACCACTTCCCGGGCATGCTTGTCGGCAATCGCCACCGCGCGTTTCCACGCGTCGATGCGTCGAGCTTCTTCCAGCCGCTCCCAGTTCCTGGCGACTTCCAGGAATTCGGAGTCCTGTTCCAGCTGCAGCATGAGGCGCTCGGGCGGGACGGTGGTTTCCTCGTCTTCCCGCAACATTTCGATGTGTTCTTCCAGGTTTTTCCGAAAGGTCTCGAGATCCCAAGTCGCCGGTGAACGGGGGGCTTCGGAGGGATCCGTCGTGTCGGGATCGGTCGGTCTTCGGTTCATGGTTCGTTCCTATGGGGTGAAAGGCCTCCAGAGTTCCCAAAAGGTCCGGAGCTCGGCACCCATCCATCCAGGTCTCCGGTTCTTCCTCATCGTCGCCTTTGCGGCAGTGAGTCTCATAACAGCTGCGGTCTCCGCCCGCCAAGTCCTTTTTCGGTTGCGTTTTGAGGTTGTGAGGGAAGAAGGCTGCGTGCTAGATTCCAACCTTCCCAAAAACCATCGGAAACGGTCCAGTCCGGAACCCTGTCCCAGAACATGAAAATGCCCTGAACGGGAACTCAACACGGGAGGTGCGGTGGATGCGCTATTCGAGATATTTTGTCCATACGCTCTATGAAGTGCCCAAGGAAGCCGAAACCCCTTCGCACATCCTGCTGCTGCGGGGCTGCTTCATTTACCCTGCGGCAGCCGGCGTCTACTCGCTGCTCCCCCTGGGGCATCGAGTGGCCGAAAAGATCAAGAGCATTCTGCGAGACGAATTGAACGCCATCGACGGAATCGAGGTGACTCTTCCGGTTTTGAACCCGGCCGAACTGTGGAAAGCCACCAAGCGCTACTACGATATCGGTCAGGAACTCTGGCGCATCCGCGATCGGCGGGACCGGGAATTCGTGCTGGCCATGACGCACGAGGAGGTCATCACCGACATCGCCAAAAAATTTCTGCGTTCCTATCGCGATCTCCCGGTGATGCTCTACCAAATCCAGACCAAGATCCGAGACGAAGCGCGGCCCAGGGCCGGCCTGCTTCGGGTGCGCGAATTCTTCATGAAGGACGGCTACAGTTTCCATCCCGACTTCGAGGATCTGGACGCCTACTATCCCAGGATCTACAACGCTTATCTGAGAATCTTCGCCCGTTGCGGCGTCACGGCCGTACCCATCGAAGCGGACCCGGGGATCATGGGGGGGACCGGTTCCCATGAGTTCATGCTGGAATCCACCAGCGGCGAAGACCGGTTCGTGGTGTGCAGCCAGTGCGATTACCGCGCCAACATGGAGAAAGCGACGGGCCTCAAACCACGACTCCAGGACCGGCCCGCTACGCCGCCTCCGATGGAGAAAGTCCCGACCCCGGGAGTCAAAACCATCGCGCAACTCATGGATTTTTTCAAAACTTCCGAGGAACGCTTCCTCAAGACAGTGGCCTACGATGCGGACGGGGAACTGGTCCTGGGCGTGGTGCGAGGCGATTTCAACATTTCACCGACCAAGTTCGCCAACCACCTGAAGGCGGTGCGATTGGATTTCGCGCCGGAAGAAGCCCTTGCCGAAAAGGGACTTCACGGCGGCTTCCTGTCCCCCGTGGGCCTCGAGCCGGGAACGGTGCGCGTGGTGGTCGACAGTTCCGTGGACGACGGAACCCTTTATGTCTCCGGCGGCAACCAGGTGGACGTGCACCTCAAGAACGTGCTTTTCGGCCGGGACTTCCAGGCCCGGGAGCGGGTGGACATCGCCGAGGTTCGCGACGGCGATACCTGCGCCGCCTGCGGCCGGGGAAGATTGGCCATTCGCAGAGGGATCGAACTGGGGCACACGTTCAAGCTGGGTACCAAATACACCGCGCCCGATACCATGGACGTGACCTACCTCGATGCCGGCGGCGAAAACCGCCGCGTGATCATGGGATGTTACGGCATCGGAGTGGAACGGCTCATGGCGTCCGCCGTCGAACAGTGGCACGATGAAGCGGGCATCATCTGGCCGCTGACCATCGCGCCTTTCCAGATCGTGATCACGACCCTCGGGAAAAAGACCGATGTGGATCAGACCGCCGAAGAACTGTACCGGGAACTTTCCAGCCGGTGGGAAGTGCTTTTCGACGATCGGGATGAATCGCCGGGAGTGAAACTCAAAGACGCCGATTTGCTGGGCATTCCGATCCGGGTGGTGGTGAGTCAGCGCGGACTGAAGCAGGGGCGGTTGGAAGTGAAGGTGCGGCGCTCCGGCGAGGTGCTCTTCTGCAGCAGGAAAGAACTGCCGGCTCTTCTGGAGAAAATCGAAGCGGACCTGATGCCCGAAATGGACGGCCTTCCCTTCATGCCGGAAAAGGAGTGATCCGCGGGCGGCGTGAACCGTTTCGTTCGCGGCCGTTTCCAAGGCGGATTGAAACCCGAGACGAATCTTGAAATGGAGGGTGGGCGGATTCAGGAAAATGGCCTCCACCGCCCGGGGATTTCGGTCCTCAGGCGCTGGTCCCGGTACAGGCGCAGCGGGATGATCAGACTGAAAAACGGGATGGTGTACATGGCCGCCAGCGTGGGTTCGATGGGGCCGAAAAACTGTGCGCTGAAGACAACCACCAGGACGTTGTTCATCAGTCCGAAACTGATAACGGCCGAAAGCTGGTCCGCCACGGGGCGCCCCCACGAGAGCATCAGGCCGCTCGCGAAATAGATCGCAGCCAGCCCTACGGAAACGGCCAACGCCTCGAGGACGGTGCCGGGTCGCTCCAGGAAGAAGGCGGAATACTTCGAAAAGATCCCCAGGTTGGTCACGGCGAACAGCACGAGCGATACCGGGTACCGGCGGCTATGGATCGCGTCCACCGCGGTCGGAGACAAGCGGCGCCATGTCTCCGCAACGGCAAGCGGCACAAAGATCACCATGGCCAGAAGGCGCAGCATGGAAAGCAGCGAGAGGTCCATCGTCCGTCCCACGAAGCCATGTACCAGCAGGGGAAGCGTGAAGGGGACCGCCACCGACGTGGCCACCACCATGACCAAAACGAACGGGCTGTTCGCCTGAAGCAGGGCGGCGAAAAAGGGGGACACCACGCCGGTCGAAATCCCGCTCACCAGCAGGGCCCCCAGAGCGTATTCCGGCCACACTTCGCGAAACAGCAAAAAAACCAGCGCCGGCAGCACCAGGAGTTTTACGGAAACCATCCAGACGAGTGTGGAAAGCCCGGTCCGGAAGGCTTCCCACACGTCCCCCAAGCGGATGGAAAGAAAACTCAAAAAGAGCAGGATCATCATGCAATAGACGGGAAGGGGCGCAAACAGCCTGCCGGCTCGCGGAAAGAAAACGCCCACAGCGATGGAAGAGAAGATCACGGCCAGGAGAAGCCATTCGCGTCGTCGGTGCATCTACGGAACTTCTATGTCTTTTCGGAGCATGGCCCGGAACATGCCCCGGTCCGAAAGTGCCAAGGAGATCCGGGTCAGTAGCCGTAAAGGTAGTCGCATTCGTCGGCGGTCGTTTCCGATCGCTCCATCCTATCTTCAATCTCCGGCAGCAGGACGACCTGTGGAGTGCCCCGTTTCAGGCCCGAAATCTGCCGGGGGATGCCGGGCTTCCAGGCATGAGCCCACCCGGAAAGCACCACCATCGTTCTTTCGCGATGTTCCGCCAGGTATTCCAGCGCGTGATAGGCCATGGCAGCATCCCAGAGGAGCTGCGCTTCGCAGAAACGGGTGAAGTCCTGGTCGCTCACGGGGTGCGCGTGATTCCCGTGAGCCCGGCGCATGAGTGCCTCGTATTCCGGCCCGACGCGGCAGGTCACGGGTGGCAGGCTTGCCGCCTGCTCGTCGGTCAGCGAAGCGAACCCCTCCCGGGCCACCTGGCGGGTGATGGCCCTGGGGATGTTGAGACCCACCAAGGGGATCTTTCGAGCCCGGCAGAGGACGAAGATTTCCCGGTACAGATCCCAGCCGCCGCCCCAACTCGTTCGAAACCGCGCTTGCAGCTCCTCTTCTTTGAGTGATCCCGACACCCAACGGTCGAGAAGTTCCTGGTCCGCTTTCTGGAACATCTCCAGTCCCACGGCCAGGGAAATGCCCGCGTCGGCCAGGAACCGGATGACGTCGACCTGAGCGCGATGATGGTCGGCATCATCGTGCTGTTCCCCCACGTGGATCAGCTTGGCCGCACCGAGCTTCGGGAAGACGCCTTCGAGCGTCGTGATGTTCCGGGCGGCCACGTCCCACAGGACCAAGTCTCTATCTTCGGCTTTTCCGAAGGCCATCGCAAGTGCCAGAAGTGAGCTCAGTCCAATCACTGCCGCGGATCGCAATCCGTTGATCATGGTTCGCCCTCGAATCGATGGGTTTTCGTTCTGGATCGCCGCGGATCCCTGGTTCAGGGCATGGAGCAGCCTTCCGAAGACCTCGACAGACGCTTGGGAAGTCCCCGCGGGCGACACCGCAAACACTTCGTCCTGGGTTACCTTGATGCTGTTCACCGTCGGGAGAGTTTCTTCGATGATCACTCTTTCCACCTTCGCCCCCGGTGCCCCAAAATACGGAGCGGCCCCGCAGACCCTTCCGGGAAGGTGATTCGGTCTTCGGCCCTGAGTTCCCTGCTTTGCAGCGAAAGCGCTGCCTCCAGATCGTGGTGCACGGGATCCAGTCGGTTCCCTGAAACATCCGGGATGGGAGCCAGTCCAGCCGTGAGGATCGCCGGAAAGACGAAGACGTGCAGCGCCTCCCAGGACAGCTCGAAGAATTTTTTTCCGTCGGATCGTTTTTCAGCATCTTTTTCTCTTGCCTTCCTTAATGACGCCTGATACAAGGCAGCACACTTAAACTTGAGTGCGGCGAGTTGGGACGGTACTTTTGGATTCGCCAAGAAATCGATCTTGCTACCTGGTGAAGCGATTTCATGCACAGTTCCAAAGTAACACCTGACAAGCGGTACGCAACAATCAAAGGAGAAAGTTCACTATGGTAGAAGGTCGAGTAAAATGGTTCAATGACAAGAAGGGTTACGGCTTTATCGAAACGGAATCGCACGGCGACGTGTTTGTCCATTTCAGTGCCATCGCGGGTGAGGGCTACAAGAGCTTGGCGGAGATGGATCGGGTGACGCTCGATGTCGAGCAGTCCCCCAAGGGCGTGCAGGCGGCAAACGTTCGCCGCATCTAACGCCTGAAGGCTTGTGATCCCAAAGGCAGGGCCGGTTTCCGGTCCTGCCTTTTTTTATCCATGGTCTGCTGTCCCAACGGCGGTAAAGGTGTTCCTTTCACGTCCAGCGATGACATCCCCCGACGAAAGTCAGTCTTCGCCGATCATTCCCTCAATGACCCACGCCGTACCGTCGGAAACCGCCCGTATGGCTCCTTTCTGGTCCGTCCGGTGGACGGCGATCCCGCGGTTCAGGAATCTTTCCATCACGGCGGGAGCGGGAAACCCGAAAGGATTGTCGAAGCCACAGGAAACGATGGCCCGGGTCACTCGTTGGCGCTCGAGGAGGTTTTCACTGCTTGACGAAGCGCTCCCGTGGTGAGGCGCAAGGAGAAGAGTCCTTTCGACGGAATCCGGCGGCTGAGGCAACAGCATCTCGACGGAAGCATCGATATCCCCCGGGATCAGCACCGAAGTCCGCCCGAAATCCACGGCGATCACGAGGGAAACGCGGTTGAGATCCCTGCCGTCCCAGCGGCGGTTGAGGTATCCGGTCGAAGGATGAAGGATGCGCACGCGGCAGCCGTCGATCTCGCGGTCCGGAACTTCGGCGGCCAACTTTTCCTCGAAAACGCCCCGGCGTCTTGCCAGAGCCGAAAGCGCGCGAGGATCTTCGCCCATGTCCGGAAGGGGGCCTTCCCAGTAGCGGGCCACCTTGAAGTGGGACAGAATGAATCGGAGCCCGTTTCGATGATCGGGATGATCGTGGGAGAGGGCCACGACGTCGATCTTTCGGATTCCCTGGTGCCAGAGAAACGGTGCCAGCACATGGCGGCCCACGTCGAAGGAATCGTCGAAAAAGCCGCCGCCGTCAACGAGAAGCGTGGTGCCGAGGGGGAACTGAACGAGCGTGGAGCTCCCTTGGCCGACGTCGATGGCGGTGACCACCAGTCTTCCCCGGAATCGGTTGTTTGCGGAAAGAGAGTCCAGGAGTCCGAAGATCAGAAAGGCGAAAGCGATGCACGCCGCGGCCGTTGCTTTGTGCCGGCGATTCAGCGGTGCGAGGAAAATCCCAAGCAAAGCGTAAAACCCCGCGATCACCGCCAGGGGAACGCTTCCCACCCACAGATAGCTCCAGGACAGCCGGCCCAGAAAGGAAATCACGCTCCAGGCGGCGTCGAGGCTCACCGCTCCGGCCGCCAGGACCCAAGAGGCGGGACTTTCAAGAACCGGAAACAAGGCGACGCTCAAAAGACCCAGGGGCAACACCACGGTTCCCACCAGCGGTACGAGCAGTGCGTTGGCGATGAATCCCGCCGGCGAGATTCCGTGGAAATGGTAGGCGAGGAGCGGAAAAAGGAAGACAGTCGCCGCGATCGAAAGCTTGAAAGCCTCGACGAAGGGCCGTAGAAGCCCTTGGATCCACCTTTTCCAGGAATTCGTTTCATCTTTGGAGGGAACGCGGTGGAGCTTGGGGTGGATCCACAGGATTCCCGCCACCGCCCCGAAGGATAGCTGAAAGGAGGCTTCCCAGAAGCTTTCCGGAAAAAGGAGCAGGACAAGAACGGCCGCCGCCCCCAACAGGCTGAAGCCGTCGGCCTTCCGGTAGGTGAGCGTCGCCGCGGCCGCAAAGACCGCCATGATGAGCGCTCGCCACGTAGGCAGAGCCAGGCCGCTCACCAGCGCGTAAAAGAGGACGGCCGGCATGGCGGCCAGGAGGGCCAGATGCCGGTCCGGGTAAAATTGAAGCCGCCCCGGTGCCCATAGGCGCAGGCCCCATCGAGTCGTCCAGTGGACGGCGAACCCCACCAGCCCGAGGTGAAGCCCGGAAATGGCCAGAAGATGCATCACCCCGGCCCGCTGAAGGAGCTCCTTGCTCGCCGGGTCGATTTCATGCCGGTAACCCAAAAGCATGGCTTCGTAGAGTGCATGGGTGTGGGCGTCCAGGCGCTCCCGCAGCCACCGGCGCGCCTCCTGACGGAAGCGATCGATCCGGCGCGCGAGTTCCGTGCCGACGCCTTCGAGCGGTCCAGTGTCCACCGGGACGATTCGCAGCATGCAGCGGTCGTCGGGGAGATACGCTCTGGCGAAAACCCCCTTCCGAGCCTGGGCGAGAACGTAATCGTAGCCGCCGGGGTTCTGGAAATTGTGCAAGGGTTTGAGGGTCATTCGGGCCAGGAGGCGTTCGCCGTTGAGCCATTGCTCCCGGGGTGCCTTCACCGTGAGGTTGACCCGCCCGTCCACCGGATGGCCGGCGCCGTCCAGGATGGCGCGGTGAAGACGGAGCGGAATCTTGATCCTTTCGGGCTGGAAGTCCGGCGGGCCGTCGATGGTGGCTTCGAAAAGCGTGTCGGAGCGATGGAGGTAAGGCTGGAGGCTTTGAGGTGCGGGAAGCGGCGGGGCGTGAACGCGGGCGTTGGCCAATCCCGCCAGCAGCGCCACCAGGCAGAGGGTCCACCGGAAGGCGCGGTGTCTTTTCGCCAGGCCCAACGCTGCCGCGAGGCCGAGTGCCAAGCTTCCGGAGGCGAGGGCTGCCAGAGAGGATACCTCCGGCGGCATGAACCGATCCATTGCCATGCCCACCGCAAACAACACCGCGAGAAGCGTAAGAAGCCGTGCCGTCAAATGCCGGACCGCTTCTTTCATGGCCGGTTGTCCCCGCAGCTATTCTTTTTCGCGCCAGATTTTCGCGCCCACCTGCCGGAGTTTCTGGTCCAGCCTTTCGTAACCTCGATCCAGGTGGTAGATTCGACTCACATGGGTCGCGCCGGTCGCCGCCAGCCCTGCCAGGACCAGTGAAGCGGAGGCCCGCAGATCGGTGGCCATAACGGGCGCTGCTGAAAGCCGCGGTACCCCTCGGACCACGGCGCTCCGCCCGTCAAGGCCAATGTCGGCGCCCAGCCGGCGCAATTCGCTCACATGCATGAAACGGTTTTCGAAGATCTGCTCGGTGATGACGCTGGTTCCGCGCCCCAGGGTCATGAGGGCCATGAATTGGGCCTGCATGTCGGTGGGAAATCCGGGATAGGGCCAGGTCTTGACATCCACGCTTTCGACGCTGTTTGCCGCTTCCACCTCCAGCGTGTCGCCGGCCTTCTGAACCGTCACCCCCGCAGCTTCCAGTTTTCGGAGTACGGCTTCCAAATGATCCGGCCGGCAGTGGCGGATCATCAGCCGCCCGCCGGTGATGGCGGCGGCGAGCGCGTAAGTGCCCGTTTCGATGCGGTCAGGGATCACCGTATGGGTTCCAGGGCGCAGTTCGGAAACGCCGTCGATCACGATTTCCGGCGTTCCCACGCCTTGGATGCGGGCTCCCATGCTGCTGAGGTACGCCGCCAGGTCGGCCACTTCGGGTTCCCGCGCCGCGTTTTCGAGGATCGTCCTTCCCTCGGCCAGCGAGGCGGCCATCATCAGATTTTCGGTCCCCGTGACCGTCACCACGTCGAATGTGACGGTGGTCCCGCGCAGCTTTTCGGCAGAAGCGGTCACGTAGCCCTGGTCGAGTTCGACGACCGCTCCCAGGCGTTCCAAGCCTTTGAGGTGCAGGTTGATGGGCCGAGCCCCGATGGCGCAGCCGCCGGGAAGCGACACCCGTGCCCGCCCGAATCGAGCGACCAGCGGTCCCAGGACCAGAACGGACGCCCGCATGGTTTTTACCAGCTCGTAAGGGGCCTCGGGAAGGTGCACGCCGGAAGTGTCGATGACAAGCCTTCCATCGCTTTCCCGCCCCGAGTCGGCCCCCATGTGAGCCAGCAGTCGTTCCATGGTTCGGATGTCCCTCAGTTCGGGGACGTTTTGGTAGCGGTGCCGTCCCGGGGCGAGGAGGCTTGCCGCCATGAGCGGAAGTGCGGAATTCTTGGCGCCGCTGATAACCACTTCGCCTTCCAGGGGACGGCCGCCCTCGATCACCAGTTTGTCCACAGCGGTCCTTTCTTCATTCGGCTTGCGTGAAGTGCCCGGGCGGCGGCAGACCGCGCCGCAGCAAGGTTCTACCTTTTGCTTCGAGCGTGAAGAACCCGCGGCAGGCCGGCGTAATCCTCGAAAACGTCGAAAACGTCATAACCGCCGGCGGCTTCCATCCACCGAACCAGGACGTCCTTTTGATCGGAACCAAACTCGACAAAGACATGCCCCCCGGGTTTCAAATAACGTGGCGCCTGCTCCAGAATGGCAAAGAGTGTGCCCGCCCCTTCTGCGCCGCCACCCTCCAAGGCTGTGAGAGGCTCGTGGTCGCGAACCTCCGGCGGGAGCTTCGGCAGGTCCTTTGAAGCGACATAGGGAGGATTGCTCACGATGACGTCGAACCCGGCGCGCTCGGGTGCCATGAACCCGAGCAGTCTGCCTGCAACCAGGAGTACTCTGTCCGAGACCCCGTGCCGTTCGATGTTCTTCCGAGCCGTCGCCAGGGCCTTCAGGGAAACGTCGGTCGCCACGATTGTCCAGGTCGGCCGTTCGCGGGCCAGCGCCACGGCAATGGCGCCGGAACCGGTCCCCACGTCCAGCACTTGAGCTCCGTCCGCCGTCCCCGCCTCCAGGACCCTTTCCACGAGTACCTCCGTTTCGGGACGAGGCACAAGGACCGAGGGGCCGACTTCGAACTCCAGCGACCAGAATTCCTGTTTGCCCGTGATGTACTGCGTCGGCTCGCGCGACGCCCGCCGGCGGATCATCTCCCGGTAACGGGCCAACTCGGATTCAGACAGAGGCTGATCGTGGCGCAGGTACAGTTCGATGCGTTCGAGATTCAAGGCGTGGGCCAAGAGCACTTCAGCGTCGGAACGGGGCTGATCCAGGCCCTTTTGGGAAAAGTATTCGGTGGTCCACTGGAGGACCTTCAAGACGGTCCACGTTTCGGACATAAGAACGAACAGCTCCCGGCCTTCGACCTCTCAGCCGTCTTTCAGCGCTTCAGCCTGGGAGCAGGCGATGAGAGGGTCGATCACTTCATCCAGATTGCCGCCCAGGACGCTTTCCAGCTTGTAGAGGGTCAGGTTGATCCGGTGATCGGTGACGCGGTTTTGCGGGAAGTTATAGGTGCGGATCCGTTCGCTGCGGTCGCCCGAGCCTACCTGGTTCTTTCGGTCTTGGGCGATCTTCGCGTCCTGTTCGCTTTGCATGATGTCGAGAAGCCGCGCCCGGAGAACCTTGAGGGCTTTCGCCTTGTTCTTGTGTTGAGATTTTTCGTCCTGGCAGGTGACCACCAGTCCCGTGGGCAGGTGCGTGATACGGACCGCCGAATCGGTGGTGTTGACGCTCTGCCCCCCTGGGCCCGAAGACCGGTACACGTCGATCCTGAGGTCGCTGGGATCGATCTGAACTTCCACGTCTTCGGCTTCGGGAAGGACGGCCACCGTCACGGCGGAAGTGTGAATGCGCCCCTGACTTTCGGTCGCCGGGATGCGCTGGACACGGTGCACCCCGCGCTCGAACTTCAGCCGGCTGAAGGCTCCCCTGCCGTTGACGGCGGCCACGATCTCCTTGAACCCGCCGATTCCCGTGGGGTGGCTGTCGAGCACCTCCACCCGCCAGCCGCGTTCTTCGGCATAGCGCGAATACATCCGGAAAAGGTCCGCGACGAAAAGCGCGGCTTCGTCACCTCCGGTACCCGCCCGGATTTCCAGAATCACGTTCTTTTCGTCGTTGGGATCCTTGGGAAGAAGCATGACCCGGAGATCCCGCTCCGTGGCCGCGATGGCTTCTCGGATCCGCGTCACTTCTTCCCGAGCCAGAGCCTTCATCTCAGGGTCCGGTTCGTGGCGGGCGAGTTCTTGATTTTCTTCCAATTCGTGTTCGAGTTTCCGGCGGCGCCGGTAGGCTTCCACGATGGGCGAAAGCTCCGCATGTTCCTTTGCCAGCCGCTGGTACTGTTGCGGGTCGGCGAAGACATCGGGCTTGGCCAGAAGATCTTCCAGTTCCTCGAAGCGCTGCTCTACCGTCGCCAATCGTTCATACATGGTGTTTCTCGGTGGACCTGTAAGAGCTTGTCCAAAAACCAGCTCATGAAAGTCGGGCCCTGACGTTCCTTGTACCTGTAGGAGCGGCCTTGGCCGCGTCCCGTAAAACCGGCAACGCCGCGTCGACCCTCATCGCTACAGGGCATGCATCGCTCCTTGAGTGCCGTTCGCGAACCGCCCCTACGCGAAAAAACGGACACTCCATCCCCCGCATGGCGAAGGATACTCTCAGACAGCCTCTAACTCAAAACTTCCAAATAACATTTAACTTTTTCGGGCCATAGCCGTCGAACCCTTGGCACGTCCCCGCAGGAACCCCGGTCCCTGCGGGCGGACCTCGTCCTCGGGGCTCACAGGGGCGGCTGCTCCCGTCCGGTCGACCGGCAAAAAAAACCGGGGTCGAAACCCCGGGTGTCGTCAAAGCGGCGGTCCAAGAGCTATGCTTTTTCCTTGGCCTGGCTTTGCTGATTCTGGTACTTTTCGTACTTCTTCAGGAAGCGCTCAATGCGGCCCCCGGTGTCCACCAGCTTCTGCTTTCCGGTGAAAAACGGATGGCATTTGGAACAGATTTCCACGCGGATGTCCTGGCGCGTGGATCCCGTGGGGATTTCGTTCCCGCAAGCACAGCGAATGACCGTTTCGTAGTATGCCGGATGAATGTCTTTCTTCATGGGTCCTCCCATTGCGCGTCTTTTTTTAAGCCTCCATTATAGCCCGCAGTGGGAGAGATGCAAGAAAATTCAGCCCGGTCTCTCGGCGGGGAGGCCTCACGAGAAGCGGTAAGCCTTCAGGGCCCTTTGCTTCTTTCGCAACTCATGCAGGCTTTTGCCGACTTCATCTCGGCGGGCGTTCAGGCGCCGGCATGCGCTTTCCGTGGCCGCGGCAAGGGCGCCCAAGCGCTGACTGAAATCCTTCCCCGTAAATGGGGGCAAGCCTTCCGCTCTCAACTTGGCGACCGCCTGCTGCAAATCCAGGAAGAGGCTCCGGCACCGGGCCCTCACCTCGGTGATTTCGTCCGGCCCGTCGAGTCTCTCACTTCCCAGCTGAAGCGTCAGCAGGGTGAGCTGTTCCATGAGCGATTCCAGCGATTCGCCCAGCCGGTCTTCTGTCTCTTCCCGGCCTCCCAAGCCGATTTCCTCCCGATGCATCCCTATCGTCGCGAGGGTTCAAACGGCAGTGGCCGACCCCATGCCCATCATGCTTCCTTGGGACGTATAGCCCGGGTGGCCGGCGGTGCCCTGTTTACGGATCTGGGACCAGGCGTCCCGAAGTTCGTCCACGATCTTGACCAGGTCGCCGTAGATTCTGGTGTCCTTTTGAGCGTTGATTCCGATGAGTTCCCGGAGCATGAAGTTGTAAAGGCGGCCCAGGTTGGATGCGATCTCGCCTCCCTGTTCGTAGTCGAGCCCCACCAACAGTTCCGTGATCACGTCCTGGGCATGTCGGATCCTCTTATAGGCGGCATCCATATTCCGATGCTTGTGGCTTTCGCTCGCTTCCCGAAGGTCACGAATGACCGCTTCGTAACAGAGGATCACCAGTTGCGCGATGTCGGCTGTTTCGTAATTGGTCTTTTGGTAGGATCGGATCGCCGTCTCGTGAATCATTCACGCCTCCTTCAACAGGCCGCCAAACGGATTTGTTCCCAGGAAGACTTGAGTTCCGTCAGGATCTGAATCATGGGGTCGAAGACCTGCGGGGGAGCTTCGCCGTCCACCGTGATCAGTTCCTTCAGGAGAAAATTATAGATGAGGCCCAGGTTGCGCGCCACCTCGCCCCCTTGTTCATAATCGAGCCCCAGCAGCAACTCGGTGATCACGTCCTGAGCGTGCCGCACCCGTTCGAAAGTCTCTTCGGTCCGGCCCAACCGCTGAAGAGCCCCGGCTTGTTCCAGATCCCGAATCACCGCATCGTAGCATCGGATCACCAGGAAGGCCGTGTCGATCTCAGGAACCGGCGGTGACGGGCATTCCATCGAGAAATTGACGTTCATGGATCCTCTCCACCTCTTGTGGCTTGGGTTCAGATATCGGGCTGCGAGGGGTGAAGCTATCGCAACTCGCCGCCATCACGAAGAAAGCCCCGCCAACTGCGTCGTCAGCCACTCCGATTGCTGCTGCATCTGAGCCAGCGCGGCGTCCAAGGCGATGAACTGATCGGTGAGCCGGTTCATTTTGGCGTCGATGCTCTCGTTAACGCCCTCGATCCGGTCATCGATCCGCTCGATACTCTCCTGAAGGCTGTTCGTTTGCAGCGTCACCGTTCCGTCGATGGAATCGGTCATGTTGTCGAGATTTGCTTCCAAAGACTGTGCCATCGACGCCAAGGTGGACGTGGATCCTGAAAAATCCGTTTCCAGTGCCGTTTCCAGTGCGCCTTTATCGAGCGCAAGGGTGCCGTCATCATTGAACGTGATGCCCACGGAAAAAAGCTCGTGCGACAGAACCGTGTTCTGAATCTGGCTTCGAAGACCCTTGGCGGTGGCATCTCCGAAGAGTGCGCCTCCGGTGGATTCCGATACCGAGTCGTACTCGAACTGATCGCTGAAGAACTGGGCGAGTTCGTTGTACGCGTTCACGAAACTTTCAACCTTTTCCGTCACCTTTGCCGAATCCCGCGCCACATCGACGGTGACGGTGGTTGCCGGATCCTCGCGGTGCAGTTCCAGTGTCACTCCGGGGATCGCATCCGTGACCGTGTTCGACGAACGGTTCATGGCGATGGCATCGATGGTGAACGCCGCGTCTTCTCCGGCCTGCAGGAGATCGAAGTAGTCTCCGGCGGCGTCGACGAATTCGAATCCGGCGGCTCCCGTCTCTTCCGCCGCAAGGATCAGGCGGTAGTCGGCGTCGGAAACCTTGAGGACGCTGGCGATGACCCCCGTGGGAGTCTCGCCGGAGTTCAGTGCATTGATCTCGTCCCGGATGGTGTTCAAGCTCTTCCCGTCCAGGGTCACGAGCTGTCCTTCAATGCTGATCTCCCCGGTCCAGCCGGCGTCCGTCGTGTCTGATGCCGCCGGATCCGATTGCATCTTCTGGGCCGTCGCCAAATTGGTGACCACCACATCGTACCGGCCTTTGCCCGCTCCATCGCCGGCGGTTCCCGTGAGGATCGATTCGGGGGACGTCGACCCGGACGAAGACAAGCTTACGGAAAACGCTTCAAAGTCCGAATCCTCATTCAAATCCTGGACCGCGGTCAGAAGGGCCGACAGCTTGGAGGCCAGCGTGTTCCATCCGTCGAGTCGGTCTTCGTATTTGACCTTTTGGGCGGTCAAAGGATTGACGCGTTGGGCGGTTTCCGCCTGGCGCAGTTGATCGATGATACTTTGCCAATCGAGCCCGCTTCCCAGACCGCTGAGACTCAAACCCATGGTGTTCCTCCCGCTGCGTCATGTGTTGCGGCGACCTGTGGCGCCCTTTTCTCTCGGGCCATTCGTTCAAAGACAAAGTCGGCAGGTCTCCTCTTCGAGTTTAGCCTTTTCAGCCGTCGGCGCCGGGTTGGGACGCGCCGCGGGCGCCGCTGCAGGGCCGTCCCTTTTCCGAGGCCGGGCTTTGATATACGCCCGAGGCAGCGGCAAAAAAAAGCGGCTCCGAAGAGCCGCCCGGGCGGAACAGGTCTCGTGGTGGAACCTAAGCAGCGGGTTAACCCAGGAGCTGCAGCACCTGCTGGGGCGCCATGTTGGCCTGGGCGAGCATCGCCATGCCGGCCTGCTGAAGGATCTGGCTCTTGGTGAACTGAGTCATTTCGAACGCCATGTCCACATCGCGGATGGCCGATTCCGATGCGGAATAGTTTTCGATCATCACGTTCAGGTTGTCCATGGTGTGCTGCAACCGGTTCTGGTAGGCACCGAGCTTGGACATGTAGGTGTTGATGCTGGTGAGCGCCGTGTCGAGGCTCGTCATGGCCGCCTGAGCGGAAGCCGCCGAACCGATACCCAGGCTGCTCACCGCCAAGGCCCCCGACGAGACCGTGTTCATCTCGACCGCGATCTGGTCGGTGGACGCAGCGCTGGTACCGATCTGGAAGGTGAATCCCACGGTACCACTGGCCGCGCTGTAGACCAGATTGACCCCGTTGTAGGTGGTGGATTCGGCGATCCGATCCAGTTCCGACTGGAGTTGCTGGAACTCCGTGTTGAGGAGCGTACGGTTTTCATCGGTGATGTGACCGCCGGATGCCTGGGTCGCCAGATCCTTCATGCGGATCAGAATGTCGTGGATCTTGTTGTAGGCACCGTCGGCCACCTGCAACATGGAATTGGATTCCGCAGCATTCTGATAGGCCACCCGAAGCGAAGAAATCTTCGCCTTGAAAGAGTTGGCGACGGCGAACCCCGCCGCATCGTCCTTGGCCGAATTGATCCGGTAGCCCGAGGACAGGCGCTGGAGGGACTGCGCCACCTTGGTGTTGGTCCTCAAAAGGTTGTTGTAAGTGTTCAGAGCTTCAACGTTGGTGTTGATCCGAAGTCCCATGATGTTTCCTCCTTGAATGAAAAGCCCAGACATCCATGTCTGCGTGATCCAAAACGACCTGCTGCGCCCGAAGTTATCTCTAGAATCGTCACCGTCGCGTTCGGACTTTAGAAAAAAGAAAAGGGGTCGCTCCGAGCGACTCGGTTAACCCTGGAGCAATTGCAGCACCTGCTGGGGCGCCATGTTGGCCTGGGCCAGCATCGCCATGCCCGCCTGCTGCAGGATCTGGTTCTTCGTAAAAAGCGTGGTTTCGTAGGCCATGTCCACATCGCGGATGGCCGATTCCGATGCGGAGTAGTTCTCGATGATCACCGACAAGTTATCCATGGTGTGCTGCAGCCGGTTCTGGTAAGCGCCCAGGTAGGCCATGTAATTGTTGACGCTCGAAAGCGCCTGATCCAGGGCACCCATGGCCGCCAGAGCGGAGGCGGCGGTTCCAATACCGTGAGCGCTGACCGCCAGGGCCGCCGTGGAAACGGTGTTCAGTTCAACGCTGATGCGGTCGACGCTTCCGCTTGAAGCACCCACCTGGAAATCGAATGAAAACGTGCCGGGGTTGGCGCTGAAAACCAGGGGCACGCCGTTGTACGTGGTGGATTCGGCAATGCGGTCCAATTCGCTCTGAAGCTCAGAGAATTCAGTCTGAAGCAGGGTTCGATTGTCGTCGGTGATATGGTCCCCGGCCGCCTGTGTGGCCAGATCCTTCATGCGGACCAGAATCTGCAGCACCTTGTTGTAGGCCCCGTCGGCCACCTGCAGCATTGAATTGGATTCGGTCGCGTTTTGGTAGGCCACTCGAAGCGAGGAGATTTTGGCCTTGAACGAATTGGCCACAGCGTAGCCGGCGGCATCGTCCTTTGCGGAATTGATCCGGTAGCCGGACGAAAGTCGCTTCAAGGAATCGGCGACCTTTTGGTTGGTTCGCGTCAAATTATTGTAGGTATTGATGGCCTCAATGTTGGTGTTGATTCGAAGTCCCATGAGATGCTCCTGTGCCTGGAGTTGTCATCCAACAAGCTGGTCCAGCGGATACTGCCGATGCCGAAGTCCTGCTTTGCCTGTGCTTGTGGCACTTCCAAAAGCCGTGCCATGCTGTTGGGGTTCAGCCCAAAAGCGGGAAACGGTTCCACATCTGGGGCGACTGAGCGCCCATGCTCGAAAAGAGGAAGAAAGTATCCCGCCGCCCGGCAATTTTTGCCCTCTCACAAACCGAGTCGAGCCGCGAGGGCCTGGCGCCAGCGGAGGAGGGTTTCTGTGTGCTCCGGCCCAAGAGCCGATACGAACCAGTCCAGCAGGCCGTTTTGAGGGTCTGTGGGAGCATGGCGGGAGCCCGAAAAGGGGCGTTCCATGATTTCAAGAAACCGCTGGATTTCCCCTTGTTCCGGATGGCGGGTGATGAGGGCCGCAAGCGCGGTCACAACCCAGAGGTCACGACATCCGTTTTCGACCAGTTTCCAGTAAAGCGGTTTCGCTTTCCACGGGCTGCCCTGAAACAAATGCCAGTTGGCCAAGTTCGTCAACGCCGGTGCGTGTTCAGGGTCCTCCCGCAGCGCGTTCTCGAAAAACCACCTTGCAAATTCCGAGTGTCCCTCTTGCTTCTGGATCAGTCCCAAATTGCAGTATCCGTCCGGAGTCAAGCCGCCCCGTTGCAAAGCCTCATGAAAAGAACGCTTGGCCAGCTCGGTTTTCCCGTCCCGAAGGGCCAGAGTTCCCAAGCTTTCCCAGACTTCCCTTCCCGGATCACGTGATGCGCCGGCCGCCTTGGATGCCAATGCCTCCGCCGCCTCTTCATTCCCAAGGCAGAACAGGCTGTAAGCCGACAAGGCCCAAATCGTCGCGTCTTTGACACAAGGTGCGAAAAGAGGCGTGACGGCATGAGATGCCGAGGCGGCGCGATCGAGACATTCCAACGCATCTCGATGCCGGTTCAGGCGCTGATGAAGTTGAGCGAGCCTTGCCAGCGATCCCCTGTCGGAAGGCGCCATCGCCGTGAGCTTCACCACGCAGCGGAGGGCTTGTTGGGGGTCTCCGGAGGCGAGCCGCTGTTCGGCGAGCAGGAAAAGGGTTTCCAGATGGTACGGAGCGATCCTCTCACCGCGGGACGTTTCGGCGAAGCGAAAGCGCTCGAGCTTACCCAACAGGCGCTCCAGCACCCCACACGCCTCACGGTGCCTCCCCAAATGGGCGTAGGACTGCCCCACATAGTAGAGGATCTGCTCGTCGTCCCTTCCGTCTTGAATCTCGAGGTCGAGGAGCTTGAGATTTCTTTCGATTTTTGAGCGGAGCAAGACGGGGTCGCGATAGCCATGGTGGTAGACGTTGATGTCGGTGATGTGACACTGAACGCCCGCCGCAGCAACTGCGGGTTCCAGAACCTCATGCACCTTCCCCGTGAAGCGGATCTCCGGTCGATTGGGGACACATCGCAGCTGATAGGCGGAAAGGGCGGTTCCTCCCGGCGCTTCGTCTCTCAAGATGAAATAGAACGCTGTACCGCCGTCCATTCGTTCTTTGAGGCTCCGTATTTTTTCCTGGTCGAGTTCACTGAGCCGATCATCGGCGTCGAGCCACAAAACGTAGTCTTTGGAGGCTCTCTGCAAGGAGGCGTTTCTGGCGGCGGAAAAATCATCGCACCACGGAAAATGAAAAACGAGCGGCGTGTGGGCTCTGGCGATCTGAGGCGTCTCGTCCGTGGAACCGGTGTCCACGACCACGATCTCGTCGGCGATCGGGCGCACCGTTCGAAGCATGGCGTCCAGTTGATGCGCTTCGTTTCGAACGATCATGCACACCGAAAGCGTGCCGGGGCCGGCCATCAGCGAGCCCCTCCGAAGGGCGCCGGGCGATGCAAAGGGGAATGCCGCGGGCGTTTCACGGTCTGAAGCGCTCTGAGCCGGGTCCTGAAATCCGGAATGTCCGGGCACACGCGACACAGTCGGCGATAGACGGCTTCGGCTTCGTCGTATTCGCGCCGTTTGATCCTCAGGAAGCCGGTTGCATCCAGAATCAACGGGTGCAGCGGGCTTCGCTCATCCAGGCCGGTCAGCAACCGAAGCAGTGGCTGGAGTTCTCCCGATTCCAGATGCGCGTTGATGACCCTTTGGAGCAGGGCACAGGCGTGAGGGCTCGTCATCAACGCATCGGGTATCCCGCGGAAGGCCTCCCGGGCGGTGGCGAGGTCTTCGAAATGCTGGGCGTCGAACAGGAACCAGGGAAAGGTGCCGTCCGAAGCCCCGCCTCCCAGGGAACGGGCTCGGTCCAGCAAAGCTCCGGCCGACGAGAGGTTGCCGCAGTGCAGATAGCACAGAGCCAGGCCCAGGGCGGCAAGGAGATCCTCCGGCGCTTCGCGCATCGTGCGCTGAAAGAAAGCGATGGCATGCACGTAGCGCTTCTCGCAAAAAAGCGCGATGGCGATGGCCTTCGTGAGATCCGAAAACCTTACGGACTGTTCCTGGCTGATGCCCGACGCTCTTCTTTCCATGGGCGAGCGCAGGAATTGGTAAGCGTGGAAGAGATGGGGCAAGGCTTCCGAGTGGCGGGCGAGGTTTACCTCCGACAGGCCCAGGATGATTCTCGCCGTATTCTGGGCCGGGATGATGTCCAGGGATTCCCGGGCCGTTTCCGCGGCCTCTTCGTAGCGCCCCTGAAAGAGAAGATGGAACCCGTACAAATTCAGCACCAGGCAGCGAACGTTCGGGCTGGGGCTGGGAGCCTCCAAGGCCCTCACAATATAGGTGTAACTTTGCTGCTGGTTTTTCAAACCCAGATGGGTCAGTGCCAGGTAATAGAGAACGAAAGCGTCCGCCGGATTTTCAGCGAGCTGGCGCTGAAGAAGCACCAGGTTTCGCCCGAGTTTCTCCTGGAAAGACGCTTCATCGATCGCGTAGCCGAAATGATCGATGTAAAAAGGCGCGTAATCCATGGCGGCGCCGAGTTCCTGGAGGCTTACGTCCACGTTCTCGTGGACCTTTCCGGTGAACCGCACCTCCGGATGTCGGCGGAACAGCCGCGAGGCATAGTGAAAATCAAAACCGTTGCCGTTCTTGAAGTTACGGATCGGGACCGCATAGGCCTCCACGGAAGAACGCGCCACCGCCTTCTTGAGAGCCTCTGGGTCGCCTGCCTGATTCAGGCTTTCATCCGCATCCATCCACAGGACCCAGTCTCCGGTGGCGTGTTTGAGCGACTCGTTGCGAGCCGCCGCGAAATCGTCACACCATTCGAAATGGTGCACGCAGGCCCCCTTCGATCGAGCCAGTTCGACGGTCCGGTCTTTAGAACCCGTATCGACCACAACGATTTCATCCACCAGCCCTTCAACACTTGCGAGCGATCTGGGCAGGCGATCTTCTTCATCTTTCACGATCATGCAAAGGGTGATCGATGGTTCGGCGCCCACCAAAGGTCTCCGTCGCTGCTCCATGGCGGGATTCCGCCTTCAACGGTTCAGGATGCGGCGTTTGCCACGAGTTCTTCCGGTCCCAGGGATTCAAGCAGTGCCCTCAGGTCCTTGTCCAGGGGGTCCTTTTCGAGGAAGGCGTTGAGGACCTCGATGGCTTCTTCCCGCTCGCCCTTTTCGGCCAAGCATTCGGCGAGGTTCCTCACCGCATCTCGGTGGCGAGGGTTTCGATCCAGGGCTTCTCGAAAACAGGCGATGGCGTCATCCCATTGACCCGCATCGCGATGGCAGCGCCCCAGGTTTTCGTAAAGCGACGGATCTTGAGGGTCGAGCACCAGCGCCCGCTGGAGGGCTTCGATGCCTCCGATCCAATCGTCCTTGTCCAGCAGTTCCTCTCCGAAGCGCCGGTACACTGAAGACACTTCGCGAGGCACACTGTCGCCCTTCCAGCGCGATGCCGACGCCCGCGCCAGAGCGCGGTACTCCTGCCAGGCCTCCAGATCTTGGGGTTTGCGCTGGAGGTAGGCTTCGAGGCAATCGAGGGCGGTTTCAAAATCCCCCGTTCCCGCCAGAACATTGACACAATTTCGAAGGATCTCGGGATCTTCCGAGTCTCCATCGAGTGCTTTTTCCAAGTGCTGCAGGGCGTCCTGGAAGCGTTGTTCTTCGAAGGCCAGGACGGCCAGGTTGTTGTGAGCCGTGGGGTGGGAGGCGTCGTGCTCCAGGGCCAGTTCAAAGCACACCCGGGCCCTTTCCTGGTGGCCCCTGGCGAATTGCTCCTCCCCCTGGGTCACGAAGAATTGGGCGGGGTCAAAAGCATGACCCATTGCCGGATTGCCGGTAGTCTGGAGCCGTTCCAGCTTGCCTTTGGCTTCTTCATCCCATGGGATCCGATTCAAATAGGCGTCCAAGATCTCGATGGCATCCTGTTGCCGCCCGAGGCCGGAGAAGACTTCGACGCAGCGGAAAATCACGGCTTGATTGTTGGGGTTGAGCTCCAGCGCCTGGGTGAGATGCCGCAGGGCCTCTTCCACTCTTTTTTGCTTCCAGTAAACGAAACCCAGCTCACAGTGGCATTCTTCGTCGAAGGGCCTTTCGCGGAGCGCCTGAAGCAGGTGAGTTTCCGCCTGGTCCAGTCGGCCTTCCGCAAGGGCCTGGCCGCCCATGACCCGATGGTCCTGAGAATCTGAAGGTGCTGGCATGACAAGCCTCCTTGTTGTACTCCTCTCGATCTGGAAATCGCTCCCCTGAGGTGCGGCAGATGTCTCATCCCGCGACGTCACGGTCGCCTTTCAAGCTCCAAGGCGCGCTTCTTCGGGGAACGACGCTTTGGGGGTGTGACGACTCCAGGTTGCACCTCGTTGCATGTTGAAGCAAAAGTGTTGCCAACTTCCGGCGTCAATGGAAAGGGCGCGATTGAAACTGCGGTCTGGTCAATTGTCATTCGATTTTTTGGGTCTCAATGGTTTTTGGCAGTCACGTGATTTTGGTGCACAGGAACGGCGGCTCGGCATGGTCTTTGGGGGAATGACCTTTGCGATGAGGGTCGCTCCCGCCAGAATTTTCCTGGGATATCTTCGGAATGAGTCGCCGAGAGATCAGGAAGTTGAACGTACTGCCTGGCGCTTTTTTCGGGGTCGATCTGCACCGCTGCGTCGCCCAGTTGCGTGTGCGGCGGAAGCCCCCACTTTGCTTTAAAGAGTTCCCAATTTCGTTTCATAGCCCTTGAATAGTCGATCTTTTCGGAACTAAAAGTCAGGCTCCCTTGGTGGTGGATGAAGACATCTTTCGCGATGCGTACTTCAAAACCCTTGAGCCGAGCCCGTAAGCAGAAATCGTTGTCCTCGAAGTTGCCCTTTCCGAAGATTTCATCCAGACCGCCGATGGCTTCAACCACTGCCCTTCGCAGGAGCATGCAGAATCCAATGACCGATTCGACCACGATCGTTTGTCGTCGATACATATATCGCCAGTATGCGGCAAAAGCTTCCATCTCTTCGCTGTCTCGGTATCGGGCTGAGGGAATCAATTGAAGACCAGCTACGCAATTGGACATGGGGCCGGCGATTCCGGTATTGGGAAACCGCTGGAAAACGTCGAGGAGTCCTTGAAGCCATCCCGGTGTGACCAATGTATCGTTGTTTAAAAGCAAGAAGTAGTCGCCTCGTGCTATCGTCAAGCCCTGGTTGTTTCCCGCTGCAAATCCACGATTTTTTGAATTGGAAATGATACGAATCCGATCTTCGGTATGCGCAAAATCCAAGAGATGCTGCAGGGATTCCTTCTCTGAGCCATTATCGACAACGATAATTTCATAGGGTACGTCGGTATATTTTTTTACACTCTGAAGGGATTTCTTTGTCCATTCCACTTGATTGAGCGAGAGTATAATGATGGAAACCAAGGGTGTGGAAAAATGTCCACGGATCTTATGGTTAGACTGTATGTCGGTTGAAGGAGCCTCGCATTCTTTGCGATATTCGACGGTCTTTCTCCTGTCATGGATGTTTCCAGCTCTCCATACTTTTTCAAAAGAGCGGATCCGGCGGATATCCGTACTGTCTTCGGTGCAGATCGCTACGTCTTCGGCCACAGGTAAATCTTTTCCCCATTTTTCGAAGAAATAACTGTAATTTTCACGTGCTTTGGTAAACCGCCCCGGTGACACGCTTTCGTAGTGACAGACAACGCTTTGTGGAGCGTAACGTACTCTCAAGCCTTCTTTGCGAATCCTGAGGCATAGATCAACATCTTCAAGCCCGTTCTGGAAAGCTTCATCGAAGCCACCGATTCCGAGAAATGCTTCACGTCTGAGCAGCATGCAGGCGCCGGTCACGGCAGAAAAGGAACGTTCTTTGTTCACGTAGGACGCGTCGGCATCGGCGAATCTATAAATATGGTAAGGGATGGCTTGTGAGTCGAAAGTGACGCCGGCGTGCTGGATGGTCCCTTCCGGGTAGAGTAATTTACTTCCCACGGCCCCTATATCCGGACTGGACTTGATGCACTGGATCATGGCGTCCAGCCAGCCTTCTCGAACGACGGTATCGTTGTTGAGAAAAACGACGAATTCCCCCTGTGAGTTGAACGCTCCCTGATTACAGGCCTTGGCAAATCCCAGGTTCTGGTTGTTTCGGATGAGGCAAATCCTTTTTTTTGATGCTTCTGCTTCGAGAAGATGTGGGGTGCCATCCGTTGAAGCGTTGTCTACGCAAATGATTTCGTAAGGCGTGTCAGCAAGTGTTTTATAGAGGGAGGTAAGACAAGTTCGTGTCAAAGCATGATTGTTGTACGTAGGGATGACGATGGAAACCGAAGGCGCGGTTAAGCTGTCCTTCTGTGTTTGATGTTCGATTTGAGGAAGGAGTTTGAAGTGGGATAAGTCATGATGGGTCTCTTCTTGGTTAGCCAGCGGGACGGGCTGAACATATAACTTCTTCGAAGAGCCGCTAGGCTTGTTTGCTGCGATCCATCTCCATGTGTTCAAGAAAAGCCGTCCGTGCGCTTTCAACGTGTGTCGTGTGAAAACTTGACTCTGAGCGGCGAGACCGATTGAACGGCGATGATCTGGATTTTCAATCAGCCTCTCTAGGGCAGCGGTCCAGGACTTCGGGTTGGTACTGGATACAAGGATGCCGGATACTCCATTTTGAACGGCTGAACGATAAGGGGGAAGGTCTGAGTAGACTCCGGCAATGCCACATGCGGAGTACTCGAGCCACTTGACGGCGCTCTTGCACCGGTTGAAGGTGTTGTCAGCAAGAGGTGCCAGCCCAATGTCAATCGCCGAATACCGGAGGTTTTTGACGTAGTCAATGTATCCACTAAGAGGAGTGAACGTCGAATGGGGCAGTGCTTCAAGGCGATTCGTGCGACACCCCATGAATCGGAAAGCGATGCGGTCACCGTATTTGTCGGCGAGACGTTCAAAGATGTCTTCGAGTAATGCCAAGTCACGACCGTGGGTTGGAGTACCAGCATAACCGATTATCACAGGGCCTTCGGATGGCTTCATCGAGTTGGGTAGAGACAGGAGCCGGTCGTCGAGGAGATTGGGAAGCACGTAAATGTGGTCATGGTATGGTCTGAATGCCTTTCTCAATTCGTCGGTAGAGACAGTGACGGCGGTTGCTTGCGAAAGGCATTTCAAGATGTATGGCATAGATTCATCGGCCCGCCTTTTATGAGGATTTGATTCCGGTATCTCGAGTAAATGATCATCGGTCTCGTAGATCACGGGTTTGCCGGTGGCAAGGAGGGTTTCAATGAATCCGTACGTCTGAGCCATGGGGAAGAAGCGCTGGATGATGATGAGATCCGCCCACTTTCCCAGCTCGAGATCCACATCGATCCGGTCCTTTTGGAAAAGAACGCCCCACCGCACCTCGAGGACGTCGGAAAAGCGTTCTGCCGATGCTAAGATCCTGTATCTGGCGCAGGCGTGTTGCGGCATGTCGAAAGAATAGACGGCCATCCTGAGCTTCTGGGGGCTGATGCATCGGTCGGCAGCTTGTCGGGTTGCCTTCGATAGAGTATTCGCTTCACAAGACTCATGGAAATGTTGCGGTCTCGACGAAGTCTTCTGGATTTTATCGGACCCATTTAAAACATACCTGTGAGATGCATTCTCTTTAGGGTAAGTAAAGAGCATCTCGGCTTTGCTACGTAGTCTCTCATATAAAGAAAAAACGTGCCTTAAATGTTCGTGGGCGGTGAGGCCACAATCAGTATGTTGGTGATGCCGTAGAGTACTATTTGGGATACCAGCAGCCTTATGAATATTGGCTTCTTGAGCTGTAAGACCGGCCCACCTGAGAACGCTTCTGAGGGAGTCCTCTGGGTGGGAGAGGGCTGTATCATAATTTAGGATAAAGAAATACTTATCGTCCCATTGGTTCCATATGATTGTATTGTATATATACCATAAATGCAAGGCATACAACAAAGGCATCTTGTCTCGACGGTACAGACTTTTCGCTACCTCTAAGGGATGTCTTAAGGCAACGATAATCCTTAAATCCGGAATCAGTTGCCTCCAGAACGGCAATGTCAAAGAATTCCGAGGATCCTTCCAACCCCAGAACTCATGCGTCTTCAGCCGTGCAATGAGTCTTTCAGCATGGTTTGCAAGTGGCTCAAGAGCCGCAGTTTCTGCCCACTCTGAGGACTGATTTGGCGGTGCCCACCAGGAGCCACCCAGTAAAGAGAGGATGCGGTCATTAATCTCCACGAAATTAACGTTTTCCCAAAATCCTTCAGGGTTATCCGTTTGGGGGGGCATGAGTTCATCTTCTCCGCCCAGATGCATGCCACAAAGGTTCAGTAGGCGGGTGATCATGGAAGTGCCTGAGCGGTGCATGCCACAGATGCAAAAGACCATTTCGGGAATCTCCTGACTGCGTCTGTTGTAACCCAATTCCCTTGAAGATTATTCAGGGATCATTTGCAGGCAGTAACGAGAGTAGACTTATTTGATAGCTTCATCGACCGAGCATATTGTATGTGAGATGGTCGATGTCCTCCCGATCCTTTGTCTGATGTTAACTTATCGATTTTCCCCAAATTTAAATCGGGTGATATACTGTTAAAGACCGAATGTTTGAGTCAGATATCGAATATCCTGATCTGATAACTCTTCTCGGAAACTACCTATCTTTCCCTTGCGAACTTTAAATGCATTGTTTCTTGGCCTTAACCAAGGATGTGGAAAAGCGAGCGATTGCTCTGTTTGTCTCATCTTGTCGAAGTCAGCTTCGTGGATTGCTTTAGAGATATTAGTAGCATCTGTATCAATGTTATAATAATCCAAGAGTTTAATGATAACGGACCTCAAGTCATGATGGCATTCCTCATAGCTTATTTTTAGGAAACCGAAATGCGAGACGAGATAATCCCACATTTTCCTGAATTGATGCAAATTGCGGGCACCGAAGTATGGGTCGCGAATGAAATCAGATATATCGCCGTCGTAATTGAAGTAATCCTTGAAACGACCCGTGATCTGATGGTACAAGCTGACCATTACGTCTCGAGGGTCTCGTTCGAGATATACTATTCTGTCCACTTCAGCGTATTTCTTGATTCGCCTTTCAAGATCGTAGTCTAAAGGCGGACATGAGCCGTCGTTAAATTCAAATCCGTCGTGATGAAAGGTAATGAGCTTGTCAACTCCTAGTTGATTTAAGATGTAACGTATCCAAGTTCTGCCGGATTTTGGATAAGAGACTAGATGTCTCTGAATTGGATGGAGCGTGGCAAGTGTCTGGCTTCTTTCGAATATTCTTAGTGTGCCAAGATTGTGATTCTGGGTGCCCATAGATGGTTGCTCCAACTCACGGAAGCCTTTCGTTTTGAGCAATTTGTCGATACCATCGTCCGAGAAGACCTCTGGGGTGGTACGGATTGCGAAGTATCTGCGCGCTAGGTCAAGAATCTTTTTCAACGTTGTGTGGCGGTCCGGAAGAGGTAAGTGATGTTGAATGCCTAGATAAAGAACTATATCATAAGCGCAATCGACCAGGTCCTCATTTGCTTTATGGAATTCATCCCACTTGGACAAGTCGGCGCATCTGAAACTTGCATTGGGCCAATCGGAACACAGGCTATTAGCCACCGCCACTCGGCGTGGATCGAGCTCGAAGCCATGAAGTTTGAGCGCGCCTCTTTTTAGAAATTCTCTGGCGACAATCCCTTCGGCACATCCGATGTCGATGATGCTCATTCCCGAGGCGCGATCGAGAAGTGGTTGGAGTCCAGATAACCTTTCTTCTGCAGGCCATTTTCCATGGAGACCACTGTGGGGTTCGTACGTATAATGGCAGTAACCGTCATGCCGGATGAGTCGAAGCAAGCGTCGTGCATAGGAATCCCAAGAATACCCCGAGATCACCTTCCGGGCCGATTCGGCTATGTTTTTGCATAAATGTGGATCGTCGGCCAATTGGCGAATGCTTGCTGCTATGTTTTGCGAGTTGACTCGGTCGACAACGATGGCGGTTTCCAAGTGCCGAGCGAACGGCTGTGTGCCGTGGGGAGTGCAGACGACCGGGGTTCCGCTGGCCATCGCTTCTGCCACTAGATTGGACCATCCCGCATTTGTCTCAGTCATGACGATACAGTCAACTTCCCGGTAGAAGCGATACAGATCTTCACCGTCGAGAATTCCCAAAAGTTGCAGGCGGCCTGAGGCAATTAATGAGGGATGCCGTTGTGATAGACTGTGGATGTCCTGCCCGAAAAGCCGGAGCTGTACGGACGGGGGTAAGTATTCAAGTGCAGCGATGAGCGGTTCTGGGTTCTTGTTTGCGAGCCCTCCAACAATCCATCTGCCCTCTTTCAATGCGTGGGGTCGGTAAATTGCGGGCCGGAACGCCGCCGTGTCCACGCCTCCTTGGATGACATGGAATCGATCACCCTTGAAGTCTGTAAAGGAGCCCGGTGGCCACTGAGGGTTATTGAAGATGACGATATGCGGGCTGAAGGCCTCATTGACCTTCTTGAACTGCGGCCGTCGTGATGGATCATTGAGTATGTGTTGAATTCGTGTTCCGAAGTCTGCCTTCTGGAAGACCCTGAATTTCTCAATCGTTTCGGCAGGGAATCCTGCTCCGGGCACCATCACGGCATCCCACTGGAGTTCAGATGCCCTGCCTAAGGACAAAACAGGCAGAGATGATTTGAAGCCTTGAGAGGACGGTCGGCCAAGGGTGACGAATGCGATCTCGTGTCCCCAAGAATTTAGAATTCTACCCAACCGCTCAAACCGCAGAAGGCCACCAGTAAAGAGAAGCTCGTGGCAGGCGACGAGTATCCGTTGCCGGTTTGCCAGGGTAGCTGCCGTTACGTCGCCATTCCCTCTTTTGCGGATGACCTTTATCTTTCCTTCGCTTTCGAAGTTTTCAAATCGTCCCGAACATAGAAGCTTTTCAATGAGGTGCTTGGGACCGCATTGGGGATCGGTCGCATCGTCGAAGGCAATCAAGCCTCCTACGATTACGTGTGGTTCCCAATACTCGAAGTCGCGCTTGACGCATTCGTATCGATGATCACCGTCGATGAACAAGAGACCTATCGGCTCACGCCACCCCAAGGCCGCCTGGTCACTGGGCAGGTTGACCAAGCTGACCTCAGTGTATGCTCCGGTCATCAGCATGGCACGATAGAAGGCGCCTCGATCCTCGGGACCGAATTGACCTCCATAATATCCAACAAATGGCAGATGCGGTTCGATGCAGTAAATATGTGGCCGATGACCATTGACATTCTCCCGGACCCCTAAAGCAAGTGCTACAGCCGATTTTCCTCGGAAAGACCCGATTTCGACGATGCATCCACTTATAACTCTCGATGCTAGGCGACGAAGAAGTTCACACTCGCTGAAGCCCACACCTCCCTGCAGGCAGCGGAAGACCTCTTGCGCCGATGAAAGATGATTATTACGCTTGGGTGTAGTGATTGGTGACATATCAAGTCCTTATGAATATCCTGGAGCTATGTGTATATTCAGAGTCTGTTGCTATGCTATGGTTAATGGTTGTCCATGGGTTAGTCTATAAGTATGGATGATCTCCAAACAATAGGTATTACGGCGTGTGTCCCGGCAAACTATCATTTCGAATCACCTTCACCGCGTGAAGTCTATAGCAAACAACATGCCATTTGCTGTGGATGGGGGCATGAAGGGGGTTTCGGTAATTCTTGCAAGTATCGAAGTGTGCCTAATAGAAAGTGATTTCATGAAAATCGGAAAACATTGGGGGCCATGAATTCCGAAAAATCAACCTGATCAGAAGATGCAATGCTGGATTTTCGGGAACCCGACGGTTTCTTGACGGCTTGGGGGGGCGGCGAATTCAATTCCGCTGTGAACTGGATTTCTCAAGGGAACCGGAGATCGCCTCCTTGGTGCCCTTCGGGGCGTGGGGCGAAGGGTAGGACGGTGTTCTCCTGGGGATTCCTGATTACGCCTGATCCACGATCTTTGCGTTCAAAGATCGTGGGATCATTCCTTGGAGATTCACACCTTGATGTACCGGTAGGCTTGGGTGGTGAGGGTGAGGATTTCCTGGAGGCCGTTGGGGACGGGGTGGACGAAGTCGGGGAGGGCTTCCGGCTTGATGTTGACGCAGCGGAGCGATTCTTCGCAAATCAGGATGCGATGGCCCGCCGCGGTGAAATCGATCATCTGCTGTCGGAGCGTCTGGTTGCAGGCGATGCAGACGGCACCCGCGAAGACATCCGCCAAAACGGCGATCTGCAGATCTTTTTCGGGTACCGTCTGAATGAAGTGTTCGATAAGACGGAAAATTGACGTCCATTTGTCCCGGTCGGAAATGTGGAGCAGAAGAGACAACTTTGCCATGCGAGGCTCCCTGTCGGTTTCGTGACGGAAAGGGAAATCGGAAACGCGTCTTGCGGAATTCTGTTGCCGTTCAAATCACTTTACCGGCAAAAGGCCCTTTCGGCAACATGGTCCGCGCTGAAGTCAACGCCGCCGATCTTCCAGTACGGCTCGGATCTGCTGGAGGACGGCCTTGAACTTGTAAGGCTTGACCACAAAACCCGCGGCGCCGGTCTGAAGCAGTCCCCGCATCTGCTGTTCGTCCAGGTAGCCTGTGGAAACGATGATCCGGGCTTCGGGGTCCTTCCGGAGGATTTCCTCCAGGCACCGAGCGCCACCCATGCCGGGCATATTGAGGTCCAGGAGGACCACGTCGATGCCGGAGCCTTCCTTTTCGAAAAGGGATAACGCCTCTTCGCCGCTTCGCGCGGCGAGGGTCCGATAGCCGCTGGCTTCCAGCATGTGCTGGCTGACTTCCAGGAGGCTCTCTTCGTCGTCGACCAGCAGCACGGTTTCCAATTGTCCTCGAAAATCAGATCCTTCGGATGCGGGTGCCATGGCTGCTTTCGGCCTTTCCTTCGACGCTGGAAAGAAGATTTCGAAGGTGGTTCCTTGTCCCCAGGTGCTTTGGCAGGTGATCAGCCCCCCATGGTTTTTCACGATACTGTAGACGATTGCAAGCCCCAATCCCGTTCCTTTTCCAGGGGCCTTACTGGAAAAGAACGGGTCGAAGATCCGCTCCAGTGTTTCCGGTCTCATCCCGTGGCCCGTGTCGGACACGGTCAGCAGCACGTAGTCTCCCGGCGCAACCTCCACGTGCCTTTTGCAGAACTCGGTGTCCAGCCGTACATTTTCCGTCCGAACGGAAAGCGTTCCCCCATCGGCCATGGCGTCCCGGGCGTTCACGGCGAGGTTCATGAGGACCTGCTCCAGCTGGACGGGATCGGCGTTGATTTTGGCCAAGTCTCCCGCCAGGTGAAGGTCGATCCGGATCATCCTCGGGATCACGCGCTCAAGGAGCGTGCAGACCTGGACGATTTCGGCGTTCAGGTCCATGGGCTGCAGCTGGCTTTTCACCTTCCGGCTGTAGATGAGCAGCTGCCGGGTGAGCTCCGAAGCTCTGTCGATGGTGGCACCGATCTTCGCGAGTGCACCGTGGTCGGGGTCGGACGGTTTTTTTGCGGCGAGGACCATTTCCAGGTATCCGCTGATCATTTGGAGCATGTTGTTGAAATCGTGTGCGATGCCGCCCGCGAGCGTTCCTATGGCTTCCATTTTCTGGATCCGAAGCAACTCGGATTCCATCTGCTTACGTTCGGTGACGTCGCGGGCGAAATGGAGGAGCGCCGGTTTTCCCTGCCATTCGATGGGAACGATGTTCATGTCCACCCAGACGACTTGGCCGCTTCTGCGCACGAGGCGCACCGGAGACAGCATCGGGTGACGGTCGCGTTCCCCCCGGTTTTCTGTCAGATCCAGGACTTTTTCCCGGTCTTCTTCGTGGAACAGCTCAGCGAAGTGGGATCGTTCGAGTTCCCCGGGCGCGAGACCGAAGAGTTCCACGGCCCGGGGATTGGGGAACTGAACCCGGCCGTCCTGGACGATAAAGATCGCGTCGCTTGCGTGATCCACCAGCAGCCGGTACTTCTCCTGCGATTCGGCCACCGAGGATTCCAGTCTCTTTGAATACTTTTCGAGCTTTGAGCGCACCCGTTCCAGTTCACGCCGCAGCAGATAGGCTCGGAAACGGTGGTCGTGGTTCACCTTGCAGCCGATGAGGATGATGACCAGGGTCCCCAGGACGAACAGGTTGTTTCCGATGAAAAGATTCATCCGGGGCTGCTGGCCGGAAAGCAAGACGGAAACGGTGTACACTGCGTACAGGGTGAGGCAGTGGGCGACGAGCCATCGGTAGTCGACGGGAAGAACCACGCAGAAGGTGAGCAGCACCAGGTTGAGGCCGGCGTAATAGGGCGTGGAGTAAGCTCCGGTGTCGTGGATCATCTTCACGATGCTGAGGCCCACCACGTAGAACCCCAAGGTCCCCAGGATGTGGCTTCTGTAACCCCAGTTCCAGCGTCGGTTGATGCCGTAAAGGATCCAGCAGAGGGCCGCCGCGGCAAAGCGGATGGCGAGCAGCGGCTGCAGTTTTTCCGGAAAGAGAAGCCAGTCGAGGAACCCGAAAAGCGGGACCAAGGCGCCCCCCAGAACGAGGATAAGGGCCACCCGTTCCCGCACCACGGGTTCTTCCTCTTTACGGAACTCCCGAATCAGCTGCTCGCCGGCGAGCGGTGTCTCCAAGAGGGATTCCTCGAATCAGCCACGGGCTTACGGATCTTCGACCTCTTCGGCTCTTACGCCGTCTTCCGGGCGACGGCGAATAGATTGACCTTCTGCGGTTCGGAAAGGATCTCAACGTTTGCGCCGAAAGCCGTCTCCTCGAAAAGCGCGCGGAGTTCCGCCTCGTCCCGGTGGATCAACCGCCAGTGAAGCACGTGATCCATGAAGGCCCGGTTGGGATTGGTCGGAGCGAAATTCCCGATGATCAGAACGCCTCCCGGTCTCAGTTGGTCGTAGCAACGCCGGACCAGGGCGAGGAACGGCTTGCGATCCAGGTAGTCGGTGAGTCCCGCCGAGTAGATGATGTCCTGCGGTTCGATGTGATGCCGGATTCTGCCCAATGCCCACTTCACGATGTTTTCGCTGAGAAAGCGAAGGGGTCCCCGGTGGTCCAGGGATCCAAGCGCCCGGTTGGAGAACTCCAGAGCGTCCGGGTCGGCGTCGACACAAAGCGTTTCAATGCGATGAGCATAATCGCAACGTTCGAGAAAATCAAAAAGTTCTCGGCTGGGCCCGCAGGCGAGGTTCATGATCCGGATAGGGCGTTGCCCATCGAGCCGTTCCCGGCTGAATTCGGCAAGCTTTCGGCTCAAGAGGTCCCGGCGGCCTCGTACCGCTCGGGCCGAAGGGGAATTCAGGCACCAGTGGTCCACGGTGACCCCCAGTTTTCCGTCGCCTTCCGGTTGGTTGCGGTAGATCATCTCCATCATCAGGTAGTCGCCGGGATAACCTCGGGGCTTGAAATAGGCCCGTTCGGCGAAGCGGCTCCGCATGAAATAGGGAAAGATTTCCTTGAACACATAGCCCCAGACGTGTTCCGAAGCGTTCGATCCGCTCATCCGGGCGCTCAGGGCTTCGAGCTGATCGTTGAAGCTTTTGAGGACGCGAAAGCAGGTGGTGAAGTCTTCAGGCGTGGGTTCTTGTCCGGGATCTTGCTGCAGCCGGTAAGAGAGATCGAAGACGTCGGCCTTGAAGTCTTCCACGATCTGGTTCACCCGGCGCCATTCAGGGGTCCCGAAGAAGGACGGCGGAAGCGGCTTCGACTCTTCAAAGCGGCGTCCCCCCGTCGAAAGCGACGCGGCATAGGCCTGGAGCGGTTCGCGCTCTTCGAGGACACGGCGGAACTTGGCGCAGATGGACTGGGCGACGTAGGTGACGAACCTGGAATACAACGCCGGATCGCGACCTTGCAGTGCCAGGAGCGTGTCTTCGTCAAAGGCTCGGATCACGGCGTCTTCCGTCGCCCGGATGTCCCTCACGCGGCTGATCCCGTCGAAGAAGCCGATTTCGCCGAAAAAGTTGCCGCTGCCGATCAAGGCCACCACAATCCGAGTCTCCCGGAGCAGATAGGAGACTTCGACGGCTCCCCGCTCCAAATAATAGAGGTACCGGGACTCGCTTCCTTGGAGAAGCACTGCCTGGCCTCGGCGGTAGTGCGCCGGGCGCGAAAGGGGAAGGATGGATTCGAGGAACTCGCCGCGGGTCACTTCAAAAGGCCTTGGAGACGCCTGAAGAGTCTCCGGATGGTTTTCCGTTGCAGCCATGGCTTTTGGGGAACCCTTCATGACTTCGTCCTCCGTGGCGGGCGCTGGCGCCGGCCTTTCGGCCCGGCGCATCAGAGCGTCTCCGACAAGACGCTGAAAAGGTGGTATCGGTGCGTCGAGTGGCTGTCCCCTAAAATCGGGAAATCGACGATTTTTCTTTATCGGCCGCCATGGGTAAGAAGAACCCGTAGGGGCTTCGCCTTTCTCGGCATGCCGGGTAATGATTATCCATGTTCGGGGTGCCCTTCTCGCGGCAACGAAAAGGGGATATTGTAAAAAAGTAGTGAAAGCCAAATGTTAGGTGCGTATCGCGGGCCTTGGCACGGGATGTGCCTCAAGGTAGGGCCAAACGTTGACGGAACCCGAAAGGGACCCAAAAGGAAAACCCGCAAAAACGAGGAAGGAGAAAAGTGATGAAGAAGGTGCTCATGGTCTTGGGTCTGGCGGCTTTGGTTGGTTTTGTGGGCACTCAGGTTGATGCCCGAGGGCCTTACGGTGGAGGGGGTTATCACATGGGGCCGGGTAGCTGCTGGAGGACGGATACCCCGGAAGGTCAGCGCTTTGCCGAAGAAACGGAACCCCTTCGCCAGTCGCTCTATGAAAAGCAACGGCAGCGGTATGAACTGCTGAACCAGTCGGACGCCGATCCCGCTGAGATCGGTGCCTTGACCAAGGAAATCCACGAGTTGCGGCAGCAGCTTTGGCAGAAGGCCGAAGATGCCGGGTTCCAGGCCGGTCACGGCCGAGGCCGCGGGATGAGAGGCCATCGCTACGGCATGGGGCCGGGTTGCCCTTGGTGGGATGACTACCAGGGAGCCCCCCAGCAAGACCAGTAGCCCCCGGCGAGATTTCCCGGACGGCTTCGGGCGGATCGGGAGCGATGGAGCTCCCGGTTCGCCCTCGTGTTTTTTCGTCTCTTTGAGGCGGAATGCTTTCGGGCTTCGGGAGTGGAACCCGAGGGACCCGGTGGCGCCTTCCCATTGATTTTCCCGGCGGCTTGGACTGCGTTCAGGCCGGGAACGGTCTGGTAGCCCTTATTTTTCAGGATCTTGACGATGGTGGTGACCGCCTCCACCAGATCGTCGAGGACCAGAATGCGTGCCATGTTCGCCTTCCTTCCGGTTCAAGCCGCGGCTTGTCATTCTGCGGGCATTCTAGTAAATGTTAAATGTGTTGGACGGCCGCATTGCCATTGCGCCGGCTGCGCCTGATTCGAATCCCCTGCGGTTTCTGCGTTGGAGTCGCGGCTCCTCGTGATCCCGATCATGGTGCCCCGTTCTTCATCGCCCTCCTTGTGAACGGTCCCGAAAGATCCAGTCGGTCTTGTTATTCCGGTCCGTGGTCCACATGTGGCAGGCGCACCGGTCCCGACCGCCGACTCTGGGCGACGCTTTCATCGATGCCCGTTTGAAAAGGTCCACAGATGGGAATCGGCATCACAGGATATGGGAACCGATGGGCCGAAAGACGAGAGTAAATGGACTCGGTGAAAGATGGAAGGGGAAGCGAGCCAGTGGGGGACGGCGGCATTGTGATCGGGCCTGAAAAGGAGGGTTCCATGACGGGCGATTCAAAGACGATACTGGTGATCGATGACGACCCGGAAATCTGTGAGGCCATGACGGCAATCCTGAGCGACGAGGGCTACCGGGTGCTCACGGCCCTCGACACCGCCACCGGTGAACGCCTCATGGAGGAAAAGAAACCGGACCTTTTGATCCTCGACATCATGATGGCCACCATGGAGGAAGGCCTCCATTTCGCCACCAAGATCAAGCGCAAGGAAGGCGTCTGGGGCCTTCCGATCCTGATCGTGTCGGCGCGACCGCCCGTGGAGCGGGGCTACGGCCGGACCGTAGACGAGGATATGGACTGGATCGCCGCCGATATCTTCATGGAAAAGCCCGTAGACCCGGAGGACCTCCTGAAAAACGTCCGCATCTTGCTGAAAGAGGAGGCTCCGGCCTGACCGAGGGCTGGCGTGCGGGGCGGCGACGGCGTGTGACGTGAGGACGGCGGCCATGTGGTTTCGCAGTATCGGGTTCAAGTTGATCGCTTCCGTAGGCGCCGTGGCCGTGGTGGCGGTGGGGATGTTCTTCGCCGCGAATCTCCGCTCCCAGCGGGAGCAGCTCCTCCAGGAGATGGTGAGGAACGTGCACCTGGCGAGCGAAATCATCCGCCGGAGCCTCCACTACGACATGCTGAAATACCAGCCGGAGCGGCTTCACCGGGCCATCGACACCATCGGCGGTCACGAACGGATCGAAAAAGTCCGTATCTTCAACGCCTTGGGCCGGATCATCTATTCCTCGGACCGGACGGAAATGGGCAAGCTGGTGGATAAGTCCGCCGAGCAGTGCTACGCCTGCCATGCCAAGGAGGAGCCGTTCGAACGGCTCACCACGTCGGCCCGATCCCGTATCTTTCATTCCCTCGAAGGCTACCGGGTCCTCGGGATGATCACGCCCATCTACAACGAACCCGACTGTTTCACGGCACCCTGTCATGTTCATCCGGCTGACCAGAAAGTTCTGGGGGTGCTGGACATCGATGTGAACCTGAGCGAGGTGGACCAAATCGTCGAGCGGAGCCGCCGGCGGATGATCTTGTTTTCGGTGGGGGTCATCTGCGCCATTTTGGGCATCATCGCGCTCCTGGTTCAGCGGCTTGTGAATCGTCCGGTGAAGCGACTGCTCGACGGTACCCGGCAGGTTGCGGGCGGCCGCCTGGATCTTGCCATCGAAGTGGCTTCAGGCGACGAACTGGGGCTGCTGGCACGCTCCTTCAACGCCATGATCGAACGCCTCAAAGAATCGGAACGGGAACTCCGGGCGTCCGAAGAAAAGTACCGTTCGCTCTTCGAAAACGACCCCAATCCCATCTTCGTCTTGGACGTCGAATCCTTCCGCATCCTGGACGTGAACATCCGCGCCGTGGAAACCTACGGCTACGGGCGCGAAGAATTTCTCGGCATGTCGTTTCTGGATTTGGGGGAAGAAACGGAAGCGGAGCGGCTCCGAACGCTCGCCGTCCAGGGATGCATCTTTCTCCCGCGGGTGAGGCACCGGAAGAAAAACGGGGAAGTGGTTTACGTGAACGTCCACTCCTGCCCCCGCCTCCATCTGGGAAAAGACGTGATCATCGCCAATATCGCCGATATCACCGACCGCATCCAGGCCGAAGCGCAACTGATCCAGGCGGGCAAAATGGCGACGCTCGGCGAGATGTCTGCAGGGGTGGCCCATGAACTGAACCAGCCGCTGAACGCTCTGCGTATCGGCTGCGAATTCATTCAAAAGCAGCTGGGGCGGGGTATCGCCTTGAAAGTGGAGGTGCTGGATAAGGTCTCTCGCGAAATGGTCACCCAGGTGGAACGGGCGGCGCGCATCATCGACCATCTTCGGGAATTCGGGCGGAAGTCCGAAGGCGACGAGATGGAGCCGGTGGATATCAACCAGCCCATCAGGGATGTCTTCACGCTCCTGGGCCAGCAGCTCAAAATCAGGGAGATCCAGGTGGTACTGGACCTGGCTCCGGATCTTCCACCGGTCCTCGGAGTCGCAAACCGATTGGAACAGGTGTTCTTGAACCTTGTGATGAACGCCCGGGACGCCATCGAGGAAAAAAGGCGGTGTTTCGGGGCGGAACCGGTGGAAGCACGGATCGAGATCCGCACTTTTCTGGCAAACCGCCACGTGGTGGTGACGGTCACCGATACGGGGATCGGGATGTCCGAAGCGGTCCGCGAACGGATCTTCGAGCCGTTTTTCACCACCAAGGAGGTTGGAAAAGGGACGGGGCTCGGGCTGTCCATCAGTTACGGGATCGTCAAGGAATGCGGCGGGTCCATCGACGTTTCCAGCATAGAAGGCACCGGTACCGCGTTCCGGCTGACCTTTCCGGCGTGGCTCGAGAAGAGGGACTTCCTGGAAAAACCCCAAAGCCAATGGGGCGCAGCGCATGAGAGCGACTGACGAACCTCTGGACCGGCTCCTGGTCATCGATGACGAAGAGAGCACGCGGGAGCTTCTGAAACTTTCGCTGGAAAGCGACGGCTACCAGGTGTGGCTGGCGGAGAACGGCTGCCAGGGACTCGAAGTCTTCGAAACGGCGGATCCCGACATCGTCCTTACGGATATCAAGATGCCCGGAATGGACGGCATTGAAGTGCTTCGCCGGCTGAAGGCGATGAATCCGGACGTTGAGGTGATCGTCATCACCGGCCACGGTCAGATGGAGCTGGCCGTCGAAGCCCTGCAGCTTGACGCGTCCGATTTCATCACCAAGCCGATCGGGGACCGGGCGCTGAACGTGGCGCTCCGGCGAGCCCGTGAGAAGATCTGGATGCGGCACCGGCTGCAGGATTACACGACCAACCTGGAATGCCGCCTGAAGGAAGCCATCGAGGAAGTGCGCAAACGGTACGACTTCGAGCGCCGGCTGATCCACGCGTCCATGGACGGCATCATCGCCAACGACCTGAAAGGAAACATCATCATCTTTAACGAAGGCGCCTCGCGCATCTACGGTTACACGCACGAGGAAGCCCTTTGCGGGCTCCACGTGGCGCGCCTGTATCCAAGAGGCACGGCGCGCCGGATCAAGCAGCTTCTCGACAGCGACGCGTACGGTGGTCCAGGCCGGCTCATCAACTACGAAACGCATGCGCTGACGCGCGACGGGCGCCTCGTACCCATTCTGCTTTCCGCAACGGTCATTCGGGAAAACGAAAAAGACGTGGCCATCGTGGGATTCTTCAAGGATCTGACGGAAATTCGGCGGCTCCAGGAAGATCTTCTGGATAAAACGCGCATGGCCGCTGTCGGCGAGGCCATGTTCGAGGTGGCGCATGGCGTGAAAAACATCCTGCACGGTATGAAATTGGGCGCCTACATGGTGGAAGCGGGCTTGAGCCGGGGTGATACGGAGAAACTGGCGGCAGGATGGCGCATCGTGAAAAAGAACATGGAGCGTGTGGCGCGTCTGGCCCTGGACATGCTGAGTTATGCCCGCAAGGATTCGGAACGGCGAAGCGAGGTGAGCCTTAACGAAGTGGTTCGTGAGGTTTGTGACGAGCTGACGGGACTTGCGGAAACGTTGGGCATCGTCATTCGACAAGACCTGGAACCGAGACTCCCGCTGCTCCGTGCGGACCGTGAAGCGCTCCACACCGTGGTGAGTAACTTGGTCGGAAACGCCCTGGAAGCCATCCATTCGGAAAGCGTCGATCGCCGGGTGACGGTCCGCACCTTTGCCAGTTCGGAGGGCGGCGAGGGTGGCGAGGCCGTCGGGCTGGAAGTGAGTGACACGGGCCGCGGATTCGGGCCGGAATTGAAGGGCAAGATCTTTCAGCCGCTCTTTTCCACCAAGGGAGCCCGCGGCACGGGGCTCGGTCTGGCCATCGTCGCCAAGATCGTCGCCGAACATGGAGGCCGGATCGGCGCGGATTCCGAACCAGGCTGCGGATCAAGGTTCACGGTGATCTTTGCGGCGACTCCGATCGGGCGGCGACAGGAAGAGCAGGCCGGGCGGAGCCGCTAGGCATCATTTGGAGGCTCGTTTCAACAGTTCCAGCGCCGTTTGCACCACGTTTTGAGCGGTGAACCCGTAATGGGCCATGACGTTGCCTCCCGGGGCCGAAGCGCCGAATCGTTCGACGCCGATCACTTGGCCCCGGTCGCCGACCCAGCGACACCATCCCATGGGAGCGGCCGCTTCGACGGCGATCCTCGCCCTGATTTCCGGGGGCAGGACCTGCTGCCGATAGTCTACGGGCTGTTCGGCGAACAATTCCCACGACGGCATCGAAACGACCCGGGTGGGGATGCCCTGCTGCTCCAGGATGCCGCGGGATTCGAGGCACAGATGGACTTCCGAGCCCGTGCCGATGACGATGAGTTCCGGGCGGGTCGAGGCTTCTTCCAAAATGTAGGCGCCCCGTGGAACGCCTTCCTCCGGCCGGTGGCGTTGGGGATCGAGCACGGGCACGTCTTGTCGCGTCAGTGCGATGGCCGTGGGCCCCTTCCGTTCCAGGGCCGCCTTCCACGCGGCTGTGGTTTCGTTGGCGTCGGCCGGCCGAATCACCGTGAGCCCGGGGATGGCTCGAAGCGATGCCAGGTGCTCCACGGGCTGGTGTGTCGGGCCGTCTTCTCCGAGTCCGATGCTGTCGTGGGAAAAGACGTAAATCACGTGCGTCTGCATCAAGGCCGCCAACCGGAGCGCCGGGCGCAGGTAGTCGGAAAAGACCAGAAATGTTCCGCCGAAGGGGATCCAGCCTCCGTGGAGCGCCATGCCGTTCAGAATGGTTCCCATGGCGTGTTCGCGAACGCCGAAGTGCAGGTTTCGACCGGCGGCTTGATCCATCCATGTCTTGGTCGATCGGGCCAGGTCTGCGGAACCTCCCACGAGGTTGGCCAACACCGGGGCCAGAACGTTGAGTACGCGACCCGAAGCGACCCGGGTGGCCATGGGGCCGTCGGAAGGGTGGAAGGCCGGAAGGTGTTTTTTCCATCCCGCGGGGAGCTTTCCGGCCATGGCGGCTTGGAACCGTTCCGCTTCGCCGGGGAACGCGGTTGTGTAAGCGGCGAAAGCCTCCATCCACGCCGCTTCCAGAGCCGCGCCCCTCTCGCGGGCCTTGACCAAGAACGCGGCGGCTTCGGGCGGAACGGCGTAAGGCCGGCTTGAGGCAAGGCCGAGCCGCTCCCGGGTGGCCCGAGCCGCTTCTTCACCCAGAGGTTCTCCGTGAACTTCCGGCTGATCCTGTTTGGGACTGCCGTAGCCGATGTGCGTGCGCACCGCGATGAGGGAGGGATGAGCCGTTTCGCTTCGAGCTTCGGCGATGGAAGCTTCGAGGGCGTCCAGGTCGTTTCCGTCCTCAACACGCTGGACGTGCCAACCGTACGCCTCGAACCGCCGGCAGACGTCTTCGGTGAAGGTGAGTTCGGTGGGGCCGTCGATGGTGATGTGGTTGTCGTCGTACAAGACGATCAGTTTTCCCAGCCGGAGGTGGCCCGCCAAGGAAGCGGCTTCCGAGGCGACGCCTTCCATGAGGTCGCCGTCGGATGCGAGCACGTAGGTGTGGTGGTCGACGATGGGGAAATCGGGACGGTTGAAACGGCCGGCAAGGAGGTGTTCCGCAAGCGCCATGCCCACGGCCATGCCGAAGCCCTGGCCCAGCGGCCCCGTGGTGGCTTCGACGCCCGGACTGAGCCCGAGTTCCGGGTGACCGGGGGTCCGGCTGCCCCACTGGCGGAACCGCCGGAGTTCCTCCATGGGAAGATCGTAGCCGGTGAGGTGAAGGAGCGCGTAGAGCAGGGCCGAGCCGTGTCCCGCCGAGAGCACGAAACGGTCCCGGTCGGGCCAGCCGGGGTGCCGCGGGTTGTGGCGCAAGAATCGGGTCCAGAGCACATAGGCCATGGGGGCGGCTCCCAGGGGCATACCCGGGTGTCCCGAACGGGCACCCTCCACCATGTCCACCGCGAGCATGCGCAGCGCGTTAACACACCGTTCGTCCAGGCGCCGAGAATTCATTCGCTCCATTTCCATTTTGGGGGAAGGCCGCGGTGTCTGTGAAACGGCGGCATTATAGGCGACCCGGGGGGGTGCGGACAAGAACCGGCCGAGGGACCGGGAGGAGCGACGTGGACGGCGGGTCCAGAACGCTCGAGATCATCCGGCGGATCGGGGAGGCGGCACCGCCTCCGGTCCAGCTTTCCAAACTCCTGGTGAATCCGGGCCAGGTTTTTTTTTCCTTTGCGGTCAACGAAACAGACTGGGGAGCCGGCGTGCGCGCTCTGGTTCTCCTCGGCCGCGCCGGGGGCAATATCCGTTTCGTGAGCGAGCAAATGGACGGGAACGGTGTCCTGCGGTGGTCGCTCACCCTGGATCAGGCCAAAGGCGAGGAAGTCCTCCGGATTTTCGAACAGCCTGAACTGGCAAAGAGCCTCGCCGATGTTGCCTGGCATCGGTCCGTCGCCGTCTTGTCTCTCTACCCCTTCAACGGCGACCCAGGTGTGGCCGGCCACCTCTACCACTTCTTTCGGCTCAGCGGAATCGATATCCTGGCGACCACCGCGTCGCCGTCGGTCATCTCGTGCGTGATCGACAGCCGCGACATGGAGGCGGCGGTGGACAAACTGAAGCACTACTTCAGCCTCCCCTGAAAGGATCACCACCCAGCCGGTTCTCACCGGAGGTTCCTCCCATAGCGTACCGGCTCTTCACAGGGGTCAGTCCCAATGGAACGGCTCGACATTTTCCCGCTGAAGGTGATGCGTCCTGCGGCTCTCCTCAGGTTCCTGGATCTGCCGGAGCTCGCTTCAAGACCCGGCCACAGCTACCTCTTTCGCTACCTTCTCGAAGACCGGATGAACATTCTCTTCCTGACCGAGAGCGGGCACGAACGGAACGTACGCAACCTCTCGCTGGTTGTGGACAGCGAACGCGTGGAGAAGCGCCTACAGGATCTGGGGTCGCTTCGCGAATTGACCGGGGTGGCATCGGTGCAAGTGGAAGCCCCCGTCGCGGTCATTCGCATCCTCGGGCCGCATTTCGACATCCGCCCGGGGATCGTCGGGCCGCTCTTCGAGACGCTCGAACGGGGACGGATCGATGTCCTGGCCGTATCCACCACGATCACCACGACGCTTCTGGTGATCCGAGAGGACCAAGCGGAAAGGACGGTACGGCTTCTGGGGTCGCTCTTCAGAACCCCGGGCAAGAAATGACGGCACCTGCCCTCAGTCGACCCCGTTCGGTGGGGGTCAGGATGAGCGCCGGGGGTCCAGGGGCAGCCAGATCGTGACAAGCGTCCCGCGGCCCGGTTCCGAATGGATGTCGATCGTTCCGGCATGGGCGTGAACCACCCGCCGGACTATGGCGAGTCCCAGCCCCGTCCCGCGGGGTCCCCTGGTGGTGAAAAACGGGTCGAAAGCCTTCGCCCGTGTCGCTGCGTCCATGCCGCATCCCGTATCCGTGACCTGGAGTCTCACGCCGGCCTCCGCCGCAGGGCGAAGGCTCAAGATGACACGCCGCTCCACCTGTTCGTGCGAAAAGCTCTGGACGGCGTTTTCCAGGAGATGCCGAAGGCTCAAGGCCATCTTGGCCTCATCCAGGATGACCGGCGGGAGGTTCGGTGCCCATTCTCTTTCGAGAAAGACACGCCTCTCGGTCAGTCTCCTGTGCGTGGACCGGGTGAGTTCTTCGACCAGCCGTTCGATGGAAACCTCTGAAGGTTCAAGCGTCTCGGCGTTGGCGTAATCGAGGGTGTCCCGTTGCCACCGGGAAAGATGGGAGCAGGCGGCGGCGACGGATTTTGCGGCATTGGAAATGCCCTCAGGGTCCCCTTCGTATCCGCCGTGTTCCAGAAAGGACACGGCATCGGCGAGTTCTTCCAAGGGAGCGGCGACCGCTTGGGCGGCGGCCTCCAGCGCCCTGTCCACGGCGACCCTCTTCGGAGTCAGGTCCTTGAAGCATCCGACCGTTGCCATCTCCTGGCCTTCTTCGTAGATGATCGTGGCCGACAGGGTGATGGGGATCCGGCGCCTGTCCTTGGTGAGCGCTTCGGTTTCATAGTTGATCAGACGGTTGGGGCCGCCGCAGGCGTCGCTGTAAATGAGCTTCTTGATTCGGCGGGCTTCGCCTTCGGGGTAAAGCTGGCGGACGTTCAGGCCCGATAGCGCTTCCTCGGGCCGATAACCGTAAATGCGGGAGGCTCCTTCGTTGAAGATCAGAATATTGCCTTGGCGATCGTTGGCGATGATGCCATCCATGGAAGTATGGATCAACTGGTGCTCAAACCCATGACGCTTCCGGATTTCTTCCATGGCGTGGCGGAGACGGGAACGCATCCATCGGCTCGTTTCCGATCGCTTCAAGAGAACTTGAAGGGTTTCTTCCGTGACCGGCCGGCAAATGATGTCGGAAACCCCCGCTTGAAAGCCCTCGAGGGCACGTGGAAGCTCCTGGGGCGCGGCCACCACGATCAGTTCCGCTGTCTCGTCCAGTTCCCTGAAATGGCGGATCAGCTCCAGCGTGTCCACTTCAGGGAGGTCCGCACACACAAAGACCAGTTCCGGCTGGAGCGATTCGAAAGACTCGAAGGCCTCATAGCCGTTCGAAATCTCGTGCGAAGAGACTCCCAACCGTTGGAGGAGTTCTCCGAGTCGTCTCTGTTCCTGTTCGTCCGTTTCGATGATGAGGGCCTTCAGCATGGTGTCGTCCTGTGGGTTGAGAAGTTGAGGGCCGACCATGACCTTCCCGGATCGAGACGCAGGCGGCGGGAGTGAAGGGAAAAGCGGTCGTCTGGTTCTGCAGCGGATTCGGAAAATGCCGGGAAGATGGGTTCACCATAGGATTTGTAGCAGAACCGGAACCGCCGATCAAGCGAAGGGCGGACCAGATGTGCGGTGCTTTCGTTGAAAATCCAGGCTGTTGAGAAGTAGCCGACCGGGAACCGGGGGTTCGTGCACAAGCGCACGAGCTCGGCTTGACTCGATAGGTGGAGTGCTTTATAACCCGACCGTTACTCATTTTCTGGCAGAAGACCTGTCTGTGGCATTGTTTGATCAGGCGTAGAGAATATTTACTCTCCTGAAATCGCCGGAGCGGGGATTTCTCGCCGTGGGTGGATTTCAGATCGGGATTGCGAGGAGATCTTTGATGAATGCGACGGGCGACAAGGGATCGGTGATCGGTTCCGTGATGGTGGTCGGCGGCGGCATCGCCGGGATGCAGTCGGCGCTGGATCTAGCGGAGATGGGCTATTACGTCTACCTGGTGGAAAAGGAGCCGTCCATCGGGGGCGTGATGGCTCAGCTGGACAAGACGTTTCCCACCAACGACTGCGCCATGTGAATCATCTCGCCGAAACTGGTCGAGGTCGGCCGGCATTTGAATATCGAATTGCTCACGTTGAGCGAGGTCCAGGAAATAACGGGCGAACCGGGAAACTTCAAGGTGAAGGTTTCCGAGAAGCCCCGTTTTATTGATTTGGACAAGTGTACGGGCTGTGGGGAATGCGCTCGAGTGTGCCCGGTGGTGGTTGCAAACGAGTACGATATGGGGCTGAGCGAGCGGCGGGCGGCGTACCGACGGTACGCTCAGGCGGTTCCCGGTGCCTTCGCCATCGAAAAGAAAGGCACGGCGCCGTGCAAGGCCACCTGCCCGGCTCACATCTCCGTCCAAGGCTACGTGGCGTTGGCGGCGGAAGGACGTTTCGCCGAAGCGCTGCAGCTCATCAAGGAAGAAAACCCGCTTCCCGCCATTTGCGGCCGAGTCTGCCATCATCCGTGTGAGTCGGCGTGCATGCGTGGGCGGGTGGACGAGCCGGTCGCGATCGACTTCATAAAGCGTTACGTGGCGGACTTGGACCTGAACGCCGAAACCCGCTACGTACCCAAACTGAAGCCCAAGCGTGATGAGAAGGTGGCTGTCATCGGGTCGGGCCCGGCGGGGTTGAGTTGCGCCTACTACCTCGCCATCGAAGGCTACTCGGTGACCGTCTTCGAAAAGCTCCCGGTGCTCGGCGGCATGCTCACCGTGGGGATCCCCTCCTACCGGCTTCCGCGGGACATCATCGAAGCGGAAATCCAGGTCATCCGGGACATGGGGGTGGCCTTCAAAACCGGTGTGGAAATCGGAAAAGACGTCACCATCGCCCAGCTTCGGGAACAGGGTTACAAGGCGGTCTTTATCGGGATCGGGGCCCACGAATGCAAGGCGCTGGGGATTGAAGGCGAGGATTTGGACGGAGTGTTCCCCGGGGTGGAGTTCCTCCGGGAAGTGAACCTGGGCCGAAGGATCGCCTTGGGGGATCGGGTGGCGGTCGTGGGCGGCGGAAACGTCGCCATGGATGCGGTGCGCACGGCGCTCCGGACGGGATCCAAGAAGCCCTTCGTCATCTATCGGCGAAGCTTCGAAGAGATGCCGGCCAACGAGGAAGAAATCGAAGAGTGCCAGGAAGAAGGGATCGAAATCCTGACGCTTACCAACCCGACCCGGATCATCGGGGAAAACGGCCGGGTGAAAGCCATCGAATGCGTGAAGATGGCCCTGGGGGAACCGGACGCCAGCGGGCGGCGGCGGCCGGTGCCGGTCCCCGGTTCCGAGTTCGTGATCGAAGTGGATGCGGTGATCCCGGCCATCGGCCAGGAAACGGATTGGGCGTGCCTCACCCCGGAATGCGCCTGCACGTTGAGCGATTGGGGGACGGTGCGGGTGGATCCGCTGACGCTTCAGTCCGACGATCCGGACATCTTCGCCGGCGGGGACGCCGTGACCGGTCCCAAGACGGTGATCGAGGCCATTGCGGCCGGCAAGCAGGCGGCCATATCCATCGACCGGTTCCTTCGCGGTGTGGATCTGCGGGAGGGCCGTGAAAGGGAATGGCAGGCGGTCCAGGATGTTCGCACGGAAGGCTACGACCGAATGCCCCGCCAACGGATGCCGCGGCTGGAACCGGCGGAGCGGGTCAAGAATTTCAATGAAGTTATGCTGGGCTTCGACAGGGATCAGGTGCTCCAAGAGGCGAAGCGGTGCCTTGCCTGCGGCGTCTGTTCCGAGTGCTACCAGTGCGTGGCGGCGTGTCTTGCCGATGCGGTGGTCCACGAAGACGAGCCCCGCGAGCGGCACATCGACGTGGGCGCCGTGGTGGTGGCCCCCGGCTTTCAGCCTTTCGATCCCGGAAGTTACGACACCTATGCCTACAGCAAGTTCGACAACGTGGTGACATCCATGGAATTCGAACGGCTGCTTTCGGCGTCAGGCCCGACCATGGGTCACGTGGAGCGGCCGTCCGATCACAAGGAACCGAAGAAGATCGCCTGGTTCCAGTGCGTCGGTTCCCGCGACATCCATCACTGCGACCACGGGTACTGTTCGGCGGTCTGCTGCATGTACGCCATCAAAGAAGCCGTGATCGCCAAGGAGCACGCCGGCAAGGACTTGGAGGCGGCGATCTTTTTCATGGACATGCGGACCCACGGCAAGGATTTCGAGAAGTACTACAACCGGGCCCAGAATGAACACGGGGTTCGTTTCGTTCGTTCCCGGGTCCATAGCGTGGAAGAAGTTCCGGGAAGCGGCGGCGACCTGGAGATCACCTACGTGACCGAGTCCGGGGAAGTTCAAAGCGAAGTGTTCGACATGGTGGTTCTGTCGGTGGGGCTGGAGACGACCCGGGCCGCAAAGGAATTGGCGGAGCGGCTGAAGCTGCGCCTCAACGACAACGCCTTCGCCGTGCATTCTTCCTTTGCGCCGGTGGAAAGCAGCCGTCCCGGAGTGTTCGTCTGCGGGGCGTTCCAGGCTCCCAAGGACATTCCTCAATCGGTCATGGAGGCCAGTGCGGCGGCGGCGGCGGTGGGGAGCCTTCTGGCGCCGGCCCGAGGGACGCTGGTGCGCGAAAAGGAAGTGCCGGCCCAGCGGAACGTCTTCGGCGAACCGCCGAGGGTGGGGGTTTTCGTCTGCCACTGCGGCATCAACATCAGCGGCGTGGTGGATGTGAAAGGGGTTCGCGATTACGCGAAAACGCTTCCTTACGTGGAATACGTGGCGGACAACCTCTACTCCTGTTCTCAGGATACCCAGGAGATCCTCAAAGAGGCCATCCGGGAACACCGATTGAACCGGATCGTGGTGGCGGCGTGCACGCCGAGGACCCACGAGCCGCTCTTCCAGGAAACCCTGGAAGATGCCGGACTCAACAAATACCTCTTCGAAATGGCCAACATCCGCAACCAGGATTCCTGGGTTCATGGGTTCGACCCAGCGACGGCCACCGAAAAGGCCAAGGATCTCGTCCGCATGGCGGTATCGAAGGTGGCTCTACTGGAGCCGCTCCCCGAACCGGAACTGTCGGTAACGCGGCGGGCCCTGGTGATCGGCGGCGGCATCGCGGGCATGGTGGCGGCCAAGGCGCTCGCGGACCAGGGATACCCGGTGGAACTGGTGGAGCGAAGCGATGTTCTCGGAGGCCAAGCGTTGAACCTCCACCGGACGTGGCAAGGGGAAGACGTTTCCGCTTACGTCGGGGAGCTTTCCGCAGCGGTCAACGCACATCCCCAGATCACGGTTCATCTTTCGAGCCGCGTTGGCAAGGTGGAAGGTTTCGTCGGAAATTTCAAGACGGTTATCGAAAACGGCGACGGGCCGTGCGAGGTGGAACACGGGGTCGCCATCGTGGCGACGGGCGGCCGGGAATTCCAGCCTTCTGAATACCTTTACGGTCGGGATCCAAGGATTCTAACCCACCAGGAACTGGACCGAAGGTTCCGCGAAGACGACCCGAAGCTTCGTGAAGTATCGACCGCGGTCTTCATCCAGTGCGTGGGATCCCGGGAACCGGAGCGGCCTTACTGCAGCCGGGTGTGCTGCACCCATTCGCTTCAAAGCGCACTCGAACTGAAGCGCCGAAATCCCGAAAGCGATGTCTATGTCCTCTACCGCGACATGCGAAGCTACGGCGAACGGGAAAAGCTGTACTTGGAGGCGCGCCGGGCGGGAGTGTTGTTCATCCGCTACGACCTGGAAAGCAAACCCAAAGTGGAAGTAGCGGACGGGAAGCTTCAGGTGACGGTGACGGATCACGTGCTGCGGCGCCCGATCGCACTCCGGCCGGACCTGCTGACGCTGGCGACCGCCATCCTTCCCAACGCCGACGAGGAATTGGCTCAGCTTTTCAAGGTTCCCATCAACGAAGAAGGGTTCCTGATCGAAGCCCACGCCAAACTGCGGCCGGTGGATTTCGCTACCGACGGCGTGTTCCTCTGCGGCCTGGCGCACTATCCAAAGCCCATCGACGAGAGCGTCGCGCAGGCTCAGGCGGCCGCGGCCCGGGCGTCCACGTTTCTCGCCCGGGATACCGTCCGTTTCAGCGGGAACGTGGCCCAGACCAGTCCAATGCTTTGCAGCAGCTGCGGGACCTGCGTGAACATCTGCCCGTATTCGGCGCCGCAGTTCAACGACAAGGGCAAGGCCGAAATCAACCCGGCGCTCTGCAAGGGCTGCGGGCTCTGCGTCGCGTCGTGCCGATCAGGGGCGATCCGGCTCCAGGGTTTCGACGATGCGCAGATCTTTTCCATGATTGACAGTGTCTGACGTGTGAAAGAGCGGACTTCAGGCGGGAATCGACGGGAGAGGCCCCAGGCTGAAGGCGGCGCAGGGGGCGTCAAAGGCTCATGAGGGAGTGGAACCGATGGCTGAGTGGGAACCGAAAATCGTGGCGTTCCTTTGCAATTGGTGTTCCTACGGCGCGGCGGACCTGGCGGGCGTGAGCCGGCTGCAGTACCCCGTGAACATCCGGGTGATCCGGGTCCCCTGTTCGGGTCGGATCAACCCCAAGTTCATCCTGGCGGCGTTTCGTCACGGGGCGGATGGAGTATGGGTTTCCGGGTGTCATCCCGGGGACTGCCACTACATCGAAGGCAACTACTACGCGAGGCGCAAATTCGCCCTGCTGAAGGCGCTTCTCGAGCACACGGGGACCGAACCCGGGCGGCTCCATTTTTCCTGGATATCTTCGGCGGAAGCGTCCAAGTTCGCAAAGATCGCAAGCGATGTGGTGGAAGCCGTGAAGGCTGCGGGGCCGGCCACGCATTTCGTGAAAAAGGAAGCTGAGGTGGCATAGATGTTCAACTACACGGAACGGATACGGGAGGCGGCTCACCGGTTGCTTTCGGAAAAGCGGGTGGACGGCGTGATCGGGTTTCGCAAGGGGACGATCCCGCTCATGAACGAGCCCGCTTTCATCCGGCACGTAGAGCATGTGAACCAGCTGTGGTGGGACGGAAATTGCGGGGTCAACCTGGCCAACTATCTGGTGAAGCGTCCGGACCGGGTGGCGGTGGTGGCCAAGGGCTGCGACAGCCGGAACATCGTCGTGCACCTTCTTGAATACCAGATCAAGCGGGAACAGGTCTATGTGCTCGGAGCGCCGTGCCAGGGGATGATCGACCGTCGAAGGATTCTGGCGGCGTGCGACGGGCGGGAGCCGCTCCATGTGGAGGAAACGGCCGATGAGATCAAGGTTTCCGGGCGTGGCTGGGACCTCGCGCTCCCTCGCAAGGCATATCTCCAGGACAACTGCGCCCTCTGCACCCATCGCAACCCGGTGATCTACGATGAACTGCTGGGAGATCTGGTGGCCGAACAGACGGGTGTCGACCGGTACGAGGACGTCCGGCGCGTGGAAGCCCTGGATCCGGAAGCGAAATGGCGGTACTTCGAAGAGCTGATCGCTCCGTGCATCCGCTGCTACGCCTGCCGGAACGCCTGCCCGCTGTGTTACTGTCCCACCTGCTTCGTCGACGAGTCCCGCCCGCAATGGGTGGGGAAAACCATCGACCCCACGGACACTCGGACCTTTCACCTCCTTCGGGCCTTTCACGTGGCGGGCCGTTGCACGGACTGCGGGGCCTGTGAACGGGCTTGCCCGGTGGGGATCCGGGTGCGTCAGTTCACCAAGAAGCTGGAAAAGGACATATGGGAACTCTATGGCTACGAAGCGGGAGTGGTCCAGGATGAACGGCCGCCGTTGGACGCGTATCGGCCCGACGATCCCGAGTCCTTCATCAAATAGACGTTGACGCGTATCGAGGATGGTTTCATGGCGAAGATTTTCCTGGACAGCGATCGATTCTCGGATTTTGTGGACCACCTGATCGCCCATTACCGAGTGTTCGGGCCGGTCAACAAGGGGCCGTACCACCAGATCGAAAGGCTCGAAGAACCGGGTGCCCTGGATCTGGATTTCCAAAACACCCGGCTGTCCCCGAAGGACCTGATCCATCCGCAGGCGGAGCGGATGTTCACTTTTTCCCTGGCCAAAGACGATCCAGAGGCGGGGATCCTCAAGGAAATCCCGAAAGAGATGGACGGACGGTTGATCTTGGGCATCCGGCCTTGCGACGCCAAGGCGTTTCAGCTCCTGGACGTGAATTTCGACACCCGGGCATTCAAGGACCCGTGGTGGGTGGGGCGCCGGCGAGGGACGTTGCTTGTGGGGCTGGCCTGCAACGAGCCGTGTGAAACCTGTTTTTGCACGGCGGTGGGAACGGGCCCGGCGGATCCTTCGGCGTTGGACGTGCTGCTGGTGAAGACCGCCGACGGCTTTGTGGCGGAAGCCGTAACGGAAGCCGGAAAGGGCCTGCTCGGTGCCTGGCATTCGGGGGAACCGGTGACCGAGGCTCTCGAACAAGAAGCGGCGCGGATCAAGGAAAGGGCCGAAAAGCGCATCACCCGGCCTTTCGATACGGCGCCGCTCGCCGACCGGGAGACCAATGCATTGTTCAACCAAGCGTTTTGGGACGAAGTCCAGTTCGCCTGCATCAACTGTGGGACCTGCACCTTTCTTTGTCCCACGTGCTGGTGCTTCGACATCCAAGACGAAGTCTACGGGGACCGCGGCCAGCGCCTGCGCCTCTGGGACGCCTGTATGTTTCCGCTCTTCACGCTGCACGGGTCCGGCCACAATCCGAGACATCAGAAGCTGCAGCGGGTCCGGCAGCGGTTCATGCACAAGTTCAAATATTATATCGACAAGTACGGTAACGGTCCCGCCTGTGTCGGTTGCGGCCGCTGCGTCCAGTTTTGCCCGGTCAACATCGATATCCGCCGGGTGGTGTCCATGATGACGGCGAGCTGTGTGTGTCCCGCCTGACGGTCCGATCCAGAGCGGTGCCGCCATGAGACAACGGTCTTTTCCATGAAGTGTTTGGGAGGTATCCCGTGACCAACCCGTATCGACCCAGCCCGGTCCGGATCGAAGCTATCGTGACCGAAACGGAAGATCGTAACCTGAAAACCTTCAAGCTCGTCTTTCTCCGTCCGGAAGACGAGGCGGCGTTTCAATACGTACCGGGTCAGTTTGCGGAGCTTTCCGTGGCCGGCCAGGGAGAGATCCCCATCGGTATCGCGTCGTCTCCCACGGAGAAGGGGTACCTGCTTTTCACGGTGAATCGTGTGGGCAAGGTGACCACGCACCTGCACAACATGAAGCCCGGGGAAATCATGGGTGTGCGGGGGCCGCTGGGAAACTGGTATCCTTGGGATGAGATGAAGGGAAAGAACGTGGTGATCATCGGCGGCGGTTTCGCCTTCACCACGCTGCGCTCGTCCATCGTCTACATGCTGCATCCGGAGAACCGGTCGCGTTTCGGGGATATCACGGTGGTTTACGGTGCGCGGAACCCGGGACTCCTGCTCTACAAGGACGAGCTGGTGGCCTGGGAACAGCGCGACGACATCATCATGCACATCACCGTGGACGCCACCGACGATCCCGGATGGAAGTACAACGTGGGATTCGTTCCGGCGGTCACCAAGGAGAAGGCGCCCGGTTCGGAAAACGCCGTCGCCATCGTGTGCGGTCCGCCCATCATGATCAAGTTCACCCTGCCGGTGCTGGCGGAACTGGGCTTCCCGCCGGAGCGGATCATCACCAGCCTGGAGATGCGGATGAAGTGCGGGATCGGGATGTGCGGGCGGTGCAACATCGGGCCCGAATATGTCTGCAAGGACGGCCCCGTCTTTTCCATGGCGAAGCTTTCGACGCTCCCCGGTGAGTACTAGGAGGGTGTCCGAGAATCGGTTTCAGGCCCCTTTTGCAGGAGCCGGCTTGCCGGCGACCCCTATCAAAGGGGCCCGGGTCGGGCGCTTTGCCGTCCGTTCGGGAGCGGAGGCTTCAGGCCTGCGGGAGTCTTGAGAAAAATATCTTTTAAAGGTCCGGCCCTTATGCTAGAAGATAAGGCGGGTTGACTATCGGGAACCAATTCAGGGGAGAGAATCATGGAGCCTTTGCTGCTTACCAAACGCGAAAAGCGCAAGCTCGCCAGTGCGTATGCGGATTTGTGCTTGACGTGCGGCACCTGCGCCGGAGGATGCCCGGTGACGGGTGTGGACGGGCTGGATGTGCGCAAGGTGGTGCGCCTGGCCCTCCTTGGCCTGGACCAGGAAGTCATCGATTCGAAGTTTCCGTGGGTGTGTACGCTGTGTGGGCGTTGTGAGCATGCGTGCCCCATGAACATCGACCTGTTGAAGCTTTTGCGCTCGGCGCGCAGCATGAGGGCGCGCGACAAGGTTCCCGGCGTGTTGCACAAGGGTGTGGAGATGTGCCTGAAGACGGGAAACAACGTGGGCATTCCCGAAGAGGACTTCAAGTTCCTCTTGGAGGACCTCGGCGCGGAACTGGCCGAAGAGCTTCCGGGGTTTGAGGTGCCCGTCGACAGGAAGGGAGCCAAGTACCTCTTCACCATCAATTCCAAGGAACCCTTCGCAGAACCCGAAGATATGATGTTCTGGTGGCGGATCCTTTATGCGGCCGACGAATCCTGGACGGTCGCGTCCAAGAACTGGGAAGGGGTCAACTGGGGCCTTTTCACCGGGGACGACGCTTCCATGAAGGAAATCGTGGGGCGGATTGTGCAGAACTACAAGGAGCTCGAGTGCGAGTACCTTGTCTTACCCGAATGAGGGCACGCCTACTATGCGACCAGGCTTGGTCTGCAAAATTGGTTTGCCGATGAAGGTGTGAAATTCGTTAGCATCCACGATCTGCTCAAACAGTACCTGGAAGAAGGGCGCATCAAGGTCGACAAGTCCATCCACCACGAGTTGGCCACCTATCACGATCCTTGCAATTATGCTCGGAAGAGTGAACGGGCTTTCGGCCACGGATACTACGAGGAGCCCCGGTGGGTGATGCAGCAGTGCTGCGAAAATTTCGTGGAGATGTACCCGAACCGCGCCAACAATTTCTGCTGCGGCGCCGGAGGTGGCGCCTGGGCCGCACCCTACGTGGAAGAACGCATCTTCTACGGGCGGGTCAAGGCGAAGCAAATCAAGGATACGGGCGCCAAGCTGCTGATCGCGCCGTGTCACAACTGCCGCGACCAGATCATGAAGAGCCTCCGAAAGGAATACGACTTCATGGATGTGGAGGTGAAATACCTCTGGGAGCTGGTGGCGGATTCGCTGATCATCGAGCCCAAGGAAGACGAATAGAACCGGCTCGCTCCTGACCTCGAAACCCCGGAAGCTCCTGCAGGTTCTGGGGTTTTCTTTTTGGAGTGCATGAAGGCCATGACTCGGAAATCGAAATCGACCAAGCCTAAGAAGCGAACCGTCGATCTTTCGCAATCGGAGCAGCAGGAACTGGAGATGCTTCTGGATCGCCTTCAGGTGCAGGATCCGGAGGGACGGAGTTTCGACAACTGCCTTCTCACGTTGCGACAGATCCTGGCGGGACGTGAAGCCATGGTGGCCGCGCTCGTGGACCGGTTGAGCCAGGAGGGAACGGCCGTGGGATTCCGGGTCCACCTGGCTTTAAGGGACCTGGTGAGCGGGGGGCAATGTCTGCGGGTGATGAAGCAGGCGGAATACCGGTTCCGGCAGCGGGGTTTCGGGGAGCTTTCGACGGGCTCGGAAGAGACGGGACAGCGGCCGGTCGTCCTGGTAGCCGGCGAAAAGCGCCAGCCCGAAGCGCACCTGGCCGTTACCCCCCAGGGTTCCTTGTTCGTGTTGGTGCGGGCTCCGTTGCATGATTCGAGCGTCTGGATTCTGGGCACCGTCCTGCTGTCGTGTCCTTGTTTGATCGAATACCTCGAGGTTATGGAATGTTCTCGGAAAGGGTACAGAGAATTGATTCGAGGTTTTGAGGTCTCCGGTCACGGACTGCCTGTGCCCATTCCCGTTTCCCATGCGAGTCGCTTCCTGTTCGATGCCATGGACCTGAGGCCGGACGTCGTGCTGAACGACCATGGAATCCAGCTGCGAAGGCTTCTCGAGCCTTACCGGGTTTCCTCGGATGAGGATGCGTTCGTTGGAGAGATGACGAAGGACCTCGAAGGTCGACTGCCTGAGGTGAGCACGCTCTTCAGGAACACCCAGAGACTGTTGGTTTTGGGGGTCTACTCGTCCGCTTTTGACCGCGACACCCTTGAACCCTTCTGGAACGAGATAAGAGCCGTCGATGACTCGGTTCTTGTCGTCTCGGAAGCGGTGCAGAACGAGCGGGTGGACGGGATCATTGATAGGGCGACGGATGTGTTGTTCGGCGGGGGGAAGGCTCAGATGGTCCAAGTGCACCTCGAGGAAATGGCCCTCTACTGGAAACTTCGCGGCGATTTGGAGAAGGCTTCGGATGCCTTGGCTCTGGCCCGTTCCGTGCGGCACGCCTCCCGCCCCAGCGGCAACAGGCTGCTGAGGCTCATCGTCCACACGGCTTTGGTGTGGCATTTCGGGGAGGAAGCGGGGCCCTTCGAGGGCGAGTGGACGGGTGAAGGTGAGGGTGAGGGCGAGTCGGCCCTGGAACGAACGGAGTCCGGCATCATCCTGCCGAGGGGTTTTTCCCGGTGACGGCTGAGGAGGCGGCGTGGAAGCCCGGATGTGGAGATTGGGGCGGGCGAATCGATAAAAGGAGGTCATCGTGCTCGATATCCTTCAAGTGACGACGACCGCTCACAGCGCGGCCGTTGACATCACCGACATGGTTTCCAGGAAGATTCAGGAACGAGGCGTGAAAGACGGCGTCTGCCTGATTTACGTGCCGCATACCACCGCGGGAATCACCATCAACGAAGGGGCGGACCCGGCGGTGATGGAAGACGTGATCGATTCCCTGGAACGGCTGGTTCCTTGGCGTGCCGGCTACAAGCACGTGGAAGGAAATTCGGCCGCGCACATCAAGACATCGCTTGTCGGTGCTTCGGTTCAGGTGATCGTGGAAAACGGTCGCCCGCTTCTCGGAACCTGGCAGCGGATCTTTCTTTGTGAATTCGATGGGCCGAGGACCCGAAAGGTGCGCATCAAGGTTCTGGTCGGCGGGGACTGAGGCCGGTGGAGGCATGCCGCCGTTTCACGAGATTTCAAGCCGATTCCGGAGGACTGTCCACGCCGCCGGCCACGATAGCTCCGCCAAGCTTAAGATCGCCGAACGTTTTTCGGAACATGCGGCCAAGGTTCTTGGAGCCCTCCACCGCTGCTCGAGCCGACTGAGCCGCCGGGCACGCGGCAAAGGTTGAACTGGAACACGACGCGGCCCGCGCCGCCCACATCCTGCGGCAGGCAAGCGGTTGATTGGGACCCGCTCGCCCCAGCTGCACACGCCTTCCGACCCGCTCGCCGTCCGGCAAACCCGGGGCATCTTGACCTCGAAGATGTTGGGGCTTAAAGTTAGGCATATTTCGGCAACATCTTCCGAGTCATTCGTTTTTCCGGCCTGACCCAACCTTGTTCAAGGAGCGAGCATGGCAGAGCGACAGGGTGCGGTGACGATGAAGGGAGCGCCTCTCACGTTGGTGGGAAATGAAGTGAAGGAAGGCGAGGCGGCTCCGGACTTTGAAGCCCTTTCCAATGACCTCCAACCCATAACACTCTCCTCGTACCGAGGCAAAGTGATCGTCCTGAGCTCGGTACCGTCTCTCGACACGCCGGTTTGTGACATGGAGACCCGGCGCTTCAACCAGGAAGCGGCCAACTTGGGCGACGACGTGGCGATCCTCACCATCAGCATGGATCTCCCATTCGCCCAGAAGCGCTGGTGCGGTGCCGCCGGGGTCACGCGAGTCACGACGCTTTCGGATCACCGAGATGCGGCTTTCGGCATGGCCTACGGAGTGCTGATCAAGGAACTGCGGCTGTTGGCCCGGGCCGTTTTCGTGGTGGACCGCGAGGGCATGGTGCGGCACGTGCAACTCGTCAAGGAAATCGCCAGCGAACCGGACTACGAGTCCGTGTTGAGGGCCGTCAAGGCCTGTCTGTAGTTCGGTGATGCGACCATGGGGGGGCGTCGGCGGTCTGATGCCTTCTTGAATGTCCAACCGCTAAAGGAGGAAGACTATCATGGCGGAAAGGTTTGAAGTCTACAAATGCGACGTCTGTGGAAACATCGTGGAAGTCTTTTTCGGCGGCCAAGGGGAACTGGTGTGCTGCGGTGAAGCCATGAAGCTTCTCAAGGAAAACACCGTGGACGCGGCCAAGGAAAAGCACGTGCCGGTGGTGGAAAAGACCTCCGACGGCTACAGGGTGAAGGTGGGCTCCGTGCCGCATCCCATGGAGGAGAAACACTATATCCAGTGGATCGAACTCATGGCCGACGGTATTTCTTATTTCAAGTTTCTCAAGCCGGGGGATAAGCCCGAAGCGGACTTCTGCGTCAAGGCCGAAAAGGTCACCGCCAGGGAACACTGCAATCTCCACGGGCTGTGGAAAGGGTAAGCGATGCTGAGCGATCGAATGGAAAAGGCTCTGAACGATCAAGTGAATGCGGAACTCTACTCTTCCTACCTCTACCTTTCCATGGCCGCCTACTTCAACGAAGTGAACCTCACGGGCTTCGCGCGCTGGATGGAGGTGCAAGCTCTGGAAGAACTCACCCATGCGATGAAGTTCTACGCGTTCATCAACGAACGCGGCGGGCGGGTGGCGCTGGCCGCGATCAAGAACCCGAAGACCGCCTGGGCTTCCCCGCTCGAAGCGTTTGAGGATGCTTTCAAGCACGAACAGATGGTGACGGGTCTCATCAACGATCTGGTGGATCTGGCCATTGCAGAAAAGGACCACGCCAGCAACCATTTTCTCCAGTGGTTTGTGGCCGAGCAGGTGGAAGAGGAAGCCAGCGCCAATGAAATCGTCCAGAAGATCAAACTGATGGGCGAGGCACAAGGGGGACTCTTCATGCTGGATCGGGAACTGGGCCAGCGCACCTTTACCCTACCTCCCGGCAGTACGCTCGTGGCCGGTGCGGCCAACTGAAGCGAACTCCCCATGACCGCGGGCACACGATCCGACAGGTGCCCGCGGCACTCCGCAAAGCGGCGCATCGCGGCGTGCTCGGAGTTCCGTGATGGCCAATGGAACCTTGAAACCTGAAGATGGCCGGAATCCGTCGAGAAACGCCAAGCCGTCGGTGAGCCGCCCTTGGCCGGCATCGGATGGTTTGAGTCGAAGCAACGTGTGGCGTTGGAGGAGGCTGCCCATGGCTCTTTCCCGTGAGGATCTCCTGGATATGTTCTGCCAGGTTCTGGACATCAAAGAAAAGAAGAAGAAACTCTATGAAGAAGCGATGCAAGGTTGTTCCGATCAGGTCGGCCGTGACACCTTCGGCCTGCTCATGAACGCCGAGATGGACCATATCCGCTATCTGCAGCAAATGTACGAGGATCTGAAGAAAGGTTCGGATTGGTCGAATGCCTGCCGCTACATTCCGGCCGAGGAACAGGCGCTGAAAGCGCTCTACAGGCGTATCGAGGTGGTTCAACCTGACCTGGCCGAAGCTTGCTCCAACGAGGTGATGGCGCTGGATACCGGGGTGCAGTTGGAAGAAGCGTGCATTCGCCTGTTTGAGGAAAAGCGGAAGAGCTCTGTAGATCCGGAACAGAAGGCGTTTTTGGAACGGCTCGCCGCAGAGGAGCGCGAGCACCGGGCGATTCTCGAAGACCTCAAGTACTATTACTCCGACCCGCAGGGGTGGTTCATGGAAAAGAGCGGCGCGAGGCTGGATGGCGCCGGTCCTTTTGCCTGAGCGGTTGCGGCGGGGCGGGCGAGTCTATGGAAACCTGGCATCCCGGGCTTCAGGCTCTGGCGGCCACTCTTTTCACGTGGTTTTTGACCGCCTTGGGCGCTTCGGCCGTTTTCCTTACCCGCCGGATGCCGCAGCGGGTGCTGGACGGCATGCTGGGCTTTGCCGGCGGCGTGATGATCGCGGCCAGCTACTGGTCTCTTCTGGCACCGGCCCTCACCATGGCCGGAGAGGGGACGCTCCCGGCGTGGCTTCCGGTGGCCACGGGCTTCCTCGCCGGCGGACTCGTCCTCAGGGCCATCGATGCGGTGCTGCCGCATCTGCACGTGGGCTTTCGCATGGACGAGGCGGAAGGGATTCCAACATCCTGGCGCCGGTCGGTCCTCTTGGTGTTGGCCATCACCCTCCACAACATTCCGGAAGGCCTGGCGGTAGGGGTGGCTTTCGGGGCGGCGGCCGCGGATCTTCCGGGAGCGACCTTCGCTGGAGCTGTGGCGTTGGCCCTGGGCATCGGCATCCAGAACTTCCCCGAGGGACTGGCGGTCTCCGTGCCGCTCCGCCGTGAAGGGTTGTCCCGGATCAAGGCTTTCTGGTACGGCCAACTTTCAGGCGTGGTGGAACCTGTGGCCGGTGTGGCCGGCGCCCTCATCGTCCTTGCCTCCAAGGCGATCCTTCCGTACGCATTGAGCTTTGCGGCGGGAGCCATGATCTTTGTGGTGGTGGAAGAAGTGATCCCGGAGTCTCAGCGGGGCGGGCATGCGGATCTTGCCACCGTGAGCTGCCTGGTGGGATTCGCGGTCATGATGACCTTGGATGTGGCGCTGGGTTGACGGGTCGGACAACGGAAGGAACAGCAACGGGGAGGAAGCCGGTGAAGCGGTGTTTCTGCCTCTTGATTCTGCTGACCGCGGTGGGGTGGGCCGTGGAATCGCCTGCCGCGTCGATCAGTGCGGCCACCGAGGAGTGCCTCATGTGCCACGTGGAAGCGACCCCGGGGCTGGTCGCCGACTGGGAACGAAGCCGCCATGCCCAAACGACCCCTGGCGAAGCCCTGGCGGTTCAAGGTCTTGCACGAAAGGTGTCGGCCGCGAACGTGCCGGAAGCTCTGGCTGAGGTTGCGGTGGGTTGCGCCGAATGCCATGGACTCAACGCCGGCGACCAGCCCGGAACCTTTGAACACAACGGCTACGAAATCCACACGGTGGTCAGTCCGAAAGACTGCCGCACCTGCCATGTGGAGGAAGCGGATCAGTTTCAGCAAAACCTCATGGCTCGCGCCCACGGCAACCTGGTGAACAACTCCCTCTATGGTCAATTGGCGCTTGCGGTGAACGGCACCCAGTCTTTCGACGGGCAGGCGCTGGTCGTAGCGCCCGAAAACGAACAGACCGCCGCCGATTCCTGTCTCGCCTGTCATGGAACAAGAATCGAGGTGAAGGGGACCGTCGTTCGGGAGACGGACCTGGGAGAGATGACTTTCCCCGTGCTTTCCGGTTGGCCCAACAGAGGGGTGGGGCGCGTCAACCCGGATGGGAGTCTGGGTTCCTGCGCCGCCTGTCATGCGCGCCACCAGTTTTCCATCGAAGTGGCCCGCAAGCCGCACACCTGCAGCCAGTGCCATAAGGGGCCGGACGTTCCGGCCGCCAAGGTCTACCAGGTGAGCAAGCACGGCAATCTTTATGAATCCCTTTCCACCCGGTGGGATTTTTCTGCCGTCCCGTGGACGTTGGGTAAGGATTTCACGGCGCCCACCTGCGCCGCCTGCCATGCGAGCCTTCTGGTGACGGACGGCGGACAGGTGGTGGCTTCCCGGACGCACCGGATGAACGACCGTTTGCCATGGCGGATCTTTGGCGTGATCTACGCACATCCCCATCCGGAATCCGCCGACACGACGGTCCTTCGAAACAGCGCGGGCTTGCCTCTCGCCACGGAACTTACGGGAGAGCCGGTGAAGGAGGGGCTCATATCGGCTGAGGAGATGGACCGGAGGCGCCGGGCGCTCCATCAGGTCTGCCTGGGATGCCACGGGGCGGCCTGGGTGGAAGGACACTGGGTGCGATTCGAAAACACGCTGGCGGAAGCCAACGCCATGACCCTGGCCGCCACCGGGATCATGACCGCCGCCTGGGAGAAGGGGCTGGCTCAGGGGCCTGGAAGCGGGGGGAATCCCTTCGATGAGGCCGTTGAGAAGACCTGGGTGGAGCAGTGGCTGTTTTACGGCAATTCCGTCCGGTTTTCTTCCGCCATGATGGGTGCCGATTACGGGGTCTTCGATAACGGGCGCTGGTATCAGTCGAAAACCGTTCGGGAAATGAAGGATTGGCTGGATTTGCGTTCGAAATAGGCGGTGAAAGTGTCCTCGTGACTTGACGGGCCCTTACCGGGAGAAAAGAGAGAGCATGCGAAGCCTGAGAAGCTGGATTTTGGGGCTGACTTTTCTGGCCGCCGGGCTTTTGCCGGTCCATGGCGGCGAGGCGGGTGAGCCTTGCGGCGTCCCCGCCGTGGGCGACACCTTCCGCGGCGTCCAACTTCCCGTGCCCGAAGACCCGGAACACGCGGCTTACTTGGGCCTGGAAGGGAGAAAGGGGACCTTTGAAATCGAGGATATCCCCGCCGAACTGGTCATCGTGGAAATCTTCAGCATGTACTGCCCGTACTGCCAGCGGGAAGCGGCGGCCGTGAACGAACTCTACGAACGGGTGGAAAAGTCGCCCGAAACGAAAGGGAAGATCAAGCTCATCGGCATCGGGGCCGGCAATTCCAGCTTTGAAGTGGAGGTGTTCCGCAAGAACTACCGGGTCCCCTTTCCGCTGATCAGCGACGACGATTTCCGCCTGCACAAGGCTTTCGGCGAAACGCGAACACCCTACTTCTTCGTGGTCAAGCGCCGAGCGGACGATTCGCGTGTCGTGACCTATTCGAAGGCCGGAACCCTGGGACCGCCCGCGCGGTTCCTTGATACTCTGAGGAAGGAACTGACGCCATGAAGCAACCGCCGGTGCCGCGAATCGTGTTGTTTTGCGCCTTGCTGGTGCTGTGTTTTCCAGGTGCACTGCCTGGGGTCTCCGAGCAGTTCAAGGGCAAGATCTACGATGTCGGCTCCCTGAAGCCGGTGGACAGCAGCACTCCTCTCAAGATAGGGGACGCGGCACCGGATTTCGAGCTGCCTTCCCTTTCCGGAGAGAAGATACGATTGAGCGGGTACCTGGGTGCCAAGAACGTGGTGCTCTCGTTCGTGCCCGCGGCGTGGACCCCGGTGTGCTCGGACCAGTGGCCGGGGTACAACCTCGCTCGGGAATTCTTCCAGGAGACCGATACGGTGCTCCTGGGGATCACTGTGGACAACCTGCCCACGCTGCACGCCTGGGTCCAGGAAATGGGGGGCGTCTGGTTTCCGGTGCTTTCCGATTTTTGGCCACATGGGGCGGTTTCCAGGGCTTATGGCATCCTGCGCTCGGATGGAACGTCGGAAAGGGCGTTGTTCGTCATCGATAAGCGGGGAATCATCCGTTACATCGATGTTCATGACATCAATGAACGACCGAGGTTGGAAGTGCTTGTTCAAGAATTGAAGAAACTGGGACCCTGAACCGGTGGCATTTCGGCTGTAGCCGGCCGATGGGGCCGGGAACGGCCCGGGGCCTGTGTCGTGGCCGGTGCATCGTTGCCACGGCGGCCCCGGGATGCCGCGTCGCTCGACATCAAGCGAACAAAGATTGAGGAGGCAATTGATGGAGAAGAAGCGCTACAAGGTGAGAGGCGAATGTCCGCAGTGTGCCTGTGGTGACGTGACCTTTCTCGGGCCGGAAAAGTTGCGGGAAAAGTACATCGGGCCGGAACAGGAGATGGAAATCCTCTGCCCGGCTTGCGGCACGAAACACAAGGCTAAAGTCGTTCAGGAAGACGTGGCGGACTGATGCCCTGCCCGGCGGAGGAAAACATGGCCAAGGCTTTGGTGGTTTATGCCACCCGGACCAACCAGACCAAGAGCATTGCCGAACTCGTCGCCGAAGGGATGCGCTTCCAGGGGATGGAAGTCCGTCTGGTGAACGTCGCCGAATTCGACAAGTCCGGTGTGGATCCGGAGGAATTCGACGCCATCGTTTTGGGTTCTCCCACCTACCACGGAGAGATGCTTCCGTCCATGAAGACGTTTCTCTTCAAGCTGGAACGATCCAACCTGGAAGGAAAAGCGGGGGGAGCCTTCGGGGCGTTCGGTTGGAGCGGCGAGGCGCCGACGCGTATCTTTGAAACCATGAAGAATGTTTATCGGATGAACATGGCGGGCGGCCCTCTCATGCTCAAGTCCGCGAGTCTTGGAGGGGGCGTCCAGATGGCCCAGGGTTACGGGCAAGAGATCGCCCGGAAATTGGCAGGCTGAAGGACGATCCCACGTCGAAATCGCGGGATGGCCAATGACAAGCAAAGGAGTTGCCATGACGACACCCAGACATTGCCCCGGTTTTGAACAGTACAAGGATCTGAGGTCTTTCGTGTGTCAGTGTCCCGAGTGCGGTGCGGAAAAGGAAATCTTTTCCGACGAGTTCGACAAGAAACACACCTGTTCCAAATGCGGGAAGGCGATTGATTTCACTAGGTGTTCGTTCTATGCAGGCGGACAGTCCGACGAACCCAGGTGACGGCGGCGGGTGGCGGATCTTCGCGGGTGGATCGGGAGGTTACCCGTGGCCCGGCGATGGTCGGCCGCGAGACCGTTGGCGACGAGTCCGGCACCCGGGTTTATGCAAGAACGCTTCGGGCGGCGTGAGCCGCCCGTCTTTTTTGAGGCAGGGGTAGCCAACGGGCGACGCAGCCGAGCCCGGTCCGGCGCGGTCTTGACACCACCTTCCCCGGTCTTATCCAGAGTTCTGGAGACTGACTCCTCTGTCGGAGTTGTCCCGGTTTCTTGTGTTGGGACCGTTCGGGTCTCGTGGAGGTGGGTGGGGAGGAGGTGCAGCATGCGCAATCGCCTGGCCGGGGAAAAAAGCCCCTACCTGTTGCAGCACGCCGACAATCCGGTGGACTGGTATCCCTGGGGCGAGGAAGCGTTTGGACGGGCGCGCAACGAGGATAAACCGGTTTTTCTTTCCATCGGATATGCGACGTGCCATTGGTGTCATGTGATGGCCCACGAGTCCTTCGAAGATCCCGAAGTGGCCGAAATCCTCAACCGCCATTTCGTCTCCGTGAAGGTGGATCGTGAGGAGCGGCCCGATGTGGACGGGGTGTACATGGCGATCTGCCAAGCCATGACCGGCAGCGGTGGCTGGCCGCTCACCGTTTTCATGACCCCCGGGGGCGAGCCTTTCTTTGCCGGGACGTACTTTCCGCGCACCGGCCGCCTGGGGATGCCCGGTTTTGTGGAGATCCTGAACGAAGTCGTCAGGCTGTGGCACAATGAACGCGAGCGGGTACTCGTTCACGCCGGAAAGGTCGCTGAAGCCGTCCGGCCCAGGCTGCAGGGCGGGGGCGGATCCCGGGGCAGCCTGAGCCTCGAAACCCTGGACGAGGCGTACCGGCAGTTGCTTTCGGCCTTCGATCACACGTGGGGGGGGTTCGGTTCCGCACCGAAGTTTCCAACGCCACACAACCTGACCTTCCTGCTCCGCTACCAGCACCGCTGCGGGGAAGCGGAGGCTGTCCGGATGGTTTCGCAGACCCTCGATGCCATGAGAAACGGTGGGATTTGTGACCAAATCGGCTACGGATTTCATCGTTATTCGGTCGATGAGCGGTGGCGGGTTCCTCATTTCGAAAAAATGCTCTACGACCAGGCGCTCCTTGCCATGGCCGCCGTGGAAGCTCACCAGGCAAGCGGGGAGCCGCTCTTCGCTCGAATCGCTCGGGAGATCTTCACGTACGTGCTGAGGGACATGACGGACGAGGCGGGAGGATTTTATTCGGCGGAAGACGCGGACAGTGAAGGCCGGGAGGGCCGCTTCTATGTGTGGACCCCCGAACAGGTGCGGGAGGTTTTGGGGGAGGACCGGGCCGCGCTTTTTTGCGATTTTTACGGGATCACGCCGGAAGGAAATTTCGAGGACGGCTTCAGCATCCCTCATGTGCGCATGCCGCTGGAACGATTTGCAGCCCGTGTGGGGATGGAACCGGGTATCTTGGCCGGGGAATTGGAGGTTTTGCGGCGGGAACTTTTCGAAGCGAGGAAGCGGCGCGAGCACCCGCTCAAAGACGACAAGATCCTGACGTCCTGGAACGGTCTCATGATCGCCGCCCTTGCAAAAGGTTACCAGGCCTTCGGGGAAGAGACCCATCTGCGGGCGGCCGAACGGTCCGCCGAATTTGTTCTGGAAACGCTGGCGGAGCCGGATGGGAGGCTTCATCGTCGCTACCGTGAGGGGCATGTCGCCCGGGGGGGCTACCTGGACGACTACACTTTTCTGGTCTGGGGGCTCCTGGAACTGTACGAAGCGTCTTTTGAGCTCCGTTACCTAGAGGCGGCGGCGCGAATCCACGAAAGGACGATGGAGCTTTTCTGGGACCAAAGGGATGGCGGATTCTTTTTCACGCCGTCCGACGGCGAGCGACTCATCGCCCGCGAAAAGGAAATCTACGACGGCGCGCTCCCTTCGGGGAATTCGGTGGGGGTGCTGAATCTCTTGCGGCTCGCTCGAATGACGGGGCGAACGGATTGGGAAGAGAGTGCGGAGCGGACCTTTCGGTATTTTTCGGGCACCGTGGCCGGATTCCCCATGGCGTACACGCAGTTCCTCAATGCCTTGGATTTTGCTTTCGGACCGTCGCGGGAAATCGTCCTGGTCGGAGAACGAGACGATGCTCTGGTGCGGGCTGGCGTGCAGGAAATTCACCGTTCGTTCCTGCCGCGCAAGGTGGTCATGCTGAAGGAACCCTCGGATCGGGGCCTGGAGGCCGTTGCCCCTCACCTGGAAGCAATGACGTCCATGGACGAACCGGCCGTCTACGTGTGCGAGGGGTACTCATGCCGGAAGCCCCTGAAATCGCTCCATGATCTCAGGCTGGCCCTCCAACGGGAGCCGCCGGTATGATCCGGAGTATCGGCGGTCTTATACCTTTTTGAGCGAAAAAGGTTACGGTGAGTCGGTTCCTTGGGACAATGCCCGCGTGCGGAATTGTTGCCGACAGGAACGGTGAAGAGGGAATCTTTGGAAGGAAAGGAAGAGGCGATGCCGGGAAACGAAGGCGTGATCAAGGTTTTCGAGTATGCGTTGAATCAGGAACAGACGGGAAAACTCTTTTTCGAGACATCGATCCGGCGCATGGGGATCGGAGCGGCGGTGAGCGCCTTCAGGCGGCTCATCGCCGAAGAAGAAAAGCACATTGAGTTCATCGAGAGGGTTTTGGCCGAACTGCGCCGGGGGCATGAAGTGGACCCCGGGCGATTGAAGGATGTGGTTCTGGAGCCTACCGATTATTTCGATGAACGGGCCCGGAAGGAGTTCCTCCAGCAATGCCTGGAGGGTTCCATGGTGCCGGACGTCACGGTTTTCAACGCGGCCTGGCTCATCGAAAAGGATTTGAGCGAATTCTACGACAAGATGTCGCACAAGGCGGAAGGCAAGGTGCGCCAGGCCCTCACCATGCTGTCCCAGTGGGAAAAGCAGCATGAACTCTTTTTCCGGCAGTTCCGGGACAAGTTGAGTGACGTGTACGCTCACATGCCGTGGGGCGGATGAGCGGGGTGAGGGGATTTTCAGGCGGCAGGGGTGCTTTGGGAGGAGGCGGGCATGGCAGAGGCGATGGTTACGGGAAGCGCCTATCACGAGAAAACCAGCTACAACCGTTACCAAATGAAGGGGGGTGCCCTCGACTGGCGCCACCGGCCGGTTCTTGGTAAGTCCTACCGGGGACTTCCGGTCGTCGATTGCACGGAAATGGCCCGCCCGCCCGGTGATGCTTTGTTTTCGGAAGTCGTTGCGTCCGGAGCGCGTCCGGGGAAGCCGGAGGCGGCCTCTCTGGAGGAACTCGCGGGGTGTCTGGGTCTGGCCTACGGCTGCACCGCCAAGAGCGTTCACGGCGAACAGGCCTTCTATTTCCGAAGCGCCCCTTCTGCGGGTGCACTGTACCCCTGCGAACTCTACGTGGCGACGCGCGCCGTTTCCGGCTTGGAAGACGGGCTGTATCACTACACGGCGACGTCCATGGACCGACAGGAGCTGGTCCGACTACGTTCCGGTGTTTTCGTTCGGCGGACCGATCCTGCGGCAAACGACGGCGAACCCGCCTTGGCCTTTTGGGTCACGGTGATCTTCTTTCGGAGTGCCTGGAAGTATCGGGACCGGGCCTACCGGTATCATCTCCTGGATGCGGGGCACCTGTTGGAAGGCCTGGTGCTTGCGCTGCGGTCTCTCGGCTGGGCGTCGAGGGTCTCCCTGGATTTTCCCGATGAGCCCGCCAACCGGTTTCTGGGGTTGGATCCCGAGCGGGAAGGCTGCCTGGCCATGATTTGGGTTCCGGAAACCGCGGCCGTGGACTTGGAGGCGTTGGGTGACGAAGACCTGGCTCCCGTTCAGCCTGAAGCGTCCCGGGTGAGCGCCGGTGAACGGCCGTACGAACTCATCTCCGCCGTGCACCGGACGACGTCGGTTTTGAGAAGAATCGGCGGGGAGTCGGTCGAGGATCCTCTTTGCGGAACCCGGGCCCGGGGCTGGCAGGCGTTCGGTATCGAAGCCGCATGGCCGGAAACGCTTTCCTTTGTCGAAACGGTGGGGCGGAGGCGGTCCCGGCGCAACTTCGTCAGAGACGATATGCCGGAGGCTGTGGCCAGGGCTCTGGTTGCTTCACTTTGCGTCGGTTTCGACGCCCCCGGAACAGGTCCGGGTCGACTGGAGCCAGCGCTTTGGTCTGGGTTTTTCTGCCGGGCGGTGGCGGGATGGAAAGCGGGGTTTTACCTGCTGGACGAGACGCGCAGGGCCGTGGGGCTGGTCCGGGAAGGGGACTTTCTGGAAAAGTCGGCTCACGTCTGCCTCGACCAGGGCTGGTTGTCCCGGGCGGCCTTTCACTTTGTCTTTGTGAGTCACCTGGAATCCGCCGAAGCCCGGGTGGGGCCCCGCGTCTATCGCCACGTCATGCTCGCCGCAGGAAGACTCGGCCATCGAGTCTATCTCGCAGCCACGGCTCTGGGCCTCGGCGCCTGCGGTATCGGCGCTTTCTACGACGGAGAAGCCCGTGAACTCCTGGGTCTGGGCTGCGGGGAAACGCTGCTGTATCTGGTGGGAGCCGGCCCTTTGAAAAAGAGTTGGTAGGAGGTTAAAACTCCCACGAACCCTGAGGCAATCCCGTTCACCTGCGCAAAGGAGTCTGAGGTCATGGTACGGTTCGAGTACGCCATCACGAAGCACCCGGCCGAACACTTTCAGCATCTTGTCTATTTCTGCGCCGACGATGGATCCTGCTCATTGGAGCAGGTCCCGGGCGAGCAGACAAAGGTCCTCGAGGAGATTTTGAACCGGCGGGGAAGTGAAGGCTGGGATCTGGTCCAGGTGGCTTTCGGAAGAAATGGACTTCTGGCTTTCTGGAAGCGGGCGGCGGGCTGATCTGCCGGGGACGGGCGTCCCAGTCCCATGGTTCCGGTTTGCGGGTTGAGGAGGTGATCCATGAACATGAAACTGACGATCCGGGGGATGTCCTGCCGGCATTGTGTGGCCGCGGTGGCCGAGGCTCTGAAAGAAATCGAAGGCGTGTCCAACGTTGAGGTCAGTTTGGAACGCGGGGAGGCGACTTTCGACGCCGCGCGTTCCGTGGACATGGAGCAAGTGCGAAAGCGGATCGAGAAGGCGGGTTATGAAGTCGGTTAAAGAAAGCCTTTCCGTCCGGGGGATGACCTGTGCCGCCTGCGTGCGGCGGGTGGAACGGGGCATCAAGGAGCTGGACGGAGTTCTCGATGCTTCCGTGAATTTGGCCGCCGAACGGGTCACGGTCGTGTACGACCCGGAAAAACTGGACCTTGATGCGGTTCGACGGCGCATCCGGGAACTGGGCTACGAAGCCCTGCAGGAGCCTGGCGCGGCCGGGACTTCGGGGAGAAAGGTCACGCTTTCGGTGGGCGGGATGACCTGTGCCGCGTGCGTCCGGAGAGTGGAAAATGCACTCAGAGGCCTCGAAGGCGTGGCCGAGGCATCGGTGAACCTGGCCACCGGCAGAGCGACGATCGTTACGGAACCGGACGTTGCGGTGGTTTCCGAGCGGCTGAAGGACGCACTCGAAGATGCGGGCTATGAATTCCTCGGGATCCGGTCGGGAGCCGGGGAGGACCCCCAGGAGGCCGCCCGGGCGCGGGAAACGAGGGATCTCAAGACCAAAGTGATTGCCGGGCTCGTTTTGAGTGCCGCCATCATGGCGGGATCGATGAAGTCGATGATTCCCGGCCTTCGCGATCTGCCCACGGGTCCCGTCAACCTGGTCCTCATGGTTCTCACTTTTCCCGCGGTCTTCTGGGTGGGTGGGCGCTTCTTCACCGGTGCGTTCAAGGCGGCCCGCCAGAAGACGTCGGACATGAACACGCTGGTCGCCCTCGGTGCCACGTCGGCGTACGTGTACTCGTCCATTGCAACCCTCTTTCCCGGATTTTTCGAGCGGGCGGGGATCGTGGCGCATGTCTACTTCGACGGAGCGGCCATGATCGTGGCGCTGGTGCTTCTCGGCCGGTTGCTGGAAGCAAGGGCGCGGGGGAAGACGTCGCTCGCCATCAAGCGGCTCATGGGCTTGAGGCCCAGGACGGCTCGTGTGGTTCGAGGCGGAAAGGAAGTGGATGTTCTTATCGAGGAGGTGCAAAAGGGCGATGTGATCGCCGTCCGGCCGGGGGAAAGGATTCCCACCGACGGCCGGGTACTGACCGGATCCTCGGACGTGGACGAATCGATGCTCACCGGAGAAAGCGTCCCGGTGTTCAAGACGGAAGGAAGCGATGTCTTCGCGGGGACCATCAACGGCAGCGGCCGGATCACCTTCAGGGCGGTCCGGGTGGGTGCGGAAACGGCTCTGGCCCAGATCATCCGTCTGGTGGAAGAAGCCCAGGGCTCCAAGGCCCCGGTACAGCGCCTCGCGGACCGGGTGGCCTCCGTTTTCGTGCCGGTGGTCATCGTCATCGCGGTCACGACGCTTCTGGTCTGGACATTTGCGGTGCCGGGATCCGATGTGAGCCGCGCGCTCCTCAATTTCGTTTCCGTGTTGATCATCGCTTGCCCCTGCGCCATGGGGCTGGCGACCCCGACGGCGGTCATGGTGGGAACGGGCCTGGGTGCCGAATCGGGCATCCTCATCAGGGGCGGCGAGAGCCTGGAAAGGGCCCACCGGATCGATACCGTCGTTTTCGATAAAACGGGCACCCTGACGGAAGGGAAACCCAAGCTCAGGGAAATCGTCGCCGGTGAAAACGGATCGGCACGGGACGAGCTGCTGACCCTTGCCGCTTCCTTGGAATCGGCTTCCGAGCATCCCTTGGGGCGGGCCATCGTTCGTCGAGCCGAAGAAGCCGGTCTGGTGCTCAAGTCGGTGGAACGCTTCGAAGCGGTGGCCGGATTCGGGGCGCGAGGCGTGGTGGCGGGGCGATCGGTGGTTGTGGGCAACCGCCGCTTGATGGAAGAAGAGGGTTTATCGCTGGATTCCTTGGACGGCCGCCTGGAAGAGTTCATCGCTTCGGGAAAAACATGTGTGTACACGGCGGTGGACGGAAGGGTGAGGGGAATGCTTGCCCTTTCGGACGCCCCCAAGGAGAGTGCCGTTTCGTGCATCCGGCGGCTGAAGGCCATGGGCCTGGAAGTGTGGATGATCACCGGAGACAACGAACGGACGGCGCGGGCCGTTGCCCGCGAGGTGGGGATCGAGCGTGTGCTTTCCGAGGTGCTTCCGGGTGAAAAAGCCGAAAAGGTGAGAGAACTTCAGGAGAAAGGCCGCAAGGTGGCCATGGTTGGTGACGGTATCAACGATGCCCCGGCCCTCGCGGCGGCGGATGTGGGGATCGCCATCGGAGCGGGAACCGACGTGGCCATGGAAGCCAGCGACATCACCCTCATGCGGGACGACCTCATGCTGGTTCCGCGGGCGATCCGGCTGTCGTCGCTCACCATGAGGGTCATCCGCCAAAACCTGTTCTGGGCGTTTTTTTACAACAGCGCGGGCATCCCTGTGGCGGCCGGGGCCTTGTACCCCTTCTTCGGCATCCTGTTGAATCCCATGTTTGCGGCGGCGGCTATGGCCATGAGCTCCGTTTCGGTGGTGGGAAATGCTTTGCGCCTGAGGCGCCTCTGGGCAAGGGAAGTCAAGCGAAGCGGATGAACGGCTTGTTTTTGCATCTTAAAGAAAATGCATTATAGTGATTGGCAATGGCTGATCGCGATAGGCGGTCGGCGGACATTGAAGCGGTCGAGATCGAGAGGAAACCCTGTGAATCCAAGGAGGTGATCTGATGGATCGTTACGTGTGCCAGATCTGCGGTTATGTGTACGACCCGGCCCAAGGTGATCCCGACAATGGGATCGCTCCCGGCACGCCGTTCGAAAAGCTTCCCGACGACTGGACCTGCCCCGTGTGCGGCGCTTCCAAGAGCGATTTCGAAAAAGAATAGGGGGTCCTCAGGGGACGAGGAGTCTGAATCGATGATCTTTGGATTCAATGCGGCCGAAGTCTTCAAGATCGCCATCGAAATCGAAGAAAACGGTAGAGTCTTTTACCGGAAAGCCCGCGAAAGGATCGCCGACCCGGAAGTCAAGGAAATCTTTCGGGATCTGGAGCAGCAGGAAATCGAACACAAGAGACGGTTCCAGGAACTGAAGGAAGGTCTCCCCAGGCAGGCGGCGGAGCGCACCGTCTGGGACCCGGAAAACGAACTGGATCGTTACCTCAAGATGATGGCCGACCAGCATGTATTCCGGACGGGAGACGGGGTGGAGGAGAGGCTGAAGGGCGTGAACGACGCCGTTGACGCACTCCGGCTGGCCATCGAATTCGAAAAGGATTCGGTCATCTTCTTTCTGAGCATGCAGGACGCCACGGAAGAGGAAAAAGGCCGGGAACTGATCGGGCTTCTGGTAAAAGAAGAACAGGGCCACCTGCGGCGCCTTTCGGCCCAGCTGCAGAAGCTGACGCACTGACCCGAAGCACCCGGGCTCGGGAAAATGCAGACGATTCCTGAGGGGTTCCCCCCCTCTCGAAACCTGCAGCGGCGGGCCTGAAACCCGCCGCTGCAGAGCGATGGGTGCGGATGCGATACCCCGACACACCATCGTACGGACGCCTTCCAAGGTGCGGCCTTTGGTTTGAGGCGCCGGAGCACGCTTCGGGCTCCGGCGCTTTTTTGCCGATCTTCTACTCCCGCGAAGGCCGCGACGGAGAAAACGTTCTCAGCCTTGACCGGGGAGTCTCTTTTTCGGAGAAGCGGCGATGTCCAAGACCCCCGTGATCGACTTGAGCGCATGCAGCCAATGCGAAGGGTGCCTCGAAGTCTGCCCGTCCGTCTTTAGAAAGAACGAAGCAGGCTATATCGAAGTGCTGGATCTGTCCGACTTTGCTGAGGAATGCGTCGAGGAAGCCATGAAGTTCTGCCCGGCGGACTGCATCCACTGGGAAGAGGAAGACACGTGAGAGATGTTTTGGGGCCCGGCGGGACGCTCGGCTCCGCAGGCCCCCTCATGCCGGGGAGCCGCCTGCGGTCTCGATCAACGACCTGATGTGGGGGGGGAAGATGGCTTCCGGGATGCGCCAACTGAAACGGGACATGAAGGCACGGCTGCGAAGCCGGGCATTCCTGGAAAAGCTGCATGAACTCTCGGGTGTTTCTCCCAGGCGGATGATCAACCCGCTCTTTTCTTTCCTATGCGATGCCGATGAAATCGTCCGCTGGCGGGCCGTCACCGCCTTCGGGGAAGTGGTCTCGCGACTGGCCGAGCAAGACGTGGAATCGGCCCGAGTGATCGTCCGGCGGCTCATTTGGAACCTGAACGATGAATCGGGCGGTATCGGCTGGGGAGCCCCGGAGGCCATGGGTGAAATCATGGCGCGCCATGAGGGGATGGCCGCCGAGTATTTCCAGATCCTCCTCGCCTACATCCGCGAAGACGGCAACTTCCTGGAACACGAACCGCTCCAGGCCGGGGTGCTCTGGGGCCTTGCCCGGGTGGCCGAAATCCGGCCGGAGTACTTCGCCTTGAACCCGGCTGCTCACGCTCCTGCGGGAGAGGCAGGCCGGAGTCCAGAGGCAGAGTCGGCCTCTCCGGAGCCCGTTGCTCATATCCTACCGTTTCTTGACGCCGGTGAGCCGGAACTCCGAGGCCTGGCCGCAAGGCTCCTTGGCCTTATCAGGGCGGCCGAAGCGGTCCCCCGCCTGGAACGTCTTCTGGATGACGGCCGGCCTTTTCGTTTTTATGACGGCATTCGAGTGAGTGACGTCCGCGTGAAGGATCATGCCGCCGAAGCCATGGAAAGGATCCGTTCCCTGCACTGAAGCCGCCGTCCGTTCCCTTTTACGCTTTCCCCGTTTTCAACCCTGATCCAAGCCTCCACCGGGACCGGACGATGATCCTCTGCCGCCGTCCGTTCGGTTACGCATCTGGTAGCGCATGATGTCGGCCACGGTGGCTTGGATCAGGGCGCCGGCTTCGGGAACGCCCGGCTCGTCCAGCGAGAATTCCAAGCTGGTCGGGCTGTGTATGGAAAGGAGCGCAAGCCCCGTGTTGATCGCATCGACGATCCAGCCGCGCCAGGCACCGGCGGCCCGCTCGTTTTCGGAAAGCAGGGCTTGGAGGGTGACGCAGGGGTCTCTTCCCAGGAGGGCGAGATCGTCGTTGATGGCCTCCACGAGCCTTTCATCCAGTTGGGGACGTCGCACTTTCACCGACTCGGCTGCTACCTGCAGGTACACGAAGAAGGGCGGTAGGGACGTCTTTTCCGGGTGGCAGATCAGGCAGCTGTCGGCATCGTGGGAGACGGTCGCGTTTTCCGGAAAGCGGTTCTCCCGGGCGATGTTCTTGAAGTGCTCCACGGTGTAGTCGAGGCAGCGGGCTTCTTGCTCGTTCATGGACGGACTCCCGTGGCCGGGCACCGGTTCAGATCATCGAAAGGATGCGATCCTTGTGAGCCGGGTCGAGGGAAAGGATCCGGCGGGCTTCGTCGGGGGAGGCGATTTCGCGGCCGACTTCCCGGGCGATGCGCACCACCTTTTCCACCAGTTTGGGGTTACTGGCCGGTGATCCATCGGGAAGGACGAGGTTGTCCTCGAGGCCCACTCTCACGTGGCCTCCCATGACGATGGCGGCGGCGGCCAGCGGAATCTCCGCTCTTCCGATCCCCGCCACGGACCAGGTGGACCCCGAGGGAATGCTTTCGGAAAGGAACTGCAGGTTCTTGAAGGTTCCCGGCATGGCCCCGGGGGCTCCAAGGACGAAGTCGAAGTGGAACGGGGGATTGAGGAAGCCTTTTTTCTGCAGGTAGAGAGCGTTCTGGATCATTCCCGTTTCGAAGACTTCGATTTCCGGCTTCACGCCGGTTTCCTGGAAAACCTTCGCCAGGTATTCGATGAACGGCGGCGAATTCTCGTAGACGATCCCCGGAAGGTTGGTGGATCCCGTCGTGAAGGAACCCATTTCCGGAAGGAGCCTCACCGGGTTCACGCGGGCTTCCCAGTCCTTGCCGGCTCTGCCCCCCGTTGAAAGCTGAACGATCACCTCCGGGGCCATCCGCTTGATTTCCCTCACGTTGGCCTTGAAATAATCCAGCTCCAGGGTCGGCCTCATGGCGTCGTCGCGGGCGTGCACGTGAAACATGGCGGCGCCCGCGTCGGCGCAGCGCCGGACGTCTGCGGCGATGTCTTCAGCGGTGACCGGCAGGTTCGGGTTCATTTCTTTCGTGGGAACGTTTCCCGTGAGGGCGACCGTGATGATGAGTTTTTCCGTGCTCATAACGTCCTCTCAATACGGAAGTGCCGGGCCGGCTACCCTTCCTGGTCGGCTTCGGCCGGAACCGGCTGGTCTCTGGTGCGCAGTTTCTGGATCAGGAAAACGCCGCCCAGTAGGACCAGCCCGATAGGGTACGTCCAGTAGCGCTGATGGTGAGGCATCCCCAGCCACTGGGCGATGAGATCCGGGCGCATGAGCACCAGGGTCACCGAAAGCAGGAGCGGAACCTCGTAGAAGCGGTTCCTTGTGATGAACCATCCCTGGGTTGCTGAAGCGAAGGCGAAGTTTCCGATGCAGGCCATGGCGAAGATGAGGAATCCCTGAGTCCAGCTGTCGATGTTGTGAAGGATAAGGTCGTGGTTGAAGATGAACATGAACGGCAGGATGGCGGTCCGGATGTCGTAGAGGAATCCCTGGACCCCGGTGGGAATGGGTTCCGAGTTGGCGATGGCTGAAGCCGCGTAGGCGGCCAGCCCCACCGGCGGGGTATCGTCCGCCAGGATCCCGAAAAAGAAGCAGAAGAGGTGGGCCGCCATCAGCGGGACGAGGAAACCGTAGTAGCCGCCCACGGTCACGATGGCCGGTGCGGTGAGAGATGCCATCACGATATAGGTCGCCGTAGTGGGAAGGCCCATGCCGATGACGAGGCTTGCGATCGCCGTGATGAACAGCAGCAGGTAGACGTTTCCGCCGGAAACCACTTCCACGATCCGGTTGATCAGGCCGCCGAGTCCCATGGAAACGACGCCCACGATGATGCCCGCGGACGCCGTGGCCATCGCCACGCTCACCATGTTGCGGCCTCCCGCCGCCAGGGCGGAAAAAATTTCCGTGATCCCCCTTCGAAAAGCGGGGGAAAGCGCTTCCTTGGCGAGATAGGCCTGGACGGGACGCTGCACGGTCATCACCACCATCATCACCCAGACGGCATTGAAAGCGGCGGTTTCCGGGGTATGCCGCACAATGATGAGCTCGTAGAGGAGGAACAGCAGGGGGATCGTGTAGTGGAGTCCGCCCACCAGTGTTCGGAAAAAGGAGGGCAACTCGGCCCGGGGAAGCCCCTGCAGCCCCAACTTCGAAGCTTCGATGTGGGAGATCCACAGGAGGGCCGCGTAGGAGGCGAACGCCGGGACCGCCGCGGCCTTCACCACCGCGATGTAGGGGACGTTGACGTATTCGGCGATGATAAAGGCGGCCGCCCCCATGATGGGCGGCGCCAACTGCCCGTCGGTGCTGGCCGCCACCTCGATGGCCGCCGCCTTTTTGGGAGGGTATCCCACGCGCTTCATGAGCGGGATGGTAAAGGTCCCGGTGGTCACGACGTTGGCGATGCTGGAACCGGAAACCATGCCGGTGAGGCCGCTGGCCAGGATGGCGGCCTTGGCCGGGCCGCCCTTGAATCCGCCCAGCAGGCTCAAGGCCAGCTGAATGAAGTACCGGCCGGCGCCAGCCTTCTCTAGCATAGCTCCGAACAGGACGAAAAGAAAGACGATGGTCGCGGAAACATCCAGAGGGATGCCGTAAATCCCTTCGGTGGACATGGTCATCTGGCCGATGAAACGGCTGAGCGACGTTCCCTTAAAGGCGATCACCGTGGGCATGTGCGGACCCAGAAAAGAATAGGCGATAAAAACAAGGCAGATCAAGAACAGTGCGGGGCCGATCACCCGGCGGGTGGCCTCCAGCAGTAGCACGATGAGGAGCAGTCCCATGACGATGTCCCGGGTGATGGGCATGCCGTAGCGGTTGATGAGACCTTCATAGTCGATCACCACGTAAAGGGCGGCGATGGCCGCCAGCCCCCCCAGGACATAGTCCATGATGGGAATACGGTCTCTCGCCGAAAGGAAGCGAAGCCCCAGGCGGGTCTTCTTGAACATGGGAAAGCTCAGGTAGACGATCAGGATGGCGAACGCCAGATGGATGGCCCGCGTGAACCACGTGTCCAGGATGAGCCAGCTGGCGACGGAGAGCTGGAACAACGACCAGCAGACGGCGATGACCGACACGACGTGATGGGAAGGGCCCCTGAGTGTTCTCCCCATTCCCTTTTCTTCTTCCGCCATCCGTTGGGCCAGATCGAGCCGATCCTCCTTCGTCTGCTTTTCCGAGTAGGTCATCGATACCCCTGACGTATTCACTTGGACGGAATCGAAACGAAGTCTCCTCGGGCAATCCCTTCCGCCGAAAGAGGAAACGATGTGGCGGAGGAGAAACTGTCAGGCGGCGGCTACAGCCCGCCGCCCGGACTCCGGTTAACCCATCATTTCAACAGTCCCGCTTCCTTGAAGTACTTTTCGGCTCCGGGATGCAGCGGGGCCGAAAGGCCTTCCAGCATATTCTCCTTGGTGAGCACTTCGTAGGCGGGGTGCAGCTTCTTGAATTCTTCCAGTCCGTCGAAGACTTCCTTGGTGATGGCGTACACGACTTCTTCGGGCACCTTGGCCGAGGTCACAAAAGTCGCCTTCACCCCGAAGGTATCCACGTCCTCCTTGTTCACGGCGCTCTCATAAAAGCTGATCGGAATCTTCGCCTTGGCGTAGTAGGGGTACTTGCTCAGAAGCTGGTCCAGCCCTTCGCCCACAATGGGGACGATCCGGACCTTGCGGGCTCCCGCCGTGGCTTCCTTGATGGCGCCGCTGGGATGGCCCACCGTGTAGAAGAACGCGTCGATCCGGTTGTCCTGCAGCAACCCGGGCGCCTCCGCGGCCTTCACCTGCTCGGCGATGATGTCCTTTTCCCAGTCGATCCCGAAGGCGGTGAGCGCGTCGATGGAATTCTGCCGCTGCCCGGATCCGGGGTTGCCGATATTGACCCGCTTGCCCTTGAGGTCCTCGATGGTCTTGATGCCCGCGTCCTCGGCGGCCACCAGGGTGATGGATTCAGGATGGATGGCAAACACGGCCCGCAGATCCTTCTGAGGTCCCAGATCCTTCCACTCGGCGAGGCCGTTCCATGCCTGGAATTGCCGGTCGGACTGGGCGATGCCGAATTCCAGGTCGCCCGAGATCACCGAGTTGATATTGAAAACGGATCCCCCGGTGGATTCCACGGTGCAGCGTAGGCCGTACAGGTCTCGCTTATCATTGATGATTTTGCAGATGGCCCCGCCCGTGGGATAATAGACGCCGGTGATGCCCCCGGTGCCGATGGTGATGAACTTCAATTCTCCGGCGGCCCGGGCGGGATGAACGCCTGCGGCCAGAACGGAACCCACCAGCAGCGCCAGGATCAGGAACATCGATCGTTTCATGGTGAACCTCCTTGTTCATGGGTTACGCGATGCAGCGGCCGGGGAATCCTGTTGCCGGGGATCCTCGCCGCCGGTCTTTCGGAACAACCCCGGCTTTCACCTCCTTTCCGTGGTCTCAGGCCTTCCAGTGAAGAGGCCATTTTGCTCCGGCACGGGCCTGCAGCACAGGGACCTTTCCAGCGATCCGCCGGCCGGCGATCGGTTGAGTTTGAGTTCATTGAACACAACAGCAGGGGCAATGGGAGCGGGAGCAAGACAACAGGCAGCTGAACAAAGCATTCGGCAACGAAGGACCACGTCGGTTTTTTACTAGCAAAATGATCCACCCAATGCAATGGTCACCCTCGACCAGGTTCCCGGCGTTCCGGGATTTGCCTTGATCGCGGCGGGCACTTCTGCTATCTCTGACGCCGCTTCAGGGGCGAAGCGCCTCCGGCGTGAGGCATCGACAAGGGAATTCACCACCAAGGAGACGACCATGGTCAGAAGGTACTTCCGGTTTGCAGCGATGGTGCTTTTCATCGGCCTGCTCTTTGGAGCCGGCCAGGGACTTGCCGAAGAAAAGGTCCTGATCAATGGGATCGATGCCAACTATCCTCCGTTTACTTTCATCGACAAGAGCGGGAACCCCGACGGGCTCGACGTGAAGGCCGTCGAATGGATCGCCAAGGAAATGGGTTTCAAGGTGAAGCACCAACCCACCGACTGGGCGGCGATCATCCCGAGCCTCAAGGCCAAGAAGATCGATTTCATCGCATCCGGGATGAGCGTTACCGAGGAACGAAAGAAGGAAGTCAATTTCACCACGTCCTATCACAAGACGGTGATGGTTCTCGTGGCCCGTGCCGACGCGGACCTTTCGGTGGAACAGGCCATGGCGGACGACAAGAAGATGGGAGTGCAACGGGGAACGTCGGAAGCCAAGTGGATCGAGGAAAACCTCTTGAAGGCCCAGGGAAGGAAATTCAAGCTTCTCCATTACGACTCGGCGCCGCTCGCCATGGAAGACCTGGTGAACGGCCGCATCGATTCCGCCGCGGTCTCCATGACTTCCGCCGAAGAAGCCATGGAAAAGGGCTTCGACATCAAGGTCCTGGGAAAGTACGGCCAGCCCGATGATGAAACGGCCTACGCCGTGCGAAAAGAAGACACGGAACTCCTCAACACGTTGAACGAAGGGCTCAAGCGGCTCATGGCCACCCCCTATTGGGAAGAGCTCAAGAAGGAATACGGCGTTCGCTAGACGGCCGGCCGATGATCGCCGACGACCGGCCCGCCGAAAGCTGATGTTGTGACGATCGGCCTGTATTCGACGCCCCTTCCAGGATCTGGAAGGGGCGTCGACTGTCGCAGGGTCGAGGACGCCCCCGGGGCCGTCGCTTCACGGCCCGGGCCTTTGCTCAAAAGACCCCGAACGGATCCTTGAAAGAGTGGAACGTCATGTCCGAGAGTCTGAGCATCCTTCGGGACAGTCTTCCCTATCTCCTCAGAGGGACCTACGTGACGCTGACCGTGGTGTGCGGGGCGTTGCTGTTCGGGCTCGCCCTGGGCCTTCCCCTCGCGGTGGGTCAAGTCTACGGAAACGGGGCGTTCCGCCGATGCGTCGGCGCCTATGTGTGGTTTTTCCGGGGAATACCCCTTCTGGTGCTGCTGTTTCTCTTCTACTTCGGTCTGTTCCCCTTCATCGGTCTCAACCTTTCGGCTTTCTCCGTGGCCATCCTGGTGCTGGGACTCATCAGCGCGGCCTACCAGGCCCAGATCTTCCGCGGCGCCATCCTCTCTCTTCCCGAAGGTCAGATGAAAGCCGCACGGGCCCTGGGCATGAGCGACGCCAGGGCCGTCCTGCTGGTCATTCTCCCGCAGGCCCTACGGCTTTCCCTTCCCGCTTGGTCCAACGAATATTCCATCCTTCTCAAGGACTCGGCGGTGACGTACGCCTTGGGCGTGGCCGAACTGATGGCGCGGGCGCACCACGTGGCTTCACGTACCTATCAGCACCTGGCGCTGTATCTTTGCGTGGGGTTCCTTTTCATGATCCTCACGTTTATGGGAACCCGAGCCCTGGCAGCCCTCCACCGCAGGGTCCACATCCAAGGCTACAGTCAATAAACGTGGAAGTGCAGATGAGCCATGCCCTGTGACGAACCGGTTCTGCGAATCGAAAACATCCACAAGTCCTTCGGGGGCCGCCACGTTCTGAAGGGGGTCTCTCTCAGCGTGTGCCGAGGCGAGATCAAGGTGTTGATCGGTCCGTCAGGAGCCGGCAAGAGCACCCTTCTCCAGACCATCAATTGCCTCGTGGTGCCCGACGAAGGCCGCATCACCCTGGAAGGGCGGGAAATCAACCCGTTGCGAAAGAAGGAACTCTGCGCCTACCGCCAGCAGGTGGGCATGATCTTTCAGGATTTCAACCTGTTCGATCACCTCTCCGCTTTGGGGAACGTGGAAATCGGGCTGATCCACGTGAAGGGCCTGAAGCGGAAGGCCGCCCGCGAACGGGCCATGGCCGAACTGGAACGGGTCGGCTTGCAGGATTTCGCCCGCCATTACCCAGCCCAGTTGTCCGGCGGGCAGAAGCAGCGGGTTTCCATCGCCCGCGCCCTGGCCCTGGATCCCAAGGTGATGCTCCTCGACGAACCCACTTCGGCCCTGGATCCTGAGCTGATCGGAGAAGTGCACGCCGTAATCCGGGCCTTGGGGGCCGCCGGGATGACCATGATCATGGCCACCCACCAGATCGGTTTCGCCCGCGCCCTGGCCCAGGAAATGGTTTTCATGGAAGACGGACAAATTGTGGAACAAGGGCCGCCGGAAAAGATGCTTTCCAGGGCCGACTGTGCCAGGACCCGAGAGTTCTGCGCCAAGATCTCGGAACTGAGCGGCGAAGGGCGCTGACCGGAGAAGCGGCCATGGAGGAACTGCTCTTCATCCAGCGCGATGTCTTCCCGGCTCTCCTTCGGGGGCTCTGGGTGAGTGTTCAGCTCATCGTGCCTTCCGCCGTCCTGGGATTTGCCACGGGAGTCCTGGTCGGTGCGCTTCGCGTCTACGGGAGCCCTTTTTTCCGGGGTCTGAGCAACGCCTACGTGGCCTTCTTCCGTGGCTTCCCGCTCCTGGTGCAGCTTTACCTCTGGTACTTCGGGCTTCCACGAATCGGGATCTATCTCACCCCGTACGCGGCTTCCGTCATCGGCTTCACACTGTGCAGCGGCGCGTACCATTCGGAATACATCCGCGGTGCCCTGCTTTCCATCAAAAGAGGGCAATTCCTGGCGGCGCAGGCGCTGGGCTTCAGCCGTGCCCGTACCGTGGTCTCCATCGTGCTGCCGCAGGCCCTCCGGCGGGCGCTTCCGGGGTGCGGAAACGAGGTGATCTACCTCATCAAGTATTCCTCGCTGGCCTACATGGTCACCTGCATCGAACTCACCGGAGAGGGAAAGATCCTGGCGTCGGCTTCCTTCAAGTACACGGAAGTCTTCCTGATTGTTGGTGTCATCTACTTGGGGCTCGTGACGTTCGCCACCGCCCTCCTCCAGCACCTGGAATCCCGCCTGAGCCTTCCCGGCTTCGAATACCACCGGCCTTGACGGGGGTCTTCACCAAAGCGCCCCCGGGGCTGCCCATGGGCAGCCCGCCCCTCGGTCCCGCTCATGGAGGCCTTACCGCGGTAAGTCCCTTTCCACCGCCGTAACGGCGTCGCGCAGGGTGTTCACCAGTTCGTCGATTTGCTCTTCCGTGATGATGAAAGGAGGGCACAGGAGGAGATGGTCGCCGTTGATGCCGTCGGCTCCTCCGCCTCCGGGGTAGGTGATGAGTCCGCGGGAGAACGCTTCCCGGGCGACGCGGCCGTTCACTTTGAGGGCCGGGTCGAAAGTGGCCTTGGTGGCTTTGTCTTTCACGAATTCGACTCCGGCGAACAGGCCGATGCCGCGGACGTCGCCCACCATCTCCAGTTCCATGAGGCCCTGCAGCCGTTCGAGCAGAATGCGGCCCATGCGGGCGGAACGTTCCACCAGGCTGTTGGCTCGTATGTAGCGGATCACGGCGGCCCCGATGGCGGCCGAAAGCGGGTTCTGGCAGTAGGTGTGGCCGTGGACGAAGGCGCCGCTTCCTTCCCTGATGGTGTCGTGGATTTCCTGCTTGACCACCACGGCGCCGAGGGGCGTATAGCCGGAGCTCAATCCCTTGGCCGTGACGATCACGTCGGGGACTACCCCCCAGTGGTCGTGGCCGAAGTTCGCCCCCGTGCGTCCCACGCCGGTCATCACATCATCGGAGATGAGTTTCACCTCGTAGTGGTCACAGATGGCACGGATGCGCTGCCAATAGCCGTTTTTGGGCACCAGGGCTCCCGCCGTGGCTCCCACCACCGGTTCCGCAATGAAAGCCGCCACCGCGTCCGGCCCTTCGTACTTGATGGTGCGTTCCAGCTGATCGGCGCATTCCAGGTCGCAGGTTTCGGGTATCTTCCCGAAGGGGCAACGGTAGCAGTACGCGGGTTCGATGTGGGGCGTGTGGAGAAAGAGCGGTTGAAAGTGGCGGCGCCTTCCCGTATGGCCGCCAAGGGCCAGGGCGCCTGTGGTGTTTCCATGAAAACTCGTCCAGCGTGAAATCACCTTGTACTTGTCGGGCTTACCGTATTCGCGCCAGTATTGACGGACCACCTTGACCGCGGTTTCCACCGCTTCGGAACCGCCCGATAGAAAATAGACCCGGTTGAGCCCAGGATCCGGTGTCAGAGCGCAGATTTCTTCCGCGCAGGCCATGGCCGCCTCGCTGGTGAATTGACTTCCATGGGCAAAGGAAATGCGCCCGGCCTGCTCGGTCATGGCCTGAAAGATTTCTTCCACACCGTGACCGATGCTCACCACGCAGGCTCCCCCTGATCCGTCCAGATAGCGGTTCCCCTGCTTGTCCCAAATGTAGACGCCCTCTCCGCGATCCACGACGGGATAGACCTTGCGAAGGTCGCGGTAAAAGACATGATCGCCGTTTCCCCTGGAAGACATGTCAGCCCCCTCTCGGTTGAATGATGATCGATGGCCGCGTGGGCTCCACCACCGTGCGGACACGATCTCTTTAAAAGATCGACCGGGTTTTGTGAAGGCTGAATGCACCCTGATCAGCCGAGTGAAATCTCTTGACAGCTTCTTGGATGAGACTCTATAAGACACTGTTCCGTCACTTCTGGAAGGGAGGCGCTTATGCCCTTGAGAAGCCCATGTCTGGATTGTGACCGAGTGGATCAGGACAAGAACAAGTGCATCGAGAATTGTGAAAAGCTGAAAGAATACCAGGAAATGCTTCTGAAGCAAGGGGTATACGCCCGGGTTTGACAATGCGATCGGTCCGCCGTGCGCCCGTCGGCCGCCTTTTCAGCTGGAGCCTTGGGGGCCTTCTGGGGGTGGATCGGCCAAGAGAGGTGCGGAGGAAGGTGCCATGTTTGCGATCATTCAGGCAGGTGGGAAGCAGTATAAGGCCGCTCCCGGTACGGTATTGAAGCTGGAAAAGATCGAAGGCGAGCCGGGCGACGAGATCTTTTTGGACCAGGTGCTGCTGGTGTCCGAGGGGGATGAGGTGCATGTGGGCCGGCCGAATCTTCCCGACAAGGTGGTGCGCGCACGGATCGTGGACCAGGGGCGTCACAGGAAGATCAGGGTGCTCAAGTTCAAGCGCCGCAAGGGATACCGCAAGCAGCAGGGCCACCGCCAGTACTATACGGCGGTCCAGATCGAGGGCATCGAGGACCGGGCCGCCGACGTCTGAAGGTTCTGTACCAGGAGACGGTAAAGTCGGCGGACCGTTGCATCGTTTTTGGAGGTTTGTTTCATGGCACACAAGAAAGCGGGGGGAAGCTCTCGAAACGGCAGGGACAGTGCCGGCCAGAGGCGCGGTGTCAAGAAGTACGGCGGTGAATACGTTCGGGCCGGAAACATCATCGTCCGGCAGCTGGGAACCAAGTTCCATCCTGGAACCAACGTGGGAGTGGGCAAAGACTATACGCTTTTCGCGCTGATCGACGGTGTGGTGGCTTTTGAGCACAAGGACAAGCTGCGCAAGAAGGTGAGCGTCTATCCCATTCCGGCTCAATCCTGACTTCCCGTGATTCTCTCCATTCAGAGCGTTTCGAAGCCGGACGACGAGGGGGCGTGAGCCCCCGTCGTCGTCACCGTTGCGTTGCAGCGCGGTCGCCTTCCATGAAATTCATTGACGAAGCAAAGATCCGGGTCGAAGCCGGAAAGGGCGGAAACGGCTGCATGAGTTTCCGGCGGGCGAAGTACGTTCCCCGCGGCGGCCCGGACGGCGGAGACGGAGGAAAAGGCGGCGATGTCTGGTTGGAGGCCACGGAGCAGAAGGCGACGCTGCTGGATTTTCGCTACCGGAGGATCTTCCGGGCCAGGCGGGGAACCCACGGCCAAGGCAAGAATAAGCATGGAAAAGGCGGCCGCGACCTGGTGCTCCCGGTTCCGGTGGGGACCGTGGTAAAGGATGTGGAAACGGGCGAGGCGCTGGCCGACCTCGATGCTCCGGGCACCCGTTGGTGCGCCGCTCGCGGCGGACGCGGCGGCAGAGGGAACGCCCGCTTCGCGACGTCCACGCGTCAGGCTCCACGTTTCGCGGAAGAAGGCGAAGAAGGGCAATCCCGGGACCTCCAACTGGAACTCAAGCTCCTCGCCGATGTGGGCCTCGTGGGCTTCCCAAACGCGGGAAAATCGACACTCATCGCGGCGGTTTCGGCGGCCCGGCCCAAAATAGCCGACTACCCCTTCACCACACTCGTACCCACCCTGGGGGTCGTCCAAGTCGATGACAGCCGCCCGTTCATCGTTGCGGACATCCCGGGGCTTATCGAGGGAGCCCATGAGGGCGCCGGGCTGGGTATTCGATTTCTTCGCCACATCGAGCGAACGAAAGTGCTGATCCACCTCATAGACATCTCGACGCTCCCTGAAGATCGGCCCCTGGAACCTCTCGAAAAGATCGAGCATGAACTCTGCAGCTACTCCCCTGCTTTGCTTCAAAAACCCAGGGTCATCGTCTTGAGCAAAATCGACCTACTTCCCGATCTAAGCGCCGTCGAACGGATCACCACCGAGCTCCAAGGTTCCGGGCACCCCGTCATGGCCGTTTCCGCTCTTGCCAGAAAAGGACTTCAGACACTCCTCCGGCTGCTCGCCGAACTGCTTCAGGAACATTAGAAGCGCGGTCGGCCGTTTCCGCCGCCCGCTGAATCCCTGGGGACGACATCCTGAAACCTTTCGGACACGGCCTCCGGTTCACCTCCTGCCCGGTATTTCGCGAGCGTGTCCCGCTTCCCTTCTTTCTCACCGATGGTGGTTCCCGGGCGTCATTTCTCCGGAAACTTGATGGTCACGGACTCCCGGCCGTCTTTTCGCTTCACCTTCAGTTTCAATTCCAGGCTGCTGTCCCGAAGACCCAGTGCCAGGGGAAGCGAGCCTTGATCCCCTTCCAGGTGAGCCAGTTCGCGGACGGATTCCAGGATCTTCGCGCCGATTTCCTTTCCCGGTGACGGGAGTTCCGACGTACGATACTGTGCCTTGACACGAATCTCACCGTCGTCGGTGCGGGTCAGCGTGATCTTTTCCGCGTTATCATTGACACCGTGAAGCACCGACAGGGCCAGCCACTTCAGCGGGGCGTCTTCCGAATCGACTTCTTTTTTAAGAAGAGACATTCCTTTTAATGGATCTTCGGTGGCGAAACAGTCACAGAGTTCCTGGACTTTCAAATGGAGGCTGCGTTTATCTTTCATGGATCATCCTCCTCTTCTTCTTGGAGATTTTTCCGGTGAAACACTACTCTCTCCTTTAATCACCGGCACCATGGCGTCAAGGGACCCGATACGGCGGGGGTGGTGAGGCATATTTCAGGGCCCCGCCGATCCGATCACCAGGTCCGCGTTCCCAGGGGGGGATCTCAGCTACGGCTCCCGACGATACGAACGGAAAGCGGGAATGCTGGAGTTCCAGGCCGCGGGAGAGCGCTCATCCAGTCTCCGGGATCACGATGGGGAGCCGAAGGCATGTCCGCCGCGCCAGCTTCTCGGCGTCCCGCGCCGACGGAACGAAGACGAACGCCTGGGTTTCGTCCAGTTCGTCAATCCGCAGGTCGCCTGCGAGGCGCCATTCCCGCTCCGTTTTCCAGGCGTGCTTCGGCGGAAGATGCGGCTGGAAACGGTGCCTTTCACAGGCCTTCAGCCTGTGAAAGGCATGGGGCGGGCCGTAGACGGCCGGCTTGACGCCCAGTCGACGGAGGTGCGCCTTGCGAACCGCGATGCCGTAAGGTTCGAAAGTCCAACGGATGAGAGCAGGATTCCACCGGCGGATGGCGCTCAGTTCCGATGGAGGCCGGGCCGACCAGGAGACGACCGGTGTTTTGCCGCGAACCAGGCGAGCGGCCCCGCGGATGCGTCTTTCGTTGAGGATCCTCGCCAGGGTGTCCAGAGCGGTATGCCCGGAGTCCGGAAGCCCCTGGAGAAGGGCCGTGAGGTACTCTTCCCGGCTCTGCCCGGGCCAGGGTCCGGGGCAGCCCCGGGTATAATGGTAGAGGTATTCCTTCCAGGCCACCGAGACCGCCGGTTTCAACGACGGGGCGGCCCGACGGGGCTCGATCCGCCCGGCCCGCTCGCCGGCTTCCTGTTCGAAGGGGCGAGCGGTTTCAGGAAAACGCTTCAGCAGCGAGGCGTTGCCGCCGTTTTCCCTGCCGGTGTCTCGCGGGCGAAGAATCCACTGCAGCCGAGGGTTGACGTTCTGTTGCTCCTGGAGGACAGCGTCAAGGTTTCCGTTGGAGCGGACTTCAAGGACCAGGTGGACGTCGGAAAGCGCGGCGAGGAGCCGGTCACGACACACCATGGCGGCGTGCTTGGAACATCGAGGGCCGGCCAGGCGGCACGTGGCGATAAACCGCGGCGTCGAGGCGCATTCGAACGCCTCCAACGGGAGGCGGAAAGGGATTTGCGCAGGCTCACAGCGAACGATCCCTGCGGTGGGGTTCCGCCTGAGGTTCCAACAGGTCACCAAGTCGTAGGTCAGGGTTCCCTCGCTGCTGATCCAGGCGAAGTGCGAAGGGTCGGCCTGTTCCAGGGCGTAACGGAGAGCTCGAAGCCACGGGGCCTGGGGGTCCGTGAGCCGTGGCTTTCTGGAATTGAAGGCCGCGATCCCGAAACGGCGCGGGTCCCGGAGCGCTCCCTTGAAGAAAAGAACCTGAGGGCAGGCGCCCGGACTGTCCACTCGAACCGCGATTCGCAGCCCTTCCGCCAGGTGGCGTCGAGCCGCGCGGCGGCTTTCCCGGAGGAACCTTTCAGGGGACCGGGCTGAAAGACCGTTTCCGATCCAGAACCGCCCGAGAGTCGCTTGTTCCCGGTGGAAACAGGACGCCACGCCTCGGCCCGCGCCCGCCCGCCATTCGTCCAGGCAGCCGCGCAGGGCCCGGTGATAGTCCAGTCCCGCGAGCGCCTTCGCCCGTGACAGCAAGAGCGCGATGGTGAGGAGAAACAGGCTCACGGTTTCTGTGGCTTCGATGAAAGAAGGCCGGGGCCTGAGGCCGGGAAGATCGGAAAACAAGGCGCGTCCCTCGTGCATCTTTGCATGCGGTTTCAAGGTTCCGGGCTTCTGAGACGCCGGAATCCGCGTCTGAAAGGGGCGGGCGGCGGTTGCGGTTCAGAAGGCCCGTCTTCTCTTTCCTTCGGCGACGGTTTTCTTGAGCTTTAGACTCGGTTGCCACGGGGCGCGGAAACCTTGCAGCAAATTCAATCCGTTGGACACTTCCCGACTGAAGGGACTATAATGCGCATCATTTGGGTGAGCTTTCGAGGGCGGTGCGATCAGGGAGACGGTCATGAAGCTTGGAATGGTCGGTCTTCCCCGCTCGGGGAAAACGACGGTCTTCAACGCGTTGACGCGAAGGAGCGGCGAATCTGCTCCCGCGGGAGGGCAAGTTGTGCCCGTTCTCGGCACGGTTTCTGTTCCCGACCCGCGGGTGGACTGGTTGAGCGCACTGTACCGGCCGAAGAAGACGACTCATGCGCAGGTGACTTACTTGGATCTGCAGGGAATGCCCGGCGCCCAGGAAAACCGAAAAGAATACATGGCGCTTCTTCTGAACCACATGCGCCCCGTGGATGCTTTGCTCGTGGTGGTGAGGAATTTTGAGGATCCGTTGAGCGGAAAGGCGGCCCCGGAGCGCGAGTTTCGGCAACTGACCGAGGAGTTCCTTCTGGCCGATCTGGCCACCGTGGAAAAGCGGTTGGAGCGGCTGGGGGCTGAACGGCAGAAGGGACGGAAGGGCGTCGATGCGGAACGCGAGCTGCTGGAACGCTGTGCGGTTCTGCTCAACGAGGAAAAGCCCCTGCGGAGCGACCCGGAACTGGCGGCTTCTCCAGAGCTGCGCGGTTTCACTTTCCTTTCAGCGAAGCGCACGCTGGTGGTGGTGAACAATGCGGACGACGACGACCGAACACCGAGCGCGGATTTCGGCGATGCGGAAGTCGTGGTCGTCCGGGGTAAACTCGAAATGGAGCTGGCTCAACTGGAGGAAGCCGAGGCGACCGTGTTCATGGAAGATTACGGTATCAGGGAGTTGGCCGTCTACCGCGTGATCCAACGTTCCTTTGGTCTTCTGGGTCTGGGGACTTTCCTCACCGTGGGCGACGACGAGGTGAAGGCCTGGACCGTTCCGGTGGGGCTTCCCGCCGTGGAGGCCGCCGGAGTCGTTCATTCGGACATGAAGAAGGGTTTCATTCGAGCGGAAGTGGTGGCTTATTCGGACCTGGAGCGGGCGGGCGACTATGCCGCGGCGCGGAAGCTGGGACTCGTCCGCCTGGAAGGAAAGGACTATCCCGTACAGGACGGCGACGTGATCCATTTCCGCTTCAACGTGTGACGGGCTTGCGCTGCCGTCCGTTTCCGCGAAGGGTTGGCGGGGGGTACCCGTTTCCGGCTCTCGATCGAAGCCGTAAGAGTCCGTCGCACGTGGACGCTGCTTTTGTGCATCCGTCGTGATCTCAAGGAATGGGTGAGGCGGTGTTCATCCTTATCGGAGGGATTCAGCCGAAGACCCGGGTGCTCGACCATACTCCCAGACTGTGTCCGGCTTGCGGCCTGGCACAGGCGCGACTGAAGCGGGTCGACCATGTTCTGAGCCTCTTTTTCATCCCGCTGTTTTCGGTGAAACGGGGGACGCCCGTACTCATGTGCGAGCGGTGTGGTTATGCGGGGCCTCCCGAAGGGGCTCCACCAGGTACGAGCCATCATGCTGAAAAAACGATCGATTTCCTCAGATGCCCGGGGTGCGGCGCACCCCTGGATGCGGCATTTAAGTATTGTCCTCACTGTGGAAGAAGGGTATAAGCGTTGGAAGCAGGCTGGCGGGGCGCAGTTTTGTATTTCGATACAGGTGAAATTTCATGATGAAAATGACCGGCAATGTCATTCCGTTTCCGACGATCGCTCAGCCCAACATCGAGCAGACGCTGGACAAATTCCTGGAAGAGCAGCGACGGCGATTGAAACGGCGAACCTATCAACGCTATGAAGAAGTGGTGACGCTCCTTGCGACGTCTCTGAACCTTTACGGCTACCAGGAACTTCCGACAAACGGAGAACAGACCTTCTATCGCCGTCTGGCCGATTACAAGGAACTGGCGTTCTGCACCATATTCGGTCCGGACAAGATTCCCAGCGGTGTTCCGACCTTCTTGCGCTATTTCATCATCCGCAAGGTGATGGCGTCCGAGTCGCTCCTGAGAGCGGCGGGGAGAGTCACGAAGAAGCTGATGCAGTGGCTGGCGGAAAACGGCTACGCTCGCAAGGAAGAAGCGCGCCAGGCCATGGAGCTTGCGGCGGAAGCTTCAAGGGAACTGCCGGCGGCCGAACGGCTGGCCCGGCTCCTTTACGATTACGCACAAACCCATGCGCCGCGAGGTTGGACCGATGAACTGGACGACTACTTCACGGTGGAAGAGGTGAAGCCGGGCGCCCTGGTTCTCTCCGGTTTGACCACGGAAACCGACATCCTGGAAGTGAAAGTTCCCCGTGAGATTTCGGACCATTGCAAGGTCGGCTGGCAGATCAACATGCTGCTCGGAGAAACGCGAAACGGATGGCGCATTCTGGAAACTGGAAACGTCTACCCGATTTGATCCGGCAGGGAGGGCCGTCTTCCGGTCGTGCGGTCCGGGGTGAGCAACGGACGGGTCCCTGGAGATTCCACTCTGCCTGAAACAGGAAGGGCGCCGCTTGGGCGCCTTTCCTGTTTTCCGGGCCCGATTTCATCCCGTGCCGCCTTCCGCACTGTGGAAGGCCTTTTGTGCGCTGCGGCGTCGATGCCGAGGTGTCATGGCGGCCGAGCCACCGCCGGGGGGCCCTCGCGCAAGAGGCGTTTTGGAGCGGGACAGCTGCGCCTCAGGCCCGTATCTTCCTGAAGCGCTCCATCCGCGCCTGTGCGATCCGCTGGAAGGTTTCGAACGGATGTGCGGGGGGAACCTTCCGGTCTTCTTCCGGTTTCAGCTCCAGACGGATGGCCTCCTCGGGGCAAGTCGTGACGCAAAGCCCGCACCCGATGCATCGGTCCCGTTCGATGGCGGCTGTGCCGTCTTCACCCATGGCGATGGCGTCCATCTGGCAGCGGTCCACGCAGGTTTCGCAGCCCGAGCAGTCTTCGGCTTCGACGGAGGCGAAGTAGTTGGAGGCGGCATAGCGTGCCGGTTGGGGCAGCCGTTTGAGGTTCTTGAGAATCTGGCAGCAGCAGCCGCAGCAGGTGCAGATGTTCATGACCTTTCGGGCGTTGGAGGGTTGGAGGACCAGTCCCGTGTCTTCCGCCAGATCCAGAATGTGGAGGGCTTCTTCACGGCTGATGGGGCGCCCCAGGCCGTTTTCCTCGTAGAAGTCGGCGCCCGAGCCGAACACGAGGCAGGTTTCCAGGGGCTTGTCGCAGCCCTTTCCCATGATCCGGTGTTCTTTGCGGCAGATGCAGGGAGCGGCGACGATGCGGTTCTGCTCATCGATGAGCCGGCGGGCTTCTTCGTAGGGCATGATCCGCTGTTCAGGGGTGAGCGCCCTGGCCACCGGGATGGTTCGCAGCTGGGGGGTCCCAAGCTTCATGGATGCGTTGAAGAAGTGCGGGATGTATTCGTTCATGTCGCGGATGAGATCGGGATCCAGGTCGTTCACGTGGTATTCCCAGATGCCGACGATGAACTGGGCGGCCATGTAGCGAACTTGTTCGCCTTTACGCAACCTGAGGATCAATCCCTTTCGGGACAGGTCGTAGAGCCTATCCGCAAGCTCCCGGGGATCGCCTCCGGTGCGGGCTGCGATTTCCTCAGGGGACTCGGGTTTCAGGCTGAGTTGCCGAGCGAGTTGCGCCTCCTCCGGCGAAAAAAGCCGCTTGAGAATCCGTATCTCCACGCCGGAGTCCGTCCGCGGGAATCCCGCTGGAAGGCGATCCAGGTGAGCGGCAAGTTGTTCGTAGATCGGTTCCTTTGCGTCCATTGGGGGTCTCCTGGTGTGGGAAGGAATCTTGACAGCGTCCGGATCTCACCGCGCCAGGATGCATCCATAGCACAGAAGGGCTCGATTGAAAACGCTGAGGCGGTCTGATAGAAGAACAGGACCTCGGAAAGGGAACTGCCGGTTTGATGCAGATGGAGCGACCTTGAGCGGTATGCGGCGGGTCGAGGGAGGAGATGGGACCCATGGTTGAAAAGGCCGGCGTGGAATTCCTCCGGGACATGGTCCGGAGCGGCGGCCGCGACGCATTGGCAGGAGCCTTGAAGGCTCTGCACCCTGCGGACGCAGCCGAAGTGCTGGCGGCTCTTCGGCCGGACGAAATCGCCCGTTCCATCGAGATCCTTGGGCCCGAGACCGCGCTCACCATTTTCGAGTTCGTGCCTTTCGAGGTGCAGAAAGAGACGCTGGAGTTTCTGCCTCGGGACGTGTTGGCTCAGTTGATTTCGAACATGAGGCCCGACGAACGGGCGGACTTGGTGGAGGAGATGGACGAGGTCACCAAGGACCGCCTGCTGGCCCTTCTCATCCAGGCCGAACGGCAGAATCTCCTGAAGTTGCTCACCTACCCGGAAGACAGTGCCGGCGCGTACATGACCACCGACTACGCACTGCTCCGTCCTGAGACCCGGGTCCGCTCGGCCTTGGATCAGCTGCGCCTCCAGGCTCCCAAGAAGGAAACCATCTACTATTCCTATGTGGTCGACGACGCCCGCCGACTGGTGGGCATCGTCTCGCTGCGGGACCTCATCATGGCCCGGCCGGAAAACCTGGTGGGCGACATCATGCACACGAACGTGATCGCCGTCCGCGTGGATATGGACATCGAAGATGTGGCCAAGGAAATGGTTCGCTACGACTTCTTGGCCATGCCCGTTGTGGATGGCGACAACCGCCTGGTGGGCATCATCACCTACGACGACATCTTCGACGTCATGACCGAAGAAGCCACAGAGGACATGTATTTTCTCGCCAACCTGGACACGGACGACAAAGTGAATTCGCCCATCTTTCGGTCCGTGCGACTCCGAGCTCCTTGGTTGCTGATTAATCTTTGCACCGCCCTCATCGCATCCTACACGGTGAGTCTGTTTTCAGATACCATTTCCAGATATGTCATCCTGGCCTCTCTGATGCCCCTTGTTGCGGGGCTGGGGGGGAACGCCGGAACACAGTCCCTCACCGTTGTTGTGCGTGCGCTGGCCTTGGGCGAGATCACGACCCGGGGTACGCGCAGGGTGCTCCTGAGCCAGGCTGCCATAGGTTTGTGCAATGGTGCCCTCTGTGGGCTGGTTTTAGCGGCCGTCACCTTTTTCTGGCATCAAAATTTCTGGGTTTCAGTCATCATGTGGATGGCGATGATTTTCAACATGATTGTCGCCGGGGCGCTGGGGGCGCTGGTACCCATCGGATTGCGGAAGCTGAATCTGGATCCCGCTCTGGGCTCAAGCATCTTTGTGACGGCGACGACGGATACGGGCGGGTTCTTCTTCTTCCTGGGGCTCTCGACCATTTTGATCGAAAAGGTGTTGGCCCAGGGGTGAGGCCAACAGATTCCGAGACTGCTCGGCTGCGCACAGCAGCAGGAGGTTCCTTGATGTCGGCGCATGATCTAAAGTTGGCCGCTACCGTGCGCGCGGCCGGTTGAGCGGCGAAGGTCAGCCCAGGGGTCCTGGCTGAAGTGCTGAAAGACCTGCCGCTGGAAGCGGAGCCCAACCTGATCGTCGGAATGGAAACGGCCGACGATGCGGGTGTCTACCGCTTGACGGACGATATCGCCCTGATCCAGACCATCGACTTTTTCACGCCCATCGTGAACGATCCTTTCGACTTCGGCCGCATCGCGGCCGCCAATGCACTGAGCGACGTGTATGCCATGGGGGGGCGCCCGCTCACGGCCATGAACATCGTCTGCTTTCCGGTGGACCGGCTGGACAGAACCGTCCTCAAGCAGATCCTCAGGGGCGGTCTGGAAAAGATCCGCGAGGCCGGTGCCGTGCTGGTGGGCGGCCACAGCGTGGACGATGTGGAACTGAAGTACGGGCTTTCCGTGACGGGCGTCGTCCATCCGGAACGTGTCGTCACCAATGCCGGAGCTCGGCCTGGCGACGGCCTGGTTCTCACCAAACCATTGGGCACGGGGGTGCTCGCGACGGCCATTAAGGCGGGATTGGCGTCTCCTGAGGTGGAACGTCGGGGCATCGAGGTCATGGCCGCGTTGAACAAGACGGCTGCGGAGGTCATGATGCGTTACCCCGTGCATGCCTGCACGGATATCACGGGTTTCGGGCTTCTGGGCCACGGGTTGGAAATGGCGGCGGGAAGCGGGGTGACACTCCGGTTCCACGCCGACCGGATCCCCATTCTCCCCGAAGTCTTCGACTACGCCGCCACGGGTCTCGTCCCGGCCGGAACCTACGCGAACCGAAACTTCTGCCAGGACCGGGTTCGCGTGGCCGCTTCCGTGGATCCCCTCCTTCCGGATCTCCTGGCCGACGCCCAGACGTCCGGTGGGCTGCTCATCGCCGTCGGAAACGGCCTGGCCCCCGCCTTGGCCGAAGAACTCCGGGGACTCGGCGTGGCTGACGCACGAGAAATCGGCCGAGTGACGGCAACAAGCCCCGGAACGATCGAAGTGGTTTGAACTGGTCCGAAGGCGGTCTTTCCACCACGAGGGAGTAACGACAATTGCCGGGCGACCGGCTTTGCGGGCGGCTTCAACCCATCCGGATTCCGATTTCCGTTCACCGGCTTTCCGCCAGAGCGCTTTCGTAGACCTCCAGGTAAGCTCTGGCGCTCCGCGACCACGAGAACTCCTGCAGCATGGCTTGCTTCAGGAGCCTGGACCAGGCTTCGCCGTCTTGCATCAGTTCGAGTGCCGACCGAACGACCCCCAGGAACGCCTCGGGCGTGTACCGGTAGAATTTGAAACCGGTCCCCGTTTGGGGGAAGCGCAGCACATCGATCACGGAATCGACAAGGCCGCCTACGGCGTGGACGATGGGGACGGTTCCGTAGCGGAGGCTGTACATCTGGTTGAGGCCGCAAGGTTCGTAACGGGAAGGCATGAGGAAGCAGTCGGCGCCGGCTTCAATGCGGTGGGCGAGGCCTTCGTCGAAGGCGAGGCGCAGGTGAAAGCGGTCCGAACGGCGTTCGGCCTTTTCCTTGAGCCATCCCTCGATGGCGGCGTCCCCGGTCCCGAGGATCACCAGGTTCAGGGGAAGCGACAGGATGTCGTCGAAGCACTCTTTCAGAAGGTCGAAGCCTTTCTGCAGTGTAAGGCGGCTGATCATGCCGAACAGGGGGTGGCCGTGGCGATCTTGCGAAAAACCGCATTCCTTGGCCAGCGCTTCCTTGCAGCGACGTTTTCCCGAGGGGTTTTCCGCGGAGTAATTCGCTGGAAGGTGGGGATCGGTTTCCGGATTCCAGGTGGTCGTATCGATCCCATTCAAGATGCCGGTAAGGTGGCCGCTGCGGTGCCGAAGGACCGCATCCAGGCCGAAGCCGTTTTCCGGTTCCTGGATTTCCAGGCTGTATTGAGGGCTCACCGTAGTGATCCGGTGGCTGTACTGGATGCCGGCTTTGAGAAAATTCATCTGCCCCCAGAATTCCATGCCTTCCATGGTAAAGGCGTCGCCGGGAAGCTGCGTCAGGCCGAAGAAACGGTCCGGAAATAGCCCCTGGTAGCCCAGGTTGTGGATGGTAAGAACGCTCCGAGTCCGAAACCAGTACGGATCGTGGCGCCAGAAGAAATGAAGATAGGCGGCGGTGAGCGCGCTCTGCCAGTCGTTCAGGTGCAGAACGTCCGGATACCAGCCCGTGTGAATGCAGAGGGGGTAAACGGCCCGGCAGAAGGCGACGAACCGTTCCACGTTGTCTTCATAATCGCCGCGAACCGGGTGGCCGTAGAGATGCGGGCGATCGAAAAATTCTTCCTTTTCCAGGAGAAACAAGGGAACCCCGGCGCTGGTGCGGGTTTCCCAGAAGTGTACGTGGAAGTCGTGGACCCCGATGGGAATGGAGGTCCACTCCGCCACCGGCCGGGGATCCAGGACCCGGTCCCGGGCGGACCGGTGATATGGCATGAAGATGCGGACGTCGCAACCCTGAGCGGCCAGGGCCTCCGGCAACGCCCCGGCGACGTCGGCCAGTCCGCCCGTCTTGGCGTAGGGGGCCACTTCAGGGGAACAGAAAAGTACCTTGAGAGCCATGATCCTTCCTTGCGCAAATCCCGGCCTCGCCGGCTCCCGGTCGTCCCGGGGTTGCCTCCGCCCGGTGGAGGCGATTTCTGCCGAGGCGAGCCTCGCTATACCACGATCCGCTCGCCTTTCCAAGACCGCGCGACGAGAGCGGCGCTTCGGGAAACCGGAACGCGTGCCCTCTTTCCTTGTCAGCGGCTGAACGGGAAGTTTATACTGCCCAGGCCGGTACGCCGCCGATCGCCGGAACGTCCGGGAGTCAAAGGAGAAGCGACTTGGACAACGAAAACCGATTGATCATGGATCGACTGCAGCGCTCTTTTCCCATCGACCCGGAGCCTTTTCGCCGCTTGGGCGAAAGGCTGGGTTTGGAGGAAGGCGAGGTCATCGGCCGCATCGGGGAATTGAAAAGGCAGCATCGAGTCCGCCAGATCAGCGCCATTTTCAACACAGGGGCCTTGGGCTATCAAAGCAGCCTGGTTGCCATGGCGGTTCCGGAAGATTGCCTGGACCCGGCGGTCCGAGCGGTGAACGCGTATCCCGGGGTGAGTCACAATTACCTGCGGCCGGCTTCATACAACCTGTGGTTCACGGTGGCGGTTCCGCCCGGAAGATCGCTGGAGAGCGTGGTCGAAACCCTTTCCATCCGAGCCGGCGGCTGGCCGACGCTCATCCTCCCGGCTCTCAGAAAATACAAGCTCGCCGTGGTGCTGGACCTGCTCGACGAAGACGCCGTCGATGGCGCCCCCGGAGACTTCACCCTGCCCAGGTTGGAAACCGGCGCCCCCTTTCAGCCTTCCAGCACCAACGTCCGCGTGGCGCGGTGCATCCAGGAAGACTTGCCCTTGGTCTCCAGGCCTTTCAAGGTGTGGGCCGAAGAACTGGGCATGCCGGAAACGGAATTGTTGAAGCTCATTGTCGCTTGGACCAATGCGGGTTGGATCCGCCGTTTCGCAGCGGTGCTCAATCACAGAGAAGTGGGGTTCGCCGCCAACGGGATGGTGGTCTGGCGTTGTCCGGAAGAACGTATCGACGGGTTGGGGAAAATTCTGGCGGCCCATTCGGAGGTGAGTCACTGCTACCATCGGCCCGCCAGGCCGGAATGGCCGTACAACCTCTACGCCATGATCCACGGCCGAACGGAAGATGAATGCCGCGCGGCGGCGGAACGCCTCTCGGAGGCGATCGGTATGCGCGACCATCGGATCCTTTTCAGCACCCGGGAATTCAAAAAGATCCGGCTGAAACTCTTTTGGGAAGACCCGGCGGACGAGGAAGGGAGTCGCGATTGACCTCTCGACGCTCGGGCTCGACGACCGATTTCAGGGATGGGAAATGACGGAAGACCGAGAAGAATACGAGCGCAAGAAGCGAGCGATCTTTGATGGGATGTCCAAGCGGGGCCAGGAACGTATCCTGCGGATCGGCTATGAGAACTGGGATCCGTTTCAGGAGCCCAAGGACCCTCGGGAACGTATCCGCAGCGATTGGGCCGTCCGCGCCGACGCCATCCTCAACGAGTTTTTCGCCGCACATGCCGATGATCAGCGCTACCGGCAGTTCCACAAGGATCTGTTCGACCTGTGCCGGGGTCTCCTGAGGGATGAACCCCGATCCCTCGCCCTCTTCGACTTCTGCCGGTGGTATGGAGACCGCAGGATCTGAGGGCCCGGCGGTCTCGTTAACCGTCCCGTTCAGTGAAGCGGAGGCTGAGAAGACGGGGGCATGGAGCCGCCCGTTCCGTGCTCACAAGGTCGAACCTGCTCCAGTTCACACGCTTCGGCCGGCCTCACCCGAACCACCCTGACCCGATAGTGCAAATCCTTTCCCGCCAGCGGGTGGTTGTAGTCCAGCCGGACGCCCCGGTCGTCCTTTTCCACTACGAAACAGCTGTACTGAACCCCGGTGCGATCGTTGGTGGCGATCACCCACTTGCCCTCTTGGAGATCCCGGCCCTGCGGAAACTCCTCGTAGCTCCGCCATTTGACCTGTCTCGGATCCCGATCCCCGAAGGCTTCCCGCGCCGGGATCACGAATTGGACTTCCCGGCCCTCTTCAAGCCCCAGAAGCCGCTCTTCCAGAGCAGGCAACACCTGGCTGTAACCGGCGATGAAATTGAGGGATGCCGGACGGTTTTCGCCCTTGACGTAACTGCCGTCGTCCAGCTGGACGGAATATTCGACGATGACGAAGCGGTCTTTCAGGATTTCCATGAAACGGTACTCTTTCCCGAGATCGAGTGGGATCGACTTCGGCTAATGGGAGCGGCTGTGTTCGTCTTCCACCGGGTAGCCCAAGGCCCGGGCCTGATCCAGATGATGTGCCGCCTTGGCGGGATCCCCCAGAAGCCTGTAGGCGGCCGCCAGATTGTAGTGGGCGGGGGCGAAGCGTTCATCGAGCCGCAACGCCTCCAGGGAAGCTTCGATGCTGGCCTCCGGCTCATCACTCCTGAGAAGGGCCGCCGCCAGATTGTTGTGGGCCTGCACCAGCCCCGGCATGAGGCTGATGGCCCGGCGGCACGAGGCGATGGCGTTTTCCAGGTCCCCCTTCTGGAGGTAGGCGAAACCGAGGTTGCTGTGAGCCATGGCCAGGTTCGGGTTGATGGCCACCGCCTGCAGGTTGACTTGGATGCAGCGGTCCAGGTCCCCTTTCTGAAAATAGAGGCCGCCGAGGTTCACGTAGGCCTGAGCCAGTGAAGGGTCGTGTTCGACGGCTTGCGTGAACTCGGAGATGGCTTCGTCGGTAAGCCCCTTGCGGGCATACGCGAGTCCCAGGTTATAGTGGAACACGGGGGATTCGGGTTCGAAGAAGATCCGTTCCTTAAGGTACCGAATATACTGGTTGAGATCCCTTTGCAGGTCTTGCGTTTCCGGGGTGTCCGCAGTCATCGTTGGTCCTTTCGTGAATCGCTCGGAATCGACGCATGCTTGATCGTACCGCGGCACCCTAACAGCGGAGGGGTGGAGGTGTCAAGGCTGGGCGGGACCCGCTGGGGAACCCTCACGGGACGCCGCAGGGGCCCATTTTTCCTGATTTTCTATTGACAAGGCTCGAGACGCGAGTTTATAGAGGAACCGGCCTGAGTGAAACCATTCACTTTCTCACTTCACCGGAGGGTCGGTCAGAGGGGGGAACCCCTTTGTCATTTAGAGGTTCTTGCAAGCCCTTACGCAAAGGAGAACGAGATGAGCGAAGAGGCGAAACAAAAGATCATGGAATACATGAAAAGTCAAAAGAAAACAAAGCTTTACTTTAACGACCTCTGCAAGGCCGTCCCGGATCTTGGCATGCGTCAGGCCAAGAAGGTCATCAATGAGCTGGTGAGCGAGGGAAAGATCAAGTATTGGTCCAGCGGCAGCACGACCATGTACATGCTTCCCTCGGAAGGCGACGTGGAGAAGGAAGAGAAGGGCATGGCGTGAGTGTGGCGGGCGCTGGTTCCGGGCTGCCGCATGGTAGATTTGAGACAAACGCTTCCTCGGACAAGGGTTCAGGGAAAGACGATCGCGGTCCCGAGGTTCCGTGCGTGGGGCCGTTTCAGCGATAGTGCGAGGATGGCGAGCTGAGCACCGAAGCGGAAAACCCTTTAAGGAGGTATGAAGAATGGCGTTGAAACACGCAACCCCTCTGCTCGACGAACTGGAAAAGGGGCCATGGCCGAGCTTCGTGACGGACATCAAGCGCATGGCAGCCAAGAGCGCCATGTGCGAAGATCTTTTGGGACAGCTGGAACTGTCCTTCAAGGACAAGGAAGGTCACTGGAAGCACGGCGGCATCGTGGGCGTTTTCGGTTACGGCGGCGGCGTGATCGGCCGGTATTCGGACCGCCCTGACCTGTTCCCCAAGGTGGCTCATTTTCACACCATGCGCGTGAATCAGCCCGCGAGCAAATTCTATTCAACCGAGATTCTCCGCAAGCTTTGTGATGTCTGGGAAGCCAAGGGCAGCGGCCTGACCAACATGCACGGGTCCACGGGGGACATCATTCTGCTCGGTACCACCACGGACAAGCTGGAACCGATTTTCTACGAACTGACCCACGACCTGGGCATGGACCTGGGCGGCTCCGGTTCCAACCTGCGGACCCCTTCCTGCTGCATCGGCAAGGCCCGTTGTGAATGGTCGTGCCTGGATACGCAGGACATCACCTACGACATCACCATGACGTACCAAGACGAGCTTCACCGTCCCATGTTTCCTTACAAGTTCAAGTTCAAGACTTCCGGATGCCCCAACGACTGTGTTGCGGCCATCGCCCGCGCGGACTGCTCCATCATCGGTACCTGGCGTGACAAGATCCGCATCGACCAGGATGCGGTTCGAGCTTACGTGGGCGGCGAACTGGTCCCCAACGGCGGGGCTCACGGCACCGAAAAGCGCGCCTTGGACATCCAGGACGAAGTGATCCGCAAATGTCCCACCCGCTGCATGGAATGGGATGGAAAGACCCTGAAGATCTGGGATGAAGACTGCACCCGGTGCATGCATTGCATCAACGTGATGCCGCGGGCTCTCAAGCCGGGTGAAGACACCGGCGCCACCATTCTGGTGGGAGCCAAGGCTCCGATCCTGGAAGGCGCGCAGCTGAGCAGCGTGGTCATTCCTTTCATGAAGATGGAGCCCCCCTACGACGAATTCAAATCCTTCGTCGAAAAGATGTGGGATTGGTGGATGGAAAACGGGAAGAACCGCGAACGTCTTGGTGAACTCATCCAGAGACTCGGACTGAAATCGTTCCTGGACGCCACGGAGCTGCAGCCCGATCCGCGGATGATCAACACGCCGCGTTACAATCCGTACATCTTCTACGATCCGGCGGACGTGCCCGGCGGCTGGGAACACGATGCCGAGGCTTACCGCAAACGCCATCAGGCCTAGGGAGGTGAAGTTATGCCGTTCGATCCCAGCGACATCATGAAAGACCGCATCACGGATATTGGTCCTCCGAAGTACGACAGATTCTTCCCGCCGATCATCAAGGACAACTACGGGAAGTGGAAATACCATGAAATCCTTCAGCCCGGGGTGCTGGTGCACGTTTCCGAAACGGGTGCCGAAGTCTACACGGTGCGCGTGGGCGCCTGCCGGCTGCTCAGCGTGGACCTGATCCGGGAGATCTGTGACATCGCCGACAAGCATTGCGGCGGCTATGTGCGCTGGACCACCCGGAACAACATCGAATTCATGGTGGACGACAAATCCAAGTTGCAGCCGCTCATCGATGAACTGAAGAGCAGGGGCAACTGGTTTCCGCTGGGCGGCACGGGAGCCAGCGTGACCAACATCGTCCACACCCAGGGCTGGGTCCACTGCCACACGCCGGCCATTGACGCGTCGGGTATCGTCAAGGCGGTCATGGACGAGCTGTTCGACTACTTCGGAAGCCACAAGCTGCCGGCTCAGGTTCGCATCTCGCTGGCCTGCTGCCTCAACATGTGTGGCGCGGTGCACTGTTCGGATATCGCCATTTTGGGTGTCCACCGCAAGCCGCCGTTTGTCGAGCATGATCGAGTCCAGAACGTGTGCGAAATCCCACTCGTCATCGCCGCCTGCCCGACGGCCGCGATCAAGCCGAAGAAGGTCGGCGAATACAAGAGCGTCGAAATCAACAACGCCCGCTGCATGTTCTGCGGGAACTGCTACACCATGTGTCCGGCGCTTCCCATCGCCAACCAGGACGGCGACGGGGTCGCCTTGTGGGTGGGCGGCAAGGTGTCCAACGCCCGTACCGCTCCCAAGTTTTCGAAGCTGGCCGTTCCTTACATCCCCAACGAACCGCCGCGCTGGCCGACCACGGTCCAGACGATCAAGAAGATCCTTGAGACCTACGCGTCCGACGGTCGGCGTTACGAACGGGTGGGGGAATGGATCGACCGCATCGGCTGGGAACGCTTCTTCGAAAAGACGGGGCTGGAGTTCCGGTTCGAGCACATCGACGACTATCGGTTGGCGATGACCACGTGGCGAACCACAACTCAGTTCAAGTTCTAGGATCCTGAGCAAGGGCATCGGCGGCTGGTGCGCGCCGGTGCCCCGGGAACCTCGATCACATGCTCTATAGACGACCAAGGCTGATGATCGCGGCCCTGCGGGGAGGGTCGGGGAAGACGCTGGTATCCCTTGGGCTGATCGCAGCTTGGAGGCGCCACCACGGCATCCGCGTGGCCCCCTTCAAGAAGGGTCCCGACTACATCGATGCGGGGTGGTTGAGCCTGGCGGCTGGAGAGCCTTGTTACAATCTGGATCCCTTTCTGATGTCGGCGGACGAGATCGTCGAGTCGTTTGTGGGGCGGTCCGGGGCGTGCGACATCAGCGTGATCGAGGGGAACCGGGGTCTTTACGACGGACTGGACGCTCGAGGAAGCTGCTCCAGCGCGGAACTGGCCAAGCTCCTCAAGGTGCCCGCGGTGCTCGTGGTGGACGCCACGAAAGTCACGCGAACCACGGCGGCGCTGGTGCTGGGTTGCCAAAGGCTGGATCCTGAGGTGCCTGTTTCGGGCGTCATCGTAAACCGGGTGGCCGGAAGCCGCCACGAACGCGTCGTCAGGGAAGCCATCGAAGGTTCCTGCGGTGTGCCCGTGCTGGGGGTGATTCCCAAAGAGGGTGTCAATTTCTTCCCGGAACGGCACATGGGGCTGGTCCCGCCGCAGGAGCACGGGGAACTGCAGGCGGCGGTCGCGCACGTTGCCGAAAGGATCCGTGAAGGCGTGGACCTGGATGGATTGCGGGAGGTGGCCGAGAGGGCGGGCCCACTGGGATGGGTGCCGTCGAGCGGCTGGGAACGAAACCGGCTGCCGGGGCGCGCTCAAGTGACCATCGGGATCGTGAGGGATTCCGCCTTCCAATTCTACTATCCTGAAAATTTCGAGGCGTTGGAGAAGCAAGGTGCGGCACTGAAGTTCATCGACGCCCTCCAGTGTGAGGTGCTGCCGCCTGTGGACGCGCTCTACATCGGCGGGGGGTTTCCGGAGACGCACCTGAACCGGCTGACGGCCAACAGGGGATTGCGGGAATCCATCCGGGAGGCTGTTGAGAAGGGACTGCCGGTGTACGCCGAATGTGGGGGGTTGATGTTTTTGAGCCGCGGCATCCACCACCAAGGGGGATTCTATCCTATGTGCGGTGTGTTTCCCTGTGATGTGGTTCTCGAACGAAAACCCCAGGGCCACGGTTACGCGATCCTCGAATGCATCGGGGAAAATCCTTTCGTGCCGGCCGGCCGGTTGATCCGGGGTCACGAGTTCCACTATTCTAAGATAGTGGACCTGTCTCCGGATGTGCCGCTGGTGTTTCGGGTTCGGAAAGGGCACGGGATAGTGGAAGGCCGGGATGGATTGTGTTATAAGAACTGCCTAGCCGGCTACACGCACATTCATGCGGTGGGCAACGGATTCTGGGCGGAGGCGCTGGTCCGCGCGGCGGAAAGATACCGGCCTGGAGACAAGACGGATGAAATCACCCGCCGAAAGGGCAGTGTGCACTATATGGGACAGGCCATTGAGCACAACATCGTATCCTAGAAGGAGGTAATTCCATGGCACAGGTTGAGTACAAGGGGAAGGTTTTTAACCTCGATGAAGACGGATTCATCGACAGCTTCGACAATTGGTGTCCTGAGTGGGTCGAATATGTCAAGGAATCGGAGGGCATCCAGGAACTGACCGAAGAGCACTGGAAAGTCATTCACGTGCTCCAGGATTACTACAGAAAGCACGGCATTGCCCCCATGGTGCGGATTCTTACCAAGGTCACCGGCTACAAGCTGAAATACATCTATGAACTGTTTCCGTCCGGACCAGGCAAGGGAGCCTGCAAGATGGCCGGATTGCCCAAGCCCACCGGCTGCGTGTAAATGCCGGCAAACACTTGGAGAAGAGCTCCAGGGGCCGGACGGATTTTCGGCCCGTGGGGCTTTTCGTGCGTTTACCGCACCGCTCCAAGGTGTGAAGACACTGGAAACGGGCGGCGCTCAACTGGCGCTTGACATCGTGGCGGTCAGGGGTTACATGCTGCGCGGGCCATGGGCGAACCGCCCGAGTGAGTACGGAATGTCCCATACGAGTTTGCGGCTGATCGATCCAGAGGAGGACGAAGACCATGTTTAAGGTGACTGTGGACAAGGACAAGTGTACCGGTGATGCCGAATGCATCGATGTATGCCCCGTGGACGTGTACGAACTGGTGGACGGCAAGGCCGAGCCGGTGAACGAGGATGAGTGCCTGGGCTGCGAAAGCTGCGTGGAAGTGTGCGAAGCCGGGGCCATCACCGTCGAGGAGGTTTAGAGTCGGTTGGGTGTCCCCGGTGATGCGTGATTGACGGCCGCGATGCGACGACTGCGACGATCGCGGCCTTTGTGTGCTGCTGGAAAAAAAGACCCCGCTCCCGTAGGAGCGGGGTCTTTTTTCTACAGATTGAGTGTCCCTTTTTGCGCGTAGGGGCGTTCGCGAACGGCACTTAAGGAGTCATTCATGCCCTGTAGAGCGGCTTGCCGGCGCCCGCTACTTCTGCAGGAACAAGGAACCTCAGCCCCACACTTTCATGAGCTTGTTTTTGAACAGGCTCTTAGCTTCCCGCTTTAGGATGGCATTGGGCACAGGTCGTGGGAGCCGTTGTCTGCGGGTTGTCCTTCTTCAGGGTTCGGTGGCAGCCGAGGCAGTTGTCGTGAATGGCGATCTTGAGGTTCAGCTTCTGCTGTTCGGGCGGAAGTCTCTTTTCCCCTTGAATCGTCGGTTCGTTGTGGCATTCCTGGCACTTCTGCACCGGATCGCCTTCCTTCCAAACGTTTTGGCCGCCCTCATAGACGTGGTGGCAGTCGGCACAGGCGACGGCATAGTCCTCCGCGTGCTTCTTGTGCGTGAACTCCACCAGGGTCTTCGTGTGTTCGGGCCAGAGCGACGAGTTCATCGTGATCACATCCGGCACGTCGGAAGCCACAACGCCGATGGCCGCCGTCAGTAGGAGCCCCATCCCGAGCGCCGCGCATATCAGCCATGCTCTTTTCTTCACTTTCAGTCCCCTCCTCTCTCTTGTGTTGAACAAGCCTTCCGTGTCCGTTTCCTTGGATGATCAGGTCCAAGTATAGTGAATATTTTCTTATGCCGTCAAGGTCCATTTGGGAGGGATCCGAAATCCCGGTGACGCCGGCCCGGAGTTTTTCAATGGCCAAACCGAAGGTTGCTGCTATAATGGCCTCACTCGTGGCGCGATGACAGGGAACCGGGACGACTTCCACGTCTATGCCAACAGGAGGTGCCTATGTTGTTCATGGCCATATTCAGCTACGCGCCGGAAGACCGCGATGAGGTGATCGACCGCCGCTTGGGGGGTCTGGAGAAGGATGTCGGCGTCGAGTTGAAAGGGGAATGGTTCGACGTGACGGGTCACCGAGTCTTCCGGCTCTTCGAAGCCGATGATGAAGCGCATCTGGCTGCTTCCGTGTTTCAATGGACGGATCTGGGTGTTGCGGAGATCGTTCCCGTGATGGAGACGGGAAAGGCGATCAAGCTGCTCAAGAGGACTTCAAAGAAATAGAGAGTCGATCGTTTTGGATGGATTTCTTCGCGGTGCCCCCGCGGGCTCAAAAGGGAAGGCGGTGAAAATCCGCCGCGTATGGCCGGCGCTGTGAGCGGGGATGAAACCCGGCGAAACCACTGCCAGTAGTCGTTCACCCGCTCCCAGGGTGAGGTGGACGTTCCCGGATCGAGGGGTGGGAGCATGGCGGGAAGGGCCGGGGAGTAAAGCGATCCGCAAGCCAGAAGACCTGCCGTGAAGAAGGGGAGGCGGTTCGACCGCAGGGCGAGCCGCTGGCTGATACGACCGATTGCACGCCATGACGCAATCCTCCCAACCTTCGTGCGAGGTTGGGAGGATTTTTTTATCTGAATGTTGCTTCTTTGTGGAATCCCTTTCCGGCGGACGAAAAGAGGGGGCATGGCATGACGGAACTTGAAGAGCTTCGAAATTCCATACGCGAAGCCGACGGCGGTTGGAAGGAAAAGGCCTGGGAGCGCCTCAGATCGCAGATCCGCCCCAGGGGCTCTCTCGGGTACTTGGAGGAGATGGCCGCGCGGCTTGCGGCCGTCCAGGGGACGCTGATCCCCGACGTTTCCAGGAAGATCATCTTCACCATGGCCGGGGATCACGGCGTGGCCGAGGAAGGTGTGAGTGCTTATCCCCAGGAAGTGACCGCCCAGATGGTTTACAGTTTCACCCGTGGTTGGGCGTCCATCAACGTATTGGCCTCGCACGTGGGCGCCGATGTGCGCGTCGTGGATTGCGGGGTCGCCGCGGATCTCCCACGAGACTGGCCGGTGATCCATGGCAAGATCGGCCCTGGGACGGCCAACATGGCCCAGGGCCCCGCCATGACCCGGGAAGCAGCCGCTGCCGGGATACTGCTCGGGGCCCGCCTGGTCGAGCGGGCATTCGAGGAAGAAGGGTATCGGTTGTTTGGAACGGGAGACATGGGCATCGCCAACACGACGGCGTCCACGGCCATCGTGGCCGCCTTCAGCGGGAAGCCCGTGGCCGGACTCACGGGGCGAGGCACGGGGATCGACGATCAAGGATGGGCTCGGAAGGTGGAGGTGATTGAGAGGGCTCTGGCGGTTAACCACCCAGACCCGGAGGATCCCCTGGATGTCCTGTCTAAGGTCGGCGGCTATGAAATCGCGGCACTGGCGGGGGCGGTCCTGGGTGCCGCCAAGGTCGGGGCGCCGGTGGTGTGCGACGGGTTCATCGCCACAGCGGGCGCTCTCGTCGCGTGTCGCTGGGTTCCGGCCGCCGGGGACTACCTGTTCCTGTCCCATCGAAGCCGCGAAGTAGGCCATGGAGCCATGATCGATCTGCTGGGCATCCGTCCGATCCTGGACCTGGACATGCGGCTGGGGGAGGGAACCGGATCGGCTCTGGCCATGAACATCGTGGAGGCCGCCGCAAAAGTGCTGAAGGACATCAAGACCTTTGAAGAGGCCGGCGTGACCGATACGGGTCACTGATCCGTGCTGAGGTGGAGGTCCTTTTCGGCCGCGAGGATTCGGCGGATCAGGGAGTGAGGAAAGGCACTCTTTCGGCCTCGCCGGTAATCGTAGGCGACGATCCGCGCGGTCCCCGAGGCCGCCGTGCGGTTTTGAGTGAGGCTGTAAGCCAGGTAGCTCTGCGTCATGGTCGTTTCGGTGAGGCGCGTGGTGCGGCACCCCAAAAGGAGCCTGTCCGGATAACGGACAGGGTGCAGGAAAGAGGCTTCCGTTTCGGCCAGGATCGGTCCGATCCCTGTTTCATGCAGGGTAGCGTGCGTTCCGATTTTGTCGCCGTAGGCCACGCGCACGGATTCGAAAAAGCGGAAAAACCAGGCGGGATTCATCCGGCCCGTGGCATCCATGTGCCCCCAGAGCACCGGGAGGGTGACGGTGGTGGGGTGAGCATCGAAAAGCGAATCGGGCTTTTCAGCGCCGGCTTCGCGGTTGTCGGCCGTTGGTTCCATGAGATCCCCCTCAAGGCTTCCTTGCTGGCCTGAACGGCGCAGCCTTGGATGCTGCTGTCCGCTGTTGGCGACGGGGAAGACCGGCCTCCCGCAGCGGCCTCAGATCAGGGCCAGACCTGGACGAGGTCGCCGCTCATGACCTGAAAGATCGGATAGTCACGCTCCAGCCGGCCGTCCGGTCGAAAGCGGAGCGCTCCCAGAACGCCTTCATGGCTTGTGCCGTCCATGAGAGCCTGCCGCAGCGGAAAGCGGTCGCGGACGTTCGACCTCCGCCCGACCTCCAGCAGAAAGGTGAGGGTGTCGTAGGCCTGGGCGCTCAGGTAGTCCGGTTCCTCACCGTAGACGGCGCGGTGCTTTTCGCGAAATCGCGCGAAAGGCGTCGAAATGGGACCGTCTCTTCGGGGCAGCACGGCCGGGAAAAGCGCGTTGTCAACATAGACGCCGCCGATGGATACCAGGGCCGGATCTTCCCAGAGGTTGGTTCCGAGCAGTGTGGTTCCCACCACGCTGTAGTAAGGCAGTTGGGGAGCGATCAGGGCCACGGTCTGGGCCTGGTCCGGGATGAAAAGGGCTTCGATGATTGCGTGGCCGCCCGCATCGGCCGATGCCGACTGAGCCGCCTTGAGAAGCCTCTGGATGGGTTCACGGAAATCCGTGCTCCCAGGTCGGTAGGAGCTCTCGGCCACCAGCTCGCCGCCCCGTTCTTCCACCACTTGCTCGAACGCTCCGGCCAGCCGCTTTCCGTAACGGTCTTCGGCCCGGAGGACTCCGAAGCGCTTCATGCCCAGCTGTTCCATGCAGTAGGAAACCAGTCGGTGCAGCATGTCCCTGTTGTCGATGAAGGCATGAAACAGGAAAGGAGATTCCGCGTCGACGGAATCCTTTTGGGTCAAGGTGAGGAGAGGAACGTTCCATCGGTTGGCCCCGGCCGCCACAGCGGCTGCGCTGGGGGCGCTCAACGGCCCGATGACGGCCAGCACTCCCTCTTCGCGCACCAGCGTCTCAAAGGCCTGGATCGCCTGTTCCGGCTGAGCCCGGGTGTCTTTGACGACCAGGGTTATCGGTTGGGAAGCAGCCCGGTTCCAGTCTTCCACGGCGAGCGCCAAGCCCCGTAGGATGTTCCGGCCGTGAGGGGCGTGGGGACCTGAAAGAGGCAGCAGGCAGCCGACGCGGTCCACGTGGAGAGGCACCGCTTCCTCGACGGGAGATGCATTCAGAATTTCCTGGACTTCATGGGCCACGGGGTGGGTCGGGTATCGAGCCAGGAGCCTGAGAAGTTCCTCCCTGGTCCGAGGATCTGCCGCCGATTTCCAGCGCTTGTCAAGGATCGCGTATTCCAGGAAAGGCCCGATCGGTTCCGCCGGGTACCGCTCGATCAGGGTCTGAGCCGCCGTCTCTTCCAGAGAAGAGGCCAGTTGCAGGGCCACCTCGTCCAGCGCGCGGCGTTCGCCTTCTGTCTGAGCTTTCGCGTATCCGGAAGCGAGCCGGTCGAAGGCGGCTTCCGGGTCCCCGGATGCCGCGTGAGCCTTCGCCAGGAAGGTGCTTAACCGCACCAGCATTTCCGTTCGATCCAGAGACGTTTCCCAGAGTTCCAGGCCGGTTTTCAGGGCGGATCGGCGTTCGCCCCGGGCCCAAAGGGCCTCCAGGCGGTCCACTTGGGTGATGTCGGCCTGATCCCACTGAGGGAAGCTGGAAAGGATCGATTCAAAGTATTGCAGGGCCTGGTCCGGCCGATCGTTTTCCAGGCAGAGTCTTCCCGCACGCGTCAGAGCGTTGGGTGCGATGGCGTTGTTGGGGAAAAAAAGCGCCACCCTTTCCCATGCCTGGAGCGCGGCATCCTGGCTGCCGGAATTCTCGATGGCTTCGGCTTCCTCCCACAAGGCCCGGGCCTCCGGAGGCGCCGGGGCGTGGAAGATATCGGATGGAATGACGACCGCGGACTGCGGGGAAATCGGGGCGCAGCCCGCGAGGGCGGTCAGTACCGGGATCAGGAGGACCAGTGCGGCACTTCGCGTCATGGACAGCCTCCGGGAGCGGTTGGCGACCTCCGGGGCCGGCGTGAGGGCGTCTCTGTGATCCGGCACCCGGCAAAACGTTACGAAATTCCGCCCCTCAATAGCACAAAGGGCACGTGCGGTCACGTGCCCTTTGCTTCTTTCCACGGCTCGGAGCGGCGTCGGCGCTTACTTTTTGACCTCTTCAAAGTCGGCGTCCACCACGTCGTCGTCCGTTTTCTTTTCCGATGTGCCGCCCGCCGCTTCGCCACCCGCGGATGCCGCCTGCTGTTCCGCGGTCCTCTTGTACACTTCTTCGGCCAGCTTATGGGATACCTGGGTCAGCTGTTCCATTTCGCGAGTGATGGCGTCCTTGTCGGTACCCTCCATGGCCTTTTTCAGGACTTCGATCTGCTCTTCGATCTTCCGGCGTGTTTCCGCATCCACCTTGTCGCCCAGGTCACTCAGCGATTTCTCGGTGCTGTAGATGAGGGAATCCGCCTGGTTCCGGGTATCGACCAGTTCTCGCCGCTTCTTGTCTTCTTCGGCATGGAGTTCGGCTTCCTTAACCAGCTTTTGGATCTCTTCGTCCGACAGGCCGCTGGAGGCGGTGATCCTGATGGACTGTTCCTTCTGCGTGGCCAGATCCTTGGCCGAAACGTGAACGATCCCGTTGGCGTCGATGTCGAAGGTCACCTCGATCTGGGGTACGCCGCGGGGCGCCGGTGGAATTCCCACAAGGTCGAAGCGGCCGAGCGTCTTGTTGTCGGCGGCCATTTCCCGTTCCCCTTGAAGCACGTGGATGGACACGGCGGTCTGGTTGTCGGAAGCCGTGGAAAAGATCTGGCTCTTCCGAGTGGGAATCGTGGTGTTGCGTTCGATGAGCTTCGTCATGACCCCGCCGAGTGTTTCGATGCCGAGAGACAGCGGCGTGACATCAAGGAGAAGCACGTCTTTCACGTCGCCGGTGAGCACCGCGGCCTGGATGGCGGCACCGACCGCCACCACCTCGTCTGGGTTCACGCCTTTGTGGGGTTCTTTGCCGAAGAAGTCCTGGACCTTCTTCTGCACGCGCGGCATGCGGGTCATACCGCCCACCAGGATCACTTCATCGATGTCTCGGCGCGTCAGGCCCGCGTCCTTGAGCGCCATTTCCATCGGCGGCACCAGCCGATCCAGGAGGTCCTCCACGAGGGCTTCCATCTTGGCCCGCGTGAGCTTCATGTTCAGGTGCTTGGGGCCGGAAGCGTCCGCCGTGATGAACGGCAGATTGATGTCCGTCTCGGTGGTGGTCGAGAGCTCCATCTTGGCCTTCTCCGCCGCCTCCTTCAGCCGCTGGAGAGCCATCTTGTCCTTTCGAAGGTCGATGCCCTGATCTTTCCTGAATTCGTCGGCCAGCCAGTCGATGATCCGCTGATCGAAATCCTCACCACCCAGGTGAGTGTCGCCGTTGGTGGCCTTCACTTCGAAGACCCCGTCGCCGATTTCGAGGATGGAGATGTCGTAGGTTCCTCCACCCAGGTCGAACACAGCGATCTTTTCGTCCTTTTTCTTGTCCAGACCGTAGGCGAGCGACGCGGCGGTGGGTTCGTTGATGATTCGAAGAACGTTCAAGCCGGCGATTTTCCCGGCGTCCTTGGTAGCTTGGCGTTGACTGTCATTAAAATAGGCCGGAACCGTGATCACCGCGTCGGTCACCTTCTCGCCCAAGTAGTCTTCCGCGGTCTGCTTCATCTTGGTGAGGATAAACGCGGAAATTTCCGTCGGGCTGTAGTCTCGCCCCCGGATATGGATATAAACGTCCCCGTTGGAAGCCTCCACGATCTTGTAGGGCAGGATCTCGACATCGTGCTGTACTTCGCGGGATTTGAATTTGCGCCCGATCAGCCTCTTGACGGCGAAAACCGTGTTTTCCGGGTTGGTGATGGCCTGGCGCTTGGCCACCTGACCCACCAACCGTTCACCGCTTTCCGTGAAAGCGACCATGGACGGTGTGGTCCGGCCCCCTTCCGAATTGGTGAGGACCTTCGGTTCCTTGCCCTCCATGATGGCAACGACCGAGTTGGTTGTTCCGAGGTCGATTCCAATGACTTTTCCCATGGGCTAATGCCTCCTTCAGTGACTTGGCTGATCCAGCGATCCAAGGTGTCACAAACAGCAAGAACGTTGAAAATCTCTCATGGGTCGGTGCTTCGGGCAAACCGTCCGCACCAAGACCGGCGGCTCCCGCGCTCACCCTCCCGTTTCCGGCGCGGTCGCGTTCGGCTCGGTTTTCCGGCCGGAGTCATCCTCCGCCCTGGACACCACCACCAGGGCCGGTCTGAGCAGGCGTTCGTTCAACAGATACCCCTTCTGATATTCCGCGATCACGGTGTTCGGAGGATGATCCCTGCTCTCCTGTTGCAGGATCGCTTCATGGAAGTTGGGATCGAAGCTCTTTCCCCGGGATTCGAAAGGCGTGCACCCGAACTTGGCCAAAATGTCCAGGAAATTCTTGTGGGTCATCCGAATCCCTTCCAGGAGGCTCTCGGGATCCGATTCGGATTCCCCATGCTGAATGGCCCGCTCCAGGTTGTCGACCACGCTGAGCAGCTCCCGCAGGATGCTTTCGTTGGCGAAGCAGATCGCTTCGCTCCGTTCCCGTTCCAGCCGCTTGCGGGTGTTTTCCATGTCGGCGGCCAGTCGCAGCATCTTGTCCTTGAGTTCAGCAGTTTCTTGATCCTTCCGGTCCAGGAGCGCTTCCCAGTCCTCGCGGGTTGCCGTCTCCGGGTCAAATGCCTTCCCGGATTCACGGCCGCCCTCCTCCACCGTCTCTTCTTGCTCGTTCCGATTCATGGTCTTTTCGGCCATCGGCCTCCTTCCTCCTCTTGACGCCGGCTTCGGACAAAGCTCCAGCCGGCGGCTGACTTTCGCGCTCTTTACGTTAAGAACGTTTCTCCATCGTGCAATAGGAATGACCTCTCCCCGTCGGGCTTCAGCCCTCCCGCGGCTCTTCGAGCAGTTCGCTGAGGAACGAAGCGGTGAATTCCACGATGGGGATGATGCGGGAGTAATCCATGCGCATGGGCCCGATCACTCCCAAAACACCGAGCACCGTGTCGCCTCGACGGTAAGGGGACGAAATCAGGCTCACTTCATGAAGTTCCTGCACCTCGCTTTCGGGCCCGAGGATGATGTGGACGTTTTCTTCGGGTTTCAGCGCCCTGTCGAGAAGCCGCACGATCCTCGACTTGTCCTCGAACGCTTCCAGAATGCGCCGCATCCGTTCCACATCGGCGAACTCAGGATTGTTCAAGAGGTTCGTCCGCCCTTCGATGTGAATGTCCGCGCTTTCAAGGTTTCCCTGAAAAGCACGCCGGCTGATCTCGAGAGCCTTGGAAAAGAGCTCGTCAAAGAGCACCTTCTCGCTTTCCATCTCTTTCAGGAGTCGCTGGGTGATCTCCACCAGCGGGACATCCCGGAGGATTTCGTTCACGTGGCGACTATACTTGTCGAGTGTGTTCTGATCGAGATCTTCATCCCAGTCGATCTGGCTGTGGTGGACCAGGCCCGAGTGGGAAATCAACACCACCAGGATCTGACGCGGCCGCAGCCGCACAAATTCGATGTGTTTGAAACGGGTGGCGCTCAATTTCGGCCACAGCACCACACCCGCCTGCTTGCAAAAGAGCGCCAGGACCCTCGAGGTGCGCCGCAACAGGTCTTCGGTGTCGCCTGTCGTGTCCAGGAAAGCCCGTCGAATCTCGTCGCGCTCCCGCCGCTCCAATACTTGAAGCTTCATGATGGAATCGATGTAGAGTCGGAGTCCTTTGTCGGTCGGCACCCGGCCCGCGGACGTATGAGGCTGATAGAGAAACCCCATCTCCTCCAGGTCGGCCATCACGTTTCGGACAGTGGCCGAACTCACATTGAGACCATAATGCTTCGATATGGTCCTGGACCCCACCGGCTCGCCGCTCTGGATGTAGCCGGTGATCACCGCTTCCAGAACCTTTCGGTTGCGTTCGCTCAGTTCGGTCACGGGCCGCCCTCCTGAAACCAACGTTAGCACTCAGTACCCAGGAGTGCTGATACAGCATAGTGAGGTGCCGGGATTTTGTCAAGGGAGGCGGTGTTTCAGAGGTCGGGCGAAAGGAGGCGAAAACGGCCGTCCCGTCGTTCCCTGTGCGTGGCGTGAGCGACGGCCTGAGGGTCCTTTCGGGCGGCACATCGGCTTCCCCGCGGACAACGGGCAGGGAAAGCGCTCTCCGTGCCTACGACCGGACCATGTCGAAGTCTTTGAAATAATGAATGAAGTCCTCGGATAAGCGGAAACAGCTCATCTTGATCCCGCTTTCCGACTGGTTGTGGAACGTGAGGAAAATCTTCGAAGGATCCTGTGGGTCGCGTTCGATCCTGCCGATCTCTTTGAGCCTCTCTTCCAATCTTTTCAAGTCGCAATCGGGTTTCAGCTGGATCCACATCTTTTTCATGCGGCGTCTCCTTGCGGCTCAAAAATCTGTCCGAAAGCCATGAACCCCCGGAAAGACGGTCAGGCCTCTTTTTGAAGCACGGAGAGTTTCTGTAAACAGTTCTTCAGACACGCTTCACAGTCGGGAGGGTCCTGGCTGTGCTTGCAGAAGTTGGCGAAGGCCTTCAGCCAGTCCGTTCCCGCTCGAGGGCAATGCTTGATGAACTCCAGAAACCGGACCAGGCGTTCGATGGCCACCGGTCCGATGGCGTGCTCGATGCGGCAGGCATTGGCTTCCGCCTGCTTCGCTTCCAGAAGCAGCGCCGTGGTGAAGAATTCCTTCAAGATCTCATGCCTCCGAATGATTTCCCGAGCCACCTCGCGCCCGCCCGCCGTCAAGGTGATGGTACGGTAAGGACTATAGTTGATGAGGCCCCTGGCCGCGAGGGCCTTCAGCGCACCCGTCACCGAGGCTCGCTGAACATTCATCTGTTCGGCGATGTCCTTGGCCCGGGCCACACGATTGGCTTTCTCCAGATGAAAGATCACTTCCAGGTAATCTTCCAGGCTGGCTGAAAGCCCGTCGGGGGTGAAATCGGAGGCCATTGCTCATAAGCCTTTCATTTGCGGGGGATGGTGACTCACCATAGCCCTTCGGCGCGGGGGCGTCAAGCCGCCGAACCCCTGCTCCCTCATTTCCCGGCGATCCGGATCCAGAGAGCCGTCGCGAGGCCCCAGACCGCGTTGTAGAAGAAGACGAAAAGGGGCGTGAGTCTGCCCAGTTTCCATCCCAGGAGGCCGCCTCCGGACAGTTCCGGAAAGACATAGAACAGCTGAAACAGGGTAGGTGCCAGGCTGAAAAGGATGCCCCGGCTGAAAACCCCCACCCAAAAGCCGCTTCGCCAGATGGGCAACAGGAAAAGGAGTCCCCAGAGGCCTCCCCAGGTGAGCCGCTGATAGAGAAAGCCTTTTGTCCAAACCGGTGCCAAGGCCACGCCAACCTGCTGAGGAATTTCCAGGCTGCCGAGATGCCAGGCCACCAAGGAATTGACCAGGGCGCCCACGCAGCCGCCCGCGAAAGCCACACTCACATGTCTGACCAGTGGTCCCACAGGCGCATCCTCCTTTGGTGCCTGGCGGGCGAAGTCTCTTTCCGCTTGAACCGACAACCCTTTCTGGAATCCTGAATCCGGTTGATATCATAAGCCATGGGCATTATAAAGGCCCAGGCAACGATCCCGAAAGGAGACACGCATGAAGATTGTCTGCAATGCCTGCGGCTACATCGGTGATGCGAAAGAAATGACCAAGGGTTCCCGAAGGAAGGAAGTGATGCTCTGGTGCTGCTTGGTGCTGCCCGGACTGTTGTACACGCTCTGGCGTCAGTCCAGCGACGGTCGCTACCAGGGCTGCGCCCGATGCCGAGGTACCGATTTCCGGCCTCTGAAGCGCAAGGAGTGGAAACGATACGAACGGTCCGGCCAGCTGGCCTTCTGACCCCAACGGACCCCCTCCATGAGCCCCGATCCCGTCTACCTGGATCACAACGCCACCACCCCCGTGGACCCACGGGTGGTCGAGGCCATGATCCCTTACTTGAGGCGCCACTTCGGCAATCCGTCCAGTTCCCATGTGTGGGGCCGAAGAGCGCGCGAGGCGGTGGAGGAGGCGCGTCGGCAGGTGGCGGCGCTTCTCGGTTGTTCAGCCGGAGAAATCCTCTTCACCAGCGGCGGCACCGAATCCAACAATCTTGCGCTTTTCGGAGTGGCCCGGTCCCTGTCGGCGCGGGTCCGTCACGTGGTGACTTCCAAGGTCGAACACCCGGCCGTCGTCGAACCTTGCCTGGCTTTGCTGGAAGAAGGCACGGATGTGACCTTCCTCCCGGTGGACTCAGCGGGCCGGGTGGCGGTTGAGAGCCTGGAAAGGAGCCTGCGCCCGGAAACGTTCCTGGTTACCATCATGCATGCCAACAACGAAGTGGGGACGATTCAGCCGATCGCTGAAATCGCCGACGTCGCCCGCGGCCGCGGTGTCTTCGTCCACACGGACGCGGCCCAGAGTATCGGCAAGATCCCGGTCGACGTGAACGCCCTCGGCGTGGACCTCCTCACCGTCGCCGGCCACAAGTTCTACGCGCCCAAGGGTGTCGGTGCCCTTTACGTGCGCCGGGGCATCCCCGTTCAGAGGATCCTTTTTGGAGCCGGGCAGGAGCGGGGCCTGCGCCCCGGAACGGAAAATGTGCCGGAAATCGTGGGGCTGGGGGCCGCCGCCCGCCTTGCCGCCGAACGGGTTGCCGAAGAATCGGCCCGAACGGCGAGACTGCGGGATCTCCTGGAACAGCGCCTGCTCCAGTCCCTGGAGGGAACCGTGATTCATGCCCGGTCGGCCGAAAGACTCCCCAACACCTCCAGTGTCGGGTTTCGCGGCCTGACCGCAGACCGCATCCTCTCCGAACTCGAAGATGTGGCGGCATCGGCGGGAGCGGCCTGTCACGCGGAAACGGTGAAGGTCTCCCATGTCCTGGAAGCCATGGGGGTGGACATTGAGGTGGCGCGGGGAACGTGTCGTTTTTCAGTGGGGCGTTTCACGACCGAAGACGAAATCGAGAGGGCGGCGGCATCCATCGTGAAAGCGGTTCGGCGGTTGCGAGGAAAAGAAAAAGATCCGTGACCGCGCAACACAGGGAACACACGGAATGAGGGAACCCCCTTTTCGATCACTTCAAAGGGTTGCACTCGTTCCCAAGCTCTGGCTGGAACGCCCTCATGGGAATCGAAGCTGGAGCTTCTGCACAGTTGTGTTCCCAAGCTGGAGCTTGGGAACACGAGCAAGAAGAAGCTGGAGCTTGGGAACACGAAGAAGATCTCCCCATGTAGGGGCAGGCCCCTGTACCCGCCCTATTGGTGGGCGGCAACGGGGGGCCGCTCCTACTAGGACTATGGACCCTACAGTTCTTGTCGTCGGGCAACATGGAGCGACCGGATGAAACCAGGTGCCATGGCGGAACGGCTCAAGGCATTGATCCTGAGGGACGCCTTCCAGTATTCGGAAACCCCGCGGTTCAAGCTGGCTCACGGAGGCGCGAGTTCCTTCTATTTCAACTGCAAGCGCGTGACGCTGGATCCCGAAGGGCAGGTGCTCATCGGGCGCCTGATCTTCGACCTGATCCGAGACAGTGACGTCCGCGCCATCGGGGGTCTCACTCTGGGCGCCGACCCCATCGCGCTGGCCGTGGCCTATACCTCGTGGCTGGAAGGTCGGCCGATCCAGGCTTTTGTGGTCCGAAAGCACGAAAAGGACCACGGAATCGTCGCGCCCATCGAAGGCAAGGTCAAGTCCGGAGACCGCGTGGTGGTGGTGGACGATGTGATCACCACCGGGGGGTCGACCCTCAAGGCCGTCGCGGCGTGCCGGACGGCCGGCTTGGAAGTGGTGCGAGCCGTGGTGGTGGTGGACCGCCAGGAAATGAACGGCATGCAAAACATTCTTCGTGAAGTCTCCCGCGTGGACGCCCTGGCCACCAGAGATGAAATCTTCGAACTCCATCGCAGGCGGGGGGGGGTGACGACGGATAGCCGCGCATGAACGTTCTGGTTACCGGCGGAGCCGGCTACATTGGATCTCATACCGCGAAGCTTCTGAAGTCCCGGGGGCTGACCCCCGTGGTCTTCGACGACCTGAGCCAAGGGCGGTTGGAGTGGGCGCGATACGGGCCGTTCGTGTTCGGAGACATTCGTGATGAGGAAGCGCTTTTCCGGGTGCTCGAGGGCTTTCAGATCGAGGCGGTGATTCACTTCGCCGCCAGGGCGAGCGTCGAAGAGTCCACGCGTCTTCCCGAAGTCTATTTCGAGGTGAATGTGGGTGGGACGGTGGCGCTGCTCAAGGCCATGAAACGCGCCGAGGTGCGGCGGTTGGTTTTTTCCAGTTCCGCGGCCGTCTATGGCGACGCTCGGGTGGATACCATTGCGGAAGACCATCCCAAAAAACCCACCAACCCTTACGGGCTTTCCAAGTGGCAGTGCGAACAGGTGGTTTCGTCGGTGGCGCCGGTCGCGGGAATCCGCTACGCGTTACTTCGCTACTTCAATGTGGTGGGAAACGATCCCGAAGGCGAACTTTACGAAACGCACGAACCCGAAACCCATGTGCTGCCCAACCTGATGAGAGCCGCACTGACGGGCGGGTCGTTTACGCTTTACGGTACCGATCATCCGACCGCGGACGGTACGGCCGTTCGCGACTATGTCTACGTGATGGACCTTGCCCTGGCTCATGTCCGGGCCCTGGAAGTGCTCGACACCCGGGAACGGCTCGTTTCCAACGTAGGCGGCGGATCCGGGGTTTCTGTGCGGGAACTTTTGGCGGTGGTGGGAGAGGCGTTGGGCAAGCCCATTGCAGTGGTGGAAAGACCCATTCGCGCAGGGGACCCGCCTCGGCTGGTGGCGGACGACCGGTTTCTGCGGACCTGGTTTTCCCACCGTTTCAAGCCACTGTCGGAAGTGGTGCCCGAAATGGCGCAGAATCCTCCCTATCGCCTTGTTCCAGAGCGTTCCGATTCGCAATGAGCTACAGTTGAAGGTCCTCGAGGGTTCCCACCTCTTCGATGGATGGCGGCCGCCAGCGGGGCCGGTCGTCTTTGTCGATGAGTCGGGCGCGAACACCTTCCGTATAATCCGGGTGCCGGATCAGGGTCGCTGCCGCTCGAAGGTCGGCGTCGAACACTTCTTCAAGGGATCGGCCCTGGTTGTGCCGGAGGAGCTTCAAGGTCGCGACGAGGGCGGTGGGCGACCGCTCGGAAAGCCTGTGGAAGACGTCGTCGCACAGGCGGTTCCGGATCCCGCATTCTTTCAGGCCTTCAAGGATTCCGGCAACACGGGTCTTGCCGGAAAAATAGGTTCGAACCCACGCGTCCCTATCGGGTTGTGGATCGGAAGGGCCCAGGTCGAAGGCTTGCAGGAGGGTTCTCAGGCTTTCCGCTCCGGCCTTTCCGTCTCCATCCGGCAGGTGCACGGCCTGAGCCTTGAAGGCCGCCAGGACTTCGGGAAGGCGGTGGGACGGGACGCAGTGGGTGGCGAGACCGACCCGCACGCATTCGCATCCGATGAGGTCGTAGCCCGTGAGGGCCAGGTATTCCGGGTAGCCGGGCGGACACTTCCGGAACAGCCAGCCCGTGGCCCCCACATCGGGGAAGAATCCGATGCGAGTCTCGGGCATGGCCATGTGGGTGCGTTCCGTGGCCAAAACCACGTCGGCGCCGGCAGCGAGCCCCAGCCCGCCTCCCATGGTGATCCCGTCCGCCACCACGGCGACGGGCTTGGAACAGCGATGAATGCGAAGATCCAGGGCGTACTCCTCGCGGAAGAATGCCAGTACCTCACCCAGGCGGCCTTCGGCCGCCGCCCGTGCCAGTGCCTTGACGTCTCCTCCGGCGCAGAAGCCCCTGTCGCCTTCGCCCCGAAACACGATCAGGTGGATCGACGGATCCGCTTCGGCGGCCTCGAAGGCTCCGTGTATCGTGCGAATCATGTCCAAGGTCAGGCTGTTCAGGGCTTTCGGCCGGTTGAGCACGATGGTGACAAGGCCTTCGGATCGTTCGGTGAAGACGGGAGGGCGATGGCCTTTCCGGGCTGATCTGTTCATGGACACTCCTTGGGGCGGATTGTGGGGGCCGTCGGTTTCCACTCCGCGTTTCTTCCGGAAGACTCTTCCATCCGGCGGAATTCATGGATAATAGGAAAGTAACGAGTATCTTCCCATAGGCAAAGGGAGACGGATGTTCCGCATCCTTTTCGAAAGGGAAAACCGGCGGGGATCCGTAGGAAACGGCATCACAGGGGTTCATGTCCCGGAAAGGATGGCGTCATGGCCGACAAGCTGCGAGTTCCTTCAGGGGCGGGGGATCTCGACCGGATACTCGGAGGACTTTACATCGGAGACAATGTCGTCTGGTACGACGATGCGGGAAGTCTCGCCACCGCGTTCTGCCATTGCTTCATCCAGGCGGCCCAAAGAGAGGAGACGCCGGTGGTGTACGTGAGCTTCGACCGGTCGCCGCGAAACCTCCTGGAAAAGCTCGGACCCCTCGTCGGCGGCGAACGTTTCATTCTCATGGACTGCTTCACTCATGGAAAGGGAGCCGGTTCCGCCACCTTTCTCAAGTTCTACCGGGAAGACGCCTGGCGATGGCCCTGCCGGATCGAGCCAATCGAGCAACCGGCGGACGTGGATCATTTCATGGAAAGACTCTACGGCATCCACGGAGAACTGGCGGGAACCGTAAATTTCGTTTTTGAAAGCATCACGGGCATGGAAGAACTCTGGGGCGGGGAAGAAGCGATCTCGCGCTTCTACTCCCATTCTTGCCCCCGGCTCTATGAACTCAACACCGTCGCTTACTGGATCATGGAGAAAAAGGCCCACTCGCCACGGCTGAGGGCGCAGATCAACCAGATCGCCCAAGTGGCCATCGATCTTTCCATAAAGCGCGGGACGGCGTCTTTGACCGTCCTGAAGGCGGAAAACCGCGATGTACCGAATCTCGGCAAGTCTTTCACCTATTGGACGGACGGATCGACGGTCAACATCAACGATGAAGGCAAGGGGGCCGACCGCGTGGGACTGGGAACCCGGCTCCGGAAGCTCCGGACGAAACGCGGACTGTCCCAGAGCGAACTGGCCCGACTGGTCGGGGTGACGCCGAGCAGCATCTCGCAGGTGGAAAGCAACCTGATTTATCCTTCCATCCCGGCGCTTCTCAAGATGGCCGAAGTGCTCGACGTGGACGTGAGCGCCTTCTTCGTGGAACCGACACCCACTCGTCGCCGGCCGGTTTTCAGCGAATCGCAGGCCGCCGCCGTGCGGCTGCCCCACCTGCCCAACGAAGGTGTTTCGGTGCGGCTGCTGACCCCGCTCGATTACAACCCGCGGGGGGAACCCTACCTGATCGAGATCGAACCCAAGACCACGGTTCCCTGTCACTTCTTCATGCGGAAGGGGGACGAAGTCGGCTACGTGCTTTCGGGAGCGGTGGTATTCCAGATGGAAACCGGCTGCCACACCGCCTCGGCGGGCGATGTGATCTACCTGAATTCGTCGATTCCCACCGAATGGCGCAACCTGAGTGAGGAGCCTGTCCGCCTGCTCTGGGTCAACATCCGCTGAGCCGAAAGGACCAGCGGGTTGGAGATCCAGGCGGCTTTTTCCCCCGCCGCGGAGGAGCGCCCCTGCCGGCGGGGTTGGGCACCGACAAGGCTTCCCCCGAAAAAGGGCCGGGTCGCGCGGTTCAGGCCGCTTGCTTCATGAAAGATTGTGCGGACTTGTTCTGCAACGCCTTGTAGCCGAAGGCCACGCAGGCCGTCTTGCACGATCCGCAACCGATGCATTTTTCGGCATCCACCAGGATGGTGCCGTTCAGTTCCGAGATGGCATGGACCGCACACACGCCCATGGCGTAACAGGACTTGCACAGGTGGGCACAGATGCTCTTCGACATGATCTTTCTCCTTGCTCTCTGGAAGTTCCCCGGATCGTCCCGGGCTTCGGCCGATTTGTGGAAATAGGCCCCCGCCGCGAGGGCCTTTGACTCAGCTATCCGAGAATCTTTTCGATCTCGGCCGCATCGCAATCCATCACGTAGGGGATGCCCGATATCTCGGCCGCATCCCGGGTGAGAGCCACGATGTCGTTCCGGTCGATGTGGTTGAGGGCGAATTTTCGGGCGCCGGCCATGAACTGCTGGAGACCCTGGCGGAGCCGGTCGACGTAGGAGTACATCCCGATGGCCCCCGCGGGAATCCGTTCAAAATCGTCTCCGAAGCGTTCCTTCAGTTGAGCCGCTACGGCGAAGAGCGCCAGGTAGCCTTCTTCGAGGCTCCGGCCCCGTTCCGCCATCTTTTCCGCCATCATCCTGCCGTGGGTCTTCCCCACCATGGCGGCGGTCAGGATAGCGCGGCCCAGACAGATCGCCTTGACATACGGTGCCCCCAGAGCGATGGCTTTGAAGAGGTGGTCCTCCAGGGACAGGCCGCCCGCGATGGCGATGGGCGGGATGTAGGCACCTTTCGCACGAAGCTTTTCGCAGATCTGATGGGTCAGGCATTCCAGGTGGACGGTGGGAATGCCCCATTCGTTCATCATGCGCCACGGACTCATGCCCGTGCCGCCGCCGGCTCCGTCGATGGTGAGCAGGTCGATCCGGGAATCGGAGGAATACTTGATGGCGCGCGCCAGGTCGGCCGGCCGGTAGGCCCCCGTCTTCAAGGTGACGTACTTGGCGCCGATCTTCCTCAACCGCGCCACTTCCTTGTGGAAGGATTCCTCGTCCACCATGCCGAGCCGCGAGTGCCTTTCGAATTCGGAAATGCCGCCCGCCTGGAAGGCCTTCTGGATGGCGGGTCGAGACGGATCGGGCAGAACGATGTAGCCCCGTTCCTTCAGCTGCAGGGCCCTTTCGATGGAGGGAAGCTTCACTTCCCCGCCGATGTCCTTCGCCCCCTGGCCCCACTTGAGTTCGAAGATCTCGACGCCCAACTTCTCGATCACATATTCCGGAACGCCCAGTTTCGTGTCTTCCACGTTGGCCTGGACGATGATCCCGCCCGTTCCGTTATGCCACCTCTTGAAGGCGGCGACTCGGCGCTCCATTTCGGGCGAACGGGCGACGCGGCCGTTCTTGATTTCGGCCTGAGGGTCCATTCCGCAGATGTTTTCCCCGGCCACCACCAGGATGCCGGAAATGGCCGCACCCACCGCAACGTCTTCCCAGTTGATCCGTGCGATGTCCGTGGAACCGACCGCGCCAGTGAAGACCGGAAAATCGAGCCGAATGCCCCCGTCCGCTCCGACGGCCGTTGTGCAGTCCACCGCGGGGAAGGTAGCCACATCGGGATCTGCGGCGACGCCCACGGCGCCGACACAGGTGCCCTGGATATTGAAGTGGGAAAAATCGACGGGATAGTCCTTGTCCGCACCAGCGGTGATCTTGCCGAAAGGCTGGGGATAGATCATTTCCCGGCCCTTGAGAGCGGACCGGCCGATTTCGCAGGGCCCTTCGCAGCCGTCGAGGCAGGTCACGCAGATTCCGGAAATGGGAGCTGGTTCAACTCGCGTCGTGGTCAGAGTGGCCGCACTGCGGTTCGGTTTGCTGTAGGACATGCCGCTTTCCCTCCTTCGCCCGGCAGGTTTGGAAAAAAAACAAAGGCGTCCGTCTTCCCTCGGGAAGTCCGGACGCCTTCGTCCCATTCACCGATCGCCCTGGAAAAGCACGCCTTTGTGCCGACGATCCTTTGTGTCTTTTCAAATAGCAAGAGAAGATTAGTTAAAATGAAATGGGTCGTCAAGAGAGAAATGGGTGGGGTGAAGGACGGGATGTTCGAAAACCTGCTTCGGGCGGCGGTGGTCTTCCTCTGAAGTCTTCCCGGAAGCCGATCTGACGCTCAATAGGCTGTGCGGGCTGACGGGGTGATCGCCGGACAAAGCCCGCAGAACGGTCAAAAGTGGCATTAGGACAACTAACGCGGCCCCCACCTGCCCGGCAATCTTCGGCTGCGCCGGCGGGCCACAGGGTTCGGAGCTTTTCGTAGCCGAAACGGACGGGGGCCGCGTCCGCCACGGTGTCCCGCTCCAGTCCCCGTTGACAAGAGGAAGGCCTTCTCAATATCCTGTGAACGCATCGAACTCGGCTGCGGTCCGGGTCCGAAAGTCCCTGCGCGCGACCCCCCATGGGCCCGCGTCGACCTTTTCCACCCCCGCGGCCCGGATCACGTCCGGGACGGTCAGCCCGCAGAAAGAAGCTGTCTGAGAATATCCTTCACCCTTCTGGAGATTGAGTGTCCGTTTTTTTCGCGCACGGGCGGTTCGTGAACGGCACTTAAGGAGCGATTCATGCGGTGTAGGAACCGGCTTGCCGGCGATCAGGGTCAACGCGGTATTGTCTGTTTTACGAGTCGCGGCGAGGGTGCCGCTCCTACAAGGCCGCGGTCGCCTTCCACCTTGTTCCCAAGCTCAAGTTTGGGAACACAGCAGTGCAGAAGCTCCAGCTTCGATTGCCATGAGGCCGTTCCCAAGCCAGAGCTTGGGAAGCTTGGGAACGAGGGGAAAATGTCTCGAGCAAAGGCGCAAAGAGATTTCCTTGCTTTTGCCGTGAAAATGCACCCCCTTCACCCTGACCCCCCCCCCCGGGTGGAGAGGCGATGATTTTCATGGGCGGGGGTAACCAAATCCCGGTCATGATGGTTTGGGACAAGCGTAAAGCGATCTCGCCTGGGGCGACCACCACGTGCTTTTCTATTTCGGTACCGCCGATGTGTAACGGCTCGTTGGAGGCTTTCACCGGCGGCGCCGGATTTTCGCCACCTTGAACGAGGCGTAGGAGGATGATCATGGAGAACGTGAAAGTCGGCATGACGGGACAGGCGGAAATCATTGTGCAGCAGAGTAACGTGGCAGTGGCCATGGGCAGCGGCGAGGTGGAAGTCTTCGCCACACCCGCCATGGTGGCGCTCATGGAAGCGGCGGCCGTCGCCTGTGTGAAGCCGGCCCTCGCCTCGGCCGATACCACGGTTGGGGTGTCCATCCAGACGTCCCACATCGCGGCCACTCCTCCGGGCATGAAGGTGAAGGCGGAAGCCACGCTGGAAATGGTGGACGGACGAAGGCTCCGTTTCAAGGTCGTCGCCTTCGACGAGAAGGAAAAAATCGGCGAAGGCTTCCACGAGCGGGTGGTGGTCGGCAGGGACCGTTTCGTGGAGAAGGTCCGTGCCAAAGGGGGATCTTGAACCGGTGGGTCATGAGTCCTGGGGATAATGATCGGTGGTGTCCTGGTCGTGGGGGAACTCGGCGGTGAGGAAATTCCGGTTCCACAGATGCTGGTGGTGGGTCGGGTGCTTTCTGAGCCCGCAGCCGCTTTCGGCGCAGACCGGGCACTGCGGGTCCGAGCACGGATCCACGTGAATCATGACTTCTACCGTTGCCCCGAACCTTGCCCGGAAGATGTCTTCCAAGGCCTTCACTTCGGTATGGGCGGCATGGAGCGGCAGGTTTCGCGGAAGAATGAGGTGAAAATCGACGAAGAGCCGTTCCCCCGCCCGCCAGGCCCTCAGGCGATGCACGTCGATCCAGGTCTCCTTCCGGTGCCGGGCGATGACGGCTGCGATTTCATCCAGAAGGCTGGGATCGGCGGCGTCCATGAGTCCGGAGAAGGAGGTTTTCACGAGCCGGCCGCCTGAGACCAGGATGTGAACGCCGATGACCGCGGCCACCGCGCCGTCCATCCAGTACCATCCCGTGAGCCGTACCAGCAGCAGTCCCGCGAGGACGCCGATGGACGTGATCACATCCGTCAGGACGTGCCTGCCGTCGGCCAGAACGGCCAGCGACGCCGTTTTCTTTCCGATTCGCACCAGAACGATCCCCAGGACCAGATTGGCGACGCTGGTTCCCAGAAGGAGGGCCAGCCCCAGTTCCAGGTGGGGGAGCGGGTGCGGGTGAAGGATCTGCGGCCATGCCGTTCGAAAGATGCCGAACGCCGCCAGAATGATGAGCGCTCCCTCAAAGCCCGCGGAAAAGTATTCGATCTTTCCGTGTCCGTAGGGATGGCCGGTGTCGGGCGGTTTGGCCGAAAAGATGACGCTTCCCAGGGCGAAACCGCTGGCGATCACGTTGATGATGGATTCCAGCGCGTCGGAAAGCACCGCGGAAGAGTGCGTGAGGCGGTAGACATAGAATTTGGCCGCCATGAGGATGAGGCCCACCAAGAGCGAGCCGGTCATGGCCGCGACACGCGTTCGAAAAGCCGATGAAGGGGGGATCTGCATGGAGACGAGCTCCTCTCGCGCCGGTTCGTGTTCTTCTCATCTCATACACCCGGACCGGGAAGGAACTCAACCGGTCCCGTCTTCCGGGCGTCCGCTTGATTCCTTTCGGGCGCTATGTTAAGTGCCATCAGCATTTGGAACCGATAAGCCGCACCGAACCAGGGGCGGGAATCGAGGATTTGCCGTGCATGAAATGTCCATTGCCCAGAGCCTCCTGGAAATCGTCATGGACGAAAGTCGCCGCCACGGCCTGACGCGCGTGGACCGGGTTCGCCTCCAGATTGGGACGTTGGCGGCGGTGGTGCCGGATGCGCTCACCTTCTGCTTCGGAGCCGTTGCGCGGGGGACGGTCGCTTCGGAGGCGGTTCTGGAGATCGAGACCGTGCCGGTGGTGGTCCGCTGCCCGTTGTGCGGTGAACGATTCGAGATGGAAGACCGCTTCGACCGGTGCCCGGGCTGTGGTCCGGTGCCCGCCGGGATGGATCTCGTCAGCGGCCGGGAGATGACGCTGATGTCCATAGAAGGAGAAACCGACGAAGACGGAGAAACCGATGAGCGAAATCAAGGTGCCTGTCGTCCGCAACATTCTGGAAGTGAATGAAAGGCTGGCGGCGACCAACCGCAGGCGATTCGAGGATGCGGGAATCCTCGCGTTGAACCTCATGAGCTCGCCGGGGGCGGGAAAGACTTCGCTCCTGGAACGGACCATCGAGGCCTTGGGCGGCCGGTACGGGCTGGCCGTCATCGAAGGCGACATCCAGTCGTCCTACGATGCGGAAAGGATCCACGGAAAGGGGGCTCAGGCCGTGCAGATCAACACGGACGGAGCCTGTCACCTGGACGGCAACATGATTCAGACGGCCTTGGACGCCCTGGCCCTGGACGGTGTGGATCTGCTGGTGGTGGAAAATGTGGGGAACCTGGTCTGCCCAGCCGAATTCAACCTGGGCGAGCAGTACAAGGTGATGATCCTGAGCGTGGCCGAAGGGGACGACAAACCTCTCAAATACCCGCTCATGTTCCGCCAGTCGGCGGTGTTGCTCATCAATAAGATCGATCTCCTCCCTTACGTGGACTGCGATGTGGCGAAAATTCGTGAACGCGCCCGCCAATTGAATCCGGACCAGGAGGTCTTCGAGGTTTCCTGCCGGACCGGGGAAGGCCTGGAAGCATGGTTCGCATGGCTGGAAGCGAGGATTCGAGAAACGAAAGCAGCGGATCGCCTGAGTTGACGCCGGACGGGCGTCGGGTGGCCGTCCGGGTTCAGGGGATCGTTCAGGGGGTGGGGTTTCGCCCGACGGTCTATCAGCTTGCGGAACGGCACCGGCTGGGCGGCTGGGTGAGAAATCAGTCGGACGGCGTTCGGATCGAGGTGGCGGGGGCCGCAGCCGATGTGAAGGCCTTCCTCGGGGATCTGCGGGACAAGGCGCCACCGCTTGCACGGATCGTTTCCGTGGAAATCACCGAACTTCCTTTTGAACCGAGCCCAACCTTCGAAATCCTGGAAAGCCACGGCCGCCAAAACCGCAGCACCCTCGTTTCGCCCGATGTGGCCACCTGCCGGGACTGTCTCCGGGAACTTTTCGACCCCACCGATCGAAGGTTCGGATATCCTTTCATCAACTGCACCAACTGCGGTCCTCGCTACACGATCATCCGCGATATCCCCTACGACCGGGAAAAGACCACCATGGCCCGCTTCGCCATGTGTCCGGAATGCCTGCGGGAATACCGCGACCCCCGAGACCGCCGCTTTCATGCGCAGCCCAACGCCTGCTGGGTCTGCGGCCCGAACGTCTGGCTGGAAGACCCGCAGGGCAATCGGCTGTCGGCCGGGCGCGGGGCTCTGGCCGACGCCGTGGAACGTCTCAAGGAGGGGCAGATCCTCGCCGTCAAGGGTCTGGGTGGCTTTCACCTGGCGGTGGAAGCGACGGGGGAAGAGCGGGTGCGCCGCCTCCGACGCCGGAAAATCCGGGAAGAAAAGCCGTTTGCGGTCATGTTTCGAGACCTGGATGCCGTGACGCGTCACTGCCGGGTTTCCCCGGAAGAAGCGACGCTTCTCGAAGCCCCCGAGCGTCCCATCGTACTCCTGCGGAAACGCGAAAAGACCTCCGGTGAAGGCACCGCGCCCATCGCGGAAACCGTGGCCCCTCGGAATCGGTTCCTGGGGGCGTTCCTCCCCTACACGCCCCTCCACCACCTGCTTTTTTTCGAGTGCCCCTACGAGGCACTGGTCATGACCAGCGGAAACCGGAGCGACGAGCCCATCGTGACCGACAACGACGAAGCGCGTCTCCATCTTCGAGAAATCGCCGACGCCTTCCTGTTTCATGACCGGGACATTCATATCCGCTGTGACGATTCGGTGGTGCGCCTGTTCGGAGGGGCACCGCGACCTCTCCGGAGGGCCCGTGGTTACGTGCCGGTGCCGATCTTTCTCGAAGCGGCGGGTCCTTCGGTCCTCGCCGTGGGCGGCGAACTGAAAAACACGCTTTGTATCACCCGAGGGGCTGAAGCCTTCGTGAGCCAGCACATCGGAGATTTGGAGAACCTGGAGACCCTTCGGGCCTTCGAACGGAACGTGGACCATCTGCAGCGGATCCTCGAAATCCGCCCGGAACTGGTGGCTCACGATCTGCACCCGGATTACCTGAGCACCCAGTGGGCGGAACGCCAGGACCGATTTCCGGTGATCGCGGTGCAGCACCACCATGCCCACATCGCTTCGGTGCTGGCGGAACGGAAGATTTCCGGGCCGGTGTTGGGACTGGCCCTGGATGGGACGGGTTATGGTCCGGACGGCACCATCTGGGGCGGGGAACTGCTCTGGGTGAAGGCCGAGCGCTTCCGCCGCCTCGGCCGATTCCGACACCTTAGGCTTCCGGGCGGCGATCGGGCCGTCCGGGAACCCTGGCGGACGGCGGTTGCCTTGCTCCACCTGCTTGCGGGCGGCGACGTGGGAAAGGTTTACCCCGATATTCTGAACACCTTCCCGGTCCGGGAACGGCCCGTTGTCCTGGCCATGCTCGAACGCCGCCTCAATTGCCCCCTGACGTCCTCATGCGGCCGGCTCTTCGATGCGGTCTCGGCGATCCTGGGCGTCCGGCACCGGGTGACCTACGAAGGACAGGCCGCCGTGGAACTGGAACAGGCGGCGCAAGCCGATTCGGGCCACTACGTCGGTGCCTTGTACCGCCGAGACGATCTCTGGATCCTGGACCCGCTCCCCATGATCCAGTTGCTGGTGGAGGACCTCCGCCGCGGCGTGGCTCCCGGGATCCTCTCGACGCGCTTTCACAACGGCCTCGCCCTTCTTCTGGCGGAAGCACTCGAAAAGGCACGGGAAGCGACAGGGCTCGACCGCGTGGCGTTGAGCGGTGGCGTCTTTCAGAACCTCACGCTGTCGCAGTTGTTGGAGGCGGATCTGGTGAGGCGGGGTTTCGAGGTGCTCGCCCACCGGGAGGTGCCGCCCAACGACGCCTGCATTTCCCTGGGACAGGCTCATGTGGCGCGTGCGCGGCTTTCCAGGGGTCGATGACCTTTCCGGCGCCGCCGACATTGTCCGTGAAGGGGCGCCCGGCTTGCCGGCTTGATGGTAACCGACTTCGAATGCCTTTCGAAACAGGTATGGAAAATGGCACTCACATACGTGGATGAATTTCGTGACGGGGGCCTGGCCGCCAAGATCCTCCTTCGGCTCAAGAAGACGGTGCATGGCCTGGAACCCATGCATTTCATGGAGATTTGCGGGACGCACACCGTCGCCATCTTCCGCTCGGGGTTGCGGGACATGCTCCCGGAAGCGATTCGGCTGGTGAGCGGCCCCGGGTGTCCCGTGTGCGTAACGGCCGATGAAGACATCGATCGTGCCATCTGGTTTGCGCGCCGACCCGAGGTGATCGTGACGTCGTTCGGGGATCTCCTTCGGGTGCCGGGTTCGGAATCGTCTCTTCTGGAAGAAAGGGGCCGGGGTGCGGATGTCCGGATGGTGTACGCGAGTTTCGACGCGGTGAAGATGGCGCAGGATCATCCCGACCGGGAGGTGGTTTTCGTCGGGATCGGGTTCGAAACGACGGCCCCCACGGTGGCGGCGGCCATCCGACAGGCGGCGGCTCAGGGTATCGACAATTTCTCGGTTTTTTCCGTTCACAAGCTCCTTCCGCCGGTGATGCGGGCCCTTCTGGATTCGGATTCCCTCCGCCTGGACGGGTTCCTTTGCCCAGGGCACGTGACCACCGTGATCGGGGCAAGGGCTTACGAGGAAGTGGCGCGCGGTTATGGAATGCCCTGCGTGGTCACGGGTTTCGAACCCCTCGATATTCTCCAGGGACTTTCCATGCTCGTGGACCAGAAGCGTTCCGGACGTCACGAGGTGGAAATTCAGTACCGGCGCGGTGTCACTTGGGAAGGGAATCCGGCCGCTCAAAAGCTTCTTGAGGAGATCTTCGAGCCGGCGGATGCCGCCTGGCGGGGACTCGGTTCCATCCCGGGAAGCGGCCTCGCCGTCCGATCCGCCTACGCGGACTACGACGCCGCCCGGCGCTTCTCCCTTCCTGAAATCCGGGTGAGGGAAAACCCGGCCTGCCGGTGCGGGGATGTGCTGCGTGGAGCCATCCGGCCGCCCGAATGCCCGCTTTTCAGAAAAGTGTGCCGTCCCCAGACGCCCAAGGGCCCCTGCATGGTTTCCAGCGAAGGCACCTGCGGCGCTTACTACCGCTACACGTCGTGACGGGTTTCTTGAGGAGGAACCGGGTGTGAAAGAAGAGACCATTCAGCTGGATCATGGAAGCGGCGGGAGGGCCATGCATGCCCTGGTGGAACGCGTTTTCGCGCGGGCCTTCGCCAACGATTTCCTCCAGGAACTGAACGACAGCGCCATCCTTCCGCCGGCATCCGGTCGGCTCGCCATGACCACCGATTCTTACGTGGTCGATCCCATCGTCTTTCCGGGGGGAGACATCGGAAGCCTTGCGGTCCACGGGACGGTGAACGACCTGGCGGTGAGCGGAGCCCGGCCGCTGTACCTGACGGCCGGTTTCGTCCTGGAGGAAGGCCTTCCCATGGCCGTCCTGGACCGGATCGTCTCTTCCATGGCGGAAGCGGCCAGGGAAGCTTCGGTACTCATCGTGGCCGGGGATACCAAGGTCGTTCCCAAGGGGAAGGCCGACAAGATCTTTGTCAACACGGCGGGGATCGGGGTGGTGCGGGACGACGTTCGGCTCGGGGGCGGCAACGCCCGCCCCGGTGATGTGGTGCTCATCAACGGGACCATTGGGGACCACGGCATGGCCGTCCTGTGCCGGCGCGAAGGGATCGCCATGGAAAACGAAATCGTGAGCGACAGCGCTTCCCTGAACCACCTGATTGAGGCCATGTTGGACGCTTTTCCCGGAATCCACGTACTTCGGGACCCCACCCGGGGCGGGGTGGCCACCACACTGAACGAGATCGCCTGTCAGTCGGGGGTGGGCATCCGTCTCCACGAAGAAGCGCTTCCCGTCCGCGGGGATGTGGCCGGGGCCTGCGAACTTTTGGGGCTGGACCCGCTCTACGTCGCCAACGAAGGCAAGGTGCTGGCGGCCGTTCCGGCGGAGGCCGCGGATGTCGTGCTGGAGGCCATGAGGCGGTCGCCGCGGGGGCATGAGGCATGCCGGATCGGTGAGGTGGTCGCGGAGGAACCGGGTCGGGTCTTCCTGAGGACACGCATCGGGGGCCACCGGCTGGTGGATATGCTTCGCGGGGAGCAACTGCCTCGCATCTGCTGAATCGTGCATCCGGGCCGCGGGATGGGGGGCGTGTCCGGCTCCCCCGGTGGGTGCGGGCCCAGCGGTTCCGGCGCGGTTCCCTGCAGGGACTTGCCGCCGGGGCTCCGGATCGATTAGAGTCTTATTGCTGCATGGGGCTTTCCTCCGAATTCCACTTCCCTTCGCGCCCTCCTGCTGACGCTTCTTCACGGCAGAGGTTACCGTGAGAAATGGATGTGCCATGGTGATTAGACTTTCGGGCGAAGAGGGGCGCAAGAGCTTCCACTGTGTTCTGTGCGGGGCCCAGGTGCCCGGTGCCGGAGCGAGCATCGGCGTGTGCCGCCGCTGCCTCGTCGATCGGTGGCGTGAGAGTCTCGAACGGGTGCAGATGCATCACGCGAGATCCCGGGAGCGTTTCGATCTTCCCGTTCATGTCCCGGAAAGTCCCGGCGGCCTGCGTTGCACGCTTTGCGTGCACGGCTGTCGCATGGGGGAAGGCGAACGCGGGTACTGCGGTGTCCGTTCCGGGTCACCGGAGAGCTTCCGGCACGACGGTCGCACGAGGGCCCTGGTTTCCTGGTACCACGATCCTTTGCCCACCAACTGCGTTGCCGACTGGGTGTGCCCGGGCGGCACGGGGGTTGGTTTTCCTCGATTCTCCCACGAAAACGGGCCCGAGGTCGGCTTCTACAACCTGGCCGTGTTTTTCGAAGCCTGCAATCTCAATTGCCTGTACTGCCAAAACTGGAGCTTCAAGTGCAGCTCCGCCATGGACCGTCCCTGGCGCACCGTGAACGAGCTGGTTGCGTCCGTCACCGCCGAAACGAGCTGCGTCTGCTTTTTCGGAGGAGACCCTGTTCCCCAGCTTCCGTTCGCCCTCCGGGTTTCCGAAAGAGTCCTTGAAAGGCACACCGGTCGCATTCACCGCATTTGCTGGGAAACCAACGGCAGCATGCATCCCGCCTGGTTGAAGCAAATCGTGGCGCTTTCCCTGCGTTCGGGCGGTTGCGTGAAGATCGACCTGAAGTCGTGGGATCCCCGCATCCACTATGCCCTTTGCGGCTGCGGCAACCGTCGGATACTGGAAAATTTCGCCCGGGTGGCCCGCTGGATTCCCAAGCGCTCCGAGCCGCCGCTGCTGGTGGCCAGCACGCTTCTCGTCCCTGGATACGTGGGCGAAGAAGAAGTCTCCCGGATCGCCGCGTTCATCGCCGGGTTGAATCCGGACATCCCCTACGCCCTGCTGGGGTTCGCACCCCAGTTCTACATGAGCGATTTCTCGACTACGTCCCGTGAACAGGCGGATGCCTGTGTTGAGGCCGCCCGCAGGGCCGGCCTCCGGCGCGTGCGCCTGGCCAATCGCCATCTATTGTGTTGATCTTCCGTCCGGCCGAATGGTGCCTCGAGAGTCATTTGCGTATGCCTGCGGGGCGTGCCCTCAGGAACCCCCGAGAGTTCAAAAGGGAGAAGCCGATGCAGTTCAGCGAAGGGCGGGTGGGAAGAGTGTTCGTGGTGCGGCTCGAGGACGGGGAAAAGGTTCCGGACGCTATTGAATCCTTTGCCCTGCAAAAGGGTCTTGAACGGGCCTTGGTGATCCTGCTTGGAGGTGTACAGGACGGAAGCCGGATCGTAGTGGGACCTGATGCGGCGCACCTCGAGGCCATCGTCCCGCTCACGTATGCGCTCACCGGCATCCAGGAAATCGCGGGCGTGGGATCGCTCTTCCCGGGGGAAGCCGGAAAACCCGTGCTTCACCTGCATGCGGCCGTGGGGCGGGAAGGCGGGGCGTCGGTGGGCTGCGCCCGGGCCGGACTCACGGTCTGGCTGGTGGGGGAAGTGATTCTGCTGGAAATCGTCGGGTCGGCGGCGCGGCGGGAGAAAGATCCGAAAAGCGGCATGGAACTCCTGGCCGCCCATTGAGGGATGGATCCGGGCTTGGGCACGTCCGCGGGCGGAAAGGGCGGCGAGCCTGTCCGGGATCCGGTCTCAGCCGGTAAACGGCAACACGTCTGCGGTTTGGCCGGTGCCGCGGGGGAGCTTCCGCCCCCGAACGGGTGACACAATGCCCGAGCTGGTCCCTTTTGTGGGAGCCGGCGACGCCGATTGCGGCCAAAGCGGCTCCCACAAGGGATCCGGATCGCTGCCCTTTCATTGTCGGACAAGCTCCTAAAGGGCAGGGTCCATGGCTTTCCTGGGAGCGAAGCGCGGGAGAAGCACGATGCCCGGGACGGCTCCCAGAGTGGACACGGCGTAAAAGAGCGGCCATCCCATGGACTCGACCATGAAACCCGTGGGCGCTCCCGCAAGGACCCGGGTTACGGCCATGAGGCTCGAAAGGAGCGCATACTGGGTGGCGGTGAAGCGGCGGTCGCAGAGACTCATGAGAAACGCGATGAAGGCGGCGGTCCCTAGGCCGCCGCAGACGTTTTCGATCCCGATGGCCGCAACCATGGCCGGGTAGTTCTTCCCGAGAAGGGCGAGGCCGGTGAAAGCAAAATTGGAGACCGCCTGGAGGAAGGCGAAGATCCAGAGCGACCGGTGAATACCGATCCGGCTGATGATGCCGCCTCCGGCCAGGGTGCCCAAAATGGTCGAAAGAAGTCCGAACGCTTTGTTGACCGTTCCCACATCGGTCCGGGTGAACCCTAAATCCAGAAGAAAGGGCGTGGTCATGGCGCCGGCGATGGCGTCTCCCAGCTTGAACACCATGATGAAAAAGAGCATCTCCACCGCTCCCGATCGGTGGAAGTAGGCTCGGAGCGGTTCCCATACGGCGTCCTTGAGGGTCCTTGGGGCGGCGGCGCTGTCGTTTCCGCCCGCGGGCTCGGGTGCGGCAAGCGTCCACAAGGTATTGGCAAGCATGAGGCAGCCCATGAGCCCGTAAACCCGGTTCCAGGGCACATGATCCGAAAGCACCAGGGCCAGGGCTCCTGAGGTGAGCATGGCGATCCGGTAGCCCACCACGCTGGTTGCGGCCCCGGCGCCTCGTTCTCGGTCCGGAAGCACGTCGGCGCGGTAGGCGTCCACAACGATATCTTGGCTGGCGCTGAAAAAGGCGACGGCCAGGGCGAGAGACGCCACGGCCCAGGGAAGGGTGGCGGGTGACGAAAAGCCCAGGGCGATGATCCCGGCCGCAAGAAGGAGCTGCGTGATGAAAATCCAGCCCCGGCGGCGGCCGAGGAAACCGGGGCTGTACCGGTCCAGGAGCGGCGACCAGCATACCTTCAAGGTGTAGGGGAGTCCCACCAGGGAAAAGATCCCGATCACTCGAAGGTCCACGTTCTCGCTGGCCATCCAGGCCTGAAGCGTGGAGGCGGTGAGCGCCAGCGGAAGGCCGGAGGAGAACCCAAGACCCAGAAGGCAGATCACTCTCCGGCTGGCGTAAACCTTGACCCATGAAAAAAGCATGAATGGCCGGCTCCCCGCGGATGAGTCCCGTTGTATCCCCATCGTACGACCCGCCGGCCGTGGTTTTCAGCCGCTGGGTCGCGGACTCCTCACGCGTCGTTCAGAAGGTCGATGAGGGCTCTGAGACGCCCGAAGTCCTTGCGGTTGAAGTCTAGGATCAGCCGCGGAAGATGGATGATTTCCGGTTCGTCCGCTTCCTCGGCGACGGCACCGCCCCACGTCATGCCGCCGCCCGGCTGCAGAATGTCTGCGAAGTCACGCGCCAGCCGCTCGGCCGCCTCCAGCGGAAGGGGAGACTGCAGGCGGAGGACCAGTCGCTCTCCCACGAAACGGAGGCTGTGATAGCGGCGGTAAAACCGGTTGATCCTCCGGACGGCTTCGTCCACCGAATGGACCCTTTCGAAGAAATGGAAATCCGTTGCGCTGATGAGTCCTCGGTCGAGCAATTCGTTTCGGACGAAACGTTCCCAGTGGGACCAGTAGGTGCCCCTCGGTTCGTCGATGAGGATCAATGGAAGCGGGTAGCGCTTCCCCGTCTGGAGCAGTGTGAGGGTCTCCATGGCTTCGTCAAGGGTTCCAAACCCGCCCGGAAAAAGGGCCACCGCGTCCGCTTCCTTCAGGAAGGCCACCTTCCGGTTGAAAAAATACTTGTAGGTGATGCTTCTGGGATTCCCCTCCACCACCGGGTTGGATTTCTGTTCAAAAGGCAGGCGGATGTTCACTCCAAAGGACCGTTCGGGCCCCGCACCTTCGTTCACCGCCTGCATGATCCCCGGACCTCCCCCCGTTATGACCATGTAGCCGGCCTCGCTCAGCCGCTTTCCAAAGAGGCGGGCCATTTCGTAGATCGGCTCCCCGCTCTTGGTTCGAGCGGAACCGAAGACCGTCACTTTTTTGACTCCGGTGTAAGCGGCAAAAACCTTGGTGGTGAACCGCATTTCCTTGAGCGTGGAGTTCATGAGCTTGAGGTCGGCGGCGCGTTCGTTTTCCTGGCCGGCTTTGAGTGCGGCAAGGATCATCTCCCTTACCCACTGCGGGTGGCGGATGCCCCCGACCTGTTCCATCAGGCCATCGATGACGTCATCGACGGGGCCGTTGGTTCGGGTGAACTGCAGTCTTACCGGCGGCGTATCCGGCCTGTCGTCTTTACGCGATTCCGTCATGGCCAAGGGACCTCGGTTTCTTGAGACGGGTTTTCACGATGCATGCCGCGCGGCGGATCCCCCTGCGAGCGGCATAGGAGCTTTTTTCCAAACGGCGTCAAAACTGCAATCGCTCCTTTACGCGGAAGCCCCTGTTGGGCTAAGAAACGATTTCAGAAGAGCAGGCCCGCTTCCGGACCGCCGTGGCCTGTGGCTTCGCCATGCGCCAACCGTGCCGGGGCGAACGGAAAAATCCATGCCGGGTTTTTCTTCCGGCAGCGGGAAACCGTTTTCGCTCGCGTGGAGAAGTCGACAACGGGCCCCCGGCGGCTCGTGAGGCGCCGGCCGGGAGAGTATTTTCCTCTTTTTCAAGGGATGATTTCCACTGTTTTCGACCCGCAAGGTCTCGGCCCTCGGGAGCCCCCATCCATGACGGAAGCGCAGCTCAGAGAACGCATCAAGGAATTCAGCCGGTTTGCTCCCCGCGGTTCGCTTCGCGTTCATCACAACACCAGCGAGTTCATGGAGATTCGTCCAGACGACGTCATCGAGCTGGAAGGGCGGTTTTTTCTGGTCCGGGGCGAAGAATTCGAAGGGCGCTTCGGCCTGGACGGGGAACCCAAGTTCTGGGTGAAGCGCGTGGTGGATCTTGAGGATGGCGCGCCGCGCATCTTGAAGCTCGTTTTCCACGAAACCTTTATCATGAAGCTCGGTGAGCAGCGGATCCGTTGCTATCGGAGTCCTCGAAAGGAATCCCGGATCCTGAAGAAGGTGAAGGGGCACCCACATTTCATGCAGGGAGTCACCCTTTACGATGAGGCGGGCAACCCGGTGAGGGTCATCGACCGCATTCGCGGTGCGCCTTTCTACGAGTTCATCCACGGGCTCGACCTGGACCACAGGCAATATTTCCTCGAAGTCTTTCCGGAGATCTTCGAAAAGGTCCTCGCCTCCTTCGAAGCCGTCGCCACGCTGCACCGGATGGGAGAAATCCACGGCGATGTCCGAAACGACCACATCCTCATCGAGCGCCAGACGGGCCTGTATCGCTGGATCGATTTCGATTACGCTTACGAATGGACGGAGCAGCCTTTCGGCGTGGACCTTTTCGGACTGGGAAATATCCTGTTGTTCGCGGTGGGTAAAGGGTTTCATACCATCGACACGCTGAACATGGAGGCGGGCGGCGTTCCCGCTCAGACGGCGGAACCTCTCACGCCGGACGATTTTTCCCTCTTCTTTCCCAATCGGCTCATGAATCTTCGAAAGATCTTTCCCTACGTACCGGACAGCTTGAACCATGTCCTGATGTATTTTTCGAGCGGAGCGGAGGTATTCTACGAAGAGGCGGAGGAGATGCTCGCCGACCTCCATCATTGCGAAGAACTGTGCCGACGCGAGGTGTTTCATGGAACACAGGGTGCTGGTGGCCGTTGACCATTCGGAAAACGCTTTCCGGGCGGTGGAATACGCGGGAAGAGTCTTGCGGCATCATCCCGAGGCGCAGATCACCCTTCATCACGTGATCCTTTCGCCTTCCGCGGACATCGTTCCCGAAGAGGAGAAGCGAAAGGAGCAGGTGGCGACCATGCGTGCGGAAACCCTCAAGGTTCTGGAGCGCATGGGGCGCCGGCTGACGGAACTGGGCTTTCCGGAAAAAAGCATCCGCCTTCACGTCCAGGTGTGCCGCGAAGCCAAGAGCATCGTGGATTTGCTCCTCCACCAGCAACAGGCGGGGCGTTTCGGGACCGTGGTGGTGGGACGGCGCGGGATGAGCAAACGCGAGGAATTTCTTTTCGGGAGTGTTTCCAGCAAGATCATTCGGGAAGCCCGCAACTGCGCCGTCTGGGTGGTGGAATAGAGAGGCCGGGCGGGTTGCGGTGCCGGAAACCCGCGGGGAGGTGCCTGTGGAGGAAAGGCGGCTCGAAAAGGACTCACTGGGGCCGGTGGAAGTGCCGGCGGACGCCTACTACGGCGCCCAAACCCAGCGGGCGGTTGAAAACTTCGCCCTCAGCGGCCTGCGGCTGCCCCAGCAATTCATCCGGGCGCTCGCTTTGATCAAAAAGGAGGCGGCCGAGGTCAACCGGGAACTCGGATGGCTCGCCGGAGACGTTTCAGCGGCCATCGCCCGGGCCGCTCGGGAAGTGATGGATGGCCGCATGGCGGATCAGTTCGTCGTGGACGTTTTTCAGACCGGCTCGGCGACGTCCACCAACATGAACATGAACGAAGTGCTGGCCGGGCGGGCGAACGAAATCCTGGCCGGCAGGCGGGGCGGGAAATCTCCGGTCCATCCCAACGACCACGTGAACCTGGGCCAGTCCAGCAACGATGTGATTCCCACGGCCCTTCACCTCGCCGCCTGGACCGCCATCCACGGCCGGCTGATTCCTGCCCTGTCCGGTCTTCGGGCGAGCCTCGCGCGCAAGGCGGAAGAATTTTCCGATGTGGTGAAAATCGGGCGAACCCACCTCCAGGACGCCGTGGTGATGACCCTGGGGGACGAATTCAGCGGCTACGCCCGGCAGGTGGACTTGGGGATCCGCCGGGTCGAATCCACGGGGGAACGGCTCGAAGAGCTGGCGCTGGGAGGAACCGCCGTGGGGACCGGCGTGAACACCCACCCGGAGTTCGCCCCGCGCGTGATCGCCCGCCTGAACGAAACCACCGGCCTCAGCTTCCGGGAGGCGGCCAATCATTTCGAAGCCCAGGCGGCCCAGGACGCCGCGGTGGAAGCGAGCGGAGCCCTGCGGACGGTGGCGGTGAGCCTCATCAAGATCGCCAACGACATCCGCTGGCTCGGTTCGGGACCCCGCTGCGGTATCGGTGAAATCCGCCTGCCCGCGCTTCAGCCGGGATCCTCCATCATGCCCGGCAAGGTGAATCCGGTCATTCCCGAAGCGGTGATCCAGGTTGGAGTCCACGTCCTGGGAAACGACGCCACGGTCGCCGCCTGTGGCCAGTGGGGGTTCTTCGAATTGAACACCATGCTGCCGGTCATGGCCTACAACCTGCTCCAGTCCATCGAAATCCTCGCGGCCGCCGCGGACGTCTTCCGCACCCGATGCGTGGATGGGATCGAAGCCGACCGGGCAAGGTGCCGGACCGCCGTGGAACAGAGCCTTGCCCTGGCCACCTATCTCGTCCCCCGGCTGGGCTACGACCGGGCGGCCGAGGTCGCCAAGGCGGCCTACGAGCAGGGAAAGACCGTGCGCGAAGCGGCGATCGAAGGAGGTTGGCTGTCCAGGGAAGAGGTCGAACAGGCTCTTGCCACGTTGATTCCAGGGAGGAAGCACCATGGAACAGATTGAAAACGCACAGCCCGGCAGAAAAGACATCGCAGTGCGGTTCCTCTACTCCGTTCTTTATTTCGTGATCTTTGAACTGGTGAAGACCGTGGTCCAGCTGACCGTCGTGGTCCAATACGTGCTCCTTTTCATCACCCGAAAACCCAGCGAGCCGCTCCGGCGTTTTTCCAACCGCGTGGCCGCCTACGCCTACCGGCTGCTGCGATACCTCACGTTGAACGAAAACCTCCGTCCTTTCCCCTTTTCGGACCTTCCGCCGGAACTGGAACCCACGGAATCCCCCGTCACGTTTCGATGAAGACGGCACCCTCCTGCCTTTGAGCGGAAGCCGCCGGGAGTGGAGTGCCGGTTCTTTGACGAGTCGTCGTCGGCTTCGGCGGGAAGCGGGGTTCGAACGGACGACTCGCACCGCTCTTTCAAAGGCCCCGGCCGCCGGAGTCGGGAGGGGAACCCGCGCTAACCTCCCGAACGATGCGGTCCCCCGGCACGGGTGCGCTTCGCCTGCGTTTCCGGCCTGAATCTTGCACAAAAAGAGAAGCCGTTGAACCCCGCAGACAGGAGGGAAAACCATGGCGTTCCAGCCGCTGGCTCGTCTGGACAAAGACGGCGCTCGAGCCGCCCTGCCGGTGGAAGGCGCCTCCCGGCAGATCACGTCTTCGCTGCAGCAGCGCGTGTTCCACGAGGTGTTGAACGAAAACCGTTCGATTTGGCTGGATGGGCGGGAATCCGGGGTCGCGCCCGGACCGCCTGAGGTGGAACTGTTGGGGAAACTGGGACAGGAACCGTCGCGCCTTTCCGAAGTCCGTTCCCAGGTGGCGCAGGTGGCGGATCGTGGAGGTCTCCAGCCCTTGATCACCGCGGCCTACATCCGTGCGGCGGCCATGGGAAGGGGTGCGGCCGTGTGGGAAAGCGGTGTCTCCGGGCTGCCTTCGGTGCCGCTTGCGGTTTCCACGTCGCCCCCCGCGCCGTCCGCCGCGGAAGACGCCGCTGCGCCCGGCGGAGAGCCTGCGATCGGGATGCTCTCTTCGCTTTTCGAATCGGGGGCCGGAGGTGCGGGATCCATCGGTTACGATCCTCGAGGCGGAACCTCGTACGGTCTCTACCAGATCGCTTCCGCCACCGGCTCCATGGATCGATTCCTCACCTTCCTCGAGGCCCGGGCGCCTCATTGGGCGAAACGCCTCGAAGACGCCGGTCCGGCCGACACCGGAAGCCGGGATGGTCGGATGCCTCGAGAATGGCGCCGAATCGCCTCGGAAGACCCCGCTCTGTTCGCCTCCATCCAGCACGAGTTTATTCGAGAAACTCACTACGAACCGGCCCTGGAATCCATTTACGGGGCCACCGGTTTGAGGCTGGAAGAACACTCCCGGGCGCTTCGGGAAGTGGCGTGGAGCGCCGCCGTGCAGCACGGCCCCGCCGGAGCCACTGCGGTCTTTGAAGAAGCGGTCGCCGCTCTGCTAAGCCGGGGGGAGCCCGTGACGGACCCGGCACTCATCGAAGAAATCTACACGGCCCGAGCCAAGAGGGCCTCGCTGTTTTCCGGAGGAATCCGGAAGGCCTTATACGGCCGGTTTCGGGAAGAAAAGAAGCTGGCTCTCGCCGCCGCGGCAACGGAAGCCAAAGGCTAGCACCGGTTGCCGCGCCCCTGAACGAAAGGATTTCGGGGCATCGCTTCGAAACACACCCCTTGGGGGCTGTGAACGCGCCCCGCCCATGGAGGCGAGGCGCCGCAGGCCGTCACTTTTCCAGTTCCGGCTTGATCCGTTCGAAATAATCCAGCACTTCCGGGTTCATCAGGGCATCCCGGTTGGTCACGGGCCGTCCGTGAAGGATGTTGGTGACCGCGCTTTCCACTTTCTTCATGTTGAGGGTGTACGGAGCGTCCGGCATTTCCATGATGACGGCCGGGACATGCCGGGGCGACGCCTTTTCCTTGAGGGTCTGGCGGATCTTCTGCTTTAGCGCGTCATCCAGCCGGTGGCCTTCGTTGAGCTTGACGAAGAGGACGATCCGCTGATCTCCTTGCCAGTTTTGGCCGATAGCCAGGCTGTCGGCGATCTCCGGAAGTCTTTCCACCTGGTTGTAGATTTCAGCCGTGCCGATGCGAACGCCGGAAGGCTTCAACACCGCGTCGGAACGACCGTAGAAGGTGACACCGCGGGTGTCGCTGTGCATGATGATGTAGTCTCCGTGGCGCCATACGCCCGGGTAGACTTCGAAGTAGGCGTCTCGGTACTTGGCCCCGTCGGGGTCGTTCCAGAAATAGAGCGGCATGGAAGGCGCGGGGGCTTCACAGACGAGCTCGGCCTGTTGATCCCAGACGTGCTTGCCGTTTTCGTCATAGGCCTTCACTCTCATGCCGAGTCCCGGGCTCTGCAGTTCCCCGGCGTAGACGGGAAGGATGGGGCTGCCGATGGCGAAGCATCCGTTGATGTCGGTGCCGCCCGAGATGGAATTGAAGTGGAGGTCCTTCTTGATGTCGCTGTAGACGTATTCGAAACCCTCGGCGGAAAGCGGGGAGCCGGTCTGGGAGATTTGCTTGAGAGCCGAAAGGTCGTATTGCTTTCCGGGGCTCAAGCCCTGGGCGCGGAGGGCGTTGACGTAGCTCGCGCTCAGCCCGAACAACGTGATGGAGTGGTCCTGGGCAAGCTTCCACATGGCCGCGGGGTCCGGGTACATGGGATTGCCGTCGTAGAGCACCACCGTCGCGCCGGCTCCCAGGGAACTGATCAGCCAATTCCACATCATCCAGCTGCAGGTGGTGATGTAGAAGACAGTGTCCTCTCGCTTGATGTCCGAGTGGATGATGAGTTCCTTCAGGTGATTGATGAGGATGCCGCCGGCCCCCTGGACCATGCACTTGGGCTTGCCGGTGGTCCCCGAAGAGAACATGATGAACACGGGGTGATCGAACGGGAGCTGTTCGAAAGAGAGTTCCAGGCCTTTTCCCGGGCTGAGGAAATCTTCGTATCTCACGGCGTTGGGGATCGCCGACAGGTCGGGCTGGGTGCCGGCGTAGGACACGACCACCACCTTCTTGAGCGACGGGATGGCGCGGGCCACTTCCACGGCGTTGGTGTAGGAATGAAACACCTTGCCCTTGTAGAAGTAGCCGTCCACCGTGAACAGCACCTTGGGCTCCACCTGGCCGAGGCGGTCCAGGGCGGCCTGGGCCCCGATATCCGTGGCGCACGAAGACCAGACGGCTCCAATGCTGGTGGCGGCCAACATGGCGATCGCCGTTTCCATCAGGTTGGGCATGTATCCCACCACGCGGTCCCCGGGCTCCACGCCCAGTTCTCGAAGCGATTTGGCCAGTCGGGCCACGGTGGCATACAACTCCGCGTAGGTCATCGTCTTCTCGTGTTGGGTCTCGCCTATGAACTTGAAGGCTATCCGGTCGTCGCGGTAGCGGAGCAAGTTCTCGGCGAAGTTCAGGCGTGCTCCCGGAAACCATCGGGCGCCTGGAAATCGGCTCAAGTCGTCCACCACGGTGTCGTAAGGGACCGAAGCCTTGATCTCTACGAAATCCCACACCGCGCTCCAAAATTCCGGAATGGATTGCACCGACCAGTCGTACAGATCCCAGTAGGTGGCAAACGACGTTCCGTGGCGGCGGTTCACATGTTCCATGAAACGGGTGATGTTGGCCGACTGCTTGCGCTCTTCAGAGGGTTCCCAAAGGGGGATCTTCTTCGCCATCGCTTTTCACCTCCAGCATGTTGTTCCCGTATGAGGTCTGTCCCCGCGGGGTGATGGACCGGGCGGGGTCCGTTCCACAGGTTCCACGGTCGCCGCTCGGCTCCGGCATTCGGCCCCGGGCGTTCGCGAAGCCTGAACCATGTCATCGACAGGCCGCCGCCCCCCGGAGGTTTTCCCGGATGGCGTTGGAGGCGCCGTCAAACCCGATAATCGTCCTGCCGGAATCCACGAACGAAGCATGAAAGGCGTCCGCCTTTCGTTTGAGTCCTGTGCGTGGCTTTCGATTCGAAAAATCTGGAGATGGTCGAAGTCGTTCAGGCGGGAGCGAGTGTAGCAGGTTTTTCCGGCAAACCAAAGTTTAAAATGATCAAACTCGGGACGGTGCGGGGCGTCCCGCCTCGAGGACGTCTGTCACAGTTCGGGGGGGCCCGCCGGGATGAGGCAGATGAAGACCAGGGGGACGTCCCCGGTGTTTCGGATCTGATGTTCTTCGTTGGCGGGAATGAACACGGCGGTTCCCGGTTGCAGAGGGACCCACTGGCCGTTCCTCAAAACGGCGCCGCTTCCAGCGTGGATAAAAATCTCGTGCTCCCAGTCGTGCTGGTGCTTGGGGGTGTGGCCGTCGGGGTCCAGTTCGAACAGTCTCATGCAGAACTTGTCGGCGCCGTCGGCTTTGCCGATGAGCACGCGGCCGGTCACTCCCCTGGCGGGGGCGTTTTCGAAGCGGGTGGCGGGCGCGTCGGCCGCTGTGGCGATTTTCATCGGGGATTCCTCCTTACCCGGCGCAGGAACGAAACCATGTTCTTCAACAACGCGGAAACCTTGGACGGGTCCTTTCAAACGTTCTTCTTATACGAAGATCGGTCGGGATTTGCAAGTTCAGGAGCCCGCCTTCTGCAGCGCAAACGAGGCCTTTTGTGATGGATTCCGAGGCGGTTTTTCATTAAGATTGAACTCAACCGCAAAGGCAGCACGTATCGACCGCGGTACCCAGGCAACCGGCGAGGGTTTGAGAGCCCTCTTGAAGAGGGGTTGCCATGGTCTTCCGCCGACTCTACTGACGCTGCGATCCCCCGATGATCGACTTCATGACGCCCGAGGCCGTGCGACTTCTGGAACACGTCCATGTGAACCTGCCGTGGAAGCTGTTTGATCGATTTCGGGACCTGGTGGTGGAACGCCGGATCCACGTGGAAATCGGGTTCAGCGCGGTGGATTTGGACGGAGTGCCCAGAAGGCGATTGGAAGAAGCTTCGGCGCTCCTTGCCAACGCGGGTTGCCGGACCACACTGCATGCTCCTTTCTGGGAGCTTTGCCCGGGGAGCTGCGACCCGCTGATCCGCCAGGTGACCCTTTTGCGGCTCCATCAATTCCTGGACGTTGCGGCGGCTTTCCAGCCCGTCCAGACGGTGTGCCACACGGGCTACGATCCGCGCCATCATGAGGGCATGAAGGCCCGGTGGATCGAAAGGAGCCTCCCGGTCTGGGAGGTCCTGGCGGATCGCGCGGAGCGGATCGGGGTTCGGATTCTCTTGGAAAACGTCTGGGAGCCCGAGCCTTCGCTCCACAGGGAACTCTTGTCCAGACTGCCGTCCGAGTCCCTGGGATTCTGCCTGGACGTGGGCCACCAGCACTGTTTTTCAGAGGCGCCTCTTGATGCGTGGCTCGAGGCGCTTTCGAGCCGCCTCGGCGAACTTCATTTGCACGACAACGACGGCCGGCGCGACAGTCATCTTCCCGTCGGTCGGGGTACTCTGGATTTCGGGAGGCTTTTCGGGTTTCTGTCGGAACGAGGGGTAACGCCCCTTCTGACTTTGGAACCGCACCGGGAAGACCATCTGTGGGAAAGCCTCGAGGGGTTGAGCCGGGTGATCGGCGAAGGCTTTGGAGGCGCTGGACGGGCAGGGACCGGTGGATTCAGGAGGTGAGCCATGGCGGTGGTGGAAGTGAGCCTCGTACCCGTGGGAACCGGCGCTCCGGGGGTCAGCCGTTACGTGGCCCGGGCGGTGAAGATCCTGCAAGTGTCCGGGCTGGATTACGAATTGACAGCCATGGGCACCATCATCTATGGAGAACTCGATGCGATCCTGGCGGTGGTCCGCCGTATGCACGAGAGCTGCTTCGAATGCGGTGTCGAGCGGGTGCTCACGCAGCTCAAGATCGACGACCGGCGTGACCGGCCGGCCAAGCCCGGCGACAAGGTGCGGTCGGTGCTGGAGCAACTGGAACGGATGAAATGAGCGGGACGAAGGACCTTGCGATGAAGGAGCTCGTGGAATACCTCGTGAAGTCGCTGGTGGACCGGCCGGAAGAGGTGCTTCTGGCTCAACGGGAGAGGGAAAAGGAGGTCATCATGGAGCTCAAGGTCGCCGCCGAAGATCTGGGGAAGGTCATCGGCAAGAAGGGGAGCACGATCAACGCGATACGCGCGGTGCTCCAGGCCTTCGCTTCCACTCAGAACAAGCGGATCAGGCTCGAAGTCCTTGGCTGACGGCGCTTTCGTGCCGCGGGCAGGTGCCGGGAAACCGTGGCGCCCCTTGAAAAGCGACGCACCTGGTCTTATTGGTAGTGCTTAACGCCCGGCATGGCGCACCGAGCGCCGATTCCGCGCGGTTCAGGCTGAAAGGGAACAAACGCTCCAACCTTGAATGGAGGAGAGTCAATGCCTGGAAAATTCCCGGAAATCCCCGCACAGGAACTGCGAGCTTTTGTGGACCCCGCCACCCTGCCCTTCGAAACCACCGCTTCCATCGAACCCCTGAAGGAAGGCGTGGTCGGCCAGGAACGCGGAATCGACGCCATCAAGTTCGGGATGGGGATGAAGGAAAGCGGCTACAACATCTTCGTCGCGGGTCCGTCGAAAGCCGGGCTCACCTACATCGCCAGGACGTTTCTGGAAGAGCAGGCAAAGAAGGAACCCACCCCGCCGGACTGGTGCTACGTGTTCAATTTCAAAGAACCCGACCAGCCCAAGAGTCTGAAACTCACCGCCGGCCGAGGCAAGGAATTGAAGCGGGACATGGAGGAATTCATCCAGACCCTCCAGAGCAAGATTCCCGAGGTGTTCGACAGCGACGATTACCGGGCCAAAGAAACGGAAGTCCACCAGTCCTTCGAGAAACGGCGACGGGAGATCATCGAGGAACTCAGCCAGACGGCCCGGGAAGAGGGGTTCGTGCTGCAGTTTTCTCAGGTGGGCATGGTGATCATCCCCGCCAACAAAGAAGGCCAGCCCATGAGCCAGGACGAGCTGAGCCAGCTCGAAGACGAAGAACGGAAGGCGCTCCGTGAAAAGAGCGACGAGCTCCAGTCGAAGATGAAGGACGCCATCAAGCGAATCCGCGAAGCCGAAGCGGAGTTCAAGGAGAAGCACGCCAAACTCGACGGGGAAATCGCGCTTTTCGTCGTCGGCCAGCTCATGGAACATTACATCGAGAAATACGAAGATGAAGAGCAGGTTCAGCAGCACCTGAAGGCCGTTCAGGAAGACATCCTGGAAAACATCGATGATTTCAAGAAAAAGCCCGAAGGCCAGCAGCAGCCCGGTCCGTTTCCCATGCCGCCCAGGGAAGCGGCCTTCAAGAAGTACGATGTGAATGTCCTCATCGACAATTCCGAGACCAAGGGAGCGCCGGTGGTGATCGAATCGAACCCGGCCTACCCCAATCTTTTCGGTACCATCGAGCGGCAGGCCTGGTTCGGAGCGCTGTTCACCGATTTCAGCATGATCAAGCCCGGAGCTCTTCACAAGGCCAACGGGGGCTACCTGGTCATGAAGGCACTGGATCTCCTGAAATGGTACCTGTCGTGGGAAGCGCTCAAGCGAGCGCTTCGAGACGGTGAGATCCGCATCGAAGACCTGGGCGAACTCTACGGGATTTTCAGCACGCGGACCATCCGACCGGAACCCATCCCTCTGGATGTGAAAATCATCCTTACGGGAGATCCGTACCTCTATCACCTGCTCTATATCTATGACGACCGCTTCCAGAAGCTGTTCAAGGTGAAGGCTCATTTGGACGACCGCATGGACCGTAAGGATGAAACCGTTATCGAGTGCGCCAAGATGCTCGGGCGGTTCTGCTCCCAGAACAAGCTCCGGCACTTGGACCGGGAAGGGGTGGCCCGGGTGCTGGAATACAGCATGGAACTCACCGAAGATCGGGACAAGTTGAGCCTGGAACTGGGTGATATCAGCGACCTGATCCGGGAGGCCAACTATTTCGCGGGACTCGAAAACGCCGAGTTCGTCGGCCGCAGGCACGTGGAACAGGCCATAGAGAAGCGGATCTACCGCTCCAATCTCATCGAAGAACGGATAAGGGAGCTGGTCAACAAGGACATTTTCTGGGTCGAAACCACCGGCGAAAAGGTCGGACAGGTGAACGGCCTTTCGGTGCTCATGACCGGCGACCACGAGTTCGGCAAACCCAACCGGATCACCGCCACCGTCTCCGTGGGACGCGAAGGGGTGGTGGCCATCGAACGGGAATCCAAGCTGAGTGGGAATATCCACACCAAGGGCGTCATGATACTGAGCAGCTTCGTGAAGGAGCGTTTCGCCCACAACAAGCCCATTTCGCTGACGGCATCGCTCTGCTTCGAACAGAGCTACGGCATGGTGGAGGGGGACAGCGCTTCGAGCACCGAGCTCTACGCGCTCCTGAGTGCGCTTTCCGGGGTTCCCATCCGCCAGGGAGTCGCTGTTACAGGATCCGTCAGCCAGAAAGGGGAAATCCAGCCGGTGGGGGGTGTCACCCGGAAAATCGAGGCCTTCTTCCACGTGTGCCGGCACAAGGGGTTGACCGGGGACCAGGGTGTCATCATCCCGGCCAAGAACGTGCGCAACCTGATGCTCAAGAAGGAAGTGATCGACGCCGTCGGGGAAGGGAAATTCCACATCTGGCCGGTATCCACGATCGAAGAAGGCATCGAACTCCTGACCGGCATGCCCGCGGGCGAACTCCAGCCCGACGGCACCTACCCGGAAGGGACCCTCTTCCGCAAGGTGGATGAACGGCTCCAGCAGATCGCCGAAATCGTAAAAGAATTCGGAAAGAGCGACGAAGGCGCGGCGAAAAAAGGAAACGACGAGGGCGGCGGGTGTCCGAATTGCGGCCGCTAGCGGGCGGCGTGCATCCCGGGGGTCGAGCTGCGGTGGTGGCGGACAGGGCGGGGCATCCCCGCCCTTTTTTTTCCGGGGGCCCAGAAGCCGGGTTGGGGGCGGAAGAACGGCCGGTGTGATTTCCGATCTGCGGCAACGGTGCGGCGTCGGGCCGCCTCCGAGCATCGGCGGGGCTTGTCGCTGGTGGAAGAGATCTGCGTTCGAAGGAGGGGGATCATGATCAAAGACGGTTGCAGCGGACCTGGAGACCTGGAAGGCCTTTCCCAGAGCGAAAAGGAGCGAGCCGCTCGGGCCGGAGAAATCTACTCCAGGCTTTGTGAGGAGGCGGGCATCGGGTCCTGGTGTTTCGAGAATTTCGAAGCGTGGAAGGCCTTCGTCGAAGGTGAGATCGGGGAGTCCCAACTGAATGAAGAAGCCCGGAAGGAAGTGGAACAGTTCTCTCGAAGTTTCGGCAAGTACCTGATGGTGGACAGCAGGGAGGACCGGCGGCAGGAGCGGGAAGAAGAGGAGAAAAGGGAACGGGCCCGAAGAGCGAACAAGATCTACCGGAAGGTCTGTTCCGAATGCGGTATGGAAGTCTGTTTCTTCCAGGATTTCAGCAGTTGGAGCGACTACGTGGAAGGCCGGATAGGCGACGAAGCGTTCGAACAACGGGCCAAGGCCGAAATCGAAAAGATGAGGGCCCGGTCCCGATCGCCCCGTTGATTTGTCCGGATAATGGGTACCGGCAGACGGTTCGCCCATCAATGGCCATGGTGGAAGGGCCCCACGGGGCGCACCGGGATACGCCCGCGATCGTCCTCGAAGACCTGTCCAGGGTGAGGGTGTGTTGGCGCCACCGTGAGTCCATCCTCTTCCGCGGTTCGATGCCTTGAGGCTGCCGGCGGGGCCGGGTTCAGGATGAAACGGGGCCGTTCGGCGAGAGGTCTTCCATGCGGGATCGGACCTGGAGGCAGCGGGAGCGGTAGGAACGGGCGAGCAGGTCGGCGAAAGCGGCGTCGAAATCGTCTTCCGTGAAAAACTCCAGGTGCAGCCTTTCGGGGACTTCCCTGAGCGCCTCGAAGTGCTGCTTGAACGCGTCGAAGTGTTGCAGTCGCGCATCCGAGAGCCCCGGGCGGATTTCCCGCTCTCGCAGTCTTTCTTTAAGCGTTTCGTCGCAAGCGCGGCATTCCACGAAGATGCAGTTGGCGTCCAGGTCCACGGCCAGTCGTCCGGCTTCTTCGCGCCACTTCCTGGAAGCGAAAGTGGCGTCCAGCACCACCGGTCGCCCTTGACGAAGACGGTCTTGAGCGCGGTTGAGCAGTTCTCCGTAGACGAGCCGGCGGAGCTCCGGCCGGTATTGTCCTTCTTCGAACCGTGAAATGCCCCGTTGGGAGGGGCGGCCTTCGGGGATCGCCAGCTCTGTTCGCACTTGGTCCGACCGAAGGATGTCGGCTTCCAGGTATTCGGCGAGACGGCGGGCCAGGGTCGATTTTCCGCTGGCCGGCAGGCCGCAGGCGATCCACAGGGTGGGCCGGCTGAACTGCACAGCGTAAGTGCATGCCTGGGTCAAATAGCCCCGCACTTGGTCCTCGAGGGACTTCCGCCGGCATCCGTCCTCCCCACCGAGTCCCGGGGCTTCCAGTTCCTCCCATTCCAGGCAGGCCACCTTGAGCCGCACCATGGCGCGGTAGCAGGCGTAGAAATCGATCAACCGGTAGACGTCGGGATCATCCGCTGCCACGGCGTAGGCATGGAGTGCTTCAAAGCCGTGTTCCAGCGCTCCCAGATGATCCAGATCCATGAGCAGAAAGGCCAGGTCGGAGGCGGCGTCGCCGTACCGGAACCGTTCGTTGAATTCAATGCAGTCGATGATTTGAAGGCCTTCGAAGAAATAGACATGATCGCTTCGAAGATCGCCGTGGCCGTCCCGGATACGTCCGGAGGCGATCCTCCCTTCGAAGAGGCCCTCATGATGTTCCACGAAGGAACGGCTGACGGAGCGGATCAGTTCCCACGATTCCTTTTCCAGGATGCGCCCGGCGAACGGTTCGGTCTGGCGGAAGTTTTCTTCCATGTTGAAGGTCACCGTGTCCAGGCTGCCGAACCGGTCGATTTGGGGTCCATGGGGGGCGCTCCGGTAGAAATCGGCGAGCTTTCGTCCCAGGCGTTGCATGGTGCTGCGGCTGGCCCGGTTTTCAAGGATCTGGGTTTTCAGACTGGCGTTTTCGGGGAGCTGCAGCATCTTCACCGCGTATTCAACCGCTTCCCCCGGACCGTCCAAGGTGGTGCGCCCGGTTTCCTCGTCCCGGCAGATTCGGACGACGCCTTCGTACACGCCGCGACTCAGCCGCTGGTTCAGGCGGACTTCCTCTTCGCAGAAGTGCCGCCGGGATTCCAGGGTGGAAAAGTCGAGAAAACCAAAGTCGACGGGTTTCTTGATCTTGTAAGCCCAGGAACCGGTGAGAAAGACCGCGGAAATGTGCGTGTCGATCCTCCGGATGGCGCCCACCGGGTGAGGGTACGTCTCGGGGTCCTGCAATGCCCGGCAAACGTCTTCGAAGATCGCGGTCTTGGTCCATGCCGTCATGATGGGGGCTCCAGGCGTCCACGTGTGCCGTTGGATCCCGCCGCTACGGGTTCGCTTTGCTCCGTTCGATGAACGCGTAGGCGCTGTGGTTGTGGATCGATTCGAAGTTCTCCACATCGACCTGGAACCACAGGATGTTGGGGTCCGGTTTGAGTTGAGCCGCGATGTCGCGCACCACGTCTTCCACGAATTTGGGGTTTTCGTAGCCGCGCTCGGTGACGTACTTTTCGTCGGGGCGCTTGAGGAGCGAATACACCTCGCAGGACGCCGCTTCTTCCACCACCCGCACCAGGTCCTCGATCCAGACGAACTTCCTGAATCGAACCGCCAGTCGCGCCATGCCTCGCTGATTGTGCGCCCCGTGGTTGCTGATTTCCCGGGAACACGGGCACACGGTGGTGATGGGGACATTCACTTCCACGATCAGGTCGTATCCCTTGCGGTGGTCCAGGGACCCGATCACGCGGCAGCCGTACTCCATCAGCCCGGTGGTGTCGGTCACGGGCGATTTCTTTTCAATGAAATAGGGAAAAGCGATCTCCAGGTGAGCCGATTGCGCTTCGAGCCGCTCCTGCATGGCTTCGAGGATCTTCGAGAATTCCCGGATATCCAGGTGGCCGTAGAATTCGTTCAAAATTTCGATGAAGCGGCTCATGTGTGTGCCCTTGAACTTCCGGGGCAGATTCACATACATGTTGATCGTGGCCACCGTGTGCTGGAAATCGTTCTCACGATCCATCACCGTCAGTGGGTATCGGATGTTTTTGACACCCACTTTGTCGATGTTGATGTTGCGGTGGTCCTCTTGGTTCTGCACATCGATCATGGAGGTTCTATTCCTGGGCCGCGTGCATGCTGGAAAGCTTCCGGGCGATGGCTTCCAGGCTGTCTCGAGTTTCCGGGGAAACGTTCGACGCGAACGCACCATTGAGGTCGGCTTCGATGATTTGCTCGTCGTAAGGGAGAAATCCGAGAAATGGAAATTCCGGGAGCAGCTTTTCCAGGAATTCACGGTCCTTTTGGTTTCGAACCTTGTTGCCGACCACAAAGAGCTGCGAAAGACCGATGTCGGAGGCCAACTGGCGGATTCTCAAGGCCGTTTCCACGCTTCTGCGGCCCGGTTCCACGACCGTGATCAGGGCGCTCACCGCCCGTGACGTCCCCCGCCCCAGGTGTTCGACGCCCGCTTCCATGTCCATCACCACCACCTCGTCCCGGCGCAGGATCAAGTGATGAACCAGGTTCTTCAGGAGCACGCTTTCCGGACACACGCAGCCCGTGCCGCCCTTCTTCACCCCTCCCATGATCATCAGCCGGATGCGATCCCCGCAGGGAACCGCAATTTTTTCGGGGAGATCGTCCACCTTGGGATTCATCTTGAAAAAACCGCCGAAACTTCCGGGTACCGACTCGGTCCGCTCGGCGATAAGATCCTTCATGGCCGTGATGGGGGGGATCTCGGAAGCGTCGGCGACGCCCAAGGCGTGGCCCAAGTTGGCATCCGGGTCCGCATCGATGGCGAGCACGCTCTTTCCCTGGTCCGCGAACCACCTCACGAGAAAAGCGGATAGGGTCGTCTTGCCGACCCCGCCTTTGCCGCTGATTGCGATTTTCAACTTTCGTTCCTCCCTTCACATGAAGCGGCGCGCCGCTCCGAAAATCTCGTTCCCAGCCCCCGCGGATTCCCTGACCGCGGGCCGCAGCCGGCAATGAGGTCATCATAGTGGAGACTGACGGCCAAAATCAACGCTATCTCTCCCGCATCCGTTCGAACAGGTCCCGGCGGTACCCGTCCGGGAGCGGTTTCTGGCCCAGGAGTATGGCCAGGAGGTCCAGATCGTCCAGGCTGAGGATCCGTTCCAGATCGACTAGGTCTTCGTCCGGGACCGTAGCGCCATGTCGGGCCCAAAACCGCTCCAGGATCACCTCCAGTTCCCGGGTCGCCCGGCGGGCGGTGAGATACCGGAGCTTCCTTCGGTATCGCTCTCCCAAGGCGCTCACGGAAAGACCTCCTCGCTTCTCATTTCCGACTCCGAGCGGTCGGCAGCTTGCCTTTTTCCCTCTCCTGCGGCGGAATTCTCCTTCAGGAACGCCACCACCCGCCTCAGGGTCGACGGATGGTAAATGAGGGCGAGGTGGCTCACGGGTGCGGTCATTTCCGCAGGCCAGGAACCTCCTTGGGGAACGCCGGCCGGGTTGGGAAGAACCATGTTGTCCACCGGCGAATAGAGCGCAAGGCGGGGAAGTTCCTGCGGGAAAGGCAGGGTTTCGATCTCTTCGATCAGCGGGCCTCGATAACCCAGGGAACGGGCGGGGCGACCCACGGCGAAAACCGCCAGCTTGCTTCCCTGGTGTGGGGTCCCCAGCGTGACCACAGCTCCCGCAACGGCGGCAACCGTTGGGTCCGAAAGCGCGGCCCGTATGAGGAGACCGCCCATGCTGTGCCCCACCAAAAGGATCTTTTCCCCTGGAAAGGCGCGGGCCAGCTCGCGGATTTCCCCCGCGAGGCGGTCCGCCAGTTCGTCAAAAGAAGGGCGAAAACTGGGGTAATGCCATGAGTGGACCCGGGTGAAACCGGCACGTCTCAAGAAGACGCGCAGCAGAAACCAGGCGCTTGAGTTGTGATAGACGCCATGCACCAGCAGAACGGGCGGCGCCGGACGGTCATCGTTCCGCAGCGGCGCTTTTCGCCTGTTCCTGAAGACTCCCATGGGGAACGTGGCACTTACCAGGAAAAGCGAAAACAGCGACGTGAGATATCCTCGGACGACCCACGCCTTGACGCGCCCCCGGGATATTTCGCGAAGGGTCGCCCAATGCGGTCCGTTCGCCGTTTCATACCAGAAGAAGGCGTAGGTGACGGCGGGAACGGCGAGGAAAATCAAGGCGATTAAAGCCGGCAGGGCAATCATGGATCCAGCCTCTCCATGAAGAAGCGATCCGCGGCTTCCAGGTCTTCCACGACGCCGTCCGGAAGGGGCTTTTCCGCGTTCAGAAGTTCCACCAAGAGCGACCGTTCCCTTTCGGGCCGGCAGAGAATCCAGAGGGTCTTAAAGCCCACACGACGCGCCGGCTCCATATCCAGTTCGTAGCTGTCGCCCACCATCCAGCAACTTTGCGGCGGCTCGCCCGCTTCGCTGGCCGCTTCGCGATAGATGTCCAGCGACGGCTTCTTACACTGCAGGCGATAGCTGAGAACGGTGAAATCGAGCTGCGAAGAGATTTCCGGGCAGTTTTTCTGAAAGCCGTTGAAGAACGGGTGCCAGATGTTCGATATCACCCCCAGGCGAATTCCGGCGCCCTTGAGTCGGCGGAACAGGCGATGGGCGCCGGGAATGCCGCGCACACAGAGGGTCTGGTCTTTCCAGAGCCGCGCGATTTCTTGTTCGATCCGGTGCGGGTCCCGTTCGGGGAGCTGGGCGGCCACGGCTGCGGCAAGGGTCGACGGATCTTCCGCTGGATGCGTCATGATGAGCTTTCCCAGCCGGTGGGTTTCTTTTTCGGTGAGGGCCAGTCGAGATCCAAGGAGCCTTCGGGGCGACTGATGGGCGCCGGTGACCAGGGTGTGCCCGATATCGAAAAAGATGACGCGCGGTTTCACCGGGGGGCTACTCCTGGACAAAAGGCTTGCCTTCCCGCAGGCACGCTTCCGCGCGAGCGAGTTGCCGGCCCAGGTAGAGGGCGTGGTTGATGTCGGACAGGGCGCAGTCCCTGGCGATTTCGTGCTGGAGCCGGCTGGACTTGGGGTGGCGGTAGGTGTGGAGCGTGAAGTCTCCCTGACGATGTTCGACCACGATGGCCTCTTCGTCCACGGTGATCCTGAAGTAGCCCATGGGGTCTTCCCGATACCGGAAGGATCGTTCGGCGGCGATGAACGCGGCGCGATCCATCTGGGATGGATCCAAGGATATGGACTGGCTCACAATGGTGACGGCGCCCGGATCCATGTCGCAAGCCGACGCCACGTGGCGCTGGATGGCCAGAAGTCCGTAAAAATTCACGAGCCAGGCGTCCAGGGCGTTGTGCGTGCGAAAGACGGCGGTCAGGGTAAGCCGCTCCTGAAAGCGGCGGAAGAAGAGGCTCACCAGGCAGGGATGGCCTTGGGCGGCCTGGAGGTCCCGGCGGGGGTCCCACAGCACCACGTAGGCCTTTCGGTCTTCCGGGTCTTCCCGGAGCCGTCGGGCGGCTTCTTCCAATCCGTCCACGCCGAAATAAGTTCGGAGCCGGTGGCCGTAGCTGTAGGTCTCGTCTTCGGAACGGGTGCCCTCCAGGATGGCCTCCTGGTAACGGCGAAGGTGGGCCGGATCGTATCCCCAACGCACCAGGTCTTCTTCCGGAATGTCGCGAGGTTCTTCGACGATCACCTTGACGTTCTGCAACTCGCGGCGTTCGCCCTTGGCCAGTCGAACGGGGACGCCGAAACGGTGCAGTGTGAAAACCAGGTCTTTCCAGGCGGTGAGCGGGTCGCCGGCGCGGATCGTGTGTTCCCGGGGATTGGAGGGAAACGACGTGATCCGCACGCGGGGCAGAGGGACAACGACCCGTTCCGGAGTCGGCGGCGGGCTGGGGCGATAGCCGGCCATGAAAGACCGGAGTTTGCCTTGGACGTCCGGATCCTGGAGCGGCCAGAAGGAAACGATGGTCGGGGGACGGCGAAACAGGGCCGGGGTGACCAGGTCGTCAAGGATTCTCGAGGTGCCCCGGATGCGGACGCACGAGGGCGTGCCGAATCCTTCCACCGGTTCATAGCGGGCGTGCGGGTTGTCGTAGGGTTCCACCCCCCGTTCGAAAAAAGCGGTGAGTTCCTCCAGCGATCCGGAACGGTCGCGACCGCAGACGATCAACGTGTCGATCTGGGGGTTGTGGAGGAGGTTGCGGAGCATTTCCCGGAGGCCGTTTCCGTAAAGGGTGCCCGCAGCGGCGACGGGACTGGTTGCCGAACTCAAGTCGATGCCGGCGTCTCTGACGAGTCTCAACACGTGGTCCACCCTGGACCAAAGGGTTACCATACCCATGGTCCCTGCGGGATTGATCACCTTCAGTCGATCGCCGAAGTGAAGGGGGCTGAAGGTGAGGGGGCTCTGGTTCGCGCTTTCCTTGGAAGGGTGAGGCTTCATCGAAAACGACTTTCCCGCTTCCGGCGGCACTCCCTGATGCGTTGCGTCACTCGGCCGCTCGGTTCGAAGGCGGCGTGGACCCGGGTTCCACGAAATCGGTGGCGTCCATCCGCCTCTCGGAGGTGACGCCCCGAATTCCGGCCAGGATGTAATCGTAGGTTTCGGGCGAGATGATCAGCCGCTCAAAGATCTCGATCCCTGCTTCCCGCACCGCACGGCTCCAGAAGGCGTCCCGTTCCGGGGTGGAAGAATCGTAGCGATGTTCGTAGTAAATGGCCCGGATGCGTGCCGTGGCGATGAGTTTGAGGCACGTGTAGCACGGCGCCAGGGTCGCGTAGAGGGTGGCTCCTTCGATGGAGATCCCGTAGCGGGCGGCCTGGGCGATGGCATTGGCTTCGGCGTGAGAGGCCCGGCAGAAGTTGTACTTGTCGATGTCGGGGACCCCAAGGGCCCGCCGGTAGCAATAGGGTTTTCCGTCTCTTTCCGGGCCGTCGATGCAATGAGGCGCCCCCGGCATGGCGCCATTGTAGCCGGTGGAAAGGATGTGGTTGTCCTTGACGATGACCGCTCCGGTCGGGCGCGAGTTGCAGGTCGAACGACTGCTCACGATCTTGGCGATCAACATGAAGTATTCATGCCAACTGGGGCGGTTGCAGGGCATGCTGGTTCGGCTCCTGAAGGAACACCCACGCGGCCGGGAGGCGCAAAGCGCTCAAGAACTTACCCAATCGCCGTCGGTCTTGTCAATCGAGCGGGCTTCCGAAAAAGCAATAAAAAAGCCGCCCTCGGAGAAGGCGGCGGCATCGGCATGGGGTGAGTGATCGGACTCGAACCGACAACCTCTGGGGCCACAACCCAGTGCTCTGACCTGTTGAGCTACACCCACCGTCGAAATCCATGGCATGTTGCCCTGAGAGCAGTGTTCATTAACACGATTGCCTTCGATCAGCAAGAGAAAAGTGCCGGTTAAAGAGCCTTGAAGCACGCCGCAGCTGTTATCGACAATCAAGATGAACGCACCAACTGGACGCTGAAGATGAGCGAAAAAGGGAAACACCTCCTGAACTGAAGGCGGTGGAATGGACCCCACGGTCGCCTCATCGAAAGCGGAAGACTTCGAGGAGTCCTGACATTGAACCGGTCTGCCATTCGGATCGCCCTGGGAAGCCTCCTACTCGCCCTCGGTGTCTTGGGTCTGGTGCTCCCGATCCTCCAAGGCTGGCTGTTCCTCGCTCTGGGAGCCCTGGTCCTCTCGCGGGACGTTCCTGCCTTTCGACGCCTGGTCCGTTGGATCACGCAGCGTTTTCCGCGGGTCGGAGAAGCGCTGGAGCGGATCAGGACGCGCTGGCAGGCCTTCGTCGAAAGGGTAAGGCGCTGAGACGCCGATGGGACGGCGGTGATGCCGGAAGGACGGCATGAAGGAACCCCGAAGCCTCGTGACTCAGGGGAGGGAGGGAAACCCTGCCCGCGCACAACCGCGATGCGGCCGAACTTGACAAATGTTTCGTCTCCAAATATCCTTACGAGGATTGTTTGATGAAAGAGCGTTTTCAGAACGAAGGACCCGCAGAAAACGGTTGAAGCGGCGTGAACGTTTCGGCCGGACGGTGCGGGAAACCATGTCAATCAGTTGGAAAAGTTGTCCTTCCGGGCCCCTTCCAAGGGTCCGCGGCGTCTGGTCTTCAACCTCCTGATCTCACATCGCCGCCTTGGGTTGCCGCGGGTGCCCGTTCCTTATGCCCTGATGTCGTGAGGAAGCGGGAAGAGGCCAACCCTTGTGCGTTGCGGCGGGAGGGAATGCGGAAGGCGAACCGTTGAAGAGGAGAAGGCACCGATCATGTCGGAAAAAGTCATCGTCGAAAACGTTTTCAAGATCTTCGGGCCCGATCCCGAACGGGCATTGCGGCGCCTGGAGCGCGGAAAAACCAAGGACGAAATCTTCGAAGAAACCGGCCTCACCGTGGCGGTTCAAGCCGCCGACTTCACCGTGCAGGCCGGCGAAATCTTCGTGGTGATGGGGCTGTCCGGTTCCGGGAAGTCCACGCTGGTGCGCATGCTCAACCGGCTCATCGAACCCACCGCCGGCGACATCCGGATCGACGGGCGAAGCATCGTGAAGATGACCGAAAAGGAGCTGATCGAACTGCGGCGGCACACGGTGAGCATGGTCTTTCAGTCCTTCGCGCTCATGCCGCACCTCACGGTGTTGGAAAACGCCGCCTACGGGCTGACCGTGGCGGGGGTTCCGGCCGGGGAACGCACCGAGCGCGCCTTGGAGTCCTTGGATCAAGTGGGGCTCAAAGCGTACGCGAGTAGCTACCCGTGGGAGCTTTCGGGCGGGATGCAGCAGCGCGTGGGGCTGGCGCGGGCCCTGGCCCAGGACCCCTCGATCCTGCTCATGGACGAAGCCTTTTCGGCCCTGGACCCGCTCATCCGCGCGGAAATGCAGGACGAACTGCTGAAACTTCAAGCCCAGAAAGAACGAACCGTAATCTTCATTTCTCACGACCTCCACGAAGCCATCCGCATCGGCGACCGGATCGCGGTGATGGAAGGCGGACGCATCGTGCAGATCGGGACACCGGATGAGATCCTCCGAAATCCCGCCGACGAATACGTGCGGTCGTTCTTTCGGGGCGTGGACCCCACGGCGGTGTACTCGGCGGGCGACGTGGCGCGGCGCAACCAACCCACTTTGATCCGGCACAGGGGCGAAGGGCTCCGTGCGGCGCTCGAGCAGATCAAGGACGAAGACCGGGATTTCGCCTACGTGGTGGATCGCCGGCGGCGGTTTGAAGGGGTGGTTTCGGTGGAAACACTGGCCGAATGCCTCCGAGCGGGAAAGCGGGACCTGGAAGCCGCGTTCATAGAAGGCGTGGAGCCGGTGCCGGCGGGCACGCCGCTCCAGGAAGTGCTCCCCGTCCTGAGGCGGACCGTCTGCCCGGTCCCGGTGGTAAGCGATGACGGACAGTACCTCGGCGTCATCTCCAAGAACGCCTTCCTGGAAATCCTGGAACAAGGAATGCCGTCGCGGCTTGAGCCCGAAGGGGACGATGCCGGGACCGCTGCGATCCCTGGAATTCCGATGGAAGAAGTGCCGCCCGAGGTGGCGGATATCGCCTTGGACGATTCCGACGGCGCAAAAGGATTACGGAGGCGATAGACCATGAATTGGCTTGATTTTGAGCACTACAAGATTCCGCTCGAAAAATGGATCGAAACCGGAGTGACCTGGCTGGTGGACCATTTCCGCCCCGAGTTTCAAGCGGTCAAGTGGCCCATCGAACAGACCTTGAACGGCGTCGATGCCGTGCTGCAGACGCTTCCGCCCTTGGCCGTCATCGCGGTGGTCTTCGCCGTCGCCTGGCGAACGGCGGGTTGGCGGGTGGGAGTCTTCAGCGCCGCGACACTGATCTTCATCGGGTTTCTCGGGCTGTGGGAAGACACCATGACGACGCTGGCCATGGTGTTGAGCGCGGTCTTCTTCTGCGTGGTGGCGGGAATCCCGCTGGGGATCATCGCGTCCCGGAGCGATCGGTTCGAGGCGATCCTGAGGCCCATGCTGGACGCCATGCAGACGACGCCGGCCTTCGTCTACCTGGTGCCGGTGGTGATGCTCTTCAGCATCGGGACGGTGGCGGGCGTCATCGCCACCATCGTCTTCGCCATGCCGCCCATCATTCGGCTCACGAACCTCGGGATTCGACAGGTGCAGCCGGACGTGGTGGAGGCCGCCAGGGCTTTCGGGTCCACTTCCATGCAGATCCTGTGGCGGGTTCAGTTTCCGCTGGCCCTTCCGACCATCATGGCCGGGCTGAATCAGACCATCATGCTGAGCCTTTCCATGGTGGTGATCGCGGCTCTCATCGGAGCCGGGGGCCTCGGGCTCCCGGTCTTCGAGGGTCTGAATTCCCTGCGCGTGGGGCTGGCCGGGATCGGCGGGTTGAGCATCGTGCTCCTCGCCATGGTGCTCGATCGCATCACGCAGGCTTTGGGGAGACGGCAAGCGTTCATGCAGCGCGCCGCTGAGTGACGGGGGGTGGTTCCAGGTTTCCCGCGCCTGCGGCGGGTGGGAGGGGCCGAGGTCCGCGAAGAGCCCCTGTTCCTGTTCAACCGAAAACGAGGGAGGTAATGGATGAGCGATGTGACGATGGGACGTTCCGTGAAGGCGATGGCGATCCTGTTCGGGATCATGGCGCTGCTGGCGGCGGGAGGCGCCGGAGCGGAAGAGGCGCTTCCCGGAAAGGGGGTCACGGAGCGGCCGGCCCGCGCCACCTGGACCACCGGGTTTTTCCTGGAAGCCGTCTACAGCCGAGCCCTGGAAGAGCTGGGTTACGAAGTGGAGGACCCGAAGGAACTCGCCAACCCCATCTTCTACCAGTCGCTGGTCAACGGCGACGTGGATTTCTGGGCCAACGGTTGGTTTCCGCTTCACAACTCGCAGCTTCCCAAGAACTTCGATGAGAAGGCGGAAATCGTGGGAACGGTCGTCAAGGCCGGGGCCGTCCAGGGCTATCTGGTGGACAAAAAGTCGGTCGAGCGATTCGGCATCCAGTCCCTGGACGATTTCAAGCGCGACGACGTGAAGCAGGCCTTCGACGCCAACGGCGACGGCAAGGCGGACCTGGTGGCCTGCCCGCCGGGATGGGGCTGCGAAAAGGTCATCACCCACCATCTCGACGTCTACGCACTGGAAGATCACATCAATCCGATCAAGGCGAGCTACAGCGCCGCCATGGCGGACGCTCTCGCCCGCTACAAGGCGGGACAGCCCATCTTTTTCTACACTTGGACCCCCAACTGGACGGTCAACCGCCTGGTGCCGGGCGAGGACGTGATGTGGGTCAACGTGCCGGAGATCATCCCGACCGAAGGCCAGAAGGGGTTCGAAGCATACATGGTGCTGAGCGGAGTGCCGGGCGCGGTGAGCGACCCGATCAAGATGGGTTTTCCCGCAAACGACATCGCGGTGGTGGCCAACAAGGCATTTCTGGCCGAAAACCCCGCGGCCCGGAAGCTCTTCGAAATCATGTCGATCCCCCTGGAAGACATCGCGCGCCAGAACAACCGCATGTTCGCGGGCGAAAACACGGAAGAGGACGTCGAACGGCACGTGAGCGAATGGATCGCTCTCAACAAGGCGACCTGGGACCAGTGGCTGGCCGAAGCCCGGGCGGCCGCCAAGTAGCGGGAAGTTCTCTACAAGAATGACCCTTCCGCAAAGGTGACCGATTGGGGTGCGAAAACGATCCGTATCCCGCTTCGGGGGTGTTCATCGGAGGCTTGCATGGCACGAGTTTCAAGCTGCAGGGTTTCACCGTGGCTGACCTGTTACGTGCGGCGTCCCGACGCCGCGGTCCGTCTGTTCTGTTTCCCTCACGGAGGCGGCGGTCCCCAGGTCTACCGGGACTGGGCGGAAGCGTTGCCGGAGACCATCGAAGTGTACGCGGTCAGCCTGCCGGGGCGCGGTGCCCGGATCCGGGAACCGCTCATCAGGGGGATGGAAGAGCTGACCGCGGCGCTGCTGGAGGGGATGCGGGACTTTCTGGACAAGCCCTACGCCTTTTTCGGCCACAGCGTGGGCGCGCTGGTGGCCTGGGAGCTGGGGCGTCGCATCCATGCGGCAGGCCATCCGGTGCCGCTCCGGGTCTTCGCCTCGGCCCATACGGCGCCCGATCGAGCCGCAGACGGTGAAGGCATGCACCGCCTTTCGGACGAGGAGCTGGTTCGGATCATCCGGCGGCTGGGGCTGGTCCCCGAGGAAGCGCTGGAAAGCGATGAACTGACCGCCTTGATGCTTCCACCCATCAAGGCGGATTTCGCCGTTTCCGAAACCTACCGGTTCGTGGAAGGGATTCCCTTGCCCGTCCCCGTCACGGCGCTCGGCGGTCGTGAAGACGACCTCGTCTCCGAAGAAGACCTTCGGGCGTGGGAACGGCATACGGAAGGAGGCTTCGAAGTCCGCCTGTTCGACGGCGGACACTTCTACACCCAGACCCACCAGGAGGCTCTGCTCACGTTCATCGCCGAACGGACGGAAGCCGATCTGCGCGGGCTTCCGCTGAGCATTCTGGAAGGCCCCCGGGAAGCCTATCCGTCGGATCGGTGCCTCCACGATCTCTTTCGGGAGCAGGTGGTTGAAACCCCTGACCGGCCGGCCGTGAGCGACATCCGCCGGACTCTCGGCTTTCGCGAACTGGACGAGGCGACCGATCTGCTCGCCCGCTATCTCCAACGCGAAGGGGTCGGCGTCGATGCCATCGTCGGAATCTTCATGGAAAGCAGCGTGGAGTATGTGACGGCCTATCTGGGGATTTTGAAGGCGGGAGGCGCCTACATGCCTCTTGAGACGGAATACCCTCCGGCACTGCTCCAGCGGGTGCTGAAGAAGGCCGACCCGGTGGTGGTGCTCACCACGCCGCGCTTCCGGGATCGGCTGCCCGAGTCCTGGCGGCGGGCGGGCCGCGTGTTCACGTTGGACGACGACTGGGAAAGGCGGCTTCAGGCGGAGGACCTGCCGGTACTGGATGCGGAGGGCCGCCCGCGGCCGGACCCGGACAGCCTGGCCTATTGCGTCATGACCTCCGGCACCACCGGCGAACCCAAAGGCATCGTGTGCCCCCACCGCGGATCGGTGAATGCCTACACGTGGCGCTACCGGCATCTGCCTTACGAAGACGACGAACGGGAAGCCTGCAACGTCTTCTTCGTCTGGGAAGTGATCCGTCCCCTCCTTCAGGGGATACCGTCCCACGTGATTCCGGACGACGTCATCTACGATCCGCCGAGGCTGGTGGATTTCCTGAGCGCTCGACGCATCACCCGGGTGCTCTTCACTCCGTCGCTTCTCGAGCAGATCTTGAACACTCCCGACCTGGACCTGGCCGAGCGGCTTCCGGATCTCCGGATCGTCTATCTGAACGGGGAGGTGGTGCCGGTGGCTCTCCGAAACCGCTTCTACCAGAGGCTTCCCTGGGTTCGGCTGATCAATGACTACAGCATTTCCGAATGCCACGACGTGTGCACCTACGACCTGGCCGACGTGGACCCCCGGCTCTCGCCCAAAGTCGCGCCGCTCGGTCCGCCCATGGCCAACGTCCGCGTTTACGTCCTGGACGACGACTTCCAACCCGTCCCCCGGGGCATGTTGGGGGAAGTGTACGTGGGCGGCGATTCTGTCGCCCGCGGCTACCTGGACGACCCGGAAAAGACGGCCGAGCGGTTCCTTCCCGATCCGGTGAAGCGTGACGGATCCCGCGTCTTTCGAACGGGCGACCTGGGGCGGGTGCTCCCCAACGGCCACCTGGAAGTGGTCGGGCGCGTGCAGTACATGGTGAAGCTTCGGGGCTACAGCATTGTGCTGGGAGCGGTGGAGACGGCCATTTGCGAACATCCGGCCGTGAACACGGCGGTGGTGGTCACCGAAGACGATCCCGAAACGGGTCAACCCGAAGCGCTCGTGGCCTACGTGGTGGGAAACGGCACGGTTCCCGACGACGCCCTCGAAAAGGATCTCCGGCCCTTCCTCAAGGAAAGACTCCCCCATTACGCGATTCCGTCCGTCTTCATCCCCATTGAGTCCCTTCCGCTCCACGAAGTCACCGGAAAACTCGACCGAAAGAAGCTCCCCAAGCCGTCCGAAGCGCGGCGCCGCGCGAAGAAGGCCCCCGCTGCGGTGGCTCCGGAAGACCACCTGGAGCGGCTGGTGGCCGAAACTTGGTCGGAGGTGCTCAAGGTGGACGTGATCGACGGGGACGACCATTTCTTCGATCTGGGCGGACATTCCCTGCTGGCCATCCGAGCCAGCACCGGCCTGTCGCGCCGCCTGGGGATCACCGTGTCAGTGATCGACATCTTCGAACACCCGTCGGTGAAGCTCCTGGCCGCTCACCTCAGGGAGCGACTGGGGCCGGCCGAAGCGGCAGGAGCCGAAGAACCGGCCGGGAGGCGGGCTCGGAAAGTTGGAAGGAGGGCCGGGGCGGCGGCCGACGCGTCCCTTGGACGGGAAGGATCCGGCGATGTGGCTATTGTGGGGATGGCGTGCCGGTTTCCCGGAGCGTCCAACCTTGAAACCTTCTGGCGGAACCTGAGAGACGGCGTGTGTTCGATCCGCACCTTCGAGGACCAAGAACTGTGGGCCCGCGGCGTGTCCCCCGAGGTGGCGAGCGCTGAGGGCTACGTCAAAGCGGGCGCCGTGCTCGAGGACGTGGACCGGTTCGATCCCGGGTTCTGGGGCATCAGCCGGCGGGAAGCCGCTTATATGGATCCCCAGCATCGGCTCTTTCTGGAATGCTGCTGGGAAGCCCTGGAACAGGCCGGGTATCCTCCGCGCCACACGGGAGTCCGTACGGGGGTGTTCGCGGGCTGCTACCTCCCGTCCTATCTGCTTCACGTCCTGCGCGGTGGCGGCCTGGTGGATCCCACCGACCCGTCGCTCTTTCACCTGACCGAGATCGGAAACGACAAGGACTACCTACCCACCCGAGTTTCCTATCTTCTGAACTTGAACGGGCCAAGCCTGGCCGTGCAGACCTCGTGCTCCACGGCGGCTACGGCCGTGGCCACGGCCTTCCAGGCGCTCTGTGCCGGAACCTGCGACATGGCGCTGGCGGGGGCTTCCAGTATCACCTTTCCCCAGGGCGGGTACCAGTACGTGGAAGGCCATGTGAATTCCCGGGACGGCCGTGTGCGGGCCTTCGACGCCGACGCCACAGGGACGGTCCTGGGAGACGGGGTCGGGGTGGTGGTGCTGAAGCGGCTGGAAGACGCTCTGCGCAACGGCGACACCGTGTGGGCCGTCATCAGGGCAGTGGCGGTCAACAACGACGGAAACGCCAAGGCGGGCTATTCGGCGCCCAGCGTCCAAGGACAGGCGGATGTGATCGAACGGGCTTTGGAATCGGCAGGGGTTTCTGCGGACACGCTGACCTACGTGGAGGCCCACGGCACCGGAACCCGCCTTGGAGATCCCATCGAAGTCCGGGCACTCACGCAGGTTTTCCGCCGCGCGACGGATCGCAAGGGGTTCTGCGCCCTGAGGTCGGTCAAGGCGAACATCGGCCACAGCAACATCGCGGCCGGCATGGCCGGACTCATCAAGGCCGCGCTGGCGCTCAAAAACCGCATGATTCCTCCGCAGATCCAGTTCGAAACCCCCAATCCGGAGATGGCGCTGGAAGAGAGCCCCTTCACCATCGCCACCGAACCCGTCCATTGGACCGTGCCCGAAGGCCTGCCGCGCCGGGCCGGTGTTTCCTGCTTCGGGATCGGCGGCACCAACTGTCACATCGTGCTGGAAGAAGCGCCGCGGGACACGGGGCGTCCCCGCACGGAACGCCGGGATTTCATCGTGACCCTTTCGGCTCCGAGCCGGGAGGCGCTGGAACGGATGCGCCGGAACCTCGCCGATCATCTGCGAAGCCGCCCCGCTTTGGACGTGGGGGATGTGGCCTACACGCTCCAGGTCGGCCGCGAAGCGTTTCGCCATCGGATCGCCGTCGTGGCGGAGGATCTATCCTCCGCGGCGGAGGCGCTCGAAGAGGCGGTGCCTTCGGCTGCGGATGCGGGTGGCCGTTCGAAACCGCGGTGCGTCTTTCTCTTTCCCGGCCAAGGGTCCCAGCATCTGCGCATGGCTTACGGCCTCTACCGGACGGAAGCTCGGTATCGAGCCCATTTTGACCGCTGCGCGGAAATTCTGGAACCACTGGTCCGAGACGACCTGCGCTCGCGGGTTTTCGCATCGCCGCAAGACGACGTCGCGGCCCGGGCGCTGCTCAAACCTCAGATCCTCCAACCCGCGCTCTTTTCCGTGGCATTCGCCCTCGCCCGGACACTCATGGACTGGGGTATCCACCCCGACGCCGTGGGCGGCCACAGCATCGGCGAAATCGTGGCGGCCTGTGTGGCGGGGGTCTTGACCCTCGAGGACGCCCTGGAGCTGGTCGTCACGCGGGCGCGGGCCATCGACGCCGCACCGGAAGGCGCCATGTTGTCCGTTCGGGCCGGCGAAGGCGAAGTCCGCCGCTGGATCGAGGAACATCCCGACTTGGTTGTTGCGGCGGTGAATTCCCCCACGGACGTGGTGCTCTCCGGCCCGGTGGAAGCGGTGGAAAGGGCTTCGACGGTCCTGGAAGCCGCCGATGTGATGTGCCGCCGGGTGCACGTGAACCGGGCGTTTCATTCGCCCATGATGGCCGACGCGGCGGAAAGGCTTGTCACGTGGGCCGAGCGCGTGCCGCTTCGCATCCCGCGCGTCCCGGTCCTTTCCAACGTGAACGGCCGGTGGATGCCGCAGCCGCTCGCCGCCTCCTATTGGGGCGAACAGCTTCGGTTCCCCGTCCGGTTTGCCGATAACGTGCGGTGCCTTCTGGAAGAACCCCCCGGTGTGATCCTGGAGGTGGGGCCGGGGCGCACCCTGAGCACGCTCATGGGGCGGTTCCGGGCGGAACGGGATTCGGACGCCGCGTGGCCGCTGGTACTGTCCACGCTCCCTCACCCCAAGGACCCCGAATCCACCGACACAAGGCAGTTCGCCAGGACGCTAGCCGCCCTCTGGGCTTCGGGGATCGATCCCGACTGGAAGGCCTACCATGCAAGTGATCGCCATGTTCGCGTGCCGCTTCCGACCATCGCTTTCGACCACAAGCGCTGCTGGTTCGAAGCACCGGAAACGGAAGCCGGGCTGGTGACGGAAGCGGCGGGCCGACCGGGGAGCGGGAAGCTTCCCCTGGACCGGCGGTTCTATATCCCGTCGTGGAGCCGTTCCCTTCCGCCAGCGGCGGTGAGCAGCGGCCGCGTCCCGGCGGAAGTCCGCCTTCGCTGGTGGGTGTTTCTCGACCGCCGCGGCCCTGCCGGCGCCTTTTCCAACCGGCTGGCGGACGCCCTGGAGGAACTCGGTTCCGAAGTGACCCGCGTGGTCCGCGAGGGCAAGTCCGCGGGCAGTGAAGGGGACCTCGAGGAAAACCTCGTTTCCCTGGATCCAGAGAATCTGGAAGGCTCCATGGCGGAGCTTCTCACACTGCGGGATCGACCGGACCGGGTGCTCTTCCTCTGGACCCTGAAGGACGATCCGCGGCCTGAAGACGTCTACGGCCCGTTGGTGGCGCTGTCCAAGGCGCTGGCTTCGCAGCCCGCTTCGCGGCCTCTGGGCGTGTGGGTGGTGACGACCCGGACCTTCCAGGTGGATCGGGAACCCATCGATCCCGCGCGAGCTACGCTGACCGGTCCCTGTTTCGTGCTGCCCCAGGAGGTTCCGCAGGTGACCTGCCGCGTGATCGATGTCGCGGTTTTCCAACGCGACGCATCGGCGGACGAAAGGACCGTCCGGCGGGTGCTTTCCGAATGCCTTTCGCGCCGGCCGGACCCGGAACCCGTGGTGGTGTATCGAGGCGGAAACCGTTGGGTGCAGCGCTATGAACCCGTTACGGTACCGGCCGTAGACCGGGGCGCGGGCGCCCTGAAAACCGGAGGCGTCTACGTGGTGACGGGAGGCCTCGGGCGGATCGGCCAGCTTCTTGCGGAACACCTGGCGTGCTATGGCGCGAAAATCATGCTCACGGACATCGTGGACTTTCCCCGGCGGGACGACTGGAAAGCCGCGGTGAGAAGCGAAAAGACGCATCCGAGGACCCGCGAGACCATCCGCCGGCTCCTTCGGTTGGAAGAGGAGACGGGCTGCCGGGTGGCGGTCCTTCGCTCCGACGTCACCCGGGCGCAAGACATGGAACGGCTGCTGCGGGAGGCGACGGAGCATTTCGGAGGCATCCACGGGATTTTCCATGCCGCGGGCGTGGCGCACCTGAAATATCTTCCCGAACTCAGCGAAGACATCTCCCGCCTGGAATTTCAGCCCAAGGTCCAGGGGCTTTTGAACCTTGCCGAAGCCGTCCGGCGGCTCCGGGAGGAAACCGGCAAGGCCCCGGAATTCGTCGTGCTCTTTTCGTCGCTCGCATCCATCCTGGGCGGCTACGGCATGACCGCCTACACGGCCGCCAACCGGTTCATGGACGCTTTTGCGAGCGCAACGTCAGGGCGGTCGGACACGCGGTGGGTGTGCGTCAACTGGGACGACTGGGATTTCAAGTATACCAAGGAACAGGTGGCCGCCTACGAAAAGACGAGCGCGCGGTTCGCCATGCCGCCGGCGGAAGGGCTGGAAGCGCTGGAGCGAATTCTTGCGCGGCCCGGAGCGTCCCAGGTGCTGGTGGCCACACGTCCGATGGAACCGCGCGTCCAGCAGTGGCTCCACCAGAAGGAATGGGCGGAAGGAGAGGCGCCGTCCGGACCGGATCGGACGGCGGCGCCCGGCGACGAACTTACCGAGGATGCCGATCGATGGCCCGAAGAAGGCCGCCGGGTGGACGCCGGGGCAGGCGACCCCGCGGAAGCGGACGGCCTGGTCGGGCGGGTGGCCGCCGTCTACGGCCAAGTGCTTGGCGTGAAAGGGCTTTCTCCGGACGACAACTTTTTCGATCTGGGAGGCGACAGCCTGCTGGCCGCACAGATTCTCCTCCGGTTGCACCGGAATGTGCCTGAAGCGAAGAGCGTGACGCTTCGAGCGATTTTCGACCATCCGACCCCGAGGCGTCTGGCCGCTTGGGTGGAAAAGCGGTCCTGAGGGCGGAATGCCTCCGGGTCGTGCGAAGGGGCTGCCGTGTTTCGATCCGTCGGTGGCGCGCCCGAAGGGGTACAGGTCTTTGCGGGGTCCTTGGACCTGGACGATGAAAGGCTGGAAAGACTGGCCGGATGGCTTTCCGATGCGGAAACGGCCCGTGCCCGAAGGTTTCGGTTTCCTCGAGACCGAAGGCGTTACGTCGCCCGCCGGGCCCTGCTCCGGTGTCTTCTCGGGGAAAAGGTTCGGGCGGCCCCCGGTGCGCTGGTGTTTGGATGGGGTCCCCGAGGCAAACCCTATCTCGTCGAGCCGCATCGGGCCCGAAGACTTGGTTTCAATGATTCTCATTCGAGCGGCTTGGCGCTTTTCGCCCTCGCCTGGGATCGGGTGCTGGGTGTCGACATCGAGCGGCTCCGGCCCGTTCCCGAAGCGGACGACATCGTGCGGCGCACTTTCGCCCCGGAAGAGGCGGCCGAGTACGAGATGTTGCCGCTTTCCGAAAGGCTCCTGGGCTTCTTCAATGCCTGGACTCGAAAAGAAGCGGTCCTTAAGGCCACCGGAGAAGGTTTCAGCCGTGAGCCGGCCGAAGTCTGCGTGACGCTGGTTCCCGGCGTTCCCGCGCGGCTCCGCTACGTCGCCGGGGACCCGGAAGCGGCGAAACATTGGGCCCTTCACACTTTGGAGCTGCCGGAAGGGACGGTGGGAGCCCTCTGCGTGGAAAGACGGGCGGAGTGACGCCTTTGCTCGAGCCGCTGCAAACCGGGCCCCGCTGCGAAGGCCGAAGGTCGGCCACGGAAAGAATGGCCTGTAGCGGCGGTTGCGTGACCGGCGTCTGCGGGCACTCTCTCGGGGGGCTCAAGGCCGTTTCCCCTCGGAACCACGCGCGATGGCCCAAGGACCTTGGAGGTTCAACGCAGCCTCAAGTGCCTACTTGACTTCCGCCGTCTAGTCCGCTAGAAAGGAAACACCTGACGCGGGGTGGAGCAGTTCGGTAGCTCGTCGGGCTCATAACCCGAAGGTCGGAGGTTCAAATCCTCCCCCCGCTACCAAGAAAATCAAGGGCTTGGCTTACACGGCCAAGTCCTTTTTTTGTTTTCGGTTGCGGGCAGGTGGCGTTGGGTCCTTTACCACATCGTTCCATGCGTCCACGCAGGAACTGAGTTTGCACGTAAAAAATGAGAAAGTCCGGCAGGCAAGATGAGAAGCCTTCACAGGGGCTCCGGGAATTGCTGATTCGCGGGTAAAGGTGACGACATACGCCAACCCAAACAATGGATGTGAGGTGACACTTTATACCATCCAAGGCGGCGGTCACACGATGCCCGGAAGCGATATGCCGGAGCGTCCAAGGATTCTCGGGCACAAGAATAAAGATATCGATGGTGCCAAAGAGATATGGGAGTTTTTCAAAAGACACACGAGGTAGCAATGTGCTAACAAGGCGCTGCACCGGACGGTAATTCCGCTGCGCTCCATTGCCGCCGGTGAGCTTCGTCGTTCGCGGGACGCTGCGCGCCCCGCGAACCCGCCGCGCCTGTGTTTATGCGCTTGCCCGGGGACGCGCTATTCGCACCCCCGAACCAGCGTCACGAAGTCATCGCGTCGGGGCGAGCAAGCGGGCCCGACGCTCGGCTTCGGACGCGGCGGCGTTGGACGCACGGAATAAATTCTTTAGGAGACAATATTATGAACAACGAGAGATACGAAAAAGGATGGGTGAAGCTTAAAGAAATCGATGGAGAAGCCGGAGAAAGGGTTATTGAATCGCTTAAGGATATTGCACCAGACCTAGCGAGATATACGATTGAATTTCCATTTGGAGATGTATATCAGCGCCCTGGACTTGATTTAAAATCTCGTGAAATTGCAACCGTTGCGGCACTTACTGCGCTCGGGAATGCGATTCCCCAACTGAAGGTCCATATCAACGGTGCATTGAATGTGGGGTGCACAAGGCAGGAAATTGTGGAGATAATGATCCAGATGGCAGTGTATGCTGGTTTTCCTGCCGCGTTGAATGGAATGTTTGCCACGAAGGAAGTATTCGCCGAAAGAGATGCAAAGGGACAGAGCTAATCATTGCCGGCGTCTGACAATGGTTTGCAGCGGACGGCGTTCCTCCGCCGCTGATCCGCGGCGCCCCTTAGCCCGACAAGAGGAGCTGAGAACAGTGCAGGAGGCAAGGACATGCGTACGTTCAACGTGATCGTCGAACGGGATCCCGACACGGGGCTCTTGGTCGGTTCGGTTCCGGGCTGGCCTGGCGCCCACAGCCAGGGAGCCACGTTCGATGAGCTCGAGAAGAACCTGCGAGAGGTCATCGCGATGCTTCTCGAAGACGGCGACCCGAAGCTCGAGTCCGAGTTCGTCGGGCTTCAGACCATCCAGGTCGCGTGACCGATGGTTTCCCTTCCGGTCTTGGAGCCCCGCGAAGTGGCTGCCCTATTGGTCCGCCTCGGCTTTCAGGAGGTTCGGCAGCGCGGGTCGCATCGTCAGTACCGGCACCCTAATGGACGCGGCACCACGGTTCCTTTCCACGCGGGTCGTGACATTTCACCAACGTGGCGTCGCAAGATCGCTCGGGACATCGGTATCACCGTCGAGGAGCTGCTGCAAGGTATTCAACTTGTTGGTCTCCACCTCCTTGATCTCCGCGACATCCAGGTAAACGCGGATGAAGTGTTTCCTGCCAGGTGCTTAAATCCTATGGGGTCGTGTCAACCCTGCCCGAAGGTTGGCCCACCAGCAGCCGTGTGTTACGATTCGACACCCACGCGGAGGATAGGGCAACGCTGGGGAGCGACCCGAGCGCCGACGTGGGCGAGCGATGGAGGGGCAGGACCGTTCGGGGTCCTGCCTTTCGTTTGAACCCTGCCCCTTTTGAGCTCCATAAAGCGCTAAACCCGTTCCATCTCTTTGCGTGCGGCCAAAGAACACCGGATTTCATTGAGCGGCCGCCGCCCTTTCCAGTTCACGGAGTCGATAACTGCGCCCCTTGATATTGAACACATGACTGCGGTGCAGCAACCGGTCCAGGATGGCCATGGCCAGAACTTCGTCGCCTGCCAGAAGCTCCGGCCAGTCCCGAATTCCTTTGTTGGTGGTGATCAGCAGCGCTCGTAACGGGTGCTGACCAGACGGAAGAACAAGGACGCCTCCAAGCGGTTCATGGGCTCAAAACCCATCTCGTCGATGATCAGAAGTCCTGTGTTCACATACTTTTTTCGGCGTCGTCTGGCAGGCGATAGGTCAGCATCTTTCTTCAAGGCCGCCAGCCGTTCCTCCAAACGATAGAACACTACGCCGAAGCCGTTTTCCACCGCCTTGACTCCAAGGGATACGGCCAGGTGGGTTTTGCCCACACCGGGAGGCCCCTGGAGCAAAACGGTCCGATTTTTACGGATCCACTGGCAGGTGGCCAGCGTCTCGATCCGGCTGCGTTCAATGGACGGCTGGAAGGAAAAATCAAAGTTGCCCAGCGTCTGCCCTGTGGGCAATCCGGAAAGCTTGAGCGAGGTGCGAACGCGCCGTTCCTCACGCCAGTTCAGTTCCGAGTCGAGCAACTCATCGATGAATCGGTGCGGCCCTCTGTCTTCCTTGACGGACGCCGCCAGCAATTCGGGCAGACGATCGGCTGCATGCAGCAGGCCCAAAGGCTCCAGCCGTTTTCGGGTCCTGTCGATATCAACCGTTACGCTGGCCCCTTGATTTCTTTTGGGACTCATCGTGCCACCTCCGCCAACGCCGCATACAGATCCAAGGGGCGCTGCTGAGGGCTCGTCTGCCAGATCTCTTCCAGGCGCTTTCCCATGCGTCCCAAAGGAGTCGGGGCCTGATCCGCGCCGTGGCTTCGCCTTCGTAGTGGGCTGGATCGATAAGGATACGCTCCGGTGTGTGGCGCGGATGCTCGGCAACCACCACGCCGTCATGAAGAACCTGAACGGTCCGCGCACAACCCCGAACTTCCACCATCCGCTCAACGAACTCAAAGGGCACGGAGTACCTGTGCCCCTCGAAGCCAACGGTGCAGTCCAACTGCACCCGCCGAGTCGCCACCAGATCGAAAGGCTCCGGAAGCAGGGGGACCTGAGAAAGATAAAAGCGCTCTCGGCGCCACGCCTCCAGGACGCTGGTCCCCGCAGCCGGACATAGCCTGCGCCGGGAAAGCTCATAGTCTATGGTGTCGGCATGCTCTTGGAGATGTTCCCAGCTGTCCCAGTGTCTTCGGCGCACGTCGCTGCTGCGCTGGTAGTCCAGAATGCTGCGTTCCACCTTGCCCTTGGGCTCCGGGCTTCGCGGAAGGCAAGCATCGATGTGAAATTTCAGCGCCTTTGCGTAACTTCTGTAACTCGGCGCGAACTCTCCCCAAGGCCCCGCTCCTCTTGCTACGGCCGTCTTCACATTGTCCACTCGAATGGTTGCCGGGATTCCCTCAATCCGACGAAATGCTTCATTGTGAACCGTCAGCCAGGACAGCTGGTCCTTGCGTGCAGACCACACCGTCACCGATCTTCGGCTGTGGCTCAACTTCAGGTGAAAACGGTAGCCGCGAACCTGACGCCCTCCCACCCAGAGCCGCGGGTACTCGTCCCAGTCCACCTGGGCTTGAGCCCCCGGCGGGGTTGCCACTCGGCGACGAGCCCGTTTGCATGGCTTGGGATAATGTTTGCGGTAGTAGCGCTGAATGCTGCGAAGACTTACCGGGTAATCATTTCGGCAATCAACCACTCGTGCAAGGCGGCCAGGTTCAATGGGCCGTCACGGCCAATGCTGGAAATGTAATGTTCGATGGCCTCGCTCCAGGCTTGGGCCAATTGCGGCTGCTTACTTCGGCCGTCAACGGCGCCCTGCGGCCGGTTGCGGTGATAACGCACCGAGCTTTCGCTCACACCCAGCAAACACCCCACTTCACGATTGCTCACCCCTTTGCTGCACAAATGCCGAATCGTCATCCGAGCCTCCTGGTCGATCTTCATGGCGGCGCCCTCCCACGGGAGACTCTGCCACCGAATCCACTTCGTGTCAGGGGCTCAGGTGCGCAAATCTGGGTGTCGCCTTAACTCCATTCTAAAGTGTCCCGTGACAGACAAACTTGGACTAGCGGTCGTATTTGGCCACAATGGCGGCTGCATCGAGGCGCCGGAAGTCCTCCAGGGCCGCCCGCAGGCGCTCGCGCGGCCAATCCCACCAGGCGATGCGCATCAGCCCCTCCTCGACCTCGGGCGCTACCCGCCGGCGTATGGGCCTGGCGGGCACGCCCGCCACCACGGTATAGGGCGGTACGTTTTTCGTCACCACCCCGCCGGCGCCCACCACCGCGCCGGTGCCAACGGTGACCCCCGGCAGCACGATGGCGCCGTGGCCGATCCACACGTCATGGCCGATGGTGACGCGGTGATCGCGGCGCCAGTCGAAGAGACTCTCCTCGTCCTCGCCCAGCGCATAGGAGGCGGCGCGATAGGTGAAGTGGTGGGTGGTGGCGCGTTGCAGCGGATGGTTACCGGGGTTGATGCGCACGGCGCGGGCAATGGAGCAGAACTTGCCGATCTCGGCGTAGATGACCTCGCCGTCCTGCATAATGTAGCTGTAGTCGCCGAACAGGGTCTCGCGCATCAGCGTGCGCGCATGCACCGCCGTAAAGATGCCGAGCCGGCTGTCGATGACCTCGGCCGTCGGGTCGATCCACGGCTTTTCGCCCAGCCTCATGCCGTTTCTCCCAAAAGAGGCCGCTCCGTCATCGTGGCCGGGCGCGGCAGTCCCATCAACGCCAGGACCGTCGGCGCCACCGCCGTCTGGCAAACCACTTCCCCTGCCTCTCCCGACGCGCCCGCGCCGATGGCGTAGAAGGGCACGCGCCGCATCTGTTCCTCGGTGCCGCCGTGCCAGCCGCGGCGATCCATCCCGTGATCGGCGGTCAGCAGCACCACATACCCGTCTTCCAGCCATCCGGGGACAAAACGTGCCAGCATGTCATCAAGCTGTCTGGCAGCGCGGGCGTAGTGCGGCGAATCGCCTCCGTGCTGGTGGCCGACCCAGTCGCAGGCCATGGTGTGAATCAGCAGATAGTCCGGTCCATGGCGCCAGCGCAGCATCTCGGCCGTCCATAGCACCTCGCGATCCGGCGTGTCGTCGCACTGGTAGAAGCGGCCGTGCTGGATGGCGGCCTGCTCGTCCTCCACTTCGCGGTCGAGCATGGGGTCGAAAGGCGCGCGCAGGTAAAGTTCCGCTATCCAGGCATAGGCCGAAGCGGCGGTGCGGCAGCCGTGGCGGCGGGCAATACCGAAGACGTGCTCGCAGCGCGACGGGCGCACCACTTCATTGGTCGTAACGCCGTGCTCGGCCGGCACAAGGCCGGTGTGGATGGTCTCATACAGCGGTCGCGACTTGCTGGGCAGGGCGGCGCGCATGCTCCAGCGCCGCGCCCGCCCTGCCGCCACCAAGCCCTCGACATAACCAAGCTCGCGGCGGGCGACGGCGTCGCCCAGGCCGTCGGCCAGCGCCAGGATGACCTTGCGCCCGCGGCTCATGCCCTCGCCTCCGTCCGCACCAGCCAGGGCAACGCCTCGGCCGCGCGCGCCCGCTCGGCGGCCGCCTCCACGCGCGCCTTCTCCTGGCGCCGGCGTAGCTCGTAAAGGACCGCCGCCACCACCGTCGCCGCCATGAACAGCACGGCCAGGGCGTTGATCTCTGGCGTGACTCCCAGGCGCACCATGCTGGCGATGCGCACCGTCAGCGTGGTCTCGGTGCCGATCACGAAGAGAGTGGTGTTGTAGTTCTCGAAGGACTGAAGGAAGGCGATCAGCGCCGCCGACAGGATCGCGGGGCGCAGGAAAGGCACCAGGATGCGGCGGAAGACCTGGGGCGGGGTTGCGCCCAGGTCGCGCGCCGCCTCCTCCAGCGCCGGATCGAACCGCTGCAACCGCGCCATGAATAGCAGCAGGCAGAAGGAAGCGATGAACGAGGTCTGGCCCAGCACCGTCAGGAGCAGCCCACCGGCAACGCCGAACAGGCTGTTCCAGAAGATCAGCGTCGAGATACCCAGGATAACGCCGGGGGTAAGGATGGGCGAGACCATCACGGCATAGAGCAATCCGCGTCCCCGCCCCTGCAGCCGCGTCAACATCAGGGCTCCGGCCAGCCCCACCGGCACCGCGAGCGACACCACACCGAGGCCGATGAGGACGCTGTTCAGCACCGCGTCCCACAGCAGGCGGTCGCGGAAAAGGACCTGGAACCACTCCAGAGTGATGCCTCGCCAGGGGGTAACCGAGGGGATGGTCGTTTCGTTGAAGGCCGCCGCCACCATGATCACCAGCGGCAGGAACAGATAGCCGAAGAACACCAGCAGATAGACGGCGGTGAAGCCACGCAGGATGCCTCGGGAACTCATCGCGCCATGTCCTCCAGTCCGACGCGGAACAACCGCATCATCGTCATCACAAAGCCCAGGCACAGCAGTAGCAGCACGAAAGCGTAGGCCGCGCCGAGGTTCCAGTTGCCGCCGTCGAAGAACCAGCTGTAGATGATCTGGGTGAACCACAGGCTGGAGGGCCCACCCAGGATCGCCGGCACGGCATAGGAGCCGGCTGCGAGCATGAAGGTCATGATGCAACCTACGGCGATGCCGGGCTTCGCATGCGGAATGACCACCCGCCAGTGGATGCGCCACCACGGCGCGCCGAGATCGCGCGCGGCCTCGATCTGGTGGCGGTCGAGGCTTTCCATGGCGTTGTACATCGGAAAGACCATGAACAGGACGTAACAGTAGGTCATGCCGATGATGACGCCGGCATTGCCGTCCAGGAATTCAAGCGGTTCGGCGATGAGGCCGAGGCCGCCCAGCAGCGTGTTCGCGAGGCCGTTGTAGGACAGGATCATCAGCCACGCGAAGGTGCGCAGGATTTCGTTGGTCCAGTAGGGGATGACCAGCCCCAGCCCCAGCAGCGCCGCCATGCGCCCCGAAGCCGCCTGCGCCAGGTAGTAGGCGACGGGATAGCAAACGATCAGCGCCGTCAGCGTTACCAGCACGCTGGCCCAGATGGTCTTCAGGAAGATCTTGCGGTGCAGCTCGTTGCCGGCAAGATAGGCGTAGTTGTCGGGGCCATAGGTGCGCCGCGTGGCGGCGATCTTCTGCTCCAAGGCCGCGATCCTGGCCTCGAACGCTTCTTTTCGCCGCTCAAGATCGGCGATGTGCGCAGCCGGGCCGCCTTGGGCTCGCAGGGCCGCCAGTTCGTCCTGCACCGCCAGATAGTCCGGATACAGCGCCTCGATCTCGGCGTCATAGGCGGCAGCGGCGTTCTTGTCCTCGTACCACAGCGAGTAATCGACCATGAGCAGCTGCGGCGCCACCACCATGCCCGCCACCCAGGCGAGGCAGGTGAGCACGATCAGCGCCGCGCCCATGCGGCCGTAGCTGGCAGCGAGGCAGCGCAGATCAGACATTTGATCCCTCCCGCGCGGGCAAGACTACGGCATGACGGGCTTCGAAGCCCACCGTTACCGTCCCCGACGCCAGCATCGGACGGCCGTCATTGACGACTTGGAGCGTGATCGGGCGGCGGTGACGGCCGCGCAGGAACAGGTTACGGAAAGGCCCCTCAAAGCTTTCGTGGGTGATCTCGCTGGTGAGCACGTTGTCCAGCGGCGTCCCATTTAGCAGCGTCATGCGCTCCGGCCGCACGAAAAGCGTGGCGGGCGCGCCGGTCGTAAGATCATGAAGGTTGCGTCCGCGCAGCAGGCCGAAGTCGGTGTCCACCACCGCCAGACCCTGAAAGGTCTCGCGCACGCGGCCGGTGAAGGCGTTGGTCTCGCCGACGAAGGTGGCAACGAAGGGCGTCTCCGGCGCATCATAGATGGCGTCGGGAGTGTCCACCTGCTCGATGCGGCCGTGGCTCATCACCGCCACGCGGTCCGACATCGCCAGGGCCTCGTGCTGGTCGTGGGTGATGTAGATGAAGGTGATGTTCGTGCGCCGCTGGATTGCCTTCAGCTCGGCGCGCATGTGCTGGCGCAACTTGAGATCCAGCGCCGACAGCGGCTCGTCCAGCAACAGCACTTGAGGTTCCACCGCCAGCGCCCGGGCGATGGCGACCCGCTGGCGCTGGCCGCCGGAGAGCTGCGCCACGCTCTTGTCGGCGGCATCCGACAGGGCCACCAGCTCCAGCAACTCCTCCGCCCGGCGGCGGCGGGTGCGGCGGTCGACGCCGCGCACCTCAAGACCGAAAGCGATGTTTTCCCACACGCTCATCAGCGGGAACAAGGCCAGGTTCTGGAAAATCAGCGCCGTGGGGCGGCGGTGCGGCCCGATGCCGCGCATGTCGCGCCCGCCGATCAGCACGCGGCCGGCGGTGGGCTCGATGAAACCCGAGATCATGCGCAAGATGGTGGTCTTGCCGCAGCCCGAGGGTCCGAGGAAGCTGAAAAACTCGCCGGCCTCGATGCCCAGATTTATGTCCGCCACGGCGGTGAAATCGCCGAAGCGCATGGTAACGTGGTCGAGACAAACGTCGCTCATGGGGCTCGTCCTCCCGAAAAAACCGCCCCGCGAGAGATGAACCCGCGGGGCGGCTTCGAGGCCCTACGCGGCCAGGAACTTGTCGCGAAACTCCGCGCGCGCTGGCACGAACCAAGCCGGCTCCGGCGGATACCACCACAGCCGATCGATGGCATCCCCGGGATAAGCGGCCTTGAAATTGGCCTTGGCAGCGTCGCTCAGGTACTCCTCGGCGCCGGCGGCGCAGGAGTTGTAACCCGAGTTATTGGCGTGCATCGCGCCCGCCTGCGGCGTGTAGTACCAGTTGATGAAGGCGTAGGCCTGCTCGACGTTCTTGGCACCGCCGGGGATGGCCATGGTGTCCATCCAGGTGAGTGCGCCTTCGACCGGTGCCATGTAACGGATGCGGCCTTGGGTCTCGGTCATGAGGCGCAACGCTGGGCCGTCCCAAGTCTGCCCGATGACGCAGCCGTTCTGGGTGAAGGCGTTGGTCGTCTCCTGGGCGTTGGACCAGAACTGCCGGATCCAAGGCTTGTGCTCGATGGCGAACTTGGTGATCTCGCCGTAGATGCGGCGCATCTCGGCCTCGTCCTCATAGGTGACGCGCATCTGGCTGCTGGGCAGCTTGCCGATGCGATCCAGCCACAGGCCGATGCCCAGCAGCGCCGAATGGGCGCGCACCGTTACCTTGCCGCGGTTCTCCTCGCGCCACAGGTCGCCATAAGAGGCCTGGCCGTACTCCAAGTCGCGCTCGTCGGCGTTCCAGGCCAGCGCCTCGGTGCCCCAGTTGAACGGGCACAGATAACGGCGGCCTCGGTGCATGGCGCCCAGTTTCTTCGATTTTTCCCACATGGTCGGGATGCAACCGTCCACATGGACCTTGCTCTCGTCGATGGGCTGCAACAGGCCCTCGTATTGGTACCACACCGGGCCGTAGGTCACCGAAGGCATGACGATGTCAAAGCCCTCGGCATTGCTGGCACGGAGCTTGTTCAGAACCTCGTCGTTGGAGCCATAGACCGACAGGTTCACCTTGATACCGGTCTTGGCGGTGAAGGCGTCCATCATGTCCTGGTAGATATAGTCCGACCAGGCGTAGAGGTTCAGCTCGCCCGAGCTGGCCAGGCCGCGACGCAGATACCACGGCCCAACAACAGCCAGGGCAGCTCCGGCAAGGGCGCTTTTGAGCAGAGTGCGACGGGTGATGGCGAGCGCGCCGGTTGGGGCGACGCCTTTGGGGTGGAGATCCATGGCCATGTCAGATACCTCCTTAAGACTGAAGCAAAGACAGAAAACCAGCCAATCCATTTGGACTCCTCTAGCCGCCAGGCATGACACAGCAATGACAACGGCGTTACACTAGGCTCAAGTCTTTTAGTGACCAGCCGGTCAGATCCTAAGTATCCGCATGGATGCCAGGGCATGCCCGGAGACTACCTCAGTGTGTCGTGCCATAGGATGATGATGCTTTTTATTCGCTCCTTTTGCCGGTTTACCGAAAAGGCTTTGCCGGCCCTCTCCGGAAAGAGCGAGACCCCGTGGGAGGTAAAGGCGACTGGCCCCGGCGTCATCTTAGGCGGTGGGGGGGGTCAATTGAGCCGTGTGGAGGAGCAGGCGCTTGGGGGAAGCGCCGGGCGCGCTTGAGGCGCTTCGGCGTGTTTTTCGCCTGCGGTATCTTCGACCGTTTGGGGGCCGTTGGGCGTCGGGCTGCTTCGGGGTTTCTTTTTCGCCCGTGAACCGTTTCCCGAGATGCCCACCGTTTCGGCGAGGCGTGAGGCGATATGTTCCAATTCTCTCGAACGGTTTCGGATGCCTTCGGAAGCCGAAGCCGCTTGCTCGCTGCAAGCGGTTCCGTTCACCGCTGCTTCGCGGATTTCCTGCAGAGCCTCGTTGATGCGGCTCACTTCATGGGTTTGCTCTCGATTGGCCGTGGCGATGCTTTCGATCAGCTCCATGGAACGCGTGACGGCTTCAGCGATTTGTCTGAAGGAACGCTCCACTTCCGCGACGGTCTGAGCGTCTTCGTGGATCTGGTGGAGCATGCTTTGAATGCGTTGAGTCGTGTCCTGGGCCGCCTCCGACGATTGCTTCGCCAGCCGGCGGACGGCTTCGGCGATGACGGAAAAGCCGGCACCGGCGTCTCCGGCTCGGGCCGCTTCCACCGACGCGTTGATGGCGAGGAGATTGGTTTGGAAGGCGATTTCGTCGATGGAGGTGACCACTTTCGACGATGCTTCGCCGGAGCGCTGGGTTGCCGCCATGGACGATCCCAAGCGGTCTACTTCCTGGGCGGCTCGGTCGAGAAGGGTGCGGGTTTGCCGCATTCGATCCAAGGCTTCCCCGGTGCGTTGGGCGTTCACCTGAGCGACGGTGCTGATTTCCTGGGCGGATGCGGCCGTCTCCTCGATGGCCGCCGCCTGGGTCGAGGCTTCTTTGGAAGCCAGACAGCTCACTTCGAAGATGTTCTGAGCGTCCTGCGAAAACGCTTCTGCAGAGGTTCGGACCGAAGCGGTTAGGTCACCCAGGGTGCGGAAGATGCGGCCGGACCATAGCATCACCGCGATCAAGGCCGATCCCAGAAAAGCGGCGCCTCCCCAGAGCACCAGTTGGCGGATTCGCTTGACCGGTGCCGTCAGTTCCCGGACGGTCTGGGTGGCCACCACCGCCCAGGAAGCGGCAGGGACCGGTGAAAAGGCGCACCACTTTTCTTCTCCGTCGAAGACATACCGTTGCGTTCCGGCTCGGCCCGCCGCGAGAGCAGTCGCTACCGACTCCATGCCTTCGACTTCATGGACGTTCAGCTTCAAGATGAAGTCTTGGCGGGGATGGGCGATCACTTTTCCGGCGGCGTCGGTCAGGAAGACATAGCCGGTTTGGCCCCAGCGGCTCTGTGTCACCAGGTCCATGAAGGGTGAAAGATTGAGGACCAGCCCAAGCGCCCCTAGGACCGTCTCCCCGTCAGCTCGAATGGGCGACAGGATGCGGACCGCGGGAAGGCCCGAACCGGTGGATGCAAAGACCGGGGAGATCGCTTCCTTTCCGGTATCCATCACATCCTGAAAAAGGGGGTCTCGCGAGAGATCTTCACCCCGGTAGGGATCAGGGTCCCCGGTGCGCAATGCTCCGGCGAAGGCGATGCCCTTGGCGTCGACCAAGAAAAGTCCCTCGTAGTTGTCTCCAAGCCGCTCCAGCGCGGACCGCAACTGGAAGCGCAGTTTTTCCAGCATCTGGCCGTCGAGCGACATGCCCGCGTAGAATTGAAAGCCCATGCCGGAAAAGTTCACGTAGCCGGCCGCCAGGGCGTTGGCGAGCCGAGCTTGTTCGGCGAGCACCAGGTCCACCGACTGGGCGAGACCGGAGGCGGTGGCGGTCTTTTGCTCGGTCAGCATCCGGTACAAGATCCCTTCGAAATGAGGCACCAGCAGGAAAACCACGAAAATCATCGGGACAAGGATCGTGAAGACCGGCCCCAGAAGCAACTTTACTTTGAAAGACAAGCGCCGCACGTCGTCCTCCCGGAACTCATGAGCTAAGATGGCCCAGCATGCCGTTTATGCCGTAACCGTCTCTTTAACCGGGACGGAATGCAGCGTCGTTACACAAAAGTTTCCTTTGAGTTACATGCCTATCGCCCATGACAGCTCGTAGGGCGGGGAAAGGAATCATCCCCAGGCCAAACCGGAGCCTTCCACGCGAAAAACCGACGTGGAGGAACGCCTTCAAAGCCGTTCGTCCGCAAGATCCTTCCCGATTCGCCGTCAAGGCCTTGGTCCATCCGACTTCCCAGGCCCGCCGCTCACGGGAGGCCGCAACTCGCGGTCAAGTTTAGCCCCGGAAATGCCGACATCAGGGATGAATTTCGCTTCTTCGGTTCCGTCCGAGCCGGGCTACCGAGGTTCTTTGTTGAGTCGTCATTGCTCGAAGGAGGAGGCTTCATGCGATTGACCTTCAAAGCCAAGCTCGTTGTGCTCTGTGTCGCGCTCGTCGCGATCCCGCTCATCGCCAGTACGGCCATCCACACGGCCCTGTCCAAGTCGCAATCCGAGCACTTGTCGGATTTTCTTTCGGCCTCCCTGGGCGACTACGGCAGGAATTCCCTTGCCGCTTTTGTGGAAGCCGATCACGCTGTTGTCGACAACATCGTCACGAGGACGGAGGAAGACGCCCTCCGCCTTGCCGCCTCACCGAATCTTCAGGCTTACATCCACGCTTTATCCGGTACCGACGAGAATCTGAACGCGCTTTTCAGGGACCGGGTGATGGCGGAGATGGACGCCTTGGTTCAGAACTTCAAAACCCAGCATGCCCACGTGCTCAAGCAACTGAACATGGATCTGCAGCTGGCTCGAACCAGCATGAAAAGCTACGGGCGGGGCGACCTTTCCACGAGCACTTACACGTGGCACGCGGTCAACCAGTTCACGCAGGAGTCCCGACCCGTCGAACTCCCGCTGCTGCAGCTCGGCACGCAAATCTTGTATCCGATAGACGACTTCGACCATCAGGTGCCGGTGGTCGATGATGTCAGGAAGATCAGCGGCAGCACCTGCACCCTTTTTCAGAAGATGAACGAACAGGGAGACATGCTGCGGGTGGCCACGAGCGTGGAGAATTCGGAGGGCGCCCGGGCCGTCGGTACCTATATCCCCGCCGTCAACCCGGACGGCGGCCCCAACCCGGTGGTGGCGACCGTCCTTCAAGGGGAGACTTTCAAGGGACGTGCCTTCGTGGTGGACGACTGGTATCAGGCGATCTATGAACCCCTTCGCAACCCCTTCGACGAGATCATCGGCATGCTCTACGTGGGCGTCCGAGAAAAGGATCTCGCGGGCATCCGAAGCGAGGTTTTGAAGCGGCGTTTCGGGCGAAACGGCCACTTCTTCGTGATGGATTCCAGCGGGAGCGTCGTGATCCACCCGGAATCCTCCCTGATAGGCCAAAACGCGGTGGAAAACTTCCCCGATTCGCCGATTGGAAAGGTATTGAAGCGGATCCACGACAAAAGCGCGGGGCTCATCGAACATCAGGACGAAAACGGCCGGAAGGCTTTTCTCGCTTATCATTACTTCAAGGCGTGGGACTGGGTCGTGTGCGCTGCCGGCCGCTGGGATGACATGGCCGTCGACGCTCGGGAAAAGGCTTTTCGGGCGTTTCGTGAGGAAATGGAGGCCCTTTGGAACGTGGCCACCGTTGAGACCGCCGACGGCGAGCGCCCCATGTATGCTCAGGTGCGCTTTCTCGATGCAACCGGTGCCGAGATCTTGAAAATGAATGAAGGTCGGTTCACCGACGACCTGGGATCACGGGCCGATGCGCCCTGGTTCCTTTCCGCGGTGGAAGCCGAGAGCGTGGTCAACTCGGGAGTGGAAATCGCTCGCAATACGGGCAAGCCGGAAATGCGGGTGGCCGTTCCCGTGAGGGAGTACGGCACGTTCCAGGGGGCTGTCGTCGTCAACCTGGACTGGTCCGTGGTCTGGCAAACCATGAAGGCCAAGAAGTACGGCGAATCCGGCTACTCATCGGTGATCAACGACCGCGGCGTTCTCATCTCACACCCCAAGTACTCCCTGTTGGACGGCGTGAACGTGAGCGAATCCAGCTTCGGTGATCTGGCCCGCCTGGTCAAGGACGGCCTGTCCGGAAATACCGGAACGGGCGGTTATGTCTTCGAAGGCGTGGCCAAATTCATGGCCTACAAGCCTTTGAAAGTCGGCGCCGGTCATTACCTCGTGGTGACCACCATGGCCCAGGACGAACTGCTGGCCATGGCCCGCCACGTGACGGACCGGCTGAACCAGGATCGGTTGAAATCCGTGCAATGGGCCGTGGCCGTGGCGCTTTCCATGGTGGGGGCGGGCATCGTGGCGGCGTTTCTCTTCGGTCGACGGGTCGCCGATCCCATTTCCAAAGCGGTGGAAGGCCTTACGGACGGCGCCGACCAAGTGGCAGCGGCATCCAGCCAGGTGTCCGCATCCAGCCAGCAATTGTCGGAAGGCGCCTCCCAACAGGCGGCGTCCTTGGAAGAGAGTTCGTCGGCCATCGAGGAGATGGCGTCCATGACGCGCCAGAACGCGGACAACGCCAAGGAGGCGGCCCAGATCGCCACTCAATCCGGGCAGAAATTCATGAGCGCCAGCAGCGCGCTGCAGTCGCTCACCCAGTCCATGGACGAGATCTCCAAGGCCAGCGAAGAAACGCAGAAGATCATCAAGACCATCGACGAGATCGCCTTCCAGACCAACCTGTTGGCACTGAACGCCGCGGTGGAAGCGGCCCGGGCCGGGGAGGCGGGAGCGGGTTTCGCGGTGGTGGCCGACGAAGTGCGGAATCTGGCGCTTCGAGCCGCCGAAGCCGCACGGAACACAGCCGTCATCATCGACGGCACGGTGAAGCGGATCCGGGAAGGATCGACGCTCGTCAACAACGTGAACGGGTCCTTCAAGGAAGTGAAGAACGATTCCGAAAAGATGGCCGAGCTGATCGCGGAGATCGCGGCGGCGTCCCAGGAACAGGCGGAGGGGATCGAACAGATCAACCGAGCCATTTCGGAAATGGACCGGGTGGTGCAGCAGAACGCCGCCAACGCCGAAGAATCGGCGGCGGCCTCGGAAGAAATGAGCGCCCAGGCCAACCAGCTCAGGGAATACGTGAGCCTTCTGGCCGACATCGTGGGGCAGGGCATGCGAAAGTCGGAAAGAGCGGCCGAGGAGCCGGAACCGAAACCGGGCGGAAGCGGCTTGAAAAGCCCGGCGGCCGAGTCCGCTTCCGAGCCCCCGCTTCGGGCTGGCGGAGGTGGCAAGGGGAACGGCCAAGACAAGCCGGCCCGACGGAAGACCGGTTCATCCAAGGCGGAAGACGTCATCCCCTTCGAAGAAGACTTTTCGGATTTCTGAGGTCCTCAAGCGGCGGGAACTCGGCTCGGCCGGCGCCACTCCCGGCCGCCTTGGAATCCCCACGGGCCGGATGCGTTGCTCGAGCAAGGGGCATGGTCACCGGACCATGCCCCTTGGAGCTCGTCCAAAAACAAACTCATGAAAGTCGGGCCCTGAGGTTCCTTGTTCCTGTAGGAGCGGCCTTGGCCGCGCTGCGGATCGCCGGCAAGCCGGCTCCTACAGGGCATGAGACGTTCCTCACTGGCCGCCTTTCACATCTCATGGCCCATGGCGGGGACGTTTCCGCCATGAACGGGAACCTTTTCTCCAAAAGCGCCGAAATCAGCCGCCTTGTACGCCCTTGGCGATGCGATCGCCCGTCTCCCGGTCGATGTTGCGCCAGTATTCGAGCGCGCGCTGCAGCACCGGTTCCGACACCCCCTTTTTCAAATGTCCCACCACGTTGGCCACCAGCCGGTCCCGCTGGGCGGCGTCCATCACTTCCCGCACCAAGGTGCCCGGCTGGATGAAATCGTCATCGTCCCTGCGTGTGGTGTAGGCGGCCCGGACAAACCGGCCGTCGGCGCTCCAGACCGCCGCCTCGGGGTAGCGCTCGGGATCCGCCTTGGGCCCGCCCTTGGAATTCGGTGCGTACACCGGATCGGAGGCGTTTTGGATCCGCATGGCACCGCCTTTGCTGTAGCTGTGCACCGGGCACTTGGGACGGTTCACCGGGATCTGCTTGTAGTTGACGCCGAGGCGTGCCCGGTGAGCGTCCGCGTAGGAAAGCAGGCGCGCGAGCAGCATCTTGTCCGGGCTCGCACCGATTCCGGGGACGAGATTGTTGGGCTCGAACGCCGCCTGTTCGATCTCCGTGTGAAAATCGCTCGGATTGCGGTTCAGTGTGAGGCGCCCGACCTCGTGCAGCGGATAGTCGCCGTGCGGCCACACCTTGGTCAGATCAAACGGATTGAACCGGTAGGTCTTGGCCTCCTCAAAGGGCATGATCTGGACTTTCAGGGTCCAGCTGGGATAATCGCCCCGCACGATGGCCTGGAACAGATCGCGCCGGTGGTAGTCGGCATCCTCGCCGGCGATCCGGTCGGCCTCTTCTTGGGTGAGATAATCGATTCCCTGGTCGGTCTTGAAGTGGTATTTCACCCAGAAGCGTTCGCCGCCCGCGTTGATCCACATGTAGGTGTGGCTCGAATAGCCGTTCATATGCCGATAGCTCCTGGGGACGCCGCGATCGCTCATCAGGATGGTGACCTGATGGGCGCTCTCGGGAGACAGGGTCCAGAAGTCCCACTGCATGTCATGGTCCCGCAGGCCGTTGTCCGCCCGGCGTTTCTGCGAATGGATGAAATGCTGAAACTTCATGGGGTCGCGCACGAAGAACACCGGTGTGTTGTTTCCCACCATGTCGTAGTTGCCCTCGCTGGTGTAGAACTTGAGTGCGAAGCCCCGTACGTCACGCCAGGTGTCGGGGCTGCCGGCCTCTCCGGCCACCGTGGAAAAGCGAGCCAAGACCTCCGTCTGCGTGCCCGGCTGGAACACGGCCGCCTTGGTGTAGGCGCTGACGTCCCGAGTCACCTGGAAGGTACCGAAGGCTCCCGAACCCTTGGCGTGGGGCTGGCGGTCCGGAATCATCTCGCGATTGAAGTTGGCCATCTGCTCCATCAGGTAGTGATCGTGCAGCAGGATCGGCCCGTCGGGCCCCACGGTGAGTGAAAATTCGTCGCTGGATACGGGGATGCCCGCATCGGTGGTGGTGGGCTTCTTTTCCATGGTTTCTTTTCCTTTCGTTCGGTGTGGCGGTGGATGCGGTGTCTTCAGACGACACCGGTTCTTAGTGGAGAATCGTTTTCCTATCTCCGTCGAAAAGGCCCCCAAACCAGGCCTCTGCAAAGCAATCTCTGGTTTGAGTCACGCGAACCGGCGGCTCTACGGTCTGGCCGCAGCCTCAGTGGCTATGGCTTTTGCTTTTCCTGGCAGTCGGGGCAAAGGCCGAAGAAGTCCAGGCGGTGCGACAGGATTTCGAAGCCCGTCTTCCGCCGCATTTCTTCGGCCAGGTCGCGGAGGCTCCCCAGTTCCGGGTCCACGATCTTACGGCAACGGGTGCAGATCGCGTGGGGATGGGGATACGGCTTCGCGCCGTCGTAGCGGTTTCCGGCATCGGGAAATCCCAACTCCAGCACCTCGTGCATCTCCTTGAGGAGCGACACGGTCTTGTAGACGGTGGCAAGACTCGTCGTGGGAAACCGCTTCTTCACCTGGGTGTAGATCTCTTCCACGCTGGGATGCGAGTCCGCTGAAACCAGTGCTTCAAGAACCGCCAACCGCTGTGGTGTGATCCGAAATCGACGGGCTTTCAGCTTTTCAAGGATCTCTTGAATGCGGGTTTCCGGGCTGCGGCTTCGGGTGTCTCGGGTCACATCGGTGGTCCTCCTCACATGAGAGGCCAATTTTATGGAAAACGATTCTTTTCTGAGAGGATATCGTCAAAAGTACCGGAGGTCAAGGCGCCGATCATGAAACACCGGTCGAGAGGCAAAACGATCCCGAAACAGGCGGCCGACAGGCGTGTGCGGAAGCGTCCCTCCCGTGCCGGCACCGGTCAAGGCCGGCAACGAGTGCGAGCCATTGCGGGCGATCGGGAACACGCGACGGAGGGGCAGCCATGATTTCCATCGACGGCGGTTTGAAATCGGGTTCGGGGACGTTGGTTCGAGATGCCGTGGCGCTTTGCGCCCTGACGGGGGAGACGCTGCGCCTGTTCAACATCCGAGCGCGGCGGCCTCGTCCCGGGCTGCGGCCTCAACACTTGTCGGCGGTTCGGGCTGCGGCTGAGGTGTGCGGCGGGCGCCTCACCGGGGACGAACCCGGTTCCCGGGAAATCAGGCTGGCGCCGGGGTCGGAAATCACAGGCGGCGACTATCGGTGGGAGATCGGCACGGCGGGAAGCACCACCATGCTGGCCATGACCGTCCTTCCCCTACTGCTTTATGCCGGTAGGCGGTCGCGGGTGCGCCTTGTGGGCGGGCTTTTTCAGGACTTCGCGCCTTCGGCTTTTCACATGCAGCAGGTGCTGCTGCCGGCGCTGAGATCCATGGGCGCCGAAGTCCTCCTCTCCATTGTGCAACCCGGCTATGTACCCCGGGGCATCGGAGAAATCCAGCTGCAGGTGCAGCCGTTGCATGAGCCTCTCCGGCCTCTGGTGCGCTGTGACTCGGGCGTGGTGGAACGCATTGAAGGCATAGCGCTGGCGTCCCTTCTCGAGGATCGCCGCGTTGCCGATCGAATGGCCGCTGCGTGCGAGGGGGTTCTTAAAGCCGGCGGGTATTCGGCCGCGATTCAAAGAATGGACGATATGCCGGATCGGCCGGCTTTCTCGCGTCCGGCATCTCAAGCGGGAGCCTGCCTGGCCGTCTGGGCTCAGACTTCGACGGGTTGCCGGTTGGGTGCGGACATGGCGGGGAAAATGGGGCGCTCTTCGGAAACCATCGGCCGCACCGTCGGCCGAAAGCTTCTGGAGGATCTCAAAAGCGGCGCCGCCGTCGACCGGTTCCTCGCCGATCAACTCGTTCCTTTCGCCGCGCTGGCGAAAGGGATTTCGCAATATCGGATTCCGCGACTTACGGAACACATCGAATCCCGCCTGTGGCTGGCGGAAACCATTCTCGGCGCGCGAACATCTGTGGAAGGAAAGCTCTTGCGCCTTTCGGGAGTCGGCCTTCCTCCCCTGTGGAAGGAAGGCCTCCTCCTTTGAGTCTCTCGGGAATCTCCGGCCCAAGATCTTTGAGCACGTCAAAGAGTGACTGGGTGCCGCCTTTCCCGCCTAGCTGCAGCACAAGGTGAGCACCGGGCTCAGGCTACTCGCGCCGGTCATCCGGCTTCCAAAGCCCATTCGCACCGCCATCTCTCGGCGATCGCTTTCAAGGAGAAATCCCAAGGTTCGGATTTTTTCGTTCACGGGAAGGTCCGAGTCCAACGCGATCCATTCCATCCCATCGTGATGAAAACGGACACCTCGCCGGGTATCCAGCCCGCGGGCCTCCACCACCTTGACGTTGAGCGACCGGGCGAGATCCAGCAGCGTTCGATAATCCATGCGTTGAAGTTCACTTCTTTTCATTCTTACCACCACCTTTCTTGCATGAACCCTGTTTCCGTCTCGGGTCCCATAAAATCGATAATCATTGCGCCGCAGATTGGCCACCGAAACCGTGGCGCCCCGCCTCCCCCTTCAAAAGCAAGCCCGCTGGACCGGCCGCCTTCTCTCCGTTTGCCTCAGCGCCAAGATCCATCAACTTCACACGAGGCGAAAAATACTCAGGAACTCCTAAAGATCGAGCAACCGCCTGTTGGCCGGGGACTTTTCGGCGGCTTCGTGCAATGCTTTGAGGCGTTGGGCGAGATCTTCGATTTCGGCGGGATTCAGGACGGGAACACGGCTCTCGCCGTTTTGCTCCAAGTGGTCGAGAACCCGGCGAATGGTGAGCTGAGTCACGGGCACGGCGGGTTGATAGAGCCGCTCTTCATGGTTCGCATTGGAGCCGCCGTCGTCTTCAGGCGGGGCCATTCGGGCGACCAGGCCGGACTTTTCCAATTCCGTCAAGGTCTGACGGACCAGTAGAAGCGGCATGCCTTCCGCGCGCACCAGGTCTTCCTCGGAACAGCCGCGCTCGCCCTCATGGAAGCGCCGTGCCAGGTACCGCATGACGCTCAACGCGGCAAGGTTCCTTGACGCACGGCTGAGCCTCCGGATCTGCGGTTCGCATTCGAACCAGGCGGTGTTTTGGTGCGCATAGCAGATCTCGGCACCGAGTAGGACGATCATCCAGCTCGCTTGAAGCCAGACGAGAAAGAGCGGCAGGGCCGCGAAACTTCCATATACGGCGTTGTAATTGGACATGCCGACTTGGAAGTAGATGTAGGCGGCCTGGAAGATTTGGTACAGTGTGCCGGCGAGGACGCCTCCCAGGGCCGCCGACGCCGCCTTCACCTTGGTGTTAGGCATGAAGATATAGAGAAAGGTGAAAAGGGCCCAGAGCACCAGGTAGGGAACCAGGCGCAGCGCTTTGAGGATGAAGGATTCGAAGTAGCTGACGATGCCGAACCGCTCGCTCATAAACCCCACCTGCTGCGTGAGCATGACGGTGAGGCCGCTCGAGACCGCAAGCAGGACGGGAGCGATGAGCATGAAAGACAAATAATCGCTGACGCGCCGGCTGAAAGGCCGATGTCGGCCGACCTTCCATATGGCGTTCAGGGAGATTTCGATGTTTCGCAGGACCTTCAGGACGGTCCAGAAAAGGGCCACCACCCCGATGCCGACGATGAGTCCCCCGCGGGTGGTTTCCAGCAGGGTGTGGGCGAAGTCCATGATCCACCGTGCCACCTCTTCCTGGCCCGCCAGTCGGCGCAAGGTCTCCCGTTCGATGGCGTTTTGGAGCCCGAATCCCTTGGCGATGCCGAAGGCCATGGCGAACATGGGAACGATGGAAAGCAGCGTGAAGAGGGTCAGGGCCGAGGCGCGAAGGTGGCACTGGTCGCGCGTGAATTGGCGCCCGACGATGGCGGCTACACGCAGTGCGCGAAGCGTCGCGGCTCTGGAAGGTGGGAGGTCCGCCAACCGGAGGCTCCACAGATCGCGCTGCAGAAAACGTCTGATGTCTCCGATCTTCGATACCATGGCGACTTCGTCCTGGTTTCAGGAGATTACGGCCAGGCCCCACAAGCAGCGGTCGCCCTTGAGCGGGGCCGTCACGCCGGGGCCACTGTCGGGCGATCCAAGTGAAGGGAAAGGCGGAATGGGGCGGCCTCGTGAGTCTTCAACCACGTCCCGGCCCGATTTTCAAGCGCAATGGAGGCTGCAGCCAAACCCTACCGCCATCTCTGGTGCGCGCTTTGAGGCAAGCTATGGTTTTCTGGTGCAGGGTTGAGGCTCGTGGGACGGGGGGCCCATGGGGGGAATCGCCTCTGTGGCGTACCGGGTGACGGTTTGCCGTGACCGCCGGGCGAATACCGGGGATGTCCAGCAACCTCAATGGCGACGGATCCTATGAGGGGATGAAGATCCTGGCCTTTTCCAGGCATTCGGGATAAACGGAGCCCGAAGGCGAAGGACGGACTTCCGGCAAGGCGTGATCGAGGATTCCAAATGAAGTATTGCCCGCAGTGTGCGGCTCCCTTGGTGAAAAAAGTCATCGACGGGCGAAACCGCCTGGCGTGCTCCGATTCCCGGTGCGGGTACGTTTTTTGGAACAATCCAACGCCGGTGGTGGCCGCCGTAGTGGAATGGAACGGATCGGTGATCCTGGTTCGCAGCAAGGGATGGCCGGAGAAGTTTTTCGGTGTGGTGGCGGGATTTCTCGAAGCGGGGGAGACGCCCGAAGAAGGGGTATTGCGGGAAGTCCGGGAAGAGCTTGGGCTTGAGGGCCGGATCGTCGACTTTTTGGGGATCTATTCGTTTTTTGAAAGGAACCAGGTGATTTTCGCCTACCACGTGAGCGCGGAAGGGGAAATCGTCGTGGGCGACGAACTGGCCGAAGCCAAGGCGTTGCCTCCTGAAAGGGTGAGACCCTGGGAGAAAGGGACCGGCCCCGCCGTGAAGGAATTCTTGAGGCGCCGCGGGGTTGCGGTGTGTCAAGGCGGGGGGTGAACCAGGAAGGTTCGAAGGTCCTGAGACACGTGAGGCAGGGCATCGGGATTTCATGGTCGGCGGCCCCGGCAGCCTCCATGTGCGCTTCGCCGCTCCGCCTCGCTGATCGGGGGCGGTGAACGAAGCCGGCCCGGAAAAAATCCTGTGGAGAGAGAATCGGAACAGGGAGTGCATCATGCGCAAAAGTGAATGGATGGGACGAGTGGAAACGGACCGGCAGGCGGTCACGTTTTTCGACATCGGCAAGCTGGAACGGGACGGTTTGGCGGACGTCGGCAGGTTGCCCTTTTCCATCAAGATCCTGCTGGAAAATGTGCTTCGGAAGTGGGACGGAACGGTCGTGACCGAAGAAGACGTCCTGGAAATCGCCCGCTGGCGGAAGCGGTATGCGAATCCCGTGGAGATTCCGTTCCATCCGGCCCGCGTGCTCATGCAGGATTTTACGGGGGTTCCCGCCGTGGTGGATATCGCCGTCATGCGGGACGCCGTGAAGGATAGGGGCGGAGACCCCAGGCGGATCAACCCGTTGGTTCCCGTAGACCTGGTGATCGATCATTCCGTGCAGGTCGACGCCTACGGCACCGAGCGGGCCCTGGAAGTCAACGTGGCCCGCGAATACCAACGCAACCGGGAACGCTACGCGCTGCTCAAATGGGCTCAAAAAAACTTCGACACGCTGCGGGTCGTGCCGCCTCGGTCCGGCATCTGCCACCAGGTGAACCTGGAACACCTGGCGCAGGTGATGATCGTGGAATCCACCGGGGAAGTGGGTGAAAGGCTCGCCTATCCGGACACTCTGGTGGGAACCGATTCGCACACCACCATGGTGAACGGCATCGGGGTCGTGGGCTGGGGCGTCGGGGGGATCGAAGCGGAAGCGGTGATGCTGGGGGAACCCTACACCATGACCCTTCCGGAAGTGATCGGGGTGCGGCTGACCGGCGGGCTGCGTCCCGGCGTGACGGCGACGGATCTCGTGCTTCGGGTCACCGAAATGCTTCGAGCTCACAAGGTCGTGGAAAAGTTCGTGGAATTTTTTGGACCGGGGCTGAAGGGGTTGAGTCTTCCGGATCGAGCGACGGTGGCCAACATGGCTCCCGAATACGGCGCCACGTTGGGCTATTTCCCCATCGACCGGGTCACCGTGGATTACCTCCGGGCGACGGGACGGGAAGCCCAGGCCGATTTGGCGGCGGCTTGCGCCGAAACTCTGGGGCTCTTTGCCTCGGGGACCGAGGAACCCGAATACACGGATGTCCTGGAACTGGACCTCACGACGGTCGAGCCTTCGGTCGCCGGGCCGGCCCGTCCCCAGGATCGAGTGGAACTGCGGGACTTGAAGGAACGCTTCGCTCAAGTTTTGGGATGCCGCTACGAAGCGGACGCCCCGGTCGAACAGGTCTCCGCGTTCATCGACGAATCGGGCTGCCGCACCCGGCGTCCCCGGACCTGCACGCCGCTCAGCCAGCGCTTTTTCGACGTGGACGTCAACGGAAGACTCTCGCGGATCGGCGACGGCAGCGTGGTCATTGCGGCCATCACGTCATGCACCAACACGTCCAACCCGTCGGTGATGATCGGAGCCGGCCTCATCGCCCGAAACGCCGTAAAACGCGGCCTCACCGTGCCGGCCCACGTGAAGACGTCGCTGGCTCCGGGAAGCAAGGTCGTTATGGATTACCTCGAGGAAGCCGGCCTCACGCCGTACCTCCAGGCCTTGGGGTTCCACTGCGTGGGCTTCGGCTGCACCACCTGCATCGGAAACAGCGGACCGCTCCACCCGGCGGTGGAAGAAGTCATCGAACGGGAAAATCTGAACGTGGCGTCGGTCCTTTCGGGGAACCGCAACTTCGAGGCTCGAATCCACCAGAGGGTCCGTTCCAACTACCTGGCGTCCCCCATGCTGGTGGTGGCATTCGCCTTGGCCGGCCGCGTGGACGTGGACTTCACCCGGGAACCCGTCGCCCTGGATCCCAACGGCGAACCCGTCACCCTGGACGACCTTTGGCCCGGCGAAGATGAAATCCGCCGCATGGCGGCGGCTCACACCAAGCCGGAATTCTTCCAAAAGGAATACGCCGCCATCTTCGACGGAGACGCCTTCTGGCAGGAACTTCAGGCGGAAGCCGGGACCACCTTCGCCTGGGACCCTGCGTCCACCTACATCCGAAAACCTCCTTACTTCGACGATTGGTCGCCGGAACCCAAGCCGCTCCAAGACATCCGAGGCGCGCGGGCTCTGCTGGTCCTCGGGGACGCGGTGACCACGGATCACATCTCCCCCGCCGGCGCCATTCCCGAACACTACCCGGCGGGCAAGTACTTGGTTTCCAAGGCGGTGGAGCCTCCGGACTTCAATTCCTACGGGTCGCGCCGAGGGAACCACGAGGTGATGATGCGCGGCACCTTCGGGAACATCCGCATCAAGAACCGGCTGGCGGGTGGGAAAGAAGGGAGTCTCACGCGGAAGTTTCCGGAAGGCGAAGAGATGTTTGTCTTCGATGCCGCCATGGCCTATGCCCGGGAAGGCGTGCCTCTGGTGGTGCTCGCCGGCTCCGAATACGGCACGGGCTCTTCCCGGGACTGGGCGGCCAAGGGCACGGCGCTCCTTGGAGTCAGGGCCGTGATCGCCCGGTCCTTCGAACGAATTCACCGAAGCAACCTGGTGGGGATGGGCGTCTTGCCGCTGGTTTTCAACAGCGGCGAAAGCATCGAATCGCTGGGACTGGACGGCACCGAAGCCTTCACCATTTCAGGTCTTGAAGATCTCGCGCCTCGGAAGGCGCTCCGCGTGGAAGCCGAAAAGCCGGACGGTTCGGTGATCTCCTTCGACGCCGTCGCCCGGCTCGATACCGATGTGGACGTGGCCTATTTTCGCCACGGCGGCGTCTTGGCCTATGTTTTGAGAAAGATCCACGGCGGCGGCGCTTGAAGGACGGCGGCCGCTCAGGGAGGATGCCGCTGCGAGCCTGTCCTCGCGAAGCCGTTCCATCCGCCGCCCGTGGTTATCCCCCGGTCAAAACGAGACTTCCGCTCGAATCCCCCGATGGAAAGGAGACGGCCCATGGAACTCGCACCGGAAAAATTCAAACGGTTTTTTCCCCTCCCCGTAACGGTGATCACCACGGCGGACGGACGCGGGGTCGCCAACGCGGCCCCCTACAGCTGCGTCATGCCCATCCTTCGCCCGTTTCCGCTCATCGCGCTGGCTTCCGCCCTTCCACGCGATACGCTGCGGAATATCCGGGAAACGGGTCAGTTCGTGGTGAATGTTATCGGGCGACCGTCTTTTCGAGACGCCATGCGCACGGCGCGGCCCTACCCGCCGGACGTGAATGAACTGGAAAAAGTGGGTTTGGAGACGCTCCCGTCCAAGCGGGTTTCACCGCCCCGGATCGCGGCGGCCATCGGTTGGGTCGAAGCAACGCTCGAGCGGGAGGTGACCGACGAGCGTTACGCCCTCGTCGTCGGCCGCATCCTTTGTTCAGAGATCAACGACCGCTACCTGGAAGACGGGCGGCTCAAGGAATTTCCGCTGACGCTCCTCATGCCCCATTTCCGCACGCTGGGCGACGTGCTGGCGGACCGCGAGGAACTGGAATCCGAACTCACGCTTTGACCGGCCCGGTGCGGCCATCCGTTCCAACTTTCGCGGCTTCGGCTTGGAACCTGTCTGACAATACCCTTCACCCTTCTGGGATTCCACCTTGTTCCCAAGCTCCAGCTTCGATCGAGGGCGTTCCCAGGCTGGAGCTTGGGAACGAGGGGAAGGAGCGACTCATGCCCTGTAGGAGACGGCTTGCCGGCGACCTCGATCGCGGCCAAGGTCGCTTGCAGGAACAAGGAAACGCAGGGGCCGACTTTCATGCGCTTGGCTTTGGGCAAGCTCTCACCGGGTCAGGTGGCGGTATTTGATCCGGTGGGGCTGGGCGGCCGCTTCGCCCAGGCGGGCTCTTCGGTCCGCTTCGTAGTCGGAGTAGTTGCCGTCGAACCACACGGCGCGGCTTTCCCCTTCGAAGGCCAGGATGTGGGTGGCCACGCGGTCCAGAAACCACCGGTCGTGACTGATGACCAGCGCGCAGCCGGCGAAGTTGAGGAGCGCCTCTTCCAGGGCGCGGAGCGTGTTGACATCCAGGTCGTTGGTGGGTTCGTCCAGAAGCAGGACGTTGGCGCCTTCCTTGAGCATGCGGGCCAGGTGAACCCGGTTCCGTTCGCCTCCCGAAAGCCGCCCCACCTTCTTCTGCTGGTCGGACCCGGAAAAGTTGAACCGCGCCACGTAGGCCCGGGAATTCACTTCGCGGCTCCCCAGCGGGATCTTGTCCTTCCCGTCGCTCACCGCTTCCCAGACGGTTTGGTCCGGGTCCAGAGCTTCGCGGCTTTGGTCCACGTAGGCGAGTTTCACCGAATCCCCTACGCGGATCGTCCCGGACGTCGGCTCTTCCTGCCCGGTGATCATGCGGAAAAGGGTGGTCTTTCCGGCGCCGTTCGGGCCGATCACGCCCACGATGGCGCCGGGCGGCACCAGAAATGAGAGGTCTTCCATCAGCAGCCGGTCGCCGTAAGCTTTGCTGACGCTCTCGGCTTCGATGACCGTCTTCCCCAGGCGGGGGCCGGGCGGTATGTAAATTTCGAGATCCTCGGCCCGGCGCTCGCTTTCCTTGGCAAGGAGCTGCTCATAGGCCTTGATGCGGGCCCGGGCCTTGGCGTGCCGTCCCTTGGGGGGCGTGTGGATCCATTCCAGTTCGCGCTGCAGGGTTTTGCGGCGTTCGGAGGCCGCCTTTTCTTCGTTGGCCAGCCGCTTTTCCTTCTGTTCCAGCCAGGAGCTGTAATTGCCCTTCCAGGGGATGCCTTCGCCGCGGTCCAGTTCCAGGATCCAGCCGGCCACGTTGTCCAGAAAGTAGCGGTCGTGGGTGACGGCGATGACGGTCCCGGGGTAGCGCCGGAGGTGCTGTTCGAGCCAGGCCACCGATTCGGCGTCCAGATGGTTGGTGGGTTCATCGAGAAGCAGGATGTCGGGCTGCTGGAGGAGCAGCCGGCAGAGGGCCACGCGGCGCCGTTCACCGCCCGAGAGCACGCGGACGGGAGTGTCTCCGGGCGGACAGCGAAGCGCATCCATGGCCATCTCCAGCCGGGAATCCAGGTCCCAGGCATCCAGGGCGTCCAATTTTTCCTGGACGGCCGCCTGGCGTTCGATGAGCCGGTCCATTTCGTCGTCGGACAGGGGTTCGGCGAAGCGTTCGTTGATGCGGTTGAATTCGTCCATGAGGTCCACGGTTTCCTGGACGCCTTCCCGGACGATGTCGCGGACCTGCTTGGAATCGTCCAACACCGGTTCCTGTTCCAAAAAACCGATGGTGTGGCCCGGGCTGAGGACCGTTTCGCCGACGAAATCCTTATCCACGCCCGCGATGATCCGAAGCAGCGTGCTCTTCCCGGACCCGTTGAGCCCAAGAACGCCGATTTTCGCGCCGTAGAAGAAAGAAAGCGATATGTCCTTGAGGACCGGGCGCTTCTGGTAGAACTTCCCCACCCGGACCATGGAATAGATGATTCTGTTGGGTTCTTGCGTAGTTGCCAAAACAAGTCTCCTTCATAAGGGCTGTGGTGGCACGTTGTCGGCGAACGCTGCCGGCAGGGCCCTACAGGCTGCCCTTGGACGACGGGACGTCCGCCCGGCGCGGGTCGGGAGCCGCCGCCCGGTCCAGGGCGCGGCCGAAGGCCTTGAAGACCGCTTCCAGGATGTGGTGGGAGTTTTCTCCATAAGGGACGCCCACGTGCAGGGTGACGCCGCCGTGGTGGCAGAAGGCTCGCAAAAATTCGGGCACCAGTTCCGTTTCGAACCGTCCCAGTCGTTCGGTGAGCTTCGGCGTGCGGTAGACGAGAAACGGCCTTCGGGAAAGATCCAGGGCCACGTGCGCCAGGGTCTCGTCCATGGGGACCGACGCCTCGCCGTAGCGACGGATGCCCTTCCGGTCTCCCAGGGCGCCTTCCAGGGCCTTTCCCAGGCAAATGCCCAGGTCCTCCGCCGCATGGTGACAGTCCATCCGGCCGTCCGCATGGTCCCCCGTGGCCTGGATCTCCAGGTCGAAGAAGCCGTGCACGGCGAACAGAGTGAGCATGTGATCCAGGAAGGGGATCCCGGAGGTGATGTCGGTCCGGCCGGTGCCGTCGAGGGTGAACTTGAGCCGGATCGAAGTCTCCCGGGTGGTCCGTTCCACTTCAAAGGAGCGCCCGTCGGAAGTCATGGTCTGCGGCCTCGCAGGATGAAGGTTCACAAAAGGGGATCACCGACGATTTCCTTGCGGCTCCTTTTATGCCATAGTTTTTCGCTCGCCGCCACCGACTTGAGGGGGCGGGGTCGGCGGCGGGCGACCTGGTAGAGGTTCGAACCGATCCAGCTCCCGGGAAGGAACCGGATGCCGTCAGATTTTTCCGCCATGAAAACCGGCCGGGTGGAAGGGTTGCCGGAATTCGACCAAGCGGAAGGGATGTTCCGCCGGATCTGGGACAATTCCTGGCCGGTCCTGGGCATCATGGCCCTCAATTTCCTGGTGGGCTACACCGACGTCTACGTGGCCGGTTTGATCGGCCCCGACGTCCAGGCCGCGGTGGGATTCATCAGCCAGCAGTATTTTCTCCTCATCATCGTCGGCAACGCCTTGGCCGTGGGCACCGTGGCTCTGGTTTCGCGGGCCGTCGGCGGAAACCACTGGGAAGGCGCTCACCAAGTGGTCCGGCAGTCGTTTCTTCTGGCCCTGATGGTGGGCGGGCTGCTGTCGGCCGTCGGCGTCGGTGAAGCGGAAGCCATCGTGGACTTTTTCCGGCTTCCCGACGTGGTGCGGCCGATTTCGGTGACCTACCTGAAGATCTTCGCCCTGGCCCTTCTTCCCAACATCCTGCTGATCCTCGCCAATGCGGTCTTTCGGGCCGTGGGCCGACCCGTGACGGCCCTCAAGATCATGCTTCTGGTGACCGCCTTGAACGTGGGTGGCGATTTCGGGCTGGTCTTCGGGTGGGGGCCTCTGCCGCCCCTCGGCTATCCCGGAATCGCCTGGGCCACGGCGGTTTCCATGGCCGCGGGGACGCTGGTCACGTTCCTGGAGTTCCTGAAGGGCTTTTGGCGGCCGCTCTGGAGCGGCCCTTGGAGAATCCAGGCGAAGGTCTCCAAGGAGCTGGTGCGCCTCAGCTGGCCCGCCGCACTCCTCCAGGCGGCATGGAACGCGGGCACGATGGTCCTTTATGCGTTTCTGGGGCGCCTGGGGGCGGAAAGCGTCACCGCCATGGCCGCTTACGCCAACGGGATCCGGTTGGAGGCCGTCATCTTTCTTCCGGGGTTCGCCCTCAACATGGCCGCTGCGGTCCTGGTCGGCCAAAGCCTGGGCGCCGGCGATGTGGACCGGGCCCGGCGCTACGGCTGGCGCATGGCGGGCCTCGGCGCTTTGACCCTTTCCGTGATTTCGGCGTTCCTCTTTGGGTTCGCCCCGGAACTGGCGGCTTTGCTGAGCGACGACCCCGGCGTGTGGCGGGAAACCATCCGGTACCTGCGCATCAACCTCGCGGTGGTCCCGTTTATGATCTTCAGCATCGTGCTCGGAGGCGCCATGCAGGGAGCGGGCGACACCTTCGGCGTCATGAAGATCATCGTGGGCGCGATCTGGCTGGTGAGGATCCCACTGGCCGCCGTGCTGTGTTTTGCGGCGGACCTGGGTGCCCTCGGGGTATGGATCGCCATGGTGACGTCCATGAGCGTGCAAGGGGTTCTCATGACCTGGCGCTTCGCTTTGGGACTTTGGCACCGCGGCATCCCCGCAGCCGGGTGACCTGCGAGAACGCCTGGGCGAGATGAGGCCAACTCATGGATTTTGATCGGGTTTGATTGCAGGGCTTGTTGTGTTAGGGATGGCGGGGAAGGTGGTCGAGGGGTGTTGCGGCACACCGTGATGGAAGCGGGGTTCAGATGACGGAAAGACTTGGAAGCGCCAAGAGTACGGATCCCTCGGTGGTGCGTCTCTTTGGAAAGCCCGTCGCTTTTTCGCCGCTTTTGGACGAGATTCCGGTGGGACTGGTGATCCTGGACCTGGATCGCCGCGTGGCGGCGATGAACCGGAGCGCCGAGGCGCTCACGGGAATGAGTCGGGACGAGGCCCGGGGCCTTCCCTGCCGGCATGTGGTCCGAAGCAACCTGTGTCTTCAGCGCTGCCCGCTTCCCGAGATGTCGTCGGAATCGGAACCGGTGTGCCTGGAAGGCGACATCATCAGCCGGGACCGGGAACGGATTCCGGTTCGGATCACCTTCGCACCGTTGGAAGACCCCGAGGGGCGGCTGGTCGGCTTTTTGGAAGCGCTGGAAGACCTCCGGATGCTCCAGGCGCTGGATGCGTCCAAGGGACAGGCCTACAGCTTCGGGCAAATCATCGGCCGGAGTCCCCAGATGCAGCGGATCTACGAGATTCTTCCCGGCATCGCCCAGACCGATTCGTCGGTGCTGGTGACCGGCGAGACGGGGACCGGAAAGGATCTTCTGGCCGAGGCCATCCACCAGGCCTCCGGGCGCGCCAAGGGTCCCTTCGTCAAGGTGAACTGCGGGGCCCTCCCGGAATCGCTCCTGGAATCGGAACTTTTCGGCCACGAAAAGGGCGCCTTCACGGGAGCGGCCGAAAGTAAGCCGGGCCGTTTCCGGTTGGCTCACAACGGAACGCTTTTCCTTACGGAAATCGGAGACCTCCCGCTCACCCTCCAGGTGAAACTCCTCACCTTCCTGGACGACCACGTCATTTATCCGCTGGGAAGCACCAAGGGGGTGCGCGTGGACGTGCGCATCATCGCCGCGACCCACCGGGACCTCAAGCAGATGGTGCGCGAAGGGCGCTTCCGCGAGGATCTGCTCTTCCGGCTGAACGTGGTGCGGCTCCACATTCCGCCCCTTCGGGAGCGCGGAGGCGACGTGCGGCTTCTTCTCGACCATTTCTTGCGAGCCTTCACATCGCAATTTCAAAAGCCCATCCGGGGGTTCACCGACGAGGCGCTGGAACGGCTCATGCGCTACCCGTATCCCGGAAACGTGCGGGAACTGCGAAACATCGTGGAATACGCCGTGAACCTCTGCAACCGGGACCGGGTGGGGCCGGACCACCTTCCGCCGTACCTCCTGGAAGAACCGGAGGCTCCGGCTGCGAAGGAGGCGGGTGGCGGCGAGCGGCCGCCGGTGCGGGAAGAGCGCGGTGGGGGGCCGGGGAGGGTGTCGGAGTCGACCACGTGGATGGAACTGGAGCGCCGCATGATCCTGGAGGCGCTCCTCAAGGCCAAGGGGCGCCGGAGCCGGGCCGCGGAAATCTTGGGGTGGGGCCGGAGCACGCTCTGGCGGAAGATGAAGCGGCACGGCATCGACGAATGAAGGGTCTCAGAACCGGTGGGAACGGGCGATCATGGGGCATAAGGTGGTGATTCCGTTGAACGGAGAGGAGGTGGCGTCGCGTTTCGATCTGGCCGCGGAGGTGTGGATCGGGCGGTTGGACGCCGAAGGCGGCCTGGAGGAAGAGCGCACCGTGGTCCTGCCTCAGGCGTCGGCGGAGGCGCTGTGTCATCTCATCGTCTCCGAAGGGGCGAAGACGGTGATCTGCGGCGGGATCGAAGAGCTCTATTACGATTACCTGGTCTGGAAGAAGGTCGCCGTGATCGATTCGGTGGTGGGCCGGCGCGCCGAGGTGTTCCGGGCCTTCTTGGAGGGGAGGCTGGAATCCGGGACCGTGCTGTTTGAGCGCAAGGTGCGGCGGTAGTCCGCCAAGATGTATCAATACGTATCATAAAGTAGCTTTCACAATGTTTCATTCTGTTTAAGATCCCGTCCTCGTCTCAGGACTCCCTCCCCGCAAGTGACGGACATCACAAGATCGGAACACCTGGCACCCCTTTTGCTCCCGTCTTGAGCCCGAGGCAGGGATCAGGAACGCGGCGGCCGCATCCTGCGGAAGCCGGCCGCCGAGACCACGTGGGGACGAGGGTGCCGTGCCGATCGGGGATTCCAGAGTCGCGAAGCTAGTCCTCTACGAGGAAGACGGCCCTTTCCGGGGGAACCTGGCCAATTACCTGCGCCGAAACGGCCTGCAGGTGATCGAAGCCGACAACGCCTTGGAGGCTTTGGACGCCGCCGGCGAGGCGCGGGTGGTCCTCATCGGCCTCAAGGAAGACGGAGCCGAGGGCTTGGCTCTCCTTGAAAGGATCAAGGAGCGGCGGCCGCAGGCTGCGGTGATCCTTCTGGTGCCTTCCGGCCAGGCGGCGCTTTCCATCGAGGGGATGAAGCGCGGGGCCTTCGACGACCTCATGATCCCCTTTGACCTTTCGCTGCTGTTGCGGAAGGTTCTCGAAGCCGGGGCGGTGGCCCACGGGGACCGGATGGGAGCAACCGCCCAAGGCGGACAGCCCAACAGCGCGGAAAGCCCCGGGAAGCCGCGACCGAAAAAGAAGAAGGCTCGACGCCGCACGGAGACACGCGGCAATCGTTGAAGGCGGTCTTTGGGGAGGCGGGGCCGCGGGCCGGCTTTCGGGGGGCCGCTCAAACGGCGAGCGGCGTTGCGGGCGGCGGCAAACGGTGGCACTTTGTGACTTCGTTCACACATCGCCGATTTCCCATCGGCGCCGGTCAAACGGAGATCCGGCCACAATCCAACCTTTCGAGGAGGCAGTGTATGGAAACAGTCAAGGTGAAAGCGCTCATGGTACCCCTGGACCATTACGCCCGTGTCCCTGAGGACGCGACCCTGGCCCGGGCGGTGTTGGCGCTCGAAGAAGCCCAGGAAAAGTTCGACGACCATTATTACAAGCACCGGGCGGTGCTGGTCCATGACGCCGAAGGCCGGGTGGTTGGGAAGGTCGGCCAATTGGATGTGTTGAAGGGCCTGGAACCCCGATTCAAGGAAGTGGGTGATCTGGGCATGCTCAGCCGGTTCGGTTTCGGGTCGGAGTTCGTGAAGATGATGAGCCGGCAGTTCAGCCTTATGGAGAAGCCTCTCAACGACATCTGTCGCAAGGCGGCCAAGGTGAAGGTCCGCGACATCATGCACGCCCCCACCAGCGGTGAGTACGTGGACGAAGAAGCGAGCGTGAACGAAGCCATCAAGCAATTGGTTTTGGGCCAGCACCAGTCGCTTTTGGTCACGCGGGGCGAAGAGATCGTGGGCATTCTTCGCCTTTCCGATGTCTTCCTGGAAGTGTGCCGCTTGATCAAGGCCTGCGAACTGGAAGGATAAACGGATTTTCCGTTGAGGAGACGAGGAGGTGCCTCACATGCATGCACAGATGAGCGAAAAGAGGGTGAACTGGATGCGGCTGATTTTCATGCTCACCGGAGTCGCACTCTTTTGCCTGGTCTATTTTTCCCCGCCTTGGGCGGACGCCGTCGATCCCATGGGCAAGCATTTCCCGCTTTCCCGGGAGGGAAAGGGGGCTTTGGCCGTCTTTCTGTGGGCTGGAACCTGGTGGGTGTTCGAAGTGGTGCCCATCGGGGTCACGAGCCTTCTCATCGGGGTCCTCCAGGCGCTCTTTCTCATCCGGCCCGCCAAGGTCGCTTTCAAGGATTTCATGGATCCGTCGGTGCTTTTCATCTTCGGCTCCATCGTGATCGGCATGGTCTTCACCAAGACGGGGCTCACCCGGCGGTTGGCCTACAAGATGCTCGCCATCGTGGGTGAAAAGACGAGCCACATCATGTTGGGCTGTTTTGTGGTGACGGCGGCGCTCACCCACATCATGGCCCACACGGCGGTGGCCGCCACCATCTACCCGCTGCTCCTTTCCATCTACGCCCTCTACGGCGCGGACGAAAAGCCCACCAAGTTCGGCAAAGCCCTCTTTATGGGGATGGCCTACGTGGCGGGCGCCGGGAGCATCGTGACGCTTCTCGGGGCGGCGCGGGGCGCCGTGGCCATCGGGTTTTTCAACGAGATCGTCGACAAGAATGTGGGATTTTTCGAATTGAGCTACTACATGTTCCCCATCGGCTGGATCATGACCTTCCTACTGTGGGGCTTTTTCATGATCTTCTTCAAGCCGGAAAAGAAGGTGATTCCCGGTCTGAAGGAAAAAGCGAAGCAATTGAGCGCCGAGCAGGGCCCAATCACCCGAAGTGAAATCCTGGCGCTGGGGATCATCTTTTCCGTGGTGGGGATCATGAGTCTGCGCTCTTTCATCCCGGCGCTGGAACCCATCGACAAGACGGCCATCATCTTGGTGTCCACGATCCTCTTTTTCGTGGTGGGAATCCTGGATTTGGAGGACTTGGAGCAGATCCCTTGGAACATCATCCTGCTTTTCGCCGGGGCCATGAGCATCGGCTTCTGCCTGTGGGAGACGGAAGCGGCCAAGTGGCTCGCCGTGAACTGGCTCAGCATGTTCCAGAAGGCGAACTGGTTCGTGTTCGTGATGAGCATCGCGTTTTTCGTGATGATGATGACCAATTTCATCATGAATGTGGCGGCCATCGCCATCTCGCTTCCCGTGGCCCTGGTGATCGCGCCTTACCTGGGCGTGGCCCCGGAGGTCATCCTTTTTGCGTCGCTGGTGACGGCGGGCATGCCCTTCCTGTTTCTCGTGGGAGCCGCACCCAACGCCATCGCCTACGATTCCAAGCAGTTCACCACCGGTGAATTCTTCCTTTACGGGATTCCGGCCAGCATCCTGCTCATGGTGGTGGTGGGGATCGCGGTCGCCGTCATCTGGCCCATCATGGGCATGCCGGTGACTCTCGGAGGATAGGAGGCTTTCCATGAAACGCATCGAACAGCTCATCGACCGCATCATCGACCGGGTGAACATCAACCTGCGGGAGCCCGCCTTCGACGTGGGGCCCTATGTTCGCGGGCTCATCCCCGTGGAGCAGTTTGAACGGTTTTACGCCTTTTACGGCCTGACCCCCCACCATCCCCTTCACTTCCATTTTCGGGGGTCGAGCCTTGCGGGGAGCTACTTCCTGGGAAAGTGCATCGTGGAGTATTCCGTGCTCTATAAGAGCGACATTCGGGGCGACGAGCTGAAGATGAGAGGCGACGTTTTTCGCTACAAGGGGCTCCAGGTGCCGCTCCACGACGACGAGGTCATCCGGATCAAAGACGGTTTCCTGGTGAAGACCCTGGTCCACAATTACTCCCACGACCCGGAAAACCCCGAGGAGTTCCTCATCCAGAACACCGTCTCCCTCCATTACGCGAACATCCACGGAGCGCCCGTGGAGGGGAGTTTCCTGGGGCCGTTCGCCACGGTGGACCTCACCACCGTGCACGACTGCGTGATCGGTCCGTTCGCTTACGTCCAGGTGGGGGAACTGGCTCATCGCGAGGTGGAACCGGGAACCATCTGGATCCGTTCCGACGGGGCTTTCGATTTCCAATACCGCTTTCCGGACGCTGTCCTGAAGCGCTACGTGAACGCCCTTCCGGGAAAGAACCCCGAAGGGGTGCTCATGGATTTCGTGGAAGCGCGAAAGGAAGCTTTCCAGGAAGTGTTCGACGACGCGGTTCGGCGGTCACCCCGGATCGACGTGCCCCCGGGGGCGGCGCTCAGCCGCTACGCCGTGGTCCGTGGTGACACGGAAATCGCCGAAAACGTCCTGGTGGCCCAGCGGGCCTACCTGGAAGACGCCTACCTGGGAAAAGGGGCGAACGCACAGGAAAACTGTTACATCATTCGCTCGCGCCTGCAAGGCTGGAACGTGACGGCCCACGGCGGTAAGATCATCCACGCGGTATTGGGGCCCAAAGTGTTTGTGGGCTTCAACGCGTTTCTCCGGGGAAGCGAAGACTGTCCCTTGAGGATCGGCGAAGGTTCCATCGTCATGCCACACACGCTGGTCGATCTGGAGGAGCCGGTGGATATCCCGCCGGGGCGGCTGGTGTGGGGTTATGTGTCGCGCCGGGCGGACCTGGAACACCAGAGCCTCGTCCTGGAAGACTTGAGCCGCGTCGACGGGCTGTTATCGAAGGGGGCGATGCGGTTCGAGGGAAACGGCGCCCGCTTCGTGGAAGCCTTCCGGCACCGGATCGAGCACATCCTCGAGGCCAACGGAGCGTACTTCGACGGCAAGAATAACGTAGGGCACGCTCAGAAGGGCCAGAACATCTCGTTCAACATCATGCAGCCGTACTCGGAAGGGGAGATGCAGGGGCTGTATCCGACCATCGACATCCGTCCCTGAAGGAACCCGGGTCATGCTGAAGCGGCTCAGCCTGCGCGTCAGAATCCTGGTGCTTCTCGGGGCCCTCATCGGCGTCAACTGCGCGGGGGCCCTGGTGACGCTCTGGTACACCAAGCGAACCCAGGCGCTCTACGCGTCCATGGTGGACCGCGATGTGGAGGCGCTTCTGGCAGCTCAGAAGCTCGAAAGTTCCCTGGTGATGCCGAAGGGGTTCGTGACCTACTACTTTCTCAATCGTGATCCTCAGTGGCTCACGCCATTGAGCGACTATCACGGCCGATTCGAAGATTGGCTGCGGAGAGCGAGGCAATCGGCTTACTTGGAAGAAGCGCGGGAAATCCTGAACGCCATCGCGTTTCGGAGTACATTAGCGTACAAGAGGCCCTCGAAGCCCGGATTCTGGAAACGCGCGAGCGCTACAGCACGCAGGCCAAGCTGGTGAAGGGGCTGGCCTGGAGCGCCATCCCGGCCGCCATTGGGGTCGGGTTCGTGCTGGGGTCCACCCTCTTGGGGCAGGTTCTGGAACCGATCCGCCGGATGGCTCTGGACAGCCTGCCGGAAGGGGATCTGAGAAGGGTGGGCGACAAAGTGAAGGCTCTGAGCCGCCGGGTCCCGAGCCTCATGGACGACGTGGACGAAGCGCACAGCCAGTTGGAAAAGAGTCGCGGGCACCTGATGCAGTCGGGAAGACTCGCCCTGGCGGCCTGCGGCACCACGGAACCCGGGACGAGGGATCCCGTTCAGCTCATGGGCTTTCCTCCCGCGTTCGGGCTCTCGCCCGAACGGACGGGAATGACAAGAAGCCCCGGTTTCGGGTAATCTGCGCGGAGTTCCCGGAGTTGATCGAGCGGCGGCGGGCTTGAAGGTAGGGCCGCCGGAGCAGAGCGTGTTTCCGGGCGGGATCGGCGGTTTCTCGGGACATGGCGAAGGGCTGAACGAAGGAAAGCCGTGGCAGGGTCTTGAGCTCGAAAAGGAGGGGCGCCCATGGACGAAAGCAAAAAGAGAGTGCTCGTGGCGGTGGATGGTTCGCAGGGTTCCTTCGAAGCGGTTCGTTACGTGAGCGAGCTGCTGCCGCCGGGCCGGCTGGAAGTGACGCTCTTTCACGTGGCCACTCCCATTCCGGAAAGCTTCTGGGACATCGAAAGCAATCCGGCGTTCCGTTCGCGGCTGGCTTCCGTGCGAGCGTGGGAGATCGGCCAGCGGGAGGCCATGGAAGAGTACCTGGCCAAGGCGATGAAGCTTCTGGCGGACAGGGGATTTCCCGAAGATGCCGTGAGGGCGGAGAGCCGCCAGCGCCAGGTGGGGATCGCTCGCGATATCGTCTTCGAGGCGCAGAAGGGCTACGATGCGGTGGTCGTGGGTCGGCGGGGGATGAGCAACATCCAGGACCTCGTCCTGGGAAGCGTCGTGCACAAGCTCCTGGGGCGTCTGGTGAACATCCCGCTTTGGATCGTCGGGGAATACCAGCGGGGCGAAGGAGCCGTGGTGGCCCTCGATGCGTCCGAAGGCGCCATGAAGGCCGTGGAATACGCCGGCCGGATGTTCGGGGGCACCGAGAATCGCGTGATGCTGGTCCACGTGATTCGAGGAGTGGACTCCTCGATCCAGGAGTACGGACGCTTTTTCGCCACCGGGGAACAGCGGGACTGGATCGGGAAGGCTCACGACGAATTCGAACGCGCCAAGCAGCACATGCACACGGTCTTCGACACCGCCCGATCTCGGCTCCAAGAAGCCGGGATTCCGGCCGAGCGGATCGAAACCAAGCTGTTGACCGGGGCGGCCAGTCGGGCGGTGGCCATCGTGGAAGAAGCCCGCGCGGGGAATTTCTGCACCATCGTGTTGGGGCGGCGGGGGCTGTCCCGGGTCGAAGAATTCTTCATGGGGCGGGTGAGCAACAAGATTGTCCACATGGCCCAGGACAAGGCCGTCTGGGTGGTGAGCTAGGTCCGGCGCTTTTCATGAAGCCTCATGAAAAGCGCCCGTTCGACCGATGATGGAACTGGATCTGTGACAACGCAGGGGCAGCGGATTGCCGGAGGACCTCCACCCGCACGAGGGAGCGCCCTTTGGAGATCATCACCACTCACAAGAACGTCGATTTCGATGCGGTTGCGTGCATGGTGGCGGCGCGGCTGTTTTACCCGTCGGCGGAAATGGTGCTTCCGAGGAGTGTCAACGCGAACGTGCGCGCGTTCCTGTCCATCCACAAGGACATCTTCACGTTTCGCAACCCGTTGCGCCTTCCGCTGGATGACGTGGACCGGCTCATCGTGGTGGACACCAACCGATGGATCCGGCTCGACGGCATGGACCCGCTCATGAGCCGAACCGACCTGGACATCCACCTCTGGGATCACCACCCGTGCATCGGGGACATCCAGGCCCGGGGCGGCTGCCAAGAAAACGTGGGCGCCGCGGTCACCCTCTTCGTTCGTGCCATGGAAGAGCGAGGTTTCCAACTGGATCCCATCCATGCCACCCTCTTTCTTGCCGGGATTTACGAAGACACCGGGCACCTCACCTTCCCGGCCACTCGATCCGCCGACGCTCGCGCCGCGGCCTTCCTCCTCGACTGCGAAGCGGATCTGGGGGTCATCCAGACGGCGCTTCGCCCGGCCTACGGTCCCCGGCAGAAGGAAGTGCTCACCCGGCTGCTTGAAAAGGCGAGCCGCGTCCGAGTGAACGGGCACTGGGTGAGTTTCGCGAAGCTGGAGCTCCAGGGCTACACGCCGGATCTTTCTTCCGTGGTGGACACCTTCCGCCACATCGTCAATGTGGATGCGGTCTTCGGCATTTTTCGCGATCCCAGGCGCGACCAGTGTGTCGTGATCGGCCGAAGCGCCGCGGAAGGCCTCGATGTGGGGGCCGTGCTGCAGCAGCTGGGCGGCGGCGGCCGGCCGGAAGCCGGTTCCGCCATGGTGAAGGGGGCGGCCCCGGACGGGGTGGAAGTCTGGATCCAGGAGGTGCTCCGCCAAAACGGCCAGTCGTCCGTGCAGATCTACGACCTGATGTCCTACCCCGTCTTCACCGTGTCCTCGGACGATTCCGTCGACACGGTCCACGGTCTGCTGAAAGCGAAGGGCCACACGGGCGCGCCGGTCATGGAAGGGGATCGTCTGGTGGGGATCATCTCCGTGCGGGACTTGGAAAAGCTGAAATCGCCGTCTCAGCGGCGTTCCCCGGTCAAGGCCGTCATGCCTCGAAACGTGATCACCATAACGCCGGGCCACGGGGTGAGCCAGGCGCTGCGCCTCATGGTCAAGCACGACATCGGGCGGCTTCCCGTGGTGGAAGACGGGCGCCTGGTGGGCATCGTGACCCGCTCCGACCTGATGCTCTACTACTACAACCTGGCGTAGCCTGCGACGTGAGGTGCGCTCGGAGCCGCTTCGATCAAGGACGATCGCTTCCGGAAACGGCTCACGACCCTCCCGCCGCCCTCACCGCGCTGCAGCGATCGTCACGGCGGTAAACGTCGAGAGGCCCGGCGATCACCGGGCCTCTCGACACAGTCCCCTCGCGGAACGCGACTCGTTTCTAGATTCCCTCTATGGCTGACCCTCTGAGTGGTGGATTGGCTGGAGCGGGAGACGGGCTTCGAACCCGCGACCCTCAGCTTGGAAGGCTGATGCTCTAGCCAGCTGAGCTACTCCCGCGTCAATGGCAGATCCTGTCTAACACGAAACGATTTCCTGTTCAAGTGAAGAAATGGTGCGGCGCCTCGTGTATTTTCTGGTTTAGGAGCGGCTCGTTTTCCGGTATAGTGAGTTAAATAACAGCAAACCACGTTTGATGCCGAGCCGGCACGGGGGTGGGCTCGGCGGAATGCGGAGCACCGATTCCTGGAAGACGCAAGGGGGGAGCATGGACCGGTTGTTCGAGGATCTCATCGCCCAGGTGAACATGCTGGAGATTTTCAAGGCTCGCCGCGTGGTGGAGCGGGTGCTCCGGAGGACTTTCCTCACCTTTTACAAGCGCCTTTCGGACGATTTGGGCGCCGAGGTCTATGTCAAGCACGAGAATCATCTGCCGACCAATTCGTTCAAGGTGCGCGGGGCGGTGAATTTCATGGCGCATCTTTCGCCGGCGATCGAAAAGAGCGGGATTGTCGTGGCGACCCGGGGCAATCACGGGCTGGCCGTAGCGTGGGCGGCCAGGGAACGGGGTGTTTTCTGCAACGTGGTGGTTCCGGAAAACAACAATCCGGAAACCAATGCCGATATCCTTGCCTACGGGGCGCAGTTGATCGAACACGGCCGGGATTTCTATGAAGCTCAGGATTACTGTGAAGAACTGTCCGAGAACGCTGGATATTACTACCTGCGCCAGGGCAACGAACCGCACCTCATCAACGGTATCGCGGGCATGGGGCTGGAAATTCTGGAGGAGCTTCCGGATGTGGACGTGGTGATCATGCCCATCGGGGGCGGCACGGGCTGTGCCGCGCTGGCCAGGGTGTTGGAGGCGGTGAATCCTGGTGTGGAACTGGTGGGCGTGCAGGCGGAAGCCGTTCCTTCCTTCTACAGGTCGTGGCGGGAGGGGAAAAAGGTGATCGTTCCTCCGGCGGACACCGTCGCCGACGGGCTGGCGGCCCGGTCGGTGTTCGAAATCCCCTACCACATTCTCAAGGGAAGGATCGCAGACGTGATCCTTCTGAGTGAAGAAGAGCTCCTGGGCGGCGTCCGCCTGGCTCTGCGCTACACGCAGAACCTGGCTGAAGTGGCCGGAGCCGCGGCGCTGGCGGCGGCTTTCAAAGCCAAGGAAAAACTTGCGGGAAAGAAAGTGGTGGTCATCATGACGGGCGGCAACCTGAGCTTGAATCGGCTGGCTTCGGTTTTGGGGGCGGCGGGCCCCGGCCCTTGCTGAGGTTTCGAGGAGATGTTCGAGGGGCGGCGGCCGGGGACGGGACCGTCAGGCCGCCGAGGCGCATTCGAGGATCACTCGGTCTTCGCCGTCTTTTTCTTTGAAGTGTACGTTCACCTGTTCTTCCGGAAGCGTGTCCAGCTGGATGCCCACGAACTGGCTGCAGATGGGCAGTTCCCGGTTGCCGCGATCCACCAGGGTCGCCACGCGGACGCGGCTGGGCCTTCCGTAGTCGATGAGCGCGTCTAGGGCGGCCCGGATGGTCCGGCCGGTATAGAGCACGTCGTCGACCAAGACCACGTCTTTGTCGTCCATGGAAAAGGGCAGGTTGGTGGAGCGGACTACGGGATGGCGGTGCAGGCGGGTCCAGTCGTCCCGGTAGAGGGTGATGTCCAGGGTCCCCATGGGGAGTGCCAGCTGGAAATCCCGTTCCAGGATGGCACGGAGGCGCCTGGCCAGGTAGACGCCACCGGTGTGAATCCCGACCAGCACCAGCTTCTCCGGACGATCGGCCTGTTCCACGATTTCCGAAGCCAGTCGCTTCAGAGTTCGACGCATGTCTTCCGGGCCCATGATCAAACGCTTGTCCGTTTCCTTCATGGTGCAGCTCCAGTACGTGCCGCCGTACGCGGGTGAAAAACTAAGGGGCGCCTTCGAGGCACCCCTTTCGCCCTCTCGGGGGTTCGATCCGAATCCACCAGTAACATCTGACACTTCATTAAAGAAGCGCGCCGGACTTGTCAACTCACGAAATCGTCCGCGGGAGGCGACCGTCTGTTTGCTTGACGCCCTCTGGGGCGTCTGCTATCAGTAGCCGCGTTTGATGCGCTCATGAGCGGCGGCATGCCGCGGAAACCGAGGCATCGGAGGAGAGTTGACTTGGCGGCCAAACGGATCAAGGTTCCAAAAAGCGCAACCAGGAAGGCGGACGATATTCTGGGAATGACAGAGCGCCTTCAGCTCTGGGTGACGAAGCACCTCAGGGTGCTTGCCGGATTTCTGGCCGGCATCGTCGCGGTGTTTCTGATTTCTTGGGGTTACGGGGTTTACGACAGCGCCGGGGAGCGGCGGGCGCTCACGGAATACACCGAGATTTTCCAGAAATGGGCCGACGCGGCGGAGCCGCAGGCCGAGGAAGCCCGGAGGGATGAGCTGATTCGGGAACTGGAGGGGTTCGTCGCCGCAAACTCGGGAACACGGGCCGCGCGTAACGCACTGGTGGACTTGAGCCGCCTGTGTTTTGAAGCCGGTCGGTACGACGATGCGCTGCAATGGCAGAAGAGGGCGTTGAAGGAAGCCGACGGGAAGGCCGGGACCGATCTTTTGGTCCGCTACCAGATGGGGCTCACGCTGGAAGCCTTGGACCGGAAGGATGAAGCCATCGCCTCCTGGCGGCTGCTTTCCGAGTCGGCGCCTGCGGAGATGCGGCGGGAAGCCCTTTGGCACGTGGGGAAGAACCTTGAGGAGAAGGGCGAAACCGCCGAGGCTTTGGAATGTTACGAAGAGGCGGCCGAGACGTCGGGCTTTTACCCCGGTGAAGATCTCCTGGACGAGACCATCGCCCGGCTGCGCCGCGAGGTGTCTTCGGCGTCCTCTTCGGGGGAAACCGAGGAAGAGGCGGCTTCATGACGGAAACGCGGGCCGAACGTTTGCGAAAAGGTTTCGTTTTTCTTGACAAAGCCATGAAGGATCGGCTATCCAACGGGGCGGACGGTGCCTCGGCTTCTCCGGCGATTCGGGAATGACGGGACGAGACGAAGGAAGCAGGATGCGCGATCGGTTTTGCCGCGATGCCTTTTTCGGGTTTTTCGGGGGCTTCTTTTTTAGGAAGTCTACCCGTGGGCGGACCAGGTAGGCAAAACCGGTTTTTCGACGCTTACATCGGCCATGGGTAGACGCAAAAGGAACCCATGGCCGTTTTTTCTTTCAAGGGCCGTGGGCTTTCGAACCCCGGCCCTTTTTGGTGACCGGGCCGGGTCTTGACTTCCCGGGTGACGAGTCCCCATCCACACCTTTTGAACAAGGAGCGCGAATGCCATGATTCTCAACATCGAGTATGAAACCATGCCCCGTGAAGCGCTCGAAGCCATTCAGCTGCGGCGGCTTCAGAACACCTTGCAGCGTGTCTACGCCACGGTTCCCTTTTATCGCGCGAAGTTCGACGAGGCGGGGGTCAAGCCTTCCGATATTCAGAGCCTGGATGATCTCCGCCGGGTGCCGTTCACCACCAAACAGGACCTTCGCGACAACTACCCCTTCGGACTCTTTGCCGTTCCCATGGACAATGTGGTGCGCATTCACGCCTCTTCCGGGACCACGGGGAAACCCACGGTGGTGGGCTACACGGCCAGGGACATCCAGACCTGGTCGGAGCTCATGGCGCGCTCCCTGGCGGCGGCCGGCGCCAATCGGGGTGACATCATCCATAACGCCTACGGCTACGGCCTCTTCACCGGGGGACTTGGAGTGCACTACGGGGCCGAGCGGCTCGGGGCTTCGGTCATCCCCATTTCCGGCGGGAACACCAAGCGACAGATCATGATCATGAAGGATTTCGGCGCCACGATTCTCACCTGCACGCCGTCTTACGCGCTGCACCTTGCGGAGGTGGCCGAAGAGATGGGCGTGGATTTCAGGGAATTGAAATTCAAATCGGGGATTTTCGGAGCGGAACCCTGGTCCGAGGAAATGCGCTCGGAAATCGAAAAGAAGCTGCATCTGGCCGCCATCGACATCTATGGGCTGAGCGAAGTCATCGGCCCGGGGGTGTCGGTCGAATGCATCGAAGCCAAGAGCGGCCTCCATGTCTTCGAAGACCACTTCATCGCCGAGATCATTCATCCGGAAACGGGACAGGTGCTGCCCCACGGCGAGATGGGCGAACTGGTGTTCACGTCGATCACCAAGGAGGCGTTTCCCGTGATCCGTTACCGCACCCGGGACATCACGTCCATCAACCCGGAACCGTGCGTTTGCGGGCGAACCCACGTGCGGATGAGGCGCGTGAGCGGCCGGACCGACGACATGCTGATCATCCGCGGCGTCAATGTCTTTCCGTCCCAGATCGAAAGCGTGCTCATGGAAATCGAAGGCGTGGAGCCTCACTATCAGCTGGTGGTGGATCGCGAAGGGACCCTGGACATGCTCACGGTGATGGTGGAGGTGGGCGAACAGGCCTTTTCCGATGAGATCAAGAAACTCCAGGTGCTGGAAAAGACCATCGCCAAAAACATTAAAGAATACCTGGGGGTTTCTGCTAAGGTGAAACTCGTGGAACCCAAAACCATCGCACGAAGCGAAGGAAAAGCCAAACGGGTGATCGACAATCGAAAGCTCTAGCCCACCGGGCGGTGAAGGAGGTTCACCATGCGAGTCGAACAGATCTCGGTTTTTCTGGAAAACAAGGCGGGCCGCCTGGCCGAGGTGACCCGGATCCTCAGCGAAGCGGGCGTGAACATCCGGGCGCTTTCCCTGGCCGACACTTCGGACTTCGGCATCCTGCGGCTCATCGTGAACGACACGCAGAAGGCGAAGGAAGCTCTTCGGAGCAACGGGTTTACCGTGGGAAAGACCGACGTGGTGGCGGTGGAAGTGGAGGACCGGCCCGGAGGGCTGCACAAGATTCTGGAAACGCTACGAAAAGCGGGCATCAATGTGGAATATATGTACGCCTTCGTCCAGCAAAGCGGCAACAACGCGGTGATCATCTTCCGGTTCGACAACCTGGACGAGGCCGTGAAGGTGCTCATGGCCAACGGCGTTACGGTCATCAACGGGAGCAAGGTGTACACCATGTGAGGCGGGACGTCAGGGGTGTGAGGCGTTGAGGGAGGGTGCCGGTGGCGCCCGCCGCGGCGCCTCGCGGTGAAAGGGTCTGCAAGGGATGAGAAAGGAGGACGGGGCATGGGCAGCGCAAGGAAACACAGGGTGCGGCAAGCGGTTGCGGGTTTGGGGGTTCTTTGGCTCGCTTTGGTTTTCGCGGCGCAACCGGGCCACACGGAGGAGCCCTACAGGATCGGCGGCATCTTTTCCGTTACGGGGCCCGCTTCCTTTCTCGGGGATCCTGAAAAGAAGAGCCTTGAGATGGCCGTCGAGGCCATCAACGCTCGGGGCGGGATCGACGGCCGGCCGGTGGAAGCCGTCATTTACGACACGGAAGGCGACCCCACCAAGGCGGTCATGGCCCTGAACAAGCTCATCAGCAAGGACAACGTGCTGGCCGTCATCGGGCCGAGCCTGACCCCCACCACCCTCGCCATCGTTCCCAACGTGGAACGGGCGGGAATTCCGCTCATCAGCTGCGCGGCCGGGATCGGTATCACGCAGCCGGTCAAAAGGTGGGTTTTCAAGACGGCACAAAGCGACGTGCTGGCGGTGGCGGCCATCTACGGCCACATGCAGAAGGAAGGGATCCGGAAGATCGGGATTCTTTCGGTGACCAACGCCTTCGGAGAAAGCGGCAAAGAACAGCTCCTGAACCAGGCGGCATCCTTCGGGATCGAAGTGGTGAGCCAGGAAACCTACGGACCGAAAGACACCGACATGACGGCGCAGCTCACCAAGATCCGGAAAGCGGAGCCCGACGCGGTGGTCTGCTGGGGCACCAACCCGGGGCCCGCCGTGGTGACCAAGAACATGCGCCAGATGAACATGGAGATTCCGCTTTACCAGAGCCACGGTGTGGCGTCGCCCAAGTACATCGAACTGGCCGGCGAGGCGGCCGAAGGGGTCAGGCTCCCCACGGGAAAGATCCTGGTGGCTTCGCTTCTCCCGGACGGGGACCCGCAGAAACCGGTCCTGGTCGAGTACATGACGGCCTATGAAAAGCGGTACCAGATCCCCGTTTCCGGGTTCGGCGGCTACGCGTTCGATGCCATGAACCTTCTGGCGAAAGCCATGCGCGGAACGAACGGGGACCGGGAAAAGATCCGGGAAAACCTTGAAAATCTCAAGGGACATGTAGGAATCAGCGGGATCTTCAACTTTTCGCCGGAAGAACACAACGGTCTGGGTCCCGAAGCGTTCGTGATGGTGGAAATCCGCGGTGGAACGTGGAAGTTGATGGAATAAAAGCAACTGAAGGTGTCATGCAGGAAGTTCTCCAGTATCTCTTTTCGGGCGTCACCAACGGCACCATATACGCCGTGATCGCGCTGGGCTTCAGCATGCTTTACCGGGCGACGGAACTCATCAACTTCGCCCAGGGGGAATTCGTCATGCTGGGGGCCCTGGGGCTCTTCACGCTTTGGGGCGGCGCAGGCCTTCCGCTCTGGGCGGCCTTCCCGCTCACGGTCGCCGGCGTCAGCCTGGTCGGCATCCTGCTGGAGCGTCTTGCCATCCGGACGGTACGCAACCCTCAGCACATCGTGCTCATCATCATCACGGTGGGAGCGTCGATCTTTCTGCGGGGCGTGGCGATGGTGCTTTGGGGCAAGGACGCTCACAGCGTGCCCGCCTTTTCCGACCACGGACCGCTCGCCTTCTTCGGGGCCACGGTGACCTTTCAGAGCCTGTGGATCGTGATCATCGTGGGGATCCTCCTGGCAGGCCTTCAGTTTTTCCAGAAAAGGACCCTCACCGGGAAGGCCATGGAGGCGTGCGCCATTCACAAACACGGAGCGTGGATCCTCGGTATTCCCAGCGACCGCATGGTACTTTTGGCCTTTGCGTTGAGCGCCGCGTTGGGGGCGACGGCCGGGATCATCATCTCGCCCATCACCATGTGCGTCTACGACATGGGGACCATGCTGGGCCTCAAGGGCTTCTGCGGCGCCATGCTGGGGGGGCTGGGAAGTTCGTGGGGTGCGGTGGCCGGGGGGCTGCTTCTGGGGATCCTGGAGGCGCTGGGCGTGGGATTCATCTCGTCAAGCCTCAAAGACGCCATCGCGTTCCTGCTTCTTTTCCTGATCCTGGTGTTTCGGCCGACGGGTCTGTTCGGCGGAGCTTCCACAAAGCGCTTCTGACCTTCGATGAGATTTTTCCGTCCATGACGAGATACAGCGGATGGCATCATGTGGCTTTTGGACTGGCGGTGGTCGGCTGTGCCTTTGGAGTGTCCAACGACTACTACCTGCAGCTCATCACGCTGATCGGCATCCACACGCTGCTCGCCCTCGGGCTCAACATGCTCATGGGCTACGCCGGCCAGATTTCGCTGGGCCATGCCGCCTTTTACGGCCTCGGCGCTTACGGATCGGGGGTCCTCACCGTCCACTGGCATTGGTCGCCCTGGCTGGCTCTTCCCCTGATCCTGGCGGCGGCCGGGGCCACGGCGTACCTGGTCGGGCTTCCCACGCTTCGACTCCACGGATACTACCTGGGCATGGGGACGCTGGGCCTGGGGATGATCGCTCACGTGGCCTTCCGGGAATGGGCGGCGGTCACGGGTGGCTCGTCGGGGCTGGTGGGGATTCCGCCGCTGGTGCTTTCCGGCGTGACGCTCAGCTTCGGGCGGAACGGACTTTTGCTGGTTTGGGCGGTGGTGCTGGCCGCGTTTTTCCTGTGCGAACGGCTTGTGGATTCCCGGGTCGGGCGGGCGCTCCGGGCCATTCGGGACAGCGAGGGGGCCGCGGCGGCGTCCGGGATCGACACGGGCCGCCTCAAGGCCATGGTGTTCGCGTTGAGCGCGGTGCTTGCGGCCGCGGCCGGGTTTCTGTACGCTCATTGGATGACCTTCATCAGTCCCGGTTCCTTCGATTTCATGGTATCGATCCGCATCGTCACCATGGTGGTGATCGGCGGCATGGCGAGCATTTGGGGGTCGCTGATCGGTGCGTCGCTCATCACGCTCCTTCCCGAATGGCTGCACGTGTTCTCCGACTATGAAATGATTGTCTACGGCCTCATCCTGATGGTCATCATGATCTTTATGCCTCAAGGTCTTTTCCGGGGGTTCCTGGATTTCCATGAACGCGTTCGATCTTCAGCCGAACCGACCCATCCTTAGTCTGCGCGGAGTTTCAAAGGCTTTCGGAGGCGTGCAGGCGCTCTACGACGTCACCTTTGACGTGACGCGGGGGCAGGTGCAGGCGCTCATCGGTCCCAACGGAGCCGGAAAGACGACGCTGTTCAATTGCGTGACCGGGGTGTTCGCACCGGACGAAGGGGAGATCGCTTTCGAAGGCCGGGCCGTCAACGGCCGACGGATGCATGAACTGGTCACGATGGGCATCGCCCGGACCTTCCAGAGCGTGGAACTGTTCGGTTCCATGACGGTTCTGGAGAACGTCCTGGTGGGAAGTCATGCACGGACCCGGTGCGGGTTCCTGGGGGCCATGGCTCGATGGCCGTGGGTGAAACGTGAGGAACGGGAGACCCGGGAAAGGGCCTTGGAGCACCTGCGTTTCGTGGGATTGGAGGGGGCGGCCGCACGCAGGAGCGGGGACCTCCCGTTTGGCTGGCAACGCCTGGTGGAAATCGCCAGGGCGCTCGCTTCGGAGCCCCGGCTGCTTCTCCTGGACGAGCCCGCCGCCGGGCTGAACGCCGTGGAAACCCTGGCGCTGGGTGAGCTCATCGGGAAGCTCCGCCGGCGCGGCGTCACGGTGATCCTGGTGGAACACGACATGAACCTCACCATGGACATTTCCGACCGGATCGTGGTCCTGGACCGCGGCCGCAAGCTGGCGGAAGGGGCGCCGCGGGAGATCCAAGCGGACGAAGCGGTCATGGCGGCGTACCTGGGAAGAGGGGATACGGGGTCGAAGGCCGCCGGATCCGGAATCACCCGGAATGGTTGAACCTCCGCGGACCACATGAAGGAAACCATGCTCCGAGTGCGCAACGTGCGCGGTTATTACGGCCGCATCCAGGCGCTTCATGGGGTGAGCCTTTCGGCCAAGGAAGGCGAGATCGTGGCGTTGATCGGCGCCAACGGAGCGGGAAAGAGCACGCTGCTCAAGGCCGTGAGCGGTCTCCTTTCGCGCTGGGACGGGGAAATCACCTTCAGGGGCCGGCCGCTCCATGGATTGAAACCGCCGGGGATCGTCGCCGCAGGGATCAGCCTGGTGCCGGAAGGCCGGTGGATCTTTCCACCCTTGACCGTGTTGGATAACTTGAAGCTGGGCGCGTATCTGCGGTATCGGCGGAAGGAACGTGAGACCGTCGAGCGGGACCTGGAGGGGGTCTGGGAGCTGTTTCCCGTGCTTCGTGAAAGAAGCCGGCAGGCGGCGGGGACTCTTTCGGGAGGCGAACAGCAGATGCTGGCCATCGCCCGGGCGCTCATGGCCCGGCCGGCTCTTCTCCTTCTGGACGAGCCGTCCACGGGGCTTGCCCCGCTTCTCGTGGAAAAGATCTTCGAAACGCTCCAGATCCTCCGCGAACAGGGTCTCACCCTGCTGCTGGTGGAACAGAACGCCCAGGCCGCCCTCCGGATCGCCGACAGGGGCTACGTGCTGGAAACCGGACGGATGGTGCTGCAGGGGGCCGCGGCCGACCTTTTGAGCGACCAGGAAGTCAAGCGCGCCTACTTGGGCAGGGACTACCGCGAATTTTACGAAGGGAGGGCCTGAAATGGGCGTCTGGAATGCCGCCGCCGAATCGCTCGATCGCGAGGAACGAGCCCAGCAGCAGTTGGAACACCTCCAGGTCACCCTGAACCGCGTTTACAAGAACGTCCCCTTTTACCGGAACCGGTTTCGATCCAGCGGCTTGGAGCCGCACCGGGTGGAAACGCTGGCCGATCTTCGGCGGCTCCCGTTTTCCGAACGCAGGCACTTGAGCGATCATTATCCCTACGGGCTCTTCGCCGTGCCGCTCCGGGATATCGTCCGGATTCATACGGCTCCGGGCACGGCCCGCAATCCCACCGTGAGCGGCTACACCAAGTCGGACCTCGACCTGTGGAAGGAAATCGTGGCCCGGGCTCTGGCGGCCGCGGATGTGACGGCGGACGATATCCTCCAGATCGTTTTGGAGCCGGGCCTGGCCAACTGGGGCCGCGACTACAAGGACGGAGCCGAAACCATCCAGGCGAGTGTCATCCCGCTGAACCCGCTTCACCTGGACAAGCACCTGATGGTGCTCCGGGATTACAAGACGTCGGTGCTGGTCACCACGCCGTCCACGGCGCTCCAGCTTGCGGAGTTGGTGTTTTCCCGCAACCTGAATCCCAATGAACTGGCGCTTCGAGTCTTGATCCTTTGCGGGGAACCGGTGGAAGATCGGGTGCGGCGGGAGCTGGAAGAACAGCTTCACGTTTCCACCTGGCTGCATTACGGGTTGAGCGAAATTCCGGGACCGGCGGTGGCCTACGAATGCGAAGAGCACGGGGGGCTGCACCTGAACGAGGACCATTTCCTGGCGGAGATTCTGGATCCGGTGAGCCTGGAACCGGTCGCCAACGGCGCATCCGGGGAATTGGTGCTCACGAGCCTGACCACCCGGGCTTTCCCGCTCATCCGTTTCCGGACCGGGGACCGGGCCCGCCGGATTCCGGAGCCCTGCGGCTGCGGGCGCACGACGATCCGGCTGGAATGGATCCCGGAACGGGCCGACGAGATGGTGATCCTGCGCGGCGTGAAACTCGACCGCCGGGAGCTCCTCGCGAGGCTTCAAATCCTCCTCGGGTTTCGACCCGAACACTGCCGGGTGTTCATGGATCGGAAAGAAGGGTTCCGGCAGCTGGAAGTGTGGCTGGGAGTCGACGACCATCTGTTTTCCGACGAAATCAAGGAACTGGAGCGGCTGGTTCGGGGGATCGAGGACGATTTCCGGCAGCAGTTCGGAGTGCCTGCGGCGGTGCGCCTGAAAGAATTGGGGAGTTTCGCGAAGATGCGGTGAGGCCCCCGGTGATGTGGCGGGGTCTGCGAGGGCGGAGGCCGAAGGCCCGCTCGAGGCGGTGCGAGGAGGTCATGGGATGGGTGGTTTCGAGGATGGATCCATGAAGCCGGCGGTGATCGTGACGGGTGCTTCCCGCGGTTTGGGAAGAGCGACGGCACGGTGGCTGGCCCGAATGGGCGCGCATGTGGTGTGCCTGGCTCGAACGGAAGACACGTTGAAACAGGCGGCGTCGGAGCTCGGCGCCCAAGGTGCCGAAGTGCTCGCACTTGCGGGAGACGTCGCCGATCCGGACTTTTGCGCGCGTGCCGTGGAAGAAGCCGTCGTCCGTTTTGAGCGCCTGGACGGGCTCGTAAACAACGCGGGAATCGTTCAGCCTGTGGCGTCCATCGCGGAAGCGCCTGTGGAGGATTGGCGTTACAACATCGAAGTGAACCTGTTGGGTCCCTTTTACCTCACCCGGGCGGCGATCCCCGCGCTTCGCGAGACTCGAGGCCGCGTGGTGAATATCAGCACCGGGGCGGCGGTCCAAGCCATGGAAGGCTGGAGTGCGTACTGTGCGTCCAAGGCGGCCCTCACGCATTTCACCCGGGTGCTCGCCGCCGAGGAACCGGGGATCACCTCGGTGGCGCTTCGCCCCGGCGTCGTGGACACGTCCATGCAGGAATTCATCCGAAAGGAAGGACCGCGCGGCATGCCGCCCCACCGCCTGGAACGATTCCTTCAGCTCAAGCAAAAGGGGCTCTTGGAGCCCCCCGAAGTGCCCGGTCATTCGGCGGCCTGGCTTTGCCTGAACGCGCCTTCTTCGTGGAGCGGCGAGTTCATGGAATTCGACGATCCGCGAATCCCGGCGGTTCCGTGATGAACGCTGCTTTGACCAGGGCATGAGCGATCGTCATGGTGAGGCCCCGCCTCTTCAGAACCCTCATGCCTACCCATCAGCGAATCGTTGCTGCTCTTGCAGAGAGCCTTGCCGGCCTGACGGATCACCCCGTGCGGGAAGCCTTTTCGGGCGTTCACCTGACGGCCGTGTGGGGTGAACGGTTGGGCCTGGCTTCCTGGCCGTCATCCGTGTCGGAACGAGACCGGCCGGTGACCCCGGTTCGTGGCGGCCTCTCATGCAAAGAACTGGCGGCACGGGAGCTTCCTTCCTCCGACCCGCTCCGGGCCGCCGTCGGCCTGGCGGCGCTCAACGCCTTGCTTCCCGTGCCTCAAGATCTGGAAACAGGTGTCAAGGCCCAGGATCTCATCGCGTCTGCGGGTCGGGGAAAATCGGTTGCGGTCATCGGGCATTTCCCTTTTGTCGAAAGGCTCAGGGACACGTGTCGAAACCTGTGGGTGCTGGAACTTCGGCCCAGGCCCGGGGATCTTCCAGCGGGCGAAGCGGAACGCGTGCTCCCCCTGGCGGACGTGGTGGCCGTCACCGGAACGACACTCGCCAACGGCACCCTGGGCGGGTTACTAGAAGCATGCGCCCCGGGAGCGCTGAAGATCCTGCTGGGACCCAGCGCGCCCCTCACCCCGGTGCTCTTCGACTTCGGGCTGAACGTGCTGGCCGGCGTGCGCGTGTGGGACCCTTTGAGCGTGCGGGAAGGTGTCTTGAGGGGGCGGCCTTACCGGAAGCTGAAGGGGCTGGAACCCGTTGTGATGCGGCGATGGTGAGGCGAAAAGCTTCCGTTCCCCCGGCTCCGGCCGCGGGGTCCCGGAATGGAGGCGACGAAGCAGCCGGTGTATCGACCCGAAATGGAGGCTGGAACCCAAATGGAAGCCAAACGACGAATCCTTTTTCTCTGTACCGGGAACTCCTGTAGGAGCCAGATGGCCGAGGGGTGGGCGCGGGCCCTCAAGGGTGACGTGATTGAAGCTCATTCCGCCGGTGTCGAACCGAAGACCGTGGACCCGCGTGCCGTTCGCGTCATGGCTGAAGCGGGCATCGACATTTCCGGCCAGCGGTCCAAGTCCATCGACGACCTGGCCGGCCTGGAATTCGATTACGTTGTGACACTTTGCGACCATGCGCAGGAAACATGCCCCTTCTTCCCGGGACGCGTGAAGAGAATCCACGCCCCCTTCGAGGATCCTCCGAAGCTGGCCGCCGGTGCGGCAACCGAGGAAGACGCCTTGGCGCACTACCGGAGGGTTCGAGACGAAGTGCGGCGTTTTGTGGAAAGGCTTCCCGAAGGCCTGGAGACGGGGTGCTCGGCATGAGTGGTTATTTTAGGTTATGAGCGTGGGTGGCGGCCCGAAACGCGGAGGTGAGTGCGGCGGACCGCGATTCACAAGCCTTGGCGGTGTGACGGACGATGCAATCCAGCGCATGCCGACCGGGTGCCGGACGGCCGCTAGGGAGGGGTTTCCTTGAGCATGGTGGAAGTCTGCACGAAGAGCCTCCGGCAGGCAGCGGCGCTGCTTCTTGCGGCGGGACTGCTGGCCCTGGGGGTGAACGCGGTCCGCCCCGGCGGGATTCCATTGATCGGCGACTGGTCCCCGGACGCTCGGCTTTCCCTGGAAAATGGAGCGAACCTCTCCATTCCCATTGAAGAAGCGGAGGCCCTTTTCTTTTCCGGGGAAGCGGTCTTCCTGGATGCGAGGAACGCTTCCGAGTACGCTTCGGGGCACATCTACGGAGCGCGGAATCTTCCGTGGATGGAGTTCGAAACGGCGTTTGAAGAGGTCATGGGGGATGTCGGCCGGGACGTCGTGATCGTCACCTACTGCGACGGGGAGGGGTGCGGGTTGAGCCGGGAGTTGGCCCTTGCGCTCTTGGCCAAGGGTTACACTCATGTCCGGGTGCTGGTGAACGGCTGGACGGTCTGGCGGGATCGAACGCTTCCCGTGGACGTGGGGGGAGGATTCGGCCTCGAGCCTGACTAATCTCCCGCTCCATCGCGTGCCCGGCATCGCGGCGGGCGGTGTCCATCGGTGGCGAAGTGATGCTTTGCTATAATGGTGATTGAAGGATCCCGATGTCGGGAGCAAAGAGGGAGTAATGACGCAAGACGTTTCGCAGGTCCCGCCTCCTGAAGAGGCTGCCGGTGGCAGGGCTTCGGCCGCCGGCGATCTTGTCCAGGGGAATTCCGGCCTCGATCATGAATGCGGGTGTCATGGCGTGTCTTTCGGACCGCAGGGTGCTCCCGGCGTGGAAAGGGCGCAAGGCTCGAGGCTCCTTCTCACCATGGGGCTTAACCTGCTCATTCCGGCAGTCCAGGTGGCCGGAGGTCTTTACGCCCACAGCGTGGCCTTGATTTCCGATGCGACCCACAATTTCAGTGATTTCACCGCCATCGTGATCGCCTATTTCGCGTTTCTCATCGGACGGCGCGGCGCGTCGCCGAAGCTCACGTTCGGCTACAAGCGCGCCGAGATCCTTGCCGCCCTGGCCAACGTGGCCATTCTGGTCGGAGCTTCGGGATTCATCGTGCACGAGGCGGTTCGGCGCTTTCAGAGCCCTGAAGCCGTATCGGGGCAGTTGGTCATGGCCGTCGCGGCCGTCGGCGTGGCGGGAAACGGGTTTTCCGCGTGGCTCCTTCATCGCGACGCCAAGCACAGCCTCAACGTGCGCGGCGCGTTCCTCCACATGATGGGCGACCTTCTCACTTCCGTGGTGGTCCTGCTGAACGGCGCCGTACTTCTTTTCAAACCCTGGTACTGGCTCGATCCGCTGCTTTCGCTGGCGATCGTTGTCTTCATTTTGAAAAACTGCTGGTCGATCTTGAAAGAGGCCGCAACCATCCTGATGAACGCGACGCCCAGGGGTCTGGACATCGAGAAAGTGAAGACCTACTTGGAAGGCTTTCCGGACGTGTGTGGTGTGCACTACGTTCACGCGTGGAACGTGAGCGCTTCCAGCGTGGCGTTTTCGTGTCACTTGGTGGTGGCCGATCAGCCGGTGAGCCGCACCGAGGTGCTGGCGGAACGCATTCGCGAGAATCTGTGGCGGCGATTCGGGATCGACCATCCCGTCCTCCAATTCGAAACCGTGCCATGCGGGAACGGGAGCCTCCTTTGCGAACTCTCGTGCGCAGCGGCAGCGGAGCCGGAGTCTGAAGAGGAAAAACGGAGGAAGACGGAAGAAAGGCGGACTCGACTGAGGGCGGGGCTGCTTGCCGCTTTCAGAATGCTCTTCGGGGGCCTGTTCCTCTATGCCGGTGCCGCCAAGATCCGGCAGCCTGAAGCCTTCGCACAGGCGGTTTTCAACTACCAGATTCTGCCCGACGCTTGGATCAATCCGTTCGCCCTTGTGCTCCCCTGGCTCGAATGCCTGGTCGGGCTCTGCCTGCTCTTCGGGTTCTGGCTTCCCGGAGCGCTGCTCGCGGCCAACGGTCTGCTCGCGGTTTTTCTGGGAGTTCTCTTATTCAACATCCATCGGGGGTTGAACATCGATTGCGGCTGCTTCGTCGCCGGCTCGGGAACGGGGAATTCCGGAAACATGGCCTGGAGCGTGCTTCGCGACACGATGTTTCTCGCTTGGGGCGGAGTACTGCATTACCTGCTGGTCTTCAAACGGGTGGTGGCGAAGCGGACGCCGTAGAACGGACCGGCCGGGGGGCCCGGCGGCCGGAAAGGAGCGAGGTGCGCATGACGGAAGAACGGCTCGAAGGGTTTCCCGTTGTGGTCGAAATCCCCGTCCTGTGGGGAGACATGGACGCTTTTCAGCACGTGAACAACGTGACGTATTTCCGGTACTTCGAAAGCGCCCGGATCGCGTATTTCGAACGGATCGGTGCCTTGGAGTTCATGAAGGAAAAGGGCTTGGGTCCGATTCTCGGATCTGCGCGCTGTCGCTTCAAGCTGCCTCTGACCTACCCCGACACGGTACGGGTAGGCGCCCGGGTTCCCGAACTGGGCGAAGATCGATTCGTCATGGAATACCGCCTGGTGAGTCGGCGGCACCGGCGCGTTGCCGCGGAAGGCGACGCAACGATCGTTTCGTTCGACTACCGCCGGAATACCAAAGCGTCTCTGCCGGAGGAGGTCGCGGGACGGATCCGCGAGCTTGAAAGCGCCCGTTGAGCTTCGACGGCGATCTTGGCTGACTGCCTCTACGGCCTTAGCTTTTCTGTAAAACGCCGTTCTGCCGAGTTCAACTTACGGCATTGGTTGGATAGCCGCGGGGGTGATCGCCTATGGACAGTGCCGCGAAGTCCGTTCAGATCGTCTGTTCGCGTTGTGCGTCCGTCAACCGGACGCCCGTGGCCCGGCTGGGCGACAATCCTCGATGCGGCCGGTGCAAGGGGCCGCTTTTCCATGGAAAGCCCCTGTCCCTCGACGGCCGGAGTCTTGCCCGTCATCTTTCCCGGACGGAGCTTCCCTTCGTGGTCGATTTCTGGGCTCCATCTTGCAGTGCCTGCCGCATGATGGGACCCGTCTTCGACCGAGCCGCCGCCCGCCTGGAACCGTACACGCGTTTCGGAAAGGTGAACACGGAAGCGGATCCATCGGTGGTCGATCGCTACGAGGTCATGACCCTTCCCACCATCGTCCTTTTCAAGAACGGCCGAGAAATCGAACGCTTGCCGGGAGCCGTGGATTATCCGTCCTTCATCCGATGGCTTCAGTCCCGGCTGTAGCTGCCGGGAGGCGGCCGTGTGTGCTTTGAGGTCGCGGCACGCGCCGATGGGCCTCGAAAATCGGTTTATTTTCCCGGAAAGCCGTTTAGAATGGAATCTACCGGCAGGATCGCCGCCCTCCGTTGAAGTCGAGCGGGGGCGCGAAGAACTCGGCCGGATCTGGGTTTTTGGAGCGGGGGCGCGGCGGACGCACTCTGTGGGGTTCCGCCCCGGAGGGTGGTGCGGTGTCGTCCTCGCGCGGTGGGCGGGTCGTGGAGGCATGGTGGAACGAAGCCAGGGTTTGAGGAGGGGAAAAATGCGCAGAATCAGGGCCGGCGTATTGGCTTTGGGATGGCTTGCCGTTTTTGCCGGGCTGTCGGCGGGGGCGGATTACAAAGCCTGGGTTTCACTGGTTCCGGAAACCTTGGGCGGACTGCAACGGGCGGGAGATCCCAACGGCATGAACATGGAAATGGATGGAAAGCAGTGGTCTTTCCTGGTCCAGGAATACTTGAGCGCGGATTCGGAGAAAAGCCTCCAGTTGACGCTTTCGGCGGGAAGCGGGTCTCCGGAGATGCAGAGCTTTCGAAACATGCCCAAGACTTCCATGGAGATGGAAGGGCAGTTGATGAAGACGGTGGAAGTCTCCGGCCGAAACGGTTTCATGATGATCGACAGGACCGAAGGGATCGGGACGCTCATGATCCCCGTGAACGACCAGGGTATCGTCCTCATCGGCGCGGATTTCGAGGTCACGGAAGAGGAATTGCTGGGGTTTGCTTCCGAACTGTCCCTGGACCGTTTCGCCGAGCAGGTGAAGTAATCGGGCGATCCGCTTCGGCGGTGCCGCTGCGGGAAGTCCGCAATGTTGAAATCGGCGATTTTGATGGTGATCGTGGCGGTGGTGGTGTTCGAAATCGTCGAACACGTGGTGCTTCCACTGTCTTTCGCCATCGCCCACAAGCGGCGTCGTTCGCCGTGCGGCGCCGAGGGCTTGATCGGGCGTGAGGGGACCGTGATTTCCTGGTCGAGCGGAAGCGGGCGGGTTTTCGTGGAAGGCGAGCGCTGGAAGGCCCGAGGAGCGGCATCGCTTGCCGCCGGTGAAAAGGTCGCCATCCGCGCCGTACAGGGAACGGTGCTCGAGGTGGCGCCTCTTGGAGATGGTCGGGGCCCGGCGACAGAGCCATGAAGGTGGACCGGGACCGCGGGACGAACGAGGCCGATTCCATGGAAGGGTCGAAAATCAACCAGGCTCAAGCCATGAAAGGGCGCGGGCGCTTTCCATCTTTCAGGAAGTTGTACGAGAAGCGCCGCCCGACAGCCGTCGGCCTCCTCACCGTGTTCTGTGTCGGAGCGACTGCCTACTTCCACGGGGTTCTTCGTTCAGAAACCCTATTCGTCCACTTCTACTACCTGCCCATCGTTCTCGCTGCGCTGTTCTGGGGAAGAAAAGGCGTCGGTCTCGCCCTCTTCCTTTCCGCCTATCTCCTTTGGAGCCACCGTTTTGTGTGGGAAAGGCCGCTGGACGTCGAAGACTGGGTCCGGGTCTCTCTGCTGGTGGGGATCGGCTTCGCGGTGGCGGCCCTCAGTGAGAGGCTCAAGCGCGTCCAGCGGGAGCTGGTCTTGAGCCGGGCCCGGTACAGCGAGATGTTTCGGCACATGTCCGAAGGCGTCGCGGTTTACAGAACCGTGGATGACGGCCGAAGCTTCGTCATCGTGGACATGAACGAGGCGGCGGAACTCCTGGACGGCGTCTCGAAAAAGGAAGTGCTGGGAAAAGACGTGACGGCGGTTTTTCCCGCCATCGAGACGTTCGGCCTGCTGGATGTCTTTCGGAGAGTCTGGGAGTCCGGGAAGCCTCAGAGCCATCCGGTCCGTTTTTACACGGACCGCCGTATGAGCGGCTGGCGGGAAAACTACGTCTATCGGCTGCCGTCGGGCGAAGTGGTGGCCGTGTACACGGACCGGAGCCGTGAAAAGCTTGCTGAGGAAAAACTCCTGGAACTGGCGTCCATCGTGGAATTTTCCAACGACGCCATCCTGTCCATCGACCTCAACGGCACCGTTCGGAGCTGGAACCCGGCGGCGGAGAGAATCTACGGCTATTCGGCGGATGAAATGGAAGGCCGGTCGATTCTCACGCTGGTTCCTCCCGACTACCACGAGGAAGTCCTTGGCAACTTGGAGCGCATCAAGAATGGGGAACGATTGGAGCACCACGAATCGGTCCGAATCACGAGGGACGGGCGACGCCTCCATGTTTCGGTCACCATTTCCCCGGTGAAAGACGCCGAAGGCCGGATCTTCGGTCTTTCCAACATTGCCCGGGACATCACCCAGCAGAAACAGATGGCGGCGGCTCTGGAACGGGCCAGGGTCCAGCTGGAAAGGCGGGTCGAGGAGCGCACGCGGGAGCTGGCGCAGGCCAACGAAGAACTGAGGGCGGAAATCGCCCGGCGCGAAGAAGTGGAGGAGGCGCTCCGGGAAAGCTCCGAAAAGATAAAAATCTTCGCATACTCCGTGGCTCACGACTTGAAGAGCCCGGCGATCGGAATCTACGGGCTGGCCAATCTGCTCGCGCGGAAATACTCGGACCGGCTCGACGAAAAGGGAAGAGCCGTCTGCAGCCAGATCCTCAAGGCTTCCGAGCAGGTGGGGGCGCTGGTGGACAAGATCAATCTTTTCATCGCCAGCAAGGAATCGCCACTGAACATTGAGAGCCTCCGGGTGAAGGAACTGTTCGAGATGATTCGGGACGAGTTCTCGCTGCAGCTGGGGCTTCGCCAGATCGGTTGGTGCGAACTGGACACTGAAGCGGAAATCCTGGCGGATCGACTGGCCATGGTCCGCATCTTCCGAAACCTCGTGGACAATGCCCTCAAGTACGGCGGGGAAAGCCTTACCGAAATCCGCCTGGGCTACCAAGCTTCCGCGGGCCTGCACGTGCTCACCGTAGCCGACAACGGCGCTGGCATACGCGGGGAAAACGCGGAACGGATCTTCGGGCTCTTCCACCGTGAGGGAAACACCGGCGACACCCAGGGAACGGGCCTCGGGCTCGCCATCGTCAAGGAACTGGCCGAGCGCCACGGGGGTCGGGTGTGGGTGGAATCGCAGGAGGATCGAGGGACCACGTTCTTCGTGGCGTTGCCGAAAGACTGAAGCCCGGGTTTCGTGGGCGGAAGGCGCGGTGCTCCCGGCCGTGGACGCCGTGCGCCCTTACTAGTCCTCAATCGCGAAATCGCGAGTCCACATGTAGGAGCCGGCTTGCCGGCGACAGAAGGTGAAGCGGCGGTCTCGCGCTTCCAAGCAGCCTTCCGCAAACACTCGCGATGAGTGGGCGGAGGGAGGCGACGCATCACTTGAGCGTGCGCCGCTCGTTTTTTGGCGCTCTCCATCAAGCCCACCGCAGCCACCCAGGTTTGTGGCACGGTTTCGTGCCGGATTTCACCAGTCGTAGAGGATTTCCCAGTGCTCCTGGAAGGACGGGTCCGCGATGCTGTAGCGGTACGTCATGGTCCTTCCCGTTCCCGGACCCTTGCTGGTATCTTCCCGCCAGAACCTGATGTGGATCGCGGGGACCGGGCGGCCGTCGTGACCTCCGGGGCTTCTCCCGGCTTCCGACGAACTCAGCCAGGTTTCCTTTTCTTCGATCACCTTCCAGACCGTTCCGTAACGTTTGCTTCGAACCCGTTCCCCCACGCGGGGAAGGGCCAGGCGTTCCCTGAGTTCGCGGAACTTGTAGCTGGAAAGTACCGTGCGGTCCAGGATGCGTTCCCCCAGCAAGGTGATGCCCACGGCGCCGAGAGGCGCTGTCAGCAGGATGGAAAGTACCGCCACCGCAAGGATCACTTCCCCGGACGCCACCCCTGCGGCCAGCGGTACGGCGCCGATGGCCGCCTGGACGGTGGCCTTGGGGACGTAGGCCACCACGCAGAAAAGCTTTTCCTTCCAGTCGAGCGGCGTTCCCAGCAGCGAGACGTAGGTTCCGGCGCTTCGGAAAAGGAGGCCGACGACAATCACGGCGCTTCCGGCGAGCCCCGCCTGCCAGGCCACGTGGATGTTCACCTGGGCGCCCACGAGCACGAACAGGATCAGTTCGGCGAAGACCCAGAGTTTTTTCAGTTTCTGGGAAATGAGGTGGGCGATGGGTTCCGATTTTTCCAGGATGATGAAACCGATGGCCATGATTCCGAGAAGGCTTGCTGCGTGGACCCAGGGTTCCAGGGCGGATTCCAGCCAGGTCAGGGCAATGGAGACGCCCAGAACCAGCAGGGTTCGCTTGGGAGGCCGCCAGTCGTAGGTGACGAACAGTCGGTAGAGCAGGTAGCCGGGAAGAAGGCCCATGAAAATCCCCAGGCCGATGGAAACCGGAATCTCCGCCAGCTTGGCCCATACATGGACTTCGCCGCCTCCGTACATGCCGAGAAAAATCGAAAAGAGGACGATCACGAAGACGTCGTCCACCGAGGACGCGGCGAGCACCAGCGTGGGGATGCCCTTCTTCACGCCGCGCCCCCGGTCCATGAAATCGATCATGAGTGGAACCACGACGGCCGGTGACACCGCCGCAAGGATGGATCCCAGGATGGCGGCTTCGATGAGGGACAACCCCAGCCAGCGGGGAGCCACAAGCATGACGCCCGCGATCTCGAAAACGGCCGGAACGGCGCTCATGAGCAGCGCCGCCCGTCCCACCCGGTTCAGGGTGTCGCGGTGGAGTTCGAAGCCGGCCCGAAGGAGGATCACGATCAGGGCGATTTTTCGAAGATCGCCGGAAACTTCCATCATCTCGGGGCGCATCAGCCCCAGTACGTAAGGGCCCGCCCCGACTCCGACCAGCAGCATGCCGACGAGTCCGGGAAGCTTCATCTTTCGAAAGAGATAATCCGCAGCGAGCCCCAGGATGATGATGATCGCCAGGCTGACCGCCATCGATACCTCCTTTTCCACCACAAAAAACCCCGCCCGGATCTTCCGGGCGGGGCAGGTTGTCCGACCTGCCGGAGCCTCCTACCCCCAAGGTAGAAGTCATCAGCCCGACGAGATGCGAAGGATGCGCTTCCATCGGGCGGTTCCGGCAGACTTCATTGCCGTCGCTTTGGCCGCATCCGTATCAGAGAGTCGGCCCGGCTGTCAAGCGTCGATCGCAGGCGCCGCTCATAACGCGTCGCCCGCTCCCCGGGGGCGTTTTCCGCCCCGGAGGCACTCAAAAGCGGGCGGCGAGCCACAGGATCAAGAGAAGGGGGATCCATGCCACCGCAATCATGCAGAGCGCCTTGCTCGACCGTTCGCCGAAGGTCCGCCTGGCCGATTGGACGACCCAGGTCCAGTTGTTCCAGACGTGCAGGACAAGCAACCCCAGAAAAAGGAGCGCCAGAGTGAAATGGATGTCTCCCCAGTCGTGGCGCTGCAACCCCAGGAAGCTGTTCGTGCCCTGCCGGCCGCCTCCTTTGGGAACCACCAGGCCCAGCAGCAGCCCGATGGCCGCCAGGGTGCAGAAATCGACGAAAAGCAGCGTGTTCACCACGTACTTCCACGTGTTCTTCTGCATGGCCCTCTCCTTCCGCCCGCCGGCACGAAAACACGAACCGGACCCTCCCCGGTTCCCAGGGGAACTTCCAGCCCTCAAGCGCCCGTCTCGAAAACGTCACTTGTCGAAGAGCGTGTAACGGACCCCGTCCTCGGCTCTGAACCCTCTAGCCAGCTCCATGTGCCGGAGTGTTGCGAAATTGCGTTGAAATTCGTTTTCACTGAGGCCCGCTTTCTCGCAGATTTCCTGGGCCGTGAGGGGGCCGTTCTCCCGGATGAGTGCCAGGATTTTCTCTTGAACGGGCGTGAGGATCGTCTGCTGCTCCGCGGTTCGCTTGGCGCTGTGAACCGCCCACGGGTCGCAGGTCTTGGGCGTCGCCATGATGTCCAGGTAGCAGTCCTCGCAAAGTGTTTGCCCGGCGTGGTGGAAGGCATCTTCGGGGGAAAAGGTTGCGCCGCACTTGTCACACTGCATCGTGATCCTCCTTTGAAGCGACCTGAGGTTGACGAAACGAGCGGTGAGAAAGGCGTTTTACGGACTATTTTTTCCCATTCGGCTTCAAAAGCCAACCCCGCGGGTGCGGGCCGTCTCAACGCATGCCGGCCCCATCAGCGCTCCACGATGGGTTCAAGGCGCGTCGGCTTGCAGGGGGTTCAACCCCATCCCGGCGCACTCAGGAAGACTCCCGGACCAGTTCGATGAGGGTGATTTCGGGCGGCGCCAGCAGTCGCATGGGTGGACCCCAGAACCCGGTGCCCCGGCTGGTATAGAGGGTCGATCCGTTTTCCAGGGGAAACCGTCCTTTCAATAGGGGATACTGCAGCGCCACAATGGCATTGAAAGGAAACATCTGGCCGGCGTGGGTGTGTCCGGAAAGCTGGAGATCGAACAAGCCGGTGGTTTCCGGGCACACCAGGGGGCGATGCTTCAGATAGAGGGTGAATTTGCCATTCCGGGCGGTACGGAGCAAAGGGACTTCCCTTTCGGGGACATTCACGGGGGCGTCGTCCACTCCGACGATGTTGATGGGGGTTTCCCGATCGGAGGTCCGGTTTCGAAGCACGGTGAACCCGGCTTCCCGGGTGAAGGCGACGGCCCTCGAAAGCCCGGAGTAGACCTCGTGGTTCCCCGTGACGGCGAACTTGCCGTACCGGGGCCGGACGGCCTGAAGAAGCTCCAGAAGTTCCGGAAGATGATCCAGGGAGCCGTCGACCAGGTCTCCCGTGGATACCAGGATATCGGGGTCCAAGGTGTCGACCTTTTCGAGAATGGTCTTCAAGCGCCCCGAACGGGCCATCATGCCCAGGTGGACGTCCGTGATCTGAGCGATGGTCAGCCGGGGGATATGAGCGGGCAGTCTGGTGGTCGTCAGCGTGATCCGCTCGGTGCGAATGCGTCCGGCTTCGAAGGCTCCGTAGCCGCAAAGCAGCAACGTGGCGGCCAGCATGGCGAGGACCGGAGCTTTTCCTTTGAGAAGCGGAGGAGCGTGGGGGAGAAGCCTGGATCCTGTCCAAGCCAGTGCGTCGTAAAGGGTCATGAGGAGGCAGAACCAGAAGGAGACGAAAATCAAGCCCATCCAAACGTATCCCACGGTGGCCGTAATCCTTGCCGCGAGGTCGTGGCCCGCCCGCTCCATCAGGCGGCACAGAATGGGCGCAAGAATCATGAGGAGCAGGAACAGAGCAAACCCCCATTGTGCGGAACGCCTTCCGGGGAGCAGCACGCGCACGCGAAGGAAAAAGAGCGCGTGCATGGCGCTGTAGATGGACAGGAAGAACAGGAGAAATCTCAGCACGGTCGATCACTTTCGGAGATTCAAATCAGTACGGGCGCCTGGAATCCGCTCCCGGAGCCCCGTCGTTCCTCTCGGGAGCGGCCGTCATCGGCTTCCATGGTCAGCCGCCGCTCGGAGCCACGCCGCATCGTTCTATTGGCCGGCCCGTTCCGCGGCCAATTCTTCGGGGGTCATGGTCCACCACGGTGTCCCGTCCTTGGTGCGCCTCACCTTGTATTCGTAAGTCTCGCCTTTCTTTATCTTCGACGCCATAAAGATGTCCTCGTCATTGAGTTCGGCCCACACGCCGTAGACCTTGACTTTGTCTCCCACTCGGAACCCCAGGGTCTTCGGATCGACGAACCAGCGGGGGCCCAGGTGAACGACCACTTCCTGGTCGTCCTGGTCCTTCACCACCAGCACAACGGCCGGGGCCATGCCTTCCATGGGGACTTCTTCACGCACCGCCTCCACGATGCCCTTGAACTTGTCGCGTTCCCTGGGGTCATAGAGCTGATTGTAGGGGCTGTCCTTGTCCCATCCCCCCATGTCGGTCACCTGCTGGGAAGCTGCGCTGCCGGCGAGCAGGAAAAGCGAAACAAGCAGAACGCAAACCGCAAAACCCACCCGAGTGTCTCGATGCATGATGTCTCCTCCCCTTTCCGATGGTCTCCTGGGCATCAGCCGAAGTCCTGTTTCCGTTTCAAAGCAACACATATTCACAAAGTGCCTCAAAAGCAACGCTTCACGGCTGCTTCACCGGTCGGCGGTTGCCCTTCCCGGTGGCTGGCCGCCGATTCGCCGGGTCAGGGTTCCCGAGCGGCCGCCCCGGGTTCGAGGTCCGCCGTCCGGAACTGCAGGCTCTGGAGGTGATGGTAGAGTCCGTGCTGGGCCATGAGGGCCGTGTGGGTGCCTTCTTCGACGATCCGACCGCGGTTCATGACAAGGATCCGATCCGCGCGCCGGATGGTGGAGAGGCGGTGAGCGATGACGATACTGGTTCGGCCGGCCAGAGTGGACGCGATGGCCTTTTCGATGAGCATTTCGGTTTCACTGTCCACGTTGGAAGTGGCTTCGTCCAGCACCAGGATGCGGGGATCTCGAGCGAGCACCCGGGCGAAGGCGAGGAGTTGCTTTTCTCCGGCGGAAAGGTCGATGCTGCCTTCTCCGATCCGGGTTTCCAGTCCCTGGGGAAGTCGGTTCACCAGACCGGTGAGTTGGGCTTCGTGGATGATGCGATCCAGGGCCTCGTCCGTCAGGGATCGGTCCAGGAGGATGTTTTCCTTCAGGGTACCGGGGACGATGAAAATGTCCTGCATCACCAGGCCGATCTGACGGCGCAGCCACTCGAGATTCAACTTCTTGAGATCGGCGTCGTCGATGGAAATCTCTCCGCCGTCCGGATCGTAAAAGCGTTCCAGCAGATTGATGAGGGTGGTTTTCCCGGCGCCGGTGGCTCCGACGACCGCCAGGGTCTCCCCCGGCGCCACCCGGAAGTTCAACCGGTCGACCACCGGCTGGGACGGTTCGTAGCCGAAGGTCACATTCCGGAAGGTGATGGCGCCCCGAAGATCAGGAAGCGTCATCGGGGTCTTCGGCGGATGAACGGTGCTTTGGGTTTCGAGCAGCTGAAAAATCCTTTCGGCGGAGGCCATGGCGGACTGGATGATGGAATATTTGGCGGAAAGTTCCCGAAGCGGCTGGAAAAAAAGCTTCATGTAGGAAAGGAAGGCCACCAGAATACCGAGAGTCATCTGCCCGTGGAGGATTTCTCGTCCACCGTACCAGATGATGACGGCCGTGGCCGTGGAACTGAGCACTTCGATCAGGGGGACGAAAACACCGAACACTCGGATCTGGTGGAGTGTGGCTTCCAGGTAGTTCTGGTTGAGTTGGCGGAAGCGGATTTCCGTATCCCTTTCGCGGGAAAAGATCTGCAGGATGGTGATCCCGGAAAGGACTTCCTGGAGAAAGGAGTTGATCCGGGCCAGCTGCGTGCGGATGGCGCGGAAGGCTTCCCTGGCGTACCGGCTGAAAACCACGGCGTTCAAAACCATTACCGGCAGGAGCAGGCTCAATATCAGGGTCAGTTCCCAGTGCATCCAGAACATGATGGCGAGGATGGCGATGATCTTGGCGGCGTCGTTGAAGAGGGTCACGATCACGGAGGTGAACATTTCGTGCATGTTCTGGACGTCGTTGGTGAGCCGCGTGACCAGTTTGCCCACGGGGTTTCGGTTGAAAAAGGCCAGGTCCAGGTCCAGAACATGCCCGAAAAGGTCCTGGCGGATGTCATGCATGACCTGCTGTCCGGTCCATTCCAGGAGCATCACCTGGAGGAAGTTGGCGGTGAATTCGAGCAGCATCAGGACGGCGAACACCAAGGCGAGGTGAGCGAGGCCGCGGAGCCGTTCTTCCATGGCCGGATCGGCGTTGACGATGTAGGCATCGATCCCGATCCGCACCAGGTACGGAAGACTCAGGGCGGCGGCCGAAATGAGCAGAGCCAGGAAGATCGCCGCCAGAACCGCTTTCCAGTAAGGCTTGACGTAGGTCAGGATCCGCCGCCAGAGTCCCACATCGCCGATCTGTCCCAACCGTTCTTCTTCGAAGTATCCATAACCGTAATGCATGGGCGGTTCCCCGGGACGGTCAGGCGCCGTCCGCCGGCCGGCGGGCTGCCTGGTGTCGGGCGATGGCGGCGTAAAACGCGCTGGTTTCCAGCAACCGGCGGTGTGTTCCGCGGGCCGCGACCCGCCCCGCCTCCAGAATGACGATTTCGTCCGCATCGGAAAGCGGGGCGACCCGGTGGGACACGATGAGGCACGTGCGCCCTTCCAGGTAGGACCGGAGCGAGTGAACGATCGCGTACTCCGTTTCCATGTCCACGGCGGAAAGACCGTCGTCGATGATGAGGATGGGCCTTCGGGTGAGGAGGGCGCGGGCCAAGGCGATGCGTTGGCGCTGACCGCCTGAAAGCCTCACGCCCCGTTCCCCCACCCGCGTGTCGTAGCCCTCTTCCATGGCCATGATCTCCTCATGGATGGCGGCGGCCCGGGCGACCGCTTCGATTTCTTCCCGTGAAGCCTCGGGCCGGCCCAGCGCGATGTTTTGCGCGATGCTTTCGGAAAAGAGGATCACGTCCTGCGGCACATAAGCGATCTGCCTCCGCACGGCGTCGACCGAGAGGCGGTTCACATCGATCCCGTCCACGTAATACGTACCGTCGGGGATCGGGTACAGGCGAGCGAGCAGTCGGCAGAGGGTGGATTTTCCCGACCCGGTCCGGCCCACGATGCCCAGCACCCCGGGGCCCGCTTCCAGGGAGACTTCGTTCAGTGCCGGTTCCCGCGTTCCAGGGTAGGTGAAGGTCAGGTTTCGAATCCGGAGGTCTCCCCGCACGACCGGCAAGGCCACCGGGTGGGGCGGATCCCGCAGCGCCGGCCTTTCTTCCAGGAGGTCCCGGATCCGTTCCAGGGACGTCACCCCGCGCTGAAACAGGTTCGCCACCCAGCCCAGGGCCATCATGGGCCAGGTCAGCATGAACAGGTAGTTGATGAACGCCACGAAATCACCGGCCGTGATGGTTTCCCGGATGGTCAGCCGGCCTCCGAAGAAAAGCACCAGAAGAAGGCTCGTGTTGCCGATGAACCCGGACACGGGAAAGAGCGTTCCCTGGATGGCCGCCAGCTTTAGGTTGTTCCGGATGTAAGTGCGCCCCAGTCGGTCGAATCGTTCAAATTGAAAGCGTTCCTGAGTGTAGGCCTTGATGAGCCTCAGGGAAGCCAGGCAATTGCGGGCGAACTCGGTGAGATGGGAGAAAAGTTCCTGGACCCGGCGAAACCGGTGGTGAAGGCGGGCCGCGAGAAAGCGGGTGAGGACCGCCAGGACGGGCATGGGCGCCACCGCGATGGCGGTGAGGCCCGGGTGGATGTAAGCCATGAACGCCAGCGCCGCAACGGTCATGACCACTGCGTCGGTGAAGGCCACCAGGCCCATGCCGCAGGCCAATTGAACGGAGGCGAGGTCATTGGACGAGAGCGCCATGATTTCGCCGGCCGGTCGTTTCTGAAAGAAAGAGCGGTCCAGGGTGATGACGTGTGAAACCATGGAATTGCGGATGTCTCGTTCGAGATACCGCGAAAATCCCAGAATGAAGTAGCGCCAGAAGAAGCGCAGCGCGGCAATGGCCATGGAAAGGAGAAGAATCAGGCCGCCATGGTGCAGGAGGCTCGCCGAAGACGCGGAACCTTCCTGCAGGCTGTCCACCGCGCTCTTGATGACCCGTGGAATCCAGACCTGGATGAAATCCACGGTGATCAGCGCCAGGAATCCAGCGGTGAGTCTCAGGCCGTAGCGCCGGAAAAACGGACCCAGGAGCCCCAGGGCTCTTCGGAGTCGGTGCCGTCCGTGGTCGGAATCGGTCAAAATCACACCTTCGAAACAAGGGCGAACAAGGGACAAGGCCGACGGCGGCTCAGCCGGAATCGGCTTCCTTCAAGGCCATCGCCATTTCCCTGCCCTTCAGGTAGGCGGACGTGAGGTAATCCGGGTGTTTGAGGACGTCGCCTTCCAGGTCCAATCCCCGGTAGAGCAAGGTCCCCCACAGTTCCGTGTCCACGGCGTCGAAGAAATATCGGACCGTGAGGAGGGTGCCGTCGAAGAGCCGCTTTCCGGTGGTCGCTCCCACGGAAACGAAGAGCCCCTTCCTGGCGTAATGCCGTATGCCGAAGGGAATCCGGTCGATCCAGTAGCGTTTGACCCAGAGCGACTGGCAGCGGTCCATGAACGCCTTGGTGTGGGCGCTCACCGTGTAAAAGAAGATCGGCGATGCCAGCATGATTCCCTGGGCGTTCAGCATGGATCGGGCGACCCGCTGAAAATCGTCCTGGATGGCGCATTCCCCCTTTTCCTTGCATGCGTAGATTTCCAGACAGGGCGAAATCTTGAGATCTCGCGGGACGAACTCCTCCACCACCGCGCCTTCGTCCCGCGCCGCCGAAACGGCGCTCCGTAGAAGCATCGAGGTGTTACCGTTCCTTCGGGGGCTTCCGTAGATGGCGACGATTCTGGTCATGGCTCGCGTCTCCCTGGCACGGGGCCTTGGGGCCGCCGGTTTCCGGTGGGCACGGGGGCCCCTGACTCCGAGGCCGGTTTCTTCGCTGCGTAAAACCCTGCGGCAAGGGCTTCACAACGCTCCTGATTTGTCCTAGATTTCCAGTTCAAAATCAAGGGGCCGATGCCCGCCCGGCGAAGATGAACCCGCGAGTCCCTGCGGCTTCTGGCGCGCCCCGGCACGGCGAAGTCCGCTTCATGGGAAGTGAACGAAGCCGTCTCAACCGGTTGCGACGAGACCGCCGTGCGCCCTAAGGGGGATCGCCATGACGGGGGATTCGAACGCGTGGACGGGCCATGGTCCCATTCCGGATGGAGTTTCACCCTGCATGAAGCGTGGCAGCTCGGGATCGGGTCGTGAAAAAGTCTCCTTGGGTAAGAGGTTGCGGGGGTGCCCGTCCTTCAGGTGCCTGGGGGTCCGGCCCAACTGGGAGGACTATTCCGGGGAGGAGCGGGACCTGATCCGCGGTGCCGCCAAGGTCTACTATCCGAGCCGGCTTTACGAGACGTTCTTCCTTTCCATTGGGAAGGACGTCTTTCCGCGGAACTACTACGAATTCATGGGAAACAAGATCCGGCAGACCGGCTTGTTCCAGCTTCTCGACGTTTCGCATCCCAGGACGAAGGTCTATTACGGAAGGCGGCGGCGATCCTGCATTCTCAGCGATTTCACGTACCCCTTCATCGCCAAGGATCCCCTGGGATCTTCGCAGGGCTCCGGCGTCTGGCGGATCGAAAACCGAAAGGAGCTGGAGCGATACCTGGCGCGCTGTCGACCCGCGTACATCCAGGAATACCTCCCGATCGACCGGGACCTTCGGGTGGTCCTGATCGCGGGCCGGGTGGTGCACGCCTACTGGCGGGTGGCGCCGCCCGGCGAATTCCGAAACAATGTCTCCCTGGGAGCTTCGTTGGTGTTCGATGCCATTCCGGAAGACGCCCTGGATTTCGCGCGCGAGGTGGCCTGCCGGTGCCGGTTCGGCGAAGTGGGCCTGGACATCTGCCGGCATGACGGCCGCTACTACGTGCTGGAAGCGAACATGGTTTACGGCCTGGAAGGCTTCCGCAGGCGGTGCCTGAACATCCACGAGCTCCTGAAACGCCTGGACGATGGAGAAACGTTGTGAGCGCCGGTGATCCCGTCGTGGAACGCGCCCTGGCTCGTCTCAAGGAACGGCTCCGTCAGGCTCGCCGTGTGGTGGCGCTGACCGGGGCCGGGGTTTCCGCGGAGTCCGGTGTGCCCACCTTCCGGGGGGAAGGGGGCCTGTGGCGGAGTCACCGGGCCGTGGACCTCGCCACCCCGGAAGCCTTCGCCCGAGACCCGCGCCTGGTGTGGGCATTCTACAACTGGAGGCGGGAACTGCTGTCTCCGCTCTCGCCGAATCCGGGCCACCGCGCCCTGGCCGCCATGGAGCGGCGCCTCCCCCGTTTCACCCTCGTCACCCAGAACATCGACAACCTGCACCGGGAGGCCGGAAGCCGCAATGTGCTGGAGCTCCACGGCAACATCTGGTGGGTGCGCTGCACGCGCTGCGGCGAAACCTCCGAAGACCGCCGTGTGCCGCTTCCCGAACTGCCTACGTGCGGTGTGTGCGGTGGGCTGCTTCGGCCCGATGTGGTCTGGTTCGGGGAGGCGCTGGATCCCGAGGTGCTGGAGAGGGTCTACGAAGGGCTTCGGTCCTGCGACCTGATGCTGGTGATCGGGACGTCGGCCGTGGTCCAGCCGGCCGCGTCCATGGGGCTCTACGCCAGGAAACACGAAGCGTTCGTGGCCGAAATCAACCTGGAACCCACTCCGTTCAGCGGTATGCTGGACGTCAGTCTCCTCGGGAAGGCGGGCGAGATTCTCCCACGGCTGGTGGAGCCGGAGGCGGCTTGAGCGGGGGCGGCGGCGCGGTTCGCCCGCCGCCGGGGGATGAAGGCATGGCCGATCCGGAGG